>Ga0307411_10000010_pt1 | contig 238134 bp, 177 predicted proteins | sample DK1Ometagenome_2_FD_203712 | JGI IMG/M metagenome (GOLD analysis project Ga0307411, IMG submission 203712) | Maize rhizosphere microbial communities from greenhouse at UC Davis, California, United States - DK15-O-1 | ecosystem: Host-associated > Plants > Roots > Rhizosphere > Soil | place...
TTCTCAAAGCGGGTGCAAAAGTAGAAAACTTATTTCTAACTGGCAAATGTTTTTTGAAGTTTTTTTTTAGAAAATTTTACTTTCCTTTTTTACTTCTTATTTACCAATCTGTCAATGAACTTTCCGTGTTTTGCGGGGTGCAAATGTAACTTCTGTTTTTAAATCTCACAAGCTTTTTTGAATCTTTTTTTGAAAAAATTTTTCTTTCCAAAATTCATATGCCTGTCAGTATTTCAGTGAACGTCTGTCGCTGTTGCGGGTGCAAAAGTAGCACCTTTATTTACATTTACAAGCCTTTTTTTTATATAATTACAATCTTTTTTATAAATCGCTGGTTTTGCGTTTTTTACAATTGAAAGTTTTTTTGGCTGTGTGGGAGTTTTGGTGTGTTTTGCCCTTGCTTTGTTTGGTTTTGCTTGGTTTTGCCGCAAAGGCACTAAGGCACGAAGGTTTTATGGTTTGCTTTTTTTATGGGTTCTTTGGGTTGAAAAAGTCTCAAAGCTGTATTTTGGACTGGTTTTGTTTCGCGAAAAGATGCCCGCTTTACTCTTAAACTCAGATTTTCTTCCTGAAAACTACTGCCCTAGCCCCGATAGAAGTGGAAATCCTTTTGCTTTTTTCTTTAAAAAGCAAAAGATTGTAATGGATAGCGGGAAATAGCTCCTTCTAAAAACTAAATTCCAATTCTGCAAAATCCAAATTTCAATTGGCGATGGAAAGAATCTTCTCCTTATATATATAGGTAGCAAAAAATAACCCGACAGTTTTCAAAAACTGTCGGGTTGGGCAGAGTAAATCTACTCTTATATATAGTATGCAAAAATACACCTTATATATAAGTATGGATAATTAGTTTAAAGCGTCTATTACTTCTTTAGTGATTTTGATGCTTTTTAGTTTTTTCTGATGATCAAAAATTGGGCTGGTTACCATTAGTTCATCAATTCTTGCATAGTCGATGAACTTTTTGAGATCTGTAATTAGCTGTTCTTTGTTTCCTGTGAAAGTACATGCCGTCATTTGATTAACATGAAAACGTTCTTCCTCACCCATGATATCATCTAAAGATGGCACAGGTGGCTGTAGCCCTTTGCGATCGCCGCGAATGAGATTTAAAAACATCTGATATAAACTTGTTGATAGAAATTCAGCCTCTTCATTTGTATCGGCTGCAATAATATTAACACATGCCATTGTCTTTGGTTTATCTAAAGTGGCGGAAGCCTGGAAATTTTCGCGATAAAACTCAAATGCCTGAATCATTTGACGTGGTGCAAAATGCCCGGCAAAAGCATATGGTAATCCATAAGCAGCGGCAAGAGCTGCACTTTCCATACTTGAACCTAAAATCCAGATTGGAATATTTGTGCCTTCGGCCGGAAAAGCGCGCACTTTTGCTGTAGCATTTTCGACTGAAAAATAATCCTGAAGCTTGCTTACGTTTTGAGGAAAACGCTGCGCCTGTTCAAAAAAGTCTTTTCTAATTGCTTCGGCGGTTGGCTGATCTGTTCCGGGCGCTCTTCCCAACCCTAAATCAATTCGGTTTGGATAAAGCGTTTCTAATGTTCCAAATTGCTCGGCTACTACCAAAGGAGAATGATTTGGCAGCATGATTCCACCCGATCCTACACGGATATTTTGAGTTTGTCCAGCAATATATCCTATTAAAACGACTGTTGCGGTACTTGCGACATGTGCCATATTGTGATGTTCGGCCAGCCAAAAACGCTTGTAACCTAATTGATCCGCGAGTTGGGCTATGTCTTTTGTTTTTTGAAATGTTTCTTTTGCATTGCTATCCTGTGTGATGATAGCGAGTTCTAGTATGGAGATTGAAATTGGGTTTTTCATGAAAATTTTTGATTTATACAAAATTAATTCATTTATAGAGATGTCTTTTCTTTTCTAGTGTTAATAGAATTATAATGTTTTTGAAGCATTTGATATTACGCAAGCCTTGCTGGGAAATTCTAAAATAATTATAATCAACGAATCAAATGGCCACGATCCCGAAGAAGAAATCGCTTTAATAACTTAAGTAAAATTAGTGAAAGTATTATTGATCTTTTGTCTGCTCGTATTGTTGAAGATATTCGGTATCTGTACCAAAATGGCAATTATTGCAAACGGAAAACTGGTTTTAAGGAAGCAAAATGAAAGTAATCATTTATTGGAGGATGAAATTTGGATGAAGCGATTCGGAAATTCATAAAATGTATACCTGTTTTTTTATCCTAATTCATTTCTCTTTTAATTTCTAATTTCTTGATTTTTGAATTTAATGTCGATGGATGAATATCCAGGATTTCAGCAGCTCCACCAATTCCGGATATTTTTCCATTGCATTTTTTCAGAATATATAAAATATAATCACGCTCATTTTCTAAAATGGTTTTGATTGAAAACGATTCGTTTGCTTGTTCTGGATGCATTTTTGAAGATGTAGAAAGTTCAATGTCTTTAATTGTATTTCCGTCTGTAAGTAAAATAGCCCTTTGTATTACGTGTTCTAATTCACGAATATTTCCCGGCCAATTGTAATTTGTAATTTGCTGTAACGCAAAATCTGAAAGTAATGGAGATTTTCGTTCCATTCTTTCGCTGTATATTTTTATAAAATGATTCGCTAATTCAGGAATGTCACCTTTTCGCTTTTTAAGCGACGGAACTATAATCGGGAAAACGTGCAGGCGATAATACAAATCCATTCTAAATCTTCCGGCAGCTACTTCTTCTTCCAAATTTTTATTGGTTGCAGCAATTATTCGAACATTTATTTTTATAGGAGATGCTCCGCCAATTCTTTCAATTTCTCTTTCCTGCAAAACGCGTAATAATTTTACCTGAAGTTCCATTGGCATCTCTCCTATTTCATCCAGAAAAATTGTTCCGCCATCGGCCAGTTCAAATTTACCAATTCGTTTATCCATCGCTCCGGTAAATGCACCTTTTTCATGACCAAAAAGCAATGATTCGGCCAAATTTTCAGGAATTGCACCACAATTTATAATAACCAAAGGTTTATCTTTTCTGGGGGACAATGCATGAATACTTTGTGCGATCTTCTCTTTTCCCGTTCCGCTTTCTCCTAAAACTAAGACTGAAGTATCAGATGGCGCGACTTTTCTAATATAATCAAAAACAGTAATCATTTGAGGACTATTTCCAATAATTCCTTCAAAACCAATTGATTTATCCGCCGGTTTTTCTTTTTTAATAATTGCTTCTTTTTGATCTGAGTCTGCATTTGTTTTGGGATACATTTTAGTAATAAATTGAACAAATGTATTTTCTAGATTACTCAAAACATGTATGTTTTCTGGAGAATAAACATTAAAATTTCGACTGTAAAAAGTAAAATGAAATTTTTGAATTGATGCAATTGAAAGAGGAAAAACCAAATAAGATTTAATTCCAAAATTATGCGCTATAATACCTTTTATAGGTGCAACCTGAAAATTATTGATTAATGATTCTTCACTATAAACAACAGGCTTTAAATCTATTTTTGATTTTTTATAAGTCTCGTCTAATTCTTTTACAGAAATATCGACAATTTTCGAAAATTTTTCGGGATTAATAATCTGGTAATCATCTACATTTTTACGCATGACGCCAAGATTTGCATAATGTGTTGCATTAAAAAAACCAACTTCTAAATAATCAAAAGAGATAAAAGTCTGCACCACTTTTGCAAATGCCAACAAAGCATCTTCCCATTTAAGATTGGATTTTATAATTTCTGCAATATTATTCTGCAACTGAAACTGCTGTATTAATTGCGATTCTAAACTGTATTCCTGACGGTAAAAAGCAATTTCAAGCGTAGTTAAAACATCCTGCTCGCGAAATGGTTTCACGATAAAACCGTAAGGCTGGGTAATTTTAGCCTGATCTAAAATACTTTTGCTTGAATTGGCAGATATGTAAATGAACCCAATATGGTTTTCTTTTAAAATTTGAGCCAGTTCAATTCCGTTTTTGCTTCCCTTCAACATAATATCAACAAAAACCAAATCCGGTTTTTCTTTTTGAATTTGTTCTAAAGCCTGATCAACAGAACGTGAAATTCCGATTACTTCGTAATTTGCCTTTTCGAGAATTAACTGCAAATCATGAGCTTCAATAAATTGATCTTCAACAATTAAAATTCGTTTTTTTAAAGTGGGTTGAGATGAATTACTGGGAAACTCAGAAACCGTTTTCATAATTGTGGCATTTTTAGTGTTATAAACCTGTAATTTATTGGTATAAAATTAGTTAATTATTATAATTAAAATAACATTTTTACCAAATATAAATCATTAAAAACAACTTTAATGTGAATTTTCTTCATGTTTTTTCATAAGATCACCTATCATTTACTTTATATTTGTTTACACAAACTTCCAAAAAACTAATTCTCATCAAATTATGAAGCAATTCTATTCTCTTTGTTTTTTATTCTCCATTATTCTTCCGTCTTTGGCGCAAAATTCAGCATCAGTTGCTAAATATGATTTAAAGAAAAAAAGATTGCTCATTCAGGCTAGTTCAATGTATTTGTATAATGCTAATCAGGGTGCAATAGATGCAGACAGTGCTGTTGTTTTGGCTTGTAAGGCTTATAAGTTACCTGTTTCATTAGCTTATGATGAAGGATTTAATAATGACGGAAAACTAATTGGAAGCGAGTTTCTTGAAAAAAGAAATTCTAAAATGGCAGTAAAACTCCTGTCTACATTAAAAGGCGAAAATCGAATTATCTTATTGCTTCAGCTTGGAAATTTTTATCTTTTTAAACCCGGTACTAAATTTGAAGATCTCGAAAATGCAAAAATTTATATTACAGAAGCAGTTCAGCTTAGTAATAAAATAAAAAAATGGCAATATCAAAGTTTACTCTTATTAGGTAAGTATTATTTTCAGGCTAATAATCAGGCAGAAGGAAAAAAATGTTTTTTACAGGTTATTACCGAATGCCGAAAACAAAATGATAAACTCGGCCTTGCTAATGCTTTAGATGCTTATGGAACTCTTTTATCCAACTTAGATCCTGAAAAAGAAAAAATTCTGCAAGAAGCTGTCTCACTCTATGCTTCTTTAGGATTAGAAGAAAAAAGGATCGAAAATTATATGAGGATTACGACCATTTATTTTTGGACTGGGAGAATCAATGAAGCGAAAAAAAGATTTTACCAAAATTTGATTGATCTGCGAAAAATTAATTTTACACATCAGCAATTTGCAGAAACAACAATTGTTTTTATTGAATTAAATCAGCGTAACATCCCAAGTGCACTTTACTATGCATTAAAAAGTGTTAAAAGAATGGAAACTGAAAAGGATTATACTTTTGGGGATATCTTTTATACTCGTTTGGGCGATGTATACCACACGTACGGACATAATGAAGAAGCGCTGGAATTATATCAAAAAAGCATTAAAATTGGGCAACGAACCCTAAATAGTGGCACCTGGTATAAAAGTTTTTTAGCTGCCGTGGCCGCTTTGTCTCTTAAGAAAAACAATGAAGCTCTTGCTTATCTTAATACAGTAACTACTGATTATCCCCCAAAAAGTATTTTTGATAAAATGCTGGTAGCTTTTACAAAAGCTAATTGTTACGCTACTTTAAAAAAGTATGATCTGGCAGAAAAATATTTTATCGAAATGGATTTTTATGCTAAACAATTAAAGACACCCGAAACCTTTAGAGAAGTTATTCATGCTTACGCCACGATGTCTTATTTTTACTCATTTACAAATAACGCACAAAAAGCCAAACTTTATGCCGATAAGGTTTTTATGCTCTCTAAAACCAACAATAAACATTACAACTCTGAAATTTTTCAGTATACATTATATAAAATTGATTCCGCTAACGGCAATTATCTTGGTGCTTTAGAACATTATAGAAATGTAAAAAAACTAAGTGATTCTACACATGGCGTTTCGAAAACCAAGCAAATTGATGAGCTCAAAATTGAATATGAAACAAAAAATAAAGAACAAAAAATAAAATTTTTAAATGATCAGGATAAATTGCAAAAAAGCGAACTGCAAAAATCTAAACTTTTAAATAGTGTTTCTATATGGAGTTTGATTTTATTACTTATTACAATTGGATTATTGTACAACAGATACCGATTAAAACAACGAAATCATGCCAAATTGGAACTAAAAGAAAAAGAAATCAACCAGAAAAATATAAACCTCAGGCATTTACTGGATGAAAAAGAATGGCTTTTGAAAGAAATTCATCATCGTGTAAAAAATAATCTTCAAACGGTTATCAGTCTTTTAAATTCACAATCAGCATATTTGGATAATGATATGGCTTTGTCGGCAATAAAAAATAGTCAGCACAGAATTCATTCAATGTCATTGATTCATCAAAAATTATATAATTCTGAGAATATTTCGACGATTAACATGCCTAATTATATTAGAGAATTGGTCGAATATCTAAAAGAATCTTTTTCGCTTGGACAAAGAATCAGATTTGAATTAAAAATAGATCAGCTTGAATTAGATGTTGCACAAGCCGTTCCGCTTGGGCTTATTTTGAATGAGGCCATTACCAATTCTATTAAATATGCTTTTCCTGATGAACGAAACGGGATGATTTATGTAACCCTTGAAGCAACAACTGAGAATCATTATTTACTAACAATTTCGGATAACGGAATTGGAATTGATACTGATTTTAGTGCTAAAAAACTAAACTCGTTTGGAATGAGTTTGATAAAAGGTTTAAGTGATGATTTAGAAGCCAAATTTTCGATGGAAAACAATAACGGAACTATTTTGAAAATTGAATTTTCACAAGAATTTCCAATGAATCAAAAAAGAAAAGTAATTTAAAACCTAAATTTGTAATGTTAAAATGAATTTCGATTTTAACCTTTTCCTAAAATGATACACAAAATTTTAATTATAGACGACGAAGAAAAACTTAGAAGTCTATTGGCACGCATTATAAAATCGGAAGGATTTGAAGTTATTGAAACCAAAGATTTAAAATCAGGTTTTAAAAAACTGGAACAAACAGATATTGATGTCGTTTTGTGTGATGTAAAATTACCGGATGGAAACGGTGTTGATTTTCTTCAAAATATAAAAGGAAGTTTTCCTTTGGTCGAAGTTATTTTACTTACCGCTTTTGGAAATATCCCAGATGGTGTTCAGGCCATGAAAAACGGCGCTTTTGATTATATTGTAAAAGGCGATGACAACGACAAAATTATTCCGCTTTTATACAAAGCCGTAGAAAAGGTACAATTACAAAAAAAAGTAAAACAGCTTGAAAAACGTATTGGTGATAAATATTCGTTTAATACTATTATAGGAAAATCAAAAGGAATTGAACAGGTTATTGATTTGGCAAAAAAAGTCGCCAAAACCGATTCGACTGTTTTACTAACGGGTGAAACTGGAACCGGAAAAGAAGTTTTTGCACAAGCAATTCATGAAAACAGTAATCGTGTCGGGAAATCTTTTGTGGCCTTAAACTGTAGTACTTTCAGTAAAGAAATTCTTGAAAGTGAACTTTTTGGACACAAACAAGGAGCTTTTACAGGAGCTTTAAAAGATAAAAAAGGTTTTATTGAAGAGGCAAATGGCGGTACTTTATTCTTAGATGAAATTGGAGAAATGCCAATTGAACTGCAGGCCAAATTATTACGCGTTCTGGAAACCAGCGAATATATTCCCGTTGGAGATACCACTTCAAAAAAATCAAATTTTAGATTAATTGCCGCAACAAACCGGGATTTAAAAACAGAAAGTGATGAACACCGTTTTCGTTCTGACTTGTATTTCCGTTTGAATATTTTCGAAATAAAACTACCGCCACTGCGAGAGAGAATTAAAGATATAGCGTCAATAACAAATTATTTTGTCAAACAATTTTCTGAAAAAACGAATAAAAAAACATTAAATATTTCAGATGATTTTCTTCAGAAATTAGAAAATTATTCCTGGCCGGGAAATATTCGTGAACTTAAAAATGTGATTGAGCGTTCTGTCATTTTAAGCAATGAAGATATTTTAACTTCAGATGTTTTGCCTTACGAAATGCAGCATCAACCCGAAAAACCTACAAAATCAATGTCGGCTTTTTCGATGCAAAGCGTTGAAAAACTGCACATTCAGAAAGTTTTAAATTATACAAAAGGTAATAAAGCAGAAACGGCACGATTGCTGGAAATTGGGATTGCGACTTTGTATCGAAAACTGGAAGAATATAATATTCAATAAAAAAATAAAATTCCAATCCCGATAGTTATCCGGATAAATTCCAAATTCCATTTAAAAGCTCCAGCGGAGCAAAATATTTATAGACAATTTAATCTGTTTTACACAAAGATCCAGCGGATCGATATATCCGGGTTGCCAAATATGTCACCCCGATGGGGTTCTAACAACAAATCTATGTTTTTCTATAAATATGGCGTTCCTCCGGAACTCAAATTTTAAAATTAAATCCCTATCATTTCAATAAAAGCTTATCATTTTGATAGGCTTTTTTTATGCCTAATTTTTGGCACAAAACCACATTCCTTTTATTTGCAACACTTTATCTACAACTTTACTTTTTCGGAACATATTTTGGCATAAAGAGGAAGAACAAAAAAATTCATTTAAAATGAAAAATCAAGTTACCTCAATCTACAAACAAGCCGAACGCTTTGCCGAGATTACTAAAAAATCTATTATTTCTGGAAATATTGTACGAGCCAAAAAATGCCTGGCACTTGCTGAACGGTTATTTATTACAGGAAGTTTTGAAACCAAAAATGCAATTTCGAATGTATACCTTTTCTCGGTTTCTTCTTTTATGGAAATGCGTCACTGCAATATTTCACATCTTTTTCCACAAACGCTAAAAGCAGAATATATCAAACAAATTAATACTTCAGGTGTATAAAAAGTTTAATCGGTTAACTGTTTAATTGGTTAATCGGGTGACAATCTAAAATCTGAACTCTAAAATCTAAATAATTATGATCACTTTTCTTTTACTCGCATTGGCAGTTTTACTGTTTGCTATTTGTTTTAAATCTGTTGAATTCTTTGAAAAAATTTAAATCATGACAGCACTATTTTTTGTTTCCATCGCCGTTTTCTGCTATTTGGTTTATGTATTAATCAAACCCGAAAAATTTTAGAAAATGAGAAAGTCACAGTCAGGAAAAAAGCTGCTACTGTATGTATTTGCGGCTTGGACATTAGCCTTTGTAATACTCATTATGTCTTTATAAAGCTCCAAATTTTATTTAATTTCTAACAAACAAAATATGAACACAGAATTATTAGGCGTCATTAGTATTTTTATCGTTTCGATAGTTTTAGCAATTCCGGTTGGAAAATATATTGCTAAAGTTTTCCTGGGAGATAAAACTTTTCTTGACCCGATTTTCAATCCAATTGAAAAATTTATTTTTAAAATTAGTGGAATTAATTCCACAGAAGAAATGAACTGGAAACAACATTTAAAAGCACTTTTGAGTGTTAATATGATTTGGTTCTTTCTTTGCTTTTTTGTTTTGCTTTTTCAGGGATCGCTATTTTTAAATCCTGATAATAATCCATCCATGACGCCGGATTTAGCATTTAACACCGCTATTTCGTTCGTTGTAAACTGTAATTTGCAGCATTATTCAGGTGAAACCGGACTTTCCTATTTGTCACAAATGGTTTTAATGTTCCTTCAATTTGTTTCTGCAGGTGTTGGAATGGCCGCTGCAGCAATGGTTTTTACTGCAATGCGAGAAAAAACAACCGACAAATTGGGTAATTTTTACAATTATTTTATCAAAAGCTGTACTCGCATTTTATTACCGCTTTCTGCAATTGTAGCAGTTGTTCTATTATTTAGCGGAACTCCTATGACTTTTGAAGGCAAAGATGCAATTACCACTTTACAAGGAGACAATGTTGAAGTTTCCCGAGGACCCGCAGCAGCATTTATTGCTATTAAACATATAGGTACAAACGGAGGAGGTTTTTTTGGAGCCAATTCAGCTCATCCTTTAGAAAACCCAACTTATTTAACAAATGCAGTTGAACTTTGGGCACAATTAATTATTCCGTTTGCGATGATTTTTGCGCTTGGTTTTTTTCTTAACAAAAGAAAATTATCCTATATCATTTTTGGTGTAATGACGGTTGGTTTTTTACTATTGGTAATTCCAACGGTTATGACTGAACTTAACGGAAATCCAGCCATAGAAAAAATGGGAATTGCTCAGGCAACCGGAGCAATGGAAGGAAAAGAAGTTCGCTTTGGCCCAGCCATTTCAGGTTTTTGGAGTATTGCTACAACCGTAATTTCGACAGGTTCTGTAAACAGTATGCACGATAGTTCGATGCCGGTTTCAGGAGCTATGCAGTTGTTAGCCATGATGGTTAATGCCTTTTACGGAGGTTGTGGTGTTGGGATTCTGAACTTCTATATTTTCATTATTCTCGCTGTATTTATTTCCGGTTTAATGGTTGGTCGAACACCTGAATTTTTAGGGAAGAAAATCGAAGCCCGCGAAGTTAAAATTGCTGCTTTTATTGCTATTCTTCATCCTTTATTGATTTTAGCGGGAACAGCTTTAGCTTCTTATTTTGCTGCACATGATACTGCAATGGGCTATTGGTTTAATGGAAACGCCACAGGCTGGTTAAACAATCCCGGAAACCACGGATTCTCAGAAATGTTATATGAATATACGTCGAGCGCAGCTAACAACGGTTCTGGTTTTGAAGGTTTAGGAGATAACAATCCGTTTTGGAATATCACTACAGGAATTGTGTTGCTGTTAAGCCGTTTCATTCCGATAATAGGGCCATTGGCAATCGCCGGATTATTGGCAAACAAAAAATACATTCCGGAAAGTGCTGGAACATTAAAAACGGATACTACCATTTTTGGAGTTATGGTTTTTGCAGTAATCGCAATTATTGCAGCTTTATCGTTCTTCCCGGCATTGGCGCTTGGACCTTTAGCTGAATATTTTACACTAAAATAATGCTCAATAAACATCGCCCGTGGTTTCAACCACGGTAACAGATTGAGACATAGATTGTGATATACGTTGCGTTCCAGTGGTTAAAACCACTGGCTGAATTTATTTCCGCATAACATTTAAACAAATAACATTTAACTTTTTACAAGAAAATGACAACTAATAAATCCGCATCATTGTTTGAAAGCAAACAGGTAAAAGAAGCCTTAGCGCAATCTTTTGTCAAGCTTAATCCAAAATTGATGATCAAAAATCCGGTAATGTTTACCGTAGAAATTGGAACCGCCATTATGTTTGCCGTTTGTATTTCCATTTTAATGGGCGCAACAGACCAAGGTAGTTTCACTTATAATTTAATTGTATTTTTAATTTTATTAGCAACACTTTTGTTTGCCAATTTTGCCGAAGCCATTGCCGAAGCCAGAGGAAAAGCACAAGCCGACAGTTTAAGAAAAACCCGTGAAGAAACTCCGGCAAGACAAATTTTACCAAACGGAGAAATCAAAAACATCAGTTCATCTGAATTAAAAAAAGGAGATGTTTTCGTTTGCGAAGCCGGTGATTTAATCGCTACCGATGGTGAAATTATCGAAGGTCTGGCAACTATTGACGAAAGCGCTATTACCGGAGAAAGCGCTCCCGTGATTCGCGAAGCCGGCGGTGATAAATCTTCCGTTACCGGAGGGACAAAAGTGTTATCTGATAAAATAAAAGTAATCGTAACATCTGAACCTGGCGAAAGCTTTCTGGATAAAATGATTGCTTTGGTTGAAGGTGCAAGCCGCCAGAAAACACCAAACGAAATTGCCCTGACTATTTTGTTGGCTGCCTTTACTTTAATCTTCGTAATTGTTTGTGTTACGCTGAAACCATTTGCAGATTATGCGAATGCGCCAATTACAATCGCTGCTTTTATTGCTTTATTCGTTTGTTTGATTCCAACCACAATTGGTGGTTTACTTTCTGCGATTGGAATTGCAGGAATGGACAGAGCGTTGCGTGCCAACGTAATTACAAAATCTGGAAAAGCGGTTGAAACTGCCGGAGATATTGATGTATTGCTTTTGGATAAAACCGGAACAATTACAATAGGAAACAGAAAAGCAACCAATTTTTATCCTGCAAAAGGAGTTACTGAAGAAGATTTCATAAAGTCTGCCGTGTTAAGCTCACTAGCAGATGACACTCCGGAAGGTAAAAGTATCGTGGAACTCGCAGGTGCCGAAACTGCCAATAAATTATCTATCGAAGGTGCTACTTTAATAAAATTTACCGCAGAAACCAGAACTTCCGGAGTTGTTTTAAAAGACGGAACAAACATTAGAAAAGGGGCTCAGGATGCGGCAAAAAATATTGCAAAACAAGCCGGAAATACATTTCCTGAAGATACTGCTCAAAAAGTAATTGACATTTCTACAAACGGAGGAACCCCATTGGTTGTCATCAAAAACAATCAGGTTCAGGGTGTTATAGAATTGCAGGATATCATTAAAACCGGAATGAAAGAACGTTTTGACCGATTGCGAAAAATGGGTGTAAAAACGGTTATGGTTACGGGAGATAATCCGCTTACGGCTAAGTTTATTGCCGAAGCCGCCGGTGTTGATGATTTTATTGCCGAAGCAAAACCGGAGGATAAAATGAACTACATCAAAAATGAGCAAAACTTAGGAAAATTAGTTGCCATGATGGGTGACGGAACCAATGACGCTCCTGCCCTTGCGCAAGCCAACGTAGGTGTGGCCATGAACAGCGGAACTCAGGCTGCCAAAGAAGCCGGAAACATGGTCGATCTTGACAATGATCCAACGAAATTAATCGAGATTATCGAAATTGGAAAACAACTTTTAATGACTCGTGGAACTTTAACTACTTTTTCTATTGCAAATGACGTTGCGAAATATTTTGCTATTGTTCCTGCTCTTTTTATTACTGCGATTCCTGCGCTTCAAGGTTTGAATATTATGCATTTGCATAGTCCCGAAAGTGCCATTTTATCGGCTGTGATTTTTAATGCGATTATCATCCCAATATTGATTCCGTTGGCGTTGAGAGGTGTTGATTACAAACCAATTGGGGCAAGTGCAATCCTTAAAAGAAACTTATTGATTTATGGTTTAGGCGGTTTGATTGTTCCTTTTATCGGAATCAAATTAATTGATTTGCTTGTTGCACTTTTTATTTAAGGTTCTGAGATGTTAAGGCTCTAAGGTACTAAGGTTTCCTATTAGAGTCGTAAAATCTAAACCTTCAAAACTCAAATTAAAAACGCGGACTTTGATTATTAAGCTTCCAAAAACTCAGAACCTTAGCAACTTAGTCCCTTAGAATCTCAAAACATGAAAACTATATTCTCACTATTAAAACTTACCGTACTTATTTTAATTCTATTTGCGGTTATTTATCCTCTTGCAATTTACGGAATTGCACAATTTGCTCCGAATCAAGGAAAAGGAGAAACGATTTCGGTTAACGGAAAAGTGGTTGGTTACCAAAAAATCGGTCAGAAATTCGATAAGTCGAATTATTTCTGGGGAAGACCCTCAGCTGTAGATTACAATGCTGCCGGAAGTGCCGGAAGCAACAAAGGCCCAAGCAATGCCGATTATTTGGCTTTGGTTCAAAAAAGAATTGATACGCTTTTACTTGTTCACCCATACTTGAAAAAATCTGATATTCCATCAGATATGGTTACGGCTTCTGGAAGCGGATTGGACCCTAATATTTCTCCGGAAGGCGCTTTGATTCAGGTGAAACGTATTGCCAAAGAAAGAAAGTTGAATGAAGAAAAAGTAAAAGCTTTGGTTGAAGCGAATATCAATACTCCAAAAGTAATGGGAACTCCAACGGTTAATGTTTTGGAATTGAATGTTGCGCTGGATGAGCTTTCTAAAAAAGGCTCTTAGATTTTGAGTTAAAGGTTTTCTCCTGCAAGGTTTTCGAAACCTTGTAGGTATGATGATCTTGGTGATATTTCGATGAGAATCCTAATCCATTTCATAATCGCATTGTGTTTTAAACCTGTCGGGTTTGACAAAGCGTTATAAAATAAATACCTGCAAGGTTTTGAAAACCTTGCAGGAAACGAAAATATCTTTTTACCCAAATGCCTAGCCCCGGTAGTAGTGAAAATCCTTTTGTGTCTCGTTTCTTTAACGAGACACAAAAGATTGGAACGAATAGCGGGAAATAGCTTCTTAAAAACCTACTAATAAATACCTGCAAGGTTTTGGAAACCTTGCAGGAACACAAACATCTTTTTTACCCCAAATAATTAAAAAACAAAAATGAAAAAAATAATACTTACCGCTTTAATCGCTTTTGGTTTTAGCAATTTACACGCACAGGAAGAAACAAAAAGTCCGTTTACGTTTTCAGGATATGTAGACATTTATTACAGTTATGATTTTGCGAAACCGGAAGATCATACGCGTCCGGGATTTTTTTACAGTTACAACCGAAGCAATGAAGTGAACCTGAATTTAGGTTTGGCAAAAGTGAATTATTCGAAAGAAAATATTCGCGGAAATTTGGCTTTAATGGCTGGAACTTACGCCCAATATAATATGTCGGCAGAACAGGATTTATTGAAAAATGTTTATGAGGCTAATGTTGGTGTGAAGATTTCGCAAAGTCATAATTTATGGATTGATGCGGGAATTATGCCTTCGCATATTGGTTTTGAAAGTGCAATTGGAAAAGATTGCCAGACATTAACCCGAAGCATTTTGGCTGAAAACTCTCCGTATTATGAAGCGGGCGTAAAAATTGGCTACACATCAGAATCTGGTGCGTGGTATTTGGCCGGAATGTATTTGAACGGCTGGCAGCGAATTGAAAAAGTGAAAGGAAATCAAACGCCTGCTTTTGGAACACAAATTACTTATAAACCAACAGATAAAGTGGTTTTGAACTGGAGTACATATGTTGGAAATGAACAGCCGGATATCGATAAAAAATGGCGTTATTTCAACAACTTTTACGGACAGTTTAAAGTTACGGATAAAACAAATATCACGACCGGTGTTGATGTTGGATCACAGCAATCGGCTAAAAAGAGTAATAAATACGATACTTGGTTTTCGCCAGTTTTGATTTTGCAATACAAACCAACGGATAAAATTCAGTTAGCGGCGCGTGGTGAATATTACAGTGATGAAAAAGGAGTTATTATCGGGACGGAAACTCCAAACGGATTTAAAACCTACGGATTTTCGGCTAACTTTGATTACTTAGTTTCTGATAATGTAATGTTTAGAATCGAAGCCAGAAATCTTTCGAGTAAAGATGAAATATTCACAAAAGACAATCTTCCAACAGATACGAATACGTTTGTAACGACTTCGTTGGCGATTTCATTTTAAACATATTTTTTTACCATTAAGATATTAAGAAAGTTAAGCTTTGTCTTTATGAAAGAGAAAATTAAGCTTTATGAACTTAATATCTTAATGGTAAAATAAAAAAAACTTAGTGCCTTAGCGCCTTCGTGGCAAAAACATATGGAACAGGAAAAAAATAACGCACAGCACTTTCTCGATTTAATTCAGAAATCAAGAAAAGGAAAGTTTAAGGTCTACATTGGGATGAGCGCCGGTGTGGGAAAAACTTTTCGTATGCTTCAGGAAGCGCATTCGTTGTTGAAAAACGGAATTGATGTGAAAATTGGCTACATCGAAACACATATGCGCAAGGAAACGCATGAACTTTTAGCTGGTTTGCCCGTGATTCCGCGGCGAACCATTTTCTATAAAGGAAAACAGCTTGAAGAACTTGATGTACAGGCGATAATTAACTTAAGGCCCGAAGTTGTTATTGTCGATGAATTGGCGCACACCAATATTGAAGGAAGCAAAAACGAAAAACGCTGGCAGGATGTTTTGGAGATTCTGGAAGCGGGAATTAATGTGATTTCGGCAGTAAACATTCAGCATATTGAGAGTTTAAATGAAGATGTAAAACGCATTACGGGAATTGATGTTCAGGAACGGATTCCTGATAATGTTTTGCGTTTGGCTGATGAAGTGGTGAATATCGATTTGACTTCTGAAGATTTGATTGCGCGTTTGAAAGAAGGAAAAATTTATACGGCTGATAAAATTCAGACTGCTTTAACCAACTTTTTTAAATCGGAACAAATTCTGCAATTGCGGGAATTGGCTTTAAAAGAAGTTGCAAGTCAGGTGGTTCGAAAAGTCGAAAACGAAGTGCCTCAACTGCACGCTTTGAAACACGAAAAACTATTGGCATGTATTAGCAGTAACGATAAAACAGCAAAAATCGTAATTCGAAAAGCGGCACGTTTGGCGAGTTATTACAACGGATCCTGGTATGTTTTGTATGTAGAAACTCCGAAAGAAAGCAGTACCAAAATTGCATTAGACAAACAACGGCATTTGATTAATAACTTTAAACTCGCGGTGCAACTAGGTGCAGAAGTTATTAAAATAGAACATAAAAATATTGCAGATGCGATTTTAATGACCGTTGAAGAAAAACAAATTACAACTGTCTGCATCGGGAAACCGCATTTGAATTTATTTAAAGTAATTTTGTCTACGACGATTTTCAGACGCTTATTAAATAGCTTGTCTTTATCTAATGCTGACCTTGTTATTTTGTCGTAATTTCTAAACCATATAAATAATTTTTAAACCATATAAGTCATATAAGATCATTTAAAGTTTAACCGCAAAGTTCGCGAAGGTTTATCCAAAGTTCGATAAAGTTTTGCTTAAAGTCGAAAGGACACAAATTTTTTATGCTTTTTATATTTTCTTATATGACTTATATGGTTCAAAAAAAAAATATCTTATGAGAATTAAAACTAAATTGAATCTGGGTGTTGGATTATTATTTTTACTAATAATTATACTCACATTGGTAAGCGCTTTTTATATTTTTTCTATAAAAAAAGATACTGAAAATATTCTGAAAGCGAATTATAATACGCTGGAATATTCCAGAAATATGCTTTTGGCATTAGATGAAATTAACGCTAATAAAGAAAATGCGATTGTTACTTTTAAAGAAAATCTCTTAAACCAAACGAAAAATGTTACCGAAGCCGGAGAAAAAAAAGGCACTGATAGTCTACAGAAAAACTTTGCTCTTTTAGAAAAAAACAGTGCTGATGAAAGTTTAAAAATGCAAATTCGCCAGGATATTTTTGAAATCATGAAACTCAACATGAATGCCATAAAACAGAAAAGCGACATCGCCAAACATACCGCCGAAACTGCCAATTTATGGATTGCCATTGTGGGAACTTTATGTTTTTTAATCGCCTTTAATTTACTGATTAATCTGCCTCATAATATCGCCAATCCTATTAGGGAATTAACGCTGAGTATTAAGGAAATTGCGAATAAAAATTATTCAGAACGCGTGCATTTTACCACTCACAATGAATATGGAGATTTGGCAAAATCGTTTAATACCATGGCGCAAAAGCTTCAGGAATATAACAATAGTAATTTGTACAAATTGTTCTTTGAGAAGAAACGACTGGAAACGCTTATCAATAATATGCACGATCCTATTATTGGTTTGGATAATGAAGGAATTATTTTGTTTGCAAATGATGAAGCCTTGAAAATTATTGGCCTAAAACTGGAAGATGTCATTGGAAAACCGGCTCCTGATTTGGCTTTATCGAATGATTTAATGCGTTCGTTAATTTTAAAAGAACCAGATTCTGATTCACAGAAAAAGAAACCTTTGAAAATTTTTGCTAACGGAAAAGAAAGTTATTTCGATAAAGAAACGATCAATATTACGATAACGCCAACGGGTGAGGAAAAAGAAATTAATATTGGTGATGTTATTATTCTGCGAAATATTACCTTATTTAAAGAATTAGATTTTGCCAAAACCAATTTTATTGCCACGGTTTCACACGAATTAAAAACGCCAATTGCTTCGATAAAACTGAGTTTGCAATTGCTTCAAAACAATAAAACTGGCGAGATGAACGACGACCAGAAACAGTTGGTCGAAAGTATTAAAGATGACAGCCAGAGGTTATTGAAAATTACCGGTGAACTGCTGAATTTATCACAATTGGAAACCGGAAATATTCAGTTGAATATCGAAAAAAGCAATCCGTATGCCATTGCAAATTATGCTGTTGAAGCCGTAAAAGTTCAGGCAGAACAAAAACAAATCAAACTCATCATTGATGCCGATGAAAACTTGCAGAATGTAAAAGCCGACAGCGAAAAAACAGGCTGGGTTTTGATTAATTATTTATCGAATGCTATTACCTATTCATCTGAAAAAAGTACGATTCTCATCAAATTAAAAAATGAAAACGATCAGATTCTATTTCAGGTTATAGATACCGGAAAAGGAATTGATGCAAGATATAAAGACAAAGTTTTCGACAAATATTTCCAGATTCCCGGAAGTCAGAAATCAGGAACGGGATTGGGTTTAGCAATTAGCAAAGAATTTATAGAAGCCCAAAATGGGACAATTGGTGTAGAGAGTAATTTAGGTCTGGGGAGTACGTTTTGGTTTTCGTTGAAAGTTTAGATTTTTTTTTGCCACGAATTCACGAATTTTGATTTAAAATAATTCGTGAATTCGTGGCGAAAAAATTATGTATTCGAAGTATTATTCTTAATCTCCATAACCTCTCTTTTTACCTCCAAAAGCAAATCTTTCATACTTTGCGATTCTGTTTGTTCGTGTCGTTTATCGCTGCGTCCGATATTGCATTCGTATTCCCAAATTTCTAAAATATCTGAGGCTTTTACTTCATAATTCGGATAAAAACGATTGTCTGATTCCAGAACTAAACTATTTTTTTTGTTCTTGTTGAGACGCTTGTAAACCATTCCTTCATTTTTGGTAATCAGGATATAGGTTTTGCCATCCATCACCTCTCCCAGCCTTTCTATATAACGACCGATAATAATAGAACCATCTTCGTGTGGCGGCATCGAATCGCCTTCTACCGGAAATCCGCGGTGTTTTCCTGGTCCCAAAAACGGTAACGAAACTTGCTGCAGACTTTCAATATATTCCGGATCGGCGTATCCGTTAAGATATCCTGCTTTTGCTTTTTGAGATACAATTTCAATATAATTCTCTCCAAAACTATCTACTTGTATAGGCAAAATAAGTCGGTTGCCTTCTAATTTTATTAAGTTTTCTATATTGATTTTACGTATATCGACAGATAATAATAAATCGATACTCATATGAAAATATAAAGCGATTTGCTTTAAAATATCATACGGTGCTTCTGAAGTTCCGTCTTCGTATTTAACGTATCTTCCTCTGGTAATTCTAAGGTTTTCAGCTAATTTTTCCTGTGATATTTTATGCTTAACCCTCAATGCTCTGATATTGTCTGAAAATAAGGACATAATTAATTTGTTATAATTTGGAACAGCAAATATATAAAAAAATGTTATCATCTGTACTAATTTTGTATCTACAAAAACAAGGAAATGACACGGGCGATTGTACACATGGATTTGGATACCTTTTTTGTATCCTGCGAAAGATTAACCAACTCAGAATTAAGAGATAAAGCTCTAATTATTGGTGGTGGCGATCGCGGCGTTGTGGCTTCTTGCTCGTATGAAGCAAGACGTTTTGGAGTGCGTTCTGCGATGCCTATTCACATGGCGATGAAACTTTGCCCGCAAGCCAAAATCATCAAAGGCGATATGGAATTATATTCGAAATTATCGCATGATGTTACGCAGGTAATTCAGGAAAAAGCGCCGATAATGGAAAAAGCCAGTATCGATGAATTTTATCTTGATATTACGGGAATGGACCGTTTTCACGGAAGTTATAAATGGACCAATGAACTGGCTCAATCTGTTATTAAAGAAACCGGATTACCCATTAGTTTTTCATTATCTATCAATAAAACGGTTTCTAAAATTGCTACAGGCGAAGGCAAACCAGTTGGAAATTTACAAATCCCTGAAAATGAAGTACAGGCTTTTTTGAATCCGTTATCGATTCAGAAAATTCCAATGGTGGGCACGGTGACTTTTCAGCTTTTATCCCGAATTGGCATTCGAACTATTCAAACATTATCTGAAATGCCTGCTGAAGTTTTGGAGCAAATGATTGGTAAAAATGGTTTGGATATCTGGAAGAAAGCCAACGGAATTGACCACACCCCGGTTGAGCCTTATACGGAAAGGAAATCTATTTCGACAGAACATACTTTTTCTCAGGATACAATTGATATCATTAAACTTAAGGCCTTATTAATAGGAATGGTCGAAAAACTGGCTTTTCAACTTAGATCAGAGCAATGGTTAACCTCAACAATTACGGTTAAAATACGCTACGCCAATTTTGATACCGAAACCAAACAATGCAAAATTGCCTACACATCTGCCGATCATATTTTGACCAAAAACGTAATCGAATTGTTTGATAAGGTTTATCAACGACGAATGCGTTTGCGCCTAATTGGTATTCGCTTTAGCGGATTGGTTCGCGGCACTTATCAAATTGATCTTTTTGAAGATACTCAGGAAATGTTATCGCTTTATGCGGCGATGGATAAAATGAAAAGCCGTTATGGTTTTGATGCCGTAATGCGCTGTGCCGGTGCTCACTTTAAACCAAATAATAAAGATGAAATTTTAAAACGTAACAAATAATGTATCTTAATTGTCATTCTTTTCATTCGCTTCGCTACGGCACGATTCCTCTCAAAAAACTCATTGAGGAAGCGGTTTCTTGTGGTGTAAAAGCAATGGCACTTACAGATATTAATACCGTAACCGGAATTTATGATTTTATAAGAGAATGTGATAAAGTCGGGATAAAACCTTTGGTTGGAATGGAATTTCGCTGCAATCATCAGTTTCGATATATTGGTCTGGCTAAAAATGCAAGCGGTTTGGGTGAAATGAATCGTTTTTTGACGGAACATAATTTCAGCGGAGAACCTTTGCCGTTAATTGCTCCCAAATTCGAATCGGTTTTTGTTATTTATACTTTAGAAAATGCTCCGGCAACACTTCGTGAAAATGAATTTATAGGAGTTCGTCCTGATGAAGTTTTAAAGCTTTTAACATCAGAACACAGAAATAACATTTCGAAAATGGTTGTATTGCAATCGGTAACTTTTAGCAATAAAAAAGAATTTAATCTCCATAAAATTCTTCGGGCGATTGATACCAATATCATTCTTTCGAAACTAACAGAAGCTGATTATTGCAAAACTTCTGAGAAATTGCTGCCTTTAGAATCGCTCTTGCCTTTTTATGAAAGTTATCTTGGAATTATAGAAAACACGCAAAAAATAATTGATTCCTGTAATTTTCAATATGATTTTACAACGCCAAAGAACAAAAAGTTCTTTACTAAAAATCGCGAAGGTGATATAAAAAAGTTAACTAAATTGGCTTTGGAAGGATTCGAATGGCGATATGGAAAAGGAAATGAACAGGCAAAAAAACGCATAGAAAAAGAACTTAAAGTAATTGACAAACTTGAATTTAGCGGTTATTTTTTAATTACCTGGGATATTGTTCGCTACAGCAATAGTCAGGGTTTTATGCACATTGGCCGAGGCAGTGGCGCTAATAGTATTATTGCATATTGTTTGGGAATTACAGATATCTGTCCGCTGGAATTGGATTTGTATTTTGAGCGTTTTTTGAATTTAAATCGAAAAAGTCCGCCCGATTTTGATATCGATTGGAGCTGGAAAGAACGCAACACTATTTTAGAATATATATTTGATAAATACGGTCGTGATCATGTTGCCTTTTGCGGAACAAATGTCGAATTTAAACACCGATCTATTTTTAGGGAAGTAGGAAAAGTGTTTGGCCTTCCGAAAGAAGAATTAGACATGCTTGCGAAAAATCCGATGGCATTACATGAAACCAATTCTATCGTACAACTGGTTCAGGAATACAGTATTATGATGAATAAATATCCTAATCAGCGCAGTATGCACGCTTGTGGAATTATTATTTCTGAAGAACCAATTACAAATTATACGCCATTGGAAATGCCACCAAAAGGATTTCCAATCGTACTTTTTGATATGCATATTGCGGAAGAAATTGGTTTTGAAAAATTTGATATTCTGAGTCAGCGCGGGATTGGTCATATTGATGACAGCGTAAAATTGATTGAAAAAAACAAGGGCATCAAATTGAATATTCGCGATACTTCAATTTCTAAGGATGAAGCTGTATGTAATATTCATTTGGCGCAAGGCAAAACGATTGGCTGTTTTTATATTGAAAGTCCGGCGATGCGTGGTTTATTACGCCGATTGAATTGTGATAATTATAAAATTCTGGTAGCGGCTTCGTCTATTATTCGTCCCGGTGTTGCGCAATCCGGAATGATGAAAGAGTATATTTTTCGTCATAATAATCTGGATCAGTTCGAATATTTTCATGAGGTTTTTAAAGAACACCTTGGTGAAACGTACGGCATTATGGTGTATCAGGAAGATGTTATTAAAATCGCTCAACATTATGGCGGACTTTCTGCTGCGGATGGTGATATTTTGCGTCGCGCCATGTCCGGAAAAGGGCGATCTATGGAGGCGTTACAAAAAGTAAAAGACAATTTCTTTGCTTCTTGTGCTCACAAAGGTCATCCGGAAATGCTGAGTCAGGAAATTTACCGTCAGATTGAATCGTTTGCAGGGTTTTCGTTTTGTAAAGCTCACTCCGCCTCTTATGCTGTAGAAAGTTATCAGAGTTTGTATCTCAAGATTAATTATCCCGTAGAATTTATGACGGCGGTTATCAACAATCAGGGGGGATTTTACAGAACTGAAGTTTATGTACACGAAGCACGCATGTCTGGTGCAACGATTATGAATACGTGTGTCAACAAAAGCGAATATCAAACCACTGTTTATGGCACTGATATTTATCTTGGTTTTATGCATTTGCAGGGTTTAGAATCAAAAACGGCAAACTTGATTGTATCAGAAAGAGAAAAAAATGGTGATTATATTTCTTTAGAAAATTTTATCAATCGTATACCAATTGGAATCGAAAGCATGAAAATCCTTATTTTTATTGGTGCTTTTCGCTTTACAGGAAAAACAAAAAATCAACTTTTGGTTATTGCGAGTTTGCTTTTAAATAACTTCAAACCAGAAAACAGAAGTTTAATGTTGTTGCAGGAACCTGTTAAAGAATACAAACTCCCAACTTTAGAACGTTCTGTTTTTGAAGATGCTTTTGATGAAATTGAATTACTGGGTTTTCCAGTTTCCTGTACGGTTTTTGACCTTTTGCAAACCAAACATCGGGGCGATATTATGGCCAAAGATTTAGTAGCACATCATAAAAAACAAGTACGAATGCTGGCTTATTTAGTTTCGAGAAAACAAGTACCTACCAAAAAAGGGAACATGTATTTTGGAACCTGGATTGATCATGAAGGCACTTATTTTGATACGGCACATTTTCCGGATTGTCTGGTGCAATATCCTTTTCAGGGCGGAGGCTGTTATCTTTTGCTGGGAAATGTTGAAGTTGATTATCATTTTCCGACAATCACAATTACCAAAATGGCCAAAATGCCTTTTATTCCAGATCCGCGTTATATGGATGCTAAAGATCAGTTTAAAACACAGCAATTAATAAAAGAAGATGTTAGCCCCACACATCGCGAACCGTACCCGCAGGCACATGAAATTAATCTGCCACGACATCGGATGAAATTTTCAAAATAAAAGAATTCAAAAAAATAAAAATTAAGCTCAATTGTTTTAACAGATAGAATTTACAAGAATAAAAATAGGTTTCACGTTATATAATAAAGATGAAAAAGCTGGAATATGCCATAGTAGATATTGAAACCACAGGTGGTAATGCCAGTGGCAGCCGCATTACAGAAATTGCCATTATTATTCATGACGGAACAAATGTAATTGACCGATTTGAAACACTCGTTAATCCGGAAAAGGAAATTCCGATTTCGATTTTTGCGTTAACGGGCATTAATAACGAAATGGTAGCTAACGCTCCTATATTTGATGATATTGCAGAGAAAGTACTGGAAATGCTTACAGATCGCGTTTTCGTTGCACATAATGTCAACTTTGATTATTCTTTCGTACGCCATCAACTTGAACAAGCGGGGTTTAAGTGGACGGCGAGAAAATTGTGCACCGTTCGCGCGGCAAGAAAAATAAGACCTGGATTCTCGTCTTACAGTTTAGGAAATCTTTGCAATTCATTAGATATAAATTTAGAAAACCGACATCGTGCCGGTGGCGATGCTGATGCCACAGCAATATTATTTTCCCGATTACTGGAATGGGATTATGAAGGCGAAATCGAGAAAATGATCAAGAAAACAGCACAAGATCAACGTTTACCTCCTAACCTTCCGCCTGACGATTTTAATCAATTGCCTGAAAAACCCGGCGTTTATTATTTTTATAATCAGATGAAAAAAGTTATTTATGTTGGAAAAGCTATTAACTTAAAAAAACGAGTAGCTTCTCATTTTAGCGGACATAAAATTAATCCACAAAGGCAAAACTTCTTACGCGATATCTACAGTATTTCTTTTGAGGTTTGTGGCAACGAACTAATGGCTTTACTTTTAGAATGTACAGAAATTAAAACACTTTGGCCAATATACAACAGAGCATTAAAACGTTTTGAGGCAAAATATGGACTTTACCAATATGAAGCCCGCAGTGGATACAAATATCTGGCAGTTGGAAAACTAAGCAAATTTCAGGTTTGCATTCATGAATTTAATAGTCTGTATGATGCAATAAATGTATTGCGAAATCTGGCTGAACAGTTTGAAATTGATCAACGATTTTGCAAATATTCTAAACAGGAAGAAGCCGAATTTTTTCCAAACCAAGACATTAAAATATTACCTGATGTGACTATTCATAACGATCAGGTAGAAAATGCCATTGAATTTTTATTAAGCAACAGACCCTCTTTTGCTATTATAGACAAAGGCAGATCTGCAGATGAGCGCAGTTTCATTTGGGTTGAAAATGGACATTTTTATGGAATGGGCTACATAGCATCTGATATTACAATTATTGAGCCATCAGATATAAAAGATTATATCACCCCTTATAAGAGCAATCAATATATAACACATTTAATTTATGCTTATGCTGAGAAATATCCACGAAAAGTATTTTTCAACAAGCAGTTACTGAAATAAAAACATAAACCTCATCTCAATTAAATGCTTAATAATCAGTAAATTTAAGAATACATAATTTAAAGATACCATGAAAATAGCAACATATAACGTAAACGGAGTCAACGGACGCTTAAATGTTTTACTGCGCTGGTTGGAAGAAGCAACTCCAGATATTGTTTGTCTGCAGGAATTAAAAGCACCGCAAGACAAATTTCCCATTAAAGCGATTAATGACGCGGGTTACAATGCCATTTGGCACGGTCAAAAGCAATGGAATGGTGTTGCTATTTTAGCCCGAAATATGGAAATTGAAGAAATAACACGCATTCTTCCCGGCGATGAAGAAGATATTCAGAGTCGGTATGTTGAAGCTTTGATTAACGGAATAGTGATAGCCTGTCTTTATCTGCCAAACGGAAATCCGTGGCCGGGACCTAAATTCGAATATAAACTAAAATGGTTTGATCGTCTGGCTCATCGTGCTGAAACCCTTTTAAGTTTAAAAACTCCTGTAATACTTCTTGGCGATTACAATGTGATGCCAACAGAACTAGATGTATATAAACCTGAAAAATGGGTAAATGACGCACTTTTCAGAACTGAAGTCCGGGAGGCTTTTAAGAATATTGTCTCGCAAGGATGGACAGATGCTATTAGAAAATTATATCCTGAGGAGAAGATTTATACTTTTTGGGATTATTTTAGAAATGCTTATCAGCGAGATGCAGGGCTTAGAATTGATCATTTTTTATTGAGTCCGCAAATTGCAAAACAACTACGCTCCGGAGGCGTAGACCGGCATGTGCGAGGCTGGGAAAAAACAAGCGATCATGCGCCTGTTTGGATTGAAATTAACACAAAATAAATGGAAACCATGACACTATTTAACGACACCGAATTATTTACCACTGGTTTGGGAGGAAAAAAAGTATTTGATCTTCCTGACGCAGATCTTATTTTGATTGATAATTTCTTCAGTAAAGAAGAATCTGATCGTTTTTATGAAAAACTGCTTCATCAAACCAAATGGAGAGAATACGAAATGGAAATTTATGATAAAACTTATACTGCACCAAGATTGATTGCCTGGTATGAAGATAAAGACAATCACGGATCAAGTCCGAATGGCCTTGACTGGACGTATGAATTGCTTACAATCAGAAGCCGGGTGGAGAAAGAAACACAGCTTGATTTTAATGCCGTATTGCTCAATTTATACCGAAACGGCAAAGATGGCGTGGGATGGCATAGCGATAAAGAACACAATACGGGACAAAATCCGATTATTGCTTCGGTGACTTTTGGAGAGACTAGAATGTTCAGACTGCGTCATAAATTCAGAAAAGATATTCCGCAGGTTGAGATTCCTTTACATCATGGTTCTTTTCTATTAATGGCAGGAACAACTAACAGTTTTTGGCAGCATGAGGTTCCTAAAACAGCCCGAAATGTGTTACCCAGAATCAATTTGACTTTTAGAAGAATTTATCGAAAAGAAGATAACGTAAAACATTTTCACACTAGAAATAGTGTACAAAAATTCCTCCTCTAAAAGTTAAAACGCTCACAGTATGAACCTTTTATTAGGCATACCGTATTTTTTTTTAGTACTTTCGCACCCTTTTTTTCATATATATAATACCAAAATGGCTTACTCAAACAATGATTTAATGCGTTTTTTAGATGCACAAAATAAACTTTATCTTACTGCTTTTTCTGAAATCAAAAAAGGAAAAAAAGAGACACACTGGATGTGGTTCATTTTTCCTCAATTAAAAGGATTGGGCACCAGCGATACTGCAAATTATTATGCCATTAATGATCTAAAAGAGGCTTCTGCATTTTTAGAACATCCTATTTTAGGGAAACACCTTATAGAAATATCAGAATTGCTTTTGACTTTTAAAAGAAAATCGGCAGATGGTATTTTTGGAGATCTGGACGCTCGAAAACTTCGTTCGTCAATGACTCTTTTTTCTTTGGCAGAAAATACAAATCCAATATTTAAGGAAATACTGGATGCTTTTTTTTCCGGAGAAGAAGACCCACTTACTTTGACCATTATTAATTCAACTATAAAACCTACTATTGAGTCTCCTGTTTTTTAACCGTAAAGTTTAGACAAAATTCATCAGGAATGGTTTTCTGCTCGCAAATTCGCTAAGGCGCAAAGTTTATTTTCTTTGCGATTCTGACGAGTTTGCGAGATTTTTTTTTACGCCAAATTCTAAGATTTCCTGTTGTTGTTCTCTTTTAATAATTGATTATTTCGCACCATAATTAATTCTATATTAGTAGTTACTAAATCAATCTCTTAAATCAACCAAAATGACCGAAAAAATCAAAACCCTTCAGATAATACATTTTGCACTTTGTGCAGGATTAATAGTTGCTTATTTTGTAATAGGTGAAATTTCAGTTGAAAAATTAAAAACAATTCCTATCATAGATTCTTCATCAATTGTATTTGCTATTATACCTTTTTTAGCCATTATCATGGCTAATTTTCTATTTAAATCACAATTAAAACAAGTCGATCGAAATTTGAAACTCGAAGATAAATTACCCGTTTATCAAACGGCTTCGATTATTCGCTGGGCAATTCTTGAAGGTGTTGCCTTTATAATATTAATTCTGAAACCGGATTTTTTAATATTTGGAATACTTGTTATAATATATCTTATCTTTTTGAGACCAACAGAAGAAAAGATAACTAACGATTTTTCAGAATAATGATTTTGTCGTAAGGGAAGCAAGATTTCACACAAATTCTTCAACAAAAACAACCTTTCAAATCTCTCTTTTTTGCATTTTACTATTTCACAATTTCTCATAACGAAATTTCACTAAACTAAAATAAATTAGCGAAATATAGTACTTTTCAATAAGCTAAAACACGCGTAATTACTAGTCTTTCAGCATTTCTTCGCTGTGGCATATATATTGGTTTCTTATAAAAAATTAATCTTAAAACCACTTTACGATGAAGAATTTTGACTACCAAAAAATAGTATTAACCCTGTTTATTATTTTAGCAAATACCACTATGAAAAGCTATGCACAAGTTGATTACGCAACAGATCCTCATTTGACACCTGCGGTAAAAGAATTTCTGAAACCATTAAACTCAGGAGGAGCACCCTTAGAATCACTTCCGGTTGCCGATGCCCGAAATGTACTTGTTGGTGCACAAAATGCATTTAAAGTTGATTTATCAGGAATCGAAGAATCTGAAAAAGAAATTACTGCCGATGGATATAAAATAAAGCTCAACATTGTTCGTCCAAAAGGAGCAAAAGGAAAGCTGCCTGTTTTCATGTTCATTCATGGCGGAGGCTGGGTTTTGGGTGATTATCCCACACACAAACGTATGGTTCGCGATTTAAGTGTACTAACGGGTTATGTTGGCGTTTTTGTAAATTATTCACTTTCACCGGAAACTAAATATCCGCAACCTGTAAATGAAGTTTATGCAGCGGCAAAATGGATCGCTGCGCACGGAAATGAAATAAATGTTGACGGAAGCAAATTGGGGATTGTAGGTAATAGCGCCGGCGGAAATTTAGCAACTGCAAGTGCTTTAATGGCAAAAGAAAAAGGAACGCCATTATTTAAAGTTCAAATTTTATTCTGGCCTGTAACTGATGCAAATTTTGAAACGGAGTCGTATAAATTGTATGGGAAACAGCGCTTTTTAACCAGCACTTTAATGCAATGGATGTGGGACCAATATGTGGATCCATCAAAAAGAAAAGAAATTTACGCTTCGCCTTTACAAGCTAGTTTAGCACAGTTAAAAGGTTTACCTCCAACTTTGATTCAGGTTGCCGAAAATGATATTTTAAGAGATGAAGGTGAAGCTTACGGACGTAAACTGAGCGATGCAGGAGTGGTTGTAACAACAATTCGTTACAATGATGTAATACATGATTTTGGTTTATTGAATGGTTTAGCAGAGATTCCGCAAACGAAAACTTTGTTTCTTCAGGCTGCCGCCGAACTTACAAAATATTTAAAATAATTGCTCCACCAGACATATTTATAAAAAGAAAGCGCCTTGAAAAACAAGGCGCTTTTATATATTTAAAGTCTTAAAATTTTCTCGTTGGAAAAATCCTAGAATCTTAGCAACTTAGAGCCTTAGCATCTTTCCTTAATTTTCTTTCGGTTTTGTTAAATAATAAACCGGAATTCCGATTAACATAATTAAAATTCCCCAACCACAGGTTGAAAATTTTGTAATTAATAATGAAATACAAATTGCAGTTGCAATCACGATATATAACATTGGCAAAAACGGGTATCCAAAGGCTTTATATGGTCTTTCTGCCTCTGGCATTTTTTTGCGTAAAATAAAGATTCCGTAAATTGTTAAGATGTAAAAAATCAAAACAATAATGATTACAAAGTCTAATAAATCTCCATATTTCCCTGTTAAACACAAAGCCGAAGCCCAGATACATTGCGCCCATAATGCCCATTCAGGAACACTTGCTTCATTAAGAACTGCTGCTTTTTTAAAGAACAAACCGTCGTTTGCCATCGTATAATATACTCTCGCGCCCGCCATGATTAATCCGTTGTTACAGGCAAAAGTCGAAATCATAATCATAATTGCAATAATCAACGTTCCAATATTTCCAAAAATATATTGGGAGGCCACTACTGCTACCCTATCAGATTTTGCTGTTGCAATTTCGTCTAGTGGAATTACAGCCAAATACATCAAATTTGTTAAAACATAAATAATTGTTACGATAAAAGTTCCAAGAAACAAACTAAAACCAACATTGCGTTTCGGATTCTTAATTTCTCCCGCAATAAAAGTTACTCCGTTCCAGGCATCACTTGAAAACAATGACCCTACCATTGCAGCAGAAATCCCTGTAATCAAAGCCGTACCGCTAATTGGCAACCAAGAACCACTTTCGGTATTATAAGAACTTGTTGTCCAGGCATCTGCCCAATTGGCATCCCATATTGAAGATTTTGCTGCAAGCGTTAATCCAAAAACGATTAAGCCTACTAATGATAAAATTTTGATAATCGTAAGAACTGTTTGAAGAATTTTTCCGTTTTTAACACCGCGACTATTAATATAAGTCAATAAAACAATTGTAAAAATCGAAACAATTTGTGCGGCATTCAATTTAAAAGAACCTAATTCAAAAAGTATATTTTCATCACTTAAAGGTTCATAAAGGTAAGCTGCAAATTTCGAAAAAGCCACACCAACGGCAGCAATCGTTCCGGTTTGAATAACTGCAAAAAAGCTCCAGCCGTATAAAAAGGCAATTAGTTTGTTGTAAGCTTCTTTTAGATAAACGTATTGTCCGCCTGCTTTAGGGAACATTGCACTTAGTTCTCCATAACTTACGGCAGCGATAATGGTAATTAATCCCGAAATAAGCCAAATTAGCGTTAGCCATCCCGCAGATCCGACCTGCCTTGCGATATCGGCGCTTACAATAAATATTCCTGAGCCAATCATAGAACCTACTACAAGCATAGTTCCGTCTAGTAATCCTAACTCTCTTTTAAAATTTTCCTGGTTTTCTTCTTGCATTATTTTGTTTTTTGGGTTGGTTAAAGATATACTTTTTTCTGAAATTCTGGATTTTAGTTTTACAGATTTTAGATGCTATAAATATTTTGGGCGTGTCCTTTCGGGTCGTGCCGAAACTTCGAGATCGGCTATATCTTTTGTTCCGTTTCACTTCCCAAAAGGCCCTCAAGCAATTTTGTTTTTATAAGAACGTTTTATGTAATAATTTATTTTTTTTTCGATAAAATCATTATATTTCAATAAGTTACACTTGATTATTAAATAATTTCAAACACTGAATCAAAATGGAAAAATATAAAAACCTGAAAGGAGATTCCGGAGTTCAATCTTATAAAATAGGTTCTGATTTTATTATTGTACACTTCAAAAATGATGGAAGTTACTTATACAACTACGACATTCCGGGTTCATCACATGTAGAACGAATGAAAAAACTGGCCATTAAAGGAAAAGGGCTTAGTACTTATATTAGCACAACTGTAAAAAAGAAATTCGCTGAAAAGATAAGTTAGATTCAAAACTATTCAATATTCACAATTATCATTTATAAATCTTTATAAATTTCACCTTTAAAGAATTATATCTCTCATTTTTTTATCCCACTTTTAAATTCTCCTCTTTTTTGTGCATTATTATTTGCACAGTCTCCCTCGCTAAATATCTATCCACAAGAAATTTAGAAAATAAATGCGTTTACGGTTTTCCATAAAATTATGTTTTTTCATGTGTTTACATTTGAAAAACAAAAATATTAAAAACAATATTTTAATACGATATGGCGAGAATCATTCTACAAAACGACAATATAAATCTTGATACCAATCAAAACCAGAATTTAAAAACTGGTTTTATTAGTGACAGAGATATTTTAAAAAAACGATCAAAAAAATATCTTGATTTTATTTCCGGATTAGATGCCAAAACATTAACAAATACTTCGGGAATAAATGAACTTATCAAGGCTATTCAGGAAGAATTTGGCGCTGCTGAGCTTGGTAGTTTGCCACTAGGAATTGTTTCCAAATGTTTTCTGGGACATCCTTATGAAGTACATACGCTAGATTTAAGCGGTAGTCAAATCATTAAACATTATAAATCTACAGAAACAATGGAACCTGAATTTGAAAGAGCCCGAACCATCGCCAAACATAATGCTTATGCAATGGTTGAAATCTATAGGGATAAAATCATTTTAATTCGGGAAGACGGAACTGCAACAAAATTATAAAACCACAAAAAAATAATTATGTCACAACAAGTAATCTCGTACGCTGATCTTTCATTTATAAATAGTGCTTTAAGATCAATAAAATCAGACATGTCAGGAGTACATTCTGAGTTAGGAACATTAAACTTCAAGCAAGATCACTTAGAAAGCGAACTTGTAAAATTTGCAGATTTTTTTGCGGATTTTGTAGAAGCAGATTTAAAACACAAAGCCCTCCAATTAGCCGAAACAAGACAAGGAAATTTAAAGCAAGATCTGCAAATTAAATTTGGCTACTATGCAGAAGTTCGAAGAATGGCAACTGGAATTCTTCAAGGAGTAGATACAGGAGTAATAAGCGATGAGACTTTAAAATTTACAACCGAAGAAGTAATGATAAAAGCTCCTGGCTATTGGTTAGCGCCTGCTTTGGTTTCTTTAGCTGCATGGGTTAGAAACGATAAAAACACAACTGAAAAAGCATTGAATGAAGCTTTAAAGAGAGATGATTATAAAACAACTCTTTTTTTTATGATGGTAATGCGCAGACTAACAAGAAACGATGCAAGTTTAAAATGGCTTGAACGCTATTTTATGCATCAAAATCCACATAATCTTGACCGGGAATTCATTATTATACTCGAAGCTGTAACAACTGGTGTATTTCCTCCTGCAGCACGACAGCTAATGATGATAAATGTCAAAAAATGGCTGGGTCAGCTTACGCAAGGTGACACATTTATAAATGAACAAAAATCACAATGGGTAAATTTCTTTGAAGCTTTAGGCCCATTAGCGGATGATAAATATCCTCTTCTCGCGAAATTTTCGTCTAATTGGAATTCCTTGGAAAATTCTTTAAAAGAAGCTAAAACACATGAAATTTTACAAACTCATTTCAAAAGTATTATATCCACATCTGCAGACTTTTCAAAAAGTGTTAAGATTCAATTAGATGAAATTTTATCTTTATTAGTTACAAATTTTGATGATGAAGAGTTACCGTTGCAGGAACAAGTGCGATTTAATCAGCTCATTATTCAGATGGATGGCGATAAAAATGCCGCACAAGCCATCATGGATGCTGAAAAGCATATTTTTGAAGAGCAAGTTGATTTTCTTCAATTACTCACAAATGCATCATTTAATCCGGAATTATCAGGAGCAACAAAGGTAACACAGGCACTTGCGGTTTCGATAAGTCAGCCTTGGATATTGGAGGCGCACGATACTTTTACAGCGCAAAGCCGAAATAAAATTCCGGAATATGTTGACCTTTCAATTGATGATTTTAAAACTTCGACAAAAGATGGAAGTGACGAAAACGAACTTCTGAAAAACCAAGAAGATTTTTATAGCAATTTGTTAGAAACAGAACTTAAGAAACTTTCATATCCATATGCAGGTATTATCATTGGTATATTAATTTGTTTACTAGGTTTTTGGGCATTTAGCCTCCATATAATTGTTGGTATTATTGGAACTGCAATAGGTGGTGTCATAATTTGGAACTCTATAAACAATCATAAGAAAGCCAAAAATGCAATTATCGAAAAATTTGAAGAGCGAAAAAGAAAAGGAAAAGAAGTTTTAAGAGGTTGCCTGGCAGAAACTGTAGATTATAGAAAGGAACACATGAACGAGGATACTAAGGCTGAACAAGTTAGACAGCTTTTAGTTTCAATCACTCCCGAAGATTTTTCAAGTGTATCAAAAGAAACAGCAAGAAACATTCTCTAATCATTTAAAATTCATAAGTAATGACAAAAATAATTTTAGGTAATCATTCAGAAGAATCTGAAAATACCTCACATGAAATAAAAAAAGAAGTAATAATAAAACCCAATTTATTTCAAGGCAGAACAGAGGCCGAGTTAGGAAACGCAAAATTTCCGGATTGGGATATTATTCCACCCAATCAATTTATTAACCCCAGAATTAAATTTCAGTAATGGAAACACCAAGTACTTATGCTCAATGGACAAGATTACTCGATCAATTTGGAGATGGGGACGATTCTGTTTTAGAGGCATTACATAAAGGCAATTTTGTTATTGATGCCGGAACCGCGACACGCTTTTATAACAAAGTCGAAGAAGCTTATAAAAAGCGCAAAAAAAGGTGGTTAGATAAATTTCAGCGTTCCTTTCAATTGCAAAATCTTAAAACAGGAGACGATTTTGAAATTGCTTTAAGAAATGGTAAACAGAATCTTTTTACTCTTCATAAATTTATTAATATAAATGGATTTCCCGATGATTTAAAAAAGACTTTACAAAATGATTTGGAGAATTTCGTTGCTGAGATTAAGTCGTCATTAAAGGATAATAACTCAAAAATTTCAAAAGGCAGTGATAAAATACTATTGTTATTAAACTCTTTTTCGCTTAACTCCGTTTCTGAAGAAATTAAATCTATCTCAGGTAATAATGAATTAACAGCTCCAACGGGCAGAAAAATTATATTTTAAAAATGGCAAATAAAGCAGAATTCAAGACTTCGCTTTTACGAATGTTTAGAGCAAGAATACCTTTTATATCAATTAGAAGCATTGAAAGAGCAAGAGTTTTAGAAGTAATTCAGCAGTTAGCTGAAGAAATCAATATTCCAATATACTTCCATAGCTTATCACACGGAATGATTGATATTAAATCAAAAAAAAGCGTAAATGATGATCGTTCAGTTGCTGGCGCTTTAGATTATGCAGTTCAGAATATTTCGCAAAGACAAAATTTAACTTTTGTTTTTACCGAGGTTAGCGATATTGAAGACGACAATTTGGTATCGAGACATCTTTATGATTGTGTTGTTCAGGCTATTGAAAGAGGTGGAAGCATTTGTTTAATTACTACCAAAACTATCTGGCCCCAATTGCAACGTTTAGGAATGACCATTACACTTGATGCTCCAAATGAGGAAGAAATGCTGGAAGTTGTTAAAGAATGTGTCATACCATACAAAGGTTCGATTCCACTTGAATGGGAAGATAACGACTATAAGATGGCGGCAACAATTTTGGCTAATATGACTAAAATTGAAGCAGAAAATGTTCTGGCAACTCAAATGGCAAAAGGATCTTTAACAAAGGAAGATATCAAAGAATTAAGTAATGCGAAGAACAAATTATTTAGTGATATATCAGGATTAGAAAAAGTAAAGCTTGATAATTCTACTTTATCAGTTGCCGGTTTAGCCGGCTTACAACATTGGCTGGATAATCAAAAACAATTGCTAACTGCCGATTTAAAAGCAAGAAAAATGAGACCTCCAAGAGGAGTTTTATTAGTTGGTGTTCCTGGTTGTGGTAAATCCTTATCTGCTAAGTTTATTGCGGCAAATTGGAATCTACCTCTTTATCGACTTGATCTTGCAGCTATTCAAGGCCAATATCTGGGTCAATCTGAAAACAGGTTAAAAGAAGCATTAGCATCTGCTGATAATGCAGCACCTTGTATTTTATGGATTGATGAAATTGAAAAAGGACTTTCGGGAGCAACAGGTTCTAGTGATGGTGGGACATCAACCCGAATGGTGGGACAATTTTTGTTTTGGCTACAGGAAAGTACAGCAAAGGTTTTTGTTGTTTCTACTGCAAATGATGTTAGTAAACTGCCTCCTGAACTTTTACGAAGAGGCCGTTTTGATGAACTTTTTTTTGTTGATTTACCTGGTGCAATAGAGCGAAAAGAAATTATTAATTTATATATAAAACGTAATTTACTATTGCAACCATCACCAAATACATTAGAACAACTTATTGAAGTATCAGAAGGATTTGCCGGTTCTGATATAGAGGGTGCTGTTCGTGATGTTGCCATTCAAGCCGTAATTCATGGAGATGAAGTGGTTAATGACGTTCTTTTTGAAAAGTGTTTTAAAAACATTGTTCCTCTAAGCAAAACAGCCCCAGAAAAAATCGAATCAATTAGATTATGGGGTCGAGAAAGAGCAGTACCGGCATCAGGTACTTCTTGGGAAACTTTACCATATGACAAAGTAACCGGTAAGCGTTCTATCATTATATAGACTTATAATTCTCTTCAAAAGTTCCATTAATAAAATTTTCAATCTAAAAAACTGCAGGTCTATTACTTGCAGTTTTTTGCTTTTTATGAATCACTATACTTAAACAAAAAAAAATCATTCTGTTATTATAACAAAAACCTATTGTTATCTTAAAAACCACCATTATAACAAATAATGCACTAAAAATCAGAAAATTAAACACTAAAAGCAATTCAAATTGAATTAAAAGAAAAAACGATCTTCTTGTAAAAGCGTACTATATTTTTCCTAAATTTGGGTTAAATACAATATTTACGTTAAAATTTATTAACATTCGTTTAATAAAATCAAATAATCAGCCCCGGAGATTATTGTTAAAATATTCTTTGCCCAGAATATATTAAAGACTGAAATGAAGTTATCAACCTACAAATCAGAAGCTATGTCTAAATTTCAAGTTTTTAAAAAGTTACGTTTTGCAAATGTTTTCATTCTTCTTTTAATAGTTTTTGTTTGTTGTGCCTTATTAATTTGTATTAACTTTTTTACCATCAAAACATTATCTGCAACCAGGGCTTATGTAAATGGTGAATCACATTATTCAAAAGGACAAAAAGATGCTTCCCGCCATTTAATAACCTATTTATATACTAAAGACAAAAACCAATGGAAATTATATCTTGAAGAACTAAAAGTTCCGCAAGGCGACGGAACCGCCAGAGTTACACTATTAAAAGCCGGAGATAATGAAATTGCACGCAAAGCATTACTTATTGGCAGAAATCATGAGGAAGATTTAGACGATCTTGTTTGGTTATTTATAAATTTTAAAAAGGTTTCGTTTTTAGCCAAAGCCATTCACGAATGGGAACAGGGCGACAAATTAATCTTCAAATTATTTATTATAGGAGAACAAATTAATGCCAAAATAAAACATGACATATTAACCGCTGCCGACCAACAAAAATTTCTTCAGCAAATAAGTACAATAAGTGACAAACTCACTATTAATGAACGCAACTTTTCGAATACATTAGGCGAAGGAACACGCAAAATAAAAGATTTACTGATTTTTACTAATGTCTTTTTTATTCTGATTATCATTTGCAGCGTTTGTCTTTATTATTCGATAATGGTAAAACGCCTCATTGTTTCTAAAAAAGAAATAGAAGTTAAAAATGAAAATTTAATATTGGTTAATCATGAACTCGATCGTTTTGTTTACAGTGCATCACATGATTTAAGATCTCCTATAACTTCTTTAAAAGGATTAATTAAAATTACTCAAGAAGAGGATAACCTTAATCAAATTAGGGAATATTTGACGTTAATGCATACGAGTCTGGCAAGGCAAGACCAATTTATTAGTGATATTATCGATTATTCTAAAAATAAGCGAAAACAAATCATCATGGAACCTGTTAGTTTACAGGAAATATTTGATGAAGCAATCTCACAATTAATGCATTTTGAAAATGCTAGTCAAATTTCTATCACGCAAGAATTATTGGTGGATGAAATCCTGAGTGATGGTTTACGCTTAAAAATTATTATCTTTAATTTACTTTCAAATGCCATTAAATATGCCGACAATACCAAACAGCAAATGTTTATTGCTATTAAAACCTACATTGCTGATGGTTGCAATAAAATTGAAATATCTGACAACGGAATTGGAATTAAAGAGGAATTTAAAGATCACATTTTTGAAATGTATTTTGGAACAAACAAAAATAAAGGATCAGGACTTGGGCTGTATATTGTAAAAGAAGCCGTTGAAAATATTAGAGGAAATATTTATGTCTTGTCTGAAAACAATATCGGAAGTAAATTTATTATAACAATCCCTAACAACCATGGATCTTAAACCTGTATTTTTATTAATTGAAGACAACCTGATCGATCAGCTCGTTATCAAACAGCTTATAAAAAAATCTCTTGATAGCGATATAAACATCACTAACAATGGCAGAGAAGGCCTGGAGTGGCTATACAACCATCAGGACCTGAACCAAACTTTAATTATTCTATTGGATATCCAGATGCCAATAATGAACGGTTTTGATTTTTTGGAAGAATACGATAAATTAAGTGACGAATTTAAAAAAGAAAATCAGATTTATGTCCTTTCATCAACTCTGGATTCTGACGAAATAAAAAAAATTAGAGAAAATAACTATGTAACTGAATTTTTAAATAAACCCTTTCCAATTGAGGATTTCAAAAAGAAACTCCATTTTAATTAATTCTTCTATTATTGCAAAACTCTGTTTACTTGTGAAAAAGCTCGTTGGTAATAAGGTTCTTTTGTTGACGATATCATTACACCGCCATGAGTTGAGGAATGAACAAATTTAATTTCACCATCAACAACTTCCACTACCATTCCAACATGATTAATTTGTCTTCTTCCATTTGTTTTAAAGAAAATCAAATCCCCTTTTTGAGCTTCATCAGTAGTGACTTTCATTCCAATTCGAGATTGCTCTATTGAACTACGGGGTAATTTAATATCAAAATTACTAAAAGTCGAAATCATTAAACCTGAACAATCAAAACCTGCTTTTGTAGTTCCGCCCGATCGATATCGTGTCCCGATATTTTCTGTAGCGTTTACAATTAATTGATCGACTAATTCAGAGTGATTACTTACTTTTATAATTGTACTCGTTGAATCAGTTTGAATTGCCGGAGGTGTATTTTCTGCAATTTGCGTTTCTGACGATGGTGTTATTGTCTCTTTTATTTCTTGCGGAGAAACCAAAGCTGCTGCAGCATCTGCTTTCTCTTTTGAAGTTCTGATTTTCAAAACATAACCAACCGGTAATTTTCCTTTAATAAATGGATTTTGTCTTTCTAATTCAGCTACTGTTAGTCCATATCTTTTTGCAATTGCGTATTTAGTTTCTTTTGGCTGAACTTCTACAACCACTTCAACATCTGTTACAATTTTAAGATCATCAACTGGTTTTTCTGAAACTGCAACTGAATTGGATGGAATAATAATTTGCTGCCCAATTTTTAAACCTTCTGTTTCCAGAAGCGGATTGGATTTTTTTAAATCTTCAACCGAAATATTGTATTTTTTGGATATCCCCCACAGCGTTTCTTTAGCCAAAACCTCGTGTGTTCCAGAAGTATTATTAATTATAGCAACTTCATTTGTTGTTGCTACAGTGGTTTGTTTTGTATTGGGAATTAGCAAAACCGAGTTTAGCTTTAAAATTTTAGGCGCGCTAGGATTTGCATCTATAATAGCTTTAGGTTTTACTCCGTACTTTTTTGCAATTGTAGTGATATTATCACCTTTAGAAATAGTATGCTTAATATATTTTTCCTGTGAAAAAACACTTAAACTTAAAAACAACATTATGACGACTAACTTAAAATTCATTTCTTGGGGGGAATTTTTTTTTAAATTTTGTAGTTCATTTTATAAACTCAAAAAAAGAACGATTCTTTTACTAATAAGGCGAATTTAACATTTTTATGCAAAAAAAGTACCTTTTTTAACAACTTATTAAGTTCAAATTAACAAAATTCAACTGATTCAAAAGTAATAAACTCAAAATCACTACATTAAACAAAACATATAAATTTCTTTATTAAATTTAAATATATAAGTTTTATCCTGTAAACATAATTATTTTTTATTAAATATTACATTGCAGCTTACCTGAAATGAAAAACGCCCTGTTTTTCGCAGAGCGTTTTTAGTATAATTAAATCATATAAATTAAGCTTTTCCGGCAGCAATTAAATTTAATGCTGAACCTGCAACGAACCAGCCAATCTGACCTGCATTGTAAGTATGGTTTGCTAAGATAATATCTGTAGAACCATCTGTATGAAGAAACTCTAATGTTAACGGTTTTCCAGGAGCGAACTCAGTTAAATCAGTAAAGTTAATTGTATCATTTTCCTGAATTTTATCGTAATCCGCTTCATTAGCAAAAGTTAGTCCTAAAAGTCCTTGTTTTTTAAGGTTTGTTTCGTGAATACGCGCAAACGATTTTACTAATACCGCTTTAACTCCCAAGAAACGTGGTTCCATAGCGGCATGCTCACGAGAAGAACCTTCACCATAATTGTGATCTCCCACAACAATTGATGGAACACCGGCAGCTTTGTATGCACGAGCGACGGCAGGAACTGCATCATACTCTCCTGTTAACTGATTTCTAACTGAATTTGTTTTTTGATTAAATGCATTTACAGCACCAATCAACATATTGTTAGAAATATTATCTAAATGCCCGCGGAAACGCAACCATGGCCCAGCCATAGAAATGTGATCTGTAGTACATTTTCCGAATGCTTTGATTAACAATTTAGCACCTGTAATATTTTTACCGTCCCAGGCATCAAACGGAGCTAATAATTGCAAACGTTCTGATGTAGGATCTACCACAACCTGAACACCTGAACCATCTTCAGCCGGAGCCTGAAATCCAGGATCTTCGGCATCAAAACCTCGTGGAGGCAATTCGTCTCCTGTTGGCGCTTCAAGCATTACTTCTTCTCCATCTTCATTGATCAAGGTATCTGTTAATGGATTGAAACCTAAATCACCAGCAATAGCCATTGCAGTGACCAATTCAGGAGAACCCACAAAAGCTAAAGTATTTGGATTACCATCAGCACGTTTTGAAAAGTTACGGTTAAAAGAGTGAACAATCGTATTTCTTTCTTCTTTCTCTGCCCCATCTCTGTCCCACATACCAATACATGGTCCGCAGGCGTTAGCAAAAACAGTAGCGCCAATTTTTTCGAAAGTATCTATAAATCCATCTCTTTCAATGGTATAACGAACTACTTCAGAACCTGGAGTAATAGTAAACTCAGATTTAGTTTTTAAGTTTTTAGCACTTACTTGTCTTGCCAAAGAAGCGGCACGAGCAATATCTTCATAAGAAGAGTTTGTACAAGAACCAATTAAACCAACCTGAATTTGCAATGGCCAGTTATTTTTGATTGCTTCTTCTTTCATTTTAGAAATTGGAGTTGCCAAATCCGGTGTAAAAGGACCGTTTAAATGTGGTTCTAATTCTGATAAATTGATTTCAATTAACTGATCAAAATATTGTTCCGGGTTAGCATAAACTTCCGGGTCTCCTGTTAAGTAAGGAGCTACTTTATCTGCAGCATCGGCAACATCAGCTCTACCTGTAGAACGAAGATAACGCCCCATAGAATCATCATAACCAAAAGTTGAAGTTGTAGCTCCAATTTCAGCACCCATATTACAAATAGTACCTTTTCCTGTACAAGACATAGAAGTTGCACCTTCACCAAAATATTCGACAATAGCACCAGTACCACCTTTTACAGTAAGTATCCCAGCCACTTTAAGGATAACATCTTTGGGAGCAGTCCATCCTGATAATTTACCCGTTAGTTTTACTCCAATTAATTTAGGAAATTTTAATTCCCAGGCCATACCAGACATAACGTCTACGGCATCAGCGCCACCAACACCAATTGCTACCATTCCTAAACCACCTGCATTTACAGTATGAGAATCGGTACCAATCATCATTCCGCCCGGGAAAGCATAATTTTCAAGTACTACCTGGTGAATAATTCCAGCTCCTGGTTTCCAGAAACCTATTCCGTATTTATTAGAAACTGACGACAAGAAATCGAAAACTTCGTTACTTTGTGTTTTTGCTCTGGCCAAATCGGTTGCTGCATCTACTTTTGCCTGAATTAAGTGATCACAATGAACTGTAGTAGGAACAGCAACTGTTTTTTTTCCGGCATGCATAAATTGTAATAATGCCATTTGTGCTGTTGCGTCTTGACATGCAACACGGTCCGGTGCAAAATCAACATAATCAACACCTCTTCCAAACGCCTTCGTTGGATTTCCATCCCAAAGGTGATTGTACAAAATTTTCTCCGTTAAAGTAAGTGGACGACCAACAATCTCGCGTGCTTTATCAACACGACCGGGCATGTTCTCATACACTTTTTTTATCATTTCAATATCAAAAGCCATAAGTTATAATTGTTTTGTTTTTTTTTATTTTGAACACGACAAGGTACAAAAAATAGAGGAGCCAGAAAAGAAAAAGCCCGAGTTTATCACTCGGGCTTTTTATATATAATGATTATAACTAATCGTATTATTACATCACTAGCTGCTTACTAGAAGGCGCAAACTTAGTCAAACTAATACCTTCTACTGCAGATGTATATTCATCCATTGTAGGCGTTCTACCAAGAATTGTAGACAAAACTACTACTGGTGTTGAAGAAAGCAATGATTCTCCTTTTTTACCCTCAGTATCTTCCACTACTCTTCCCTGGAACAAACGTGTAGAAGTTGCCATTACAGTATCTCCTTTTGCCGCTTTTTCCTGGTTACCCATACAAAGGTTACATCCCGGACGCTCTAAGTAGAGCATGTTCTCGTATTCTGTACGCGCAGCACCTTTAGGAGCATTATCGTCAAATTCGAAACCAGAGTATTTTTGTAAAACTTCCCAGTCACCTTCAGCTTTAAGCTCATCTACAATGTTATAAGTTGGCGGCGCTACTACAAGCGGCGCTTTAAACTCCACTTTTCCATGTAAATCCTCTATATTTTTAAGCATTTGAGCAAGGATTTTCATATCTCCCTTGTGAACCATACAAGAGCCGATAAATCCAAGATCTACTTTTTTCACTCCTCCATAAAAAGAAAGAGGTCTGATCGTATCGTGCGTATATCTTTTAGAAACATCAACATTGTTAACATCCGGATCAGCAATCATTGGCTCAACAATTTGATCAAGATCTACTACTACTTCAGCATAATATTTAGCATTTGCATCTGGAGTTAAGGCAGGTTTCTCAGCTGATTTGATTTCAGAAATTCTCTTATCCGCTTTATTAATCAATCCCTGAAGAACTTGTTTATGATTATCCATCCCTTTGTCGATCATGATTTGGATTCTTCCTTTTGCAATCTCTAGTGAATCAATCAAAGTATCATCTTCAGAAATACAGATAGAAGCTTTTGCTTTCATTTCTGCAGTCCAGTCTGTAAATGTAAATGCCTGGTCAGCAGTAAGAGTACCAAGATGAACTTCAATAATTCTTCCCTGGAATACGTTTTCACCACCAAATTTTTTAAGCATTTGAGATTGTGTTGAATGAACTACATCACGGAAGTCCATATAACCTTTCATCTCTCCAATAAATGTTACTTTTACTGATTCCGGAATTGGCATTGAAGCCTCACCAGTAGCAAGTGCAAGAGCAACTGTTCCTGAGTCAGCACCAAAAGCAACACCTTTTGACATTCTTGTATGAGAGTCACCACCAATAATGATAGCCCACTCGTCTATTGTAATATCGTTTAAAACTTTATGAATTACATCTGTCATTGAATGATAAATGGCTTTCGGGTCACGTGCTGTAATTAAACCGAAATCATTCATAAATTTCATCAATTTTGGAATATTTGCCTGCGCTTTTTTATCCCATACCGAAGCAGTATGACAACCTGATTGGTAAGCACCATCAACGATTGGCGAAATAACTGTAGCCGCCATAGATTCTAATTCCTGAGCAGTCATAAGACCGGTAGTATCTTGCGAACCTACAATATTAACTTCTACACGAACATCAGAACCAGCGTGTAATACTTTACCCGGAGTGATACCAACAGCATTTCTGTTAAAGATTTTTTCTACTGCTGTAAGACCTTGTCCTTCAATAGAAATTTCTTTTGACGGAGCAAATACAAGAGGAGCTTCAATATCTAAAATTTTTGCTGCTAATGTTTGAAGTTTTTTACCAAATACGATTGCGTAAGATCCGCCAGCTTTAATGAATTCCATTTTTTGAGGCGTGAATGCCTTAGAAATATCAATTAACTCTTTATCGCCGTTATAAAGTTTTTTCGTTTTTGTATTTATTGTTAATACAGTTCCTGTAGCAACAGAGTATGCTTCTTCCAAAACAGGTTCATTATTCTCATTACGAATAACATCTCCATTCGCATCAAGCTTTTTAACCCAGTTTTTAAGATCTAAACCAATACCACCTGTAACATCAACAGTTGTTAGGAAAATTGGAGAAATACCGTTTGTTCCTGCAACGATTGGAGCAATATTAATAAATGGAACATACGGACTTGCTTGTTTACCTGTCCAAAGTGCCACGTTATTTACACCTGACATTCTTGACGAACCAACGCCCATTGTACCTTTCTCTGCAATCAACATCACGCTTGCATCAGGATACTGCGCTTGCAGCATCTTGATTTCGTCTTGTGCCTGAGGAGTAATCATACATTTACCGTGAAGTTCACGATCAGAACGAGAGTGAGCCTGATTACCCGGAGATAATAAATCTGTAGAAATATCTCCTTCACCAGCGATATAGGTAACCACTTTAATTTCTTCCACTACTTCTGGTAACGAAGTAAAAAACTCTGCTTTTGCATAGCTTTCCAGAATTTCTCTGGCAATTGGATTTTCATTTTTAAATGCTTCTTTTAAACGGTCTGTGTCTGCCTCATAAAGGTAAACTTGTGTTTTAAGAACATTTGCAGCCTCTTTTGCAATAGCAGCATCATTACCAAGCGCTAAATCAAGTAAAACCTCAATTGAAGGCCCACCTTTCATGTGTGATAATAACTCAAAAGCAAAAGCAGGTGTTATTTCTTTTACTACGGATTCACCAAGAATGATTTCTTTTAGAAATTTAGCTTTCAGACCAGCTGCGCTCGTCGTTCCCGGTACAACGTTATAAATAAAGAACTTAAGAGAATCTTCTCTGTATTCATTATTCAAATCTTTAATTTGTTCAATGATTTCGCTTAATAATTCAGCACCATCAATTGGTTTCGGGTGAAGCCCTTGACCTTTTCTTTCTTCAATTTCTTGGATGTAATCCTGATAAATGTTCATAGTAGAGGTATTTCTAGGTATTTTTATTTTTTTTGTTCGCAAATTTAGCTATTAAAGCCGAGAATTAAAAAAAATATAATAGAAGTCGCCTTTTCAAAAATTATTATTGTTAAAAAACGATTTTGACCGCTTGTTATTGCGAAAATATTAATTTTGAAATAAAAAAATGAATTATTGATATTTTAAAATCTTTTCTTTAACAAAGTCGGAATTTGTTGTTATAAACAAAGTCTGTTTTGAGCCTGTTTTAAGCAAAGAATCTTTCTAAATTAGAATTTACATCGTTATAGTTGACATTAAATTCACTTTTTCGATGATTTTGAAATAGAATTTTATCGAAGTTTTATTAAAGATTATTTTACGATATAAATTTCCAAATCAAACAAAAAAAAGCCTAACAATTTAATGTTAGGCTTTTCGCAAACTTTATTAGTTTATAATAATTTCTGAATAATAATTTCTTCCGTTATTCCTTCAGCGTCAGCTTTGTAATTTTTAATAATTCTGTGACGCAAAATACCAATTGCAACTGCTTTTACATCTTCAATATCAGGTGAAAATTTACCATTAAAAGCGGCATGTGCTTTTGCTGCCAAAATTAAATTTTGAGATGCTCTTGGTCCAGCTCCCCAATCTAAATAATTCTTAACAAAATCATTTGTCAACTTATTGTCCGGACGTGTTTTACTTACTAAAGATACCGCATATTCAATAACATTATCCGCTACAGGAATTCTACGGATTAAATGTTGAAAATCGATAATTTCCTGTGCTGCAAATAATGGATTTATAGTTGTTTTAGCATCAGAAGTTGTACGTTTTACGACTTGCACTTCTTCTTCAAAACTAGGATATTCTAATTTTATAGCAAACATAAAACGGTCTAACTGGGCTTCCGGCAACGGGTAAGTTCCTTCTTGCTCAATTGGGTTTTGAGTGGCTAATACAAAATAAGGCAAATCTAATTTATGGTTTTCACCAGCGATTGTAACAGAACGTTCCTGCATCGCTTCAAGTAAGGCTGCTTGCGTTTTTGGTGGCGTTCTATTAATCTCATCAGCCAGGATAATATTAGAAAAAACAGGTCCTTTTATAAATTTAAACCTTCTGTTTTCATCTAAAATTTCACTTCCTAAAATATCAGATGGCATTAAATCCGGTGTAAATTGAATCCTTTTAAAATCTAAACCTAATGCCTGAGACAAAGTATTTATTAATAATGTTTTTGCTAATCCCGGTACACCTATCAAAAGAGCATGTCCACCCGAAAATATACAAAGTAAAATTTGATCTACAACGGCGTCCTGCCCTACAATTATTTTTGCTATTTCGGTTTTTAATTCGTTACGTTTTTGAACTAAATTATGAATTGCTGTTACGTCAGACATTTATGAATATATTTAAAATTAAAAAGAGTTAGTGCTATGAAATCATAAAACTAACTCTTTTTATTTATTTAATAAAAATTATTTTTTCAACCAATTATTTGTAAAAGTACAATCTCTGTACTCTCCAATAATTTTGATATAAGTATCTTTTATTTTTTCGTCAAACCATTTAGCAATAGCATTGATTTGTTTTTCTTTTAATGCTAATTCTTTAATTTTCGTATAATCTTTAGCATAATCTGCTGTATGTTCTTCGATTCTGTTGGTAACAGTAATTAACTTATAGGTCTTTTTACCTTTTTCATCTGTGTTTAAAAGTGGCTGAGAAATTTCAGCATCTTTTAAATTTGAAACCTGACTGTATAATGTCGGATCCATTTTAGTCAATTCAAAACGTGTGTCTTGTGTATTCGGGTTTACTAAAGTACCTCCATTTGCTCTTGTTTCTTTTTCATCAGATTCTGTTCTGGCAGCATCAGCAAAAGAAATTTCTTTACTTTCAATCTTTTTTCTAATGTTTATGATTCTTTCTTTAGCTTCTTTCAAAGCATCTTCAGAAACAGTTGGCGCTATTAAAATATGACGTAATTCAACTTCTTGTCCTTTAATTTTATCTACCATAATAATATGATATCCAAAATTAGTTTTAAATGGTTCCGAAATTTCTCCTTCTGCCAAACTAAATGCAACATCTTTAAACTCTTTTACGAAAGGAGTTTTTCTTGTCATTTTATAGAAACCTCCGCTAGAAGATGATCCCGGGTCTTGTGAATATAAAACTGCTTTGGTAGCAAAACTAGATCCATCTAATACATCTTTTCTAATACCATTTAATCGGTCAATAACCTTTTGCTCGTCTTCTTTTGAAACTTTTGGTTCTACAACAATTTGTGCCACTTCCATTTCAGCTCCAAAAGTTGGTAATTCCTCTTTCGGTATTTTTTTAAAGAAATTACGAACTTCTTCCGGCGTAATCTCAACAGCATCAATAATTTTTTTCTGCATTTCAGAAGCTAACTTTTGCTCTTTTAAGATATCAGCAAAATAAGTTTTGAATTCTTCTACAGAGTTTTTCTTATAATAAGCTACAACCTTGTTGATGTCTCCAACTTGCTGCATCATATAGTTTAGACGCTCTTCCATCATACTTCTTACTTCAGCATCGCTTACAATAATACTATCCTGAATAGCCTGATGTGCATATAATTTATCCTCTAAAAGTTTACCAAGCATTTGGCATCTTGTAATATCTTTTGTAGAACCTCCCTGACTGGTAATTTCTAAATATCCTTTATCAATATCCGAATCTAAAACAATATAATCTCCAACAGTTGCAATAATACCGTCAATTTTTTGCTTCTGTCCAGAAGGAGTTTCAACTGGTTTTTCTGCTACAACAACATCCGGAATAATTTCCTGTGCTGAAATAAATGAGTTGAAAAAAAGTAAAAAACATATTGTTAACCCAAATTTGTAATCAATTGTTTTTAGCTGAATTTTTTTTAATAACATTATTTTAAATTTAATTTGAATGCTTTAGACTTTATTTAAACTACCAATTCATTTATTTGTCTTTCAAAAATTTATTCTGAAACATTAAATAATTAACTTCTAGTTTCTTCTAACTTATAACGAACAAAAATAACAATTCAATTACATAATACAACTATCAGCAATACTATTAACAAAAAATTATGGGATAGTTGGTAAATTCAATTAATAAGAAGTTGTTTATCAGTAGAAATACTTCAAAATAAAACCTCCAAATAATAAAGTTCATATCAATATAATTGCATTTTATTTTATGAAGGAATTGTTGAAATTTTTTACATCTAAAATTAAAAGTTTTCAACACTACAACGTTTTCGTAATATAAATATTTTCCTATAATTTACAACATGGTAAAATTTATATACTTTAGATGAGTAATTAATATTTTATATGTGCTAAAATTAAGAATAATTCACTTTTAGCATTGATATTTGATACGATTACAACTTTATTAATCTAACCGTAACCAAATCATTATTATGAAAAAACCTTTTGTAAAATTTTATTGCTTTGTTGCAATTACTGCATTGTTTTGCGCGTGTTCTGACAATGAAACATCCGAAAATGGCGCAACTACAGCGAGTAAAGAATTCAAAATCATCAATGTAACACATCATGACGGAAAACCTTTTAGCACAGGAGAAACCAAATCATCCGTAACGGGCAAATATGTTGATAATCCTGGTGGAGGTGTTATGATACAGGCCTTTTATTGGGATGTTCCAGCGGGCGGAAACTGGTGGAATACTGTCACTACTAAATTAACAGACTGGTCTAATGCAGGAATTGGATCTGTATGGCTTCCTCCGGCCTCAAAGGCACAAAACGGGGCGTTTTCTATGGGATATGACCCAACGGATTATTTTGATTTTGGAGATTATAACCAAAATGGAACTATCGAAACCCGATTTGGTTCTAAAGCCGAATTGGTAAGCCTGATTACAAAAGCACATACTGAAAACATGAAAGTATATGCTGATATCGTAATTAATCACAATAGCGGTGGCCAATCTGAAGCAAATCCTTTTACGGGAACAAATACCTGGACAAATTTTACAGGAGTTGCTTCCGGAAAATTTAAACGTACTTATAATGATTTTTATAAAAATAGTTTTGGCAATAATGATGAAGGAAGCTTTGGCGGATTTCCGGATTTATGCCACGCAGCTCCTAATGTGAAAGATTGGCTATGGCTGAGAGCCGATGGCGTTGGTAAATATTACAAAAACACAATGAAATTTGATGGTTGGAGATTTGACTACGTTAAAGGTTTTGGCTCTTGGGTTGTTAGAGACTGGAATGCAAATGTAGGCGGGTTTTCTGTAGGTGAATTATGGGATTCTAATGTAAACATATTAAATGATTGGGCTAATAATGCTAATAGTTCTGTATTTGATTTTGCTTGTTACTACAAAATGAATGATGCTTTTGACGGAAATAATCTGGCTCTTTTAAATGATGATATGATGTGGAAAAGAAATCCATACAAAGCGGTAACTTTTGTAACCAATCATGATACGGATGAAATTTCGAATAAATTATTGGCGTATTCTTATATTTTAACGCATGAAGGATATCCAACAATTTTCTACAGAGATTATGAGGAATGGCTGGATAAAAGCAAATTAAACAATCTGATCTGGATTCATAACAACAAAGCAACAGGAACAACTTCTATTTTATATTCCGATAATGATGAATATGTTGCCAGAAGAAATGGATATAATGGAAATCCGGGATTGGTAGTTTATATTAATAATTCAACATCCTGGCAGGAAAGATGGGTTGAAACTAATTGGGCAAATACTCAAATTAAAGATTTTACCGGAAACTCAACCTGGTATCCAACTACGCAAGCAGACAAATGGGTAAAAATACAATGTCCTCCAAAAGGATATTCAGTTTGGTCAATTAATCAGTAATTTAAAATGACTGTAAGGCTGTTATAATAACAGCCTTATTTTTTTCTTCAGAAAGACTTCCCAAATTAAGAAGTGAATATTTTTATTAAGCGGTAATTAATAGTACTTTTGCAACCTATTTATACAAAATATGAGCTTTTTAAAAGAAATACAACGCAGAAGAACATTTGGAATTATATCGCATCCCGATGCCGGTAAAACAACTTTAACTGAGAAATTATTGTTGTTTGGAGGGGCAATTCAGGAAGCTGGTGCTGTAAAAAATAATAAAATAAAAAAAGGAGCAACGAGTGACTTTATGGAAATCGAACGCCAAAGAGGGATTTCGGTTTCAACATCTGTACTTGCTTTTAATTATAAAGACAAAAAAATCAACATTCTTGATACTCCTGGACACAAGGATTTTGCCGAAGATACTTTTAGAACTTTAACGGCTGTTGATAGCGTTATTGTTGTAATTGACGTCGCAAAAGGGGTCGAGGAACAAACAGAGAAATTAGTTGCCGTTTGTCGAATGCGTAACATTCCGATGATTGTTTTCATCAATAAATTAGACCGTGAAGGTAAAGATGCTTTTGACTTAATGGATGAAGTGGAACAAAAATTGGGATTAAAAGTTACACCTTTAAGTTTTCCTATCGGAATGGGTTATGATTTTCAGGGAATTTATAATTTATGGGAAGAAAACATCAATCTTTTTAGCGGTGACAGTCGTAAAAACATAGAAGAAACTATCGCTTTCTCTGATGTTCAAAACAACCCTGAATTAGATAAAATCGTTGGTCAAAAAGCAGCTGACAAACTTCGTGAAGAATTAGAACTAATCGATGAAGTTTATCCAAAATTTGAGCGTCAGGATTATTTAGATGGAAAAATTCAGCCCGTATTTTTTGGTTCAGCCTTAAATAATTTTGGAGTTCGCGAATTGTTGGATTGTTTTGTTACTATCGCTCCTTCTCCAAGACCAAAAGATTCTGAAACTCGTTTGGTTGATCCAAAAGAAGAAAAAATGACTGGTTTTGTATTTAAAATCCATGCTAATATGGATCCAAAACACAGAGACCGCTTAGCATTCATCAAAATTGTTTCGGGAACTTTCGAAAGAAATAAACCTTACTACCACGTTCGTCAAAAGAAAAATTTAAAATTTTCTAGTCCAAACGCTTTCTTCGCTGAGAAAAAAGAAATTGTAGACATTTCTTATCCAGGTGATATTGTAGGTTTGCATGATACAGGAAACTTTAAAATTGGAGATACTTTGACAGAAGGCGAAATTATGAGTTTTAAAGGAATTCCAAGTTTCTCTCCTGAGCACTTTAGATACATTAATAATGCTGACCCAATGAAAGCCAAACAATTGGATAAAGGGGTTGATCAGTTAATGGATGAAGGTGTCGCGCAGTTATTTACTTTAGAGATGAATAACCGTAAAGTTATTGGTACGGTTGGAGCACTTCAATATGAGGTAATTCAATATCGTTTAGAGCATGAATACGGTGCAAAGTGTACGTATGAAAACTTTCCGGTACACAAAGCTTGCTGGGTAAAACCTGATGATGCTAAAAATGATGAGTTCAAAGAATTTAAACGTATCAAACAAAAATTCTTAGCACATGACAAATACGGTCAATTGGTATTTTTAGCTGATTCTGATTTTACAATTCAAATGACTCAAAATAAATATCCAACTGTAAAATTATTCTTTACTTCAGAGTTTGATTAATTTTCATTTCAAAAAAATAACAAAAAAAGCGCTAATTTAAATATTAGCGCTTTTTTTTAATCTGAATTAATCAACCTTACTAAGTCATTATATTCTAAAGTTAAACCCCTTACTCTATTAAGAATATCTAAATTAAACTAATAGAATTGCATCAAGAAATTTAGTCGATAAAGTGAAATAAAAATCGGACAAACTACAGATTTTCATATTTCAATTTCACCAAAAAAAAAGCCCCATTTCTGGGGCTTTTTATATTATGCTTGTCCCGCAGGACCAAAATTAAGCGGTATTGGTGCTTGTTCAGTATCTTTGATCTCGCCGTGAGCTACTTCAAAACGATGAATATTTTCACCAATTGCTTTTAATAATCTTTTAGCATGTTGTGGTGTCAAGACAATCCTTGACTTTACCTTGGCTTTAGGAATACCTGGCATAATGCTCACAAAATCTAAAACAAACTCTGATGATGAGTGATTTATAATCGCAAGATTAGAATAAATTCCTTCTGCGATAGCTTCGTCTAACTCGATATTAATTTGCTCTTGTTGTTGTTTCGGATTACTCATAGTTTCCTAATTAATAAATGTATTCTTCTTTATTAGCCATCATTTCATTGTAATCATCTTTAGATCCTACGATAGTGTTATCGTATTCTCTCATACCAGTTCCCGCAGGAATTCTGTGTCCAACAATTACATTTTCTTTTAATCCTTCTAAATCATCTACTTTACCGGCTACAGCAGCTTCGTTAAGTACTTTTGTTGTTTCCTGGAAAGAAGCAGCAGAGATGAATGACTTAGTTTGTAGCGAAGCTCTTGTAATACCTTGTAAAACTGGTGTTGCAGTTGCGGTAATTACATCTCTTGCTACAACAAGATTTTTATCATTTCGTTTCAACAATGAATTTTCATCACGTAAATCACGAGGTGTAATAATTTGACCTGGTTTCAATACAGCAGAATCTCCAGCGTCTTCAACTACTTTCATACCATATAATTTGTCGTTTTGAACGATGAAATCTTTAGTGTGAATTAATTGATCTTCTAGGAATAATGTATCTCCTGGATCTTGAACTCTTACTTTACGCATCATTTGACGAATAACTACCTCAAAGTGCTTGTCATTAATTTTTACCCCTTGTAGACGGTATACCTCTTGAATTTCATTTACCAAATACTGTTGAACAGCAGCCGGACCTTGAATTCTTAAGATGTCATCTGGTGTAATTGCACCGTCAGACAATGGTACTCCCGCTCTTACGAAGTCATTTTCCTGTACTAAGATTTGGCTAGAAAGTTTAACTAAATACTTTTTAATCTCACCAAATTTAGATTCGATAACAATTTCACGGTTACCTCTTTTGATTTTTCCAAAAGAAACAACACCGTCAATTTCAGATACAACCGCTGGGTTTGAAGGGTTACGAGCCTCAAGCAACTCAGTAATTCTTGGTAAACCTCCCGTGATATCGCCAGCTTTAGAAGAACGACGTGGGATTTTTACTAATACTTTACCTGCTTTAATTTTCTCACCGTTCTCAACCATAAGGTGTGCTCCTACTGGTAAGTTATACGAACGAATCAATTCACCTTCTTTACCGTAAACCAATAAAGTTGGAATTAATTTTTTATTTCTTGCTTCAGAAATTACTTTTTCCTGGAATCCTGTTTGCTCATCGATTTCAACCATGAACGATTGTCCTTGCTCTAAATCCTCGTAAGCAATCTTACCAGTAAATTCAGAAACAATTACACCATTATATGGATCCCATTTACAGATCACAGATCCTTTAGTAACAGTTTCTCCATCTTTAACAAAGATACTAGAACCGTAAGGAATGTTGTGTGTATTTAAGACGATTCCAGTTTTCTCGTCAACTAATTTTAATTCAGTTGAACGTGATACTACGATATCAACCGCATTACCTTCGCTGTCCTCACCTTTAACAGTTTTTAAATCTTCAATTTCAAGTCTACCGTTGAATCTTGTAACAATACTAGACTCTTCAGAAATACCTCCGGCAACCCCTCCAACGTGGAACGTACGAAGTGTTAACTGTGTACCTGGCTCACCAATAGACTGAGCTGCAATAACTCCAACAGCTTCACCTCTTTGTGTCATTTTTCCGGTAGCTAAGTTTCTACCGTAACATTTAGCACAAATACCTTTTAAAGCCTCACAAGTTAATGGAGATCTAACCTCTACTCTTTCAATCGGAGAAGCTTCAATAGTTCTCATGATTGCTTCAGTAATTTGTTGACCTGATTGAACCATTACTTCATTAGTAAGTGGATTTATAACGTCTTGTAATGCAACACGTCCTAAAATTCTTTCTCCTAATGATTCAACGATTTCCTCATTTTTCTTCAAAGCAGAAACTTCAACACCTCTTAAAGTTCCACAATCTTCGATGTTAACAATAACATCTTGCGAAACGTCATGAAGTCTTCTTGTTAAGTATCCGGCATCGGCAGTTTTAAGAGCCGTATCCGCAAGTCCTTTACGAGCACCGTGAGTAGAAATAAAGTACTCAAGGATCGAAAGACCTTCCTTAAAGTTAGAAAGAATCGGGTTTTCAATAATCTCACCACCACCGGCAGTAGATTTTTTAGGCTTAGCCATCAAACCACGCATACCAGTTAACTGACGAATCTGTTCCTTAGAACCCCTCGCCCCAGAGTCAAGCATCATATATACAGAGTTGAAACCTTGTTGGTCTTCTCTAATATTTTTCATTGCTAATTCTGTTAACTGAGCATTTGCTGAAGTCCATACGTCAATAACTTGGTTGTAACGTTCGTTATTTGTAATAAGACCCATGTTATAATTCACAGAAATACCTTCAACTTGTTCTCTGGCATCTGCAATTAATTTCGTTTTTTGTTCTGGGATTCTAATATCACCAAGAGAGAAAGATAAACCTCCTCTAAATGCGAATTTATAACCCATATCTTTCATATTATCCAAGAAAGCTGCCGTAGTAGGTACATCAGTCACACTTAAAATGTGCCCGATAATATCTCTAAGGTTTTTCTTAGTCAATACATCATTGATATATCCAGCTGCTTCTGGTACTACTTCATTAAATAATACACGTCCTGCAGTTGTTTGAATAATTTTGTATACTAATTCTCCAGCGTCATTAAAATCTTTTGCTCTAATTTTCACACGAGCATTCAATTCTAATCTTCCTTCGTTTAATGCAATATTTACTTCTTCAGCAGAATAGAATGTTAAGTCTTGACCTAAAATTACATGTTCTGGTGTAGAGATACGTTCTTTGGTCATATAATATAGACCCAAGACCATATCCTGAGAAGGTACAGTAATTGGAGCACCATTTGCAGGGTTCAGGATATTGTGAGAAGCCAACATTAATAATTGTGCCTCTAAAATAGCCTCTGGTCCTAATGGCAAGTGAACTGCCATCTGATCCCCATCAAAATCGGCGTTGAAAGCCGTACATACTAATGGGTGCAATTGGATCGCTTTTCCTTCAATTAATTTTGGCTGGAAAGCCTGAATACCAAGTCTGTGTAACGTAGGAGCACGGTTAAGCAATACTGGGTGACCTTTAATTACATTTTCAAGGATATCCCAAACTACAGGCTCTTTTTTGTCTATGATTTTCTTAGCAGATTTTACTGTTTTAACAATACCTCTTTCAATCAATTTACGGATTACGAAAGGTTTGTATAACTCAGATGCCATATCTTTTGGCAATCCACATTCGAATAATTTTAATTCAGGACCAACAACAATTACCGAACGAGCGGAATAATCCACACGTTTTCCAAGTAAGTTTTGACGGAAACGTCCTTGCTTACCTTTTAAGGAATCAGATAATGATTTTAATGGTCTGTTAGATTCTGTTTTAACAGCAGAAGCTTTACGAGTGTTATCAAATAATGAATCTACAGATTCCTGTAACATACGTTTTTCGTTTCTTAAGATAACTTCTGGAGCTTTAATCTCCATTAATCTTTTCAAACGGTTGTTACGAATGATTACACGACGGTATAAGTCATTTAAATCTGAAGTTGCAAAACGACCTCCATCAAGTGGAACAAGCGGACGTAATTCTGGTGGGATAACCGGAACCACTTTCATAATCATCCATTCAGGACGATTTTCTCTGTTCAAGTTAGACTCACGGAAAGATTCAACAACTTGTAATCTTTTTAAAGCTTCAGTTTTACGTTGTTTAGATGTCTCATTGTTAGCGCTGTGCCTTAATTCATAAGATAAAGCATCTAAATCAATACGAGCTAATAAATCCATAATACACTCTGCTCCCATTTTGGCAACAAATTTATTAGGATCCATATCATCTAAATATTGGTTTTCTTGCGGAAGAGTATCTAAAATATTCAAATATTCTTCTTCAGTTAAGAAATCTAATCTTTGTAATGATTCTCCATCTGCATTTTTAGCAATACCAGCTTGAATTACCACGTATCTTTCGTAGTAAATGATCATGTCTAATTTCTTAGATGGAAGACCAAGGATATAACCAATTTTGTTAGGAAGAGAACGGAAATACCAGATGTGAGCAATTGGCACAACAAGGTTGATGTGTCCTACTCTGTCACGACGTACTTTTTTCTCAGTAACTTCAACACCACAACGGTCACAGATAATACCTTTGTAACGAATTCTTTTATATTTACCACAAGCACATTCAAAATCCTTAACAGGTCCGAAGATTCTTTCGCAGAAAAGTCCGTCACGCTCTGGTTTGTGAGTTCTGTAGTTGATTGTTTCTGGTTTCAACACCTCTCCTCTTGATTCTTTCAAGATAGATTCCGGTGAAGCCAATCCAATTGAGATTTTATTAAATCTTTTAACTGGATTTTTATCCTTATTATTATTTCTATTATTCATCATAGTTTTTACTATTGATTTATTTGCAATTAAAAATTGATTTTTGGCGTAATCTAGTCTTTCAAAAAGCTAAATTATTAAGCCACTACCTCGGATTACTTCTCTAAACTTCAAACCTAAAAAATTTTGAAGTGCTAATTATCAAACTTATTCAGTTATATAAAAAATCGGAACGGGTGACGGGTATAAATCCTAAAAACTTTAATTTATTAAACAGCTTAAGTCTCAGTATTCAGGTTGAACTGAATACTGAGACTGTAACTAAAAACTTATTTATTCTTCTAAACGAATGTCAAGTCCAAGACCTTTCAATTCATGCATTAATACATTAAATGATTCTGGTAATCCTGGTTCTGGCATAGATTCTCCCTTAACGATAGCCTCGTAAGTTTTAGCTCTACCAATAACGTCATCCGATTTAACTGTCAAGATTTCACGAAGTGTACTTGATGCTCCATAAGCTTCAAGTGCCCAAACCTCCATCTCTCCAAAACGCTGACCTCCAAATTGAGCTTTACCTCCAAGTGGCTGTTGAGTGATCAACGAGTATGGTCCGATAGAACGTGCGTGCATCTTATCATCAACCATGTGTCCTAATTTAAGCATGTAAATTACACCCACAGTCGCTGCCTGATGGAAACGTTCTCCAGTACCACCATCATAAAGGTGTGTATGTCCGAAACGTGGTACTCCAGCTTCATCAGTTAATTCATTAATTTGATCTAAAGAAGCACCGTCAAAAATTGGAGTAGCAAATTTTCTACCCAAGTTCATACCAGCCCATCCAAGAACAGTTTCATAAATTTGACCAATGTTCATACGTGAAGGTACCCCAAGTGGATTCAATACGATATCTACCGGTGTTCCGTCTTCAAGGAAAGGCATATCTTCATGACGAACGATTCTAGCAACAATACCTTTGTTACCGTGACGTCCTGCCATTTTATCCCCTACTTTCAGTTTACGTTTTTTAGCAATATAAATCTTAGCCAATTTCAAGATTCCAGATGGTAATTCATCTCCAACTGTAATAGTGAATTTTTCTCTTCTTAAAGATCCCTGTAAGTCGTTCAGCTTAATTTTATAGTTATGAATTAAATCATTAACCATTTTATTAGTAGCGTCATCAGCAACCCATTGACCTTTGCTTAAGTGAGCAAAATCTTCTACTGCGTAAAGCATTTTTTGAGTATATTTTTTACCTTTTGGTAAAACTTCTTCACCCAAATCATTCATTACACCCTGAGATGTTTTTCCGTTAACGATCAGGAATAATTTTTCAACCAATCTGTCTTTTAATTCAACAAATTTAGTTTCAAATTCCATTTCTAAAGCGCCTAAAGCATCTTTATCCTGAGTACGTTTACGTTTATCTTTTACGGCTCTTGCAAATAATTTTTTGTCAAGAACTACACCGTGTAAAGATGGAGAAGCTTTTAATGAAGCATCTTTTACATCTCCTGCTTTATCCCCGAAGATTGCACGAAGCAATTTCTCTTCCGGAGTAGGATCTGATTCTCCTTTTGGTGTAATTTTTCCAATCAAAATGTCACCAGGCTTAACCTCTGCTCCAATTCTGATCATACCGTTTTCATCTAAATCTTTAGTAGCTTCTTCAGAAACGTTAGGAATATCATTTGTTAACTCTTCATTTCCTAACTTAGTATCTCTAACCTCTAATGAATAATCATCAACGTGGATAGAAGTAAAAATATCATCACGAACTACTTTTTCAGAAATTACAATCGCATCCTCAAAGTTATACCCTTTCCATGGCATGAACGCAACTTTTAAGTTTCTACCTAAAGCTAATTCACCATTTTGAGTAGCATATCCTTCTGATAATACCTGTCCAGGAATCACTCTGTCACCTTTTCTTACGATTGGTTTCAAATTGATACTTGTACCCTGATTGGTTTTTCTAAATTTAATTAAGTTGTATGTTTTCTCATCTGCATCAAAACTAACCATTCTTTCGTCTTCTGTACGATCGTATTTAATAGTAATGATATTAGCATCAACATATTCAACAGTTCCATGCCCTTCAGCATTGATTAATACTCTTGAATCTGAAGCTACCTGACGCTCTAAACCTGTACCTACAATTGGTGCTTCAGGACGGATCAAAGGAACTGCCTGACGCATCATGTTCGATCCCATCAACGCACGGTTCGCATCATCATGTTCCAGGAAAGGAATCAATGAAGCCGAAATCGAAGCAATCTGGTTAGGAGCAACGTCTGTATAATGAACTACAGATGGTTCAACAACCGGGAAGTCACCTTCCTCACGAGCAATAACATTGCTAGCTGTAATTTTACCATTTTCATCCATTTCAATGTTTGCCTGAGCAATCATTTTACCTTCTTCTTCTTCAGCACTTAAGTAAATTGGAGTACTTTCTAAATCAACTACACCATTAGTTACTTTACGGTAAGGAGTTTCGATGAATCCCATACCGTTAACTTTTGCATAAACACCAAGAGATGAAATCAAACCAATGTTTGGTCCCTCTGGAGTTTCAATCGGACATAAACGACCATAGTGTGTATAGTGAACGTCACGAACCTCGAAACCAGCTCTCTCTCTCGAAAGTCCACCAGGTCCAAGTGCAGAAAGTCTTCTTTTGTGTGTAATCTCAGCTAATGGATTCGTTTGATCCATAAATTGAGATAACTGGTTCGTACCAAAGAAAGAGTTGATAACTGATGATAATGTTTTAGCATTAATCAAATCAATTGGTGTAAACACCTCGTTATCTCTAACGTTCATTCTCTCACGAATAGTTCTCGCCATACGTGCTAAACCAACACCGAATTGTTGAGACAATTGTTCACCAACTGTTCTAACACGACGGTTTGATAAGTGATCAATATCATCAATCTCTGCTTTAGAGTTGATCAATTCGATCAAATATTTCACAATGGTAATGATATCTTCTTTGGTAAGCACTTGCTTTTCCATTGGGATATCTAAACCAAGTTTTTTGTTCATTCTGTAACGACCAACTTCACCTAAGTTATAACGTTGATCAGAGAAGAACAATTTATCGATAATACCACGAGCAGTTTCCTCATCAGGCGGTTCAGCGTTACGCAACTGACGGTAAATGTGCTCTACAGCTTCTTTTTCAGAGTTTGTTGGATCTTTTTGTAACGTGTTGTGGATGATAGCATAATCTGCTTGGTTATTATCCTCTTTGTGTAACAAAATAGATTTAACGTTTGAATCGATGATTTCTTCAACATTATCTTTGTCGATAATAGTATCTCTATCAAGGATGATTTCGTTACGTTCGATAGAAACTACCTCTCCGGTATCTTCATCCACGAAATCCTCGTGCCAAGTGTTCAATACACGCGCAGCAAGTCTTCTTCCAATATATTTCTTAATACCTGTTTTAGAAACTTTAATTTCTTCGGCTAAGTCGAAAATTTCAAGAATATCCTTGTCTCTTTCAAACCCAATTGCACGGAATAAAGTTGTAACCGGTAATTTTTTCTTTCTATCGATATAAGCATACATTACGCTGTTGATATCCGTAGAAAATTCTATCCAGGATCCTTTAAAAGGAATTACTCTGGCAGAATAAAGTTTTGTTCCATTTGCGTGGAATGACTGTCCAAAGAAAACCCCAGGAGAACGGTGTAATTGTGACACTACTACACGCTCGGCACCATTAATAACAAAGGTACCACTTGGAGTCATATAAGGTATTGTTCCAAGATAAACATCTTGTACAATTGTTTCAAAATCTTCGTGTTCTGGATCTGTACAGTATAGTTTTAACCTTGCTTTTAAAGGCACACTATAAGTAAGACCTCTCTCTATACATTCTTGAATTGTATAACGTGGCGGATCAACAAAATAATCTAGGAATTCCAATACAAAGTTGTTTCTTGTATCTGTGATTGGAAAGTTTTCCATGAAGGTGTTGTATAACCCTTCGTTGCCTCTTTCGTCAGATTTAGTTTCTAATTGAAAAAAATCTTTAAAAGATTTAACCTGAACATCTAGGAAATCCGGATAGTCAGGGATATTTTTTGTAGAGGCAAAATTCAATCTTTCAGTCTGATTTGTTATCATCAATGGACAAAATTTTGATTAAAAAAAAGTAATTTTTTGTGTAAACACACACTGTTTAATCTATACTTTCTTATTATAATCAATACATCTTTAAAAATAATCCGGTAAAATTTCGGGCTAATTTTTTTTCTTCGTATTGATCAAAAACTTTTTCGTATTTTAAACTATTTGATAATAAAACTTGATCTATTTTATTATACGAAAAATGGTTTAGGCCATTGAGCTTTAACTCAAGACCTAAACCTAGTTCTTAAAACCGAGTAAACTTATTTAAGTTCAACTACAGCTCCAGCTTCTTCTAATGATTTTTTAAGACCTTCAGCCTCTTCTTTAGAAACACCTTCTTTAACGTTACTTGGAGCACCGTCAACTACATCTTTAGCTTCTTTCAAACCTAAACCTGTAAGTTCTTTAACTAATTTTACAACTGCTAATTTAGAAGCACCAGCTTCTTTTAATACAACTGTAAATTCAGTTTGTGCTTCTTCAGCAGCACCTTCTCCACCACCAGCAGCAACTACTACAGCTGCAGCAGCAGGCTCGATACCATACTCGTCTTTTAATATTGTTGCTAATTCGTTAACTTCTTTAACTGTTAGGTTAACTAATTGTTCTGCGAATTGTTTCAAATCTGCCATTTTTTCTATCGTTTAAAATGATTTGTAAAATATAATTTATTTATTGTGCGCTTATTTAAGCTGCAAGGGAATTAAATCCCTTACAATAATTATTATGCTTCCGCTTCTTCTTCGCTACCAGCGAATTTATTTTGTAAAGCAGAGATAATTCTTTGTGCTGGTGATTGCAATAATCCAATAAGTTCTCCAAGAAGTTCTTCTTTAGATTTAATAGTTGCTAATGCATCTAATTGATTATCTCCAATATAAATTTCATTATTAATGAAAGCACCTTTTAAAACTGGTTTATCAGATTTCTTACGGAAATCTTTGATAATTTTTCCAGGAGCGTTAGCTACATCAGAAATAAATATAGCACTGTTACCAGTCAATACTGAAGGTAAATCACCATAATCATTAGCAGAAGCTTCCATTGCTTTTGCAAGCAAAGTGTTCTTTACAACTTCTAATTTGATACCTGCTTTAAAACAAGCTCTACGTAAGTTTGAAGTTGTCTCTGCGTTTAATCCAGAAATATCAGATACATAAATGATATTTGTACCAGCTAACTGCGCAGTTAAATTTTCAATCGCGATTGATTTTTCTTCTCTAGTCATACTAAAAATTTTTAACTACCAATTATACTGCTTTTGGATCCAATGCAATTGCAGGACTCATAGTGCTTGTAAGGTGAATACCTTTAATGTAGGTACCTTTAGCAGCAGTTGGCTTAAGTTTTATTAATGTTTGAATAATTTCGTGTGCGTTGTCAACAATTTGCTCAGCTCCAAAAGAAACTTTACCAATTCCTGCGTGAACGATACCAGTTTTATCAACTTTAAAGTCAATTTTACCAGCTTTAACCTCTGCAACAGCTTTTGCAACATCCATAGTTACAGTACCTGTTTTAGGGTTTGGCATTAAACCTCTAGGTCCTAAAATACGACCTAATGGACCTAATTTACCCATAACAGCTGGCATAGTGATGATAACATCAACATCTGTCCAACCATCTTTAATTTTTTGTAAATAATCATCAAGACCAACATAATCAGCCCCAGCTTCTTTAGCTTCCGCTTCTTTATCTGGAGTAACCAATGCTAATACTTTAACGTCTTTACCTGTTCCATGAGGTAATGTAACTACACCTCTAACCATTTGATTCGCTTTTCTTGGATCTACACCCAAACGAACTGCGATATCAACAGACTCATCAAATTTTGCAGAAGCAACTACTTTTAATAATGCCGCAGCATCTTTAAGAGAATATAGTTTGTTCTTTTCAATCTTTGAAGCAGCCTCTTTTTGCTTTTTTGTTAATTTTGCCATGTCTTTTTCTTAATTAAAAAGGAGCTTCTCCTGATACAGTTATACCCATAGATCTAGCTGTTCCAGCAACCATACTCATTGCAGCCTCAATAGTGAATGCATTTAAGTCAGGCATTTTGTCATCAGCAATTGCTCTAATTTGTTCCCAAGTAACACTAGCTACTTTTTTACGATTAGGCTCACCAGAACCAGATTTTAGCTTTGCAGCTTCCATTAACTGAACCGCTGCTGGAGGAGTCTTAACAACAAAATCGAATGATTTGTCTTTATACACAGTGATTTGCACTGGGCATATTTTGCCAGGTTTATCTTGAGTTCTAGCATTAAATTGCTTACAAAACTCCATGATGTTTACCCCAGCAGCTCCTAAAGCAGGTCCAACCGGTGGCGACGGATTCGCAGCACCTCCCTTAACTTGTAGTTTAACTACCTTACTAATTTCTTTAGCCATTTTTAAAAAATTTAACACTGCAATCAATGGAAGCGATTACAATGGTTATTATATATGTAACAAAAAATTATACTTTTTCAACTTGCATAAAACTTAATTCTAATGGTGTTTTTCTTCCGAAAATCTTAACCATAACTTCAAGTTTACGCTTTTCTTCATTGATTTTTTCAACTGTTCCGTTAAATCCGTTAAATGGACCATCGATCACTTTAACAGTTTCTCCTAAGTTGAAAGGAATAGCACGAGTATCTGTATTAACAGCCAACTCATCCACTTTACCTAACATTCTATTTACTTCAGAAAGTCTCAAAGGAACAGGTTCTCCTCCTTTGATCTCACCTAAAAATCCAATTACACTAGTAATAGACTTAATAATATGAGGTATCTCACCAACTAAATTGGCTTCGATCATAACATATCCAGGAAAATAAACTTTATCCTTAGACATTTTCTTTCCTTCTTTTACAGTAACTACTTTTTCTGTAGGCACTAAAACTTGGGAAACATAATCACCCATACCTAATCTGGCAATTTCGGTTTCGATATAAGCTTTGACTTTATTTTCTTGTCCGCTTACGGCTCTTACCACATACCATTTTTTCACATTATTATCTGCCATCACAAAAAAATTATCCTTTTAACCAGTTAAAAAATCCAGCCAAAGCTTTTGCAAAAAATTCATCTACTCCCCATGTTGCCAAGGCAAATAGAACTGAAAATACAGCTACAACAATTGTCAATTTTTGAACCTCAGCCCAAGCAGGCCAAGTAACATTTGACTTTAACTCTTCGAAAGCCTCTGATAAATAATTAGTAACTTTTGTCATTTGATATATTTTATATTGCACGGGCGGAGGGATTCGAACCCCCATCAACGGTTTTGGAGACCGCTATTCTACCCTTGAACTACGCCCGTAATTAAAAGCCAGTGATTTCATTAAGAAAACAACTGGCTTTTTATAATTTTTATAGGATTATCCTACGATTTCAGTAACCTGACCAGCTCCTACTGTTCTACCACCTTCACGGATAGCGAAACGTAAACCTACGCTCATTGCGATTGGGCTTAATAAAGAAACATTGATAGTTAAGTTATCTCCTGGCATTACCATCTCTACTCCTTCTGGTAAAGTAATAACTCCTGTTACGTCAGTTGTACGTACGTAGAACTGTGGACGGTAGTTATTATGGAATGGAGTATGACGTCCACCTTCTTCTTTTTTCAAGATATAAACCTCAGCTTTGAAAGTAGCGTGTGGTTTTACTGATCCTGGCTTAATGATAACCATTCCTCTTTTGATAGATTCTTTATCAATACCTCTTAACAATAAACCTACGTTATCTCCAGCTTCACCTCTATCAAGGATTTTACGGAACATCTCAACTCCTGTAATAGTAGAAGTTAATTTATCAGCTCCCATACCAATGATTTCAACTGGGTCTCCTGTATTAGCAATACCTGTTTCGATACGACCTGTAGCAACAGTTCCACGACCAGTAATTGTAAATACATCTTCAACCGGCATCAAGAATGGTTTTGCTACGTCACGCACTGGCTCTTCGATCCAAGCATCAACAGCTTCCATTAATTCAATGATTTTTGGTACCCAAGCAGGATCATTATTCAATCCTCCTAAAGCAGAACCTTGAACTACAGGACCATTATCTCCATCATATTCGTAGAAAGATAATAAATCTCTAATTTCCATTTCAACAAGCTCTAACAATTCAGCATCATCAACCATATCCACTTTGTTCATGAAAACAACGATTCTTGGAATACCAACCTGACGACCTAAAAGGATGTGCTCACGAGTTTGTGGCATTGGACCATCTGTAGCAGCAACTACTAAGATAGCTCCGTCCATTTGAGCAGCACCAGTAACCATGTTCTTTACGTAATCCGCGTGACCTGGACAGTCAACGTGAGCGTAGTGACGGTTAGCTGTTTCATACTCTACGTGTGATGTATTAATAGTAATACCTCTTTCTTTCTCCTCTGGAGCGTTATCGATTTGATCAAACGATTTTGCTTGACAGTAACCAGCATCAGACAATACTTTTGTAATTGCTGCAGTTAATGTAGTTTTTCCGTGATCCACGTGTCCAATTGTACCTATGTTTAAGTGCGGTTTGGAACGATTAAAATTCTCCTTTGCCATTTTACTTAATTTTTAATCTTAGTTATATATTAATTTCAATTTCCTACTTACTTGAGCCAACTACGGGAATTGAACCCGTGACCTCTTCCTTACCAAGGAAGCACTCTACCCCTGAGCTAAGTCGGCAGAGAGTTCTGATTTTAGATTTTTGAATTTAAATTTCAGATTTTATAAATCTAAAACCTACAATCCAAAATCTTAACTTCTTTTTTTTGTGGGGAGAGCAGGATTCGAACCTGCGAAGTTCACACAGCAGATTTACAGTCTGCCCTCGTTGGCCGCTTGAGTATCTCCCCTTTTTTTTATCAATAATTGCATGAACAATTTCAAATCGCATTTGAAATATTTAGAGCCGGCGGAGGGACTCGAACCCACGACCTGCTGATTACAAATCAGCTGCTCTAGCCAACTGAGCTACGCTGGCAATATCAATAAAAAAGTCCGCTATTTCTAACGGACTGCAAATGTAGCTATTTTATCTTTGTATCAAAACATTTTTCGAAAAAAATTTTCAATTATATGTGTGCTCTTATTTTTTCTTTCCTTTTTACCAGCAAACGTTCTGAAGATTCTGCCGAAAGCTCTATCGCTTCTTCAAATGTTTTGCATTGCTTTTTAACCAAAAATTCGTCTCCGGGAACATTAATCTTAATCTCTACCGCCTTATTCTCCTTATCACTTGTTCTTTCTACTTTTAAAAAAACGTCGGCCGAGACAACTCGATCGTAATATTTTTCTAATTTATCCATTCTCTCCTGAATAAAATCAACCAACTTTCTGTCAACAGTAAAGTTAACGGCATGAACATCTACCTTCATAATACTAATTTTAGGGTTAAACATTAAGAATTACTATTTATTTCTCGGATGCGCACTAGTATATACCTTCTTAAGCTCTGCTAAACTATTATGAGTATAAACTTGCGTAGACGCTAAACTCGAATGTCCTAATAATTCTTTAACTGAATTTAAATCTGCTCCATTATTTAAAAGATGAGTTGCAAAAGTATGCCGAAGCACATGCGGACTTTTTTTCACCTTCTCAGAGACTTTACTAAAGTAAGAATTTATTAATCGATACACAAAAGATTCGCTCAATTTTAACCCTTTTTTTGAAATAAAAAAATATTCATCATCAGTGATGTCCTCAACCAAAACTCGCTCGCTTACATACAACTTAACCTGATCAACAATTACAGGTAAAAGCGGAATAATACGCTCTTTATTTCTTTTCCCTAAAACCTTAATAACACCGGAAGATAAATCCACATTACGCAACATCAAACTTATCAACTCCGCTCTTCTCATTCCGGTTGTATAAAACATCTCAACAATAAGCTTATCTCTTATTTCTTCATATCCTACCGGATTATCTACTTCCTGAATTAAATCCGTAAGCTCTTTTTCCGAAAAAGGTATCTGGACAATTTTTGGAGTTTTCAATGCTTTATGTTTTAGCATCGGATTTATATCTATTTGTTTTGTCTTTAAAAGAAACTTATAAAAAGACTTCAAAGAAGCCATTTTTCTATTGACAGAAACATTAGAAATATCCTGATCAACCAAAGAAACAATCCAACTCCTGATTTGACTATAATTCACCTGATCAATATCATCCTGTTCAAAATGAGTTTTATTAAAATCTTCAAAAAACATCACATCGTTCAAATAAGCATTAACAGTATGCGGAGAATATTTTTTTTCGAATTGAAGATAATCACGAAACGCTTCTTTATTTGATTTCATAAGAATAAACTCTTTTTACTTTACACAAAAACCCAATATTACACCTATATAATATCTTCAAAATCTTATTTACCTCAAAATTAAGCATAAAAAAACCGTTAGTATCAAAATTTGATAACTAACGGTAATTATTTTTGAAAAGCCTAATACTAACTTTCTAAACTATCTCTCAAGTTTTGGATGTAAGCAGCTTTTTGAATTTGAGCTCTTTTGATAACAGAAGGCTTAATAAAAGCAGTACGTGCTCTTAGTTGACGAACAGTTCCTGTTTTATCAAATTTTCTTTTATAGCGCTTTAATGCTCTATCGATATTTTCTCCGTCTTTAATTGGTATAATTAACATAATATAGACACCTCCTCTCGTTAAGGTTGCAAAAGTAAATATTAATTATGAATTATGAGTTATAAATTCTAAATTATTTTAAAAGAAAATAGAATATAGAAAAAAGAGAATAGAGCAACCTGAAAATCAGCCATTAGAAAAAGAACAATATGAATTTCTTTATTCTTTATTCTTTATTCTTTATTCTTTATTCTTTATTCTTTATTCTTTATTCTTTATTCTTTATTCTTTATTCTTTATTCTTTTAGCAAATTTCTAGCAATGACTACTTTCTGAATTTCTGTAGTCCCTTCGCCTATAGTGCACAATTTAGAATCTCTGTAAAATTTCTCTACCGGAAAATCTTTTGTATATCCATAACCACCATGAATCTGAATTGCTTCGTTTGCAATTTTCACACAGGCTTCAGAAGCATACATTTTTGCCATTGCACCCAAAGTTGTAACAGGTTTGTGTTGTTGTTTTAAGAAAGCGGCTTTATGCAATAACAATTCCGAGGCTTCGATTTCAGTCGCCATATCGGCTAGTTTAAATGAAATCCCCTGAAAGCTACTGATTGGCTGCCCAAACTGATGTCTTTCTTTTGAGTATTTCAATGCCGCTTCATAAGCTCCTTTTGAAATCCCGAGTGATAAGGCGCCAATTGAAATTCGCCCACCATCTAATATTTTCATCGCCTGAACAAATCCTTGTCCTACCTCACCTAATCTATTTGCATCGGGTACACGACAGTTGTCAAAAACTAATTCGGCAGTCTCACTGGCTCGCATTCCTAATTTATTTTCTTTTTTACCTGAACTAAATCCCGGCATTCCTTTTTCAAAAACAAAAGCCGTCATTCCTTTAGAATCTCCTTTTTCTCCTGTACGAACAATTACAACAGCAATATCTCCCGAAATAGCATGTGTTATAAAGTTTTTTGCTCCATTTACAATCCATGAATCTCCATCTTTAACCGCAGTCGTATTCATTCCTCCGGCATCAGATCCTGTATTATGTTCTGTTAAGCCCCAAGCACCAATATATTCTGCAGTTGCCAATTTAGGCAGCCATTTTTTCTTTTGTTCTTCATTTCCGAAAGTCAAAATGTGATTGGTACATAATGAATTATGTGCTGCAACAGAAAGTCCGATTGAAGGATCTACTTTAGAAATTTCCTCAACTACAGTAATATATTCATGATAACCTAACCCGGAACCTCCATATTCTTCAGGCACCAAAACACCCATAAAACCCATTTCGCCTAATTTTTTAAATAAATCAACAGGAAAAATTTGTGCTTCATCCCATTCCATTATATTAGGTCTAATGTTTTTTTCTGCAAACTCTTTTATAGACTGAGCAATCATTGATTGCGTTTCATTATATTCAAAATTCATTTCGATGTTATTTTTAGAACTCCAAATATAAACTAATTATTTTTGCTTTTTCAACAGGAAAATCTTTAATTTTTGCTAAATCCTCAATATTTTTAAAATTTCCGTTCATACTGCGATACGTGATTATCTGTTTTGCCAAGGCATATCTGAAATACGGAAACTGCGCCAGCTCTTTTAAAGAAGCATCATTTACGGCAATTTTCTTAAAATTTGGAACCGTTACAATTTTAAAATGTGTATTTAATTCGAAAAGAACTTCTGGAGAAAGCCCCCAAACATCTTTCATTTGTTCCATGGAAATAAAACCTCCTAAAATTTCTTTTTGCTTTAATATTCGAAGTGACAAAGCTTCGCCGATGCCAAATATTTTCATTAAATCTTCCTGGCTTGCTTCATTAATATCTGCTAAAACTATCTTTTCTTTTTTCGGATATTCTTTGTGAACAAATTCTACTTTATCTCTTTTAAATGTTTTTTTATTCTGAACCCAATCCGGAAATTTAAAAAGCGGTGAAATAACATTTAACAAGGAATCTGAAATTTTAGTTACTTCCTGAAATTCTTTGGCTGAATTCACATATTTATTTTCTTTTCGAAAGGCTAGTAATCGATCTATTTCCTGAACTGACATTCCGAGTTTATACCCTTTATAATCTGAAATAAAATTTGGATTAAAAGTATAAACTTTAGCTCCCGCATTATATTTTTCCACTTTTAATGAATCTATTTCTGATTGTAAAGAAAGCCATTGCTCTTCATCGGGAGAAAAGGATTTCTCGGGAATAGAAAAATTGACAAAAAAGTAAATCATTTGTAGTATTACAATGATACCCAAAAGCAAAAAAATCCCCAAACGTTGTTGATTTGTAAACTTAAAATAATGTTGCAGAGCTTTAAAATTAATCATTTGATAACTTTTCAATTTTTTAAAAGCCAAAATTAAGTCAAAAAAGAACTAATTTATAAGAAAAATACTAAATATTTATAATTTATAAAAAAATGTATAATGTATTTTTTATCAAATTAAGTTGACAAAATAGAGTTGTTCGAACTGATTTTCGGATGATCTTATATTAATTTTAAACATTTTATAACTTAAACTAATATAATTGTTTTTATTTTTTATAAAAAACGATACATTTGGAGCTTAATAACAATAAACCACTATTATAGTATGTCAATTTGGAGAGTTAAACCAATATCTGCTTTTGAAGCGGATATGAAAAAAAGTGATTTAAAAAGAGTTCTTACGAGATGGGGACTAACTTCGTTGGGTATTGGTGCAATTATAGGTGGAGGAATCTTCACTTTAACAGGTATCGCTGCTCATGATTTTGCTGGTCCTGCTTTAGCTTTATCATTCGTTATTGCGGGTATAGGCTGTTTATTTGCTTCTTTGTGTTATGCTGAATTTGCTTCGGTGTTGCCTGTAGAAGGATCTGCTTATGCGTATGCTTACGGAACGATTGGTGAAATTTTTGCCTGGTTCATTGGATGGAACCTTATTCTTGAATACATGATGGGAGCCACCACCGTCGCCGTTGCCTGGAGTGGTTATTTTGTAAAGCTCGTTCATTTATTCGGAATCGAAATTCCAATTTGGCTTTGCAATGATTTAGCAACAGCTACTGAAAAAATCAGAGAACACAATATTGCTTTTCCTAATGATTTAATTGACATTCCATCATTTGCCTTTAATTTACCTGCGTTCCTGATTACATGGGTTGTAACGGGAATCCTTGTTAAAGGTATCAAAGAAGCAGCAAGTACAAATAATATTATTGTAATTGTAAAAATTGCTGTAGTTCTTTTTGTAATTATTTGTGGTGCTTTTTATATCAATGTTGATAACTGGCATCCGTTTATTCCTGCTGAAGTTCCTGCTGTGGATCACCTTGGAAATTTAACCGGGAAAATGAATTTTGGATTTGGTGGTGTTTTAACAGCTGCAACGATCGTATTCTTTGCTTATATTGGTTTTGATGCTGTATCAACTCAGGCTGGTGAGGCTATCAACCCTAAAAAAGACGTACCGTTTGCTATTATTGCTTCGTTAATAATTTGTACAATTCTTTATATTTTAGTTTCATTAGTATTAACAGGAATGGTTCATTACGATCAATTAGACAAGGCTGCTCCGGTAGCATCTGCGTTTAGTGAAAACGGATTAACATGGGCTGTATTTATCATTACCATCGCTGCAACAGCGGGTTTAACTTCGGTAATGTTAGTAATGATGCTAGGTCAGACTCGTATTTTCTTAGGGATGTCAAAAGATGGTTTATTGCCTCCATTCTTTAGTAAATTACACCATAGTTTCAAAACTCCATACAAGAGTACTTATTTAGTTGGTACAATTATTTCTATTGTTGCCGCACTTACTCCTATCGAAAAAGTGAGTGAAATGTGTAGTATGGGAACTTTATTAGCTTTTGGAATGGTGTGTGTTGCTGTAATGATTTTACGTTACAAAAAACCTGAATTAGAAAGACATTACAAAACTCCGGCAGTTTATTTGGTTGGAACTTTAGGTGTCTGTTTTAACTTATTCTTAATGACTCAAGTAAGACACGAAACATGGATTGCCTTCTTAATCTGGGGAACTCTAGGTATCATCGTATATTTTACATACAGTAAAAAACGAGCAAAACTAAACGGACCACAGGAAATAGAAGAATAAAAAAGTAGAAATTGAAAAGCCCCTTAAATAATTTTAAGGGGCTTTTTTTTTATATTTAATTTAAGACTATAGGTCAAAAACGGAAGTTCGTTTGGCACGAATTAAATCTTTTAGGCGAATCCAAAATGCTAAAGTCAAATAAATACCAAAACCTAATCCTGCTGTTACAAACGAAATATAAATAAAAAATAATCGTACGCTCGTAACACGCATTCCGAGTTTATCTGCTAATCGCGATGAAACATGGAATCCATATTTTTCAAAGAAAAATTTAAGTCTTAAAATTGCTGACATGTTTAGATTTTAGATTTTAGATTTTATCCTTCACTTCGCTCAGGATATAATACAAAAGTACAAAATTATCTAATTGCCACATTTTCTAATTATCTAATTATTTCTTAATAACTCCATCCCTACCGCGCATCTCAAACAAGCTTTTTGATTGCAGTATTCATTTTTAAGCTGAATCAAAGTTTGTGTGTCAAACGCATTTTTAGCAGAAATGCCGAAAGATTCAAACTTTTCGATGATAGAATTCTTTTCCGGAGAAACTTCATTTAATAATGCAATTAAATCTTCTGAAAACGATTCTCCCATAATGTTCGAATACGCAAACTGAATAGGAATAATGGTATTGATAATTAGCAAATCAATAAATGACTTTGATAATGGTTTTGATTTCTTCGGGCTTTCTTTATCAAATTGATAATGGTTTTGCCAATATAAACTTGCCGAAACATTTAACAATTCATAAATACTTTTGACAGATTTTAAAGCAATAATCTTAGAAAATAAATTTTGATGTTTGTTATACAAACTTGCTAACTGTGAAAGCCTTATGGTTGGAAAATTATCAGGACGATGTTTAAAGAACTCTACGGGATCCGTATAAGCTTTATCTAATTGATATTTATACAGAAGATAAAAATATCTAATTTTCAAATCTTTAAAATACACATCTTCTTTCTCAGCATCTAATAAACCCGAAGTTCCTAAAAGTAAAGCCTCCAGATTTTCGACTTCGAAGCTTTCTTTTCGAATAATTGAAAACGGAAGTTTTTTGGCTATTTGCAAAAATGCACTTCCATTTGTATTGAGTCCAAAATTCTTAGCCAACAGGCAAAACAAAACTGATTCCCAATCCTGATTTGTTTCTTCGAGTAAATCATAAATAAATTTTGATTTACGTTCTAATCGTTCAAAAAATAATCGCTCCTGCCAATTCTTAAAAACAAAATCATCTATTTGAGCAATTTGTTTTTCGCAGGATATCCACGATTTCGGACTCATTAATGCCTGATAATTATTTACAGTTTCTGAAGAGACATAATCTTTTAAAACCAAAACAGGAATTTCTCTATTATTTTTTCCAAAAATTTCGGTATCATGTTCCCACACTACGTGCAGAATAACATTTTCATAAGCAGCGTCTTTTTCGTGGCCATGAACATACCAATCGGAGGATTTTAAATGAATCTCAACATTTCCCGCCCATTTTTGTTTACCAATTATAATTTGGGCATTAAAAAAATCGGGACCCGAAAGCTCTAAATAATCTCCGGTTTTAATTATAGTAATTTGTTCTTTCTGTGTTGTTATTAAATTCAGAGTTTCAAACTTCTTGAATTTCCAGAGATAATGAAGAAAATCTTCTTTCATTTATTGGCTTTTATATTAAGTTTACAAAAGCTCAAAATTAAATAAAATAATATTAATCTTACAAAATATTATTTATCGTAGCATATATAATTTGGCACAGGCGCGAGCATCAGAAAGTGCTTCATGATGGTTTAACTGAATATTCATTTCGCGACAGCAATCACTTAATTTAGTGGGCTTAAGTCCTTTTGCTTTATAAATCTTAACAGTGCATTCCCATTTTGCAGCAATGTTTAAATCTTCATATTGCAAACCACAAAGTGCCATTGTCTTCATCAAAACATTGCGGTCAAAACTTTCGTTATGTGCTACCACTACTCTATTTTTCAATCGTTTTTCGATTTCAGGAAAAACCTGGCGAAATGATCTAGCATTTATTGTATCACGCGGATATATGCCGTGAACGCGAATCGTAAACGGATTATATTCATTATTTGGCGGCTTAATCAAAGTCACAAACTCATCTGTAATTATTCCGTTTTCAACAGTAACAATCCCAACAGAACAAGGATGATAACCTGTGGCAGTTTCAAAATCTATAGCAGTAAAATTCATTATAAAATGAGATAAAAAATCCATAAATCTAATTTTTAAACCAGATTTATGGATGGATAAAGTTATTAAAACGGGTCTTATTTTATAGATCCGATAATATCGTATTTTGTAATAATGTGATGTTTTCCATTTCCTAAATCAACTAAAACAGCATCATTTTCCTTGGTAAATAATTTAGAAACTTCTTCAATTGTTGTTCCTAATTTTACAATCGGAAAAGGTTTTCCCATTACTTCCTTAATTGGTTTTTCAGCTACATTTTTATCGGCAACATAACTTCTAAACAAGTCTGTTTCATCAACAGAACCCACAAATCCGTTAATATCTACCACCGGAATTTGCGAAATTTTATATTTACGCATACGTTCGATAGCGTGTGAAACCAATTCTTCTGTACGCACAACGATTAATTCTTTATCAATATGATCTTTGATAACATCTTCTGCTTTTGTCACGTTTTCTTCTAAGAAACCACGCTCACGCATCCAGTCATCATTAAACATTTTACCAACATAACGGCTTCCAGAATCGTGAAAAAGTACCACAACAACATCATCTGGCTTAAAATGTTCTTTTAGCTGTAATAATCCTTTTATACAAGCTCCGGCAGAATTTCCAACAAAGATGGCTTCTTCCATTGCTATTTTTCTTGTATAAACGGCAGCATCTTTATCCGTTACTTTTGTAAATCCGTCAATTAAAGAAAAGTCAACATTTTTTGGTAAAATATCTTCCCCAATTCCTTCAGTAATATACGAGTAAATTTCATTTTCATCAAAAATTCCGGTCTCGTGGTATTTTTTAAATACAGAACCATAAGTATCAATTCCCCAAATTTTGATATTTGGGTTTTTCTCTTTCAAATACTTCCCAACACCAGAGATCGTTCCTCCCGTTCCTACTCCAACAACAAAATGAGTTATTTTTCCATCGGTTTGTTTCCAAATTTCTGGTCCGGTTTGCTCATAATGCGCTAACGAATTTGATAAATTATCATACTGATTGACATACCATGAATTTGGTGTTTCTTCAGCCAATCGTTTTGAAACTGAATAATAAGAACGAGGATCTGTAGGTTCAACATCTGTTGGACAAACTACTACCTTGGCGCCAACAGCACGCAAAATATCCATTTTCTCTTTAGATTGTTTGTCCGAGATTACACAAATCAATTTATATCCTTTTATAATGGCAACAAGTGCCAATCCCATTCCGGTATTTCCAGAAGTTCCTTCAATAATAGTTCCGCCGGGTTTTAAACGGCCATCTGCCTCAGCATCTTCAATCATTTTTACAGCCATTCTGTCTTTTACAGAATTTCCCGGATTAAACGTTTCGACTTTTGCCAATACTAACGCATCAATTTCAGCAACAATTTTGTTGAGTTTTACTAATGGTGTATTACCAATTGTTTCTAAAATATTATTTGAAAAGTCCATTTTTCGTGAATTTAAATTATTTGGTTTAAGTAAAGTAAAAAGTATAATTTATTGGAAGAAATTCCAAACTAAACCAAATCGGATAGTGAAATCACGATATGGATTATTAGGCGCTGAATAATAATTATATCCCGAAAAAGCAGCGTTAAAATGTTCTGCCTTAAAGTAAAATCTTGTTTGTCTAATCCTGAAATTTATATAATAATCAAAGTTGGCATAACCTCCAATTTTTTTATCTGTCTGAACAAAAAATTCTCCAACAACAGGATTATAATCATTACCGTAATAACTGGTGAAATAATTAAATGTTAATCCTGTTTGCATAAACAATGCTTTTTTGAAAAAATAACTTGAATAATAAAGTGTATTTCTGGTTACAAAATCAGGCACGTTTAAAATCAAATCAGACTGATCCACTTTTTGATATAAAAATGTATTATCAAATCCAAAAGCTCCAAATTTGAATTCTTTGTTGGCTTTAACAGAAAGATAATTAATTGCATTTCCGTATTGAGCCGGGTTTACAATTTGAGTTTGCGCAGCTATTTGAGCATCTGTAGAGACATTTTCAAAATATAAATGATCATTTAGGACCGTATATTGAGCTTCGGCATTTAACCAAGGCGTATAAATGCTGGCGCTAAGTGAATTAATTTTTTCATTTTTAAAATCATGCGACCAGTTATATTGTATAAAACTGCTTTGGTATAAATTATAGTTATTATTTGGCAGTTTATTGATGTTTCGATATCTAAAATCAAATTGAATTTTATCGCTTAAATTGTATCTTAATTTGGCATCTAAATCAGAAAGTGATTCATTTGTAATTGATCTTGAATACAAAAACCGACCATTCCACTTATTTTTTTGGTATTCATATTGTCCGCCGACATTATTAAATTGAAGAAATAAATTATCAGGAATTCTGGAACCATCAGCATTCATTATAACCCTATTGTACTCATAATTAGATCTGTAATCATCTATAAAAAAATTAAATTTTCCCAGAAGTGAATTTTCATAAGCGACTCCTGCTTTGTTATACAGTTTTTCGAAACGAGTCTGATCGTTAATTGCGCTTGCAACATACGCTTCTCCAAATCTTGCTACTTCTGCACCATCAACAGTAGAAAAAACGGTTGGCTGATTGTATTCGAAAAATTTATCCTCGTAATTAAATTGATGCGTTACATATAAATTATTATTTCCTGCTGTTGGATTTACTCTAAAAGCATGGTCAAAAAACAATCGTTTTCCCTTTAAAAACGATTTTGCATCTGTTAAATAAACCTGTAATCTTTGACGGTTTTTAAAATCAGCATCTCCACTTTCAAAATCTTCTGGTGTTGTTATACCGCCATTTTCTTCATTTGAAATGTCCTGAAAAGTAACATGAGCATTTAGGATATATCTTTTATCTGTAGTGAAATAACTTGTTGTAAAACGAAAATTTCCGGTACTTACCAATTGATTAATATAATTTCCCTCAGAACGCAAACCTCTGTAGGCAATAGAAAAATTTAGGTTTTCGGAAGTATTCAGCGTGATAAACGAATCAACGTTCTGACCTTTATTAATAGTCGTATTAAAAAACAACTCTGTAAAAGGTGTCGCAACCGAATAATATCTAATATCACTAACCTCAAGATAACTAAAGTGTTTTGCTTTAAAACCAATTTCAGGATAGGGCGAAAAATCAGTTAAACTGTATTGTAAAGTATTATAAGGTTGTCCAATGTTAGGAAATTCCAAAAGCCCAAAATTGTCCCTGCGAAGATAATTTTGTTTATAAGCACTTTTTAGTGTTAAAGAAGTATCTGCATAAGTAGTATCGTGTTCTAAAGTATAAATTTGATACTGTTCGATTTTAGCAATTTTTGCTTGTTTTTTTTTCAGCGTATCGGTAATACTGGTGTATTTTGTATTCATATCTAAATTGCTTTTAGACGCATTTTTTTCTTGAGAAAACAATAAGACAGGTACGACTAATAGATATAGAAAAAAGAATATTCTCATTTGATAGCTTTATATATAATTATTTTGGCAAAATTTGTCAGGCAAAGGTAAAAGATAAAAACGTATAAATAAAAAAACACATCAATTTATACCACAGCTTTTTCAATAAGTTAAAGAACGAAAATTTTTGCAGAAAATTTTATAATATTGCGTTTTGAAAATTTAAATAAATGCTTGCAAAAAATTTCTCCGGATTTATTTTAGAAACTGGTACTGATGAAGCTGGCCGTGGTTGTCTGGCTGGTCCGGTTACTGCTGCTGCTATAATTTTACCGGCAGATTTTGAGCACGAATTTTTAAATGACAGTAAACAATTGTCTGAAAAAATAAGATTTTACTTAAAACCTATTATTGAGAAACATGCCGTTTGCTATTCTGTAACACATCTTCATGCAGAAGAAATTGATGAAATAAATATTCTGAATGCATCAATGAAAGGAATGCAGGAATGCATTTTAAAATTAAACCAGCGTCCGGAATATATTATTGTGGACGGAAACAGATCGCTTAATGCAAAATTAGGTCTAAAGAATACTTTTGGAAAACAATTTTCGAAAGACGAAATAGATTTATTAAAATCAATTCCGAACCAAAGTATTATACAAGGAGATGCAAAATTTGTAAGTATTGCAGCCGCTTCTATTTTAGCCAAAACCTATCGTGATGAATACATGGATCTCATTCATGAAGAATTCCCGATGTACAACTGGAAACAAAATAAAGGATATCCTACCAGAGAACACCGGGACGCTATTAGAAAATACGGAACTACAAAATACCACCGAATGAGTTTCAGGCTTTTGCCGGAACAATTGGAACTGGAATTCTAACTAGCTTATTTATTTTCGTTTAAAAAAGATATAATTTGATTTTCCCATTCCAGAATATTTTCTGAAGAAGCACGATCTGCCTGGTCAAAATAAAAATGCTGCTGAATTTCGAATCCGCAATAATTAAAAATTCCAGTATCAGATGTTAAGGCCAAAGCTTTATCCAAGCCACTTTCGGCATATTCTGCGTTTGATTTTCCGTGCGAATTAATGATGATTGTTTTCTTTCCTGCCAATAACCCTTTTTGAATTCCCTGATCGTATCGATATGCAAATCCGTAACTAAAAACACGATCAATATAACCTTTCATAATCGCCGGCATTCCTGTCCACCAGATAGGGTAAACGAAAATAACGCGGTCTGCCCAAGTTATAAAATCCTGTTCTTTTTTAACATCATCGGCAACCTGTCCCATTCTTTGGCCGTTCATATCATCTAAAGAAAGCACCGGATTAAAATTGATTTCGTTTAAGTCGCGAATTACGATTTCCTGTTCCTGATTTTCTAAAATTTCGACTACAGTTTGTTTAAAAAAGTGATTTAAACTTGCAGGATTTGGATGTGCATAAACAATTAAATTTTTCATGTTTTCTATTTTTTAAGATTACATGACAAAGGTAGAACGCAACGTTTGGGTACAATTGTAAGAAAACGAAAAGCGGCTTAAGTGCCCTTTGCGCTGCAGATATCGCTTTGAAACTTTAAGAATTTTGTTGGCGAAATATTCATATAATATTTAAAATCATGAATCAGCTGACTTTGATCGTAATAACCACATTGTTCTACAATCGAAAGCCAATCTGTTTTTTCTTCATTACCTGAAGTTTTCTGAATGAGATCAACCGCTTTCAAAAAACGTTCGTAGCGACTAATTTCTTTAATCGTATAGCCGAAAAATTTCTTTTGATGAAGCTGAATATTTCTTTCCGTTTGATTTATCTGTGAAGCAATTGCTTTTATCGGATTCAAAGATTCTTCTTTAAAATCAGCCAAAAGTGTTGTTATCGCATTTTGTTCTCCTAAATAAGGTTTACAAAACTCTAAAATATAATCGACGCGGTCTTTTGTGTTCGGAATTATTTTTAATTCTTCCCATAAAACATCAAAACAATTTTGACTAATTAAAACATCGGGATGAATGGGCAAAGAATGCGTTAAAAGTGCATTTCCGAAAAATCTGTAAAAAGCATCTTCCTTGAAATTTGCCACTAAAATCTCAGAATCAGGTTCTAAAGTATAATCAAATGCCTGTTTTATTGGTCCTAAAACAATGCATTTCTCGACTTCTAAAACGGTATTTTGTTTTGATTTTAAAAAAGATTTTGTTCCGAAATTAAAAACCAGAATAGTCTGAAAACTTGGTAATAATGTTTTTGTTATTGGAAAAGCTGTTTTATTTTCTGCGAAGTAAAAATGAGAAAAAACAGTTGAAAATGCTGAAGGAACATCAATTCTATAATTGTTATTTTCTTCAGCATTTTCCATATTTTATTTATTTTTTGAAACTATTTAACAAATTCAGCTTCAAATAGTTCAGTCAAATGTTTTACAATTTTCGATTTTACTTCGTCTTCGTCAACTTTTTCTACGCCCAGTTCAACCTGTAAGGAAGTAACGCCTTTTCCGCGAATTCCACACGGAATAATATTGTCAAAATAACCTAAATCGACATTTACGTTTAAAGCAAATCCGTGCATCGTAACCCAGCGCGAAGCACGTACACCAAGCGCACATATTTTGCGTGCAAACGGAGTTCCAACATCCAGCCAAACTCCGGTTTCACCATCGCTTCTACCACATTTTAAACCATATTCTTCTAAAGTCAGAATGATAGCTTCTTCCAGAAAACGCAAATATTTATGAATATCTGTAAAGAAATTTTCTAAATCTAAAATAGGATAACCTACAATTTGTCCCGGTCCGTGATAGGTAATATCGCCGCCACGATTGATTTTATAAAAAGTGGCTCCTTTTGCTTCAAGTTGTTTTTCGTTTAACAACAAGTTTTCAAGGTCTCCGCTTTTACCTAAAGTATAAACATGCGGATGTTCGACAAACAATAAATAATTGGGAGTTTCTAATTCTAGTTCCTCTCTTCTATTTTTAATTTTTAAGTCGACTATGTCTTTAAAAAGTTCTTCCTGATATTCCCAGGTCGATTTATAATCTCTACTTCCTAAATCCTGAAGTTGAATTTTTTTGTTCATTTTAATTATTTTTCAAACTCAACATCAAAGTTAAGTTTGTCAGGATTCTCCATATAATCCGTGAAAGAGTATTGTAATGTAATTGATTTTCTATCATCGCTAAACAAAGCATTTGGGTTTGATACCTTTTTAATTCGCTTAGGAAAATGATATTTTAAAATATAATTAGAAGATGCAAAAATCATATTTGACATATCTGCAGCACTATCTTTAGCCTTTTCGGTTGATTTTTGTTTGTCTATTACTGCTTTACGCGTAAATTTCTTTCCATCGTAAGTATAACTTAATGTACTATTATTTTTTCCTAAACCACCTGCAAAAGGATTTGAAGCACTTGAACCGCCTTCTAATTTTTGAAGCGTACTCATGGCTTGTAAAACATCCTGCAATTCATTTACGTTTTTAAAATCTTTTGAAAATGCTATCAGAAATTCTTTTTTCTCACCATTCATTTTCAAATTAACCGTAAGATCTTCCAGTTTTTTGATTTCGTTTTGAACCTCCGGAGATAATTTTGCTATGCTGTCCTTTTTATCTGCCAATAATTGTTTGAAAGTAAAAGTAGAATCGATATTTTTTTTAGCATCGGCACCCATTTGGCTCCCAATCTGATCTCCTGCCATTTCCATTAACGCAGAACCATCCATATCAAGAGCAAATTTTCCGGTTCCGTTATCGCTTACATAAATATTTTCTGTGAAAGTGCAGCTTGTTAAGGTTGCTAATAAAAAAGAAAAACTAAGTAATTTATATAATTTCATCGTGGACAATTTTTTATCAAATATACGAAGACTATTTTAAAGAATATGGTTTTCCAATTTTGCTTTTTAATCTTCAAATAGTACTTTAAAACCTATTTCCATATCGCTATTTTCCTGCATATTTTCTAAAGGAACATCATAAACAAAACTTTTTCTGTCTGTTGCAATTACTGCATTTTTTAAAGAAACTGTTTTTATTTTTTTTGGAAAATGGTATTCCATAGAATATTTACATTCTTTAAGCATATCATTCATTTTTTTCAAAAAAGGATCATCTTCTTTCTTTTTGTTTTTCTTTTTAGGCTTAGCTGTCTTTTTATTTTCCTCTGAAGAAACAATCGTTTTGACAAAAGATTTTCCATCATAAATAAATGATGCTGAATTATTACCCTCAGATTTTGGCGCTGCACTTAGAGCTCCAAGTCGTTTTTTATTAGAAAGCGCAAGCTTTTCCATAGCTTGAGTTGCAGATGCCATTTTTTGAATGCTGTCTAAATTTTTAAAATCAAATGTCATATTATATTCCATTTGCTTTTGTTCTTCGTTAACTTTCAAATTAATTTTAAAATTTTCAAGTACTTTAATCATTTCCTTCTCAGCGTCCGGCAGTTTTGCAATACTATCTTTTGCTTTGTCAAAAAGTTCTTTAAAATTAAAAGAAGTATCGATAACCTTTTTATTATTTAAGGTGTCAGTACTTTTCATTCCCATTTTATACATGGCTGCCATGTCAAAACCGTATGAAAAAGATCCTGAACCATCTTCATTTATTATCATTTTTTCTTTAATCGTACAACTTGAGATACATAATGCAATAAGTAAATAAAGTAAAGATTTTTTCATATTTCAGATTTAGATTAGTGAGCAGCGAAGATACTTTCTTTTGATAATTATTTGAATTTATTCCAAAACCACTTCCAAACTTGTCATTTCCGGATTTTGCAAACAATCTAAAAACGAAAATTCGACAGTTAAAGCTTTTTTATCCGGACTAATAATGGCTTTTTCATTTGAAACGGATTTTATTTTTCGAGGAAAATGATAGCTAAGCGTATAAGTTTGCGTCAGTTTTAAAGAGGTATATTTAGAGCCTGTTTTCTTAAACTCATCTTTTGTTTTTTGAAGTTCGACCGGATCTGTAATAGAAACCAGGCGCTTAAAAACTTTTCCATCAAAAGCATATTCTATTTTATAATAATGATTTTCGGCAGTTAAGGCATAATTGTATTTTATATCACCTGCATAATTTTCTGTTTTATACAAGTCCGGGATCTCTGAAACTTTATTAAAATCAAACGAAAAAACATTTTTGAATTCTTTTTCGAAAGAGCTTTCTTTAATATGCACTTTTACATTCGAATATTTTTGAAATAGCTTTTGTTCTTCGGGCGTATATTTTAAAAAATTCTCTTTATACTTTTCAATATATTCCTTAAAAACATAGGTTGTATCTTTAAAAGTTTCTTCCCGAGAATAACTTTCGCCGGCTAATTGCATATAACTATTTTCATCACGAAGCTGAGCTACTTCAATATTTCCGCTTCCGTCGGGATTAATTGTGATCGTTTCTGTGACCTGGCAACTTGCTACCATAAATAGAATTACGAAGGCTTTTATGAATTTCATTTTTTTTGAAAGATTCTGAGGTTCTGAGATGCTAAGATACTAAGGTTTCTTTCTTTTTTCTTTTTATCAAATATTATTTAATCGACTGTTTTGCGTGACACTCCAGCCAAAACCTCTGCTAAAAACTAAAATCTCTAACATAGCCTCGATAGTCCCGAAGCTTCGGGAGGAAATCCTTTTTTGCTTTTTCTGCAAAAAAGATACAAGTGAATAGCGGGACTGAAGATAATTGAAATACGATAAATTTCTGCTGCAAAAAATCTAAAAACTGCATTCTGAAATCTACTTTCTTTTCTTTATCTTTGCACACTTAAAAAAAGAGCACAAAATGGCATTATCAGAACAAGAAATCATCAGAAGAGAAAAACTTCAAAACTTGCGCAACTTAGGAATCAATCCTTATCCGGCTAATCTTTTTCCTGTAAATCATACTTCGAAGCAGATAAAGGAGTCGTTTGAAGAAGGTAAGAAGGTTATCGTTGCGGGTCGTTTGATGAGCGTGAGAGATCAGGGAAAAGCTTGTTTTGCTGAATTGCAGGATAGCGAAGGACGTATACAATTGTACGTGAACCGCGATGTTTTGTGTGAAGGTGATGATAAAACTTTATACAACACCGTATTTAAAAAACTGATTGATTTAGGTGACTTTATTGGTATTGAAGGAGAATTGTTTACTACAAAAGTGGGTGCACAATGTATTCGCGTTGACGGATTTACTTTTTTGAGTAAAACGTTACGTCCTTTGCCTTTACCAAAAGTAGATGAAGAAGGAAACGTACACGATGCTTTTAATGATCCTGAATTGCGTTACAGAATGCGTTATGTAGATTTAACTGTGAATCCGCAAGTTAAAGAAAACTTTATCAAACGTACCAAGTTATTTAGCGCAATGCGTGGTTATTTTAACGATGCCGGTTATCTTGAGGTTGAAACTCCGGTTTTACAGCCAATTGCAGGTGGAGCTGCTGCGCGTCCGTTTATTACGCATCATAATTCGCTTGATATTCCGCTTTACATGCGTATTGCAAACGAATTGTATTTAAAAAGATTAATTGTTGGTGGTTTCGAAGGTGTTTATGAGTTCTCTAAAAACTTTAGAAATGAAGGAATGGACAGAACGCATAATCCTGAATTTACCGCTATGGAAATATATGTAGCCTACAAAGACTACAACTGGATGATGGAATTTGCTGAAGGTTTGCTTGAGCATTGTGCAATTGCTGTAAACGGAACCAGTGAAGTTACTTTTGGTGAACACCAGATTAACTTTAAAGCGCCTTATGCACGCGTTACGATGACTGATTCTATCAAACATTTTACTGGTTTTGATATCTCAGGAAAAAGCGAAGACGAATTGTTTGAAGCTGCAAGAGGAATGGGAATCGACGTTGACAAAACAATGGGTAAAGGAAAATTGATTGACGAGATTTTTGGTGCTAAATGCGAAGGAAATTACATTCAGCCAACTTTCATTACGGATTATCCTAAAGAAATGTCGCCACTTTGTAAAGAACACCGTGATAATCCGGAACTTACGGAGCGTTTTGAATTAATGGTTTGTGGTAAAGAAATTGCAAATGCATATTCTGAATTGAACGACCCAATTGATCAGCGTGAGCGTTTTGAAGATCAAATGCGTTTGTCTGAAAAAGGTGATGATGAAGCGAACGGAATTATCGATGAAGATTTCTTAAGAGCATTAGAATATGGTATGCCTCCAACATCCGGAATGGGAATTGGAATGGACCGTTTGATTATGTACTTAACAAACAACGCATCGATTCAGGAAGTTTTATTGTTTCCGCAAATGCGTCCTGAGAAAAAACAAGCTCAGATTGAATTGTCTGACGAAGAAAAATTTATCGTGGATTTATTGAAAGGAAATGAAAATAAAATGGATCTTCAGCAATTAAAAATTACTGCAAATTTAAGCGGTAAAAAATGGGATGCGTCTATGAAAAATTTATCTAAACACGGCTTGACTAAAGTTGCTGTTGAAGGTGAGTTTAAGTTTGTGGAGTTGGTGGAGTAGATTCCTTTAAACAATATAAAATTTAAAAAGGAGCTTTTATTAAAGCTCCTTTTTCATATATAAATATTTTCCTTAATTTTGAAAACATGGAAAGAGCAAAACTTATTGTTAAAAATTTCGGACCTCTAAAAGATATTGATATCGAAGTTAGAGAAATGGTTACTTTTATTGGAGCACAGGCTTCTGGGAAAAGTACATTGGCTAAATTACTTTCTATATTTGAAGATGAAAGTTTTAGAAGGGATGTTTCAATCTCTTTTGAAGATGAATTAAAAAAATATAACATCTTTTCATATCTAAAAAAAGAAACATTTATCGAGTACACTAATTACGGTAATGTACTCCGGTTAACAACTCCTTTTTACTTAAAACACTCATTAGGAGTTTTTGTAAAACAAACTCCTGCGAATTTAATTGAATTATATAAAGAGGTTAAAAATGCTCCTACTCTTATTTCAAATGAATATGGAGCAAATGAAAAATTTAAAACTTTAATAAAAGGAAGTCTTAATTATTGCGAATTATATGATAATGATTTCAGTAAAAAGATTTATAATATTTTTCCACTAAAAGAGCAAAAAGAAAAATTTAAGAAATTGTTTTTTAACAGAAGTAAAGAAATTTTAACAGAAAAACATGTTGATGAGATTTTATCAATTTTAGGTAAAGAGCAAGTTTTCGAAAGTTATTTAGATTTTTATGAAATTTTAGTTTCAACATTTCCTAAAATATTTTTATATGATTCAATCTATATTCCCGCTGAAAGAAATTTTCTTCATTTAATTGCTGGAAATACACTTGGTTTAATCAATAATAATATTGTAATACCTAAACATTTATTAAATAGTGGTCAAGAGTATGAAAAAGCCATTAATACAATAACAAACCTATCTTTAGATATTATTGATAAAAAAATAAAATACCAAAGAGAAGGAAATACATCATACATTTATCATAATAAAAATGAAAAAATTAACTTATTAGAATCAGCATCAGGTTTGCAATCTGTAATTCCAATTTTACTTTTAATTGAATATTCAAAATCACTAAAAGAAGAATATAATTTTAATTTTGTTGTTGAAGAGCCTGAATTGAATTTATATCCCAAAGCACAACATGAACTAATTAAATACTTAATTAAAAATTGTTTATTTGATAGAAAGAATTTAATTCTTACTACGCATAGTCCTTTTGTTTTGGCTTCTATAAATAATTTATTATTAGCTTATGATAAAGGACAGACAAATCCGAAAGAAGTAAATAAAATTATAAAGAAAGAGTCTTGGCTTAACCCAAAAAACTTCATTGCGTACGAATTGAAAAATGGAAAAGCAAAAAAAATAATGAATGATAAGTTAGGACAGATTTCGGAAAATATGATTGATAGTGTTTCTGATTCTTTTGCTGATGAATTTGATAAATTATTAGATTTATGAGTTGCGAAGAATTATTAGCTAATTTTCCTAATTTAGAAAAAGATATTTGCTATAAAATATTAGAAGATTCCGTTTATTATCTTGAAGAAATTAAAGATTCAATAACAGTTTTTAAAGTCGAAGATGAATATTGGAATCTTTGTTTGGAAAATGATGATTTAAAAGAAATTTTGCTTCTGGAAAATGAAAATTCTATAATGAAAAACGAAGATTCAAAAAAATGTGATTGGGTTTTATTTGGAAACAAAAACATTTATTTCGTTGAATCAAAAGATGTCAAACCAAGAAACAGAAACAAAGAAAGAAAAGATGCTACTAAGCAATTAATCGCAACAATTGAATTCTATAAATCTAAAATTGATCTAAATTCAATTTCAATTTTCTCTCAAATATGTTTTCAGTCAAAATCAAGAGTAATTAAAGCTGGAGATCAAGCACGTAAAGTTTTATTTAAAAAATATAATTCAGAGTTTTCAGAAGGTAATCTTATTAAATTCTAATATATACAAACCCGACAGGTTTTTAAAACTTATCGGGTTTGTATTTTTAAAACGAATACTTCTCCAACTTTTTAGAATTAACATCCAAAATCTCTGTGCTTTCTTTTGGAATTTCTCGTTTCCATTTTTCCTGAACAGATGGGTTTGAAGGATATTTTCCGTTTTTCATTTTCATTTGATGAAATGTTCCTTTACTTACGAATATAAGATCATAAAAACTGTCCGATGTAGAAGTCGTTACTAAAATTGGAAAATCGGTTACGGTAAACGAATTGATTACACTTCCATCGTTATTCAAAATATAACCTGAACAGCCTCCGCTTCCGCAAAAATAAGGATTGGAGAAACCTACGAAATATTCATTTTTCTTATCATTGTTTAAATCAAATGCCTCGTAATAAAAAAAGCGATCTTCTTTTGTCATTGCCGGCAAATCTTTTTTCAGCAAAACTAACAGCTGTTTTCTAATCATTTCGACTGCTTTATCATCTCTGGGCTGAGCTTCGCTTAGATTTGCAGTTCCGGCAACTGTTTTTGCTAATGTATCTTCTGCAATAGTTTTAATTATATTTTCCTGTAATGGTTTTTGTTTATTTTGACAGGAAACCATTATAATAGTTATAACTGCAATTAAAATTTTATTTCTCATAATTATATTTTTAAGTTTCTCAACTTTACGTTTCTAAACCCGACAGGTTTTAAAACCTGTCGGGTTTACCAATCTAATTCAATTATTATTTATGTACTTTTAAATCAATAAGGCTGCTTTATTTTCAATATCATTTTTAGTCAATAGCGATTTTATATTATTAAAAGTTACCAAAGCAATTTGCGTTAAAGCTTCGTTGGTAAAAAAGGCCTGATGCGCCGTTACCAAAACATTCGGAAAGCTCATTAAACGCTGAATCGCATCGTCCTGAATAATATCTGCCGAAAGATCTCTAAAGAATAGTTTTTCTTCCTGTTCGTAAACATCGATTCCCAGATAACCTATTTTACCTTCTTTTAGACCTTCAATAACGCAGGCAGTTTCTATTAATCCGCCACGACTTGTATTGATAATCATAACGCTGTCTTTCATCAAATCGATCGAATTTTTGTTGATAACATGTTTGGTTTGATCGTTTAACGGACAATGAAGTGAAATAATATCACTCGTTTTGAAAATCTCTTCAAGTGAAACAAATTTTACTCCGTCTTTTTCCATTTCGGGATTTCTTACAATATCATAAGCCAAAACTTTGCATCCAAAACCCGTTGCAATTTTAGCAAAAGCTTTTCCGATATTTCCCGTTCCGATGATTCCGATTGTTTTTCCGAATAAATCAAAACCTAATAATCCGTTTAAAGAAAAGTTTTGCTCACGAACTCTGTTGTAGGCTTTGTGCGTTTTTCGGTTTAAGGTTAAAATCATAGCCATCGCATGTTCTGCAACTGCCTGAGGTGAATATGCCGGAACGCGACACACTTTCAAATTGTATTTTTTGGCGGCATCTAAATCAACATTATTAAAACCAGCGCAACGCAACGCAATAATTTTTACATTTTTTTCTGCCAGCTGCTTAATGACTGCTTCGTTGACAATATCATTTACAAAAACACAAACAATAGCTGCATTTTCAATTAAAATAACAGTTTGGGGATTTAATTGCGTTTCATAGAAATTCAATTCAAAACTAAAATCAGTATTATATTTATTGAAGAAAGTTTTATCGTAGGGCTGTGTCGAAAAAAAGGCAATTTTATTGTTATTTGATTCTGTATATAGACTCATAATATGCTGATTAAGTTTCTTAACTTCTTGCTATTAAAAATAAGAAATTAATTCTTTAGTATTAAACAATCAGCTATTTTTAATGAATTATCTTACGCTTTGTTAAATTATTTGCAATTATGAATATCAGATTAAACCTATTCAATTTAATAATGTCTAAATGCCATAACCTTAAAAAACAAATCATGAAAAAATTATTTATCGCAGCTTTGTTATTCGTTGGAGTAGCAAGTTTTGCACAAGATGCTGACCAAAAAAGAGAAAAATTAACACCAGAACAGCGTAACGAAAAACAATTACAAAAATTAACTTCTGAATTGAGTTTAGATGCTAATCAACAATCTCAGGTAAAACAATTACTGGCTGAGAGAAGTGCTAAAGCCGAAAAATTTAAAGAAGCCCATCAGGCAAAAAAAGACAGTGATGGAAAACCAACTGCTGAAGAAAAAGAGGCTTTTAAAAAAGAGATGCTAGCTGAAAAAGAAGCTAATGATGCTAAAATGAAATCTATTTTAACTGCCGATCAGTATACAAAATGGCATGCTTTGCAAGAAAAAAACAAAGAAAAAGCCAGAGAAAAAATGAGAGAGCATAAAAAAGAAAACAACTAATTATAAGTTTTATAGAAGAGGCAATTAAGCCTCTTTTTTATTTCAAGGAGATACATTATATTTTCATTAATAGTTTTTGTTAATTAAAAGATAAATCTGACAATCGCATTAAACTTAGCAAACTCTTTGAAGTCTAAATGCTATAATCTAAAAAAAAACGAATTATGAAAAAATTATTTATTGCGGCTTTATTATTCGTTGGAGTAGTAAGCTTTGCACAAGACATCAATCAGAAATCAACACGTGATCAAAGAGAAAATTTAACTCCGGAACAACGTAACGAAAAACATTTACAAAAACTGACCTCTGAATTGAGTCTGGATAAAAAACAACAAGATCAGGTAAAACAATTGTTGGCTGAGAGAAGTACCAAAGCAGAAAAATTTAAAGCTTCCAGAAAATACAGTAAAACAAAACCTACTGATGCCGAAAGAGAAGCTTTTAAAAAACAAATGGAAACTGAAAAAGCAGCTAACGATGCTAAAATGAAATCTATTTTAAATGCTGATCAATACACAAAATGGACCGCTTTGAAAAAAGACCATAAAGAAAAAAGAGATCATAAAGGTCATAGAGATATGAAATCTCCACAAGAACGTGATGCGGCCCATTTGCAAAAATTGACTACTGATTTAAATTTAAATGCCGATCAACAAAAAAAGGTTAGCGAACTTTTATCTGACAGAAGCACTAAAATGGCAATGCTTAAAAAAAGCAGAAAAGATCCTGGTGTTGCACCAACTGATGCTGAAAAAACTGCCATGAAAAAACAAATGAAAGAAGATCACAAAGCCTATGATGCTAAAATGAAATCTATTTTAACTGCCGATCAATACAAAAAATGGGAAGCAATTCAAAAAGAACACAAAGACAAAATGAAAGATCACCGAAAAGATAAAATGTAATTGAGATCAAAAAAAAGAGGCTTTAAAAGCCTCTTTTTTGATTTATTAAAATGTCTTTGAAACTTTATCAATAGCATTTATCGTAAAGTCTAAATCTTCATATGTTAATGCATCTGTTATAAACCAGGTTTCGTATGCAGATGGCGCAATGTAAACACCTTCGTTTAATAATCCGTGGAAGAATTTCTTAAACGTTTCATTGTCTCCTTTTGCAGCCGTCTGAAAGTCAACGACCGGATTTGCATCAAAATGTACCGAAATCATTGATCCAACTCTATTGATGGTAAAAACAACATTATTTGCTTTTAAAACCCTATCGATTCCTGCTTCTAAATATGCTGTTTTTTCTTCTAAACGGGTAAAAATGGCACGATCATTATTTAGCGATTGCAACATTGCCAATCCTGCAGCCATCGCTAAAGGATTTCCAGACAATGTTCCTGCCTGATAAACCGGACCAAGTGGCGCTAAATAATTCATAATTTCTTCGCGTGCAGCAAAAGCGCCAACCGGTAATCCTCCGCCAATTACTTTTCCGAAAGTAACAATATCAGCATTGATATTATACAATTCCTGAACTCCGCCACGAGCCAAACGGAAACCTGTCATTACCTCATCAAAAATTAGTAAAATACCGTTTGCGGTACATAAATCTCTTAAACCTTGCAAGAAACCTTTTTGAGGCGGAATACAACCCATATTTCCGGCAACCGGCTCAATAATTATTGCAGCAATTTCGTTTTTATTGGCTTCAATTAAAGTTTTTACATTCTCTAAATCATTGTATTTTGCCAACAAAGTATCTTTTGCAGTTCCTTCTGTAACGCCCGGACTATTTGGTGATCCAAAAGTTACGGCTCCACTTCCGGCCTGAATCAAAAATGAGTCTGAATGTCCATGGTAACAACCTGCAAATTTGATGATTTTATCTCTTTTTGTAAATCCTCGAGCCAAACGAATAGCACTCATACAAGCTTCTGTACCTGAATTTACAAATCTTATTTTATCAATATTCGGAACCATAGAAACAGCCAAAGCAGCAATTTGAGTTTCTAATTCTGTTGGCATTCCAAATGAAGTTCCTAGTTTTGCTTTTTCGATTACAGCATCAACAACCGGCTGATACGCGTGACCCAAAACCATTGGTCCCCATGAATTGATGTAATCTATTAATTTATTTCCGTCTTCGTCATATAAATAAGCACCTTTGGCACTTTTTACAAAAATAGGAGTTCCTCCAACCGCTTTAAAAGCACGAACTGGCGAATTTACTCCTCCCGGAATTACTTTTTCTGCTTCAGCAAAAAGCTGACTACTTCTTTTATAGATCATTTTTTTATTTTTGATTTTAGAGTTTAGATTGTAGATTGTAGATTGTAGATTGTAAACTGAAAACTTATTTTTGATTTTAGATTATTTCAAAACTAGTCTGAAAATTTACTTAACCTTCAACCTTTGCCCTATCGAAATTGCATTATCTGTTAAATTATTCTTTTGCTTTAAATCATCAACCAATAAGTTGAATTTTTTTGAAATGGAATACAATGTATCTCCTTTTTGAACTTCATATAAATTTGGATCGTACGAGTCCATATTTATTTTTGGGTCAGAATTCGCAACAGAAGAGGAACTCCTAACAGGATTTGATTTATTAATCGCTGTGTAAGCTTTTCCTGTTACCAGACAATCGTATTGATGCAGATTATATCGCTCGATATAACTTATTAATTTATCCGGATAATTAGGATCTGTAGCGTAACCCGCAGCTCTTAAACCTTTTGCCCAGGCTTTGTAATCGTCTTTTTCGTAAGTAAATAAAGTCGCGTACCTGTTTTTGCCAACCAAAAATAAAGCGTGGTCTTTATAAGATTCTGAAGCTTCTGTATATTTCCTGAAACATTCCTGAGAGGAATCATCATCATGACGAACACTTTCTCCCAGCCAGTCTTTATGGCATTTTATTCCGAAATGATTATTGGCTTCCATTGCTAAATCGCCTTTTCCGGCTCCCGATTCTAAAATTCCCTGAGCCAGAATAATACTTGCCGGAATGCCGTATTTCTGCATATTTCCCATTGCAATATCTTTGTATTGCAAAACATAATCGGTAATTACATTGCTGGTTACAACTGTTTTTGAAGTAGATTGAATAACCTCAGTTGTATTGTTTGTTGATGGATATTTTTTTACAGTTGGTCTTGAATTGGTCGTTTTTTTAGTCGTCGCGACTCTCGGTTTCTGCACTGCCGCTGCTTTTTTAGTTGTTGCAATCGCCGGTTTGCTCGACGAACAACTTGCCAAAGTTGCAATAATGAAGAGTATTATAATTTTTTTAACCATTCGTTTTGAGTATTGGTAATTTCTTCTGCTTCAATTTTAAATTCATACCTTCAATTCCCTGCAATCCGCCTGTGTGAATAAGTAAAATTTTTGAATGCGGAGGAAAATATTTTTTAGAGATTAAATCTATAACGCCAAAAAACATCTTTCCTGTATAAATTGGATCTAAGGGCACTTTATTTTCATCAAAAAAAGCATTAATAAATTCAATTAATTCTAAATTTATCTTGCCATAACCTCCAAAATGATAGTCAGAAATTAATTCCCAGTTATCTTTTTTTGCAAAAATACGAATTTCATCGATTAAAAAGTCACCTTTTAACGCCGGAAACCCTAAAATTTTCTGATTTGGCAATGCACTATTTATTAATCCCGAAATTGTTCCGCCCGTTCCAACCGCGCAGCAAACGTAATTAAAAACTGCATCTTCAGCTGTCAAAATCTCTTCACAGCCTTTTACAGCGAGTTCATTTGTTCCGCCTTCAGGAACTAAATAAAAATCTCCAAACTTTTCTTTTAATTTTTCTATAAAAGAAATTTCACTTTTATTTCGATAATCTTCTCTGGAAACAAACTCAAATTCCATTCCGTTTTCCTGAGCGAATTTAAGGGTTGGATTTTCTTCTATTTTATCCAAAAGTTCGTCTCCGCGAATAACTCCTATAATTTTAAAACCCTGTTCTTTTCCCGCATACGCAACCGCAGCGATATGATTCGAAAAAGCACCTCCAAAAGTGAGTAATGTGGTTTTATTTTCGGCTTTCGCCTGAAGTAAATTGTATTTTAGTTTTCGCAATTTATTCCCCGAAATAAACGGATGATTTAAGTCTTCGCGCTTTAATGTCAAGGAAATATCGTTAGGAAAATTGATATTGATATTTTGGTTCAAAATGGATTTATTTTAATTTGATATATTTTAGAAACTGAAAAAAAGATCGGTTTTTCAAATAGTCAAAATCGGTTTCTTTTGCGTAAGCTTCTCTTTCAAAACTAATATTTCGGTAAGCCAAATCCTTGTTTTTATACTGAATTAAACGAAATAAATATTCCAGGAAATACCAAATGAAAAAAGGCAGAATCAGCATTTCTTTTTGTTGTTTTAAATGAATCTTTTCATGGTTCACAAAAATCTTATTTACTTTATCCAAATCATATTTCATCAATACAAACGGAAACACAGCCATTCCGCGATATCCTTTCGGAATTAAATATTTAGCAACAATCAGAAACATTGGCTGTAAAATTTATAAATTTGTAGCTATAAAATTATTGGATTTCATTAAAATCATAATCAATTACTTATTTTTGATTTTTAATGAAATAAAAACACGACCGAAGCAGATTTATGAAAGAGCAAAGTAATGAAAATAAATTAATCGAAGGAGAAGATTTTTACTATACTCCCGAAGGTTATAAATGCTTTACCGAAAAACACCATTTAAAACGGGGTTATTGCTGCAAAAGTGGTTGTCGCCATTGTCCGTACGGGTTTGATAAAAAAACGGGACAGATCAGGAAGTCTAATTAGAAAATGTGTCAATTTGATAATTAGATAATTATAAATAAATTCCAAATTTTAAAAATTCCAAATTCCAAATTAAAATCTAAAATTATACATGGATATTCGCTCAAGAAAATTTAGGATTAAAATCCACAAATCCTATCACAGGTCGGATATTCGTTATCCCTAGTTCATTTTTCACTAAAAATTAGCCGCTATTATTTTTCATCACAAATGAAAAACTTAGCAACTTAGAACCTTAGCAACTTAGTACCTTAAAAAAAAATGACTTTCAAAGAACAAATACAACAAGGAATTCCATCCATATTACCACAAAAAAAAGAATACGATTTAGCAATTAATCACGCGCCAAAACGAAAAGAGATTCTTTCGGCAGCAGAAAAAAAACTGGCTTTAAAAAATGCATTACGTTATTTTGAAGCTCAACATCACGCTGAATTAATTCAGGAATTTTCAGAAGAATTAGAAAAATACGGACGTATTTATATGTACCGTCTGCGTCCTGATTACAGAATGTATGCAAGACCAATTGACGAATATCCGGGGAAATCATTGCAGGCAAAAGCGATCATGCACATGATTCAGAACAATCTGGATTATGCCGTGGCGCAGCATCCACACGAATTAATTACGTATGGCGGAAACGGAGCAGTTTTTCAGAACTGGGCACAATATTTATTAACGATGCAGTATTTGTCTGAAATGACAGATGAGCAGACTTTAACGATGTATTCAGGTCATCCGATGGGATTATTTCCTTCGCATGCTGAAGCACCTAGAGTTGTCGTTACGAACGGAATGGTAATCCCTAATTATTCAAAACCGGATGATTGGGAAAAAATGAATGCTTTGGGCGTTTCACAATATGGACAAATGACCGCGGGAAGTTATATGTATATTGGTCCGCAGGGAATTGTACACGGAACTACGATTACGGTTTTGAATGGTTTCAGAAAAATAAAATTAAATCCTGAAGGAAATCTTTTTGTGACTTCAGGTCTTGGCGGAATGTCGGGCGCTCAACCAAAAGCCGGAAATATTGCAGGTTGTATTACGGTCTGCGCCGAAGTAAATCCGAAGATTACCAAAATTCGTCACGAACAAGGCTGGATTAATGAAATCGTAACTTCGACAGAAGAATTGGTTCAGCGGGTAAATTCGGCGAAAGCCAATAAAGAAGTCGTTTCGATTGCTTATTTAGGAAATGTTGTTGATGTTTGGGAATGTTTCGATAAAGAAAACATTAAAATTGATTTGGGTTCAGATCAGACTTCGCTTCATAATCCATGGGCTGGAGGTTATTATCCGGTTGGAATTTCTTTTGAAGAAGCCAACGAAATGATGGCAAACAATCCTGATTTATTCAAAGAAAAAGTTCAGGAATCGTTGCGCCGTCAAGCGAAAGCAATTAACAAACACACCGCAAAAGGAACGTACTTTTTTGATTACGGAAATGCCTTTTTATTAGAAGCTTCTCGCGCCGGTGCTGATGTAATGGCAGAAAATAATATCGATTTTAAATATCCGAGTTACGTTCAGGATATTATGGGACCAATGTGTTTTGATTATGGTTTTGGTCCGTTTAGATGGGTTTGTACTTCTGGAAAACCGGAAGATTTACAAAAAACGGATACTATTGCAAGTCAGGTTTTAGAAGAATTAGCGAAAACAGCACCAAATGAAATTCAGCAGCAAATGCAGGATAACATCAAATGGATCAAAGGCGCTCAGGAAAATAAATTGGTAGTGGGTTCTCAAGCGAGAATTTTATATGCTGATGCGGAAGGTCGAATTAAAATTGCTGAAGCTTTTAATCAGGCGATTGCAAAAGGCGAAATCGGAACTGTTGTTTTGGGTCGCGATCACCACGACGTTTCCGGAACAGATTCTCCTTACAGAGAGACTTCTAATATTTATGACGGTTCTCGTTTTACGGCCGATATGGCCATTCAAAATGTGATTGGCGACAGCTTTAGAGGTGCAACCTGGGTATCGATTCATAACGGCGGCGGAGTTGGTTGGGGAGAGGTTATAAACGGCGGATTTGGTATGGTTCTTGATGGTTCTAAAGAGGCTTCAAAACGTTTAGCATCAATGCTTTTCTGGGATGTTAACAACGGAATTTCAAGACGAAGCTGGGCACGAAATGACGAAGCTATTTTTGCTATAAAAAGAGCGATGGAAGTTCAGCCTTTATTAAAAGTAACTTTGCCTAATATCGTAGACGAAAGTTTATTTTAGATAATTACTGTCATTCTGAGAGAAGTCGAAGGCACCATGGGGGAAAAGGCTTCGACTTCGCTCAGAATGACAATTTAAAGTGTACTTTTAAGAATAGAAAATTGAGAACAAATAAATTTTTATAAATATGAAAACATTCAAATTAGTACCCGTTTTTTTGCTTTTAATATTAGCCTCCTGCAGCACTGTTAGTGTTTATTCTGATTACGACAAAAACGTAGATTTTGCGCCTTATAAAACGTATGCTTTTTTTAAGCCTGGGATTGACAAGGTTGAAATTTCTGATTTGGATAAAAGACGAATTCTTCACGCAATAGATACTGAAATGCAGGCAAAAGGTTTTACCAAAAGCGAAAACCCTGATTTATTAGTAAATATTTTTACTAAATCAAGAGAGCAAGTAAATGTAAACCAGTTTAGCGCTGGCTGGGGTTACGGCTGGGGCTGGGGTTGGAATCCTTACATGATGTATGGAGGAAACCAAACTACAGTTTCAACTTCTACAGAAGGAACCTTATTTATCGATTTAATCGATGCCAAAAAGAAAGAAATGATCTGGCAAGGTGAAGGCATTGGAACCTTAACTAAAAACATTGATAAAAAAGATGCCCGAATACAAGAAATTGTAAGCAAGGTTTTGGCTCAATATCCACCTGTTAAGAAGTAAGTTTTTAAGTCGCAGTTTTCAGTTTTAGTTTTCAGATTTTATTAAACTAAAAATTGAGATTGAGTCAATTTCAAAAAATAATTAATACATTTGTTATTCAGACAAAACAAAAATGACAAACTTTAGTAACATTATTATCGCTATTATTAGCATTATTGCAATTCAGCAATGATGGCGAGGTGTTATATAAAAAAGTAAACAAATACAATTTATGAAACCTCCCAATCGGGAGGTTTTTTTATTTAATGATTTTTTTGCCACAGATTTCACAGATTCTCACAGATTAATCTTTTTAAATCATTTAATCTGTGGCAAAATAAAAAAACAAGACAATATGAATCTATTTAACGAAGTACTCAATGCGAAAAAGCAACTGGAAAACGTAGTTGCTGCTACTCCACTTACGCAAAATTTAAATCTTTCAGACGAATTTAAATCAACTATTTTATTAAAAAGAGAAGATTTGCAAATTGTTCGTTCTTATAAAATTCGCGGTGCTTATAACAAAATTTCTTCGTTGAAAGATTCCGAAAAAGCAACCGGAATTGTTTGTGCCAGTGCCGGAAATCACGCGCAGGGCGTTGCTTATTCCTGTAATTTACTGCAGATAAAAGGCAAAATTTACATGCCAAAAACTACTCCCAAACAAAAGATAAAACAAGTACAATTATTTGGGAAATCGTTTGTAGAAATTGTGCTTATCGGAGATACTTTTGATGACGCTTATGCTTCGGCAACAGCAGATGCTATTAAAAATCATAAAACATTTATTCATCCTTTTGATGATGTAAAAGTTATTGCGGGTCAAGGAACGGTTGGTTTAGAAATTTTGGAAACATACAAAGATCCTATAGACTATGTTTTTGTTCCGATAGGTGGTGGCGGACTTGCTTCTGGTTTATCTGAAGTTTTTAAACATTTTAGCCCAACTACAAAAATTATCGGAGTTGAGCCACAAGGTGCTCCTTCGATGAAAACTTCTATTGAAGAAAATAAAAATACGCCTTTAATTACAATCGATAAATTTGTGGATGGTGCTGCTGTAAAACAAGTGGGCGACCTGACTTTTGAAATTTGCCGTGATAATTTAGACGATATTGTTTTGGTTCCCGAAGGAAAAGTATGCACCACAATTTTACGTTTGTATAATGAAGAAGCAATGGTGGTAGAACCTGCAGGAGCTTTAACAATTGCTGCCTTAGACTTTTATAAGGATAAGATAAAAGGAAAAACAGTAGTTTGCGTGGTAAGCGGAAGTAATAATGATATTGAACGAACTGCCGAAATAAAAGAACGCTCTTTACTTTACGAAGGTTTGATGCACTATTTTATGATTCAGTTTCCGCAACGTCCGGGTGCATTGAAAGAATTTGTAAATAATATTTTAGGTCCTGACGACGACATTACTTATTTTCAATTTCATAAAAAAAACAATCGCGAAGTAGGTTCTGTAGTGGTTGGATTAGAACTGAAAAAGAAAAAGGACATTATGAATATTAAATTAAATATGACCAAAAACGGATTTGAGTTTCAATATTTGAATGACAATCAGGATTTGTTTACACAATTAATTGGGTAAAAAACAAAAGGCTGCCTGAAATTACTACCAGACAGCCTTTAAACTCAATATAAAATTACTAATTGAATTCAGAAATTTAAAAATTATTGCTTTACAACTTTTTTAGAATAAGAACCTTCACTGTCAGTCACTTTCACAATGTAAAGTCCTTTTGGTAATTTTGAAATTTCAATTTCAGCCTCACTTCCATTTACAAAATCAACATTTCTTTTTAAAAGATTTTGACCGGTAACAGAATAAATCTCAACCCCGCCAGAACCAGAATTTGGCGTTTTTACTTTTAAATAATCATTTGTCGAATTGATGTAAATAGATAAATCAGATTGAGAATTAACTTCTTCAACAGCAGACATTTTAGCCGTAGATTCCACCTGAACCAATTGCCATTGTTGGTTTAATCCGCCAGTATAACTCCAAACCTGAATATTGGCTCCGTTGGCAGTAGAAACATTTTCTACATCAAGAGATTTTCCGCTATTTAAATTGATGATTTTATAATAACCTCCTCCAAGACTTGTAACTGTCCATTTAAACTCATTAGAGGTTGACGCACTTCTTTGCTGTACTTTTAATCCGTCTGCAATACCGTTATTTTCAACTGCAAGATACATTCCTGTAGATTTTACAATGATGTAATAATTTCCGCTTCCGTCAGGAACAAATTTCCAACGCTGATTATTTCCTCCGCCATTTGTAATATCATATTGCTGAATTCGGCTTCCGCTTGTTGTGGCATTATCGGCAACATCCAAACCTTTATTACTGTTTCTTGAAATAATATTATAATAGCCAGGCAAACCTGTAACAGGTGGTGTTCCTGCGCCCCAATTGAATGTAACTGCTGATGAAGCTGGAACAGTATAATTAAACGCAGATGATCCTGAAACCACTTTTATGGTATTTGATCCTCCTGAATTATAAACGACAAGTGAAATTGATCCGTCAGGATTTTTAAATCCAACAGAAAAAATACTACTATTTGTACTTGAAGAATTAATTCGTAAAGCGCCCGGTTTTACAAATTTTGAAATTTGACCAATAATATAATAGGCTACATTTTTAGTATAACTTGTACTATTGCTTACCGTAATTGCACCCAAACAAGTCGAACATCCGCCCGGAGTTCTTGGTCCTAATGCTGAATTATTTGCTGCATTCCATTCCAAAACTGTTTTTGACCAGTTGTTTGTACTGCCAATCACAACATTTTGCATGTGCCAGCCAAAATCTCCGCTAAAACTTCCTCCAGATCCTGTGTATTGTTCTGTAAAATATACGTTTTTATTGGTTGCATTTCGTACTGTTGACATCGCTGAAATATTTCCTAAGTACAAATGAAACGCCACGCCATCAACATAACCGCTGTTATTTAATACATCAATAGGATAAGCTGTATTATCGCAGTTGTGATCAAAAGCAATAATTTTTATGTTTCCGTAACCAGCCGCTGCCATTTGTGGACCAAGTTGTTGGTTAATAAAATTCTTTTGTTCAGTAGAATTCATCAGCATGCTTGGTTCGTTGTGTGGGTTTTCGGGTTCGTTTTGAGGTGTGATTCCCCAAATTGAAATTCCCTGCGCCTGCATCGCATCAAAGTATTTTACAAAATATCTGGCATAAGCCGCATAATATTGTGTTTGCAAACTTCCGCCAATCCAGGAATTATTTGTTTTCATCCAACGGGGAGCCGACCACGGAGTTGCTAATATTTTAATGTTCGGATTAATTAATTTTATCTTTTTTATAATCGGAATTAAATAGGTTAAATCCGGTCCGTTAAGACTAAAATTATTCATATTTACATCGCCCGCAGTTTCGTTATAACTATAAGAAGAACTGCTTAAATCTGAAGCTCCTATACTAATACGAACTACGCTTGCGTTTAATCCTGTAGTGGGATTATATAAATCATTTAATAATTGATTTTGCTGCGTTGCTGCCATTCCACTAATTACTTCACAGCTTCCTTCAGTAAGTGTGTAACCAAACCCATCCATAGTTTGATAAGTTGTTGATGGATTTACAGTAACCGTTGAAGGATTTGAGCCTGAATTTGTTCCAAAAATTACGGCAGTTTGCTGCTGTAATAATTTCGTTTGGTCGCCTGAGGTGATCCACGGCGTAACGGTTTGTGCATTCATACTAATTAGCGAAGTCATAATAATGCAAAACAAGAGCATCAACTTCATTCGGTTTTGTGGTTTTTGGGTAATTTTGTTCATAGTTTTGAGGTTTTAGATAATTAAATTTTTCTTATTTTTTAAGATTAATTTTATTAATTCATATCAATATTATGATATTTTTAATTAAAATGATATTTTTCCTACATTACAAATACACATCATTTTAAAATTCAAACCTTACAAAAACTTATCTATATTTTTTACAAATATCTGATTTTAAATATTTTATATAAATTTAAAAACATAAAAATCTTACTTTTAAAATTCAAATAATCATAAAATGACAAAATCACCTTAAACTTTATATTTTCTCATCTGTCATTATTATTTTATCTTCTGTTGATAAAATAATAATTATGCAAATGATAAATATCAGAAATTATAAATCAGCAGATATCGTATTTTTGTAATTCATTTTATAATAGAAAACATGGCAACTCTTAAAGATATTTCAAACATAGAAGACATAAAATTGATGGTCGATTCTTTTTATGATAACATTAGAAAGGATGAACTTTTGGGACCCATTTTTAATGATAAATTACAAGATCGCTGGCCTGTACATTTGCAAAAAATGTATGGTTTTTGGCAAACGATTTTATTTGATGTTCGCGCTTATTCAGGAACTCCTTTCCCTCCACATAAGCAATTACCGGTAGATAAAACACATTTTGACCGCTGGATTCAAATTTTTAATACTACAATTGATTCTCAATTTTCCGGACCCGTCACAGAAGAAGCCAAAATGAGAGCAACTAATATGGCTTATATGTTCAATCACAAAATCGAGTATTTCAGAAATGCCGAAAATGAGTTAAAAAAGTAAATCATCAATTAGATTTGGATTACCGTTTTTATTAAATAAATTTGATCAGCAAAATTGCTATTAAAACCAAATCAAAAACAAATCCAATCCTTAATCATGAAAAAGACAATTCTGTTTTTTATAATCTGCTTTTCCTTTTTAAATCATCTAAATGCGCAAACGGCTCCTATTTTTAATTTGTACAAAGGCACTGTTGACGCAAAAAATACTGTAACATTTTATATTAAAACAGAAGAAAACCCGTGCACGGCAGATCTAATGTATACTGCCATGTATCGTTATGACAAATCAGGAAGCTGGATTCAGTTAAACATTACTCAGAATGTAAAAATCGAAAATCAATTCGTTTTCGTCGAACACGGTTTTAGCGGTGTAATGATTTTAAAGAAAACCGGAAATACTTTTACTGGTTTATGGATTAGTCCCGATACAAAAAAACAATTGAAAGTTGATGTAAAAGAAGCTTCGATGACTAAAAAAGAAATCGAAAAATATGAAAAAACACTAGAAAAAGTGAATTACGAAAATAATGACTGTTAATTTCATTTTTCTGCAAAATCAATAAAAATGCAATAAAAGTTACATTCGAATAAAAATATTGTGATGAACAGCAAAAATTAGCGAGCTAAATTCGTAATTTTACATTCTTAATCTACAACGTTTTCGAAAATGAATGCATCTATAGAAACAAATCCGTTATTAGAAAGATTACCAAAACATTTAAAGCAATTCATCAAACCGCAGGATTATAGCGATTATACGCCAATTAATCAGGCTGTTTGGCGCTATGTAATGCGAAAAAACGTAGATTATTTATCGAAAGTTGCACACCATTCGTATTTGGATGGTTTGAAAAAAACCGGAATCGAAATTGATTCTATTCCAAGCATGTACGGCATGAACAGAATCCTAACCGAAATTGGCTGGGCTGCCGTTGCCGTGGATGGATTTATTCCACCAAATGCATTCATGGAATTTCAGGCTTACAACGTTTTGGTTATTGCTTCAGATATTCGTCAATTAGAACATATTGAATATACACCTGCTCCGGATATTATTCACGAAGGTGCCGGCCACGCTCCTATTATTGCAAATCCTGAATATGCAGAATATTTACGCCGTTTTGGTGAAATCGGATGCAAAGCAATTTCATCTCACAAAGATTATCAGATGTATGAAGCGATTCGTTTGCTTTCTATTTTGAAAGAAGCTGAAGATACACCACAGGAAAAAATTGACGAAGCCGAAAAAGCGGTTGCCGATTTGCAAAATAATATGGGCGAATTATCTGAAATGGCCCAGATTCGTAATTTACATTGGTGGACAGTAGAATATGGTTTGATTGGAACTGTCGAAAATCCAAAAATATATGGCGCCGGATTACTTTCGTCTATCGGTGAAAGTGCCTGGTGTATGACAGATAATGTGAAGAAAATCCCTTATGATATTTCGGCTGCGAATCAAAATTTTGATATTACACAGTTACAGCCTCAGCTTTTTGTAACGCCGAATTTCTCTTATTTAAGTTTGATTCTGGAAGAATTTGCAAATAAAATGGCTTTAAGAACGGGGGGACTTTCCGGAATTAAAAAACTAATTCATTCAAATGCTTTAGGAACTATTGAATTAAGTACAGGTTTACAAATTTCAGGCGTTTTTACCAATGTTTTGGAAGAAGAAGGAAAACCCGTTTACATTCAGACAACTGGAAAAACAGCTTTATCTTACCGTGAAAAAGAATTGGTTGGACACGGAACTTTAACGCATCCGGAAGGATTTGGAAGTCCGATTGGAAAATTAAAAGGATTCAATTTAGCAATTGAAGATATGAGTCCGAAAGATTTACAGGCTTATAGTATTGTCGAAAACGAAACTGTAAAGTTAGAATTTGAAGGTAATATAATTGTTGAAGGTGAAATTATTACAGGTTCCAGAAATTTACACGGAGAAATTATCTTAATCAGTTTTAGAAATTGTACCGTAACGCATGGCGAAACGATTTTGTTTCAGCCAGAATGGGGAAATTATGATATGGCGATTGGTAAAAAGGTAGTTTCTGCTTTTTCCGGTCCAGCCGATGTGAATAGTTTTAATTTGATTAATTCTGTTCCAAAAACAACTACTATAAAAGCAAAACATACAGACGAACGTGATGATTTAGAAGTTTTATATCAAACTGTTAGAATGATTAGAGAAAACAAAGATTCTAAATCTGAACTGAAATCTGTTTTTGAAAAACTGAAAAACAATCATCAAAACGATTGGTTGCTTTCTGTCGAAATTGTTGAACTTTTGAAAGGTTCAAATGAAAAACAGCTTTTACAGGAAGTCTTGGTTTATTTGGATCAATTGAAGATTAAACGTCCCGAAGTGGCGCATTTAATTGCTGGCGGATTGGATTTGATTTTCGATAAGAAAGTCGTTTAGATTTCTGCCACGAAGTCGCTAAGACACTAAGTTTCTGGTTTGTGTGGATTTAATCTCGCAAAGGCGCAGAGTCGCAAAGTTTTTTTACAATTTTGTCAGAAATGACAAGATTGGAAAAAACTTTGAACCTTTGAACCTTTTCTCTACAATTTCAAATCTTCATTAAAATCCGTATCAGATTCTATTGTTTTTCCGTTGTATTGTAGTTTCCAACCCATTGAGTTTGTCAAGATCAGTATTTTAGATAATTCGCTGATTAATCTATTTTGGGCGTTTGTTTTTAGGGATGATTTATCGATTTTTTTCTTCAAATTCGCTTTTACCGATTTATTGATTTTGTTGTAATCATCTCCCGTAAAAGGATTCAGTTTGCTTTGCTCAACATCATAAAACTGAATATCGGGATTGATTGTAATTTCTTCTTTGGGAATATTTAAAATCGTAATGGTTTTATTTTTTTCGTCGATATCGTATTTCATTTTATGCAAATCGTACGCTACGGTTACATTTGCATTTACCACAACAAGAGCCTTTTTTTCAAAAGAAACCATATCCATTAAATACTTCTGCTGATTTTTATAGGTGATAACTTCAGAGAAATGTCCTTCGGTAACAACCAATTTTCCAACGTTAAGAATTTGCTGCTGAATTAGATTGGTATTGTAATCAATTGTAGAATCGTCTTCTTTTTTGAATTCACAATATTTAAAAGCAACCGCAATTGCCAATACAATTAAAGCTATAAGTAAAATCCTTTTGAGTATATTTTGCATTCCATTAATTTATTAGAGCAATTTACTTCTTTTTTTAAGAGCTTAAAAGTTTTTTGCCACGAATTGCACGAATTTTCACTAATTTACAGTTTGCGCATATTAAAGTAATTTTTAAAATCAAAAATTCGTGAAATTGAATTTTAGCCAATATTAATTTGTGGAAATTTGTGGAAATTCGTGCAATTCGTGGCGAAAAAAATATAGATAAAACCCTAGAATGGATATCCAATAGCAATATTCAAAATCAGGTTTTCTTTTCTCCACGAACCGCTTCCAAAATCAATATCTTTTATTACCCAACGCTCATTTTCTGGTAAATATGGTTTTCTTAACGGAAATGCCAAATCGGTTCTTAAAATCAGGAACGACAAATCAAAGCGCAATCCTGCTCCTGCTCCAACGGCAATTTCTTTCATGAAATCTTTTGAAAATTTAGCTCCGGGTTTATTGGAGTCTTCATTCATCAGCCAAATATTTCCGGCATCAACAAATAATGCACCTCGCACAATGCTAAAAAGTTTCGCACGATATTCTGTACTGAATTCTAATTTTAAATCTCCAGACTGATCCGGCAGATAATCATTGACAGTTGGTACATTCATATAACTTCCTGGTCCAAGCGATCTCGCTCTGAATGCACGAATGCTATTTGTTCCTCCAACGACAAATTGTTTTGAGGTTGGTAATGCCCAAGAATTTCCATACGGAATCCCGGCACCAACTATAATTCTGCTAGCTAATTCGCTTTCTTTACTTAATTTTAAATAATGCCTGAAATCAGCACGAATTTTTACATACTGACTAAACGGAACGTCAAAAATACTTTTCTCATTGCCTTCCTTAACATTTGCCCCCGTTGCTAAACCGGTTATGTTTCCTGCCAGATCTAATTCTCCATTAAAATAAAACGTATTCTTTTTACGCTTTTGCATCGTATTGGTATAAGTATATTGATATGTTGGCCCAAAAATCAATTGTTTTTCAATCACTTTTCCTAGTGCGGGATCTGCATTAATATCTGCCTGATATTCTTCAGTAACATTATTCGGACTTACATACGTAACATCCAAAACATTCAATTGATGCTCTTTTCTGATATTTTCTTTCCATAAATAACCAAAAGAGGCATTAAAAGAATTTAGTGCATAAAGCTGTGTTCTGTTTTGAAATTCATATCGAAGTGTGGCTTTGGTTCTTGGCACAAATTCGCTTGAACCAGCAATTTTCTTAAAAGGCACAATAAATCTTGGCCAGGTTAAACTGGTTTCTGCTCCGAGTTTATAGATATTTTTTCCGTTGTTTGCCCCGGAAAGCTGAAAATCGGCACCTCCAAAAACAGAAACCGTAAGCAATTCTGCACCTCGAAATAAGTTCCTGTTGTTCCAGTTTACGTTGACTTCTGTTCCGGTATAACTAGCTGAGTTTGTTTTTCCTAAAACCTCAACCCGAATAAACTTTTTGGGTAAAAGCGTTAAATAATAATACGAATCTAATGTGTTTGGTAAACTATCTGATTGCCTGAATTCATTTTTTACAAAATTAAATGTTCCCAGATTTACAAATCGGTTTAAGGTTAAATTATGGTCTTTTCTGTTATAAAGATCCCCTTTTTTAAAATAAATAGTTCTGTCAAAAACCCTCGGATTAAACGTATTTGCCGTATCAATTATCGTAAAATCATTATACTGCGTAATATCTTTTTGAGTGTATTTTATACTGTCTTTTGAAATCGAAAAATTGGGATACACCACAATTTTACCAATTTTATACGCTGTAAGTGCTTTTGGCGGGGCATCGGGTTTTATAACCAGTCTAATTTTTACCTCATGATCTCCTTTACTGCTGTCTACCTTAGCTAAAATATAATCAGGATTAAAGTAATAATATCCTTTTTCTTTTAGTCTGGCATCGATACGTTCGCGTTCAGATTTAATGACGTCTAAATCATATGGTCTGCCTACTTTTAATAAACTTCTTCGGCTCGATCTTCCAATTATTTTTGACATTTTCAAAGAGTCATCCGGAAAAGTCACGCTTTTAATGATATACTGTTTTTTGGGTATAACAGTATATTCTGCTGTCGCTCTTTTATTTTTAGCTGTAGAATCTGCACTTACACGTGTTTTAAAATAGCCACGGTTTTCGGTATAATTCCTTAATACTGACGCATTATAATCTAAATCGACTTTACTAAAAAGTACCGGCTCTTCTCCCACTTTATTTCGCAGCCAATAGCGTATTCCTTTGTCTTTTTTAGGTTCACCGGCAATATTATAAATCCATAATTTTGGTCTTAAACCAAAAATTTGTTTGTTTGGTTTTGGGCGTAATAAATCTTCTAACTCTTTTTCAAGTTCTTTTCTTTGTTTCTTTTTAATCACAGAATCCTTTACCTCAACAGAAGCTCCTGTGTATAATAGATCGCCGTCCGGCAAATATTTTGTGTTGCTGCATCCAAAAACAAAAAACAAGGATACCAGCAGCATCAAATATTTTATATATTTAATATGACTATGTTTTTTGCTCATTTCCTTCAATTTGGTCATTCTCCTGATTTTCTTCTTTTTCCTTTTCTTCTTTTTCCTTCTGTTTCTTTTTTTCTTTACGAAGTTTCTCTTCTTTAATCATTTCCTTTTCTTCTGCAGAACGATGAAAAAGTTCGCGAAATTTATTGTAACTCATTGTGATAATAAAAGCAACTCCGGTTTCTATAACCTGCCCTTCTACCGCAACCTGATATTCATTTTTCCGATACGCGCGAACCATGTATCGTCCGTCTTTTGTAAGCTGATAATCTAATGCGACATCTCCCGCAATATTGGTACTTTCTTCGTTCGCGCGTTCCTGGCCTTCGACTCCAAAACTGCTTCCTACGGTCACTTTTAATCGGTCATCCAAAAGCTTTTTAGAAACTCCAACGTTCAAATCAGTTCTGTTTTCTCTTGTTCCGGTGGTGTAATCATCTGTAGATTCAAGATCGAATTCTAATTGAACACCTTTAATTAATTCACCGGCAAGATCATTTAATTGCTGCGAAAGAATTTTACTCACACTTTGTCTCGCCAAAGATTCGGCACTTGTTCCGCCACTTTCGCTGGCAAATGGATTTTCACCAATAAATCGGTTCAATAACAAAAGTGCAAAAACCTGTTTGTTTAGTTCTGCCGGTTCTTGTCTAAGCTGTTCCAGCTTTGCCTGAGAAGCCGAAACAATATCAGATGAAACATCATAATTTCCATCGGGCAGAACAATATCAAAACTAATTTCGGGTTTCAATAATTCGCCTTTCATTTTCAAATGTGTTTCAAACGGAATTTTCTGTTTGTAGGTATTTTTAACGGTTGAACTAACTGATCCTAATTGGTTTCCAAGCAAATCAATCGGAGCGGTTTCTACTTTATAGATCGCCGTAATATTTAAAGTTGCCATCGTTGGTTCGCCGTTCCAGGTGATCGAACTTCCTTTTTGAATATTAAATTTTCTACGGATCATATTGAAATTCATTTCATACGCTCCGTCTGTAAATTCATATTTCCCTGTTAAAGTTGTTTTTCCAGACGGATCAATACCGCCTGTAAGCTGTGCTTCACCTTTAAGATTTAAATAATCTCCGTTTCCTTTATCGATTACGAGCGTTAATTCAGCTTCTTTATCGATCGTAATATCAACGCTTACGTCCATTCCTTTTAACTCAGACTGGTTGAGTTTTTCCTGCATTTCTGCGGTTTGTTTCAGATACAGATTATCTTCATTAACAAATTCTACAATTCCTTCTCTGTCAGCAATTGAAGGATCTGATTGCGGTAAAACAACAGAGAATTTTGTTTCTTTATTGATCTTTATATTTCCATTAATAACAGGGCTTTCAAGCGTTCCTTTTACATTTAATTTGGTATCTAAAAATAAATCGCCGTAAAACAAATCATTGTCTGCTGCTTTTGAGTGAATCGCTCTAAAATCGTTGGCAACAACGGTTAAACCAAAATTGTATTTTCTAAAATCAGGCGATTGAATTGTTCCGTCTAATGATAATTCGTTGTCATTTTCATCAATAAGCGTAAACTTATCAAACGAAATTACATCATTTGAAAAAGTGATCTTTTCCTGATCTGTTTTGAAATATGAATTTAGCTGAGTTACTCTAAAAGCGGTATCGTTAAAGTTTAATTCTCCACCAATTTTGGGAGCAGAAGCATTTCCGGTAATTTTAAAATTTCCTGATAAATACCCTTTTCCTTCGGTAATATTTCCCATTGTAAATCCCTGAATACTTTTGATATTCAGTTTATTCATATCCACATTAAAATCTAAGTTTCCGTCGTTTATTGTATAATTTCCTGTCAATTTAAGATCATTATCCTGTCCGGTTAAATTGACATTTGCAGCCAGAATATTACTGGTTTTATTGTCGACTTTTATTTCAAGATCTCCCACAGGTTCCTCTTTAAAAGCAAAATCAGTAATTTTTATATCCGAAGTAAAAGTTGGACTTGTCATTACATTTTCAACAACGGCATTTCCGTTTATCAATCCCTGCATTAACATTTCATCTTTTTTCACCATATTTAAAATGGTTTCGATTTTGAAGTTTACAAAATCGACCTGCAATGGCGCATTATCCTGAGTTCCCTGTGATTGGATTTTTAATTGATTTCCGGCATTATCCAAATAAAATTTATTGATATAAAGACGTTTTCCTCCAAATTCAACTGCATTTTCAAGATCGATATTCCATTTATCATAATTTAAAACGAAATTTTCCGCATCAATTTTAAAGATATTTTTACTATCATCGCGATTTAAATTTCCGGCAATATAGTACTGTTGTTTTTCTTTTGCGTCCTGAACTTCAAGTGCATAAGTCAAAATATTATTTTGAACATTTCCTGATAAACTGGTAAACGGAATTTTCATCGAACCACTTTCAATTGTTGCGACAGAAATTTGATATTCTAAAGCGTTTTCTTTGGCTTCAATATTTATTTTTCCGTCGGCGATGGTGTTATTGTTGTACACAATTCTTGGAATCGTTCCTTTTATTTCTAATGAATCGGTTACGTTGTTGTATTTTCCTGTAATTTTAATTGGCTCTAAACCCGTTAATTTAGGAATTAATTTAAAAATCAGCGGATCGTTATCTACCGTTAATGTAAATGCTAATCTTTGTTCGTCTGATTCTCCGTTTACTTTCGGATTTTTCAAATCAAGATATTTTGAAAGTGATTTTTTTACGGCTGCCGCTAAAGTTGTCAGTTTGTATTTTCCATCTACTTCTGCTTTTAAAAACTGAGATGAAATCTTGATATTATTTCGACTTTCGTCTGAAAAAGCAATGATGCGAACAGAATCCAATACAATTGGTTCTGCTTCCTGCAAAATCTGAACATTTGAGAGAAACACTTTTCCGTTTAAAAAATCGGGATTACTGTTTGCAATGTCAGCATCAATATTTCCGCGCAACTTCATTGGTCCGGCGTGCAGATTCAATTTTTCTAGATCGGCAATATCCAGATTTAATTTTAATTGAATCGATGGATATTTATCTTTGGTATTTCCGCTTGCTGCTAAATTAAAGTTTAAATTCGGGTCGTTCATTCCTGATTTCACATTAAAAGAACCGTTTTGAATATTCCCCTTTAAAGCTAAATCTCTGTACGTATATTTATTAAAAACGGCTTTCTGAACCAAACCATCCAATTCTGCCTGAGCTGTTTTTGGGTCTAAACCTTTGCCTTTTACTTTCGCTTTAAGCGTAATTTTTCCAATCGAATCGTTTTTGATTAATCGTCCTAAATCAAAATCTAACAAATAAACGGTTGCATTATATTTCTCTTGTTTTTTAACTCTTTGATCAAATAATGCATCGACTTTTGCATTTCCGAAACTACTGTTTAAAGCCAGATTTGTTTTGAAATTCTGAACCGAACCTTTAAATTTTCCCTGCAAATTAAATTGCGATGGCAATTGAATATTTTTCGGAATTGTTCCTGTCGGAATAAAACCATAAACGTCTTTTGAAGTGCTTGAAAGTTTTTTGATATTTAAATCGTAATACGCTTTTTGAGCATTTGGCAAACCGGTGATTTTCCCCGAAAGGGAAACTTTTGTAGTACCAATTCCGCTCATTTCAAATTGCGGAATATCAAGATCTTTTATTTTTCCGCTCAAACGTGTATTCAAATATAAAACAGCATTTGGATTGCTTTTAAACGGATTTGTCTTCTGTAAATCTGGCGCGAAAAGCAAAACATCTTTAAATCCAATTTTCGATTGGTTTAAATTGGCATCTAAAGTCAAGTTTCCTAAATCCTTTTTTAAGGCGTCAAGCGAGGCATATTTTATCTTGATTTTATTTTGTAAAAGTGTTTGTGGCGTTCTTATATATAAATTTTCTAAAGATGCATTTTTAGGCCCGTAAAAGAAATTAGTTTTTAAAGATTGAATCTCCAAACCTCTTTTTTCATTGGCAGAAAGTGATTTTATATTTCCGGAAATTACACCGTTTCCATAATAAAGTTCTTCTCCTTTCAGATTAAATTTACTCAAATCCAAGTGGCTGTAATCAATTCCTTTTTGAGTTGGTTTTGATTGCATATCATCAAATTTGAAAACGATATTTTGTATGTCGACATCGTTTAGTTTTACTTTCCAACCCGTTTGCTTGATGGAAGTTGAATCTAAACTCGGCGCTTTCATTTGTTTGTCTTTTACGCCTAATCTTAAATTTCCTTTTAAGTTTTTTAATTCGAAAGAATTAAAATCTAAAAGCTGTTTATTCAGATCAATTTCGTTAACCGTTAAATCTAAATTTCCCAACTTAATTCCAGAATCTAATTTTGAATCTTTATTATCATAAGAAACATCAATTTTAGACAAACTGATTTTATTTAATTTTAATTTAAAGTCTTTCCTTTTAGAAATTGTGTCTACGGTTTCAACAGAAACTTCAGCAATTTTCTCCACAGCATCCTGATCTAAAACCAATTTTAATCCGTTTAAATTAATATTCGGGATATCAAAATTCATTTTATCCAATTCGAATTTATTGAATTTGGTATCAAAATGTGTCAGTTTTACTTTTACATCATTTTTGGCGAAATCATCTTTAAAATTAAAATTGATATTATCGAGATTTACATCTACAACCGATATTTTAAAAGGTTTGCTATCGGGATCTTCCACTTTTGGTTCTTTAGATTCGAATGCTTTTATGATATAATCGAAATTGAAAACACCATTTTTATCTCTCGAAATATTTGCGGTTGTGTTTTCTAATGAAACAGAATTTATTTCTAATTCGCTACTTATCAGTTTAAATAAATCGACATCAACTTCTAATCGTTTTCCGGAAAGCAGAACTTTCTTTTTTTGATCTTCAAAATAAAACCCTTCCAGAACTACATCTTTAGGAAATTTAATTAAAATTCGGTCTAACGAAACTTTGGTTTTTATTTTATCATGCAGATACGTTATGGCTTTATCCTTGGCGTAATTCTGAATTGACGGGAGTTGGATTAAAATAGTAAGAAGAAGTAAAAGTGCGACTATAGAGCCCACGCACCAGAGTAGTACACGTAGTGTTTTTTTAAGAAAATGAATGGGTTTCTTATTCATACGTAGTAAAACACGTTTAGATTAAAATTGGCATTAACATAAAAATTGTATTTCTACAGCTTACAAAATTGTAAATTTTAATTCTTAACAATTTACATAATTATGCGCAATTATTCTAAAATTATACGAACAAATAGTTAATTTCTTACTTTTAGATTTTGCCACGAAAGGCACTAAGACGCAAGTTTTTTTTAAACTAATTTTTTTTACTCTTAAAATCTAATGTGGGGTAATTTTTCTCCCAGAACATTTATTCTTTGCTGAAGTTTGGCTAAGAATTTCTGATGCTGTTCTGATTCCGGATTAAAACTTCTGTGGCGAAGGCTTTTTTGAATTCCATCGATTTCTTTCATTATCAAAATAGCGTTTTCGGCGATGTAGTTTTCACTGAATTGATGCCAGATGTAATCAATTGCAACCTGATTGGGATGCAGCATATCTTCTCCATAAAAACGATAATCGCGAAGTTCGTCCATCATGATTTCATACGAAGGGAAATAGTTCGCAGTTATGAGTTTTGAGTTATGAGTTTTTAGAACTTGATGAAGTCCTGCAAACAGATGTGATTTGCTTAATTGATTCTCTGCGAAACCGTCTTTAATATGACGGACGGGTGAAATGGTAAAAATGAAGTTTATATCCGGATTTAATGTCTGGATTAGATTAATGGTGTTTTGAATACTTTTTTCGGTTGCATCAACTGATAATAATTCTTTTGAAAACTGTTTTTGAGGGACTTTATGGCAATTGGCAACGATTTGTTCACTTTCCAAATTTCTATAAATCCAGGACGTTCCGTAAGTGATAATAATGTGCGTTGCCTGTTTTAACTGTTTATGTGTTTCTGAAATTGCTTTATTTAATGTTTCCAGTAATTCTTGTCGGTCTGAATTGCTTAAATCAGAATGTACATCAAAACTATGCCAGCGCTCATTGTGAAAGAAAACATCTTTTTCTGTAAACCATTTTTCCTGAACTGTCCTGTTGATTATTTTCTCAATCGAAACAGGATTAAAAATAATTCCGAATGGATTTGTTTCATTTTGAAACTTAAAGTAATCAAATTTATCGGCCATATTTTCTGCAAAGCAGGAACCAAAAGAAAGTACTTTCGAATTATAATCGATTGGATTATTGGTTTTAGAAAGCGGGATTTGGGTTCTGAATTGCATGGCTTTTTATTTAAAGACGAATTTCACCAATTTTTACCAATAAAAAAACCAAATACAGAAAGTATTTGGCTTATATGAAAATAAACTTTTTTGATTAGTAAGCGTATTCTATAATTTCTTTTATATCCCCCTTATAATCATACGTTGTTCTTTTAGTTGGATAACCTTTTTTGTTATATTCATAATTCATAGTATGACCAAATGGTTCAAAAGCAATCGTTGCTAGTTTTGGATCAGTTCCAGGTACCAGATTTGTAACACCATGAAATGTATTAATATTATTTAGTGAAAAAAAGTTGAATTCCGAACTAAAATCTGCCAGATCCAGCAATAAATTAAGGCCTAAAATATTCTTAAAAGCATTGTTTTTCACATCATACTCATAACGACAAGTAGTAATATACGGTCTGTCTTCCCAATTAGAAACAGATTTTATTAAATTTCCATTTTCAAACGTTAGTATACCTGTACTATAATTTTCTGACTGTTTTCCTGTTTCTATATCAGTATCATATGTTTCTTTTTTAACTGTGCCATCTTCATTATAAGAATACATATATTTTTTACCATTATATTGATATTGACTCCCAAATGTTAACACACCCGTTTCTAATTTATCATTTAAGTAAGTATATAGTATTTCATAATATTTTGCTTCCTTTCCTTCATATCTGCTGTATTGAATTTCTTTTACGATTTGATTACCATCATAAGTAAATTCAATCAAACTTTTTTCACTAGAAATACTTACAATTTTATTACTATCATAAGTAAAAGTTGCAGTTTGATAAATCGTGTTGTCTTGATGTCTATATGTTATTGTTTTTGGTAGAGTCAAACTATTATTATCACTATTATCATCATTTGTACAAGAAGCAAAGATTAATGCTATAGAGGCTATTAAATAATAAAGTAATTTGGTTTTCATAGTAGTTTGGTTTGAAGATTAACATCTTGTAAAATGACATATTTTATAAAATAGTAATTGATGCAATGCGACATAACTATGACACTTTAAGACATATTTGAAAATTAAGTATGTGAAATAATCTTTTGATCATTAAATTGCGTGTTTACTTTAATTAACCACAAACCATGGAAAGATTAAAAATTATAATCGTCTTTTTAGCATTAGGACTTTCATCCTACGCTCAACAAAATGAAGTAGATATGTGCGCTTTCGATCTGATAAATTCGCAAGATGATTTCATTTCAAAGCCTGATGCGGCAATTTTAAAATGGCCATTATGGAGAGCTGGGCAAACTATTAAAATTAAATTTCTAGATGGTGATAGCGATGCTCAGGAAAAAGTAAAAAGAATCGCAGCGCAATGGACTTTTTACGCAAATCTTAAATTTGAATATGTATCTAAAGACGAATATGCAGATATTAAAATCGGTTTTCAAATAGGTACGCCAGGTGCCTGGTCAGAATTAGGGATGAGATCTGCTTATGGCGATTTAGACAGACAAACAATGCGTTTAGGCACTTTAACTGGTGATGAAGCTTCCTCAAGAAGAACAATATTACATGAATTTGGACATGCATTAGGACTTATCCATGAAAATGCAAGTCCAATAGCTCAGATTAATTGGAACCTTCCAAAGGTATATCAGTATTATAATGAATGGTCTAAAGAAGAAGTAGATCGATTTGTAATAAAAAGCCCTGAACAAACAAATTATACTACATATGATCCTTTATCTATAATGCATTACTATATAGACCCTTCTCTAACAACTGATGGAGTTGGAATACCTGAGCAAACCGAATTATCACGAATAGATATGAAGTCAATAAATAAATGGTACCCGTTTTCAATAAACTCAATAGTACAATCCGGAGAAAGAATTGATAAAATTTCCTGGACACAACCAAAATCCCCTAATGGTCAATATTCGTTAGAATTCAATGCTGGATATTTATTTATATTTGATAACATTAATAGTCTAATAATTTGGAGTGTCGGAAATCCTTTTTATAGAAATGCATCTTGTTATTTACAAACTAATGGAAATATTGTAATTAAAGGAATGGGACTTGGTTTTTCCCTAATTGAAAGTACCATTTGGACAAGCAATACATCTGAATTTCCCGGAGCAAAACTTTATTTGCAGGATGATGGCAATCTTCAATTAATTCATAATGGTATTGTAAGATGGTCCTCTAAAACTGGAAAAATATAAACTCAATTCTTCTAATAAAAAAAGTCCAACAGGTTTAAAATTCTGTTGGACTTTTTTTATTTAATGAATATAAAATAGAATTTCAGCGATAATAATTAATTACATTTTTAATAACAAAAATTCCGATCTATTAAGCAAAACTATTCACTACTTTTGCATCTTCCATAAATCTAAATTCACATATGAAATTATTATATTCTTATATAATCAAACATAAAATGCTACTATTTTTTGCTTTGATTATGGCTGCTATTAACATCTGTTTCAGCTTATCAGATTCTATTATTACCGGTAAATTAATGCAGGATTGCGGTGTTGGACTGCATAAATACAAAGGAAACGAAATCGGATTCATTAAATCCTTGTCCTTTTGGTTAGGACTTTCGCTTGGTGCTGCAATGATTTCCAGAATTACCAAAAACTTCCAGGATTATTTTACCAATGTCGTTATCCAGCGTACAGGTGCGCAAATGTATACTGACGGAATTAAAAAATCACTCGATTTACCGTATGCAGAATTCGAAGATCAGCGAAGTGGTGAAACTTTAAGCAAATTGACCAAAGTGCGTATTGATTCTGAAAAATTAATTACGCTTTCTATTTCTTTGATCTTTCAAACTGTTATCGGATTTATATTTGTAATTCTTTATGTTGCCCGAATTGATTATCGTATTTCGCTTATCTTTTTGGTAACAGCTCCAATTATTGCTTTAGTTAGTTCGTATTTAGGTAAGAAAATCAAAATTGTATCTAAAAAAATCGTCAATCAAACAAACGCTTTGGCGGGCTCTACAACCGAAAGTTTACGAAATATCGAACTTGTAAAAAGTCTGGGCTTAACATATCAGGAAGAAAAACGTTTGAATTTAAATACGTTTAAAATCCTTCAGCTTGAATTACAAAAAATCCGTTTTATCCGAAGCTTGAGTTTTATTCAGGGAACAACAGTTCACTTTTTAAGAACTTGTGTTGTTTTTACTCTATATTATTTCTTATTTGGAGGAAAAATTATTGTGGGCGATTTATTGACAATGGTGTTTTTTACTTTCTTCATTTTTGGACCTTTACAAGAATTAGGAAATTTTATTATTGCCTTGAATGAAACGAAAGTTTCAATGGAAAATTTCAAAATTCTACTAAGTGCTCCAAAAGAATTCCGCCCAAAAAATCCTAAACATGTTGGAGCAATTCAATCGTTACTTTTTTCCAATGTAAGTTTTCAGCATAAAACAGCAAAATTCAAAGCTGTTGAAAATATTAATTTTGAAATTAAACAAGGGCAAACCGTGGCTTTTGTTGGTCCGTCTGGTTCCGGGAAAACAACTTTAGTAAAATTATTAGTCGGCTTATACACACCTGCAGAAGGTGAAATACTTTACAATGAAATTGATTCGACCGATATTGATTTGTTAGATCTAAGAAAACAATTAGGATTTGTAACCCAGGATGCACAATTATTCTCGGGAACAATTCGTGAAAATTTATTGTTTGTAAAACCAAATGCAACCGATGAAGAATTGTATGATGCGCTAAAAAGAGCCAGCTGTGAAAAACTACTAAAACGTGCCGAAGATGGCTTAAATACCACAATTGGTGAAGGTGGAATCAAAGTTTCTGGAGGAGAAAAACAACGTTTGTCAATCGCCAGAGCTATTTTGAGAAACCCGAATTTGTTGATTTTTGATGAAGCAACTTCTGCATTAGATTCTATCACCGAAGAAGAAATCAACGCAACAATTAGAAATATATCTGATAAAAACAGAATCACCGTTTTAATCGCGCACCGTTTATCAACCGTAATGCACGCCGATAAAATATTTGTTTTAGAACAAGGAAAAATTATCGAGCAAGGTAAACATGATGATTTGATTGTTGAGAAAGGTTTGTATTATGCAATGTGGCGCCAGCAGATAGGCGAGCGTAAGTAAGTTTTTTTTTTAAAATCGCAAAGTCGCAAAGTTTTTTTAAGCTTTGCGACTTTTCTTTTTTTATAATTTAAGTTTAAATAAAATCGCGCAAAGGCGCAGAGTCGCAAAGTTGTTGATTAGAATCTTTTTACTTATTAATTTAAAGATTATTAACGATTCTTGTAATACCAAACTTAATCAAAGGCACATTAAAATTTATCAACAAACCTAATTTCATTTTTGTAATTTTCAAGTATGTCATAATTTGTTTTGCATGAACTTCTGTTATTTTTTCAATTGATTTAATTTCTAAAATTAATTTATTTTCAATTATCAAATCGGTTCGAAAACCTATATCAAGTTTAATTTCATCCCAAACAACGGGAAGTGTTTTTTGTCTTTCGACGAATAATCCTTTGTTAGTCAATTCGTAGAATAGAATTGCTTCATATACTGATTCTAACAAACCTGGTCCAAGCTTCACGTGCATTTTGTAACAGATATCGACTACGATAGCTGAAATTTCATTTTCTGTTATTTTCAAATTTTAACCAAATTTAAGGAAAAAACCTACTTGAAGAAGAAGAATTATGCAAAGACGCAAAGTTTAGTTTTAATTTTTTTTGCGCTTTTACGAGATTCAAAAAAATATACTTAAAAAAAAGTCACAAGCTTATAAAAAAACTTTGCGACTCTGCGTCTTTGCGAGATTAAAAAAACGCTACTTTAATCACGCTGCAAAAAAAAGTCGCAAAGCTTAAAAAACTTTGCGACTTTGCGTCTTTGCGCTATTAAAAAAATCTTATTTTACAAAATCAATGGCATGAACCAAAGCCTCCGCAACTCCCTTTGCATTCTTTCCTTTTCCGGATGCGAAGAAAGGCTGTCCTCCTCCATTTCCGTCAACGTATTTTCCTAATTCTTTAATAACAGCATTTGCGTTTAAGCTTTTGGCTGCTACCAATTCTTTAGCAATATAGCAATGAATATTTGGCAAACCATCTTCAATTGAAGCTAAAAATACAAAAGAATCAGCTTTTGAACTTCCTAAAGCAGAAGCCAAATCTTTAGTCGAAGCCATGCTTAAATCAACTTGTTTTGCAAGGAAATTTACGCCATTTACTTCCTGAAAATCTTTTTCTAATTCAGTTTTTAAAGCTCCTATTTTTTCTTTTAATAATTGCTCAATTTGCTTTTTCAATTTCGCATTATCATCTTGTAAAGAAGCTACTGATTTTAAAATATCCTGTGGATTTTTTAATGTTTCTTTTATTTCAGCTAAAGTATTCTCCTGATTTTTGTAGAAGTCTTTTACCGCATCACCTGTAATCGCTTCAATACGACGGATTCCAGCGGCTACTGCACCTTCAGAAATGATTTTGAAATGCCAGATTTCTGCCGTGTTTTTCACGTGAATTCCACCACAAAGTTCTTTACTTTCACCAAATTCAATCATACGAACATTATCTCCGTATTTCTCACCAAATAAAGCCATTGCACCTTTATCTAATGCTTCTTTAATCGGAATATTTCTGTATTCTGTCAACTGTAATTGTGCTTCAATTTGCGCATTTACACTTGCTTCAACCTGACGTAATTCTTCATCTGAAACTTTAGAAAAATGCGAAAAGTCAAAACGTAAATAGTTTGGGTTTACCAACGAACCTTTTTGCTCTACGTGAGTTCCAAGAAGGTTTCTCAAAGCCAAATGCATTAAATGCGTAGCAGAGTGATTTTTAGAGGTTGAACCTCTTAAATCGTTATTTACTTTTGCTGTAAAACCAGCTTCAATATTTTCAGGCAATTGTTTTGCAAAATGCAAAATCAAATTGTTTTCTTTTTTAGTATCAATGATTTCGATCGTTTCGTTTGCAGAAACCAAAGTTCCTTTATCGCCAACTTGTCCTCCACCTTCCGGGTAAAACGGTGTATTGTCTAAAACAATTTGATATAAAATTCCATCTTTCTTAGAATCAACTTTACGGATTCTTGTAATTTTTACGTCATTTTCTACTTGATCATAACCTACGAAAGTTTCAACATTTCCAGAAATCAAAACCGTCCAGTCTTCCGTAGAAACTTCTGATGCTGCACGCGAACGATTTTTTTGTTCCTGCATTGATGCATCAAATTCAGTTTCATTAAAAGACATTCCTTTTTCTTTTAAAATCAAAGCTGTTAAATCTTTCGGAAAACCGAAAGTATCATACAATTCAAAAGCCTTTGCTCCAGAAACTTCAGAACCTTTCGTTTGTGTAATTACATTATCTAACAATTGTAATCCCTGATCCAGCGTTCTTAAAAAAGAAGCTTCTTCTTCGCGAATTACATTGGTAACCAATTGTTGCTGCGATTTGATTTCAGGGAAAAATTCTCCCATTTGGTTTGCCAGAACTTCTACCAATTTATTAATAAAAGGTTCTTTCGTACCCAAAAATGTAAATCCGTAACGAATCGCACGACGCAAAATTCTACGAATAACATAACCTGCTCCGGTGTTTGATGGCAACTGTCCGTCAGCAATTGCAAAAGCAACCGCACGAACGTGATCTACTACAACACGAATTGCAATATTGGTTTTGTTTTGTTCTTCTGAGATGTTTTTTACTTCATCAGATGTATATTTCAAACCTGTAATTTGCTCTACTTTTTCAATAAGCGGTGTAAAAACATCAGTATCATAATTAGATGTTTTTCCTTGCAAAGCCATACACAAACGCTCAAATCCCATTCCTGTATCTACGTGTTGTGCAGGAAGTTTTTCCAGCGAACCATCAGCTTTACGGTTGAATTCCATGAATACATTATTCCAGATTTCAACTACTTGAGGGTGATCGTTATTTACCAGACTTTTTCCGGTAACCAATGCTTTTTCAGCTTCCGGACGTAAATCAACGTGAATTTCAGAACAAGGTCCGCATGGCCCCTGATCTCCCATTTCCCAGAAATTATCTTTTTTGTTTCCCAGAATAATTCGGTCTTCGTCGATTAAAGTTTTCCAGATATCCCAGGCTTCCTGATCAAACGGAACATTATCTTCTTTACTTCCTTCAAAAACAGAAACATACAGATTTTCTTTTGGAATTTTATAAACTTCTGTCAATAATTGCCATGCCCAGTTGATTGCTTCTTTTTTGAAATAATCTCCAAAAGACCAATTCCCTAACATCTCAAACATCGTGTGGTGATAAGTATCAAAACCAACATCTTCAAGGTCATTATGTTTTCCTGAAACACGAAGACATTTTTGCGTATCGGCTATTCTTTTACTTTTTGGAGTTCCGTTTCCTAAAAAATATTCTTTAAACTGGGCCATTCCCGAGTTATTGAACATAAGAGTTGGATCGTCCTTAAGAACGATTGGAGCAGAAGGAACAATTAAATGTCCGTTGCTCTTAAAAAAGTCTAGAAATTGTTTACGTACGTCTTGTGATTTCATATTTTATTAATGTGACAATTTGATAATGTGACAATTAGAAAATTACTTACTCTGTCTATTTTATAATCTGATAATTTAACTAAAAAACTTATAGCATTAAACAATAAATCTCCTACTTATTACATTATCTAATTATCCAATTGACTCAATTATCTAATTGATTTATTCTTGAAAAAAGCTGTGAACAACTGAAACATTTATTAAATTTGTTCGACAAACTATTTTACAAGCTGCAAAAATAGGGTATTTTAAAATATGGCGAAAGTAAAATATTATTACGACTCAGAAAATCTGGCTTATACGAAAATAAAAACCAGAAAAAGAATCAAAATCGGTTACGCATTACTGTTTTTGCTGGCTGCGGCGCTGTTTGGATTTTTCATTTTTGTGCTTTTAATTAACACTCCTTACTTCGAAACTCCAAAAGATCGCTTTCAGGCACGTGAAATTGAAAATTTAAAATTGCAATATGCCATTTTGAATAAAAAAATGGACGAAATTGACGCTGTCACCGAGGCACTTGAAGACAGGGACAATAATATTTACAGAGTTTATTTTAATAAAGCTGAAATTCCGGATTCTATTAGAAAAGCGGGTTTTAGAGATATTAACAGATACAAGGATTTAGAAGGCTACAACAATTCGCAATTGGTATTAAATACCACAAAACGAATTGATAAACTTTCAAAACAATTGGCTATTCAGTCAAAATCATTAGACGAAATTTTGAAACTTGCGAGTGTAAAAGGAAACCTGTTACTGGCAATTCCTGCCATTCAGCCAGTTCAAAATGAAAATTTAAGACGTGTCGCGTCAGGTTTTGGATATAGAATTGACCCTTTCACGAAAGTGAGAAAAATGCACAACGGAATGGACTTTACCGCTCCTTCAGGCACTCCTGTCTATGCAACGGGTGATGGTGTTGTAGCAAGAGCCGATGACGCAGCTTCAGGATTTGGAAATCATGTTGTGATCAGGCATGGTTTTGGATATGAAAGTTTGTATGCGCATTTAAGCAAATACAATTGTAGAGCCGGACAACATGTAAAAAGAGGCGATGTGATTGGATATGTGGGAAGTACGGGAAGATCTGAAGGACCACATTGTCATTATGAAGTGCATAAAGATGGAAAAGTCGTGAATCCGCTTAATTTTTATTACGGAAATATCTCGGCAGTTGAATACGTTGCGATTTCGCATATGGCAAATCAGGAAAACCAGTCATTAGATTAATACTATAAAAAGTAGTAATTTTGGAATAAATAAGAAAAATAAGAATCATGCACATTGAACTTTCTAAAGATAAAAGATATTACAGCATTGGCGAAGTTGCCAAGGCTTTTAATGTCAACGCGTCTTTGATACGTTTTTGGGACAGCGAATTTGACATTTTGAAACCTAAAAAAAATGCCAAAGGCAATAGAATGTTTACGCCAGAAGATGTTACCAACCTGCAATTGATTTATCATCTGGTTAAAGAACGTGGTTTTACGCTTGAAGGTGCCAAAACGCATTTGAAGGAAGGGCAAAAGAAAACATTAGATAAATTCGAAATAATACGTAAATTAGAGACCATAAAAACACAATTAACAGAAATTAAAAACGAATTATAACAATAATATTAAAAACTAGAAATAAAAACTTAAATCAGAACAAACATGAAAAAATGGTTAATCCCCGTAATAATTATTGTAGCGCTTATCGCTATTGTTGCATTTTGGTCAATTGGAATTAAAAATACCGGATTAAAATACAATCAGGCCGTTAATAAAGAATGGGGAAATGTACAAACAGCTTACCAAAGAAGAAACGATCTTATTGGAAACTTAGTAAATACAGTAAAAGGTGCTGCTGATTTTGAGAAATCAACTTTAACGGCTGTTATTGAAGCTCGTGCAAAAGCAACTTCTGTAACGGTTGATCCAAGTAATGTAACTCCGGAACAATTGAAAGAATTTAACCAGGCACAAAGTGGTGTATCTTCCTCTTTGTCAAGATTGTTAGTTTCTGTAGAACAATATCCTACATTAAAAGCAAATGAAAACTTCTTGAAATTACAAGATGAATTAGCAAGTACTGAAAACCAAATTTTGACTGCAAGAACTCGTTTTAATGAAACAGTTCAGGAATACAATGGTTACATTCTTTCTATTCCAAACAAATGGTTCTTAGATTATAAAGAAAAACCATATTTTGAAGCTTCTACAGGAGCAGATAAACCAGTTGAAGTAAAATTCTAAAATTAGACTTTAGATTATCAGACTTCTTAGAATCTAAGATTAGTCTAAAAATCTAATTTCTCAAATCTAAACTCTAAAATACTCCCAATGTCAAAAGTAGAAGATTTTTTATCCAAAGAAGAAGAACAAGAAATTGTTGAAGCTATTCGCGTGGCCGAAAAAAACACTTCTGGCGAAATTAGAGTACATATAGAAAAAACAACTTCTAAAGTTCCTTTTGACAGGGCTTTAGAAGTTTTTCATGAATTAAAAATGGATGAAACCCAACTTCAAAACGGTGTTTTATTTTATTTTGCCATCGAAGATAAAAGCTTTGCTATTTGTGGAGACAAAGGTATAAATGATGTTGTTGCAGCAGATTTTTGGGATTGTACCAAAGATAAAATGGTGGAACAATTTAAAGCAGGAAATTTTAAACAAGGAATTGTCGACGGAATTTTGAACGCCGGAGAACAATTAAAAAAGAACTTTCCGTGGTCTGAAGGTGACACAAACGAATTATCAAACGAAATTTCAAAAGGTTAAATGATGAAAAATTCCAACAATACAATTTTAAATTCCAACCGAATTTTTCAGTTTACTTTTTTATTTATCGCATTTTTTGTCTGCAATAGTATTTTTGCTCAATTTACTATTCCCGAAAAACCAAGTTTTCAGACCTCCGTTTACGATTATGCAAATATTTTAAGTGCATCAGAAAAAACACAGCTTGAAGAAAAATTAATTCGCTATTCAGATTCTACCACAACTCAAATTGTCGTTATTACAATCGAAAGTTTAAAAGGTGAAGATGTAAGCCAGCTCGCTACAAAATGGGGGCAAACCTGGGGAATTGGCGGTACAAAACAAGATGATAATGGTGTTATTATTTTATTGGCCAAAAACGAGAAAAAAATTGCTATTAATCCAGGATACGGAGTTGAAGATCGTTTAACGGCCGGAATTGGAGGAACAATCATCAGAAACATTATTATTCCCGAATTTAAAGCCGGGAGCTTTTACAATGGTCTTGACAAAGGAACTGATGCTATAATTGACGTTTTTAAAGGAAAATTTAAAGGCGAAAGAAAACAAGCTTCTAAAGGAAAAAATTTCCCGATACTTCCTTTTATTGTTATTGTCGTAATTGTATTAATTTTGATGTTCAGAAATAAAGGCGGAGGAGGAAATTCGGGCAATAATAACGGCGGCGGACCTAGTTTAATGGATGTAATTCTTTTAAGCAGCCTAGGCAGAAGCAGCGGAGGATTTGGCGGTTTCGGCGGAGGATCATCAGGAGGTGGTTTTGGCGGCGGAGGCGGTGGCTTCGGCGGAGGTTTTGGCGGCGGCGGATTCTCCGGTGGAGGTTCTAGCGGAAGCTGGTAACTAATTTTTGTTTCTTTTGTTTCAGTTTCAAGTTTTATGTTGAAAATTAGCTCTCAATTTAAAATTCATAATTCACAATTTATAATTCATAACTAAATATAGATGTTATCACATAAAGCAAAATACGCCCTTAAGGCCTTACTTTATTTAGCAGAACAAGACGAAAATCACATTTCCAGAACTGTGGAAATTGCTGAGGGAGCTAACATTCCTAAAAAGTTTTTAGAGCAAATTTTATTGGATCTAAAACGCGGACGTTTTGTGAGCAGTAAGCAGGGAAAATTTGGTGGATATTATCTGATAAAATCAAAAAATGAAATTACTCTGGCAGAAATTCACCGTTTATTTGACGGTGCAATTGCACTTTTACCCTGCGCTTCCTTAAACTTTTACGAACCTTGTTCTGATTGCAAAACCGAGTCAGAATGCAGCTTACATCATGGTTTAGTGCTCATTAGAGACAAAACTTTGAAAGCCATGGAAGGTATTACAATAGCTTCATTAGTAAAGAAATAAAAAAATATTTTCTAATTCCTAGTAGATCTATAGAATTTACATATATTTGCAAAAAAAACAGTAACCAATTACAAAATTTTAACCAATGAAAGTAAATTACAATCGATCAGGTGTAACTGAAAATCTTTTGCAAAGAAACCAAAATAGTTCATTCACAATTGTGGAAAGTATTTCGTGTATGATGTGTATGTGTTGTTAAAAAAAATTTATTTTAAACTCTACTAATCACATATACTTAATATAAAATGAAAACTCTATATAAAATATCACTTACAAGCATTTTTTTACTTTTAGCCTTCACAACATCTTACGCACAAAATATTGAAGGTATTGTTAACACAAACGAAAACATTCCGTTAGAAGCTGCAAATGTTGTTATAAAAGGAACAACTTCGAGCACTACTACAGATCAAAACGGAAAATTCAGCATAGATTCAAAAGGAAAACTTCCTATTACACTTTTAGTTCAGTACGTAGGCTATAAAACTACAGAAATAGAAATTACAGCATTCCCAACAGCGCCTTTACAATTAGTTATTCGTGAAGAAAATGAACTTATTGAAGTGGTTGTTTCTTCAAGACGTCGTATCGAAAAAGTTCAGGACGTACCAATTGCGGTTTCTGTTATTACAGGAAAACAAGCAGAACAAACCGGAGCTTTTAACGTAAATCGTATTAAAGAATTAGTTCCTTCAGTACAATTATATTCTTCAAACCCAAGAAATACGGGTATCAATATTCGTAGTCTTGGCTCTCCTTTCGGATTAACAAATGACGGAATCGATCCTGGTGTTGGTTTTTACGTAGACGGTGTTTATTACGCACGTCCGGCGGCAACAACTCTTGATTTTATCGATGTTGAGCAAATTGAAGTTTTGCGCGGACCACAAGGATCTTTGTTTGGAAAAAACACTACTTCAGGAGCATTTAATATTACAACTCGTAAACCAAGTTTTACTTCCGGGGCCGATTTTGAAGTGAGTTACGGAAATTATTCTTTCCTTCAGGCAAAAGCATCTGTGACAGGAGCTTTAGGTAAAAAAGTAGCTGGTCGTTTATCTTTTTCAGGAACACAACGTGATGGTTTAATTGATAATGTTGCCACAGGAAGAGCTACTAACACATTAAACAATCAGGGAATTAGAGGACAATTGCTTTGGACTCCAACAGTGAATACAAATATTGTATTGGCTGCTGATATTACGACACAACGCCCTGACGGATATGCTCAGGTGGTTGCAGGTGTTGCGCCAACACAAAGAGCTGCTTACCGCCAGTTTGACGCTATTATTGCCGATTTGAATTATCAATTGCCAAGCAGAAATGCATTTGACCGCAAAATTGACCAAGATACTCCATGGCGTTCTAATCAGGACATGGGAGGAATATCTCTTAATATTGATACTAAAATTGGAGGCGGAACTCTTACTTCAACAACAGCGTGGAGATTCTGGAATTGGGATCCGTCAAACGACAGGGATTTTACGGGATTACAAGTATTAGCAAAATCTCAAAACCCTACAAGACAAACTCAAATTACACAGGAAGTTCGTTACGCAGGTCAGTTAACCTCAAGAATAAGTGGTGTTGCCGGTGTATTTTTTATCGATCAGACCTCTCAAACAGATGGTACTGAAGAATCCGGAAATGCACAATGGCGATTTGCGCAAAGTTCAACAAGTGCCTTATGGAAAACTCCGGGACTTTTTGAAGGATACGGAATTAAAACAGATGCCAATATCAGAGCGTCAAGTGCCGCAGTATTTGGTCAGATTGACTGGGCTATTACAGATCGTTTGCACGTTTTACCAGGTGTGAGATATAATTTTGATAAAAAAGATGCTCACTATGCCCGTACAACTTATGGAGGTTTACAAACTACAGATCCTGCATTACTTGCTTTAAAAAAACAAGTTTACTCTGATCAGGCTTTTGATTCAAGCACAGACAATACCGATTTTTCAGGAAACATAACTGTATCTTACAAAGCATCGGATAAAATTAATGCTTATGCAACTTATGCAAAAAGTTACAAACCGGTTGGTGTGAACGTTGCGGGACTTCCAACAAATTCTGCAGGCGAACCTTTGCTAGATCTTGCGGTAATTAAACCTGAAAAAGTAAATCATTATGAGGTGGGTGTAAAAACTTCTCCTTTTAGAAATTCAATTTTCAACTTAACATTCTTTCAAACAGAAATTAAAGATTTCCAAACTAACGTTCAGGCAGCTGAGTTGGGTGTAAATCGTGGGTATCTTGCCAATGCTGATAAAGTACGTGTACAAGGTGTTGAACTTGACGCTAGTTTTGTTGTAAGCCAACATTTAACTATAAACGGAGCAGCAACTTACACAGATGGAAAATATGTGAAATTTACAAATGCACCGCTTCCATTAGAAGAAACCGGAGCTCCAGTATCCTTTAAAGATGTATCCGGATCTGCTCTACCAGGCGCTTCAAGATGGGCAGGGTCTTTAGGAGGTGAACTTTCTGATAATGCAAAATTCTTCGGAAATGCAGGAAAAGTATTCTTAGCAGTAGATTCTTATGCCCGTTCTGAATTCTCATCAAGTCCTTCTGCTTCAAAATATTTAGTTGTTCCGGGATATGCTATTTTTAATGCTCGTTTAGGTTTCCGTGCATCGCAGGGATTATCTGTTCACTTCTGGGGCCGTAACCTTTTAAACAAGGATTATTACGAACAATTATTACCGGCAGGTGGAAATACAGGACAATACGCAGCGGTATTGGGTGACCAGAGAACGTATGGTGTTACTTTAAAATATTCACTATAAAAATTGAGTTAATTTAGATAGTTGAAGCGAGATAGATTTTAAATTTATCTCGCTTTTTTTACGTTCCAATTTTACAAAATCACAAATTGAAAAGAAAACCAATTTAAAAATCAATTTGTTACCTCTTAAATCAATTCTCATTTGTATATATTCGCAGCCTGAACTTATATAAATGAAGATCCTCAGGATATTTTCCTTTTTTACTCTTTTAACTCAAATTGGTTTTGCGCAAACCAAAAGAAATTTTGATCAGCAAACACTGACCTGGATTCGGTATTATAATATTTTGCCTTTAACCGAAAAGTGGGCGTTACATTCTGAATTTGATAATCGTAGTTTTATAAATCCTGTTCACGAAAATCTTTTTGTTATAAGAGTTCAGGGAAGATATCGCGCCACAAAACTTGTAGAATTGGGTGGTGGATTTGCTTATTTTAATGTCAATACTCAGGATCCACACGTTGATCCCAATTATTCAGTTCCTGAATATCGCGCCCAGCAGGACATTACTTTAATTAACGATATTGCAAAAATCACTTTTCACAATCGTTTTCAGCTTGAAGAACGCTTTATACAAAAAGCAACTAAAACTGAATTACTCGATGATTTTTCTTTTGCTTTAAGGTTCAGATACCGATTACAATCGACTTTTGATCTTTGGAAAAAAGAAAAACGAAGTTTAAAAGGTACTATTTCTGATGAAGTTTTATTCAATTTCGGAAAAGACAATAAAAGAAACACTTTCGACCAAAACAGAATTTACGCGGCATTACGTTATCATTTCAATCCCAATATTGGTTTGGAATTGGGATATCTAAAAAGTCTTCAACGACGTGCCAGCGGCGTCGATTTTTATGATCGGGATATTATTCGTTTTACTATTTATCATAGAATTGACAGGAAATTTTAGATTTTAGATTTTAGATTTTAGATTTTAGATTTTAGATTTTAGATTTTAGATTTTAGATTTTAGATTTTAGATTTTAGATTTTAGATTTTAGATTTTAGATTTTAGATTTTAGATTTTAGATTAAAAAAAATCCGAAATCAAAATTGATTTCGGATTTTTTTTAATCTTTGTTCCTTTGCCTCTTTGAACCTCTGAGCCTAAAAACCTCAGCCTCTCAGAACCTCCACATCTTAGAACCTTCAAAAACTAATCTCTTTCTCTTCGCTTTCCGCCTTTCTCTGCTCCTTTAAAATTCCCAATTTTGTAAGCCAGAGAAAACATTACATAACGTTTTAAAACGGTATTTTCTTCATCACGAATGGATGTTGCCGAAATAGTTCTTGTGGCACTTAGATTCTGATTTAAAACGTCGTATACTTTTACTTTTGCGTATAGTTTTTTATCCAAAAATCCATAAGACAAACTCGTATTCCACAAATAAAAATCTTTCTTAAAATCATCAGAAATATTGGAGTTGTAAGTATATCCAAAATCATTTCCGAAAATTAAATTCTCAGGCCAATACGTCGTTGTCTGCAGATTGATTCTGTGCACTACATTTGAAGTCGCATCTCTTGAATAATTCTCATATTTTGACTGATTGTATGATAAATTATAAGATGGTGCAATGGTTAGTATTTCTCCGTAATCATATGATAAATATACTTTTGGTGTAATTGATGTTGATTTTGCGTTGTATAAAACAGCATTTGTAAATCCTTTATCAAAAGTATAACCAGCGTTTAATCCTAATCCATATCTTAAAGTATGTGCACCGCTTTTTACAGATTGATTCCAGTTTGCGCCAATCGAAGTGTTATAAACTCCTGAAATATTTACATAAGTCGTTGTTCTCTTTCCGCTTTCGTCATAAATTGAAGTCGATACAATATCATTATCGTAATAATCTCCTTTTATATATAAACTGTAACCGGAACGCGAGCGGAAATCATAATTTTTAAAATTAAAACTTACACTATTTTTTTCAATCGGATTCAAATCCGGATTTCCAACAATTGTATTCAACGGATTATTAAGATTTATAACCGGCATTAACTGAGTTGCAGATGGCAGTGCATTTGAATAATCGTACTTGAAAGATAAATTTTTAGAACGACTAAATTTGTATCTCAGCAAGGCAGTAGCAAAAGGCAATGCATACTTTTTATTTAAATCTGTGGCATTATTTAGATATACGGAATGATTGTCAAAATTTATAATCGAAGTTCGACTGTCAAGATTCAGGGTAAACTTGTTCTTTTGCAACGTAACTCCCACTTTTGGCGTAACCGAATTTTGCGTTGAACTTGTATAATTACTTAAAGCCAGATTCAAATCTGTATATTCTTGTGTAGCAGGATCAAAATTAAACGTTCGTTCATCGTTTGCAGTGCTTTTCCAATCAAAATCAGATCCAAATCTAACTCTTAACGAATCAGTTATAGGCTCTGTATATTCTAAATCTGCCGAATAAGAATCACTGCTGCTTCTTTTTTTAGTATTTTGATTTCTTTGGTCATTTGGCTGATCATCCTGATAAAAAATCGTCTCTGAAAGATTTCTTGTATTTCCATCAGAACTTGTATTATTATTCGAAAAAACGAAACTCAAATTTCTTGACTTTCTTTCAAAAGCTTTATTAAAATTGATGGTATTCCCAAAATTAAAATTGTTATTTTCAGAATACGAATTTGCATTACTTTCATTTAAAGCGTTTCCATTTTCATCCTCAGAAAAACTCGAAGAACTTGAATTACTGTTTGTTCTTGATTGATTCAATCTAGGCGCAATTACAATTCGCGTTTTTGGATCAATTTTATATTCCAGCTCAAAATTAACGTTGTTTCCTGTACTTTCATTTTTCGATTTAGAATCGGCCGTTGTAATAATATTTCCGGTTGGTAAAAAACTAAGCTGATTTGATTTACTATCGTTTTTATTAACTGTATTAGAAAAATTATAACTTCCCATTGCAAGCAAATCCTTTGTCCAGTCATCAGAATAATTTAAACCTACTAAATTAGATTGTGTAATTCCTTTTCCGCCAGAGCCGGAACTTCCGCCTTTGCTATTGCTATTTCGTCCGCCAGCCATATTATCAAAAACATCATCCATAGAAAATCCCGTGGAATTAATGTTATTGGATGAAGCTAACAAACTAATTTTCTGTTTATTATTAAAGAAATTCAAATTAACGTTTGCCTCATAACGATCGTCTGTTCCGTAACCGCCCATGACTTTTCCAAAGTAACCTTTGTTTTTCTTTTCGTCAATCGTAATATTAATACTCGAAAAATCAGAAGTCGATTCCTGTTTAGAAAGCTCTTCTTTTTTGGTTTTAAAATCAGAAACCTGAATTTTCTTAATGATATCTGCAGGCAAATTTTTGATGGCAATGGCTCCGTCTTTATCAAAAAACGTTTTCCCGTTTACTAAAACCTGATTGACTTCACGTCCATTTACCGTAATTTTTCCGTCGTTGTCAACATCAAATCCGGGCAATTGTTTCAATAAAGTCTCAACATTAGAATCAGGGCGGACTTTATACGAATTTGCATTAAATTCCAGCGTATCTTTTTTGATGGTTATTGGTGCCGCTTCAGATTTTATAACAACCTCATTTAGGGCATTTACATTTTCAATTAAATATACTTTACCAAAATCCTTACTTTCTGTGAGTCCTTTGTACTCTTCATAATAAGTTTGATATCCCATATAATTTACCTTTAAAAATACAGGTTTATCATATTTTTTAATGTTCATTGCAAAGTTTCCATTCTTGTCTGTTGTTGCATATTCAATAACAGTAGAATCTTTTACGGTAGTAAAGTAAACAGTTGACATTTCTAGTGGCAATTGCGTATTAACATCAAGGACAGTTCCTCTAACGGTTATGTCGTTTTGAGCATTTGCAGTAAAAACAAAAAGAAAAAAAAGTGCTAAAAAAGAATAAATTTTGGTCATAAAAAATTGGTTAGTTTTAGTTAGACTACAAAACAGAAAAAAGGTTTAATTGTAGTTTTCACATTTATTCAAATAGTGTGCCATTAAAAAAATATACCCATAAAAAAATCCCCAAATTTGGGGACTTTTTATTTTATTTCTCTCTGATATAAATATCGATCGGCACTCCTGAAAAATCCCAATTTTCTCTAATCTTGTTTTCCAGATAACGTTTATAAGGTTCTTTTACATACTGTGGCATATTGGCAAAAAACACAAACTGAGGCGTTAAAGTTGGCAACTGCATGCAATATTTAATTTTTACATATTTACCTTTTGTCGCTGGCGGCGGATAAGCTTCAATAACTTTCAACATAAATTCATTGAATTTTGAAGTAGGAATTCTTTGCTTTCTATTTTCGAAAACCTGAACAGTAGCTTCAAGCGCTTTTAATAAACGTTGTTTCGTTAAAGCCGAAACAAACAAAATTGGCACATCTGTAAAAGGCATTAATTCTTTTTTAATTTTCTCTTCGTAATCACGAGTCGACATAGTGTCTTTTTCCACCAAATCCCATTTGTTTACTAAGATTACGACACCTTTACGGTTTTTTTCAGCCAACCAGAAAATACTCTGATCCTGCCCTTCAAATCCACGGGTTGCATCGATCACCAATATACAAATATCTGCATGCTCAATAGCACGAACAGAACGCATTACAGAATAAAATTCTAAATCTTCCTTTACCTTAGCCTTACGACGGATTCCCGCTGTATCAACCAAATTAAATTCAAAACCAAAACGGTCAAATTTGGTGTCAATTGCATCACGAGTTGTTCCTGCAATATCCGTTACCATAAAACGTTCTTTACCAATTAATGCATTGATAAAACTAGATTTTCCAGCATTCGGGCGACCTACAACAGCAAAACGAGGTAAAACCACTTCTTCCTGAACTGGCTCTGGTTTCTCTGGAAAAGAGTCAATCAAAGCATCTAATAAATCTCCTGTTCCACTTCCTGAGATACTTGCAAATGTGAAATACTCTCCTAATCCAAGGTTATAAAACTCAATAGCATCTTTCTCACGCATTGCGTTATCTACCTTATTTACAGCCAATAAAACCGGTTTTGTTACTTTACGCAACAATTTAGCAACCGTTTCATCCATTGGTGTAATTCCTTCCTCTACATCAACCACAAAAATAATAACATCAGCTTCGTCGATAGCAAGCTCTACTTGTTTACGAATTTCACCTTCAAATACGTCATCAGATCCGCGAATATATCCGCCGGTATCAATTACAGAAAACTCTTTTCCGTTCCACTCGCTTTTACCATAGTTTCTATCACGGGTAACCCCAGATACAGAATCTACAATAGCTTCTCTTCTTTGTATCAGCCTATTAAAAAGGGTTGATTTCCCCACATTAGGTCTTCCTACTATCGCAACAATGTTATTCATTTTTTTGAATTTTTGATTTCAGATTTCATATTTTAGACTTTAGTTTCCTAAAATTCTATCACTTACAAATCCAAAATGCTTTATTTTAATTTTTTGCAAAGGTAGTTAAAAAAAGTTGCTGAGATGCTAAGTTTCTAAGTACCTAAGTTTTTTATTATTTTTCCTTTATATAAGGAGTATTTTTAGGAGCTATTTCCCGCTCTCCTTCCAATCTTTTGTGCCGAACCCCGGCACAAAAGGATTTTCCCTCCCATCGGGGCTAGGGCTTTAGGGTATCAAGAACTTTTCGGTAATCAGTCTCATTTTCAACATAAAACCTGAAACAATTTAAACATTCCAATTTCGCATTTCAAAAACTTGAAACCTGAAACTTAAAACAAATTAAAACCTTATTGATTATACCCAAAACGCTTCAACATATTGGCATTGCTTCTCCAGTTTTTATTCACTTTTACAACCAGTTCAATGTGAATTTGTTTTCCGAAGAATTTTTCTAAATCAGCACGGGCATCGGTTCCAACTTTTTTAAGAGCTGCTCCTTTATGTCCGATGATAATTCCTTTTTGGGTTTCACGTTCTACCATAATGATTGAACGTATTCTGATGATTTTTTCATCTTCAAAAAATTCTTCAGTAACGATTTCAACTGCATACGGAATCTCTTTGCTGTAATTCAACAAGATTTTTTCACGGATTGTTTCGTTAACGAAAAAACGTTCTGGTTTATCTGTTAATTGATCTTTTGGATAATAGGCCGGAGATTCTGGTAACAATTCGATGATTCTTCCAAAAACTTCCGGGACATTAAAATTTTGCAAAGCCGAGATTGGGAAAATCTCCGCGTTTGGCACTTTTGAAGTCCAAAACGCAACTTGTTCCTCTAATTGTTCCTGATTTGAATTGTCAATTTTATTCAACAACAACAAAACCGGAATTTTAGCGTGGATTATTTTATTAAAGAAAGCTTCGTCTTTTAAGTCCTGCTCCCCTATTTCGACCATGTAAATTAAAATATCAGCATCTTCAAAAGCCGATTTTACAAAATTCATCATCGACTCCTGCATTTCATAAGCCGGTTTGATGATTCCGGGAGTATCCGATAATATAAGTTGAAAATCTTCGCCATTCACGATTCCAAGAATACGGTGACGAGTTGTTTGTGCTTTTGATGTAATGATCGATAATCTTTCTCCAACAAAGGCGTTCATCAACGTTGATTTCCCTACGTTTGGATTCCCGATGATGTTTACAAAACCTGCTTTATGTGACATTTGTGAATTATTTATTTTGCAAAGGTAGTCATATCAACTCAATACAGAAAATAAAACATTTTTTAAAGTTTTCGTTGGAATTCTCAAAAAACGGCGTATCTTTGCACCCGAAACATCGCGGGATAGAGCAGTAGGCAGCTCGTCGGGCTCATAACCCGAAGGTCACAGGTTCGAGTCCTGTTCCCGCTACTATTAAAAATTAAAAGCCGAGAAATATAGATTTCTCGGCTTTTTTGTGGTTCGATAATTTTTATTTTAATTCTTGAAATTTAAAAACCCCGCTGTGCGAAGTCTCCCGACTTCGTACCCGTTCCAATATTCTATATTGATTGTTAGTAGTTTTGTAGACTTCTCTTTGTCGATTCTCTTTACGGGTACGAAGTCAGGAGACTTCGTACAGCATTTACTAAGGATACTTCGAAGAGCAGGGTTGCAATTTTCAGACTTCTGTTTTGTAAACTTTATGCGTTTTTAAGCTTTTAAACATATTCAGCAGAAATACAATGATTGATATGCAATTAAAAATCATAAGAAATTCATCATTATTATTTTCTAGTAAAATCGTTGAAATAGAAATGATTATAGCATGTGCGATTGAAATTGTCAAATTTGTTTCTTTTTTGTTCAAAGCTAAAATGCCATAGACAAATAAAAAACTATAAAAGGAAAATAAGAAAATCAAAGGACTGAATTCAGTAATATCAAAAGCCCATCCAATAGTTTTGTTTATGCCGTAATGTTTATAGTTTTTTGTAAATAGATTAATTAAAATAAAAATCAAAAATAGATTTATAACCATTCGTTTCTGGAAAAAATATCTAATTAATTTCATATCAAATTGTATAGGTTCTTTTTCAATTTCTGTATAACTAGCTAGTAACTTAGTTATATGTGTGATTTTGTCACACATTATTTATCTTCAAATATATAGTTTTTTCAGTACAAACTATCAAAATTCGTTGTCTATTCACATCTGAAAACGAATTTTAAAAGGATATTTTTTTATCGTTGAAATTCAAAATTTTTAGGCCAAATGGCTTTATCTTTGAGCCTTTAGAAAAATTGATCATCATTATGGAACAGAAAATACATCGGGAAGAAACGTTAAACGTTTTAGAGAAATGCTTGGCATCAAACAGGAAGCATTGGCTTTTGATCTGGGAAATGATTGGAATCAAAAGAAAATTTCTATGCTGGAGCAAAAAGATGTAATTGAAGATGATATTCTAAATCAAATCTCAAATTCTTTGAAGATTCCTGTTGAAGCTTTTCAGAATTTTGATGAGGAGCAAGCAATAAATATCATTTCAAATACATTTGGAGATAATGCTTGTGTTGGAAATCCTAATTCTATTTTCAACTTAAATCCTATTGAAGAATTAAAAAAACTTCATGAAGAAAAGATTGCTTTGTTTGAGCGCATGTTGAAAGAAAAAGATGAAATGATGACAAGGCTTGAAAAATTAATCAATAAATAATTTCAGAATAAATCATTTATAAAAAATATCAAAATAAAGCTTCAGAGAAATCTGGAGCTTTATTTATTATGGTTTTAATCCTTTGTCAATTCTTTGTCACACAAAGGGATTCGTGCGATAACAGGGCTTATTCTGGTTTAAAATTAATTCCATTTAAATTAATTCCATTTTTAGTAACAAACCCCTTATACTTTTTTTTGTCTAAAAACTTTTTTCCATTTCCATTTTTATCTACTGAATAAAAAACACTACAACCTTTACAGTTATATGCATATGCAACAAACTCTAAATTATTTTTTTCCTTTTTAACAAATCCTTTGTATTGATAGCTAGACTGCTTTTTTTTAAAATTCAAAGTGTCCTTGTCAACTATGGAAATTAAATTTTTTACAACTATTACGCTATCATCTTCGAAAGTTAATATTGTTTGAAAAGTATGTCCTGGAGAATCATAATATACATCTTCCTCAAATCCAATAAAACTTTTCCCGTCTAATACATTGTTATTTTTATTTTGACAAGATGCAAATACTAAAATAGATAATGATATTATTATTTGAATTGTTTTTCTCATATTGAATATTTTTCTCCTGTTATTAGCTAACTTATTTATATATGCAACAAAGCTATCGTAACACTTCAAAGAGCGAGGACATTACCAAATAGTTATTCTATCTTTCTTCGGCAAAAACATTTTATCCCCAGCTTTTACATTAAACGCTTCGTAAAAAGGTGTAGTATTCATTAGCGGACCATTAACACGCCAATTTGGTGGAGAATGTGGATTGTTGTTAATCCATAAACGAAGAAACTCATCTTTCATTTTTACTCGCCATATTTTGGCTATCGAAATAAAGAAGCGCTGGTCTGGAGTAAAACCGTCAATTTTTGTATTCCCTTTTCCTTGTTCGGTCATTTTAAAAGCATCGTAGGCAACGGCTATTCCGGCAATATCCGCTGTATTTTCGCCAACTGTCATTGCGCCATTAATGTGTAGATCGCCTAAAACAGTATAGGTACTGTACAAATCGATAACTTGTTGTATTCTTGACTTAAACTGTGCATAATCCTCTTTTGTCCACCAGTTTTTTAAGTTGCCATCCTTGTCATATTGAGCACCCTGATCATCAAAAGTATGGGTTATTTCGTGACCTATAACCATTCCGATACCGCCATAATTAAGTGCATCATCTGCATTATTATCAAAATATGGGGCTTGTAAAATACCTGCGGGAAAAACAATTTCATTGGCAGTAGGATTATTATATGCTGTAACTGTTGGAACTGTAGTATACCATTCTGATTTATCGACTGGTTTACCCAATTTTGCCAATTGAAATTGATACGCAGCTGTAGCGGCCGAAACCATATTCTCAAAATAGGTATTCCTTGAGATATTTACCTTCCTATAATCTCTCCATTTATCCGGATATCCTATTTTCTTGGTCATGGCTGCCAATTTTTCTTTCGCCTTTTGTTTCGTACTTTGACTCATCCATTCCAAGTTATCAATTCTTTTGGCATATGCCTTTTGCAGATTATTCACGAGGACTAACATGCGTTTTTTGGCATCTTCAGAAAAATATTTCTTTGTATACAATTCACCCAACGCGTCACCTAAGTAATTGTCAACAACATTAGCCATTTTTTCGCCACGGGATTTTTGAACAGCCTGACCCGAAAGCACTTTGGTATACTCAAATAAGGCATCGACAAAAGGTTTACTTAAATCATCTGAATATCTTTCTAAGGAATTTGCTTTCAGGTAAATTTTCCAATTATTAATAGGGACGGTTTTTAATAACTTATTAAGCGCATCATAATAGGCAGGTTGACCTACATTAATAGAATCGGTTTTAGCTCCTAAATTATTCAAAAAAGTAATCCAGTCTATATTGGGATGTCTCTTTACAAGATCTGTCACACCCATTTTATTATAATTTGCCTGCACATCACGAAGTTCAACTTTTGTTTTATGCGAAACGGCGAGTTGTTTGTCAATATCGTAAACCAAATTAGCATTCTTTTGAGCCTCTTGGGCATTGCTGCCGGTTTGTTGAAATAATGTAGCAAGGTATTTTTTATATGCTTCCTGTATGGCAACAGTTGATGAATCTGATTTGAAATAATAGTCCCTGTCAGGCAAGCCGATACCGGTTTGATAGATTTCAGCAATATTCATGCTGCTGTTTTTCTGATCGGGCGACACTCCAAAAGCTATAATAGAAGAATTACCCGTTTTTGCCTCATTAACTACAAAATTCATTAAAGATGGTAAATCGCTAATTGCTTCAATTTTGGCAAGTAGAGGTTTGATAGGTGTATAACCGCGTTTGTCAATGGTTACAGTATCCATACCTGATGCATAAAAGTCTCCTACCTTTTGTGCTATACTTCCTTCTGGACTCTTGCTTTGCGAAAGACTGTCCAATATTCCCTGCAAGCGAATTCGTTGTGGGAAATTCATAAACATATAAGCACCAACTCCGGCTTGGGACGCAGGTATTGATACAGAATCGTACCATTTGCCATTTACATATTTAAAAAAATCATTACCAGGCCGTAATGTGGAATCTATTCCAGTGATCGCAATATTTTTTTTACCTTCATGTTTTGAGCATGCTGTAAAAGCTAAGAATGCTATGAATAGCATTAATGAATTTTTCATAATCTGGACTATTTCTATTAAAATGAACTGAAAAACGGCAGAACAATATACGAATTCAGTTTTTAATTCTAAAGTTTTTATTAGAAATACTACTTACAAAAGTCAGAATTATAAGCGGCAATCCGGCATAACGTTCCGCGACTACGAAGAAAAGTATAGAACAAATAAGTTATAAAAGTGACTTTATTCAAAATCTCTTCTACTTTTGTCCAATGTTAGAAATTCTTTACCAGGACGAATATATTATAGCCATTAATAAACCAAGTGGATTGTTGGTGCACAAATCATTTTATGCACGCGATGCAAAAGTGTATGCTATTCAGGAATTGAGAAATCAAATCGGGCAGCACGTTTATCCTATTCACCGGTTAGATCGCAAAACATCTGGTGTCTTGTTATTTGCGTTGGATAAAGAAGTTTTGAAAATTATGAATGATCGTTTTGCCACCCGCGAAGTCGAAAAAAAATATTTAGCGATTTTACGGGGCTGGTCACCAGAAGAACTAACGATTGATTATGATTTAACCAATGATGATGACATTAAACAAAATGCAATAACATACTTTCATCGTTTGCAAAATGCCGAAGTTGACTTAGAATTTAACAATCAACCAACATCACGATATTGTTTGGTAGAAGCGATTCCGGAAACTGGACGTATGCATCAATTACGAAAACATTTCAAACATATTTTTCATCCCATTTTAGGAAGTCGTCCACATGGTTGTAACAAACAAAATAAATTATGGCTGGAGAATCATGACCTGAAAGGAATGATGCTTCATGCACATCAATTAATTTTTAATCATCCAATAAAAAATGAGCAACTAATCCTGAATGCAAAAATTAATGAAGAATTTAGCAGAATAGGTACTATTCTTAATCTGGATTTGAATAACTATAAATAGAATAATGATTTATAGTAAAGATGAGCAGATACTGTCTCAAAAGCATGTTAGCTCTAAATAGATGCTGTAGGTTTTGAATCCGGGTTTAATTCCAGCAGTACATTTTATAGTTCATTTAAAAAATTACAGGTACTACACCTTCAAATTACAAAAAGCATAATTTCTATTCCTAAAATATAGATTTGTACTCCAGTATTATAAACTTGGAATGATTTAAAACTTAATCAATATAATTTTGAGAAACATTTTTAAACCATTCAAATCAAAAGTTTATGAAAAAAGCCTTTTTCGCAATCCTATCTGCACTAGTATCAAATTTATCTTTTTCACAATCAGAACAGTCTCTGATTGAGAGCTGTATTCAAAATTATATTGAAGGCACATCTTATAATAAGCCCGACAGTATTAGTAAAGCTTTTTATTCTGAAGCCAATCTTTTTCTACGCAACAAGGAAAAACCTTTATGGATAGTTCCAATTTCAGAGTATGTCAGTTGGTTTCAAAAAAGCAACAAGGGAGAATTTAACGGTCGTTTAGGAAGAATCATTTCTATAGAATTTTATAATGATATCGCCATTGCAAAAGCAGAAATTCTCATTGCTGAAAAAAAACAAGAATTTATGGATATGTTCTTACTGAAAAAAATTCAGGGTGAATGGAAGATAATTAGCAAAGCTGCCAGTAGCAAAACAAGCAATAAATCCGGTAAAAAAATATTATTCATCGTTTCCAATGCCCATTACTACGGAAATTCTACAATTCCAACAGGTAATAGCTTTGCCGAAATCGTAAACGCTTATGATACTTTTATAAATGCAGGTTATACTGTTGATTTTCTAAGTCCAAAAGGAGGAGATATTCCTTTAGCTTATATCAATACCTCCGATGCCCTGCAAAAGCAATATCTATATAATCAAGACTTTATGTACGCCATAAAACATACTATGACTCCTAATGAAATTGATTATAAAACTTACAAAGCAGTTCATTATATTGGAGGTGGAAGCGCAATGTATGATGTTCCTGAAAACTCAGATATTCAACACCTTGTTATGCAAATATACGAAGATAATAATGGCATTATTTCTTCGGTATGCCATGGAACAGCGGGTATTGTTAACCTGAAAACTAAAAACGGTAAATTCTTAGTTGATGGAAAAAAAGTAAGTGGTTATCCTGATTCTTTTGAAAAACAAGATGGTGAATATTTTAAACAATTCCCGTTCTTAATTCAGAAGACAATAGAAGAAAGAGGAGGGAATTTTAAATTTTCAAAGAGGAATGAATCTTACGTTGAACAAGATGGCCGAATTGTTACAGGACAAAATTTTCAATCATCAAATGGTGTTGCCTTAAAAATTATTGAAATGATTGAGAAAAATAATTAGGATAGTTTATCAATAGTCAAGAAGATTGTAAATGGCAAAAACATAAAAACTTCATTACTGAAAATTATAGCAAAGAATAAATTTTAAGTCATACACAATTAGATAAATTGAATACTTCCCCCCTACTAACACAAAAGCTTCAGAGAAATCTGGAGCTTTTCTTGTTTGAAATACTTTACATTTACTAGTGATACAATAATTACCAAATAACTGAGGTTTTATTTTAAGATCGCGGTTTCGGCAAATTTCTGTCGTACATAATAATAGTTCCTGCGACAGCCACATTCAGGCTTTTTACCGATTTAAATTTTACTAAATGATGGCATTTAGCCATAACTTTTTTGGATAGTCCATGATCTTCTGCTCCCAATAAATAAACACAACGTCTTGGATGCTCAAAAGTCTCTAAATCAGAAGCTTTTTCATCTAATTCCACACCAACTAATCGCGCTCCTTTTGGTAAATTTTCAAAAAAAGCCTCAAAAGTATCATAATGAAAATAAGGAATTGCTTTTACCGCATCATGCGTATCAGAGGCTTGCTTGGCATATCGATTACCAATGGTAAAAATAAAAGTAGCGCCTAAGTTTTGCGCTGATCTCCATAAAACACCCAAATTTTCAGGCGTTTTACCATTTTGTATTCCAATCCCAAAATATTCATTTATAAAATTATCATTCATAAGGCAAAAATACAAAGTGCAAATATAAAAATCAATTTTATTGGGTTGAAAGAAAGAGCTTCTTCAGGAAAGAAGCATTTTAGTTAATCATTTCTTAATCTGTTAAGAAAAATCATGAGTATTACTATAAATTCGTCTTATCAATTCGTATGAAATAAGTTATGTTTCAAAAAATGACTAATTACCACGATATCCAAAAACAAATCTTAAAGGCAACTCTTATATTAAAAAATTGATATATACTACACTTTTAAATATTGCGGTTTTTCAGGGAATAGTCTTAGGCTTAATTATTTTAAAGTCTGCTTTATTCAATAGTAATTCAAATAAATACCTGGCATACTTATTATTTACATTTTCAATTATTTTACTGAACCACGTTTTTGAGATCGAAGATGCATTTACTTCCTATCCTTTTCTACGGTTTATTGACCACATCGAATGGGTATTTCTAATTCCTGCTTTTCTATTCCTGTTTATTATAAATCGGATTGATGATACTGTAAAAAGGAAACAAAAAAAATATTTGTGTCTTATTCCGTTTGCCTATTCTGCTGTTCTTAATATTACACAAGATCTTGATCATGTTGCAGGAATTTACGCTATTCCTGAGCCAGGTATTGATCTAATCAATATACTTGGTCTGATTCATCTTGCTCTAGCCGTAACATTCATGCCATTCCTACCGATTTATTCGTATTTTATGATAAGACATTTAAAAGATCCACAGGAAAAAAAATGGATCATTACCTTATTAACAATTATTTCTTCATTGGTATTCGCTTTTCTCATTATCGCTCTAGTCGGCTTATTTCTTCAATATGACATTTCTTCTACTATGAGCGTCCTGGCTTTATCTGCAACATTCATAATTCACTGGACAGCTTATATAGGCATTTACAAATACAAATTAGCCAAAAACAAAAATGCCATCTACAATTTTTTAAATGAAGATTTAACTATTTCTTATACCAATCTGCAAATTGTAGAAAATGACAGACCAGAAGAATATAGAGAATCTATAACGGCAGATAATCTTTATTTTCAAAAACTGGAATTTCTCTGTAAAGAACAGCACATTTATACAGACAGTACATTAAATAGAGAAAAAGTTGCTGAAAAACTAGGCATAAGTGCCGGATATGTTTCACAAATTATAAATACGATAACAGGAGAAAATTTTGCCCATTACATCACTCAATATCGAGTTGAAGCTGTCAAGGAAATGATGTCAAATTCTGAATATGAAAACTATAATTTGTTGACGATGGGATTAGAATCTGGTTTTACTTCAAAAACAACTTTTTACAAAGCCTTTAAAAAAGTTACTGGTCAGACACCAAATGAATATAAAAACACCAGCAAATAAGTACCATTTTATACACTTTTAAGCTTTTGAAACCTCGTCTAATTTTTCTTAAGTGAATTTTGCATCAAATAATTAAAACACTTTTTATGAAAAAATTTTTATTACTAGCTGTCGTTACAGTTTTAGGATTTACAAATGTTAATGCCCAGGAAATTAAATTTGGCGTTAAGGGAGGTTTAAACTTTGCATCTGTCAGCGGAGATAATACCGAAGCCATTGATGTCGTAACATCATTTAATTTTGGTGTTGTATCAGAAATTCCCATTTCAGATAAATTTTCTTTTCAACCTGAATTAATGTATTCTGGTCAGGGGTATGATTTCAATGATAATACAATTGCCTTAAGTTATCTGAACATTCCTTTAATGGGAAAATATTATGTAACAAAAGGATTGAGCCTTGAAGCCGGACCGCAAATAGGTTTTTTACTTGCTGCTAAAAACGAGAAGACAGATGTAAAAGATTCGTTTAAGACTGTTGATTTTGGCGTTAATTTTGGTTTGGGCTACAAACTTGAAAACGGACTTAATTTTGGTGTAAGATATAATCTGGGATTAACTGATATTAATAATGTAGATAATTCTTCTTTTAAAAATAAAAACGGAGTATTTCAAATATCTGTTGGTTACTTCTTTTTCTAAAAAAATTGCAATTTCATCATTTTAAGGCAATAGAATACCTGAGAAAATATGCAACTAATTAAACTAAAAATCCTTATTCAAAAAATGAATAAGGATTTTTTTATCATTTCATTTTTTGGTAAAAAGGCATAAATTAGTGAATAACATTCATATTTCTTTCATGGTTTTGTTTCTTATTTTCATAAATGGTTTTTCTATTGTCAAGTGAAGAATATAGGCTCCTAAAACACAGTTTATCAAACAAATTAGAAGCATTACATTATTTTCTATTTCAAAATCTTTTAATAGTTTATGGGTTGTAATAATTATTCCTTTATGTGTTAAATAAATTGCAAAAGAAAGATTAGCGATAAACGTTGTAATTTTTGAATTCATTTTATAAAAAAAACTTGTAGGGCTAATCGAACCTACAACCATAAAACCAAAGCCAAGTGCAATTAATGGAAATCCAAAAACAGATACTTTAAAAGTCAGTAAGTCTTCACATAAAAAATAAGCAGCCGTCAAAATACATACACTTAATAAAAGAAAGTGATTGCCATATTTTGAAAGTCTGGTCCATAAATTTGGTAAAAATTGATAAATTCCTGCAATAGAAACACCAACCAAAAGTCCGTCTAAGCGATTGTAAGTGGGATAGTAAATAAATTTATACCAATACATCCAGCTATTTTCTTCCCCAATTTTCGGCAGATACAAGTAATTAAAGCTATAAAATCTAATCGCAAAACCAAATAAAAACAAGCCTATTAATAGCCAATATGATTTAGAGAACAGTTTTGAAGTCTGTAGAAATATTAAAATAATGGGTAAAAAAAGATAAAAATGTTCTTCGACGCATAGCGACCAGCAATGCGAAAATGTTCCGTAGTCCTTTAAATTAAGATCAAAATTTTGAGTAAAAGTAAGAAATCTCCAAATTGAAGGCAGTGCTTCTTTTTCTCTGAAATACGGAATGCAAAAATAAATCCCAACTGTTGCTAAATAGGCAGGAATAATTCTAAAAAATCGTTTGATAAAAAAAACTTTAAACGAAATCAGTTCCCCTTTTTTAATTTGCAGAAATAGTTGAGAAGAAATTAAAAAACCACTTAATACAAAAAACAAATCAACTCCCGTCCAGCCAAATGAAGCTACGTTTGGAAGCCATTCGGGCTCTCCGTCGCTTACAATATAATAATGAAAAAAGAAAACTAAAATAATAGCAAAAGCTCGTAAATGATCAAGCCCATATAATTTTTCATGAACTTTAATCTCTAATTTATCTATCACTATATATTTCTAATTTTAAGTTTATTTTTTCGCTGAATTGTGAACAAACATAACACTTAACTTTTCAATATAAATGAAAAAGGAAAGTAAAATTAAAGTTTTTCACAGTTAGTGTCTTACAAATAATTCGGATTTCTTTGGCCTTCTTTTTTTATATTTGTTTATAATAATTTAAATATGGAAAATCATATTTCTTCAGATATTATTGACAGCTGGCTTAAGGCTTGGAGCATGTCAAGAGAATTGCCATTACCTGTTAAATTTAAATCCGGGTTAAAGGTTGATGTAGGTTTTGAAAAACAGAAAACCCGCTATGTTTTTACTGAACTTAATGACGATTTTATTCAGCTTTCAAAAGATATAAATGAACCTTGGGTATTTTTAAAAGTTTGTGCTTCCGCAAGCGAAGTAAAACGTCATGTATTGAAGAAATGGATAGTTCAACCTCAAGGATATATGATGTCCTGTTTTCATCCGATGACTATTCCTGATATCTGTTTACATAACGATTATAAATTAGAAATAACTAATTATAATTCCACTTATGTTATTAAAGTAGTTACTCAAAAAGGCGAATTAGCATCTTTAGGCCGCCTTATTCTTGTTGATGAATTGGCGGTATATGATAGAATTTTAACTGATGATAATCATAAAAGAAAAGGCCTTGCAACATTTTTAATGAAAGAACTTGAAAAAATTGCATTATCAAAAGGTATTTCCAAAAATTTTTTAGTTGCCACAGAAGAAGGAAAACCCTTGTATGAATCACTAGGCTGGAAACTTTATTGCCTTTACACTTCCATAGTTATTCCTCTTTGATTTTGGATATTTTCTTATGGGTTGAAGAAATACTTTTAAATCAAAGAAATTCAAAAATTAGATAAGACCTTTTGAATAAAATTTATGATACAGTCTTGAAATAATAAACATAAAAGAGCAAAATCAAAGGAATACAACAATATGTAACAGTAAAAAACCAAAAGAATATTCTTTCAAAATAAATAACTTTCAAAATAATTTTAAATTTCTTCAAAAATTATCATTGAAATAAAAAAAGAAAAAAACACTTTTCTATGTAATCCAAAAAATTATTAATCAAATAAATACATCTCAAATAACTACTTTTATTTACGATTGATTATTTCTAAATGTGATATTTTTAGGGTAGCTAAAAACAATTTTCTGAAAATTTTTTTTGTGTATTCTAAAATTAATTGCATTTTTGCACCCGCATAGAAAAACAGGCCCGTTCGTCTATCGGTTAGGACGCATGGTTTTCATCCATGTAAGAGCGGTTCGATTCCGCTACGGGCTACAAAGCTTCAGAGAAATCTGGAGCTTTTTTCGTTTTAATAAGTTTGCCCGCTAATTATTTTGACGTATTATTCTTTCTCAAGACTCTGGAAATAATAAAAATCGCACATAATTGACTTCAAAACACTATCCTGCTAATTAAATTCCACATTTTACAATAACTGCATTTATCTTAGTAAATGTTTTTATAAATTTGCGATCTTATATTAAAACCCATTATTTTTAATTTAAAATTATGATTTTCGCATAATTACTTTAAAAACTTTATTCAAACAAATATATTTTAACCATAATTAAATCAAATGCTTAAAAAAAACAAACCCCAACTTCTTATTTTTATTCTTTTAAATCTATTTTTTTCCATTAATTCATTTTCGCAAAAAAGTCTTTATGCAGGAATCGAAATCGGTCGCAGAGCTATAAAAGTTTCAGTTCTGGATGTAAACAATATCAAAAAAGCGGATTATAAGATTCTGTATTTCTGGACTGAGAGAATTAATTTTGCAGAACATATTGATAAAACCGGAGAGATTACTCAGGACGATATTGACAGAACCAGTGCTATAGTTGTTGAGCAATTAAAAAAAATAAGAGCAGAATATAAAATGCCTGAAGAGAATATCTTTATTGTAGCTGCTCCCCTTTTTACATCTGCCCGCAACATTGACGTTTTAAGAAATAAAATAACTTCTCAAATTAACAAAGATGTTGAAATTCTTAATGTTAACGAAGAAGCTAAAACCCTGGTTAAAGGTGCTATACCGCCAGTTGATTATGCTAACGCATTTTTGCTTGACATTGGAGCGCAAACTACCAAAGGCGGATATATCGATGAGCTTAAAGATGATAAATTAGAATTTATTCCTTTAGAGCTTAATTTCGGTACAATGACACTTACCGATGCTGTACAAAAAACGGTTGTAAACCAAAACCAAGCTAATGACATGTCGGTATATCAGGAAAAATCTTTTGATTTTAACTCTGTGTTGTTAAAGAAGGTGGAAGAAATGTTTGACAAAAATCCTCTTTTATCAAAAAAAGAAAAAATGTATTTATCAGGTGGAGCTGTCTGGGCGTTTGCAACTCTATATTATAATGAAAACATTAAAGAGCATTACGTTGCCTTAAGCAAAGAAGATGTTATTAACTATGACGCAATCTTAAAGAATAATTTCACCAAGTTTACTACGCTTGCTAAAACAAATAAAGAAGCTGCCAGAGTTTTAACCACCTATGACCAGAAATACTTAATTTCTGCAAATAACATTTTATTATCTTGTCTGGAAAGCATTCCGGATTTAGAAAAAAAGAAAATATACTTTGTAAAAGAAGGACAAACAATTTGGCTAATCTCATACATTGCAGACCGCTCTAAAAAAGTAAATACTAATTTTTAATTTAGTTTTTTTAGTAAAAAAGCCTTAGAAATTTAAAATTTCTAAGGCTTTTTTTTATATCACATGAAAATCATCTCGGATTGGTAATTTTGGCTTCTAATTTTAAAACAAATATTGATACAGCTTTCACCCGAAGATTTCAATCTATTATTGAGTTCGAAGTGCCTTCTTATGGCGAACGCTTAAAACTTTGGGAAAATAATTTACCAAAAGGAATTAAAATTGCTGAAGATGTAAATCTTAATGAAATTTCAAAAAAATATGACATTACCGGCGCTAATATTGTCAATATCATTCAATATGCCTGTTTGAGAACATTAGAAGATGAGAACGAAAGTATCAACCTTGATCACTTGCTTCAGGGAATTAAAAAAGAATATGCGAAAGAAGGAAAAATGATGTAAAACCACATTTTAGTACAATTACAAAATATCTTATTTGTTGGATTTATTCCTGCAAAATTCTGGTTTTAGTTTCGGTTTAAAATAAATTATATATTAGCTAAAGAAATTTAAACCAAAAACTTTAGTCATAAAACCAAACGCTCAATGACCAAAAAAACCATAATTTTAATCGGATTTATAATTTTAAAATTTGCTTTACATTATATATTATTAAGCCCTGAATATGATTTACAGCGTGACGAATACCTTCATCTCGATCAGGCACATCATTTAGCCTGGGGTTATTTGTCTGTTCCACCCGTAACTTCCTGGTTTTCGTATGTCATTTTTTTACTTGGAAATTCTGTTTTCTGGGTCAAATTCTTCCCTGCCCTTTTTGGCGTTTTAACACTCATAGTAGTCTGGAAAACTATTGAAGTTCTTAAAGGAAATTTATATGCTTTACTTTTAGGTGCAACTTGTATTTTATTTTCATCATTATTACGAATTAACATGCTTTATCAGCCCAATTCACTAGATGTTTTGTGTTGGACGGCTTTTTATTATGTTGTTATTCAATATGTCACAACCGAAGAAAAAAAATGGTTTTATATTGGTGCTGTCATTTTTGCTTTTGGTTTTTTAAATAAATACAACATTCTTTTTCTGCTTATTGGTCTTTTTCCGGCGTTATTACTTTCTGAACAAAGAAAAATATTGACAGAAAAAAAGCTTTATTTAGCCTTGATTTTAGGATTGATATTAATTCTGCCGAATCTCTTATGGCAGTACAATAATCAGTTTCCTATTGTGCATCACATGAAGGAATTGGCAGAAACACAATTGGTAAATGTAGATCGTTTAGGGTTTCTTAAAGAACAATTATTGTTTTTTATTGGTTCACTATTAGTGATTTTTTCATCGTTATATTCTTTGTTATTCTTCAAACCTTTTAAAAGATATAAATTTTTCTTTGCATCAATTATTTTCACACTCGCTGTCTTTTTATACTTTAAGGCAAAAGCTTATTATGCAATTGGTTTATATCCAATTTATATTGCCTTTGGATCCGTTTTCCTTTCCGAAATTCTAAAAACAGGCTGGAAACGTTATTTACAGCCCGTATTTATCCTTATTCCGTTATTGTTGTTTATTCCGATGTACAATTTGGCTTTTCCAAATAAAAGTCCGGAATATATTGTCAGCCATCCGGAGAAATATAAAAAATTGGGAATGCTTCTCTGGGAAGATGGAAAAGATCATAAATTGCCACAAGATTTTGCCGATATGTTAGGCTGGCAAGAACTGGCCCGCAAAACAGATTCTATTTATGACCAACTGCCAAACCCACAGAAAACCCTCGTGCTTTGTGACAATTATGGTCAGGCTGGTGCCATTAATTATTACACAAAAAAGAGAATTAAAGCTGTTTCTTTTAATGCCGATTATATAAATTGGTTTAATCTTGATGTACAATATAAAAACCTAATCCGAATTAAGGAATTTGAGGAAAATAGCACAGAATTTAAAGAGACAAGTCCTTATTTTGAAAATTCAAAAATTATTGGCGAAATTACTAATTCAAACGCCCGTGAATACAAAACCACAATTTTTGTTTTCACCAATGCTAAAATCAACATTAATAAAAGAATAGAACAGGAAATTAAAGAAGAAAAAAATTATAGTAAATAATGACAGACTTTACTAAAATAGAATATTTAAAAAATGGAAATCAAAAACAGGTACAGGCTTATAAATACTGACAGAACAAAAAGTCTTAGCAAACATTGCCGAATTTGAACCCATTTTAGTTGGAACCATTCCGATAAACATTGATATTAAAAGCAGTGATCTCGACATTATTTGTTATTGGAAAAACAAAACAGATTTTATTGTAAAATTGAAGTCTCTTTTTGGAAATAAAAATGAATTTACAATTAGAGAAACATTAATTGAGAATGAAGAAACAGTCGTTGCAAATTTTAAAATAGAGAATTTTGAAATTGAAATCTTTGGACAAAATATTCCCGCCAAAAATCAAAATGGTTATAAACATATGACTATAGAACATGAGATTTTACAGTCAAAAGGTGAAAATTTTAGATTACAAATTATTAAACTCAAACAAAAAGGATACAAAACCGAACCTGCTTTTGGTTTTTTATTAGGCATAAAAGGTAATTCTTATCAGGAATTACTAAATTATAAAATTGATTCTGTCTCTTAAATCACTTTTTAAAAATACACAAACACCTGTCTGTTAACAAGTTATTAAATTTAACAGTACTTAAAAAAATATTTTCAATTTTCCTTTGGATAACCGTATATACTGCTTATCTTTGCACCCGAAACATCGCGGGATAGAGCAGTAGGCAGCTCGTCGGGCTCATAACCCGAAGGTCACAGGTTCGAGTCCTGTTCCCGCTACTAAGAAAAACACCACTTGAAAAAGCTGGTGTTTTTTTTTATTTTAAATTCTAACAGCCTATGGGGCTCATATCCTCCATGGCGGACACAGGCTCGAGTCTGTCCCGCTACTAAGAGAAAAGCTTCAGATTTCTCTGAAGCTCTTTTTTATTAAAGTCTTTTAATAATACCTTCCGATATAGTTTCGACTTCTCCAGTCCAATTTTTAGCATTAGTTACACTTTAATAGTTACCGAACTCTGTTAATTTGTCCAATTTTTTATTGCAACCTATAGATTTAAAAAAGCCCATAAACTTTTTTATATAACTCTCTCTTTTTATGCTATAGTGAATATAAAAACATTACCACTACAATTTCTATTGGTTACAACCCCATTCTTTAATTCTTTCAATAATCAAAAAAGGGAATTAGACAAGCCTAATTTTCGTCAGTATAATGGTCATTAATGTCATTTATAACTTTATAAACCTCATTAATATTATTCTCATTGTATCTTCTTGCCCAAAAACTATAAAACCAAACAATATCTCCATTCGCAAATTGTTTCCCAGAAACTAATCTTATTTCCTCAAGATTTAATAAAAATTCATCTGAAGTGAAAGGTTCAATTTTTGAATAAAAATTTTTAGCGTCATCATCTGGACCTTTTTGAAATTTCATTATTTTATATACTTCTTCTAATCTTTCTTTATAATCTGGAGTTGAATATATATCGTTATAACTTATTAATAATCCAGTAACAACTTTATCGAAGTCAAATGTTTTGTAAGTACGGCGAGTTATTAAACTATAAAACAAACTATGATGTTTCTCAAAAATATCAATAATTAAATCCGGGTCCTTTTTAAGATTATTAACGAAATTTACAGAAAAAAATTTATTAAATCCTTTGTAATTATAACTCTCAAGATATGATTTTATATAATATCTTTTCTCATCAAAATTTTCACCTTGTTCAAGGTAATCTAAAACATCTTTCATCCCTTCAACTATACTTTGCTCTTCGGTTAAAGTATCCTTCTCATGCTTAGTGACTTCTTCATAAGCTATAGCTGCGGGAGGTTCAATGGAGTTCTCATTTTGGTTACTCAAATTATTTTTTTCATGTTCTTTATTTGTTTTAAAAAGTTCAATTATTTGGTCTTTTTTGTAAATCGAAATTCCAATAATGAAAATAATTACGACAATCTTTATATTTCTGCCTTTCATAAATTTTAAACTTTTGTAAATTAGACTTTATCAATTAAAGTATTTTTCTTCTTTTTTAGGACCAGACACAATTAGTTTGAGAAACTATTCTTTACATTCTATGGAATTTATTTCTTTAAAATACAACAACTTACACTCAATCACAGAGGTATCTTTTAGTCCACCTAGATCCCTGCCTATTTGCTCTACGGAATATATAAGTTTGTTCATCCTAGAATTTCTAAATGCATAATAGATAATTGTCCAATCAGGCATTAATTGTTTTTTGTTGTATGGCATTTTATGAGTTAAAGACAGATTTTCTAAAAACCAAACTTTGTACAACGCTTTTTTATCCATTTTTGTTTGTAGTATATATTCTGAAATTTGTTGCTTACTTCTTTCACCATTAATGTCTAATTCAATCTCCTTAGTGTTATTATTTGATACGAATTCAACATCAAAATTATAATTCCTATCTGTTGTGATGTTTTTATAGTAATCTAATTCTGAGAAAAAATAGTCTTTGTTTTTTGAAATTATTTTTTCAGTATTTAATGTCTCCGGGTTTAAGCAAATAGTAAGGCTGACTTTTGTTTCGTTTGAAGACATACTTTCATCAAATACTTTTTCAACAGTATAAGAATATCTTTTTTCATCAAATTGCTGAATTAAATTATATCTCTCATCGTCCATGTCTTTATGACATTGGTATTTCAATTCATGTGTTTGGGAAAATGTTTTTGTTGCTATAAATAAAAAAAAGATTAGTTTCTTCATGTGTTATATATTCAGATTTTTTTTAGATTATAAATTAGTTACGTATTTTTACCCTCCATTTTCATCAGTTAATTTGTTCTGATATTCTTCGGATCTTTTATATAAATCTCTGTAATTAAGTAAATTATAAAAATTATTATTTTCGATTTCTTTTTTTAAAGATCCATCTAAATCAAACAGTTCTATTCGTTGCATAAAAAAACTTTGATCATTATAGTTTTGATCATAGCGATATTGCTCGCCAAAATAAACAAGATGAGCCAAAAGTTTTGCCCGATCTTGTAGCGGAAGTTCCTTTCTTATTTCTTTGTTGGTTAAAAGATACATAGCATATTCTTTTAAAGGCTCAAAATAATCAATACCATTAGGTTTAATAACTTCTTTTAAAACAGGGAAAATTTCTAAATTTAGCTTTACTGTTCCACTACACTTTTTATTCCAAAACAGTTTATCTAAATCTTGCGGATTGTCTTTGTCAAATTTTGTCTTTTCTACTACCCATTTCAACAATTCTTTATCATCATAATATCCAAAAGTTCTTACCAAACTTTGCATAAAATATTCATCATTTAGTATTAACCATTTAAAATGAGCTCTACTATCATTAAATAAATACATGTTCCGAGCAACAAGTGTCTGAATATTTTTTTTTCGCAGATTTTTAAGATTGTATTCTGGTTCTTTATTTTTTTCAGCCTCTTTCCATAAGTAAAGTTGAAGCCTCATACCATTTTTTATCAAATCAGTTTTAATACTGTTCTCAATGTCCGCTATTTTAGGATATTCTTTTTGATAATCAATTATTTGAGGTACAGAATACAATTCGGTAATAAAATTATCTTTTTTAATAATGTAATAAGACGGCGGATTAATTTGAACGGTATGGTCATTTGTATAAAAAACTAATTCTTTATTACAATTATCTAATGTTGTCAGATATAAGTATTTTGAAGCAAGCTTCATATCAATGATTCTTCCAAAAACTGTTTTTATTTTTTTTAGAAACAACTCGTCATCTATGAATTTAAAACCCGCATTTTTTAAAGCTGATTTTAAGTAAGGTATAGTTACTTGTAAATCTTTTTCTTCGAATTTGTAAGTTTCACCATCAGCAGTTTCATTATATAAAGCAGATTTTCCTGCTAAAAGCTGAGATTTTAATACCTCTTCTATATTCATAGTATCTTGTAATTTCGTTTCTTTTGTTAATGGTGTATTGTTATTATTTTGTCCACAGCTATTCATTACTATAAAGAATAGACCAAGAAATACATTTTTTTTCATTTTTATTATTTTTTATCTTGAAAGTGCATTATTTAATTCATAAGCCGTTACATTCAATTTTGGAAGTTTTTTTTCTTCATCTGAAGGAGTATATGAAGTGGGCTTTGATAACCAAAATTCTTGGTTAATTTTTGTTTTAAGTATTTTGCCTATGCATATTGTTCTTTTTCCCGGACCGTCATTAGCAGCCTTATCGGATTGGTTCCCTCCTAAATAATATATTTCGTTCCCATCTACAGACTCTCCTATTACAAAGGCTACGTGGCTATAATTAAATACAATCACAGCTCCCACAAATATATCTGCAATATTTTCTATGTAATCTAAATCTTTACATCCTTCCTTTTCTGGATTAAGTTTCTGTGTTTGAGCTTTAGGTAACCAATTATATGCAGTTACTGAATCATAACTATCAAATATGTTTTTATAATTTTGAGTTTGAGAAAAGCACCATTTTACAAAAGCGCCACACCAATAGCCTGTATGGTCATACCAAGTTGCTTTTGCTATTTTAAAATATTCCACAACTCTTTCTTTTAGTGGAGACTCTGTTTGTCTAACTCCTCCATAAAGTTTTAACTCTTGAACAGCATATGCAACCCAGGGCGCTTGCCCGGAAAAGTCAAGAGCCACCCCACTATTATCACAAACGTTTTTATCATACTTGAACCATGTTTTTAATTTTTGTAAATTTTGCTTTCTTCTGTCTAAGTGTAATGTTTCTGGATAATCGTTTGTACTTGCTGGGGTATATCCCTGAAGTAAACGACAAATCAAAAAGAAATAGTCTTCTTCATTTTCTTTCATCAGCAAGGCGATTTCATTTAAGTTCTTTGATAATCCTTTAGCAAATTTATTTCTTTTCCACTCAAAAGCTTTCATTTTTGCTTCATAGTCAGCTTGATCTTTATCTTTATTGTTTTTTGCCCTTGGTTCCCATTTAAGTGCTTTAATATGATTCCACACAAAGCCTCCGCTATCTACTGATAAAAATAGTTTTTGAGACACTAAATTTGGGTTTTCAATAATGTTATATGCATTCCCTATTTTGTTCTGATAATCTGAATAGATTACTGGATTCCTTCCGTCTCCTGTTAACTGTAAAATCCCTCTTCCTTTATAAAAATATTGGCTTGAATTTGTATCCCCTTCAATTTCTCCAGTGGTTTGAAAGAATCCAGTTTCAACACTTGTCATTGCTAAAAATGCAATTTTCTGGATACATTCATTAATGTTGTATTTGCGAAACATTGCATTAAGCTGAAATGTTAATGATTTATAACTTTTGTCATCTATGTTGCAATTTTCGCCACCCCAAATAGTCTCTCTGCCATTTATTGTTTTTACCAAAGCCCGTAATTCCTCCTCCGTTAAGTCTTTATTACAATAGCAGCTGTTCCCTTTTACAAGCTCCGCCATTTCTAAATCTACCACTACAGGAACTGTACAATTCTCAATAGCTTCCTCGGTTAAAATACCTTTTTCGACTATTAAAGCTGTGTTTTTAAAACAGATGAGTTGTTTTCTCAAGGCTATTTTTTCTTCTTTGGTAAAAGAAGTTTTATCTTGTTTAACGGCTTTTACGCCTATGGTTTTCATATCAGGACTTCTTACCAAGCTTGCATTTGGATAAGGCATTTCTGCTAATTGATCATCTTCAAAAACATAAACTTCTTTTTTGTCATCGTTTGGGTCTTTTACTTTTCGGCTTACTTGTATACTAAAACGTACAGGATTGGTTTCTGCATCTGTCAGGTATTTTTCTTCGGCTGTAAAAGGGAGTTCTAATACCCCGTCACTACCCACTTTTTCTTTATACTCCTGAATACTTTGCAGTACGGTTATGATGCCGTTTTTTTCTTCCATACAATCAGAATGTACCAGGCTCATAACATTCACTCTTAATTCTTCTTCCTGCATATTGACAGTATGCACCCATATTTTGTGGCTTTTAGCTTGATGTGTAAGGGTCTGCTGTACACCTTTACCGTCTTCTTTAGCAAAAAATATTGACTTTATTTTTTTTTCACTGGTTACTGCAAGTTCTTCGTTACTGTCTAATACCTCTATAAATTTTGTTCCCAATACCGGCTTGCCGTTTTTTATAGCCATATCATCTGGCAAGGTCATTGCTCCTTGGCTTCCGGTTGGCATCTCTACGGTAAAAATCAAACTTATATTGGGGTTTGGTACTTCGGTTGTTGCAGGTAGCGCTTTTTTTATTTTTTCTTTATACTTGTCATCGGTAGTAATTTTAAACGAACCAATACCTTTGTCGTTAAGAGTTATCTTTTTTTCTTCAAGCATGTATGTTGCCGGTTCTAAATAAAAAGATTCCCTTGCGCCTCTTACCCAAACTTTTATGGTGATGGATTGATTTTCTAATCCTGCAATTTCTACAAAGGCATGGGTTTCTTCCTTATAGCCTGTTTCGGTACGTTTATAACCTGTACCGTAAGCCCATAAAGCACGTTTTAATTCTGGGGTAGCTACTTTTATTTTTGTTGTTGCTTTTGTGTCAATAGTTTGTTCTCCTGTAAGATAGGCCGCTATTTCAAACTCTCCTTCGCTCTTAAAAGTAATTGTTCCGTCATTATTATTTACCACATCATTTGGCAGTTCTAAATTTATTTTTTCATCGCCAATCAGCGGCATAATTCGGGCTGCCGTTTCAAATTTTACTTTTGCTCCTTTAGGTATTGATTTTGGCAAAGTAACTTTGTCCATAGAGTTTCTTATCACCTCAAAGAAAAAACTGTCTGATGCATTAAATAAAGGTGTATTAGTTGGCTTACCATAACCTTCTATCGCATATTTACCAAAATAGTTGTTCCCCCCTCTGGCATCATTATACAGAATTTGATTGATAGGTTTATTGATACTTTTTTCTTTTGAAATAGCTGCGTTTTCAAAAGCTGTTAATCTTATACCGTCTTTTTGCAAATACCATTGCATTTTGGTAGCGTTGGCAGGCAAAAATTCTACATTAAATTTGCTTACTTCTACTTTCAGGCTCTCATTATATCGCAACAGCTGGTTACAGGTTCCTTTTACCGTATTGACACCTAATGATTCTAAAACCTTTAAGGTTGTTTTTATCGGGCTTGAATCATTGGGCGATGTATAAGCCTCAACTTGGTATTCTCCGGGGTTTTTGAAGTTGAAAATACCGAGTGACCCTGTTTTCGTTTCCACTTTAATCAGATTAGATTCACTACTAATCTGGCTATTGTAAATTATAGTATTGTTATGTGTTACCCTCCAACTGGCAATTGGAGATGTTTCATACATAGGACCAGGTGCTGATGGATTAAGTATTTTTTGTTTTTCTGCTAAAGAAGCTGCTTTAAATTTTAAAGTTAAAGGAATTGGTGTGTTTTTTAACAGGGTTTTACCGGGTGCAGTAATTCCTTCAACATGGTCTTTTATATATTCAATAAGTATTGCACATCCTTTAAATCCTGCTTTGTTTGCATAAGCTTCAATTCTATACAAACCTTCTTCCTGATCTTTAAAAAGTTTATCTAATGTAAATGCAATGTTAGCTCCAATACCTACAAAAGTTTTTACTTTATCTTTTACCCCATCTCCTTTAAACAAAGCCCATGTTATTTTTGTCGGATCTCCTTTATAGGTTGCTTTCAATTGAAGTTTTGCTTCTACAATTGGCATTGTCAAAGGCCAAATATTTGTGTTTTTAGCTTTTTCTATAAAATAGTATTTACCTGTTGGTTTTTCTGCAAGCGGAGCAATAATGGCGATTTCAGAAACCGAATCTTCTTTGGTTGGATCTGAGGTTTCCCACTGAGAAGAGGTATTTTCGACGGTAAAAGCATCTGCTTCTTTTACATCAATTGTATTTACTGCTTTTTTTTGTCCGGTGGTAGCAAATTCAATATTACCCGCTGTAACACCTGATGGCCCATAGCCCGAGCAAGTGCCTGTAGTGATATCCAGAAGTATTTTCATACTTTTATCAAAATCTGCATTTTTATAATAGTCTTTGTATTTGATACTGCATTTTGCTTTGCATGGCATTGGTTGTTTGCTTTTGTCCGGAAGATAACATTTGCCAAAACCTTCTCCGTTATTAAAGTTCTCTGCTTTATCATCAAGGTTGGTAGCAATTAGCTTTTCCTGAGCAAAATATTTGTTCCCTTTTAATTTTTTAATCTGACTTTTTACTACTAAGGGCACTGCAGTAGCCTTGCTATTATTAGCAACAGAATTAGAGCAAAAGCATTTAGCCCCTTCAACAATTATTTCTCCTTTTGCCATATTATTTAGAATTAATTTCTCTTTTTATATTTAAAAATGTTTCTTCTTTATAATGAAATAAATTACCTTTTTGAATTTCAAAAATTGCACTTTTATGTTTTGCTTTTCTATGAAAATTATCTAAAGTTGTAATTACTTTTACGTTTGTTGCATACTGGTTATGATTAAATTTATTGCCTGTTATAAAATTTATCATTTCGGTACATTCTTCATTTACTGATTCTTGCGATTCAAAACAGAGTAAAGATTCACCGGAATCTGACACAACAAATTTTGTTTTTCCAATACATTCTAAATTTCCGATAGATTTTATATTCCAATTAATCGCAGTGTTATTGGATTGCCCCTCCTCATCAACTTCCGGATTAAAAAAAATTAAATTCCAAAAGGGTTCTTTAAACTTATTTTGGGTAAAAATTTGTTCATCATAAACATTTAAATTAAATCTTTCTAATATGTCTTTGGCATTTTTGTTATCGTCGTATTCTTCCATTAGAATAGCTGTATTTTCTTCCCATCTTTTAAGCCATTCTTTATATTCTACCATCTTAACAAATTCACCCTGACTTGTTGTTTGAATTTTAATTGGATAGGTAAGCTGATCTAAATTTTCCAGAAAGGTTAAATAGCTGTTTTCATGAACAGGGTTATTAATAACTTTTGTCTTGCTAATTTCGTATATATTAAAATTTGATTTTTTTTCTAAAGCAAGAAATTCAACATTAAAAGAAGTTTGAATTTCTTTTACATTAGCATTAACTATTGTGTTTATTTTATGTGTTATTTCAAAAGTCATTTTTTTTGAGTTGTTTTCTTGAGTAAATAATTCTTTTAGATCAAATCAAATCTTTATTCTATACTGATTAATCCTACTCGTTTTTATTATTCTCTGTTTCATCCAAAACAATTTTGTTGTTTTTATATATAACAAAATTTGTACTTTGACTATCATGATATATCATTGCGAATAAATATTCATCCATATTATAAAATAAAGGACTATCCCAATCACGAATTCCTCCTTCTTCAAAATTTGATGTATTGTTTCCTATAAAAGACGAATAATTTACATTCGATGCATGTGTGTAGAAACAACATCGATACTCTTCATACTTTTGAATTGTATCATTTTTTAAAGTTGTTTTATAAAAATCTTTAATCTTTAGCATAGCTTCCTCGATTGAATGTGATTCATGGTCATACACTTCAAAGTAATCAACTTTAGATTTTGAGCCTGTGATAATTTCTACGTTAGGTATTTTTTTTATTTCCATTTTATTTTTTTTATCTGAACACGAAATGATGAAAAATAGAAAAATAAAAACAATAATTTTCTTCATATCTATAATTTTGCTGTGAACTTATGTGTTATATTTTCTTTTTTTATAACCTTTTTTAGGAATAAAAACATTATCCATCCTACTAATAATCCTATACTTATACATAACAAAGAATCTAAAATAAAAACTTCCCAGGAAGCAATTTCAAAACCTATTTCATCATCTAAAGGTGCTGTATCAGCATAAATAACTACTGACCCTATTAAAGAATATAAAAATCCAATTACTCCTCCTGTTACTATTAATGTCTTTTTCATATTCTGTTCTTATTGCTATTACTTTAAACAGGAAGCCAAAAATTAGAAGCATATTCAAAATTTAGAATTTTGTAATAATAAAATGTTTTACTACTTTCTTCCAATTCATCAGCCGAACAATCTTTCACATGCAATCTTTCATAAAACAAGAGTAGAGTTAAGAAATTAGATAATAACAATAAAAAAGAAAATTGAAAAACACTTCTTGTTTTTTTGACTACAAACGCTCTCATAACTTAAATTTGAAAGTGGGTTTATAAATATAAATGTTCGAGTATCTATATAAATCCTCTCCCATACCACTGTCTTTTCTATAATCTCTATAAGATTCATTGTTAATATATCCGAAATTTCATACAGATAGAATGTTTTTACTTGTCTTTTTATCTTTTAATGACCAATACCCCAAAGGTTGATCTCCCACATAATCAAATCCATCTCTAAAATAAATCACTAACTCAATCTTGTCAATTTCACAAAAGCGGCAAATTTCTAATTATTTCTACTAATAAAATTTTGATGTTGCCTTATTGAATACAATGAAAAAACAGAGATTAAAGAACCAACGTATAATATTCCTAAAATAAATATCAGAACAATTTTTGATTTATTTAGTATTTTATATTTTATTCCTAAAAAAAGTTGTAACAAAAACAGGAATGGAAACACAATAACTAAGAAAAAAAAGAAACCATAAAAAAGAGTCATTATAAATGCAGAGATACCTTCACTATTTAAAGGAAAATCTACATTATTAAAATATTTATGGCTACTCTTATAAAAATTATAAACGATCGTTAAAATTATAAAAAATAAAAAAATAAAAATTTCTATCTTAAATAATTGAACAAGTTTTATTTTAAAAAAATGATTAAATTTATTCATAATTAAATTTTATTTACCTGCAACATACCCAAAGTAACCGTCTTTAAACACATCATAAGACAGTGTCCATTTTCTAATTCCTCCCCAAGTATAAACTTCAATATCAACTAATTCTGCAGAATCATTTGAATTTATATTTATTAATCCGACCCAATGGGTAGGAAGGGTAAAAATTGACTTCTTATTCTTTGAGAAATTATCACTATCTATTAATAGTCCAATTCTATAACCTTCTTTAAGCTTGTCTTGTAATTTTCTAACCCAAATAGAAGCACCTCTTGTTCGTGATGTAATTAAATTTGTATCATTAATCACATCGTGGTAATTCGCAATATCTTTCATTACACTTGCAACTTCATTAGGAAGTGTAAGTCCTGTACCTCCTTCCACAAATCCTCCTGCATTTGGACCATCCGGATCATAATCGTAAACTGTATTCAGATTATCTTTTATACAAATTAAAAATATAAAATCTGCTAATGCCATCTTTTTTGAAGACAATGATTCCTCAGGATATTCAATATCGCTTGGTTTATATTTTAATAAATGCTCATCACTATCTATCGATATTTTATAACCTGTTAAGGCATTTATTGCTTTACCCATACGATGCATATCCAAAATAAAATTCTTATACGTTTCTCCTTGTTCTTGCGCAAAATTGAATCCTACAACTGCTATACCACACATAGAACTTGCCCCTTGATCAATTAAAAAAGAATTAGATATTCTGTCTCCCACTTCAATCTTTAATTGTGTTCTATCAAACCATCTAAACCTATTATGTTTCCATCTTTTTAACTTTCCTTCTATTTCAGAATCATTTATATAAGCATATATGGTAACAAATCGCCCACACATATCCTCATTATTCATAACTATTTGTAGTTCTTTACCACAGGTACTCAATGGAATTTCAATCCATTTGTTTTCGGCCAAGCTATGGTATTTTAATTTCCATTTTATGCTTTTTTCGTCAACCGGAGGTTTATCGTAATAACTTTTTATTTTAAAATGATAGGTTTTCCCAAAAATCATTCCGTCTTGAAATGTACCTGAATTATCATTCTTAGATCCCTGATTCAATGCTGTTATAAGCTCAATTTCTTTAACCCGAATTGCTTTTTTTTCTGTTATTACTTCCTTTTTTGCTTCATAATCCGCAAACTTTTTTCCACCATCTTTTCCGTAAAAAGTATTTTCTTTTGGAGATTTAAAATCCAATGCACCTTTAGATGCATCTTTTGTAATCGTTTCTGCTTCCTTATAGGATTTTCCAGCTATGTTACGTATTATAATTCCACCTTCTCCAGCCATATTATTGCATTTTTACTTGTTTTCCGCTATTAATATTTACCTCTTTGGCGCTTTCTACATTTATAGATTCTTTAGTACTTATGTAAGAACCTGTTTCCATGTTTTCAGTAATACTTTTAGCTTTAGAATTTCTACTTAACAGAGCAGTCTCAATAATATTACTTGCCGTAAGATTATAATCTTCACTTGCTATTTCTGTGATACTTTCTCCAGCTATAACATTTATATTTTTTTTAGCCGTAGCCACAATATTTTGTCCTGCCGACATAATTATACCCTCTCCTGCTGTAATCGTGATGTTTTTTGGCGCCGTAACCTCAATATTTCCATCGCCATCCATAAACCAGGTATTGCCTGATGGGTCTTTTACCAGAATACTCGAATTTCCTTCGTCAAAAGTAATTGTGCTTCCTGTGCGGGTATAAATACTTTTGATGTTGTTTTTTAGGTCTCCGCCAGTACCCGTTTTACCGTTAAATAAACTACCTATTACAAATGGTCTGTTGGGATCGTTATAGCGAAACCCCAGCATAACCTGATCACCCACTTCGGGGATAAAAACCATACCGCGATTGGTGCTCACCTCACCACTACTTCCTGCATCGGGTGTCATTACGCGCAACCATGGTGTAGATTGTTGTTTGGTGGATTGCCATAACATCTTTACACGTATCCTGCCTTGTCCTCTTGGGTCGTCGTTAGCCACTACTTCAGCTTGTTGCATTTGGGCTACAGGAAAAGCGATGTTTGGTTCAGGCAGCTTGCGTATTTTGGCCGGCAGTGCTTTAAAACTGTTTTCGTACTCGCCTATATCGCTGGCTTTATGCGTTATTTCGGTGATGATATAGATTCCTACTTCGTTGGTTTCGTAGTTGATTTTATTAATATCTTGTCCACTCCTATATGCCGCTAATTTGTCTTTTACCTGCATGGCATCTATACTAATACTCATCCCTATTCGTAAGCTTCGGTTTCGACTGGTTGCGGTTATAAAATTAGATTCTGCTGCTGCACTTTGCTGCCTGTTTTGCAGTATGGTTTGCAAATACATATCGTCACCAGCTGCAATTCTGCCATATTCTAATGATGATGTAGCATATAGTTTTTGAGAAGCGGTTATGGCATCAGTACCCAATTTTGGAAATCCTTCTATCTGGTCTCTGGTTTTGGCCTGATACAGTTTGCCCGCATCTTCGTTATAAGTAAAGGCTCCAAACTGATTGGGAATTGCCTGAACAGAAATATTTAGGTTATAAAGATCTTTATTATAAATCAATTTTGTAAACTCTGTAGCAGTATTTGGTTTACCAAAAAAAAGTTTCTCCCCATCATAATACAGCCATTCATTGTATTGTTTGGCTAAGCGCTGTATGAATTGAAAATCAGTTTCGAGGTATTGGGTCTGATAGTCTAAATTGTTGCCAAATTCAGGTTTGATATCGTTTTGCAATTGTTCACCTGCTGCTGTTTTTATCACTTCTTCAACGATATCCTGCAAGTTGGTATCTTGCCAGGAGCTTAGTTTTGGTCCCGATTCAAGAAGTATGGTTTTAGAATAACCCGAAATAATAATCTGGCTTCCCACATGTCCTAATTCCTGGGCATATTGAATATTGGTTACTACTCCCAAAAAATTATTATTGTTTTCAAAAACAATGTGCAAAACGCCTCCCAACCATTTTTGTGCGCTCTGCATGGTGTATGCTCTTGGTTGCTCGATCACAGAATGCGGAACACTAATTTTAAAATGATGGTGGTTATTTATGGTTTGGTTTAGCTCGATAGTCGTGAAATGTGAGATTTCTTTTCTATCAATACCAAATATTATTTTAGGAGTGACCATAATATGTTTAGTTATAAGTTTGATTTCTAATTTTTAACTTAAATAGATTATAGTCTAAAATTCTTATTTCTAAAGTTCTTATACCGAATTCGATTCTAAGCTAAAAATATCATGTTCTGAAAATATAGAAGTGATATTAATCAATGTTTTGTTCAATAAATTGCATAAAAAAACAAGAAGCGACACATAACCGCTTCTTGTTTATCAATAGGGAAAAATTAAATTTTAGCCCAATTGTTATCTAATGTTGCATTTCCTAAAGTGATTTTTTCTGCTGAGAAAGTGATCTCAGTAGTCATTGGAGTTTCTGCCATAGCATCAAGCTGCTCGCTGAAGAATACAATAAATGCATTTTCAAAAGAAAGTTCTTTCATTACTTGTTCAGAATCTGCTTTGAAAAATTTTATTTTTCCGCTTACAGGTTTGTGCTGACTGTTTACTGCCTGTTCAATTACAGTAGTATTGTCTGTAGATTTTAATTTTAGGTTTAATCTGCCTCCTTTGATTTCAGAAGAAACAGCACCTTTTCCATCAGTATGTCTTATCATTTCCACTTTTGAAAATAATACTTGGTACTCGTTTCCTTCAAATTCTAAAATTGCTTTAAATGCCATAATAAAAATAATTAATTTGTAAAATTGTTAAAAATTGTTTTTTAGAACCCTCTCTTTGTTGTCTGACTAGTATAAACAAAAAAAGAGGTATTCTATATGATTTTAGAATACCTCTTTTTGTACTTAAAGTACTTTTTTCTGATTTACTTCTTGTAGGAAGGGGAGGGTGATTCGTAATCAATATTAGTACGAATATATGACTATAAATAAAACAAACAAGTCGATTTGTAATTTTTTTCATAAAAAAATTCAATAGAGCAACTCTAATATGTAAGAATGCAGTATTTACTTGGTGTGGCAGAGAATTTGTCTGTTTCTCATATTAAAAAAAATAGTGAATTTCAAAAAAAATAAAGATTTCCATCTCTATATTAAATAAAAAGAAATTATTTTAGTTTTCATTTCTACTATAGTTTACTTTTTTACTGTACATATATAACATTTACTTAGAATAACAGTCAATAGCTATCATGTTCAAAGTATAGTACTGATAGAAGTCATGGTTTATATTTTTTTTTAAATTGTAATTAATCAAAAGGTTTTCCTGTTAAACTACCAAATCGTTGAAACCACATCAAGCATTTGAGATAAGAAACAAGAAAAATCTACCAGAGCACAATGTTCCTATGAACCTACAAGACAAACATTACATCCATTGCTTTGCCGTTTATATCATCAAAAATCGGAGGTGGAGACAGCAAAAGAAAAAGAGTTTGGGAACAATAAATATGAAAGATGATGAAAGGAGAAAATTCAAACATAATACAAATTGTGGGCTGCGGTTCACTCTTATGCAGTACGCCTAATTGGAAAAAAAAATTAGAGCTATTACTTGCCGAAAACTAAGTGACCATATTAGAAAATAACTATTTAATAAGCCTATTGTGAATACTTATTGTAATACTTCTTTTGATGATTAGATTGAAGAAATAATGACAAACAAATCATATTGGTCTCATTGAAATTTTCTTTAAAGGGCATTTCATTATACTTTAATATAGATTCCACGGCAAATTTAAATTAGAAAATTTAATTTATGTGAGGATATTTATTTTTTTTTAAATCACTAACAAAATTGTCCCGTTAGGGCTACTAAGATAAAAGCTTCAGAGAAATCTGGAGCTTTTTTTCTATATTGCCTACTTTATATTAAATAATTCTTTAAGAGTAATTTATTTAAGTGGAACTATCTAAACTGGCACCTAATACCTAATTAAAATCCAATTTAATTATTGTCATTCCTATAAATAATAAAACTATTACTTTCTAAATCCTTACTTCCCATTAATATCTCTGCATTAGATGGTAAAGTGATTTCCTTTTTTGATCCGAAATTAATAACAACTTTTATTTTCTTTCCGTTAAGAGATCTAGTAAACAAAATTTGATCTTCATTAAATTCGAGATTATCGTATTTTCCGTATTGCAGTATTTTTTCATTGTTTCGTAATGCAATTAGTTTTTTATACTTGTTTAGAATCGATTTCTTCTGAGTTGTCAGAGCTTCAACGTTCGTTTTTTTATAATCCGGATTAATTTTAATCCATGTTTTTTCAGTAGAGAATCCTGCATTTGGTTTTGCGTTCCATTGCATCGGGCTTCTGGATTTATCGCGATTGTGTTCGTTCGCTTCAAGAAGTGCTTCGGTTGGGTTTTTATCTTTTTCGAGTGCCAGTTTATAATGTGTTTTTCCCTGCACATCTGCCATTTCCTGAATGGTATTGGCGGTAATATTCTGCATTCCGATTTCTTCCCCGTAATAAACAAATGGAATTCCTTTTGCGGTCAAAGTTAAAGCTGCGAGTGCAAATGCCCTGTCAGCATTACCGTCCGCGAGCCTGTTCATCATGCGGGGCATATCATGACTTCCAAAGAACAAGGTTGGATAACTGCTCATATTTTTCTCCATACTTTGCATTTCATCAAAAATACGCTTGGCAGAAAAACTCTTAATACTTCCAAAATTAAAATTGAAAACCACATCGAGTAAATCTTCCGATTGATATTGTTTTAGAACTTCAATTTTATCACTTCCTATTTCGCCTACAATAAAACGATTTTCATATTCGCTTACTGTTGCTTTTATGATTCGCATGGCATTTTTTACGCCTTTCTGATCGATATCATTTATGTGTTCCTGCTGTCCGTCTTTCATTGGATTATCAGCAGTTATTCCGTCTGTGGTTACAAAATTAATCACATCAAGTCGGAAACCATCTATTCCGGCATCAAGCCAAAACCGCAGTATTTTTTGAACCTCAGCAACTAATTCTGGACTAGACCAATTAAGATCGGCCATTCTTTTATCAAATTTATGATAGTAATATTGGTCGGTAAGGGTATCTTTTTCCCAGGCCGAACCTCCAAAAAAAGATTCCCAATTATTGGGTTTGTCTTTCCAAATGTAATAATCCCGATACGGATTATCTTTGGATTTTCTGGATTCCTGAAACCATTTACAATCTGTTGAGGAATGATTTACAACCATATCCATAATGACTTTTATGCCACGTTTATGGGCTTCTTTCAAAAAAAGATCAAAATCTTCCCTACTGCCATAAGTGGGATCAACTTCGTAATAATTAGCAATATCATAACCGTTATCAACTTTTGGAGAAGTTAAAAAAGGTGTTAACCAAATTCCTTTTATTCCTAGATTTTGGAGATAATCTAATTTAGTTGTCATTCCTTTAAAATCACCATATCCGTCACCATTGCTGTCTGCATAACTGGGCATGTAAATTTGATAAAAAACAGTTTCTTTCCACCATTTTTGATCTTTGTTTTGAGCCATTATAAAATTGCTTTTTAAAATAAAAAACGAAACAAGCAAAATAACTTTAAATAGAAATTTCATCTTCTGGTTTATTTTTGAAGCTGTGCATGATAATCAACAACAATTTCGTTTACGAGCATTTTATTATCCTGATAGGTGATTTTGCCTTTTGCAGGAACAAGAACAATTACCGCAGCTTTGCCTCCCAAAACTTTAATTTGCGACGAAGCCGAAACATTTTTAGCAACAAATTTGCCTGAAACAGTATCATATAAATCGACTTTTTTATTTTTAGTCGTTTTTATTGTAATTGTTTTTTCCGCATCAAATGGGTTGTAATATAAATAAGTTGGATATGCTTTATCTCTAAAAAAGTCGGTTGCCAATAAGTTTAACTGCAAGATTCCTTCAACATTCGTTTTTCTGATAATACTGCCAAAAATCCCTACATGACCGCTTCCGTAAATACTGAATTGGGATTCTTTAGGGTTTTCTCCCGGTACCCAAAGCGGTCCGTCGCCTTGTGCAACCGGAGCTTGTATGTGGTCGTATCCTGCTAAATTTGATTTTTTAATGATCCCTTCATAACCAATTACACCTTTTGAAACTTCAGCCAATTCTGGAATCGTTTCGTGATCGTCCGGCATATATTGCGGATAAAAAAATCGTGAAGCATTTGCAGCGTTGAGCATCCATTTGCCAATAGCCTGTGCATACGACTGATCGTAGCGAACCATTGGTACTAAAGGCCATGCTGCATCGTAGGTATTCATTAAAAAACCATATCCGCCATGATCCACAGTGCTTCCTACGGTACCTGAGATATCAAATCCGTTCCAGTTCCCAACCAAAACACCCCAGCCTTCACGGCAAATTGCTGTTCCGTCAAAGCTCCAGCCCAGCATTTTGTTGGTATCGTACTTTTTACCTTCTTCAGCATTCAATCTTGCTGCCAAATAGGCTCCAAAAGGCATCAATAATTCGTAAGTTGGATTTATTGGCTGTGATTCAAGAGCGTTCATTGCGCTGACTGCTCCTTTTAAATATTTTTTATCTCCAAATTTTTTATATGCCGAATATAAAACCCAAGCATGGCCTGCAGCTGCATCGGGCTGTGCACAGATATTGTTGGTCATGGGTTTCATTTTTCCATAATCAAAAAAAGAATAATTGTAATTTCCATTTAAAATAGAATCTGCCTTAAAGAATTTTTCGGCTATTGTTTTTGCAATTTTATCAAATTCAGGTTCTTTAGAATATTGATCATAAACGGCATAAAATAACAGATTAGGATAAACGTCGTACCACCAATCGCGACCGTATCCGCCGCCAAGCAAAGCCACTTCGGGACAGGTATTATTCATCATAATATCCCAGCCTGTGTCTTTATTAAAATAATTTTTCAGCATGCCAACGTAGTTTCTGTTTTGCTGGTTTGTTTTATCAATACCTACTAAACTTGCTCCTAAGGTGGCTCCCATTGTACCGAGTGCTTCATGAAACATGCCTTTGTTATTGGTGCCTTGTCTTACATCTGCAACCGCTGTATATAGACCTACAACATCTTGTGGGAAGTTTTTCCGGCTTTTATCAATCCAGACCATTGGCCAGAATTTTCCTTTTGCATCAAAATCGTATACGGTTTTATCAAAATCTTTTGCCACTTTATTATAATCAATAATCTGAAAAGGTTTTGGGTAATTTGGCATTTGGTCTACACGAGGAATCGATTGTTGTTTTACCTGTGCACTTGCATTTAGATTTAAAACTAATAAGCATGAAACAGTAATTTTTAAAATAGTATTCATTCGGTTATTTTTTATTTTAGAGTAATTTTACAGCTGCTTCTTCTAAGGCTTTTGCATCTATTTCTGTTGTTTTTTCGGGAGAAAGCTTGTCTCCTTCTCTGATAATTTTTTTACTTATAAAAATAGAACACACTTGCAATAAGGCAATAATCCCTATGGCGTATCTTAAAGCAAAATCTTCTGAAACGACATAATATAAAGTCAGGAAAGTTCCGGCACCCAAAAGTCTCCCAACATATAATCCTGCTTCATGATTTAGTATATAAGCAAATTCGCCTCTTTTTTCTATACGGCATACAATGTCGATTACTCTTAACTGAATTGGAAAATAAGCCAGATCCATTAGTGGTTTTGCGATAAGCAATAATAATAGAAATACGATTACGCCTATTTTATCAAACAAAAGTCCGTTTAGACAAGCTCCTAAAGCAAACAAGATAAGTCCTGCAGAAAATGTTTTGATCCTGTCTGAGGGTTTAGAAAAACGTCCGATGCAATAAATAATGATCGCTGCCAAAATTGCGCCAATAGATTGTGCTTTTCCTAATGCTCCTTCTTCTCCTAAAAGTTTAAAAATGAGCATTGCCGGAGCTGTCACTAAAAATCCTTGTGCTAATCCTTTGAAGGAAGCCAATAATAATAATCTGCGCCACAGCGGATGAAACTTAAAAAAGATATATTGTTTTTGTATCGGATTATCAAAGTTTCCTCTAAAACATACTATAGATGCCGAAACAGTGATTAGAAAAACGATTCCCGTAATAATCAAATAAGCGGTATGTTTTTGATCTTCTCCTGTTTTAGATTGTATAAACCAGCCAATTGTAGCAGGTATAACAATAGCAATTATGGTGTAAATAAAGGTTTCTAATCCATAATAATAATTTCTGTTATTATCATTGGTTATGGCAAGGGCTAGATAATCCCTATTCGACCAATATAAACCAAACGAAAGTCCCATCGTGATTCCTGCAATACCAATTCCTATTAAATCAAGTGTTTTTAAGGACATCATTATAATCATGGAAACGCCGCTGAGCATCATTCCGATTGAATATAATTTACGGATGTTGAAGTGTTTCAATAAGAAACCATTCAGCAAAAACGTAAGCGGAATTCCGGTATAAATTGCCAATTGATAAATGACAACCTTAGAGGTATCATTAGAATTTCTCATAATATAGGCCGCCACAAAAATATCGATTACCGGCAATACCAAAGCATACACCAGATTGGTAAAAATTAAGATCCGAAAATTATGTGTCTGGCTTTTAAAATGGTCAATTTCTGATATAAGTTTTTTAAACATTAGTTGCTTTTTAGAAGTAAAAGAATCTCTTTGATCGAAAATTGAGCACCGCAGACAAATTCATCAGATGCACCGTAATAAATGGTCAGTGTGTCTCCGTCTGGTTCTACAATATGACCGTTTGTAAATACTACATTCCCAAAGAATCCGCTTAATTCGTACTCTGTCGTCGGCACCATAATAGGCTGTTCCGTTCTTGCAATTACTTGCGAAGGATTTTCTAAATCCATCAAAAATGCACCTAAACAATATTGGTGATTTTCATTGGCACCGTGATAAATTTCAAGCCATCCTTTTTCTGTTTTTATTGGAGCAGCTCCGGCACCTACCCTTTTACTGTCCCAAAATCCTTTTCTTGTTTTAACAATACAATGATGATTTCCCCAGTGAATTCCATCAGGAGACGAGGCAATCCAAATATAATTACCACCAATATCTACACTACTTGGGCGATGTAAGGCATAAAACAAACCGTTTATTTTTTCTTCAAAAATGGCACAATCTTTATTGTGTGCGGGCAATATCATACCGTGTTTTTCGAAGTTTTTCCAGTCGGTTGTAGTACGCAAGCCCACGCCAACACCATTATCTGATACCGAAGTAAATGTCAAATAATATTTTCCTTCGATTAGGGCAACCCTGCAGTCTTCTATTCCAAATGCTTCGAGAATTCCTTCTCCTACAAGGGATGGATAGTGTTCCGGTTCATAAAAATTATGTCCGTCTTCACTGCATAATAAGCGTAAGTGTGACAATGTTGTTAAATAATCAATTCCTTTATAATTTATAACCCTTGCATCTGTTGCAATTAGTTCGGGATCATCTATCGAAATTTCGATAATTTTAATTGCGCCTGTCGGAGTTAATATGGGAAATGAAATTATATTATTTTTTTGCTTGGGTCTTTCAGCAACTCTGACTATTAACCAGGTTTTATTTTGATATTGGAATACTCCCGGATTCAGTAAACAGGTAATTTCTAATCCTTCTCTGCTTGCAGGAATATCTATAGGTGATAATAATGGATTATCTGCAAAACGTTTTGCTATGTCTTTCATACTTATTATTCGTTTAAATGAAGGTTAATCCAAATCAAAAAACGATTTGGATTAACCTTATATAAGTGATTATTAATATCCCGTATTTTGTGTTAAAGTTCCTGCCGATGCATCAATCTCTGATTGTGGGATTGGATATAACATGTGTTTATCCTGGAAGTTTTTTCCGTGAGCTGTCATCACTTCTTTTGCAATTCCCCATCTTTTTAAATCAAGCATTCTTTGATTTTCAAAACCAAGTTCGGCTCTTCTTTCAGAGATCAGCCAGGTTTTTATAAGCGCTTTATCTGATGATGCCGGTCGATCGGGCAAAGTTCCCGCAGGAGGCACAGTTCCCAGAGTGGTAATTGTCGTTCTTGCTCTTAGTCTGATTTGATTGATAATTGCAATCGCTCCCGAATAATCTCCTTCTTCATTAAGTGCTTCTGCTTTCCATAATAAAGCATCTGCATAACGCAGGTAAACTTTGTTATTAGGTGCGTCATCATTTCCTTTATTGGTACCGTCTAAACTGCCCAGCATTTTATTGATGTTTTGATTTGTAACATCAACAGTATATAATTTTCTAGGGTCGTTAGGTTCAAATGAATTTAAAAAATCGGTGCTTGGAGCAAAAAATCCCCATCCTAAAGGAGCGCAAATTCCGTTTCCTCTTCTTGGCGTTATATTAGATTGGTGATCGTAAGAAAAAATAACCTCATTATCGTTATACTCTTTAGCAGTGCTGAAATTATCAAAATAATTAGCATCTAAACCATAACCCAATGCTGCTAACTGATCTACCAATGGCGCTACTTCTGACCATTTTTGAGTGTACAAAGCCGCTTTTGCCTGCAATGCAATAACCGCTCCTTTTGAAACTCTCCATTTTTCTGTAGCCGATGAATATTTAGTATTCGGAAGCAGTTCTTGTGCAAGTACTAAATCTGCTTTTATTTTATCCCAAACTGCTGTTTTATCTGCTCTTACAGCTACTGCAAAAGCTTCTTCCAGAGATTCAACAGGTTTTACTATCAAAGGAACATCACCAAAATTGGTTACTAATGAAAAGTAATAGAATGATCTTAAAAAATAAGCTTCTCCTAATAACTGATTTTTTCTTGCAGTTGAAATTCCGGTAACGGCTTCAATATTTGATCTTGTCAATAATTCAATTCCCAGATTCAATCTTTTAATTCCTTCATAATTGTATTTCCATAAACCATTCGGGCCTCCATTTGTTGAAGTAAAAGTAAAATTATTGATTTCATCGATCCACGGCTGATCTCCGTCAGAAATCCACTTTTTTTCCATATCATCAGATGCAATGTCCTGCATGATATAATCGTTCTGAAAAACCAAACCTCCGGCCCAATTCCATTCTCCCAAAATATTCAATCTGTTAGAAAGTAATTGATAGGATGAACTTATCGAATTTTCGACTACATCTGCTGTAACCAATCCTTCTTTGGTAGACAATCCTGTTGCTTCGGTATCTAGTTCGTCTTGACAGCTAACCAAACATAATGAGGTTATAAGCAAGGTTATAAATATTTTTTTCATGATATAATACTTTAAATTATTAATTATAATTTCACTTTAGCCCCAAAAATAAAAGCAGTCGACTGCGGATAAGTTCCTCTGTCAATCAACGAAGTAGATTCGGGATCCAAGCCAGTATAATCTGTGATTGTGAATAAATTTTGTCCTGAAACGTATAATCTTAAACTATTTACGCCCGGAATTGATTTTGTAAATGTGTAACCAATTTCGATATTTTTTAATCTCAAATAGGATGCATCTTCTACAAATACGCTGGAAACTCTGCTTCCTCCGTTATCATTAAAAGTCACTCTAGGTGTTGTATTGCTTGTTCCTTCTCCTGTCCAGCTGTTCAAAACATCTGTTGTTGAGTTGAATGGACGGCTGTCATAATTCAAAATTTGTTTCGAATCATTATAACGGTCAACTCCTGCTACTCCTTGTAATAAGAAAGAGAAATCGAAGTTTTTATAATCAGCATTAAAATTAAAACCATAGGTTACTTTAGGAATCGAACTTCCTATAAAAGTTCTGTCGTCTGCATTTATCTGTCCGTCGTTATTAAGATCTTTAAATCTTATATCTCCCGGTTGTGTGCCATTTGCAGCAGTAAACAGGTGTGAGCTCACTTCGGCAGCATTTTGATAAATTCCGTCAAACTGATATCCAAAATAAGAACTTATCGGCTGTCCAACCACTGTTTTAGTGTGTGTTGCATCATCTGTAATGTTGCTTACATTTTGCTGTAATCTGTCTACATTGTTTTTTAATGTCGCTAAATTTGCGTTGATACCATATTTGAATTCATGCTCATTGTTTTGAAGGTTTAATCCAAATTCAAATCCTTTATTACTTACTGAAGCAGAGTTAACGCTTGTTGGCAAAAAGTTTCCGACTGTTCCCGGAGGCACCACATTCAATAAAATATCATCTGTTATTTTTGAGAAATAATCTACTGTAAATGTTAGTTTGTTTTTCAAAATACCCAAATCTATTCCTACGTTTGTTTGTGTTGTAGTTTCCCATTTAACATCAGGATTCCCAATACGAATAAGATGCGGATCTGTTCCCAGAGTATATAAGTTATACCATTGGTGATCGCTTATTTCCTGATTCCCTGATTGTCCCCAGCTGGCTCTTAATTTTAAGTTCGAAATCCAATCGGCTTTTTCCATGAATTTTTCTTTAGAAACTACCCATCCTGCAGCAACCGACGGGAAATATCCCCACTTGTTGTTAGGTCCAAATCTTGATGAAGCATCGGCTCTTATGGTTGCTGTTGCAAAATATTTATTGTCATAACCGTAATTTCCAGATGCAAAATAAGACAGTAACGACCAGCTGCTTGCATTTCCGGAATTCCAAACATTAAGTGTGCTGTTTCCGTAATCTAAATATTGAAATTCCGGAGAGCTGTTTTCGTAATCATTTCTGCTGCCGCCAATAGCCGATGATTTGCTATTGATGCTTTCCATACCTAATAAAAAGTTTACACTATGAACTTCCTTAAAGGTTTTTACATAGTTTAAAGTATTGGTAAATGTAAAAGTCATTTCTTGTCCTCTGTTTTCGTTCAGACTGTTTGGGCGATTTTGTCTGCCCATTCCGTAATATTGATAACTCGTATCGGCAATATTATTATCACCAAAATTTTGAGCGAAATTCTTATTGTGAGTAAAGGCAAGATCTACTCCTAAACTACTTTTGAATTTTAATGATTTATCTTCTAAAAATGCATATTCTCCATACACATTTCCGAAGGTTTGAAAGCGTTCGCGCACATCATTTGTAAAATGAACTATGGCAAGCGGGTTCGACGTTAATTCATAATTTTTGCTCCAGCCGTCATTTGGACCTGTATAAAAAGGCAGATCTGTATAAGGATCATTGGCTTTGTAAGTAGGATCGCTTACATCTTTGTAAACGCCAATAACCGGTGCACGTAGTAGAGCATGACGAATAATTCCGGGCGCATCGCCGCTTGATGATAATTTATCTTGTTTGGTAAAACTTATCTGCAAATTGGTTCCTACTTTAAACCTGTCCGTAAGATTTGCATTTACGTTGGTTCTAAAATTGTATCTTTTGTATTGGTCATTATCTTCCGTTACAATTCCGTCAATTCCGTAATAACCACCAGAAATTAAATACTGCACATTTTCGGTCGCGCCGCTTGCCGAAGCCTGGAAATTGTTTGATATTCCGGTAGTAAATAATTCTTTCTGCCAATCAGTATCTGATAAATCTGTTCTTGTTCTTCTGTCAAAAGCATACGGGCTCTCTGCATTTGCAGCATTTCCGGTTGTATTGTGCCACGCTTGATCTTTTACAGCCATATACTGGCTTGCGTTTAGCATTTTAGGAAGGTTTGATGCATAGTGAATTCCTGAAAAAACCTCAACATCAAAACTTGTCATTCCTTTAACGCCGCTTTTAGTTGTAATAATAACAACTCCACCCGCAGCTCTTGATCCGTAAATGGCTGTTGCCGAAGCATCTTTTAATACGGTCATCGATTTAATATCAGACTGGTTCAAAAATGAAATGTCACGAGTTGCAACTCCATCAACAACATACAGCGCTTCATTATTTCCCAGAGTTCCTTCTCCGCGAATACGAAGTTTTATACCGTCGCCTGGAGCGCCGGTATTTGCCGCAACAAATACACCTGCAACCTGACCTTGGAGAGCCTGAGCAACATCTGCGACTCTGGTCTTAGAAAGATCTGTCATATCGACCTGAGTAACGGCTCCGTTTATAGAACCCTTTTTCTGACTGCTGTAACCTACTACAACTACTTCGTTTAATTTTTGAGAATCCTCTGTCAAGACAGCGTTAACTTCAATCTTGCCATTTACCGGAACTTCTTTAGTTACATATCCGATATAGGTAAAAACTAAAACAGCATTTGCATTAGCCTTAATTACATAATTTCCGTCAAAATCTGTTGCTGCACTTACCGATGAACCTTTTACATTAATATTTACTCCCGGCAATGGTCCCATATCATCTGAAACAACACCTTTTACAGTTTGTCCGTATACGATACTTCCTGATAACATTATTCCTAATAGAAATAAATGATAAAATATATTTTTCTTCATCATAGAAATGTGTTAGATTGATTAATAATCGTGGTTATTTTTTTCATCTTAATAAAAAATTGGTGATTTAAATGAGTTAATAGTTTTTTTTGAGCGATTGTTAGAAATCCTTATAAAAGTAATCGCAGGGTATAAAAAAAGGTGTACACTATTCCGTCAAAAGTGTACACCAATCAATAATTTATTCATTTACAATTAATTACACACCTAAAGTATCTTTTTAGTTTTGTATTTAAGCTGATAATTCTTAGGTGTTATATTATAGACTTTTTTAAATTCCCTATAAAAATAAGAGCGGTTATTAAAACCGGATTGATAACAAACCTCTGAAACTGTCAATACATTTTTACGCAATAATTCGGCCGCATGTTTTAATCGAATTGTTCGTATTAAATCACTTGGTGTAAAATTGAAAATCTGTTTTATTTTTCGATACAATTGCGAATTACTGATTCCTAATTCTTTTTCGATAAATAAACTTTGCAGATTTTCATTATCGATATTATCGCGTATCAATTCGATTACTTTTTTTATAAAGTCTTTTTCGTCGTTGTTTATTGGGAGCGTCGTTAGATTTTCGATCAAAGTATCCTGAGAAAAATGTTTTAGAATAAGCTCTTTTTCTTCAAGCAATTTTTGAATTCTCACTAACAAATGATCGGGATAAAATGGTTTTGGAATATAAGAGTTTGCACCGCTCTCTAAACCTTCGATTCTATGTATTACAGAATCTTTTGCGGTGAGCATTATAAACGGAATGTGACAGGTTTTTATGTCTGTTTTTATTTTTTTACAAAGTTCGACTCCATCCATCAAAGGCATCATTACATCGCTTATTATAAGATCAGGAATTTCATTCTCCAAAATTTCCAGCGCTTCGACACCATTATATGCAACTATAATTTTATATTTTTCTGCAAATAAATCCTGCAGGAATTGATGAATTTCTTTTTCATCTTCGACAATTAAGACTTTTTTACGATGATCTTCGAGAACGTCAAGCGATGAAATCTTATTGGGAAGTTCGTCTGATTTATCCGGAATTTCTTCCAGAATATTTTTAAGATGTTGTGATATTAAAGTCGAGCTTTTTTCCTGATCCAGTTCTTTATCGCTAAATGATTCTTTGCTGCAAGGCAATAAAATAGTAAAAACAGTTTCCTCATCTGCAACGCTGGAAACCTCTATTTCACCTCTTAAAACTGTGACTAATTTTTTAATATAAGCCAGACCTATTCCCGTTCTAAACATATCATTGTCTAAAACCTGATCTGAGTTGGATAGAAAAAACTGGTCAAATATTGAGTTTAATTTTTCTTCCGGAATTCCCTTTCCTGTATTGACAATTGTGATATTTAATATAGAAGCCTCTTTTCCTTCCATACGGAATTTAAGATCAATTTTTCCGTTTACCGGCGTATATTTAAACGCATTCGACATGAGATTGAATACGATTTTTTCGGTTTTATCTTTATCAAACCATCCCAATAATACCGATGGAACGTCGAGATTATACTCGATATTCTTGTCAAAAGCCCACTCATCAAATAATTCTGCTATTTGCTCCACGAGATTAACCAGGTCAAATTTTCTTGCGGTTACTTCCAGATAATCATATTCTGCTTTTCTAAATTCAAGTAATTGCTGCGTTAAAAACAATAATCGAGACGAATTACGCTGAATCATTTTAATAAACTTCTGGTTTCTTGCATCCAGATTTGTCGTTTCTGCTAATTTTTGTGCAGGTCCCACAATTAAAGTTAAAGGTGTTTGAAATTCATGCGCCACATTCGTAAAAAAAGTCAGCCTGTTTTCATGCAGTTCTTCTTCTCTTTTTCTAAAAAATATATTCTGGCTCAGAGACTGGCGTTTTTTATAATAACTTAAAACCAGCATTACCAAGAGTATAAACAAAACCAAATAAATGGTCATTGCGATGTTGGACTGCCAAAAAACCGGGCGAATATTAATATCAATCGCATGAACAGGTTTGCTCCAAACGCCATCGCTATTCGACCATTTTATCCATAATGAATAATTCCCTTTTGGAACATTTGTAAAAGAAATCACACGCCGATCGCCAATCACATTCCACTCTTTATCAAAATTCTGCAGTTGATAGGCATATTGGCATTTTTCGCTGTTGATATACGTCAAAGCAGCCAATTCTATATCGAAGAAATTTTGATTGTGTTTTAATGTAATCGAAGGATAATCAGATGAATTGGGTCTAATAACTAATCCCTGATAATAAGGAACGACTTGATTGTGCCCGCTAATTTTATCAATAAGAATATCCGGAACAATCGAAGATTCAACAATTTTTTGCGGCAAAAAATAATTGAATCCTTTTATTCCTCCCATAAATATCAAATCCGTTTTGCTGTTATGATAAAAGGCGCCATCTGCAAATTCATTATTCTGAAGGCCTTCGTTTTTTGTATAATTAATAAACTTAGAATTGCTGGTATTAAAATTTGATATCCCAAAATTAGTGCTGATCCATAGGTTTGATTTTTTGTCTAAAACAATTCCGTGGATCGTATTGTTAGGCAATCCGTCTTTGACCGTAAAATTTTTAAAAGTTGCTTTTCCGTCACTTTTTAAATCCTGCAGCACATTTAAACCAAAACTTGTTCCTATCCAAAGTTTTTTGTTGTGATCGATCTGCAGGCACAAAATATCATTGTTAGACAGACTTTCAGGATCATTATTTACGTTTTTGTAAATCTGAAATTGTTCTGTTTTTTTGTCAAAAAGATTCAGTCCGCCCAATCGGGTCCCTATCCATAATTGTTGTTCGTTTTTAGGAATAATCGAAAATATAATATTACTGCTTAGGGATTTTCCTTCTTTACTATTTGCTAAATATTTTTTGAATCCTGTTATTTTTAGTTTTTCGCCCAAACGTTCAATTTTACAGCGAATCATTCCGTAGCCATTCGTTCCCAACCAGATAAAACCGTTATTATCCTGATAAATAGCGTAAACAGATTTAAAATAATCACATTTTTCATTTCCTTCAATAGCAGACCAATTCATCAGTTTTGATTTTTTCAGGTCAAAAACAGTAATTCCATCTCCATCTGTTCCCATAAAAACAAGATTATCTTGCCCTTTGTGCAATGCAAATACGGCATTATTGATGATGCTGTTGTTTTCATTAAAATTTTCATATTGAACAGGTTTGCCATCATTGAGATAAAAATTAGACGGAAACCGAAATAATCCTTTTCCTTTTGTTCCAATAAAAAAGGAATTATTTTCTACCTCAAGAAAACTTCTGACAATGCCGCCTTCCAAATCCGGAATTTGGGTTTTCGAAATTAAATTAAAAGTTTTTTTTATCGGATATATTTTAAACAATCCATCGCCGTCTGTGCCGCTCCAAATTACTTTTTCGGTTCCCTGGATTAATGCCGTTATTTTTTGATTGTTGAGATGTTTCAGCCACGGTTTCGAAATGCAATTTCCCAATTCATCAATTATAAAATAGCCGGATTTGCCTGACACCAAAAGACCTTCAGAAACATGCGCTATAACCAAAGTCAATTTTTTATCGATTACTAAATCGTTTTCACTATTGTTTAATGAATACAGAAAAGCATTTCCAATTTTCGGAATTATAAAAACTTTTTGACTTGCAGTATATCCAAAAGCGCTGACATTATTGGAAATAAGTACCGTTTTTGAAACTGTTTTCTGATTATGCTTTCCTGTTTTTATGGTCAGGGAATACAATTTATCATCTTCAAATAATACTAATAATTCGCCGGTTGGAGAAAATTCCATTTTTTTTACGGCTTTTGTAAAAAGATTATTTGTATCTAATAATTGAAAAGAAGTACCATTGAAATAACCGATTCCCCAGTTTTTTACTGCACAAAATACTTTTTTTGAAATATCGAGAGCCATATTAAATTCAGACTCAGATAATGGCGGATTATTTTCTCTGGAGAAATAATATCTCTTGAATTTATCTGCTTTTTTATCGTATTGGTTAATGCCGTGAATGGTTAATATCCAGATTTTTCCTTTGTCGTCTTCATCTATTTTAAGGATTACCTGATTGCTTAAACTGGATTCATTATTGAGTTCCGGTCTGAAAATTTTAAAATCATTTGCATTGTAGCGGTTTAAGCCGTCCCAGGTGCCAATCCAAATTAAATTTTCTGAATCCTGAAAAATACAATTAACCGAGCTGTTCGATAATCCTTTTGTATTATCAAGCTGTTCCAAAGAATATTTTGTATCTGCAATTTTTGATGAATCCAAAGGAGATTTGCTTCCTGTTACATCCGCCTTATTATCTTTAATTACTTTAAGACTTTTAATATTGGCAACATCAAGAGAGTTAGGCTCTTTTTTATTATTACACGCAAATAATCCGGTAAGAATAAAACTTATCAGTACAATTTTTCTTTTTAGCATGTTGAGTTTTTACTAATTTCTATAACTTTAAAATCACATTATTTATATTAACAGTTACATTCAATTCGTCATTTTACTGTGTATTAAAAATTGAAAATCGAAACTTTTCAATTAGCTATTTAATTATTTTACGAATGAATATGATTATTATCCATTGTATAAAAAACCAAATAAATTCTCACATCAACGATCTTTTGAAGACAAAAAAACACAATTATAAGACTCATTATTAATCAAAAAAATCAAGGCAATTTAAAAATGCTTTTAATACAAGACGTGTTAAATTATTTAAGAAGTCAATTATCAATACCGCTTCTTCGTAAGTTACTGGCAATACCTTCCATCTTCATTTTCTTGAAAGCCTCTTTATAAGATATTTTTTAGGTCACTTTAAAGCATTTTAAAAGAGCCAAATTAAAATAATACTATCAAAAGATTGTTATTAATTTATAAAAAGGATTATTTTACATTCATCGCCCGGATGGTCAAAAACAAAAAAGCCAGCCCTATTTTTATTGGGCTGGCTTTTTTCGGTATTTATAACGAATTAAATATTATTTAACTTTCTAAACATTCTGGTCAAGTTTTCTAATACTATTTCATGGTAAAAATTATCTAAAATTATTATTGTTTTTAAATTTATAGACAAATTCGTTAGACTGTTTATCTCCCGGAAGATTGTACTTCATTATTATTTCATAGTTTCCATAGCGCATAAAGAGAAAACTAGCACCCATAAAACGTTTGGCAATTGAATCGGCACTTGCATCTCCATTAACGTAAGCGTTAATGATTTGATTATTTAAATCAACCCAATCCTGTTTGTAAAGCAATGGCATATTATACTTAAATGGAAAATTTCCTTTTGTCCATGCCTGGTTGACATTATTTTCTATACTGCTCATGTAATAGGCATTAAGCGGAATTGCTTTTGCAGGAATAACGCCCAGCTCTTCTGTATCTCTATTATTGATAGAAAAATTACCATTTAGCGGATAATCTTTATATAAGTACGGAAATATATCAGCATTATAATACTCATCATTTAATTTAGACTGCGCAATTATTAAAGCTTTATTGTCACTATAAGTCGCTCCTTGCAGTTCTGTCAAATCAAATGCTTCCTGACTTGAAATAGTGTTAGTCAGATAAATAACATCTGAGTACAGTACTCCAAAATTATAATTTTGCGTATTTATGGCATTCATTTTAGAACTGAATGTTTTGTATTTACTTGTATTAAATGAATACGTTAAACGCTCAATACTACCTTCTGCTTTTGATAATGCATCAGCCTGATTTTCTTTTATCTGTATATCATTTCCATCTTCGCTAATTGTATTTGTTTTTGTTGCAGCTGTAGTATTTTTTTGTGCAGCTTGTTTCAAATTACTGACAATAGAAAAGTTGTATTTTTTGTCTTGGTTAATATTTGGTAAATCATAATAAATTTCATTTGACCCGGTGTTATAATTAAAAGCTGTCGCCTTTGAATTAGAGGTTCCGTCTTCATCTACTTTGATACTGGTTTCCCAACTTCCATCTTCAAACAAGTAATCCTGACCTCGCTTAAGTTGAATATAACCTTTTGGGTATTCTTCTTCCAGAAAATATTTTTGATCTACAACAGGATAAGAATACTTAACGTTAGTAAGCGGAATATGATTAGGTGCACCTCCTGTTTTAAAGAGCCTTTCTTCATATTCTGTAGCTACCTTTCCATCGACTTTTATCGGCTGAAAAACGCCATTTACCATCTTTTGAAAACTAACCTCAACCTGAACTTTAAGCTCTTTATTTGGTGGTAAAATGTCTGATGATACAAAACTAACTTTATCTTTCATTGATCCCCATTCGAAAACACCAGGAATTTCTGTTGTACCATCAAAAACCTTGAATTTTTCTAATATTACTTTATAAGTAACATCGCCAACATCTTCAGGGATTACAAAAGCTTCGTTTACTTTCATTGAAAAAGCAGCTTGTGGTACAGCAAAAACATCCACATCAGTTGAACTTTGTTTTGGAGTTACATCTGTTATCAACTTAAGACCTCCTAATGGTGATCCATTTTCAAATTGACATTCTTCTCCCAGTTCAAATTTAAAACGGAATTTTCCTTTTATCAGTCCCCCAAGAATATTCATGTTTCCGGCTACATAACCTCGCATCCAAACCGGATTTGGTAATTTTGCCTGCAATAAAACTGCAGCTCCTCCTGAGATAATTGGAACTTTGAATTTTAAAAATGATAATTTAACTCTAATCCCTAATTCTCCCTGTAGATATGCATAAGATTGTCCGTTAGCATACCATCCGTTTATACCTACCTGATCTCCTGTATTAGAACATCTCGCTTCCTGATAATCTTTAAGCATAATATCGAATCCCATTCCTGCCTGAAAACGGGCATAAAAAAGCAAGAAACTTAAATCTCCGGTGTCAAAATCCAAGCTGGCGCCAAAGGCTAAACCTCCTCCATTTGCCAAAGCATTTTCATCACGCATATAATCTAATTCCTGAGCATCAACACCCAAAATTTGCGCAACAACCGGCGGCGGCGGCGGACTTCCCGGAAGAACTGTTCCTGCCATAAAGTAACTTGTTGTTTTTAAGAACATTCCGGCTACCCCTATTTTAATACCACATCTGTCATCTGGCGTTCCCATGTACATGTACCAGTCTTTTGGATCTTTATGAAAAACTCCCCAAACGGCTCTTCCTCCCGGTCCTGTTCCTGAAAGGAAGTTTCCTGGGGTATTGATATATACGTCGGTTGTAGCATGCATAGAGTTATTCTGAAAATCAAATTCGATAGCGGCTGCCATCTTTATTCCTACCGCAGCTGATAAATCTCCTGGAATTGCTTCTTTTGCTTCCGGAATATATTTACTGGCAAAAGACCCCTTAAGATCACTATCTGTAACTCCTAAAAAACTTTTCTTTGATGTAACATTTGAAGATACTTTGGTCATTAAGTCCGTAATATTTTTTAGCCCCGGTATTTTGGCCATAACATTGGCTTTACCAAAAATAGCTAATCTGTTTACGCCTCCTTTTGAGTTAAAAGCCATTTCAAAACCAGCCTCACCATCACAAACAGTCTCTGAACCTATATGGAAGTAAATTAAGGCTTTAATCCCGAGACTTATTTTTTCATCTGGTGTATAACTTAGTCCTGATGGAGAAAAGTCGCCAATAGCTACATCGGGATTTCGGTGCATTTTATAATAAGCCCCTCCGCCAAAACCATTGATCATAAATGGTGCAGGAGTTGGCTGCCATTTTACTGCGGCATCAAAATACCAATATCTAAAAGTAGTTCGTCCAAAAATAGCTTTTGCCTTTACGTTCACTATTTTTGCTACATCAACCTCTAAATCAGCATTGAATCCATCTCCATATACGGGATCTTTTTCCATCAGAATAAGACCTCCTTTAATGGTCAATCCGCTAAATTCACACTCAATATTAATGGCAGATAAATCCAAACCGTCATATCGGCTTCGCTGCCTGTATCCATCATCATACATTTTGCCTTTTATACCAATTCTGGCTGTGGCACCGGCTCCAATACTTTCCATTAGATTAATTCCTAAATCAAAATCGATTCGGGAATTATCTCCATTAATAGCGACATTTATGTTACCAATCGAAACAGGGAAATTACCAAAAGCAACCGTACCTTTATATCCCATATTTCGAACCGAAATGATTGGTGAAACGGTTTGCAGCTGCAAATTCTCAAAAGAAATTCCTTTAAAATCAACTGTCTTTTTTCCTTCTACATCCTTTTCATCAGATGCTCCTTTATTGGTTCCGAAAGAAACTGTTCCGTTTAAATTGGCTTTTGGCAAAAATTTTCCGTTAACCAATTTTAATTCTACAGAACTATTGGGCAATAACAGGGCTTTTGCTTTCCAGATATCAAAAGCTATAGAATCTTTTGTAACAACAATTAATTGCTGTTCTTCCATGGAAATAAAACCATTATAAGCCAAACCTGCTCTATTGGTTTGGGCTGGTTTAGCCGGAGTTGTTGCTGTCGTCATCGCTCCGGTAGCCGGTGTTGTAGTAGTTGGTGTTGCGGCGGCTGTAGTTTGTTTCTTTTCCGGCGTTGCTTTACTTATTGGCAAAAGAATCTGACCGCTCAAATTTGCTTTTACAAAGGTATTCGCGGCAATTGTTACATCAATATGGTCAAGAGAATAAGCCCACGATTTTTCCTGGCTCGTGATGCCTCGATCGAGTGGAAAAACATTATCTGCATAAAAAGTTCCCGAAACTCCATATTTGTCTATGATAAGATTTTGTGCTCCTACATGAAGCCTTTCTTTACTTGATGCAGTATCAGTGGTTTGAAATTCTTTCGGCAGGCCTACATCAAAAGTCTGAATGAACACACCTTTCCAGGCTTCCTGACTTGGTACTAAAAGTGCATTTTTTGCATAATATTCAGGAAATATGACGGTCGGATCGTTTTTTAAATCACTTAAATCTAAAACTGCATTACTGACTAAAAACTGAAAATTACCCTCAAAATCTTTTCCGTTTCGTTTATCTTTTAATGTAAAAGGCTGCAAGCTTACATTTACCAAAATATCGTTCCAGCTACTTGCCATAAAGCTAAACTCTCCTCTAACTCTATTCGGTATTTGAACAGTTTTTCCGTTATAATAGGTTTTTGGAACTGTCGTTTTTGCTTCATCTACAGTTTTAGTTACGGGATCAATTGGTAATATAAGATTTCTTGAAAACTCTACTGCTCCGGAAATTTTCATTTCTTTAAAACCGTCGCAGTCAATCGTGACATACGTTAAATCCTTAACATCTCCGGTTGCCATATCAAAACCGCCATAAAGAGATACCTGCCATTTGTTATCGCTAAACGGAATATCTACATTGCCCAGCAATACCAATTTAGCTTCGCCCATAATACCTCCCTGATGCGATAATTTTACATTATCGGCACCAAAAAATAATTGCATTGGCTGCCCATTTTTGTCTTTTTGTGGAATATCAACTCTACAAAAAACAGTTAGAGTGGTATATTCCGGCGAAAAAACAGCTTTGGTAATTCCGATAGAATACTGAACATTATTTACTGTATTTCGAATTCCGATTGGTAATTCTACCAAATCCTGATTCGAAAATTTATCTACCCAGCGATCAGAAGCTTCTATTTTTTCAATAGCGCTCGAAGCTGCGCCGGCTTCCTTTGGAGCTGCAAGATCCTGCCCGTAAGAAAAGACAACTGAAAGTAAAATAAATAATACCGATAGATGTATTTTGTAAAATTTTTTCATAAGCAAATAATCATATTTTTTGTAAATGAAGCACAATAACTTCTCTATATTTTAGCCTGACTTTTTATTGAAACGATTCTTGGAACTCTTTTTATGCAGAAGAGCAATATCCTTTTAATTAATCTTTAAATATTTAAATTCAACCTCATCATCTTTGACATTTTTAATGGCTAACTCATGATAAAAAGGAATTAATTTGATTTTTAATTCTTCAATTACCTCTGTATCTGTTTTTTTCTCTTTCATCATTTTAAAGAATTGATTAAGTTCTTGTTTATTAAAATTTGAAAGATTTTCATTTTGGTGAATTTCAGCCGCTGGTGTATTTGCTAATATTGAAATTTCATTAATCATCCATCTATGAACCAACAAAGGCTGTAATTTTTTATTTTTTCGCTCAACTAATTTTAAATACGATTTATAACTTGTTTTGTCTGTTATATCTTGTTCATTTACGCCGTGTAGTTTATGTTTGTTGACTCTTCCCAGCGCCATAACATAATCATTTTCAAAACCTTCATCTTTTCGCTTCATTTCTTCTTGTAAACTTTTTACAGTTTCAAGAATATAATTGTTGTACTTATCTAAAATGTCATTATTTAAATCATAAGCTTTTAAATAAGTCAACGCTTTTTCTTTAAAGCTTTCATCATCAGGAGTCAAAGTTGTAAGGGTCAGCAAATGCTGCAATTCATCTGAGTCTTCCTTTGGAATTGGTCGTAAAGCAAGTTGGAGATCCTGTAATTGCTTTATGATTTCATCTCTGGTTCCCTGATATGTCTTTTCTTTATAATTTATTTTTAAAACAGGATTTAAAACAATTTCCTTTTCTTTTTTAGGTTCTTTTTTCGCTGGTAATTTTAATTTATCAATTGAGTATGCGTAATTGAATGTAGCCGTTAAATCATTAAATTTCTGAGTATTTGTACTGCTTCTAAACATCGAAATAATATTCATACTAAAGTTATGTTGTTCGAGCAGTGTATAACTATTGTTGAACTTAATCCCAAAAACAGAACTCGAATTCATATCTCCCTGAGAGTTATTATACAGAAATCCCAAATTAGTATTTAGCTTGTCTTTAAATAACTTCTTAGAAGCTCCTACTGAAGCTCCCGTTGAAGAACTATTATTTATACCCACCTGATTATTAGTATAATTAAGCGAGCTATTTAAGGCAACTTTCATCTCGATAAAATTTACTGAATGTGCCAAATTATAATTTTGAACGGTGCTTGCCTGCCCTCTGCGTATCACTCCTCCCTGCTCATTTGCCTGACCAGCAATACTATAATTGAAATTTAAATTTTGATTTCTTTTACTTCCAAAAGCATACGACATGTTTACATTTGCATTTTGCGACAATTGTCTATAATCTAAAGTATCGGATACTACTACATTTGGGTTGTTTATTAACTCAAACTGATCCAGTTTTTTATTTGTGTAAGTTGAAAAATTTGAATAACTCCCCGTAATATTAATTTGATCTGTCGCTCTATAATTCATGTTAATCGAACCAACAACACGCTTGGTATCCTGCTTTTTTTCCTTCGCCAAATCGTCTCTTTGAAATCCTAAACTGGTCGATACCGTAATTTTATCCTGATAAAAGGGGCGTGAAAAACGCAGCGCAATATTTTCTAAATCATTATTAAAATACAATGCTCCTAATGTATTGTAATTAGGATCTATACGCTCATACGTTAATCCTACAATGCTTTTTTGAATATTATAATCAAAATTTACATTTAATGCGTTCATAAAACTTGTACTTTCTTTACTGGAAAATAACTTGTCTCTAAAACTTCCACCCGAAAGGGTATTACTTCTGGTATCATCGGTTAAAACAGACAAAGCATATTCAACATTTAAATTTAAATTTTTGATTACAGATGTACTAAAAATCAAACTGTTTACGAAATTTTCTTTTGGTGTTACTCCTTTGTCAGTAACCATTGTTAGCGAATTAAGATCATCTTTGGCGTAAAAACCAATCCAGCCCAGTTTATATCTTTCTTTTTCAAAACCTATTTTTGCTCCATAACCAAAACGTTGGTATACCGGAATTCCGCCTAAAGCTTCGTCTTCTGAAACGGCTTTTAATAGTTGCCCTCCCATTAAAGATATTTTAAAAGGGCTTTGCGGAGTAAGTTCTAAACCAACTCCTTTAAACGGAAAACCACTTAAGGTATAAGGCGAAAAAGTCATACTTACATTGCCTATATAAGCCTTTACCCACTTATATTTTGGCATAATACTTAATCTGTTAAAATCAAACGGGGCTGTATAACCTAAGTTATTTCCCTGATTGGTTATGCTATAAGATAACGGAACGCTAAAATTAAAAGCACTAATATTCAAATTCCCTGAAAGCAAATAGGTAAAAGGCTCACGTGAATTTTGCGTGTCAGCATTAGATGTATAATACATCATATTAGCATTCACATTACCGGTTACTTTAAAATTTGGCTTATAAAAATTCTCTAAGTCTACATCTTGCGCATATCCCTTCCTGCAAAAACAACAGGCAAAAACAATACATAACCAAAACAAGATCTTCTTATTCTCTCTCTTCATTTATTGGTTATTGTTTTTGTACTTTGATGTCACATAAAATATAAGAACTTGCTCCGTTCTTAACCATATCTTTAATTTTTATGGCTCCTTTTCTTCCGTCTTGTGTTTTAAATAAAATGATTCTTGGATAGACCAAACCAAACTGCTGTTCTCCCGCAGCGCTGTAACTTATATTTAAAGATTTTATCGGACTGTCATTTACCATAGCATCAAACTGCGATTCTGTGAAGTTTAAACCACAATTACACAAGTTTTGAGAATTGATAAAAATGGTGCTTTGAGCATTTTGTAATGACAAAAACCCATAATTATTTGCCTGATCAGGCGATATAAATCTATTGTAAGTAAAATTGCTGTTTAATCCCTGAAAAACGATATCTATAAGACCGCTATTCTGGTCGTTTATTTCATTTGCTTTGTAAACCTGTCTCGTTACTGTCGAGAACATGGCACCAATATTATTGTTGTTATGTGCCGAATTTATTCCTAATTTAATATTCGTTAATGTGCGCAAATTAGTATCTGGTAAAACTGTAATAGTCGATTTAAAAATTTGGTTTGTTTTGTCATTAAAGGCCTCTAAAGTAACTTCATGACTGCCTGCATTTGTAAAAACAACTTTAGGATTTTCTTCTGTTGAAATAGATGGATTTCCGCCTTCAAAACTCCATTTATAACTAGTTGCACTAATCGATTTATTAGTAAAATTAATTGTTACGGGAGCCTCATTATCATCGTCTTCAAAATTTGGTTCATACGAAAACTGGCTCACTAAATAAGGAGCAACATTTATGGTTTGAGTTTGTTTTTCTGATTCAAAACCGTTTGAAACAGTTAGCGTTATAAGATGATCACCAGAAGTTGTAAACACCACATTCGGGGGCGTTTTACCTGTAAAAGTTGCTGGAACTCCATCCTGAAAATCCCATTTAAAAGTTAATCCTTCTCCAATAGTAGCATTTTTTAAAACTACCTCAACCGGAGAGTAATTGCTTTTTATAATTTCATGGGTAAACTCAATATTAATTCCTTCTTTTATTACTACACTTTTACTAAATTCTTTACGTTCTCCGTCTACATTTGTAGCTATTAATTTGATGGTATAGGTTCCTTGTTTTTTATACAATACTTCACCAGGACTTTTTGCAGACGAAATAGCGGGCTCACCACCTTCAAATGTCCATTCGTAAGTATCTGCTCCGGTAATTTTATTATCAATTTTAACAATTACAGGTATTGATTCATCTTCGTTGGCATACGAAGTCGTAAAATCACCCTCTATGACTATAGCGGTTTCCTGATAACAAGAAGTAATAACAACAAATAAGAGTAAGAGTAAAGTTTTTTTCATTCAATTTATTTTAAAACATTACAGCTTTTTATGGCTGTAATGTTTTTTATACTATATAAATTTCTACTGCAAAAATTATAAATAACGTTTGATTATTTTATCTTCAGAAAAGGCCCAGACAACATTGTTTTTGTATGCAATAGCCCCAATTTTCTGGCTGTGTGTATAATCTAAAGTCCAGGCAGCACCACCATTTGTAGTTTTGTATATTTTATTCTCTAAAATCGCCCAACCCGTATTAGCGTCTTTAAAAGTGAACTTAGTGAATAATTCGCTGTTGTAAACCTCAGTCCAAGAATCACCTCCATTGTTGGTTTTAAATAACTTCACGTCTAATAAAGATTGATTGTAATGATTAATTAAAAGAAAACCGTTTTCGTTATCTACGAAACAAATTTCTCTGGCAATATATCCCGCTTCTTCATTAACAAATGGGTACTCTTTCCATCCATCAGTTGTATTGTTTTTAAATAAAATAAAAGGCTTATTAACACCCACTGTAATAGGTTTATAACCAATTACCCAAATATGATTGTTATCTATTTTTGTTGACTGAAAAAGATTAGCAATAGTACCGCTAAGTTCATAACTTTTCGTAAAGTCAAGTCCATTAGATGTTGTGTAGACCTTTCCGTTTTGTGTTACAACTGTTCCGTCTTTCATGTTGGCATCTACATATATACAGTAATAAACATCATTGATGTTTTCTATATTTGCGAATGCTTTTGTAACTACAGAACCACCCGCTGTTATTTTTGTCATTTTAGGATTTCCAATCCCACTGCTCCATCCTTCATTATTAGTAGTGACATGAAACACCGAACCATCCGCCCATGGTTTCCATGTAATACCTCCATCTGAAGTTTTAAAACTACCTGAAAAATAAACAATCTTATCACTTTCCATCTGAATATTAAATGTTTCCCCGTCTCTATCTAAGTTGTTCTCTTGTGCTATCCAACCTGTAAGAGAACGAGCAGGAAGAATACCAATATTACCTTCGTAATCATTTTTTACTTCGTTCGTTAAGGTTTTATTTTCTATTTCGATCTCTAATTTTGGGAGAACTTTCTCTGTTTGAGGCAATACAAATTTAATTTCAGTAGCAGCAGCTGAAACAATTGTTGCTACAACACCATCAAATGTTATTTTGATATCGCTTGCTTTATCTGAAAAATTTTCGCCGTAAATACTTATTGTTTCGCCTGTTTCACCTGCATTTTTAGAATATGATGTTACTTTTGCTGTTTTTACCACAACAATCGGTGGTTCTGGAGTTGGAGTTGAATTATCTCCTGAATCTGAACTACAGCTATTCAACGTAAAAAAAAATTGCAACACCGACACTAGTAAAATTCTCTTTTTCATTATTTTTATATTTCTGTTTACTTAATTATTTTTTACTTCCTAAAGTATAACCATTACCTACCAAAACCCTTGCAATATTCATAGCCGTAATATCTTTACTCATTTTATATCCTATAGGATTACCTCTATTATCAAAAGTAGCTTTTAGAACTTTTTTATCGAATGTAATCAGCTCCTGATTTAAAAATTTATCATAACCTGAAACCATTCCTGCTTTTGCAAACCATGTCGCTATCAGATAACCATCTAAGTCAGTAACTTCGTATTTTAACTCTCCATTTGTAGAAGGCGAAGTCATTTTGATATATCCGATTTTTTTATCGTTTGGATCCTGATTTTGTGCTTTTATACTATAAATAACACCTGTATCATCAATTGCTAACTGATAGCTGTCTATCAAATTGTTCATTTTATCACCATCGTCTTTAATGCCTAAAAGTTTTTGAGAAACACCTGTAGGTTCCCCGTTAATGAAATTCTCCACCGTTTCTTTATTTAAACCATCAATATTCAAATAGTTATGTTCTGCCAACGTGTTCACAACACTTTTCTCATTATTAAAAGGATTAAACTTTCCTGTAGTAAAAGCAATTTCATTAAACTTTCCTGTTGTTTCGTTTCTTAATTCGATCCATGGAATTGCTGCCGGATCAGCAACTTTTTTTAGTTCTGCCGTAACACTGTAGCTTTTATCAAGATTCGATATTTTAAAAAGTGGTTTTTTACCTTCTATATAACCAATTGTTTTTTCATCGAGTTTTATTTCTCCTTTATCGATTTTTATTTTTTGTGCAAAACTACAAGTGCTTATTAGCACAATTAATAGGGTCAAAATGTTTTTTTTCATAGTGTTTGTTTTGTATTTATCTTTTGTTTTTGAAAGCTTTATTTTGCTTTCCGCTATTGATGATTTTTAATTATTAATTAATTTTTATTTTATTTGCCTTATGTCATATCTTAAATGGTTAATATTAAAGGTGCTAAGTTATAATAAATTACGTAAGATAAATACTATTTTTTTTAAATATGGAATTTGTAATGATTATTTGATCAAATCAAAAACTAACATTTTTTTTTGCGATTATACTTTTTATTTGTTTAGAATTTGGCTCAATTTAAACATTTTCTATTTCTACAACTCCAAAAACACGACAACTATAATACCCTCCATATTCTTTAAAATTGAAAATAACTATAAATTCCTTATTACAAGTACTAGAAAATGTTTTCATGTAACGATACTCATGTTTTCTATCTTCATTTTCTAAATTTTCAATTTTATCAATCCCAATTTTTGCTAACTCTTCATAACTTATATTTTTTTCAACTATAACTTCTTCATAAAGCGATATTGATTTTTTTAGTGATAAGATTACTTGATGTTTCTCTCCTTTATCATTACAATAAAAAGTAACAGGAACTTCATCATCATAGTAGTTCACCGGAAAAGTCTCTTGACTTAATTGAATTTTCTTTACAAAAACCATATTTAATATCTTTATTATTACTTTCTATAGTTATTTAATTAACAATTTTAGCCCCTCATCTTTTACAAAATCACTAAATGTATTTTTGAATTTCAATATCTCTAATCCATCATTCAAAATGTATACCTCAGGATCATCTTTTTCTGATTCACAATCAAAAAAATAAAAGATATACCCTTGCCATTGTCCAAAAAAGAAATAACTATTTTTTATAAAAGGTTTTTCATTTTCCGTTTTTCTATCATCAAAATTTATCATTTCAATAACATCTGACTTATTTTCTTTCAATGAAGGATAAGTCATATAATAACTACCAAATAGGTTACCTGTATGACTACCAAACTCCAATAAGTATTCTTTATAAGCCAATGGAAGTTTTAGTTGAAATTCATTTTCAATTTCATCTATTATTTCACTTGTAATTCCTTTTGAATTACCAATTTCTGATTTATAATGTGTCAAAAAAGATAAGTATTGCATAGTTTTTATTTTAATAATGTAATTTCGGACTTGTAACAACTCTAATTTTTACACTAGGAAACATATCACTAAATTGTTGAAATATTGCTGAACAGGAAGGACAAGGACAAAGATCACTTGTTACCTTAATTTCTCCCTCAACATTAGGATATTTATTCCCTTTAACGGCATTTTTTTGTTTAGCAAAATATTCTAAACCTATTGATTCAGTATCTAAATGTCTTGTGGCAATAGAGGGTTCAAAAACTCTTTCACCATTTTTTAGTTTTATTATAAAGTCTTCGGGAATGAATTGAGAACTATTTGCCATTTGATTATTATATCCCTCACCACTTGCAATTAATTTCTGTTGTCCATCAAATTCAATTTTAGCTAAATTTCTTTTATTTCCAATTTCATAAGTAGATTTGGTTTCCTTAACAAACTTATCCCAATTTGAATCAGAAAGCTCAACTGTAATTTTTGAATTATTCTTACATAGATCTCTGAATCCCTGAAAATCAACCTCATTCAAGACATTAGAAAATAAATTATCGATATTAGTACCTAATGCTTTTCTAGGTTCTTGAATTATCTTGCCAACAAGGCTATTATATTTCCCGTTAGGTGATTTTTCTATTGTGATTTTTAAGTACCCCTCTTCTGCAAGTTGTGTAAATGTTTTAGGATAGCCACTAGATTCTCTCGGTATATTCCATTTAGTTTGTTTTCCTAATCCTTTCTCATTAAACCAAGGTATAATACTCGAAGTTTCTGCATCAAATGGTAATTTTTTAATAATTTCGATATTATATTTAACATCATACTCGTTTTCGGCAATATTCAACGCTCTCTGCGTAAATGAATATGGGACACCTTCAACAGGAGATGTGAAATTTCCTGTAAGTACTGGCACTCCATTTTCTATTTTTAAAATACCTCCATATCGATCATACTTTTGTCCAACATCTAACGAATGCTTAAACATATTGAATCCACCATTGGCCGGTGGCCAAATAATTTTATTTCCAATAGGAGTAACTTGAAGATTAATTGAGTATTCTTTATAGATAACTTCTAATTTTCCCCACTGCTTTTGTTTATAATAATTCCAAACTTCACCTCTTATTCTACTAGGTAATTTATCAATGTTTGTAAATTGTTGGTTTAAAGTACTCTCAAAAGCTTTTTGATTAACAAATAAATCATCTACTATTTTAGATTTATTAGGATACCACCATGTTTTAAACTTATTAATATCACTTCCTATTACAAGCAATTCTGCATCAGAAGTATTTTTCCAAAGTGTAGCAAATGCATCATAATCTTCAGTAAAATTAGTAATGTCATCTAATTCTCTTAAAACATCATCAGATGCTTTTCCAAAAGTTGATACTAATCTATTTTTTGTAACCAGATCAAAAACTTCAAATTGTTCTTTTAATGCATTTAATTTGAGTGTTTGTAATCTATTCCCAAAAAATGAAATATCAAGAGTTGTGTTCTGCATTTTACTAATGCCTCTCCAAACATTCATTAATTCTACTCCAGCAAAATCAAATGATTTCATTTTTGCGTAAAATGCTTTTGTACTACGAACTAAATTTACTTTACTTAAGTTACTGGCTAAATTATAAATGTTAGCTCCAGCATCAGCAATCATAACAGAGTTGTAGAAAAATTCCCAAGCATCATAATATGATTCATATTTTTCTTTAAATGCAGGATCTTGATTTAGTTTTAGTCTGTCTTTCTTTATTAATTCATCTCCAGCTGCAACTACACCTCCTGCATAAGTTAAATATGCCAAATAAGAAGTCCCTCCTGTAAATGTTGCTGTAACTACTGCTGCTCCCATGGCAACCCCATTACCTAATGAACGAATACTTTGGTTTGTATCATCGTCTATAATAGCTTGTTGATAGGCTGCTGCCATAAAAGCCGGCACTGTATATTCGACTCCTTGCTCTATACCTAAGTTTAGGTAATTTCGGGAAGCAATCATAATTACAGGTTCAAACAAGTTTACATTTAACTCATACCTTTCAGTAAAATCTTTTGGTTCATTACCCGGCAATGTTATATAAACTCCATCTACTTTTTTAAGCAGTGTATGCTGAAAACTTATAGAATTACTTTCACCAATTTTTACAAAACTATTACCTAAAATTTGTGGCTTGAATTTTACATTATCTTTAATGTCTATAAAATTAAAAGAACCACTGCCATCATCTACCGTTCCTAAATAAACAGGGTTAATACTTGCCACTGGATAGTCAAAACTACTAAATCCATCAGGGCCTATATCTACCATCGTAGCTATCGTTGGCTTAATTCCTAAATCTTTATAGTACTTGGAAACCCAAGCTGATAATCCTCGAAACAATGGAACAATTTCTGACATTGTTGCATCGTTATTAGTAAGCATTCCTCCTCTACTTTTATCAAATATATTTTTTATCCATTCAGAATTATTTTTCATGAAACCATCCTTCAACAGTTTTAATCTATCTTTCTCTGGAGTAGTAAGAATCAAATTATCTAAAAAGAAAGCATCCCCTAAAGAAAGAGCAGTTTTACTAAACTCCCAATCTGCATCATCTTTTGATTTGTTAATTAAATTATCAAGAATAATAATTCTTTGCTTAATATCTATATTTTCAAAAAGGCAATCTTTATAATTCTGTTCTAAAACATTATTAGTTTCTTTTGATGTAAAACTTGCTGTAATGCCTTCAATATCGCTTAATTCGAATTTCAATAATTCTCTAATATTGTCTGCGGTACAATTTAAAGGCGCTTTTGAGCCAGAAATAGCCCATCCTTTTTCTTTAGGATCTTCTATTGAATTAGAATTAAAATCTACACAATTTAAAACATTAGCATTATTTTGATTCTTTTTAATAATAGAAAGCAATCCATTAGCTGTTTGATATTCACTAGCAATTTCACTAAACTTAAGATCTAAAAATCCAGCTGGACAATCTACATAATTATAAAATAATGTTACCAAAGATTGTGCTTTTGGAGTAACGGTCACAGGATTTAAAACTTCATCTTTAGAATCTTTAGTTTTGTATACTTTTTTATCATTATCCCAGTAGTAGTGTTTAATATTTTTAAATACCTTCAGTTGTTTATCATAATCGTAAATTACAAAACCAGGACATGTCCCAGAAGGAATTAAAATATTAGATTTCTCAAAAGTTAATGTGTTAGATTGCGGAATATTAACAATTCTATAATCTGGAGTAACTACATAATTAGCAAACTCCCCACTAGACTGACTCTGAAACGCATACAGCTTAAACACAGGATCATTAATTTGTTTCCAATCCTGATGATTTAAAACTGTTCCTGAGCTATAATCCATTAATAAATCAGTACTTGATTCAGAAGTTTTGTAAACCTCAAAAGGATGTTCTAATTTAAAAATACCATGACCTAATTCGTGTGCGGGAGTTTTATCTAATCCAGTTTTAAATACATAACCAAACTGTCCATTCAAACGCATGTATCCTTGTTGCCCAGTACTTGAAGTTTTATCTGTTACAAAAAGCACATAACTTGATTCTGTGCTTTGGTACAAACTGTTTATGCTTTGTTGATCTGCACTATAGGTTGATGTAAGTGTGTTTTTCTCTGTCTGAATCGTATTTCCTGAAACTACACTGTTTATGTTTAATACTTTCTCTTTTGTAAAGTTTATTTTAATCCCTACTTTATTATAAATTGCCTGAGTATTGGCAATAACTTGATCCAGTTTCTTTTCTGAAACTTCATCTGTAGGAACTAATGCAACATTAACATTTTTTGGAGAAATATCTACAAGCATAAAAGCGCCGATAACTTTCCATTTTCCCCCCTCTTTTATGGTAGCTAATATTTGTTGTTCAGCATAACTCAGGGTTCCTTTTACCGTTATTACAAAAACTTTATCATTTCTTTTAAAGTCGATTTTAGCACCATTTTGAGTTTTAAAAACAATACTGTCCAATTTTACATTGGTATCTGTAACGGTTACAGTACCTAGCAACGTATCTGAATCGCCATTTAAAACTGCTTTGTAAGGAAGCGCTACGTCACCAACTTTTTTGTATAACTTTTGTAAAGCCGCAGATGCATTATCAGGCATTACATCAAAAGCATATTTACTGCCATTGCCAGAAAATGCAATAGAAATTCCTTTGGCAGTAAATGCTGTCGCCTGACCGCTTTTATCAACTCCATCTGTATTTTCCGGAGTTGGTTTTCCTCCTGCAGCTGCAGCTATAGGTTCATTACTTCCGTTTCCATCTTTGTCTACATTATAGGTATTCCCTTTAGAATCTGTAATTATAGTATCTTTTCCTCCGGGAATAGTTACCTGTTCTCCATTTGTACCATTTACAAGAATATCTCCATTAGGATTGATAACGATATCTTTTACTTCAAACGGAACAGTTTCTTCTATTTGACCGCCCTGACCCTCACCAGTAAAATCTTCTACATCGGCAATATTTTTCCAATCAGCATTATAACTTGTCTCAACAACACCACTGATTAATTGATAATCTGTATTAATGACAATATCCTTAAACTCAACTGCAATTTTAGTATCGGCCAAATAAGGCACAATAATATATCCTTTACCGGAATATGGACTGTTTTCTCCCTGAAGCTCTAAAATTGTAACCGGAAAATCTCCCGCTTTAAAAGTTTCGCTCTGAATTAAATTCGTAAGCGGTTTTTGATTCTGAATATTAATTTGAGGAACAATACCACAATTATATGCCGGAACTCCGCTGGTTTCAGTAGGTGTTGTAAAAGTGTTTATTCCTGAATACGTAAATGACTGAACGCCTTCGCTTACAGGATCGCAACTTGAGCCTACTCTAAACTGATAGGTTACACCTGGTTCTAAATTGGTGATTAATGTTTGTTTATTTAAACTGTTTGATGAAAACCATTGCGCATTACGCACATCCTGCTTTTTGTATTGTACCTGATAACGGGTATGCTCCGGTATTCCTTCCCAAGTGATTTTTACACTTTTAGAACTCTGAGATTCGCTTAACAAAAAGGTTGGAGCTGCACAAGAGGCAGTATATTTAAACGAATATATCTCACTATAGCCATCATTTTTAAAGACGGCATTTTCTGAAAGTCCGGTAGTCGATATAGCTTTTACTCGCCATGCATATCGCAGACCGGGAGTAAGAATTGGCATGCTTAAATTATACAGCAAAGCGGTTCCAAAAAGTGTTTCCTCATATAAAATGGGAGACATTTGAAACCCAATTTGCGGATCTAACGTTGGATCGATAAGCTGTTTTAACTCGAATTTATACGATATATTGGTCGCATTTATCTGACGCGGTGTCCAGGTAAATAAAATATTTGGAAATTCTGTCGACGCAATTTGCTCGTTTTTTTGTGGTGTGTTTAATAATGGTGGATCATTTAAGATCAGATATAAACTGGCACAACTTTTCTGTGAGATTTTTTGGTTGGTTAAAAAATCGTACATCTCAAAACAAAAATTGTACATTCCTTCCGGCAACGGATTAGCATATTGGGCCGGAGAAATTCCCTGTAGATTTTCTAACCTAAAAAGGGCGGAAATATCGGTATTAGTCAGCGTTTGTAATTCACCTCCATTTATAAAAATAGGTCGCTGTCCTTGTATAAAATCACTACTCTGTACATTAAGTCCGTTGCCTTGTATGTATAATTTTAAACGTACCTGTCTTTGCGATATAGAGATATCAGTAGGATTTATCAGCAGCTGCATTTTAGTATCCATACTAGTAGCATAATCTGATATTTTGACGCTATACGGACTATTAAAAAGAGGTGTTAACTGAACTGGATATAATTGCGCATATCCGGTTACACTAAAAAACAGAAAGAGAACAAATAAATGTATGTTATTGAAAAGGTTTTTCATTTTTTAATAGATGATAATTTTTTTAACCAATGTTTGTTGTCCTGTTTCTAATACCAGAATATACATTCCGGATTCTAATGACGTCTCAAAATCTATTTCATATTTTTTCTTTCCTGAATCATTTTTCTGAATCATCGTATTTTGTCCTGTCGTAGCAAATAACCTTAAATTTACAGCACTAATATTCTCTAAAGTTACAAGTGCTTTAAAATTACCATTACTCGGATTTGGAGTTACGATAAAATCTACAATAAATTGCGATGCAGTACCTGTATTTGGTAAACCACTTCGTTTTTCAACAGTAATATTTTTATTGAATGTTGCGTAACATTCCCCTTGCGTTTGCTCTAAACCAATGGCATAGACGCCTGTTGCATCAAACTTAAGGGTTATGTATTTTTCCTTTTGTTCTATAATTTTTACTCCGTCCGGAATTACCCATTTGGTACTTTCTCCAAAAGGATTACTGGTATTCACTAAAATTACTTCCTCATCTAAATAGGCTTGTGAACTCAATAAAAACTCTGAACTAATAATAGCCTGACTTGTTTTTATTACAATTTCATCTTCGCTAATGCAACCTAGTCCTGAGGTTACTTTTACCTGATAAGTTCCGGCTTTTGATACATTTATTTTTGCTTCATTTGATGTAAATCCGTTTGTAGATGTCCAGCTGTATTGTGCATTTTCATCGGCAATTGTAGCATCTAAGTCCAGAGTTTGTTCACTACATAATGTTCTGTCGGGACCAATATTAACAATAACTGCTTCGGGATCTTTTAAAACAAATCTCTTTTTGTACACACAACAATCCGGGCAGGTGATCGCCACTTCATAATTTCCTGCTTTCAGATTATTTAAATCTTTTGTCGTAGCACCAGTATTCCATAAATAGCTATATGGTAAGTTTCCTCCTTTGACATTTAGTTCTATTGAACCATCATTTCCTTTAGAACAAACTGGGTTTATAATATTTTCTGTAGTTAATATTCCATTTGGATCACCTACAAAAATACTTCCCTGAACGACACAACCTTTTGCGTCTGTTGCTATTACAAAGTAATTATTTGTTGTAATGTTTTCTATTTTAGATGTTGTTTCACCATTTGTCCACTCGTAGGTATATGGCGGAGTTCCACCTGTAACATGCGCTTCTGCCCAACCGTCATCTCCTGTTGTACAGCCAACATCAAACTTGGTGAAGGATAATTGTAATTTTGAAGGTTCCGGCATATTTTGCGTAACGTCTTTTTCTTCAACCAAAGCATTATTAATATAAGTTCCTAATTTTATTCCGTTAGCATCTTCAATATTCAAGGCGTAATTACCGTCTGATAAATTTTCTGCAGTTTCGTCGTGATCGTTCCAGATAATCCAGGAATTACCTTTTTGTTTTTTCCATGTATAAAAATAAGGCAATCCATTGTTTTTTGCAGCCTCTAACTGAATTCCACCCTTAACATGAGCTACCAGAATACCATCCTGAGATTCATCTCTTTGATTGTCTTGTGGATTTGCATCTGTTTCATTTCCAAATTCATTACCTACATTACAGGAAATAGTACGAAGTACCTCAAAAGTTACTTCAAGCGGATCCGGATCATCTAAAGTTGTAATAGAATTGGCAACTGTACAGCTTGTTTTATTTTTAGCTGCATCGTAATTTGCATCACGAACTTTTAAACTATATACTTCTTCGCCAACTCCATTTAAAGAGATGGTGTATATATCATTATTAAAATTGGTAGTTGTTGTAGTTTGTATTATTCCTTTACTGTTTTTCCATTCAAACCAATAGGTATTGTCTGAAAAAATGGTTCCACCGGTAACTTCTACAACAATTTTCCCATTGGTTGCCTTATAAAAACTCGGGTTCAGAACTTCTTTATATTTTATAGAAATAGGTGTCTTTGGCTCTATAATTGTAACCTCTGCTTGTGTAGCACATCCTCTAAAATCTGTAACAGAAACCAAATATTTACCCGCTTTTAAAATCGTATTTTCATCAATTTTTAACTCATTCGACCATACATAGTTATACGGAGGTGTACCTCCCGCTGCACTTGCTGTAGCCCAACCGTCATTTCCCCCATTACAAAAAACATCACCATGATTGATGGTTACAGTTAATTTTGAAGGTTCTTCCATTAATTGAGTAACATCTATTTCCTGTGTTAATACATTATTAACATAAGTTCCCAGCATAATACCATTTCTGTCTTTTACATTTAAGGCATAATTTCCATGAGAAAGATTCGAAGCTGTTTCACTTGTAATAGTAGGCAAATCTGTCCACGAACCATTTTCCTCCTGTTTTTTCCAATAAAAATAATAAGGTAATCCATTATTTTTATCAGCTGCAAGTGGAGTTCCCCCTGTTACATGCGCTTTCAAAATTCCATCCTGTGATTCATCCCGTTGACCATCTTGCGGTGTTGTATCCTTATCGCTTCCAAATTCATTGCTTGTATTACACGAAATAGTTCGGACTATTTCGAATACAACTTTTAATGGGTCAGGTTCATTTAAGGTTACTTTTGACTCTAACACAGAACAATTAACAATTTGACTCGTAGCTTCGTTATAATTTTTATCTTTAATTGTCAAAAAATAATCATCAGCCGGAACTCCCTTTAGTGTTATGGTATAAACTCCATTTTCTATTATGGCAGTTGTAGCTTGTATTATTCCTTTACTATTTTTCCATTCATAATTATATAATTTATCATCGTATGGTGTTCCACCGGTTACTTTCGCTACGATTCTTCCATTTGTAGCTCCTGAAAAAGTAGGTGTAAAAATCTCTGCATAATTAATTTTAACTTCTTCTGCCGGTTCACCAATTGTGATGCTGTCTTTTATAAAACAGCCATTTGCAGCTGTAACTTCTACAAAATACTCTCCTTTTGTTAATTGCGAAATTTTGTTTTTATCAATAATCCCGCCTCCCACATTAAACCATTTATAGGTATAAGGAGCTTTTCCTTTGGTTACGATCGCTGTAACCCAGCCATTATTGCCTCCATGACAAGAAACATTTAGCGAATCAAATACTAATTCCAGTTTCTCCGGTTCTAAAATTTCTTGTGTTGTCGGAACTGCTGTTACCAGATCTTTAGTATCATAAGTTCCTTGGACAATTTTATTGGCATCTTCAACATTTAGCGAATAGATACCTTCTGAAAGGCCAGTAGCTGTATCGGTTTTATAATCCTCTAATTTATCCCACGCACTTGTTTTTATATTGTATTTTGACCAGTTAAATTTATAGGGCAAACCATTATTTTCCGTTCCGGTAAACTTAATACCACCTTTTACTGTTGCTTTTAAAATTGCATCTGAAACGACAGCTTCATCTCCGGTTGGATCTAAATTTGCTGTATTACAAGATATACCCTGAATAATTTCTAATGTTATCTCAATTGGTTCAGGATCATCTAGAACAGTTACTAAATCAGTTACTTTTAATGGATCTAAAGTACAGTTTCTTGCATCTGTAATATATAATGTATAAGTATCTGCGGGCACATTATTTAGTGTAATAGCATAAATACCACTTAAAAATACAGCCGATGATTTACTCGCTGCGACGGTTTCATCCTTACTATTCTTCCAAATATAAGAATATGAATTCCCAGCAATTGGAGTACCTCCTGTAATTGAAGCAATAATTTTACCATTTTCTGCCTTGTTAAAAGTTGGATTTGCTGAAGTAATTTTCACTAATTGAAGTGCACTTGCGGGCTGACCAATATCTTCTGATAATTCTTTATCATTATTGTCTGCTTTTTTTGCTATACAGCCAACAATATCATCTGAATTTCTTAATTTTCGTACTTTTATATAACATAATCCCAAAGGAAGTCCGCTTATAGTAGTTTTATCGACATTTAAAAAATTCTTCCAGCTTGATCCTCTATCTGTTGAATATTGATAAATACCATTTTCAATACCACCTGTAGCCAAAATGTCAATTTCGCCATCTTCTCCTCCAAAACAATTAATGTCTCTTTTTGTGACAACAGAAAAATCGACAGGGGTTGGTGAAGTTATTTTAAACTCCATATGATGTTGAGGATCCATGACATAAGTATTTGCTCCAAGTTTATTTGGTTCTTTATACCAACCTGCTAATTGTATACGATATTTCCCTTTTCGAAAATCATGCGGAATTTCATAAGTTAAATCATCTCCTATTACAACAATTTCTCCATCCTGCGTAGATGTTTCCTCATTCATATCCTGACCACTCGCTTCATCTATTTCCATGATAGTATATGTCAATGATTCTCCTGCTATTAGTTTTGAAGTGAATTTTATTATTGCTCTTCCATCCGAAGTATCAAAACATCTTGTCGGTATAGCATTTACCGAAGTAATATGTGGCGCAGATTTGGCATAAAATAATTCTACCCTTGTACCATTAACGTTTGCTCTTAAAGTGATTTTTTTTCCAACCGCTTCAATAGGTAAAAAATCTTCACATTTTATATTTAGTGAATTTATTCCTTGATATATAGCTGGTAAACTCCTCCAAACATCTCTATATACCCATCTCCCCAGAATTCTGATACGTTCTTGCTCACCATCTATATGGTACATCCAACTAAAATACTTATTATCTATACCGTAAATTTCCGGTATATTAATTGAACTATCCGTTCCAATAATATTATTATTGGTATCTGGGTTAATTAAATTAATTACAGGATAAATATCAACTTGAATATGCCCCGGCTGATTTAATGACATGTCAGAAAATTCAGAATATTGACTAAAATTATCAGTTGTTACAGAAATTGATGCATCACTATATTGTACACTCTTGCAACCTGTAGTTCCCCTATCTCGTTTTGTAGTCCTTATTTTGAGTTCTTTTATTTTTTCATCTTCTTTAAAATATATAATGGCAGGGTCATATGCTTGATCTGTTAATCCATGTCCATTATTTGGGTAAGATGCAGATCCCTGCACTATTGTTTTAGCAGCATTATTTATGTCTATTGATGCTACCCATTGCAAACCTCTGGTTATTCCATCGCCACATGAACTCCCTTCTGCCCCCACTTCCCCGCTAATTTTCAATGCATAAGTTGCATTCCCGGTTAAATTTACCTGAGCAAACCCAAATCCTGAAACCAATAAAATGATGAATAAGTAAATTTTCTTCATAGGCTTAATATATAACTGTTAAGGTTTCTGCCTTTGCAGGGCTATCACTTTCCAGATTTGGAACGAAATGATATTCAAGTTCCTGATTGATTTTTAAATTTTTATCTTCTAAAGTAAAAACGTTTGCGTTTAATTCCCTCCATAAAGTTGGCGGAGTTCCTTTTACATTTTTATAAATACTTAATCCCAGAACTTTGCCTTTATTTTTTGCATAATCCCAGCTTAATACTATTTTTTTATTTTCTCTATCTGGTAACCCTTGCAAAAATGTAATTACTTTAACAGGAGTAAAATTTAATACGTTTACGGTTATTACAGAGTGATCTAATGATGACCAAAGATTACTTTTATCTTTTGCCAGAATAGCGTATTGGTATGTTTTTTTATTCTCTACCCTATCATCTGTAAATTCCTGAATAGTATCATTTATCTGTTTAATCTCCAGCCATTTTTCCTGTCCTTTCTCTCTCCTTCTAAGACTATATCCTACTACATCTTCACTATAACTACGTATCCATTTTAAATGTACTTTTCCATCTTTATTATCATAATCTTTAAAAATCGGAGCCGCTGGCGGAATTTTGTCGGGCTTATCTAACACCAAAACATCAGATGGATCTGAAATATTAAATCGCATGTCTTCTGCAGCAATTCTGTAATATACTTTGCTGTTCGTCATTTTAAGACTCACGCTATCTTTGTAATCATTACCCACGTACGATTTGTGATAAATATCTACAAATTCTTCATCGGGATTATTGGCTTTTAAAATTCGATAACCTCTTAAATCTTTTTCCAGATTGGCTTTCCATTTCAGTCGCACGACTCCAAGACTATCTATTACACCTTCTAATCCTATTGGTTTTGCAGGCGGTATAGAATCAACGGGCTGAACCAACATACTTTGAGAGGTCAAACGCTGGTTGTTTTTACCAACAACCGATATGGTAAAATAATTGGACGGATATAAATTCTCCTTAAAATTGAGTTTTCTCTCCGAGGGAGGAATCATTTTAGAAACCACTTTATAAGGGCCTTTGTCATTATCGGCTAAATTGATTTCATAACCCTGAATAAAACCTTCTGAATCTTTTGGATAATCCCACTCTAAATTAACTTCATTTGAGTTAACAATATTATAATCCACAAGTCTTGCGGGAGTAACTATGGCAGCCACCCCTTTTGCAGTAATAGGTTTTGTCAATTCTCCTTTTTCTCCAAATGAAGTTATACCATATAATCTATATTGATATACTTTATCGTTTACGCTAAGTGTATCAATATAATACATTGATTTTGAAGGGTGTTCATCTTTATCGTTCAGGTTTACTAAAGGCGTAGTAGCGATGGGACTAAAATTGACTCCGTCTGAAGATTTCTCTACCATAAAAGAAGTGTAAATTCTTTTAAAGGTTTCATAATCCCAAGACAGCATTACTTTTTTATCGTCAGGAATTGCAATGAAATCAGTAGGGGCAGGTAAAGCGGTATAATCTTTCAGACCTATCATATAAGATGATTCTTTAACTTTTGGACTCTCGAAAACACTTACCTGATAAGCATAAACTTCATTTTTCTTTACATTCGCATCTACAAGTCCCCAACCTGCCTTTAATGCGCCTTCAAAACTCATATCAGCTGCGTACAATGCAAAAGTATAGCGCTGATCCAGTTCGTCGGCCATATTTACTATTTTGGACAAATCTCCTTCCTTAGCTGCGGTTACTTCAAAACTTTCACCATAAATAGATTGAGCTATAATTGCAATATTATTATCTTTTTGCACCAAATCAAGCCAGGAATCTAAAGGCTCAGGTACTAATGGTTTTGGAGTAAGCAGTAGTTTTTCGGGTTTTGGTAAAACGACACCATCCCTTAATACTGTTGTTCTTGTAATTACAAATCCTTTTTTATTTGCTTTTTGCCATTCGCTTGGAGAGTTTATTGCCCAACGAATCAGAATTTTATCTTTTTGAGCTCGGGCATTGACCATTACAGTAGCATTTTTGGTCTGAGAGTACGATAATGAAACGAATAAAATGAATAAAAAAAGAAGCTTACTTTTTGACATTAATGTGTAATTATTTCCATGTTAAAAAATGCAAAAATAATGTTTTATATTAACTAGCAAACAGATGTTTACGAAATAAAAACAATAAATTAAGGTAAATAAACATTAGCTTAAATATTTGACATTAAATACCAGGAAAATACTATATTTTTAATGATTATTAAAAATTCACTAAAATTAGCTAATGCGTGTAATGATGAATGCATATAAAACAAAAAGACTGTCCAGAAAATTGAACAGTCTTTTTTGTTTTATCAATTCCGAAGCCTAAGCCATAAATAAAGCGTATTTATTATAGTTATATAAAACCTTATCATATGGCACTAAAAGTGGGGCAATTTTTTCTGAAGAAGCATTGAATGTAATTCCATTATGCTTTCTGAATAAATAGATTTCTTTTAAACAATTGGATAAACTTTGGTGAATTGATGTTGTAAAAGTTGGCAATTGTTTATCGCCTACCAACAAATCAATTTGGTAATTTGAACTACTTTTAGAAAGATTGTTTCCAATGATTCTTAGCGTAAATGTGGTCGATTTTCCGTATTGTTCACCTTGATACTGTATTACCATAATTTTAGTATTTAGAGTTTTATAATTAGTCCTTTCTTCACTTCAGATCGTATTTAATATTAAAGTTATGAAAAAAAGCAAGTTGTTTCACAAACTGATTCTTAAATATGAATTTACGGCAAAGTTACTATAAATTCTATTTCAAGAATTTATTATTTAAGACTTAATAATAATTTAATTCCAAATACCGGCCATTGCTTAACGTTCGATATTAATAGCAAATAAAGGTGTTTCTTCTTCATTATGTAATGCAACATTTTGTAGCATCTGATTTTTTACACTTGCTAAAAGAATTGATTTTTTTCTGCAATGAATTGTCGTCGTTTCAGTACATCCTCAAGTATCTCCTTATTTATGACGCTAAAGATTTTACAAATTCAGCTGCAGATAAAAGGGAATGTCCGTAATTCGGAAAATTAGTTTCCACAGTAGCTTTTATTTCTTCTTGATTAAAAGCACCAATTCCGTCCTTAATCAAGGTAACATGATAACCTAATTCAACACCGTATCTTGCAGTAGAATCAACACAGGTATTAGCTCTCATTCCAGCAATTATAATATGATCGATACCGTGCATTTTTAAAAGAAAATCCAAGTCAGTATTAGCAAAACCACTCGCTGTCCAATGATTTTGAGCTATTAAATCTCCATCTTCCGGCAAAAGTTCCGGATGAAATTCTGCACCCCAGCTCCCCTTTTCAAAAAGCGTCAAATTCTTACTGCCATTATGTGATGGCGAAAGAAATTTCCAATTTAAATAATCCCCTTTTTGAGTATGCCTATGTGGTGCATAAACAATTTGAATTTTATGTTTCCTTGCTGCAGTTAAAACATTTTTCATATTCTCAATAACATTTCCGTTCTCAACAGTTCCTTTTACAAAAGGCCAAAGTTTTCCGTTTTCAGAAAGGAAATCATTAAAAGGATCGATCAATATCAATGCGGTTCTTTCATTTTGATAAACACTCATAATTTTAAATTTAGAAATTAAAAATTATTTAGTTTCAAAACCCGAACCAAATCATAACTAACTGAATTTAAACTATCTAAAGTAAATAAGATTATTTAAATATCAATATTATTCTGATTATCATCGAAATATCAAAAAACAGAAAAAAAAAAACCGTAACGAGAGTTACGGTTTTCAACAATTAACTAAATATATTTAATCAACTTGTTAACGAGAGTAAAATTCATTCATAAGCACGATTAATTTTGGGTAACAATTGTAGTTTCTTTTTCAGTATTAATTTCTAGTAAAACAGGATTTCCGTTTTCGTCAAGCATAGTCATATTTAAAATATCTAATACGGCTAAATTTTTAGAGACAGTTCCTTTAAATTTATTATAAGACAAATTCAATTCAGTTAAATTATGTAATTTTTCAAGTCCACCCGGAATTTCACCTTCCAAAGTATTATCAAATAAACTTAAATTTTGCAAAGCATGAAAATTTATAATTTCAGGATTTAAAACTCCTGTCAGTTTATTATGATTCAAAAGTAACACTTTTAATGTAGAAATCTTATATAATGAAGCAGGTAAATTGCCTTGAATTTCATTATTAAACAAAGCAAGAATTTCTAGTTGTGCTAACTGCCCGATTTCCAGCGGTAATTCTCCTGATATTTTATTTTTAAAAAGTTCTAAATTTTTAAGTTTTTTTAATTCGCAAATAGATTTCGGTAAAGATCCAGTTAATTTATTATCAGAAATATTCAAAATTTCAAGTTCTTTCAAGTTTACTATTACATTTAACAATGGCCCCTTAAGATTATTTTGATGCAAATCGATGCGTTTTAAAAATACCAGATTAAAAAATTCAGAAGGCAGTTCTCCCTGCAAATTATTATCCGATAAATTCAGTGCGATTACTTTTCCGTTTTCAACCTGAACACCATACCAATTTGATACAGAAGCAGATAAATCCCATTTTATTTTCCAATGCGCGCCATTTGTCGCATTATAAAATTTAATTAAGGCATTTTTCTCCTTTTCTGAAACAGTATCTGCATAAATATTCAATGAAAATATAAAAGCCAGAAAAATTGGGGCTAAGCTTTTCATAACAAAATTTGGGGTTTGTTTCTGCGTGTAAAATTATACTTTTTGCAGATATAAAATATATCGTGTCGATAAACTGTTAATAAGTAAATATTTAATCGTATTTTTACTACTTATTTAAATATTCAAAATAAATTAATTTTTGATTAAATTTGACTAACTAATTATAAAAACCTCATATTATGGAAATTAACTTTATCGCCTTATTATTAGCTGCAATTGTAACCCTTGTAGTTGGTTTTATCTGGTACAATCCAAAAGTTTTTGGAACGATCTGGATGAAAGAAAATAATTTAACACAAGAAGAACTTCGAACAGGAAATATGCTCAAAATTTTTGGGTTTACTTATATCTTTTCTGTGATGATTACCATGACGCTGATGTCGTTAACCATTCATCAATCAGGAGCTGTGGGAATGGTGGGAGGACCGCCAATGATAGCCAACGCAAAACCTTCTTTTCAGGCTTTTATGGCCGATTACGGAATGGCTTATCGCACTTTTAAACACGGAGCACTTCATGGGTTTATTTCAGGTCTGTTTTTTGCTTTCCCTGTAATTGGAATTAATGGATTATTTGAAAGAAAATCATGGAAATACATTTTTATTCATGCCGGATACTGGATTGTTACCTTAACTTTAATGGGAGGTATTGTTTGTGCATTTGCTTAAAAATATAAAAAATCGAAACCCGTTTAAAGTAAATCTTAAACGGGTTTTTCTTAATAATAACTTAAACAAGTCCTGTTATTATAAATATTATCTAATTTTGAAGAAATTAGCAATTACTCTTGAATACAACTTATTCTTTTCAAATATATAAAAGCGCATCATTACTACCCTTAGAATGGAATTCGCTTGCAACTAAAAACATCTTCTTAACTCGGGAATACCTCGAAGTACTCGAAAAATCTTCTCCGGTAAATATGATTTGTCATTTTATCGGAATTTTTAAAAATGAAAAATTAGTTGGAATTGCTTTAACCCAATTTCTGTTTACAGAGAAACTCGAATCTTTTGGCGAGCGTGATCAATGCTTAAAAACGTCTGTACGCAATTTTGCCTTTAAAAAATTTGCATCACATGTTTTATTTATTGGCAACAATATGCTGACAGGTCAAAATGCATTTTCATTTGTTGAAAATGTAAATCAATCCAAAATTATTAAAACACTGCATAAAGCCATTAATGAACTTAAAAAAGAACTTAAGTCAATTGGTAAAAAAGTCCATATTACCAGCATAAAAGATTTTACAGAAAGCGAAATTGAACCATTAAAAGCTGAATTTAAAAATAATTTTACATTTTCGACCCAGCCTAATATGATTTTTGAAATCAATAAAAACTGGAAAACAGAACAAGATTATATTGATGCTCTATCTAAAAAATATCGAGATCAATACAAACGTGCCAGAAAAAAAATGGACGGAATCGAGAAAAGAAAAATGCTTTTGTCCGATATCATAGAACATGAATGCGTGATTTACGATCTTTATTCTCATGTTGCAAAAAATGCGCCATTCAATACTTTCTTTCTGGCTAAAAATCATTTCAGCACATTTAAAGAAATTATGAAAGAGGACTTTCTTTTTTATGGTTATTTTTTAAATGGAAAACTAATCGGTTTTAATACTTTAATCAAAAACGGAAAAGTAATGGATACTTACTTTCTGGGTTATGATGAAAGCATTCAACGCGAGAGAATGTTATATCTCAATATGCTTTACGACATGATTGCCTATTCTATCAATCAAGGCTTTACCGAAATAGTTTTTGCACGAACAGCCCTCGAAATAAAAAGTTCTGTTGGTGCAAAACCATTAAAAATGTACGGTTTAATTACACATACTAATGCGTTAATCAATAAAAACATTGGTAAATTATTCGATTATTTAGAACCAAAAACAGATTGGAAAGAGCGAAATCCCTATAAAGAAATTAGTTAAGGAACAGCAATTTTCATTTGTTTGTGTAAAATATGAATTTCTAAATCAGTTTGAGCGCCGCAATATTCACCGTCAATTTGAAAATTAACCGGATAATCTGTTTTTATCGTCGCCTTATCAGTCGAAATAATAACCACATCATCAGAGTCCAAAGGCATATTTCCGGTAATAATTTTTCCGAGCAATAGTACATCCAGGCTTTTTAAAATCACCAATTCAAACTTTCCATCGTTCATAGATCCGTTAGGATTAATGGTAACGCCAGTTCCATATTTTTGAGAATTTGCTATTACAATTATCCTCGCCAAATGTTCGACCGTTTTTTTATTTGCCGTAATTGTTGCTACAAAAGGAGCGGCAGATTCAACCAAAGTAGTATAGGCTTGCAGCGCATAACCCCAAATTCCGCGTAAATTACTTTGCTCATAATTCTTAACCAAATCAGCATTAATACCAATATCGCTTAAATGGATGCTTTTTTTTCCGTTGATACAAATCTTATCCATTTCGATATAATGATGCAAAAAAGCAATTTTCAGGTTTTCTTCCAGAGTTGTTGGCAAATTTAAATCAACAGACAAGCCATTTGCAGAGCCTGCAGGCAAAATTCCTATTACAACATCGTGTTGTTCTACAGCTTCGGCAACCATTTTTATAGTTCCGTCTCCACCCGCAACAATAATTCGTTCCGGCTTATATTGATCATAAAGCGATTGTATTTTTCTTACATCACTTTTTCCTGTAGTTTCATATACTTCAAGATCAAAATGATTTGTAGTTGCAAACTCCGCTACAGCCTCTACCAAATCTGTTTTATCCAGATCTCCAGAAATTGGGTTGACAACAAAAATGATATTCTTTTTCAAAATTTTATTTTTTAAACCGATTAAAATAATTAATTTACAGTCTACATAAAAATACATAATTAATGAAACCAATCCTACAATTATATCGCGGTTATGCTAATGAACAAGAATTAATTGTAATGGGACACGTTTTTAAAAGAACATACGAGTATGATTTTCAGAAAAAAAACCTGAAAAATGCCAAATCAATAATCGATCAGTTCAGAATAAAAACAATTAAAAATCATGATGTTTATCTTAAATTCGGCAATGAGGAAATACATTCTAAAACATTAGACGACGGCTACTTTAAATTTTGCATCCCGATAGAAAAAGAATTTGATTTTGGATGGATGGAGTATGAAGTACTTATAAAGTATAAATCAGAAATTATAGTCGCAAAAGGAAGTTTTATTCGTCCTCACGTTGGAAACTTAGGAATTATATCTGATATTGATGACACTTTTTTAATTTCACACACAAAAAATATATTCAAAAAAATATATATTCTTTTGTTTAAAAATGTAAACGACAGAAAAGTATTTAAAGATGTCGTTCCTCATTATCAAGCCTTAAGCTCAGCCGGAAGAAATAATAAAGAGGAACAAAATGCCTTTTTTTATATTTCGAGCAGTGAATGGAATCTGTATCAATTTATTACAAGATTCACCAAAATACATCAATTACCAAGAGCTGTTATTTTATTGAAAGATATTAAACGCGGCGTTACCGATTTTTTTATGAGCGGAAGAGGAAATCATGATCACAAATTTGATAAAATAAAGCATGTTTTAGAGTTTTACCCCAATCTTAAATATGTTTTATTGGGAGACGATTCGCAACATGATCCCGTTTTATATGAGCGTATCTGCAAAATATTTCCGGTAACAGTAAAAGCAGTTTATATTAGACAAACCGGCAAACGTAAAAAAGAAGCCACGAAGGCTATTTTGAAAAATTTAGAAAATCTGGAAGTTTCAGTTTGTTATTTTAAAGACAGCAGTCAGGCGATTATGCATTCGAAATCTATTGGAATTATTAAATAAACGCATTTTTTGTCTTTGCGAGGAACGAAGCAATCTCACTACTAAGAGTTTACAGCAAGTGAGATTGCTTCGTTCCTCGCAAAGACTTAACCTGTCGCAATGTCCTATAATAGCCCAGATTGAAGTGAAAAGCCCGGAGCAAAAAAAATTGCATTTCTTGTTGAAAAAAAGCGACTGAAAGAAGCTCTTTTTGCAACATTAGAAATGCATTTTTTTGTGAGGACTTGTAACGGAAAGCTGGATTAGCTCCCGAAAATTATCCTAGCCATTAAAATTATCAATCTCTTCCTGAACCACTTCCCAGTCTAAAAGTAATTGATCAAGGTCTTTTTTCTTTTTGTTGTATGCTGTAAAAAAGGAAGCGTCTTCGATATGTTTGTCGTAATTAGAAGCCAGCAATTTATCATCGTGTTGAATATCTTTTTCTAATTGTTTGATTTGACTTTCTACCTTACTTAATTTGTTTTGAAGTGCTTTTCCTTTTTTCTGATCTTCGTACGAAGCTTTATTGGTTTCTTTTGGAGCTGCAGCTTTTGCAACATCTTTTTTCTCGACTTCGCGCATATTTTCAAGATTGCGCTGTTCTAAGAAATAGTTGATATCTCCTAAATATTCTTTTATTTTCTGATCTTTAAATTCATAAACAATATTCGACATACCCTGAAGAAAATCTCTATCGTGGGAAACCAATAATAAAGTTCCTCCAAATTTTTGCAAGGCCGCTTTTAAAACGTTTTTAGATTTAATATCTAAGTGGTTCGTAGGCTCATCCATTAACAAAACGTTGATTGGCTGCAACAACAACTTACAAAGTGCCAAACGGTTACGCTCGCCTCCTGAAAGTACTTTTACTTTTTTCTCAACATCGTCTCCGCGAAATAAGAAAGAACCTAACATGTCACGAACTTTCGAACGGTTCGTATCCATTGCGGCGTCTTCCATTGTTTGCAGCAATGTAATCTCACCATCAAGATATTCTGCTTGATTTTGAGCAAAATAACCTAATTGAACATTGTGGCCTAATTTGATATTTCCTTGATATTCAAACTCGTTAACAATAGCTTTAATGAAGGTTGATTTTCCTTGACCATTTTGACCAACAAAAGCAATTTTACTTCCGCGTTCTACCAATAAATCAATATCTTTTAAAATAACCTTATCGCCGTAAGCTTTCGTTACATGTTCAGCTTCAACAACCACTCTTCCAGGTTCTTTTGAAACCGGAAAAGATATATTCATTACAGAATTGTCGTCTTCGTCAACTTCAATTCTTTCTACTTTATCTAATTTTTTAATCAATGATTGCGCCATTGAAGCTTTTGAAGCTTTTGCACGGAATTTCTCGATTAATTTTTCTGTTTCTTCAATTTTCTTAGCCTGATTCTTTTGAGTCGCTAATTGTTTCTCACGAATTTCATGACGTAATTCTAAATATTGAGAATAAGGCTTATTAAAATCGTATGCTTTTCCTAAAGAGATTTCGATGGTACGATTCGTAACATTATCCAAAAACATTTTATCGTGCGATACAATCACCACAACGCCAGGATAATTACGAAGAAAACCTTCTAACCAAATGATACTTTCGATATCTAGGTGATTGGTTGGCTCATCCAGAAGCAAAACATCGTTTGATTGCAATAATAATTTTGCCAATTCGATACGCATTCTCCAACCTCCTGAAAATGTTTCAGTTTGGTTGTTAAAAACTTCTCTTTTGAAACCTAAGCCTAAAAGAATTTTTTCTGTATCTCCTACATAATTATAACCTCCTAAAAGTTCAAAACGGTGTGTGTAGTCTGATAAATCTTCGATGATCTGACTGTATTCCTCACTTTCATAATCGGTTCTGGTAACCAATTGGTGATTAATTTGTTCCAGTTTCTTTTCAACAATTTTTATCTCTGTAAAAGCTTCGTAAGCTTCTTCAAGAACGGTTCTGCCTTGTTCAAAATCGATATCCTGGCGTAAAAAACCCATTCTGATATCTTTCTCCTGAGAAATAACTCCAGAGTCGGGAGCAAAATCTCCTGCTAACATTTTAAGCATAGTAGATTTTCCTGCACCATTTTTTCCAACAAGTCCTACCCGATCACCGGCACCTAACCGAAAAGTCACTTCTTCAAACAAATAAGTACCTCCGAAAGAAACCGATAAATTATGTATATTAAGCATGTATTGTTATTTTATAACTAATTGATTTTGTAAATTTACACTCTCAAATTAATGGGAATATTAATTTTTTTGCAAATGTTAAAAAAAGGATCCAAACTAAATAGTATTTTAACAGGAAGTTGTCCAAAATGCCAAAAAGAAAGTATGTATTCAGACAAAAATCCGCTTCATTTGACTAAAGTTCTAAAAATGAACGATCATTGCAGTCATTGTGGATTAAAATATCAAATTGAACCATCGTTTTTTTACGGTGCAATGTATGTAAGCTACGGATTGAATGTTGCTGTGGGAATTGCAGCTTTTATTGTTTCATTTGTATTTTTTGGAGTTACTATAGAACAATCATTTCTGGCTATTGTCATCTCATTAATTGTGTTATTTCCTTTTGTTTTAAGGCTTTCCAGAAACTTATATATTAATATGTTTGTTTCGTACGATCCTAAGGCCGGTCAGAAATAACAGATTTCAGGTATTTTTTATGAAATCTTTTAATATCAATTTCAGGACTTAAAACAACATCATTTTCAATATTATCAAATAAAGCTTTTGCCATCGCTGGTCCAAGCATTACACCGCGCGTTCCTAATCCGTTAAGAATATGCAGTGATTTACGTTCATGATGAGTCCCAATCAAAGGTCTTCTGTCTTTAACCGTCGGCCGAACTCCGCCAAAATGCTGTATGATTTCAAAATCACACATCAGGATTTCTCTAATACGATCAATAAGCTCCTGTTTTCCTTCTTCAGTTGGCAAATCCGTTTTGTCCTGCCAATTATAAGTTGCTCCTACTTTAAACAAGTCATTACCCATTGGCAGTATAAATACACTGGTATTTACAATAACATCAAGGTCTAAATCTGGTGCTTTTATAATAAGCAGCTCACCTTTTGTTCCATCCAAAGGCAAATAATTAAAAAAAGCATTTTTATGCAATCCAAAGCCTTCCGCAAAAATAATATTGCGCGCTTTTATATTTTTGTATTGAATTCCGTAATCAAAAAATTCAACGTAGAGTGAATCAAAAGATTCCTCAATTAATAGATTATTTTCTTGTAAGTATTTCTTGTAAGCATCTAATAATAAAGCTGTATCTACATATCCTGTATGCAAAACTTCTCCATAATCGTATGGAGAATCAATACCATTATATTTTTTAGAAATTATTTTTGTAGATAAAAATGGCGCCAGATTTTTTCTATCCGAGGCAGCAAACCAGTTATTTTGTTCTTCAATCGAAAAAAACTTCCTTAAAATAGGAAGTCTAAAATTAAATTTCGTTTTTAGCTTTCCTTCAATATCATTATAAAATTCATCCATTACATTCAATTGTTCTTCTGCATTCCATACTTCACTGAACCGCTTTAAAATAACCGGATTATACAAACCACCAGCAACTCTTGAAGAAACTTGCGATTTATTATCCATTACTAAAATAGATTTATTGTTTTTAAGTGCTATTTCAGCAAATGAAATTCCGGCTAATCCAGATCCGACAATTAAATAATCAAGCATATTGTAATAGGTAAAAGATAAAAAACTCTTAATACAAAAGTACTAAGAGTTTTTGTTATAAAGCATATAGCGACTTAATAGTTCCACATATCTTGTTCGAAATTACGAATTTTCTCTTTTACTCTTTCCGATTCAAATAACTGATCCTGTGCATTATTCTTTATATATTCTTTGATCTCACGATCTCCGTACATATTTTCTTCTTTGTAAATTATAGAATTAAAATGCCTTGAATTTAGTATCTGATCAAAAGAAATTGGTACGGCAGAATTAGTATCATTAAAAGCTTTTGCTTCATGCAATGCAGCTCGCGCATCTGGGAAGAAAACCCAAAATAACTCAATATAATCCTTTTCGTCACTATTCATAGTGTAAACATCCGGAGTTACGGGACAAATACCTAATAAACGGTATTTCAACTCACTTTGACGTTTATCAAAATACCAATACCCTTTAATTTTATACTGTGTGACATCTGCTGCAGTAAGATCTTGCTTTAAAATATATTCTGCAGGAACCGTTCTTGTTGGCCCTATAGTTTGATCAACATAAGTTACTACTTTCTTTTTACCAGTTCCGGTTACTACTTTTTTCTTGACTACTCGTGTCTTATAGTCATCAGGATATTGATTAATCAGTTCTCTACCTGCATCTGTTGTGTCGACACGAGATAATGAACCTTGAATGTCTTTTAAAGTTTTTTTTGTATTGAAATAACTATCCGAATACACTTCTGTTATTTTTCCATCTCTCATTGCTTTGGTCAGAACATCATATAAGGAACGTCTGTCTGCACCAATATTAGCAGTATCTACGGGGAAATATAATGGAAAGTTGATTTTTTCATTTAAATCAATAATTTCCCAAACTGTCTTTCCCATTAAAACATCTCTGTCATCCACATAACCATAAGACAATGGCTTATCATTATCTGAAATAAGCTGGGCAGGGCTTTTTTGCCCAATTTGATCGGCAGTTTTTGCATTAAGCAGATTCGACTGTGCATTAGAAACCAAACCTCCTAATACCCATATAATAGCGACTAAAATTTTCTTTGCATTCATCATTATATCATTAAAACATATCAAACGTAAAATTACATGTTTTATTGTTATTTTTCCTACATAAATAAAAAAACAATAAAATTTAACAATTTCCACAAGGGGATTAAGGATTAAAAATCCAACCAATCCGATTATCAAATGATTCTTATTAAGATGGGGCAAAAAAAAAACTCTTACTACAAATATAGTAAGAGTTTTTTATAAAATTTTGATTTAGAACTTAGTAGTTCCACATATCTTGCTCGAAGTTACGGATTTTCTCTTTCACTCTCTCAGATTCTAACAACTGATTTTGTGCATTATCTTTCATGTATTCTTTGATCTCACGATCTCCGTACAAGTTCTCTTCTTTGTAGACAACAGCATTAAAACGTCTTGAATTTAAAATTTGATCGAAAGAAATTGGTAATGCTGAATTGCTATCGTTAAAAGCTTTTGCTTCATGCAAAGCTTCTCTTGAATTAGGATAAAAAATCCAGAACAACTCAATATAATCCTTTTCGTCACTGTTCATAGTATAAACGTCCGGAGTTACAGGACAAATACCCAATAAACGATACTTCAATTCACTTTGACGTTTGTCAAAATACCAGTATCCTTTAATTTTGTATTGTGTAACATCTGCAGAAGTAAGATCTTGTCTTAAGACATACTCAGCAGGAACCGTTCTTGTTGGCCCAACTGTTTCATCAACATAAGTAACCACTTTCTTTTTACCAGTACCAGTAACTACTTTTTTCTTCACAACACGTGTTTTGTAGTCATCAGGATATTGATTGATTAACTCTCTACCGGCATCTGTTGTATCAATACGAGATAATGAACCCTCAATATCTTTCAAAGATTTTTTAGTATTGAAATAACTATCAGAGTACACTTCAGTTATCTTGCCATTTTTCATAGCTTTAGTCAAAACGTCATATAATGAACGTCTGTCAGCACCAATGTTAGCAGTATCTACCGGAAAGTATAATGGAAAATTAATTTTCTCATTCAAATCGATGATTTCCCAAGTAGTTTTTCCCATCAATACATCTCTGTCATCTACATAACCGTAAGCTAACGGTTTGTCATTATCTGAGATAAGCTGTGCAGGAGTCTTAAGTCCTATTTGTGCAGGTGTTTTTGCATTAAGCAAATTAGATTGCGCGTTAGCGGCAAATCCTCCTGCAATAGAAACAATAGCTATTAAAAAATTTCTTACTTTCATCGTGGTATCATTATAAGATATTGAACGTAGTTTTACCTACTTTATTATTGTATTTCGTAAATTACCGGAGCAGTTCTTGGTAATAAATAACTACCAGCTCCAACAAGTTTAGTTTTAATTTCAGAAATAGTAACCTGATCTCCTTTCCCAGCTCTTGAAAGAATTTGTTTGCATTGCGCATTTAATCTGTTACCAGAAACAACAACTGTAGGTTGTCCAGTAACTTTTAAGTTAAATCCAACAACATCTAAACCAACTTCGAAATCAAAATCAAGTAATTTAGCACCAATTGTAGCAATTTCTAAGTTAGATTTAGGTCCTTTAACAACACCCATTTCACCTCTAATTGTACCTGTTGGTCCAGGAATACCTTTAATTCTAAATGTTTTCTTATCTGTAACTTTATCTCCGTTTGGTAATGTTCCAGTAACAGAAATTGTAGTCTCTGTTCCCTGACCCGGGCTCATGTTATATTTACCTGGTTTACCAGCAGAAGCTAATCCCGGAGCACTTGCAACAATTTTGTTAGCATCAACACCAGCAAAAGATACAGAGATTGGGTTAACTACACCTCTATAAACAACATTCATTTTATCAGCAGAAATAGTAGCAGAGTTTGGTTTAGGTACTACAACATATTTTCCAGCAAATTTAAGCGGAATGTTTTTACCATCCTCTAAGAATGTAAACTGTCCGTTAATATCTTGCTCTCCAACACCACCCGCAGTTAATGAAATAACAGCTTGTCCGTTAACAATTTGTCCAGGACCTTGGAATGAAGTTGGTTTTGTGTTTTCGTCATAACGACCTAAAACTACTTTACCAGTTACTTTTTCTCCTTGGAAATAAGCATTTTTATCTAAAACAACGATAGCTTGATAATTACTGTAAGAAGCAGCAGCAACTGCAGCTTTTCCTAAAGCACTGTTGTAAACATCAGTTTCAGCTTTTTTAACGTCATTTTGCCAAGTTGAAAGTTTTGCAGCCGAAGCAATTGCAGGGAAACCTTTAAAGTGGTAATCTAAGTATTTTTGTTTTACACCTTCTTTATTTTTTACATCCGAAACATCAAATTTCTTTTCAATTTCTGCGATAATTGGAGCATATTTTTTATCTGTTCCTAAAGCAGCTTTCATGTCTGCTTTGTATTTTTGAATTGCAGCAATAATATCGTTACCTTTTTTAGTGTAACCGTCTCCTGTAAACCAGTCGTCGATATTATCTCCTCTATCCATTGCCTCATAAGGTAATTTTCCAGTTTCTTTTTCTACTTCAAAACCTTTGATAGATTGAGCCTTTAAAGTTGCTATATAATCATAAAATCCTTTTGAGATAGCTTCTACTTTGTGAGCAGTTACTGCAGCAATAGCGAATTCTCCTTTTGCTTCAGCAGCTTTTTGATCTAAAGATGTCAATAATGAGGTGTTTGTTGCAACTGAAGAAGTGTTTGCATCTTCAAATTTTTCATTCATCAAACCAAAAGCAGAAATTACTTCTTTCGATACGTTCATTGCCAACATTGCGATGAAAACCAGATACATCAGGTTAATCATCTTCTGTCTAGGGGTTAATTTTCCTCCTGCCATTTTTTTCTAATTAGTTCTTATTAATAATTTTAATATAATAGTCAAAAACTAATTATCCTTTGTTACTCATTGCAGAAAGCATACCACCGTAAACACTGTTTAAAGAAGCAATGTTTGCAGTCATAGATTGCATTTGTTCTTTTAATTTAGATGCATTGTCAGCAATTTCTTTATTAGCTTCAGCATTTCTTGAAGCACTTTCTAATTGAACTTTGTATAAGCTGTTTAATGATTCCATTTGAGCAGCAGCCATAGATAATTCTTCGCTATATTTTTTAGTAGAAGCGATTGAATCTACAGTAGGAGCAATTCCTTTAGCAGCTGATTCGAAATTTTTGATACTGTTTCCTAAACTTGACATTAATTCACCGTCAATTTTAGCTTCTTTTAACATTACGTCTAATTTTTGAGACAATAATCCTTGAGCATCAGAAGGAGTTTCTGCTTTGTCAGCTTTTTGTCTAGCTTGTCCATTAGCTAATTCCGGGTAAACAAGTGTCCAGTCTAATTCATCTTCTACTGGTTCGAAAGCAGAAAGGGCAAAAATTAACGCTTCAGTTAACAATCCCACAGAAAGCATTACAGTACCTGTTAATGGTCCAATTTCAAAGTGAGTAATTTTGAATAATGCTCCAACGATTACTACTGCCGCTCCCATACCATAAGCGAAATTCATTGCTTTTTTACTTAATAATGCCATAATGATAATTTTTTTTTAGGTTTTAAATTTAAAATAGATTCGATTTGGTTATTGATTTAATTATAATTTACTTTTTCTTTTTTCCGCCCGTTACTTGAGTTCCCATGTAATCTTGTACAGTTCTGAAACCAATATAACTTCTAGCAGAATCTGCATATTCGTGATCACGAGTACTTACTTGTAGGAAGTAAGCAACGTCTTTCCAAGATCCTCCACGAACCACTTTTCTTTGGTTGTTTCCATCAATTACGTTAGGATTCATTGTAGAAACATATTCATAAGCATTTGGATTATAAGCTGAATCCGTCCATTCTGAAACGTTTCCTGCCATGTTGTATAATCCGTAACCGTTTACTTCATATGATTTAGCCTCAACTGTGTACAAAGCTTCATCAGCAGCATAATCTCCTCTGCTTGGTTTAAAGTTTGCTAAGAAACAACCTCTGTCACTTTTAGTATAAGGACCACCCCAAGGGTAAGTAGCTGATTCCAGACCTCCTCTTGCAGCATACTCCCATTCTGCCTCAGTTGGCAATCTGAAAGAGTTTACTAAATCACGTCCTTTTTTCTTAGATTTAATGTAGCTGTTTTTATTCAAAGTTCTCCACGCACAAAATGCTTTTGCTTGTTTCCATGTAACTCCAACAACAGGATAATCTCCGTAAGCTTTGTGCCAGAAATAATCATTGTGCATTGGCTCATTATATGAGTAAGCAAAATCCTTAATCCATACTGTAGTATCAGGGTAAATTCTCACTTGCTCTGTTTTTACAAAGTCTTTTCTTTTTCCAACTTTAGCTTTTGCTGCAGCCTGGATATCCATCCAAGAATAACGGAATTTCAATTTATTTACATCAACTGTTCTTAAACCATTATATGATTCTTCAATTGGCAAATACATAGAGTCCATTACCTCAGTATAATACTCATCCGGATAACCTTTTGTATCTTTAATTAACTTAACTTTTTTGTTTAATTTTCTACCAGCATAAGGATCATCTTTTGTTCCAACACTGTAGTAGTTATCATACATATACTTATCATAAGCCGTCATTTTATCTGGCTCAGAATCGTTAAATGCATAATCAGCAATACTTCCAGCTTTTTTACCTTTACCATCTGATGATGCTTTTTGACCAGTTTCATCAGCTAAAATAGCCAAACGTACTCTCATTGTAGAATCTTTTACCCATTCTACAAATTGACGATACTCACTGTTTGTAATCTCGGTCTCGTCCATGTAAAATGAACGTACTGTTACTGTTTTAGTTGGAGCGTCTTCTACGTTAGCTAAATCAGAATCTGATTTACCCATGATAAAAGAACCACCTGGAACTAAAGTCATTCCATATGGCTTTTCGGGATGCCATTTCCCTCCTGTAACACCAACTAACTCACCTTTGTCACCTGACTTACCACAGCCGATTACTAGTGTTAACATTGCTGCAAATGCAATAAACTTCTTCATATAAATTTGGGATTATCTATTCATTATTATAAGTCCGTAAACGTATTTATTATTTATTAAAAAAACAACACTACTCACGAAATTTATTTCACCGTTCAAAAATAATGTTAAATAAAATAAAAAAAAAATATTTTGTCGATAAACTAGCGTAAAAAATCGACGTAAAACGTTAAATTTTGTACTTTATACATATTATCTTACTAAATTATTTTAACATTTTTTTATAAAAATTCTATTCTCCTGATTTTTGTTAAATTTTTGCTCTACAAAGCGTTTTTTCTCTGCGCTTTCCACCATCTTTCCGGCAATTCCTGGTTGCAAGCGCACAAATATTCGTCGTAAGAACAGGGTAATAACGTATTTCTTTTTAATTTATTGTGTCCATTTGATTCAAATGGGATTTCGATCCACCAACGATCTGTTTTGTCACTTTTATAAAAAATTAATTCTTCATCTTCCATTGGAACTATATACTTCAAATAGTTCGTTCTGCTTCCAAAAGGATACTCTTTAGAACGATAATGATACCCTTCTATAAAATACCAAATGATTTGCGCAATCATTGCAGACTCATATACGGTATTATTGTGATTAAAGATTCCGAATGACGAAACTTTATCGCTAATTCCCGCGTATCTTGCTAAAGCACAGATCTCTTTACCATTAAAACCATTAGGTTCAAAATTAACATTGTTACCTGAAGCAGAGGATTTTACTGAATTTAAATCGATACTAACCAAATCAGCATCTCTAAAAACAGGTTCTGCCAGAGTTATATTGTTTGAAATTTCACCTAATCGGTATGCATCAAAGAACAATTTTTCTATCAAATCAATTTCTTCCTGAGAATTGTAATACGTTTGATACCCGATATTACAATAATTAAAAAGATTATTTGGCTCGTCAATTATGATTTTTGTGAGATATGAATTGGCCGAAACTGTCTCATTTTCCTTACCAAAATCAAATCTGTTATCTACAGCAACCATATTAACCATTTGCTCTAAATCATCATAGGCACGATACAAAGCATAGGTTAAATCCTGTGAACCTCCCAGGACTATAGGAATCACTTTATTCTTAATTAATGCCGAAGTTACTTTCTTAAGTGCAAAATAAGTATCCTCAACTGAATCGCCTGCAAGAATATCTCCTAAGTCAGCAATAGAAGCATCCCAATTACCGGGAAACATGCCATACAGCTTTTTACGAACTGCTGTAAGGTTTACCTCATTTACAATATCAATATTTCTACGATCTTCTAAAACTCCAACAATAGCAATGTTAATTTTACTAATGTCCGGAAATTGATCCTGTGTATGCAAAACAATTTTGCTACCCAATTCTTGAGAAGACAACGAACTAATGAATTTTAAAACTCCTTCGTTAACTGGTTCTAGAAAATCAAATTCCATTTTTTATTTCTTTTTTGCAGCTGCTTTTTTAGCTGGTGCTTTTTTTGCGGTTGTTGCTTTTTTCGCTGGTGTTTTTTTTGCCGGTGTTTTGGCTGCAATCATTTCCTGAACCTGAGCCAATGTTAATTTTGTTGCATCAACATCTTTGCTTAATTCAATTTTGATTTTACCTTTTGTAATCACCGAGCGACCCCAACGTGCTTTTTCAACCAAAATTCCTTCGTCTTCCCAATTGTGAAGAACTTTATCTATATTTTTTTGTAATTTATCCTCAATTAGCTCTTCAACATCTTGTTGAGATAAATTATCAAAATTGTATTTTTTGCTTACGTTTACAAAAAGACCGTTCCATTTAATAAAAGGACCAAAACGCCCCACTCCTTTTTGAACTGCTTCTCCTTTATATACTGCAATCGGCGCATCAGCAAGTGCTTTTTCATCAATTAATTCCTGAGCTCTTTCTTTAGAAACCCCAAGTGGATCTTCGCCTCTTGGCAAAGAAATAAAAACACTTCCGTGACGTACATAAGGACCGTAACGACCATTACTTACCTCTACTTCTTCTCCTTTATATTCACCTAAACTTTTAGGAAGCAAAAATAAATTTAAAGCTTCTTCAAGTGTAATGTTTCCAATATTCTGATCAGACATTAAGCTTGCAAACTTCTTATCTTCATCATCTGCTTCCCCAATTTGAGCCATCGGACCGAATTTTCCTAAACGAACAGATACTTGTCTTCCATCTGCATCTTTACCCAAAATTCTTTCTCCGCTTTCGCGTTCTGCGTTAGCTTCAACTTCTTTTACATTCGGGTGAAATTTATTGTAGAATTCCTGCATCATGGTAGCCCAATCAATATTTCCTTCTGCAATTTCGTCAAAATCCTGCTCTACTTTCGCAGTAAAATTATAATCAAGGATGTTTCCGAAGTTTTTTACTAAGAAATCAGTAACGATTGTTCCGATATCTGTAGGAACTAATTTCCCTTTATCAGAACCTGTATTTTCTTTCAACAGTTTCTCTCCTACTTTACCCGTTTGCAAAGTAAGCTGTGTATAGTTACGTTCCTGGCCTTCAAGAGTTCCTTTTTCAACATAATTTCTGTTGATGATAGTCGAAATAGTTGGTGCGTACGTAGATGGACGACCAATTCCTAATTCTTCCAATTTTTTCACCAACGAAGCTTCTGTATATCTTGCAGGTGGTCTTGAATATCTTTCTGTAGCTGTAATATAGTTATTCGCTAATTTTTCGTTTACTTTTAAAGCAGGCAGCATTCCTTCTTGTTCTTCCTCATCATCATCATGTCCTTCAAGATAAACTTTAAGGAAACCTTCAAAAAGTAAAACTTCTCCCGATGCTGTAAAAAGTTCATCGTGATTATTAGCTTCAATTTTTACGTTTGTTCTTTCTAATTGTGCATCACTCATTTGAGATGCCAATGTTCTTTTCCAGATCAAATCATACAAACGAGCCTGATCACGGTCAATATTTACAGTATGACGCGACATATCTGTCGGACGAATTGCTTCGTGCGCTTCTTGTGCTCCTTTGCTTTTGTTTGCGAAAGTTCTCGGTTTCGAAAACTCTTTTCCATATGATTTTATGATTTCAGCTTCGGCAGCATCCATTGCATCTTTAGAAAGATTCACACTATCGGTTCTCATATACGTAATAAGTCCCGCTTCGTATAAACGCTGTGCAAGCTGCATGGTGATTCCTACCGGCAAATACAATTTTCTGGCAGCTTCCTGTTGAAGCGTAGAAGTTGTAAATGGTGCTGTTGGAGATTTTTTGGTGGGTTTAGTTTCTAAATCGGCTACCTTATATTGTGATCCGATATTTTGTTTTAAAAAATCTTCGGCTTCTTTTTTTGTATTGAAATTTTTTGGCAATTTGGCTTTGAAAGCTTTTCCGGCTTCATTTACAAATTCTGCTACTACAGAATAACTTGCAACTGCATTGAAATTCTGAATTTCGCGTTCTCTTTCTACAATTAGACGAACAGAAACTGATTGTACACGTCCGGCAGAAAGTCCACCTTTAATTTTTCTCCATAAAACCGGAGATAATTCATAACCTACTAAACGATCCAAAACACGACGTGCCTGTTGTGCATTTACTAAATTATAATCAATTTCTCTTGGATTGTCGATTGCTTTAAGAATCGCAGTTTTGGTAATCTCGTGAAAAACAATTCGCTTGGTTTTTTTTGTATCAAGTTTTAATTCTTCCGCCAGGTGCCATGAAATAGCCTCCCCCTCGCGGTCCTCATCGCTTGCTAACCAAACCATTTCGGCATTTTTAGATAGTGTCTTTAATTTACTTACTAAGGCTTTTTTATCCGGAGAAACTTCATATTTAGGTTTAAATCCATTTTCAACATCTACTCCTATTTCCTTTGATGGTAAGTCAGCTATGTGCCCATAACTTGACTCGACCTGAAAATCACTTCCTAGAAATTTCTCTATCGTTTTCGCCTTTGCAGGTGATTCCACTATTACTAAATTCTTTGCCATTGATCTATTTTTCTGCAACAAAAGTAGAAGTTTTTTTTAAATATCAACCTTGATAATGCATTTTTGAGGTATTTTGATATTATGTTTCTAAAAATTGCAGATTTATCTGTAAAGTAATCTATAATATATATAGGTATAACTTTTAAAGAAAGTAAGGTTCAGATATGCGCTTTTTTTAACAGTAAACTTCTTAGAAGGAATTTTAGATTGTAGATTTTAGACGTTAGATTATAGATTAAGTTTCATTTGTGACTTTGCAATTGTTAAAATTTAACCGCAGAGTTCGCAAAGTTTTTTTCTCAAAGTTCGCTAAGTCTGAATCTGAGCTGAAAAATTTCAGGGGAAGTTCACAAAGCTTTGAGAATCTTTTTAATTTTCAATCTGTGGCTAAACTTATTTAGAGTTGCTGCTAGATTTGACCACAGAGTTCGTATAGGTTTTACAAAGTACAATAAGTTTTATTTGATATGGAAAATTTTAGAGGAAGTCCCCAAAGCTTTGAAATCATAAAAAAGCTTCTGTAGACTCCACAAACCAATCTAAAATCTTAACTCTAAAATCTAAAATTTCTTTTCTGCCATCTTGTCATAATCATACCTTTTGCGTTATCTTTGCACTTTGAATTTATACAATGGAAAAGATTATTGAAGAAAGCAAACAAGGCGAAAGCCTTGTTTTGGAGAATAAACCTGAGAATACAAAAAAACTTTTTATAGAAAGTTACGGTTGTGCGATGAATTTTTCGGACAGTGAAATCGTAGCTTCCATTTTATCCGGAAATGGATACAATACAACACAAACACTTGAAGAAGCTGATTTGGTTTTAGTAAATACTTGTTCAATTCGGGATAAGGCTGAACAAACTATTCGTAAACGTCTGGAAAAATATAATGCGGTAAAGCGTATTAACCCCAAAATGAAAGTGGGCGTTTTGGGCTGTATGGCCGAGCGTTTGAAAAGTCAGTTTCTGGAAGAAGAAAAAATAGTCGATCTTGTTGTTGGGCCTGATGCTTACAAAGATCTTCCTAATTTATTGGCAGAAGTTGAAGAAGGCCGCGACGCTATCAATGTAATTTTATCGAAAGAGGAAACATACGGAGATATTTCGCCGGTTCGTTTAATGAGCAACGGAATTACAGCTTTGGTTTCAATAACTCGTGGTTGTGATAATATGTGTACGTTTTGCGTTGTACCTTTTACGCGCGGACGTGAGCGCAGTCGTGAGCCACAGAGTATTATGGGAGAAATTCAGGATTTATGGAACAAAGGTTTCAAAGAAATAACGCTTTTAGGACAAAACGTTGACAGTTACCTTTGGTACGGCGGTGGTTTGAAAAAAGATTTCGAAAATGCCTCTGAAATGCAAAAAGCAACAGCTGTTGATTTTGATCAATTGCTTGAAATGGTTGCTGTTGGTTTCCCAAAAATGAGAATCAGATTTTCGACTTCGAATCCACAGGATATGCACGAAAGCGTTTTGCACGTTATTGCGAAATATCCAAATATTTGTAAACACATTCACTTGCCAGTTCAATCCGGAAGCAATAGAATTTTAAAAGAAATGAATCGTTTGCACACTCGTGAAGAATACATGACTTTGATTGATAAAATCAAGGCAATTATTCCAAATGCTTCGATTTCGCAAGATATGATTGCCGGTTTTCCAACTGAAACTGAGCAAGATCATCAAGACACAATGAGTTTGATGGAATATGTGAAATATAATTTCGGTTATATGTATTCGTATTCAGAACGTCCGGGAACTTTAGCCGGAAGAAAAATGGAAGATGATGTTCCGGAAGAAACAAAAGCGAGAAGATTACAGGAAATTGTCGATTTACAACAAAAACATGCCTGGTTCCGTAGCGAAGAATTCGTTGGACAAATTGTTGAAGTTCTTGTAGAAAAAGTGTCTAAAAAATCAACCGAAGAATTCTCTGGAAGAAACTCTCAAAGTATTACGGTTGTTTTCCCCAAAGAGAATTATAAAATAGGTGATTTTGTAAACGTAAAAATTACAAGCTGCACCAGCGGAACTTTGAAAGGCGAAGCAGTAGGTCTGAGTAGCATGAATTAATTTTTTTTTTGCCACAGATTAAATGATTAAAATGATTTTTTTTGTATTATTTTTCTTATTTAAAATTTAATGGTAAAAATTAATTGATTTATGCAGTATTATAGAGAAAAAGAGACTTATAAGATTATTGGGATTTGCATGGAAGTCCATAAAAATCTTGGACTAGGATTACTAGAAATAGTTTACAAAGATGCTTTAGAATTAGAATTTAAGGAAAACAATATTCCATTTGAAAGAGAAAAGGAATATTCAATTGAATACAAAGGAATAATCTTACCTCACAAATTTTATGCTGACTTCATTATTAATGAAGATATTGTTTTAGAGGTAAAAGCAATAAAAGAATTTTCGAGTGAACATATAGCTCAAATTTTAAATTATATAAAATTGTCAAGTTCAGAAGTAGGTTTACTTATTAACTTTCAAACAAAATCTCTTCAATATAAAAGATATATTTTATAATTTAGAGAATCTGAGTTAATCATTTAATCTGTGGCAAAAGAAACAAAATTTACATGGAAACAGTTCAAGCAATAAAACAACGATTTGAGATTATTGGAAATGATCCGAAATTAAATCGTGCCATTGAAAAAGCCATTCAGGTTGCGCCTACTGATATTTCGGTAATGGTAACCGGGGAAAGTGGTGTTGGTAAAGAGAATATCCCGAGAATAATTCATTCGCTTTCGCACAGAAAGCATGGAAAATATATTGCTGTAAACTGTGGAGCTATTCCGGAAGGAACTATTGACAGTGAGCTTTTTGGACACGAAAAAGGCGCTTTTACCGGAGCTACAAGCACACGTGAAGGTTATTTTGAAGTGGCAGATGGTGGAACTATTTTCCTTGATGAAGTTGGTGAATTGCCGTTAACCACTCAGGTTCGTTTGCTTCGTGTACTTGAAAATGGAGAATTTATAAAAGTAGGTTCGTCTCAGGTTCAGAAAACGAACGTGAGAATTGTTGCTGCAACCAATGTGAATTTATTTAATGCGATCGAAAAAGGAAAATTTCGTGAGGATTTATATTATCGTTTAACTACTGTAGAAATCACTTTACCGCCTTTGCGTGAAAGAAATGAGGATATTCATTTATTATTTAGAAAATTTGTCGCTGATTTTGCGCATAAATATAAAATGCCTCCGTTAAAGTTAGATGATGATGCAGTTCAGCTTTTGCAAAAATTCAGATGGAACGGAAACATTCGTCAGCTGCGAAATGTAGCCGAGCAGATTTCGGTTCTGGAAACCAATCGTGATATTACATTGGCGACTTTACAATCGTATTTGCCAACTGAAGGAAGTAATTTGCCATCGGTAATTAATGATAAAAAGAAAGAAAGCGATTTTAGTACCGAAAGAGATATTTTGTACAAAGTGCTTTTTGACATGAAAAGTGATTTGAACGATTTGAAAAAACTCACTTTAGAATTGATGAAAAACGGTACCTCGAAAGTGCAGGATATTAATCCGAATTTGATTCAGAAAATATACGGTTCACAGGAAAATGACAGCGAAATAGATTTTGAAGAAGAACCAAGAACTGCTGTTATGACGCCTGCAACACGTGAAGACAATTATCAGATTCAGGACGATAATTATTTGTTTGCCGAAACGATAGAGGAAGAAGAAATTTTACGTTTAGAACAAAAAGAAATCGAAATGATCAAAAAATCATTAGAAAAAAACAAAGGAAAACGTAAGGCTGCTGCAGATGAATTAGGTATTTCTGAAAGAACTTTATATAGAAAAATTAAACAATTTGATTTATAGTTTTGCCACAAAGACGCTAAAACGCAAAATGTTTTAAACGAAAATTATATCTTTGACCTAGCGTGAGCGAACTCGCAAATGAATTCTTAAAATAAAAAATGAAAAACTTAAAATATCTTTTAATTCTGTTAGTTGCTACGACTTTTAGCGGCTGTGGAGTTTATAATTTTACCGGAACAGGAAAAATTGATGCTGAAACTTTTCAGGTGAATTTCTTTCAGAATAATGCTGATTTGATAGAACCTGGAATCGACAGAGATTTTACATTGGCATTACAAGATTTAATTCAGAATCAAACTAACTTAAACCTGGTAAGCAGCGGTGGTGATTTAACTTATGAAGGAGAAATTGTAGATTACAGAACAACACCAATGACCGCAACTGCAGATCAGCAAGCGGCACAAAACCGTTTGACAATTCGTATAAATGTTCGATTTACAAATAAAAAGAAAGAAACAGATGATTTTGAAAAAACATTTGAATTCTACAAAGATTATCCGGGAACCACACAACTTGTTGGATCTTCTTTAAATGCTGCCATCAAAGAGATTTATGACAGAATTACTCAGGATATTTTCAATGAGTCATTAGCAAAATGGTAGTTTTTCTGGTTTAATAGGTAAATCGTTTATTCGTTAAATCGATTAAAGCGGTTAAACAAATAAACGATTAAACAAATAAGCAAAGTCAACGATTAAACAAAAAAACAATGAATGTAACTGATTATACATACCTAATAAACAAACCCGATGCCATTACAGAAAAGCAAACGGAGGCATTAGGCAATGTTTTGATTGAATTTCCGTATTTTCAAAGCGCCAGAGCGCTACGATTAAAAGGGCTTTTTAATCAAAATAGTTTTAAGTATAATTATGCATTAAAAGTGACTGCAGCACATACTGCAGATCGCTCTATTTTATTTGATTTCATTACTTCGGAAACTTTTACTTCTATTCAAAATGATTTTTATGATAAAAAACTTCGTGATCTTTTAAATATTAATGTTCTTGATAGCGAAGTGGTTTCGCCTGATGAAATTAAAAAAAGTATCGAAGTTAGAATTGATCCTATTGAACAGTCTATATTAACATCTATAAAACAAGCTACTTCAAATGTTTTTGAAGAACCAATAAAAGCAGAAGAAAAAACTGCCGAACCTATTATTGAAGAAACTAAAGCAATTGTTTTTGAAGAAGTAATAAAAATAGAAGAGAAACCTGAAGATCATATTGAAGATGCTAATGCGATAACGATCGAAGAGAAATCGGTTGTAAATGAAGAAATCATCACAGAAGAAAAACAAGAAGATATTAAAGAAGATGTCTTAATTGAAGAAACAGAACCTACCGTTTTTGAGGAAGAAAAAACTCATGACGAATCAATTGATAGTATTAAACAAGAAACTATTGTGACTCCAGTCAAAGAAACCAGACACACTTTTTTTGAAGAGGTAGTAGATGATGAAGAAGTAGAAGAAATTGAAAAAACCTTTGATTCTAATCCTATTATTGAGAAAACGGTTTCTACTATTGAAGAAATCACACCTGTTGTTTTTGAAGAACCGAAAAAACACACCGAAATAAGAATTGATCCTATAGAAGAATCAATTTATAACTCAATCAAAGAAGCTACAACAGTTGTATTTGAAGAGTCAAAACCTGCAGAAAAAAAAGCTGCAGAAATTGTTGAACCAAAAATTACAGAACAGTATAAGGAAATTGCCAGTGTTGTTTTTGAAGAGGTAAAAATTACAGAAGAAAAACCAAACGAAGTTAATCCGACTATCGTGGATGAACCAACGACTGTTGAAGAAAGTCCTAAAGAAGTAATTAATTTTATTCTTGAAGAACCTATATTTATAGAAGAATCTAAGGACGTTATAACAGATAGCATCGACGAATCAGTAATTGAAGAAAATACCCCAAAGACACAATTTGAAGAAACTGTAAAAATTGCCGAGGAAAATCTAGAAATAGGAAAGCCTTTAGATTTTTCGGTAAAAGAGAAACATTCTTTTCAGGAATGGCTGCAATTAGCAAGACCAGAACCTATTGACAGAACAAATGAAATTGTTCAGGAAGATATAAAAGCAGTTGAAAAAAGCGCACAAAAAATAGAGAGAACTCCTGAACCAATTCAAGAAACAATTCCGGAAACAATTCTGGAAACAGAAATAATTGAAGACGAAAAAAAGAAAAAAGCAGAGCTGATTGATAAATTTATTGAAACAAACCCAAAAATTTCGCCAATCAAATCAGATCCGATAACGCTGCCTCCAATTCAATTTAACATTAATCAGGACGACAATACGTATTTGATGACCGAGACTTTAGCCCGTGTTTATTTGGAACAAAAAAAATATACAAAGGCAATACAAGCATATGAAATATTAATTTTGAAATATCCAGAAAAAATTAGTTTCTTTGCAGACCGTATTTCGGATATAAAGATTTTACAACAAAATAACAATAATAATTAAGCAATGAGCACATTTTCAATTTTTTTAGTTTTAATCACAATAGTTTGTTTTCTATTGATCGTAGTAATTATGGTTCAAAACCCTAAAGGAGGCGGATTGTCGTCTACAATTAGTGGAACTCAAATGTTAGGTGGAGTGCAAAAAACAACAGACTTTTTAGATAAAAGTACTTGGACATTGGCTACAATTTTGATTGCTCTAATCTTGCTTTCAAGTTTAAGCTTTACAGGATCTTTAAGTGATACTGATTCTAAACTTATTGAAAAAACAGAAGCTCCTGCAACAAATACACCAGCAGCTCCGGTACAGCAAACACCTGCTCCGGCAGCACCTGCAGCAAAATAATCATTTTGAAATAATATAAAATGCCAGCCTGTCAAAGCTGGCATTTTTTTTAGGAAATAATGTCAGTTTTTAGAGCATGGCATAATTTCTGAAAGTTTATTGAACATTAAAAAACGTATAACTTATAATAATATAAAATCATGGCCTTAAACATTAAACCGCTTTCAGATCGCGTACTTATCGAGCCTGTTGCAGCTGAAACTAAAACTGCTTCAGGGATTTTTATTCCGGACACTGCCAAAGAAAAACCACAAAAAGGAACTGTAGTTGCTGTAGGAAATGGATCTAAAGATCACACTATGACCGTAAAAGTTGGCGATACTGTTCTTTATGGTAAATATGCAGGAACAGAATTAAAACTTGAAGGAACTGATTATTTGATTATGCGTGAGGATGATATCTTAGCAATAATCTAAAAACAAAAGGGATCAAGTTCTGTATATTGAGATTAAGATTATAATAACTTGAAACAAATCAAACTTTAAACAAAAATTAAAAAAAATGGCAAAAGATATAAAATTTGATATTGAAGCACGTGACGGATTAAAACGTGGTGTTGATGCATTAGCAAATGCTGTAAAAGTAACACTTGGACCAAAAGGTCGTAACGTAATCATCGGAAAATCATTTGGTGGACCAACAGTTACTAAAGATGGTGTTTCGGTTGCAAAAGAAATCGAATTAAAAGACCCATTAGAAAACATGGGCGCTCAAATGGTTAAAGAAGTAGCTTCTAAAACTAATGATTTGGCAGGTGACGGAACTACAACTGCTACAGTTTTAGCTCAGGCTATTGTAAAAGAAGGTCTTAAAAACGTTGCTGCAGGTGCAAATCCAATGGATTTGAAACGTGGTATCGATAAAGCTGTTGAAGCTATCGTTGCTGACCTTGCAAAACAAGCTAAAGTTGTTGGAAGCGATTCTGATAAAATCAAACAAATTGCTTCTATCTCTGCAAACAATGACGAAGTAATTGGTGAATTAATCGCTACTGCTTTCGCAAAAGTTGGAAAAGAAGGTGTTATTACTGTTGAAGAAGCCAAAGGAACTGACACTTTTGTAGACGTTGTTGAAGGTATGCAGTTTGACAGAGGATATCTTTCTCCTTACTTCGTAACAAATCCAGAGAAAATGGAAGTTGAATTAGACTCTCCATATATCTTATTATACGACAAAAAAGTTTCTTCTTTAAAAGAATTACTACCTGTTTTAGAGCCAGTTGCTCAATCAGGAAAACCGTTATTAATTATTGCTGAAGATGTTGACGGAGAAGCTCTTTCTACATTAGTAGTAAACAAATTAAGAGGTGCTCTTAAAATTGCTGCTGTAAAAGCTCCTGGTTTTGGAGACAGAAGAAAAGCAATGTTAGAAGATATCGCTATCTTAACTGGTGGAACTGTAATTTCTGAAGAAAGAGGTTATACTCTTGAAAATACAACTATCGAAATGTTAGGAACTGCAAAAAGAGTTTCTATCGATAAAGACAACACTACAATTGTAAGTGGTGCTGGTGAAGCTGATATCATCAAAAACAGAGTAAACCAAATTAAAGGTCAGATGGAAACTACAACATCTGATTATGATAAAGAAAAATTGCAAGAGCGTTTGGCTAAATTAGCTGGTGGTGTTGCTGTTCTTTACGTTGGTGCAGCTTCTGAAGTTGAAATGAAAGAGAAAAAAGACAGAGTTGACGATGCTTTACATGCAACTCGTGCTGCTGTCGAAGAAGGAATCGTTGCTGGTGGTGGTGTTGCTTTATTAAGAGCTAAAGCTTCTTTAGCCGACCTTAAAGCTGACAACGCTGACGAGGCTACAGGAATTCAGATCGTATCTCGCGCTGTTGAATCTCCATTAAGAACTATTGTTGAAAATGCAGGTCTTGAAGGTTCTGTAGTGGTAGCAAAAGTTGCTGAAGGTTCTGGCGATTTTGGATACAATGCTAAAACTGACGAATACGTAGACATGCTTAAAGCTGGAATTATCGATCCTAAAAAAGTAACTCGTGTAGCATTAGAAAATGCTGCTTCTGTTGCCGGAATGATCCTTACTACAGAATGTGCATTAATTGATATTAAAGAAGAAAACGGAGGCGGAATGCCAATGGGTGGCGGTATGCCGGGAATGATGTAATCGTTCTAACTTCTTAAAATTTAAACGCCAGATTTATGTCTGGCGTTTTTTTTGCCACAGATTAAAGGATTAAAAAGATTTTTTTTACCGCAAATTTCACAAATTAGCTCAAATTATATTTTATAATTGAGGTGAAAATTTGCGATAATTTGTGCAATTAGTGGTAAACATTTTTTTAAGTCAAATATTATATTTTTTTCGAGATTGAAATATTCTCAAAGATCAATCTTTTTAATTCCATAATCTGTGGCAACATTTTTTGCGCAAAACATTCGTGAAAATTAGTGTAATTCGTGGCAAACTTTCACTTAGTTTAACATTCTCTTTTTCTTTAAAAAATCGGTTATCGATATCTTTGCAGTCTATTAAAATTGCAAAATGAGAAAATTCACTACTCACCTTTTATCTTTTACATTCTTACTTCTTACCACTTTATCCTATTCCCAATCCAGTAAAGATGCTTATATCGTTTTGGTTTCTATGGATGGATTTCGTTGGGATTATGCGAAACATTTTCATCTTCAAAACATGAATAAAATTGCAAAAGAAGGCGTTCATGCAAAATCTATGAAACCTTCTTATCCAAGTAAAACTTTTCCCAACCATTATTCGATCGTGACAGGACTTTATCCGGATCATCACGGTATTATTAATAATGTTTTTTATGATAAAACATTAAACGAATCTTTTGCTTTGTCTACAAATGCTAAAAATGATTCTCGTTTTTATGGTGGAAACCCTATTTGGAATGTTGCCGAGCAGCAAGGCGTAAAAACAGCTTCTTTTTTCTGGCCGGGTTCTGATTTGGATAAACGAAGACCAAGTTATTATAAAAATTACGACAGCAAAATTCCGTACGAAAACAGAATCGATACTGTTATAAAATGGTTAGAACTTCCTGAAAAACAACGACCTCATCTTATAACTTTATACTTTGATGAACCCGATCATACAGGACATAATTTTGGTCCGCTTTCTCTTGAAAACGAAAAAATGGTTCATAAAATGGATTCTGTTATGGGGCAGCTATCTTCCAGACTCGATCAATTATCCATCGGAAAACAAATCAATTTAATCATTGTTTCAGATCATGGAATGACAGACATCAGCAATGATAAAAAAATAGCTGTTTTAGATTATTTAAAACCGGAATGGCTGGGTTACAAAGATGTAATTAATCCTATTATGAGTTTGGAATCAAAACCCGGATTTCAGGATTCTATTGCCAAAGCGTTAAAAAAAGTACCCAATATTAAATTCTGGAAATCAGGTGAAGTTCCAAAAAGACTGCATTACGGAACCAATCCGCGTGTACATGATTTTGTTATCGAAGCGAAAAAAGGATATAGCTTAGTGAGTAAAGAAAGTACACACATAAAAGGCGGAACGCACGGTTATGACAATAACGAGAAAGATATGCATGCTATTTTTTATGCAAAAGGTCCGGCTTTTAAAGTAAATAAAGAAGTCAAAACCTTTCAAAATGTTTCTGTTTATCCTTTAATTGCTCACATTTTAGGCTTGCAGATTCAAGAAGTTGACGGAAAATTCAGCGAAGTTAAAAACATGCTTGCTGAGTAAAATTAGATAATGTGTCAATTAGATAATTTAGCATATCTTGATTTTAAATGACAAACCCGACAGTTTTAAAAACCTGTCGGGTTTGTTGCAACGGAATAAATTGGGGTTACGTTCCATGAGACGCACTGCTGTGCGCCTCTACGGTAAATTGGAATGGAAATTAATTATCTAATTGCCGTATTCTCTACTTATCTAATTGACACATTAATTAAAACTAGTCGAAACAGAAACAGCTTTCCATTGCTCTAATTGTTTTTGAACCTCAGCAATTTTTATATTTGCCATATTATAGGCATCTTCTCCAACAAATAAGTGCAACGCAGGATTTTTTTCTTCGCTCATTTTGATTAAAGCGGTTGCAAATTTTTCAGGATCTCCCGGTTGATTTTCATTGATACTATCTTTATGAGCGATTTCAGATTCTCTAACTGCTTTATAGTCTGCAATTGGACTTTGTGGCAATAATAAAGAACTGTCTTTTAAGAAATCAGTTCTAAAATAACCCGGATAAACCAACGTTACATTCACTCCAAATTCTTTTACCTCTGCCGCCAATGATTCAGTTAAGCCGGCAACTGCAAATTTTGTAGAACAATAAATTCCCCAACCCGGAAAACCTCCGTTATATCCACCAATCGAAGCGATATTAAAAATATGTCCCGATTTATTGGCGCGCATGTAAGGCATTGTATTTCTGATTACATTTAATAATCCAAAAACATTTACTTCGTAGTTTTTTCTTGATTCTGCATCGGTTAGTTCCTCTAATGATCCCAATAAACCGTAACCTGCGTTGTTTACCAAAACATCAATTGTTTTAAAATGGCTTACGGCTACTTCAATCGCATTTTTAACGCTTTGCTCATTTGTCAAATCCATTTCTAAAGGCAGAAAATTGGCTGACGGATTTCCTAATTCTTTAATTAAGGCTTGTTCACTTCTTGATGTTGCGGCTACTCTTTTTCCTTCTGCCAATAATTTTTTTGCTAATTCTAATCCAAGTCCTTTTGAAGCACCTGTGATAAACCAAACTTTGTTATTTTCCATGATTTCAATTTTTACATTTAATTATGGAACAAAGGTATTAGCGAAGTAGTTGTAAAAACTTAAAGCAATCAAATGAGAAGTTACGAAAATCAAACAATTTCTGTTATTCGGTAGTTTTTTGGTGAAACATGAACATTTTTCTTAAAAAAATTGATGAAATGAGACAATTCTTCGAAGCCTAAACACCAGGCGATTTCATTAATATTCCAATTGGTTTGCTTCAATAAAATCATCGCTTCCTGAACAATTCTTTCAGAAATGATTTGTGAAGTTGTTTTTCCTGTCGTTTCTTTCAACGCTTTATTCAAATGATTGACATGCACATTTAACTGGCTGGCAAATTCTGAAGGAGAACGAAAATTAATTTGCTGCGATATAGATTCTATTGGAAATTGTCTTTCTAACAATTCTAGAAACAAAGACGAAACCCGAATCGTTGCATTCGATTTACTGTATAATGAAGTAGTTACAGTTTGAGTTTTTAAAGCCTGATGAATAATTTCGAAAACCAAATTTCGCAGAACATCATATTTAAAAGTATAATCAGAATTGATTTCGTCAAACATTTTTAAATAAACCGTTTTCAAAGATTCCGCCAATTCCATCGAAATAGGAACAATCGGATTTCCGCCGGGTTGAAATAAAGGATATTCTTTTAAATTCCCAAACTGATTAAAAAAAGCTTCTGTAAAAATGCAGAAAAAACCGGTTTGATTTTCATCAACCTGTTCCCAATTATACGGAATTTGTGGATTTGCAAAAAACAAGGCCTGATCTTCTATTACAGAAATCTTATCGGCATAGTGCACTTTGTTTTTTCCAATGATCAGGCTTATTTTATAAAAGTCTTTTCTGGTGTAAGGAAATGGTTTACAGGTATTACCAACAAAGTCATCTAACTTAAAAACATTAAAATGTCCGATCTCTTTTCTAAGATTTTCAGGCATTCCGTTTACTTTGATCGTGTAAAAATCTTCTAAGGTTTCTGTTAACTTCATTTTACAAAGTTACGAAAATCAAATTATTAATTAGAAAATGTGGCAATTTGATAATGAGATAATTTTTCTGCGGATGTTAAATCAACTCAAAGCATATCTGTAGAGACGCACAGCAGTGCGTCTTATGCGCAACGATCTGTAAGCAATAACCCGACAGGTTTTAAAAACATAAGTGTTCGGAAGATCTTAACATGTATTAAATAGTGGTGATTTATTTGGATCTCCATCACAGATCACCACTATTTCTTTAATTATTTCCATATTTAGTTCTTCT
>Ga0307411_10000011_pt1 | contig 204666 bp, 133 predicted proteins | sample DK1Ometagenome_2_FD_203712 | JGI IMG/M metagenome (GOLD analysis project Ga0307411, IMG submission 203712) | Maize rhizosphere microbial communities from greenhouse at UC Davis, California, United States - DK15-O-1 | ecosystem: Host-associated > Plants > Roots > Rhizosphere > Soil | place...
TAACTTCTTAAGGTGGTTATTGCGGCGGGGCTCACCTCTTCCCATCCCGAACAGAGTAGTTAAGCCCGCCTGCGCAGATGGTACTGCAGTTATGTGGGAGAGTATGTCGTCGCCTTTCTTTGAAAAACCCTGTTCTAATCAACAGGGTTTTTTATTCTTAATTTTACTTATACAAGTTATACGTAAATAATAGGTACCTTAGCTCAGATGGTAGAGCAATGGACTGAAAATCCATGTGTCCCTGGTTCGATCCCTGGAGGTACCACATAATGCTCGGATGGTGAAATTGGTAGACACGCTGGACTTAAAATCCAGTGAACAGCAATGTTCGTGCGGGTTCAAGTCCCGCTCTGAGTACAAAAATCCCCCTTATTATTTTATAAGGGGGATTTTGTTTTTACAAAAGGCTTTAGCTATTTTAGCTAAAGCCTTTTTCTTTTAATAATCTGATGTACTTATTTTAAAATAATCATTTAAAGTCAAAGTATAGATGGAGAAAATTTGTCATCAAAATATCTATTTATGAAACAAAAAATATATCTTCTATACTTGAAAAGGTAAATTATGGAAAAACTTAGAAAACATATTGAAGAAATTATTCCTATCAGTGATGATGAGTTTGAATCTATCAAGCCATTTTTTACGATACGGAAAGTTTTAAAGAATCAATATCTTATTCAACAAGGGGATGAAGCAAAATATGAATATATCATTATGAGTGGAATTTTCAGAGTTTTTTATCTTGATGAAGATGGTAAGGAACACATTGTACAATTCGCGACAGAAAATTGGTGGATGTCTGATTATATTGCTTATTTCAATCAAAAGCAGGCTAATATGTATGTTGTATGCATGCAGCCGGGAGAAGTTTTATGCCTTACACTCGATGGCAGAGAAAAACTCTCTGATACGCTTCATAAAATGGAACATTTTTTTAGAATAAAACTCACTAAAGGTTTTATTGCACTTCAGCAAAGAGTTATTTCACTTCTCTCCAATAATCCGCAGCAGAGATATGAAGAATTTGCAGATCTTTATCCAAATCTAATGCAAAAAATTCCAAAAAAATATATAGCAGAGTATCTCGGAATTAGCCGCGAAACCCTTAGCAGGCTTTACTCCAACAACAAATAACATAACCATTGATTCTAAAAGTGTGATTCCGGTCACACTTTTTTTGTGACTTTGCTCCTCGTATTGAGGAGTAACGCTGGCATAAATTTGTCCTATAATAATTCATAAACCAATAAAAATTATAGACATGAAAAAACTTATGCTTTTAACCCTTGCAATTGCCTTTTTTTCTTCGAATGCACAAAGTAAAAAAGAAAACTCATCAGTAAAACAAACAGCAACACCTAAAAAAGAATCTACAATGAAAAAGAGAATTTTAATTATTGTGTCTAATGCCAATGCAATTGGACCAAATAACAGAAGAACCGGAACATTTCTTCCTGAAGTAGCACACCCATATGCTGAATTTGACAGAGCAAATTATCAAATAGATTTTGCAAGCTTAACGGGAGACACTCCCTATTTAGATGCACTTAATTTGGCAAATGATCCTGATAATCTTATTTTCCTAACAGGAAAAGGATGGGAAAATATGCAGAAGGCTGTTAAATTATCAACTGTCGATGTTAGTAAATACGATGCCGTTTTTGTACCGGGCGGATTAGCACCAATGGTTGATATGCCGGAAAATGAACTTCTTAAAAAAGTAATTAAAGAAACCTACGAACGAAATGCAGTTGTTGGTGCTGTTTGTCACGGTCCGGTATCTTTATTAAATGTGAAATTAAACAATGGATCTTATCTTGTAAATGGTAAAAACATTACATCTTTTACAGATGAAGAAGAACGAGGTTATGCTATCGCAGATGTACCTTTTTTGTTAGAAACAGCATTAACCAAACAAGGAGCAAAATTTCACGCAGCTGCAGTTTGGTCAGCTCACAGCATTGCTGATGGTAATTTGGTTACGGGACAAAATCCAGCTTCGGCAAAAGGAGTAGCGGAAAAAATGATTGTTATTTTAGAATCGCCTAAAAAATAAGGAAACTAATTGTATGGGTCTTCTTCAGAAAAAAAGAAGGTTCATACAATTTAAAATAAATATTATAATATAAAAAAATCAAAATGGAAAATCAAAACCCAGTTCATGTTTTTGCTACATGGAAAGTGAAAGAAGGTCAGATTGAAAACGTCTTGCATTTACTAAAAGCAATACATGACGAAAGCATCAAAGAAGAAGGCAATTTGTTTTATAAAATTCATCAAAGCAATACAGATAAAAATACACTTATATTATTTGAAGGATATATTAATGAAGAAGCTGTGACAGCACACAGAAACTCATCTTATTTTCAAGATTTGGTTATAGGTAAAATTGTTCCTTTATTAGAAAACAGAGAGATTTTTTTAACCACGCTTTTAAAAGTTTAACTCAAATTGAGGATTAAGTAGTTGTCTTCATTGATAATTTGATTAAATTTAAAGTACATATCATGAACCGCTTCAAAGAGTTTATGCCCTAAAAAAATAATTATGGAAAACACCACAAAAATAATATTCCCATATGATCAAAGCCTTGTCAAAGAGTTACCACTGACAACTAAAAATAAAATCAACACTATATTAAATACTGCTCAGGATTTATTTAAAGATGAATCAAACTGGATTCCGGCTTTTAAAAGAATTGAAATTTTAGAAAAAGCAGCTTCGATAATGAGTGAAAGAAGCGAAGAACTGATTCATTTGGCAATAAGCGAAGGCGGAAAACCCTACAAAGATTCGAAAGCGGAAATATTTAGAGCCATCAAAGGTGTAAAATTAGCAGCAGAACATATATCTCAAATAAAAGGAGAACAAATCCCAATGGGACTTACTGAAGCTTCTTTAAACAGAATTGCTTTTACATCGAAAGAACCAATTGGCGTTGTTGTCGCAGTTAGTGCATTCAATCACCCATTAAATTTAGCGGTACATCAAATTGCGACTGCCGTTGCAGCCGGTTGTCCTGTTATATTTAAGCCATCAAGTAATACGCCCTTATCTGGTCTTGCATTGGCTGATATTTTAAAAGAAGCCGGTTTGCCCGAAGGATGGCTGCAAGTGGTGTTATGTGATAATGAAACAGCAGAATTATTGGTTACAGATCCAAGAGTTGGTTTTTTCTCTTTTATAGGTTCAGCAAAAGTAGGCTGGTCCCTAAAAAGCAAATTGCCGCCGGGAACGAGATGTGCCTTAGAACATGGTGGCGCTGCTCCTGTAATTGTGGAGAGCGATGCCGATTTTAACGAAATGATTCCTGATTTGGTAAAAGGAGGATTTTATCATGCAGGCCAGGTTTGTGTTTCGGTTCAGAAAATTTATGTAAATGAGGAAATTTGTGATCGTTTTATTGAACAGTTTTCGCAGGCAACTAATAAATTAATTGTTGGAAATCCGTTTGAGGAAACTACAGATGTAGGATCGCTTATCTCTCCAAAAGAAGTTAACCGCATTGAGGAATGGGTTAATGAGGCTATTGAAAATGGCGCTAAATTAATTACGGGAGGAAAAAGAATTTCAGATACTTGTTTTGAACCGACAATTCTGTTGAATCCTTCAGAAGATTCTAAAGTATCAACTAACGAGATTTTTGGCCCTGTTGTTTGTATTTATCCTTTTACAGATAGGGAAGAAGCAATAAATAAAGCCAACGCTTTGGATATTCATTTTCAGGCAGCGGTTTTTACAAAGAATATTGATATAGCTTTAAGTACGGCCAAAAAACTAAACGCTACTGCAGTTATGATTAATGATAATACTGCTTTTAGAGTAGATTGGATGCCCTTTGGAGGCAGAGACGCATCGGGTCTTGGAATGGGTGGCATTTCATATACTATAAATGATATGATGAGAGAAAAATTAACCGTATTTAAAAGTAAATCTATATAAAGTTTTAAAAAGAATAGCTTTTAAATTTAGCCATAAAAAAGTCCTAATTATCATTAGGACTTTTTTAGATTACTCTTTTTTATTTTCAAGCTGTACTTCAAATTTACCCCAAAAAGGACTATCAGCCATAAGCGAATGTCCAATCACAAGGATATGATTTCCTTTTTGTTTAAGTTGAATTTTTAAGTCCATTCCAAACGGGCCATCTGATGATTTATCGGGAAAAATAATTTGGTTGAAACGAATGTTTCCTTTGCCGGTAGAGGGAATGATCTTTGCATTCAATTCGCCTAAATCTTCATTTTTAAATTTGACATATACTTTAGGATGAATAGAATCTAAGGCTCCTTCAGCTGTGTAAAAGCCTTTGTCATTCACAAAATTCATAAAAATAGTATCGTCTATTTGTTTGTTCTCTTCTTTTTTCTCCTCCTTATTTTTTTTCGAGAAAATAGTGTCTGAGGTATCAACAGCAGTTTCCTTGGTTTCTTTTTGTTGACATGAAAAAACGAGAATTGATAGTAAAAGAATTAAATAATTTTTCATAACAGTATTTTTAAGTGTTTCAAATTTAATTCCTTTTTGAAAATGTTTTGTTATATAATAGCATTTGGATATTGCAGGATTTAGATTGAATTTATATCAATTCTTCTAATGCAAAAAAAACGACACTAACTAAAAGTCAATGTCGTTTTATTAATTATTTTGGTTATAATTTATTTGTAAAAAATAATTTAGTTGCCAAATATGTATCTAAGTGTAAATTGTGCTTGCCAAACATCAGATGTTGAAGAGTTCTTTTGGAAAGTATCTTTAATTAAATATCTGTTTCCGTTAGGATCTGTTTGTGTAGCAAGAGTATAGATAGGCACATTTGCAGCTGTTGTATTAGAATAAGCTAAAACATTTGGATTTGTTGCTCTTTGTGATAATCCCCAATCCTTATTAACCATGTTTGTAAAGTTCAGGATATCAGCTCTAAATTGGAAAGTGTTCTTTTTACCAGCTATTTTGATGTATATATCCTGCGAGATAGATAAATCTAATCTGTGTAACATTGGTAAAGTAGATTCATTTCTTTGAGCATATTGACCTCTTCTTGAACGTAAGTATTTATCCTGATTGATATAAGCATCAAACGCAGCTCTTTGCTCATCTTGTGTATAAGTTCTTGTAGTTGTAACATTATTTATTGTACTGGATACTACCAGAGGAGCAAACGTAAGTTCACTTGCGCTGTTTGGTACATAAAGTAAATCATTACCACTAATTCTGTCTCCATTCATATCTCCACTATAAGTGTAAGTAAATGGACTAGCTTGCTCTCCAATATAGCCTAAGTTAATAGAAGTTGCACCGCCAAGACCTTTACCATATTCAATTCTGTAGCCAATAACTCCAACTAAACGATTTGGTGTATTGTTGTTTGAATTAGATACGTCTAAATCATTATTTCCATTTACAGATCTTGCACTTGTCCATGAACCAGAAGCTACTGAACCCGGTGACATTAAATCTGTTGCGTTAGAGTGTGTGTAGGCGAATGATCCCCAAAGTCCTCTTTGATAAGGGTATTCTAATTTAAATGTTGTAGAATAAAAATATCCTTCATCAGAATTTGCTAAAACGATACCGTTTGAAACATTATCATTTACACGTGTTCCATTATCATTACGAGAATATCTTGGTCTGTTGTCAGTACCGCTAAATGTTCCAACCGGAGCATCAAAGTTAGCATTGTAATAGCTGATCGCATTAATATTTTTTTGAAGAATACCTTCAACAGTACCTGTAAATCCAAAAGGAAGTTTTTGATCAACTGCCATTGTAGTTTTCCAAACCTGAGGAGATTTGAAGTTTTTCTTATTAAATGACAAGTCATAAGTTGATGGAGATGTAGGTGTAGGTGGAGTAAAATATTGTGCTGGATTAGCTGTAAAACCATATCCCTTTGTATATACTTCAGCACCACTAACATCTACAACACCAGTAAGAACACCGTTGTTTCCAATTTGGTTTGATAAATATACACCCGGAGATCTACCAGTAAATATTCCTGAACCTCCTCGAACAATCGTTGAAGCATCACCATTTAAGTCAAGGTTGAAACCAACTCTGGGTTCGAATAAGATTGCTGCATCCGGCATTGAACTGGTATTGAATTTTTCGCCATCAGCAAAAGTCATAGCAGTAACTGTTGGGTTTTCTAATGCTGTATCAGCATACCATATTCTTGAAGCTCTTAAACCAACAGTTAATTTAAATTTGTCGCTCAATTTCATTTCATCCTGAGCATATAAATCTAATTTGTTAGATTTTAGTATTTGCATTGGTTCAGCACCTCCAGGTAAAGCAGAATATTTAAATTGAACTTTATTAGGCATAGTACTAATTGTCGTTGATGGCGCACCACCGTTTGCAAGAGATTCATTTGCAGCAGCATAAAAATCATTTAAAGAGTTAAAAACGTAAACTCCGTTTGATCCTGAGAAAAATAAGTTACTGGATTTGAAATATTCAAAGTTTGCACCCAATACTAAGGAGTGTTTTCCAATAGTTTTAGTCAAATTATCTGTAAAGTGTAATGTTGAGTAAGAAAGTTTGTTACCTTGAGTAAAAGGATCTAAACCAACCGAAATATAAGTTGCAGTTCCTTGTTTAATATCAATTGTTGGGAATAAACCACCACCAATTAGACCTCTGTCTTCAATTTGTTTGTCATAACCTCCAATAAAGTTATTGTACCATGAATTACTTAATTTACTATTCAATTCTAATACAATAGATCTTGTGTTATCTAAAATTGTATAGCCACTATTTTTGAATGACATTGCTAACGCACTATTAGTTCTGTTACCAAAACCTAATGAATTTGAGTTAGAAGTTAACTGATCTGAAGATGAATTATGGAACACATAACGAGCAGTAAGTTTATGATTGTCGTTGATATTCCAGTCAATTCTCGTTAAGAATTTCTTTGATTCTTTTGATGAATCATAGTTTTCCCATGCACCTGTATCATACCCAAACTTATCTTTCATAAAGTTAGAAAGAGTCTGCATTTCAGTATAGGTAGGAAGAGAAACCTGACCACTTGGTTGCGGAGAACCTGTAGAGGTCCAGTTTGTAGCCGGGCTTACATTGTCGATAGTTTCAAAATTTCCAAAAAAGAATAATTTATCTTTGATAATTGGCGCTCCAATACGAGCTCCCCAGATCGTTTCTTCAAATTTACCTGGCTTAATTGTAACATCTCCGGCGTGAGTACCGATAAAATCTTTTTTATTATTTCTGGTCGAAGTATAAACAGATCCCTCAATTTCGTTTGTTCCACTTCTTGTTACGGCATTAATTCCTGAACCTAAAAATCCAGATTGGCGAATGTCATACGGAGCAATGTTTACTTGTAACTGTTCAATTGCATCCAATGAAATTGCAGTCGAGCCTGTTCTGCCTCCGGCTTGTGAATCTGATCCAAGACCAAATCCATTGTTAAATACAGAACCGTCAATAGTGAAATTATTTAATCTTGAATCCTGTCCGCCAAATGTTCCGTTAGCGCCGGCATTAGCATTGTATTTTGTAACAGAGTTAATTGAACGAGCTCCTAATACCGGAACTGCAGCTATTTCTCTATTTGAAAACTGTTGCGAAGCACCAGTTCTTCCTTTATTAAAATTTCCTTTTGATTTTGTAGAAACCACAACTTCCTGAAGCGCGTTTGGTTCTTCATCAATAGTAATGTTTATAGTCAGGTTATTACCTAAACCGACATTAATGTCTGTTATTTCTGTTGTTTTGTAACCAATATAAGTTACTTTAACTGTGTAAGGACCTCCTGGTCTCAAACCTTGTGCAGCGTATCCACCGTCAAAATCAGAAGTCGAGAAATACTTTGTTCCTGTTGGCTTATGAACAATCTCAACTGTTGCCCCAGGAAGAGCTTCTCCCTTATTTGATCTAACAATCCCAGACATGGCAGAACTCGTAACCTGAGCATGACCTAAAGTCGAGAGTAAAATAATTAAAATAAAAATAATTTTTTTCATCTAATGTTTTATATTGGTTTAATTTTTTGGCAAAATTATGAGATTGAAGACGCCCGGTGTTAACTCAATATTAACAAAATGTAGTGGTTTGGGTGGTGAATGATTTTTGTAAGAATAAAGGGGTTTTAGGAGATATTTATTGATTTTTAATAGAAAAATAAGATGTTTTAGATTTATATAATCTTAAGAATTTTACGTCAATTTTATGAGTTCTTTATTTAGACCAGTCTGCTTTTTTGACTAACTTTATTATATAACGAAAGATTAGTAATCGATTAATAGTTATTTAAAGAACACTATACTGCAAAAGCTGTAGTAACTGTAATTAAAAACGTATAATTATGAACAAAGTAATTGGACTTTTCGCAGGAAGTTTGCGTAAGGAATCATTTTCAAGAAAAATAGCTAAAGCCGTTGCAGCAATGGCACCTGCAGGATTTGAGTTTAAAATAATTTCATTGGGTGATTTGCCGCTTTATAATCAGGATTTTGATGATGAAAATCAAGTGCCGGAATCCTACACTATTTTTAGAAATGAAGTCAAAGCAATTGATGGTGCTATTTTTATAACACCAGAATACAATAGATCCGTTCCCGCAGTTTTAAAAAATGCATTGGACGTGGGTTCGCGCCCTTACGGGAAAAGTGTCTGGGATGATAAACCCGGAGCCGTATTTAGTAATTCGCCAGGCAGTATTTCAGGCTTTGGTGCTAATCACCATTTAAGACAAAGTTTGGTTTTTCTGAATGTGCCTGTTATGCAGCAGCCTGAAGTTTATCTTACCAAAGTAAATGAACTTTTTGATGAACAAGGGAATATTCAAAAAGAAGAAATTAAGGGGTTTCTTCAAAAAGCGGTTGATGCATATATTGTCTGGTTTAACAAAAATTCCATTCAATAATGGTGAAATAAATTTAAAATTAAAAAGCCCTTCTATAATTAAGAAGGGCTTTTTGTATCAACGATAATGGATCTGTTGTTATTTTTTTGCTGCGTTTACATCAATACCAATCTCAATATCTTTACTGATCATCCATTCTGCAGGATCAGCTTCAGAAGCTCCAAATTTGATATCCCAGTCTGTGCGGTTAACAGTAAATTTAGCCTGAATTGATGCACTTCCTTCTGCAACAGTAACTTTTGCCGGGAAAGTAACATTTACTGCTTTTCCTTTTAAGGTAAGATTACCGCTTACTGTTTTATTAGCACCTTCAATTGCATCTTTAGCAGCAGGATCTAATGCCGCAACTTTTGTGATTTTAAAAGTAGCCGTTGAATTTTTCTCTACATCAAAAAAATCAGCACCTTTTAAGTGAGCCTCCAATTCAGAATATTTTTTGTCTTTTTCTGTTACAGATGCCGGATCTACTTTAATAGACTTCATATCTATAACAAAATCACCTGCTGTAAGTTCTCCACCTTCAACTGAAATTTCTCCCGATGTAAGGCTAAGAGTTCCCCAACGAGGGGCAAAACCTCCTTTATGAAAGGCTTTCCAATCTACTTTAGAGGTCTCTAAATTTACCGCTAAAACTTCGCCTTTTTTTTCTGCAACCTCTTGTTCTGCAGCTGTTGTTGATTCGTTAGAAGATTTTTTTCCGCATGACGCTAAAAATAAAGTAACCGCTGCTAATGTAAGTACGCTTAATTTTTTCATTTGTTATCTGTTTAATTATTTATTGATTTTAAATATTGAGAGAGTTAAATTATGGAAATTTTCTCATTATTTTCTATTGAGTCAGTTTATTTTTTTTGAATCAAAATATTAATCACATTCTTCGGCTTTAAAACTCTAGGTATTTACATCCATAGTTAAGTATAAAATGAAGTGTTGCAACTAATGATTTTTAAACTTTGCATTTATAAAAGAACAGGATGAAAAATAATAGAATTACAATTCTTGCTTTGGTATTATTTACAAGCTTAATCAATGCCCAGAATAATATTGAAAATTTTAAAAATAAAAAGATGAATGATTTAGAAGTACTAAAAATAGAAAGCCATGTTTCGGGATTAAAAGTTGCCATAACTCACCAAGAGCCAAAGGTTCCTTTAGGCGATTATGCGATTCTGTTTTTGCATGGTTCTTCATTTCCGTCTGCATTGTCTTTTGGTTTTAAAATGAATAATTATTCAATGCTTGATGGCATGTCAGACAGTGGTTATGAAGTATATGCGCTAGATTTTTTAGGTTACGGAAATTCGGACCGATATAATGAAATGGAAACAAATTTAGTAAATAGTAAACCTGTTGGAAGAGCGGTGGATGTTTATAAAGATGTAGATAAAGCAGTTGATTTTATTATAAAGAAAACAGGAAAAACAAAAGTATATTTAGTAGGCCATTCATGGGGAGGATCTGTAGCAGCTTTATATGCTTCGCAATTTCCCGATAAAGTTGCTAAGCTGGTTTTGTTTGCAGCTATTACCCAAAGGGAAGATGCTTCTAAACCTCAAAAAATAGAATATTCTTTTGAAACTATGACGCCCGATGAAAGAATAAATTCAATGAAAAATTTAACCCCATCAGAAAAAGAATGTCAATTAGAACCCGAAGTTTTTAATGTTTGGGGAGACAATTGGCTAAAATCTGATCCATTAGTTGTAAAATTTAAATCTGATAGTATTCGTTTTCCCGCAGGTCCATCACAGGATGTGGAAGATTTATTACATGGAAAATCATCTTATAACCCGGCCAATATAAAAGCTGCTGTTTTAGTAATTCGGGGTGAATGGGATCAATATCCTGACAATATCGATGCTGGAAAATTATTTTCGTCTCTGGAAAATGCCGCTTATAAAAAATATGTGGTTGTAGAAAAAGGAACTCACGTTATGCATCTTGAAAAAGCTCGTTATCAGTTATATGATGGAATTCTTCGGTTTTTAAAATTTGAATTAAATACTAAATTAAATAGTAGATTTTAAATTATCACCGTCTTTTGAATGTAGTCTTCTAAAAACTAAACCGGATAAAATAGTCAAAGAACCAACAACCAGAAAAGTGTAGCGAAAGGCATTGTGAATCTCATTATGAATGAGTTTTACATCTCCCTGAAAAATTTTGAGTACCAATAATCCAAAAGCAATACCAAAACCAATCGCTAATTGCTGATTTACAGAAACTAATGAATTACCGCTGCTTGTGTGATAAACCCTTAAATCGGCGATAGAAATAGAATTCATCGAGGTAAACTGTATGGAGTTAAAGAAACCCAAAACAGAAATAATCGGAATGTACCAATAAATAGAAGTATGAATTGACGGAATAGCCAGAGCGCTAATTAATACACCAATAATAAAAGTATTGACCATTAAAGTTTTACGATATCCAAAAGTATTTAGAATTTTAATTACTGCAGATTTTCCAAACATCGCAGTAAGTGCCATAGGTGCTACAATCCATCCTGATGTCACTGCCGACTGACCATAAGCAATCTGGATCATCATAGGCAATAGCAAAGGAATAGAACTAAAACCCAGGCGAGTTGCCAAATTACCAACAATACCAACACGAAAGGTTCGTACCTGAAATAAGTTTAAGGGAAAAATAGGATTATTATCTTTTGCGGCATGGCGATAATACCAATACAGCATTAAAAATCCTGACATTAAAACAACTAAAACCGGAGATAAACGAACAGTATTACCAAACAATTCTAAAGAAATAGATAATAAGAGTGAAGCGGCTGCAAAAATCAGAAAGCCTTTTAAATCAAAATCAATTATGGGAGATTTGTAATCAGGCATGTATTTTAAACTTAAAATAATACCAATAATACCGAAGGGAATATTGATTAAGAAAATCCAGTGCCAGGATAAATAATCGACCATATAGCCTCCAATCAACGGACCTAAAACGGGACCAATTAAAGCTGGAATAATAGCAAAATTCATTGCCTGTAATAATTCATTTTTTGGAAATGTTCTAATAAGCGCCAGTTTCCCTACAGGTGTCATTAAACTTCCTCCAATACCCTGAATAACACGGGCAAAAACCAAATGCATTAAGTTTTGAGAAAGGGCACAAAACAAAGAGCCAAGGCTAAAAAGTACTAAAGCAAAAATAAATATTTTTCTCGTTCCAAATTTGTCCGACAAAAAGCCGCTTACAGGCATAAAAAGCGCCAGCGTTAATACATAACTAATAATAGCATTTTGCATTTCCAGTGGCGATTCATGCAAATCTTTGGCAATAGCAGTTATAGAAGTATTAAGAATTGTAGAATCAAGCATTTGCATAAAAATGGAAGTTGCCAGAATAACAGGCAATATTTTCTTCGTTGCTTCTTTATCAATAATAACGCTCATAGATTTTCTGTTTTTTGCCTGAAATAATTTAAACTGTAGTTCTTAAAGCCCGATTTAAGTCATCAGCTTTATAAAATTACGAAACATATCCTAATAATTGCTTTTAGAATTAAATTGCTTTTAATCCTTAACTAAATAACAAAAGATACCATAATTGATATCTTTTGTTTAAAGTTGGAATTAGTAAAGAAGCCTGAAATGAAATAATATTTTTCTATTACTACTCATTTCCTTTAGTACCCGGCTTATTTATGCTATATTCATCTCTGTTATTTTTGTCGGGGTTATCTTTTAGTTCTTCATCTAAATCCTTGGCAATACTGCTGTTCTTTTGAAAATAGGGATCAATATCATCATTTTCGTGTATATTATCTCTTTTTAAAATATCATTTTTAGAAGAATCATTCTGATCAAAAATACTATCTCTGTTTTGAAGAGTTTCAGAATTTCCTTCAAGATCATCTTCGTCAATTGGATCAAAGCTACCTTCATCGCTTCGACTTTCATCATAATCCCTATCAAGGTCATTATTTAGATCATCATTCTCAAAATCGCTCTCGTTTTCACGACTGCCCTGCAAATCGTTAAATCGTGGATCTGAACCCTGATTTTCATCATTCATTGCCGAATTATATAATGGAGTATTTCTTTCTTCCTCCTCATATTGTTTGTCATTTTGGGTTGAATTATTCATAATATTAAGTTTAAGTTTATAGTATCACTAAAATAAAAGTCATTAAAATCAATATTTTACAAAAACAGGTGTCAGTAATTATATAATTTACAGGTTATTAATGTTTAAGCTGTTTTTTTGCCCCATAAAACAACATCAATTTTTTCAGCATATTGTATTTTATCCGGAGAAACAGTTAAACCATAGTGTCCTGCGTTGTATTTTATTTTATTAATTTTTGCGTTTAGGTTTTCCAGTTTCCATTCTTGGTGATGTATGTCAAATCTGCATAGAGATCTATTGCAGTCATCATATAAGGCATGTCTTTCGGTTAACCAAATGTCAAGCTCTGTTTTTTCTAATAAGGAATTTGATTTTTCATATTCAATATCTGAGTATGAATTTGAAATCGTATTTTCTGATAACAAAGATTTTTTGGTTCTGATAATTTCTGATTTTTTATACGGAAGTCCGATGAAAAGACGCGAAAATAATACTTCAATGAGTTTATCAGTTTCAATTGAAAACAGATAAATTCCTGGAATTCCGTCTTTAATAACATAAGTTCGAATGTTGATTTCATGAAAATGCGAGATATAAGGCAATACCGGTAAATTTCGCATTGTCATATTTTTTACTTCAAAAGCAACTAGCGAAACCCACGCAGTATCATCAAATGTATCAAGTTCCATTCCGTCCGGGAGATATTTTTCTAATTGAACAGACGGAACTTTCCAATGAAAAAAAAGCGTATCATGCCATTCCTGATAATATTTCCATTTTCTTTTCGGAAGCGGATAATATCTATTAGAGGTATCAGAAAGTATTTGATCTGCATCCATGTTCAGATAATTTATTGTTTGTCATTGCCCTGAACCCAGTTCATGGCCTCTTGGTAGGATTCTTTTTTGTATCCTCTAAATTCTCCCGGAACAAAGTAGCTAAAACCATTTGTAAAAGTAATTGCCCTTTCAGAATCAGTAACAATTGCGGCTCTGTTCCATTTTCCTAAATTTTTTAAACCAATCATTGCATCCTGCATCCATGCTGCAGCGGTAAAATTTTCGAGGTCAGTATCGATTAAAAACAAAAAGTTGATTTCATTAATTCGCTCAACCAATTTTTCTACAGCAGGCGCCATAATACTTTGGTAATCGTCTTTTGTTACTTCGCCTAAAGCCCTAAAAGCAACAACATTTTCTGGTGCGTCTAATACTTGTATCATAAGAAAAATTTTAAATAAATAAATCTTAGGCCATTTCGATAATGCCCTTTAATCAAAATTATAACAGTTATTTCTTATATTTTTACAACATTGCCACTGCTCGCTTATACAATGTCTACCTACTACCGAAAGCAGTGTGCTAATTTTATAAAACGGAATTATAATTTTGTAAAAATCTGATAGTGTGTGAAATATATTTTTGAAAAAGTATAAATTATAAAAAAATATATTTATGAAAACGACAAAAAACACTAGTACATCTGATACTAAAACTAAAAGTACCAGAACACAATCACGAGGAAGAGCTGTAAAAGCAAAATCTTCTGCAGCAGAGGGCTTGAGAGAATTATTTGTAGATTCGCTTAAGGATATTTACTGGGCAGAAAAAGCTTTGACAAAAGCACTACCAAAAATGGCCAAAAATGCTACCTCCGAAAATCTTATAAACACTATTAACGATCATATTACTGTTACAGAAGAACAAGTAAGCCGATTGGAGCAGGTTTTTGAGTCTATTGGAGAAAAAGCAACCGCCAAAAAGTGCGAAGCAATGGAAGGATTAATTAAAGAAGGCGAAAGCATCATGCAGGAAACCCAGCAAGGTCCGGTACGCGATGCCGGAATTATTGGTGCGTCGCAAAAAATTGAACATTACGAAATTGCTACTTACGGTACACTTGCTGCTTTTGCTCAGACTTTGGGCGAAGATGATGCATTAGAATTATTGCAGCAAACCCTCGACGAAGAAAAAGAAGCAGACATGCTTTTAACCGAAGTTGCCTACAACAACATCAATTTTGAAGCATCAGACGAAGAAAATGCGCAAGACGAAGAAGAATAAGCATCATGTGTACTTTATAGTAGAAAAACCTGTAACCTTTTTTAAGAGATTACAGGTTTTTTTATTTATCAAACTAGAAAAGACTTTCCATAATAAGGGCAGCAGTTTTATCGATTGCCTGCAGGACAATTTCTTCGGGTGAACCCAAAAATATTTGCTTGTGCTTAATTTTTTTGTCAGGAGTTATAATGTGAAAGAAAATAGTTCCAACGGGTTTTTGTTTGGTTTCACTTCCTCCGGGAGTAGTAAGTCCGGTTATAGCTGCCGTAATTTTCGAATTGAATATTTTTGAAGCTTGCTGTGCTAAGATTTGGGTTACTTCTGCAGATTCCGGAGTGCATTTTTCAATCATACTGTGAGGAACATTTAGAATCTGTTCCTTTACAAATACTTCATAACATACAATTCCGCCACGCAATATTTGGCCTGATTCTGTAGTCATAGAAAATTCCGCAGCCATTCTTCCTGCGGTTGCACTTTCTGCAAAAGCAATATTCCATCCTTTTGCGGCTATGAGTTTACTGCATTTTATAACATTTTCTGAAGGCATAAGATAAACTTTAGTTTGTAAAAATTAATATAAAACTAAGAAGCACTTTTTACAGAAACATCATGTTGGTAATGACATTCCAGTATTGATCTCATTAAATTGGGATGATAAACAGCGGTTAAAAACTCATCCCAGGTTTTTTCAGGAATAAGTGCCCGTAACGATTGCTCAACTTTTAGTACTTCAGGTGCATTTTCTCTGATTAAGGCATCCCATTCTTCATGAAAAGTAAGTATATCATCAGGATAAACGGTTTTTCTAACGGTATCTTCATCAATAACATGAAATGGTTTTTCAACATTCAAATAACCATAATCGTCTGTAAGTTCTTCACCGGGATGAATATCCCGTATTGCAATTTCAAAATCATAAGGCGTACTAAAACAGCTTGGTCTAAAACTATGATTGACAAATTTTCCGTTATCCCAGCATAAAACCATTTCGCCGTTTTTATTGGTAAAAGAGTAAGTGTCAAGATGTTTTTTTATAAACGGATTCATATTTGTGACCTGATCTTTGGTAAAAACCTGATCAAGATCGTCCTGAACCCAGGTAATTGTACCTCTCGGAATTAGTTTTGTTGCCACAACACCGTATCCTTTTTCTTTGCTTATAAAGCGTACTTCTGTATCTGGATGTATCATAATTATACCAATTTTAAACATTCACGTTCATATACTTCTCTTCTTAGTCCGCTGCTCGAAAAACGGTGGTTGCGTTTGTTAAAAACCAGTTTTATATTGGCTTTTTCACAATATTCACGACCTGTAAAATTGGTGTCTTTATATTCGTCCCCAATAATTCGAACATCAATAGCAAATGACTGAAGAATATCCTGAAGATCCTGCTCTGTAGCATACGGAACAATTTCATCTACAAATTTGCAGGCTTTAAGCTGTATATATCTTTCTACGACAGACTGTGTGGGTTTGTTTTTCTCGGGTCTGTCAATTGTTGGGTCAGTTTGCAGGCCAACAATTAAATGATCACAATGTAATTTTGCCTCTTCGAGCATTTTAGCATGACCTGCATGTAATAAATCAAAGGCACTAAATGTAATTCCGGTTATTTTTTTCGTTAATTCCATTTTAAATATTTTTTGATTAAACATTATTTAAAAAATCAATAAATTGATTGAAAAAGTTTTTCTTAAATTTTGGTTGTGCTTTTATTAAAGCATCAATGTAAGGCTGATGCGGAATTCGATTTTTGTTTTCGTCGAGATCCCAAATGCCACAGTCACAGTACTTCGTTAAATCATCCCAATCCGGTCGGTCTGTTACAGGATAAATGCAGATTCCTCTTAAATCGACACCCTTTTTTTTGGCTAATAAACATTCTTCCGTAATTTCTTCAACCCATTCAACCCGTCCAGAACCAAAATGCCCTGTTTCTGAAACAAATATTGGCTTTTGATAGCGTTTGTAAGCCAATAGCAATAATTCTGAAAACGGAATTCTTCTTTGTTCCTTGTCCGGCCAGTCAAGTGGCTCTCCACTAACTTTCCATTGGCAATTCCAATAATAATTGAATCCCAAAATCTCCAGAAATTCTTCAGAACCGCCAAGTTCAGGACACATCCTGCCGGCTATAATATCCATCGCCTGAAATTGGTTTTCATTTAAATCAATTGCAAAATTTATATCATCGCTGTTCGAAGAATGAATTTTCACCAATGGTTCAACCAAAATAATGCAACTTTCAGGATCGATATTTTTAATTTTTTTTATGCCTAAAATTGCAGCTTTGCATAAATGATATTTAATATCCCAGCCGCTATTTACCGCAAAAGGTACTGTTCCTCTCACATCACCAGAATGCCAGGACAAAAAACTAATTTCGTTTATGGGCACAACCAATAAAGGCTGTTTTGAATATTCTTTATAAAACAGCGTAAAAGCTCCGCATAGTTTTATAAAACGATCACAGAAATGAGGATGGGTAGGATAAATTCCGTCTGGATAGCCAAAATGAATCAAATCCCAAATTTGCTGAATCCCGAATCTTTCTGCGGCCTGCATTCTGTTGAGAACAGTAGAGAAATCAAATTTGCCGGGTGAAGTTTCAACTACACTCCAGCAAATACCTTCGCGAACGGTTTTGATTCCAATGTCGGCCAAAGCTTCATAATCATCAAAAAAGCGAATATCATGCTGTGTTTCTTTTAAGAGATTAACTCTTTCGCCAGAACGATTTATCTGATCTGCACATTCGTAACCTCCCATAAAAAAAGTAGTAAATGGTTCCATCTAAACAGCTGTTTTATAAGTAAGTTTGTTTTCTTTTTCTAATTCAGTAAAAAGATCCAGTGCGTTTTTAAAAGCCTGATCCATATTAAAATATTTGTAATTAGCGAGTCTTCCCACAAAGTGAACATCAATAAGTTTGTCAGCTTCTTCTTTATAGCGCGCATAAATTTCCTGATTTCGAGGATTCGGAACCGGATAATAAGATTCTCCTTCATCTACAGTAAATTCTTTTACAATAGTGGTTTTGTCTGATTTTTGGTTTCCAAAATGTTTGTATTCGATGATTCGTGTAAAATCAACTTCGGTTCCCGGATAATTTACCACAGAATTTTCCTGAAAAAATTCGGCATCAATTGTTTCACTTACAAAGTTGATCGAACGATATTCCAGTTTTTCCAGCAGACTGTGTTTAAACTCAAAAAAGCGATCTACAGGTCCGGTGTAAAAAAGTTTTTCATAATTGGTATACTGATCTTTTACATCAAAATAATCTGTCTCTAATAAAACTTCGATATTAGGATGATCCAGCATTTTTTCAAATAATTGGGTGTAACCGCCTTTTGGCAAGGCTTGGTAAGTATCAGAAAAATAACGATCGTCAAAATTGGTTCGAACCGGAATTCGGTCTAAAACAGAAGCATCTAATTGGGATGGATATTTATCCCATTGCTTTTTGGTATAATGCTTAAACATTTTTTCATACAAAAAAGGTCCCACGCGACTTAAAACCGCTTCTTCGCCATTTGAAGGTTTTGCAATGGGCGAACGATGTTCTTCAAGCCAGATTTTCATTTCCTCTTCATTAGAAATAGAAGTGCCAAACAGCTCGTTTACGGTGGTAATATTTACAGGAATCGGCACGGTTTTACCTTCCACTCTGGCAATTACTTTATGTTCCCATGAATACCAGTCAGAGAATCGGTTGACATAATTCCATACTTCTTCTTCATTAGTATGAAATAAATGTGCACCATATTTAGAAACCAAAATGCCATTTTCATCCTTGTAATCATAACAATTTCCTGCAATATGATCGCGTTTCTCGATAACTAAAACTTTTTTTCCAATAGAAGCATACCGTTCGGCAAGTACAGCACCAGAAATTCCTGCGCCGATAATTAAAATGTCTATTTGTTTCATTTTGCAAATTTTTTAATGATAGATTCCATTTTTTCTGCCGTTGAATTCCACGACGTTTTTTTCAGGATTTTATAATATTCCAGTTCCATAGATTGTGTGTCTGGTTTATCAAACAAAAATTTTATGGCTTCGCAAAAATCATCTGCCGTTTCAACCAGACTTATGCATAAATTATAATCCCTTACAACATCGATAATTTTGGTTGAAATAATTGGTTTTCCCGCCGCCATATATTCTAAAGTTTTGGTGGGGCTTATATATTTTGTGGCATCATTTAGCGCAAATGGCATCATTGCAATGTCAAAAGCCTTTAGGTAATGAGGAAGTTCATTATAAGATTTCATTCCCAAATAATGAATGTTACTTTCTTTTGGAAGATCAGCTTTGTCGATTTTGGCCAAAGGACCAATCATTACAAAAGAAACATTTGGTAGTTTTTTGGCCGATTCGTGCAGTAATTTTAAATCAATACGCTCGTCGATGACACCATAATAACCTACAATTGGCGTTTGCAGACATGCTATATCCGGCGCGATCGAAATCCCGTTTAAAGCCTTCGCAAAATGTTCCTGATCTACAGAACTTGGAAAACAATGTACATTGGTATGCAGTTGTTTTTTAGATTCATATAAAGATTTTCCGCCGGTAAAAACAATATCGGCATGGGCCATAAGATATTTTTCCTGATTGATAAGATGAGCCGGAGCGCCTTTAAACAAAGAGAGTTCATCCATACAATCATACACTATAGTTTCAAAATTCATTTGTTCTATTAAAGGAGAAAATGATGGCGAGTAAAACCATCCTACCGGAATTGTTTTATTTTTTACATATTCAGGAATAATATCTATAATAGATTCAATGTCTTTTACATGAGGCTGTAAAACATGTAATGTGTTGCTGATAAACAGTAAATTTCCAGTGCTGTCATCGGAATTATGATATATTGGTTCTTCAATAAATAAAATTTTCATATTTGATGACAACCTGCTAATAATATGTTGTGGACGCTGGTAAACAAATTGCCATCTTAAATGACAAAACACGATCATATCGTAATATTGAGGCACGTCGCTTTTGAGTGAATCTGTTTTTGGATTACTGTTTTTTCGGGCATTTTTTAAGTTGTTTATCATGGTATATAGTGATTAAAGTAATTTGTTTAAAGAGTTATATAAAGACCTAAAGCCTTGATATGTTTACAAATGTATTTGTGGGTTGGGTTAATTTCTTACAAATAAAAGTGAGGTCTTTATATAATTTACAGGTGTTTACGGTATAATTTTTTTTGGTAATTATGTAAGTGTGTATTTATCCGGAGTTTTATTTTTAAAAATTATGAACTTTAAAAATTGTTATTATGAAAACACTATTGAGATCCAAAGCGGCATTGCTGATTATCGTTGCCGGACTTGCATTTGCCTGCAAAAAAAATGAAACTGCTCCGGCAGACAATTACAATGCAACAGATACAACTCAAACAACGGTAGACACTACAGGAACAACAACTGATACTACAACAACAAATTCCGGAACAGGCACCGGAGCGACCGGAAGCGGAACTACAGGGGCAACCGGCAGCGGTACCACCGGTTCTGGTGCAGCAGGAACTACACAACCAGGAAGTTCCGGAACAACCACAGATACTACAACCGCTCCAAGACGATAATAAGAATGGAGAAAAATAGAAAAACCTGTAATAATCTCATTACAGGTTTTTTGTTATTATAACTCTTAGAAACACAAAGAACAGAGTATTACCAAAAAAGCCTGTAAATTGAATTTACAGGCTTTTTTTAAAATTGTTTAGAAAAAATATACTAAAACTAAACAGTTTTTAACTAAATAAAAAAATCAGAATTATATTTTATAAAATGTACTCCCCAATCATCAATCCTGCGAATAATAATCGTCAAAAATCATTAAGTATCAACATAAAAAAACAAAATTGACAACAAGGGAGTACATCAGTTTTATAAATGTTATAATCCAAATTTATCACGATAGAATAGCTTCATTTTATAGAATTAAATTCAATACTTATATAATTATCAGTCTCTTTTTTATTTAAAGTTTGTTTTTAAGCTTTCGGTTTTTATGCTTTATATGTAAGAATTATAGTTAATGATGTAAATGTAAGTTGTTTAATTGTAGTTAATTAGGTTTTATTAATTCAAAAATAACGAATATGAAAGCGGCAGTTATTCACGGACCGGGATCTGTAAAATACGACACAGTAGATGATCCAAAGTTAAAAGAGAAAGATGATATTATTTTAAGGGTTACTTCGACAGCTATATGTGGCTCTGATCTTCATATTTATTCCGGCGGACTTCCGCAGCCAAGACCAATGGTACTTGGACATGAGTTTATGGGGATTGTTGAAGAGACAGGATCTGCGGTAACACATCTTAAAAGAGGTGATCGCGTCGTGGTTCCTTTTCCTATTGCGTGCGGAAATTGTTTTTTTTGCAATCATGATGTTCCGGGAAATTGTGAACATAGTAATCCGGAACATTATGGCCCGGAAGGAGGTATACTTACAGAAAAAGGCGGGGCACTTTTTGGTTACACCGATCTTTATGGCGGATACGACGGAGGTCAGGCGCAATATGTTAGAGTTCCATACGCGAATTACGGACCAAGAATAGTTCCCGATAATCTGACAGATGAAGAAGTACTTTTTCTAACAGATATTTTTCCAACTGGTTATACAGGAATTGATTGGGGAGAAGTAAAAGGCGGAGAAACCATTGCCATTTTTGGTTCAGGTCCTGTTGGGCTTATGGCCGCCAAAAGTGCCTGGCTTCGCGGTGCGGCACAAGTAATTATTGTAGATACGCTGCAATTTAGACTAGACAAAGCAAAAGCTACAACAGATTGCATTACAATTCTTTGGGAAGATGGACCAAAAGATGTAGTAGAGCAAATTCGCGCGCTGACGCAAGGACGAGGAGCCGATGTTTGTATCGATGCTGTTGGTTTTGAGCCTGATCGTAATTTTGCAGATCGTGTAAAAGCCACGGTAAATTTTGAAAAAGGATCAACTAAGGTTTTAGAAGCCTGTATGAGTGCGGTGAGACGAAGCGGAATTGTTTCTGTATTAGGAGTGTATCCTGTAAATTATGATAATTTTCCTTTAGGTCAGTTTTTTGATAAAGGAATTATTTTGAAGGGAGGACAAGCACCTGCACACAAATATATCGACAAACTTTTAGAATTTGTAGTTCAGGGAAAAGTCAAACTAAATGATATTATTACGCATCGATTACCGCTTTCAGAGATTTCTCATGCGTATGATATTTTTAAAAAACGGGAAGACGGCTGTGTCAAAGTTGTTCTTGATCCCTGGCAGTAATGTCTGTTGAAATGAAATTCTAAATAAGCCTAAATGTTTATTTAGAGTTTCATTTTAATTAAATATAAATTGAATTGTTTTAGAATAAATAAGTAAAAGAATGAATCAGGTAAGAAATCTTATTGTTATTGGAGCATCTGCCGGAGGTATCAAGGCAATAGTAAAAGTTATTGAAGGATTGCCAAAAGAACTTGATGCAGCTATTATGATTGTACTGCATGTATCAAGAAAATCCAGCGCGAGTAATATTGTCGAAATTTTTCAGCGAAATACTACTTTAAAATGTTACGTAGCTTTGGATAAAATGAATATTCAGGAAGGAAATATTTATCTCGCACCACCCGAAAATCATTTGTTGGTAAATGACGGATTGATGCTTTTAAATCAAGGACCTGAAGAAAACAGACATCGTCCCTCAATTGATGCCCTTTTTCGTTCTGCAGCAGTTCATCTCGGTAACAAAGTTATCGGTATTGTACTCACCGGTATGCTGGATGACGGTACTTCTGGCATGTATGCGATTAAAGCCTGTGGCGGACGCTGTATTGTGCAAAATCCTTCGGAAGCGGAATATGCAGATATGCCGCTCAATGTAATAAGAAAAATAGAGGTTGATCATATGGCAGATCTGGAACAAATGCCAATTCTTATACAAAATATATTAAGTAAACCGCTTCCTCCAAAAATTGCGATTCCGAACGAATTAAAAGTTGAGGCTGACATAACAGAAAAACTAATGAGTGATATTAATCAACTTAAAAAAATTGGGGAACAAAGTGATTTTGTCTGCCCGGATTGTGGTGGTGGATTGTGGGCCGTAAAAAATGACCCAACACATCGATACAGATGTTACACCGGCCATGTTTATACTGAAAAACTATTACAGGAAGTACAGGATTTAAAAATAGAAGAATCGATTTGGGTTTCTATCAGAATGCTGGAAGAAAAGCGAAATATGTTGCAATTATTAGCTTCAAGAAAGAATGGCAGTACTGATAATTCGACTATTTTTTCTCTCAATAAACGGATTGATGAAATTTCAGAACACATAAAGCGTTTAAAGTCGCTAATAGTAAAATTGTCTGATAATAATATGGATGATACAAAAAGTGCATAACATTTTTTTTAAAGATGATCATTTTTCAATCCTGTATTTTTGCCTTTACGAATGATCAAATATCCGATAATAAGCAAAACAATTCCGAAGAGTAAGAATCCGTAATTCCATAAATCTTTGTTTGCAGAAATTTCCCTGACATTATGCATTTGCAGGATCTGGTGGTTTATTATGCCTTCAATTAAATTGAAAAGTCCCCATCCTGCAAGCATTCCTCCAATAAGAAGATACCCCGAAGTATTGATATTACTTCTCTTAAGCAATTTCCAAAGTAAATAAACACCAACAATGGTTGATAATAAGGTAAACAGATGAAAAATGCCATCCCAAAACATATTCACGCTTTTTTGAAGTAAAGTATTTGGGGGAAATTTATTAGAAAGCATTTCATGCCATTGCAAAATCTGGTGCAGGACAATTCCGTCTGCAAATCCGCCAATTCCTATTCCTAACACCATTGCAGAATAAATAAGCGGAAGAGCTGATATTTTGTAAAGACCAGTCTTTTGGTTAAACTCTGTATTATATCTTTTGGTAGCAAGAAAAGTCAATAATAAAACAGCAAAAGCGAGGACGATAAAAGCAGCAAACATTATAAAAATATTGGTATAAATGCTCTCTTTTATCGCTTGCTGAATTTGTTTATTGCAATTGATACAGCAATAACCATTGGAGGTATAAAGGCATATCATGACTATTAAAATTTTATTTAACCAATGTAAAAAAGGATTTCTTTTTTTCATAACTCTGATGTTTCATTTTATAACGCTGCAATTAAATGAATAAAGCTGCGGTTAAGCAGCTTTATTACCAACAATTAATTAGTTATCTGAGGCTTGGAGGTTGTTAGTAAGCCCGCGCTAATCTCCAAAATCCCTAATACGAGATGAGGTAAACAAACGCGATCTGAAAAACCAAGAAGCCAGGGAGAAGCCGCCAGAAAAATTCCTGAAAGAACATCCAGAAACAAATGAACTTTCATTGGAATTATTCGAAACAGACTAAGTTCATAGTTTGTAAACAAACTATATAGAATGGCCGTAGCTCCCAAAACATAAAAAACGAGACCTTCCGGACTTGTGCGGTCAAGATGAAAAATAAAAGGAGCAATCATCAAAAATATTCCCACTATATAATCTAAATAGCCATGGGTTTTAGTGTCAATTAATTTCATGATTCTTTATTTTATTAGTTAGTGAAACTTAAACAATCGTACTTCGTATCAGATTTTTTAACTCATTAAAAGTGTTTGGCTTCACTAAAAAATCTTTTGCGCCAACGATTTTTTCATAATTTCTGGATAAGAAAGGAGATGTCGATAACAAAATCACAGGAATATTTTTTATAACCTTTCTTTTTTTAATTTCGGTTAACAATTCAGGTCCCGACATGTATGGCATATTGACATCCATAAAAATCAGATCCGGTTTTATTTCCTTGTTAATCAATTTTCTTAAAGCATCAACAGGATCATGCACTGAAGTGTAGGAAGCATTTGAAACTGTTTTTAATGCTTGTTCGAAAAATTCGCAGTCATCGTGATCATCATCAATTTGGAGAATATTTTTATACTTCATAAATAAGACATTAAGTTGTTTGTATTGGGTGAGAGTTCTATTTGCAAATAATTGACTTATAAGTAAGATTATTAATATAATTAATCGAAACTATCGGATAAAAAAACCTTGCGATATACAAGGCTTTTAATTGTAGGTTTAATTTTGTCTGAGTCGTATTGATCTAAAAATTAATGTTAATAAAGTAGGTTTTTTGCTTATCTATTGAATTATTTTAAAAGAAACTGTAAATAAAATCTTTATTGTAGATGAAAAAGTAATAATAATCTTTATTTATATTTCCAAAAGTAATTTTCAGGTAAAACATGATTTTATATAATTTTAATCAAAAGTTATATAATTCCCATGTTTTAAATAAAAAATGGAAATGTATTTGGAAATAAAGCCTGGATTTTAGTTTCAAAAAAAATTATCTCTGCTGCTGAACGAATTCCTGAAGTTTTAAAGCATTAAATGCAGCATATCCTTTTTCATCATTGTCGAAATACACAAAGACATCTTTGGTTGCAGACCATTTTAAACATTGGGTTGCCCATTCCTGTAATTTTTCATCAGAATAACTTCCCTGATATTTGTTTCCGGGACCGTGTAGTCTTAAATAAACAAAATCGGCTGTGATTGTAATCGGGGAGATATGTCCTGCCAGTTCATAAATACAAAAAGCGCAATTGTATTTTTTTAGTAAAGAATAAACCTCTTCCTTGTACCAGTCGGCATTGCGAAATTCAAATACAAAGCGGTATTTTTTGGGCAATGCTTTCAGAAATGTTTCCAAAAGCGCTGTATTTGATTTCATAAAAGGAGGAAGCTGAAATAAGATAGGTCCTAATTTTTTTCCTAATAGTTGTACTCTCTCCATAAAAGGAGGAAGCGTGAGGTCAGGATCGTGTAGTTTTTTGTTATGTGTTATTTGCCTGTTGGCTTTAATAACGTATATAAAATCGTCGCTTGTATTATTTTTCCAATTCACAAAAGTTTCATCTGATGGCATTCCGTAAAAAGTATTGTTGATTTCTACGGTATTAAATTTTTCCAGATAATAAGCAAACCTGTCTTTTACTTTTGTTCCTTCCGGATAAAATGTTCCCATCCAGTGTTTATAAGCCCATCCCGATGTACCGATATAAATCCTGTAATTGCTCATAATAGTGGAATTAAATTCGAAATGATAATCCGATTTCTGCAAATTTATTGGAGTAATCGTGCATAATTCCCGTTCCTGCCATAATATCGAATTGCAGATTATTAGTTACAAGAAATAATAGTGCAGCATCGGCAGTATTTTTAGCATGATGATGAGGTTCTGTAAAACCATATGTTTCAACAACAAGTTTAATTTTTTTTGTTATCGAATAATCCGCAGACAACGTATAAACATATTCTGGTTTCGCCGTATCCGGCAACCAGTGAACACCCGCATTATAACCAAGATGCGACGATTTCGAAAGCTCATGCTGCGATAAAACCCGTAATTCCGGACTGTACTTAGGTTCCTGGTAAACATTATCTGCCATCCACGGAATGCTGACACGTCCTAATAAAGCAAGATCAGGAATAGCATTTTTATGGTCTAAAATATGGTATTTAAAACCTACTATAACAGGTTCGATTCCGAAATCATTTTTACTTTCTTCATCAGTTATTTTTAAAGCACTTTCAAAGCGGAATTCAAGATTTTTTAGTAATCCGTAACGCAAGACGATTTCCGGAATTTCAAAAGTTTTTTCATCGTTTTCCTTTTCAAATGAAAAGCCGGATTCTACTTGTACATGATGCTTAGAAATAGCATTTGGACTTTCGGTTTCGTTTGGTCTGTCCGTTTGTATCTGTTGCGCCGAAGTGATATACGATATACAAAACAAGCTTACTGTGATAATTTTCTGTACTGTTTTCATGATGATTTATTTTATAACAAAACCATTTGCTTTTAATACTTCGGCAACCTTAATTACAATTTCAGAGCGATGTTTGCCATCTGTAACCTTTAAGTCGGTTTTTACCCAATATCTTACATTGATTTGCACAACGGCGCCTGTAATACCAGATACTACAGCCGAATTTGAATATCCTTTATCTACAATTTCATCATCTGCTTTCATGACCTGCGTGATCAGTTCAATTGCTTTTTTATAATCAGATCCATATTCAAGCCCGATAGTAAAATCCTGCAAAAGAAACCCTTCGCTATTAAAATTGACAAGCGTGTTTTTTATTAATAGGGCATTTGGAATATAAATGTTTTTGCTGTCACTTTTTATCTGTGTATCACGAAGATTCAATGCTACAACTTTTCCTTTTACACCATTACTTTCTATAATATCCCCAACAGAAAAAGGTCTTTTGAAAGCCAGTAAAATACCGGCCAAAAAGTTTTCACCAATATCTTTTAAGGCAAAACCAATAATAAACGCCGAAATTCCGGCACCGGCCAAAACGCTTTGCGCGACGCCTGTAAGCCCAATAACGCGAAACATAAATAAAAACCCAATAATAATAAGGACCACTTTGATAAGATTGGCAATAAAAGTCGCTAATAAAGGATCATGCATTCGTAGTTTTAATCTGCGGTCTGCAAATCCCTGAACACGCGATGCTATAAACCAGGAGATTAAAACAACCAGAATTGCGAGTAATAGTTTTGGCGTTATATCAACAATGTTTTGATAATATCCTTCTATATGTTTGGCAATGTCATGCAGAAATTCTTCCATAATATTATGTTTAAAAATTTAATGCAAAAACATCTGCACGAAGTACAGATGTTTTCAGGTAAATGAAAAAAAGTAGTATTGTATTAAATGGTAATATTTAGTTTCGTTATTCTGCCGCAACAATATTTACTGTATTTAGAGCAACATCATTTAGTAAACAATCTGCTTCTTTTTCTTCGGCCAGAGTTTGTGCTAATAATTTTGCAGCGTCATTTTCTCCCAATGCTTTTGCAAAAGCGACTAAAGTACCATAAGTTGCAATTTCATAATGTTCGATTTTTTGTGATGCCGAAATAATTCCTGCATCCCTAACCGAGCCCGGAGTTGTTTCAAGCAAAATACTGTCGCCTTCTTTCAATAGTCCGGCCATAGCTTCGCATTTTTTTCCTTCGGCTTTTTCTCCCAGTAAGTCAAAAACTTTATCAAGTCTGGCAACATGATTTTCGGTAACGAGAACATGTTCAAGAATAACGCCGGAAAGGCTTGCAGCTGTAGCGTTGGCAGACATTTTTGGTAAGGCGCCCACAAGTGCATTTTCTGCCCAGTAGATATCTTTAAGACTGTCAATAAATAATTCTCTTAAATCTGTAGCAGCGTCTGATGCCGGTTCGACAAGATTATTTTTCTTGACGCTTTTTGCGGCAGCAATTTTAGTTTCAGTTGGTTTTTCTGAATTTTTCATATTTTTTTATTTTGAATTAATTGTATAAGTTGGTTTCACGTTCCCAAAAACGATGTTGCGCCATAGCTGCAATAAAATCTAATGCAAATAATTGTGTACCAGCTTCGCTGGATAAAATAAGTCCATCATCATTGTTTGTTATTTTGGCAACAAAAGGTGCTGCGCTTAATATTTTTGTTGCTTCACCATCGGCACCAATTACTTTGCAGTGTTTATAGGCATCGTTTATAAATTCGGTCACATCATCATTTTCAGCTAAAAGATCAAGCCCTAATCCATGCGGAATATAAACGGCATCAAACAAAACAGAAGATGCTGTAAGTAAGCTATAATCTGCTGCAACTGCTCCGTCAGCATCTGTAAGAACAGATCCTAAATGCGGCGCAACGATAAAACCTTTTGCATCTTCTTTCATAAGCGCACTTTTCATGTTTAGAACTGCGGCTTCAGAAACTCCGTCAGAACAAATAATAGCTACTTTTCTGGAAGCAATTGTAGGCGAATTGGTAGGGTTTTTAAGCATAGAAAGAGCATCAGAATTATCAACCGAAGAGTCTACTGTTCGCGGTTCCTGATTTCCATTTTCATTTTCGGGAGATACACCCTGATTAATTGGAGTTTCCAATACAGGCGGAACCGAAGCTCCAAGACCCATGGCCACTTTCTCTGCCAGTTGTGTATCAACCTGAGATAAAAGTCCCAGCATTCTAACTCTTACGGCTGTAGTTTCAACTTTTCCAAGTTCAAAACGCAATGCTTTTACAATATGGCTTTTTTCTACATCTGTCTGGCTGTTAAAGAATAATCTTGCCTGACCAAAATGATCTGCAAAACTTTCACTTCTTTCTCTTACCTTATGTGCATCTATACGCTCGTTGAAACTTGCAAAACCACCTTCGGCAATTCTGGCCTGATAAGGGCATCCTCCGCCAAGCGAATTTGGGTGATAACTTACACGGCCTTTATTAATTTCCTGACGCATATGTCCGTCACGTTGGTTATTGTGTACAGGGGCAACGCTTCTGTTAATCGGAATTTCATGAAAATTAGGACTTCCTAATCTTGAAAGTTGTGTATCTGTATAAGAAAATAATCTTCCCTGAAGCAGCGGATCGTTTGTAAAATCAATTCCCGGTACAACGTGCCCAGGGTGAAAGGCAATTTGTTCTGTTTCTGCAAAGAAATTATCAGGATTTCGATCTAAAACCATTCTTCCCACAATCGTTACCGGAACAACTTCTTCAGGAACAATTTTTGTTGGGTCAAGTAAATCAAATTCATATTTGTGTTCGTCTTCTGAAGGAATGATCTGAACGCCTAATTCCCATTCAGGAAAATTTCCCATTTCGATTGCTTCCCATAAATCTTCTCTGTGAAAATCTGGATTTTTACCCGAAATTTTTTGGGCTTCATCCCATACAACGGCATGTGTTCCTAATTTAGGTTTCCAGTGAAATTTAACAAAAGTAGATTCTCCTGCTTCGTTAATCAATCTAAAAGTATGAACACCAAAACCTTCCATCATTCTATAACTTCTAGGAATGGCACGGTCAGACATTAACCACATAATCATGTGCATCGACTCCGGCATTAAGGAAATAAAATCCCAAAAAGTATCGTGAGCAGATGCTGCCTGAGGCATTTCGTTATGAGGCTCTGGTTTTACAGCATGAACTAAATCGGGAAACTTTGAGGCGTCCTGAATAAAAAATACAGGAATATTATTGGCAACAAGGTCATAAATACCTTCCTGAGTGTAAAATTTAACAGCAAATCCTCTTACATCTCTCGCAAGATCTGTAGAACCCCTCGAACCGGCAACGGTAGAAAATCTTGCAAAAACAGGCGTTTTTAATCCGGCTTCCTGCAAAAATCCCGCTTTTGTTAATTCAGGAATTGGGTTTGTTACTTCAAAAAAACCGTGCGCTCCTGAACCACGTGCGTGTACGATTCTTTCCGGAATACGTTCATGGTCAAAGTGCGTAATTTTTTCTCTTAGAATAAAATCTTCTAGTAGGGAAGGTCCTCTTTCGCCGGCTTTTAACGAATTGTTGTCATCGTTAATACGAACACCCTGATCAGTAGTCAGGAACTTATTAGTTCCGTCGGATTTGTTTATAGACAAATCACGCTGTTTTTCGTCTTGAAAATTTTTCATATAGTTTTTGCTTTGTTTAGATTTAATTTTTCATTGTTATCTTCACATTATGAGGTTTTTGTGATCGGGAAATAACTTGTAAATCAAATTTAGCCTATACTATTAATTTGATTTTATAAGATTATTCAGCAATATTGTACAATTACCATCCCGTCAAATCAATAGCAGAAATTCTTTTTATATAAGTTGAAGATGTGGTCGAATCTGCATGGTTACAATATCGCATCTTTGTGGTTGAGATAAACAAAATAACGCACTCATCGCAATATCATACGCTTCGAGCATTTCCATTTTTTCTATTTTTTCCTGATGTTCTTCTTTAGTGCCCGGCTGCATATCACTGGTTACGGCTCCGGGTTCTATAAGTGAAACTTTTATTCCTAATGGATTTAATTCTTTACGAAGTGAGGCACTAAAACCTTGTATAGCAGATTTTGTAGCTACATAAATCGTACTTGTATCTTCGCGGGTTTCGGCGCTCATTGATCCAATATTGATGATATGCCCGGATTTTTGCTCTTTCATTCTTGAAGAAGCTTCTTCACAAAAAGCAAGATAACCGGTAATATTTGTATCTATAATATATTTATAATCGTCATAAGTTTGGCTGGTAATTCCTGCAGAAGCCAATGCCGCATTGTTAATAAGAATATCAATTCCGCCCAATTCAGTATCTACAATCTGCAATATTTTATCGATGTCTTCTTTTTTGGTTACATCAGCAGGAGTTCCATAAACTTCACAGCCTGGAAATTGCTGTTTGAGATCTTCAACGGCATTTTTGAAATCATTCTCATCTCTTCCAAAAATAAGAACACGTCCGCCCAGGGAGACCAATACATCGGCAATTGCTTTTCCTATTCCGGTTGTTCCGCCGGTTACTACAATTCGTTTGTCTTTAATATTTTGTCCAAAGTAATTTGTTAATTGTTCCATTGTTTTGTTTTTTATAAATGATTACTATTTGTAAACTGCTGTAATTTCTACAGCAGATGCTTTTTCTTTAGTGCGGGTTTTTATTAAATTTTACCATTGAACTTTAACTGAACCCTGACCGGAAATTTTATATTCCTGTTTGTTGACGTTTTTTAGAAAGGGATCAAGAAGTTCATTATTATAAAACACCTTCATTTGAATTTTACGATCTTTAAGTCTAATAATTTTCAAATTGCAGCTCATATCTTTATCACCATCTAATTTTAGGGTAATCGATTTTCCTCTTTTCGAATATTCATAAGGATAATCGATAAAAAGGAAAAAATCTTCATCGATTTTAATGTATTGTCTTGATACAATTCCAAAAGCCATTCCGCTGCCATAAACTTCCTGACCAACCTGACCGCTTTTTTCCCAGCCATTGTACAAATCTTCCAGAGGAACCCAGAGATCAGGTTGTATTTCTCCTGTTTTAACTTCTTCCGAAAGCATTTCTTTTGGCAGCATAGTAGGATAATAATAGGCAATCCTGCTCACGGTATACTTAGCAAACTCCGGAATAAGTGTTCTTAAAGAGGGTAAAATGTCAATATCTTTAGCCAGTGACATATATTCTGATAAGGCTGCGTACACCTCTAATTCTTCATAAGCAGCGGTATACGGTGCATCATTGAGCGGATATATAGAAAAGAAATTAACATAGTTTTTACCATAGCCATATTTGCAGTCATAAAGCTGGATATTTTTAAATAATCCGCTCAGACAGGTATAGCTGATATCGAGATACAATTTTTTATTTGTAATTTTAAACAACTCTAATAATGCTGCAGCGGCAAAAGCTGTATTATTGGCCTGATATAAAATATTTAATCCCTGATCGGCCAATTTTCTGGCTGCTTTCTCTGCTTCATTTAAATAGCGCTTTTCTTTGGTTAATTTAAACATCAACAGCATTAAATGGGCATATGATCCCGGAACATCTCTTTCTCCTCCGGCACCGGGAGCAGTTTCTTCCTTAATTGTATCAAGGGTTTCCATATTGTAAAATACAGGCCATTCATATTTAAAATGATGTGCCACTTTTATAACATAATCAATAGAATCTAACACCAGTTTTTCTGCTGTTTTGTCTCCATCTAGAGCCAGTCTTGCCAAATTCATTAATGGATGATGCAGATACCAGGAATCCATCACCATCTCTTTTTTTTGTTCTTCTGACTTATCAAGTTTGTCCATCATTGAAGGAAGCCATCTGTTAATGCAATTTATTTTTGGATCATAAAAAGCAGGCAGCCCCTTAATTAAATCATCACAGATTGATTGTTTTTCGCCACTCCATTTTTCATACTCCTTAAATGGTGCCAATACAGCAAGTTGCACCATACTTTCAGGAGGTGTATCATAGTCACATAAGTAGGCATTTAGATACGGAATTCCGTTTGCCTGTTGCCATGCACCTTTGTTTCCATGCAAATCATTTAAAACTTTTTGGGCGATATCCGGCCAGTCATGATATTCAATTCTTGGCTGATTAAGCACTTTGTATATGGTAACAAGATTATTTAAAAAGTGCTCGCAAATCAATGTTGTATCCTTAAAAATTTCAGTTTCCACCACTACATAAGCATCCGATATTGTAAATGCCTGACCAGGAGGAAGAGGCAATTCATCCGTTGTCGGAAGCTGAAATCCAATTTCCGGCCATGTTCCTCCAACGGTACTTTTCGATTCAGTTTTGGTAACTTCGCAATACTCAGATAATGAAGTAAGATTTTGAAAATAAAAAAAGGATCCTGTTTGTGGTTTTGTAATGCTGGCAAATAATAATCCTGATCGGGACCCAAATTGTGCCATGTGAATGTTTCCAGCCGTATTTTCCAAACTTCCACTTTGTGTAAGCGGAATTATATCTCGTGGCCAAAACGGAATCATTAAGGCAGTTTTTGCTGTAAATGTTGTTGTATAATGCAATACATCAGCCGGAAAATTGATGCGAACTTCATAACTTCCTAATCTGGAATCGAGTACAAAAACAGTGGTATCTTCATCATCAAAAAGATTCGCAACTTCAAAACAGCTGTTCATGGCAAATGCCGCACGAAAAGCTATTTTTCCGTTTTCAGGCATCAATACCACAATCCATAACGAATCACCCGTATTGTAAAATTGATAGGTGTAATCAGCAATTTTTCTTTCTAAAAGTATTTCACTATTTTCAATATCTTCCTGCGCTGTTGCGCTCCAAGGTGTTACTGTTGGCATAATGATAGTTTTTAGTTGATAAAAAGATTTCTTTTATATTTATTTCAAAAAAATAGCGCTATTCGCCTGTTTCCATATTAGGAGCATCCACAGGTTTAGATTGTGAAGAACCAATTTGTCTTAGATAAACAGAAAGCACTACGATGGCAAAAACAGATAAAAATTCGCTTTGCCAGTTTTGAAAAGATTCAAACCAAAATCTCGAATCTCCAATATAATCAGAAGCAGATTCCAACGGCATTCCTTTTAAGGCCAATTGCTCATTTTCATCTTTAAGGCTTCCGTAAAAATGAACCCAAAAAGAAAGTATAAACAATAAGAATAAAGTAATGGTAAGTGAATGTTTGTAGATTTCAAGAATCCATCCGCCTTTTTTTACAGGCCAGGGTGCATCTTTTCGCGTAGGCGAAGGTTCCCTGTCAAATTCTTCTTCTTTGTCTAAGTCTTTAGATTCTGAAGAACCCCGCTGCATTAAAAAAATGGTTAATACAACAAACAAGGCCATTTGTAGAAATTCGCTTTCCCAATTTTCAAAAGTCGATTGAATAAAATGACCAGAAATAAGATAAGAAGAAAGCGTAATAGCAGTACTGCCTTGTTCAATCAATTCCTTATTATGTTCCTCAAAGCCAAAAATTATTTGGCCAATTAGTGCTCCGAAAAATAGGAGTAGAAAAGAGATACTGAGTCCGTTATTTCGTAAAAAGTTTTTCATGTTTCATGTATTTTTATCAAATTTCAGAAACATGATTGATTCCATTTTATAGAATTGCAGTAATGATTTATATTATTTTTAGGTAGATTAACCTACAAAAAGAACAATTCAGTTATAGGAACACGAGTGATTATATAGTAGGTAGAAAATAACAGTTTTGAAGCAATTTTTATTTCTTAATCTAGGTTAATCGATAAACAGGTATAACGGAAGTAAATTTGTAAAAGAAAATCAAAACAACTTTAATACATTAAATACCATGGAAAATAAAATTTTAGGCTTACACCATATTACTGCAATTGCAGGTGACGCAAAACGTAATTTCGACTTTTACTCAAAAATCTTAGGATTAAGATTCATCAAAAAAACAGTGAATTTTGACGATCCGGGAACATACCATTTTTATTTTGGTGATGAGACAGGAAGCGCAGGAACAATTCTAACTTTTTTCCCTTGGGGAGAAGGAATTCAGCAAGGAAGAAAAGGTTCCGGAATGGCTACTGAAATAGGATATTCTGTTCCAAAAGGAAGCCTTGATTTCTGGCAGAAACGTTTTGAACAATACAACGTAATTTATAACAAACCTGCTGAGAAATTCGGAGAAAAATATCTTACTTTCTTAGACCCGGACGGATTAAAATTGGAATTAATCGAATCTAAAACAGAGGATAACAGAAAAGCCTGGGAAACAGACGAAGTAAAAGCTGATGTTGCAACAAAAGGGTTTCATAATATTACTTTAACTTTAAACGATATTAAACCAACTGCTGCAATCTTAACAGAAATATTTGGTTACAAATTGATTGATCAGGACGTAAACCGTTATCGTTATGCAACAGATGCTGTAGAAAATGCCGCAATTGTTGACTTAGTAGAATTGGCTGAAGAAAAACGTGGTTTAAATGCAAATGGAACTGTTCACCACGTTGCTTTTAGAGTGAAAAATGATGAAATTTTAATGCACTTCCGTGAAAAAATTGAAGAATTTGGATTGTCAATTACACCACAAATCGACAGACAATATTTCCATTCTCTATATTTCAGAGAACCAGGCGGAGTTTTGTTTGAAATCGCAACAGATAATCCCGGATTTACAGTAGATGAAAGCTTGGAAGAATTAGGACAAAATTTAAAACTTCCGGCTCAATATGAATCACAAAGAGCTGCAATTGAAAAACATTTGGTAAAAATTAATTAATTGCTAAAACATATTTTAAATCAATAAAAAATGAAATTAGTTTACGCTTAAAATTAGGCGTAAATTAATTTCTTAAATAAAAAATACTATGGAAACAATAAAACTAGAATTAGACGAGAAAAAACACGGAGCTTTTAATCTTTATGTTGATGATAAAAAACTGGGCGAAATGACGATAAGCATCAAACCGGATTTACTGACTGTTTACCATACAGGTGTTGAGCCTGAAGCAGAAGGAAAAGGTTATGCAAAAAAACTTTTGGATGAAATGACATCCTATGTACGTGCCAATAATTTGATGGTTTTACCACTTTGTCCGTATGTACATGCGCAGTTCAAGAAACATCCGGATGAATATCAGGATATCTGGAAAAAATAATTTAAAAAAATACAATCATGAATTTAGAAAATATAACAGCAGGAACGCCTTTAAAAGAAGCAAAAAAAGCATTAATCATGCTTCACGGGCGTGGTGCAGGTTCAAACGATATTCTTTCGATTGCGAAGTATCTTAAGGTAGAAGATTTTGCCTTAATAGCGCCTCAGGCAGAAAACAGAACCTGGTATCCGTATTCCTTTTTAGTACCGATTGAAGAGAATGAGCCTTCGTTTTCAAAATCATTAGAAACCATTGCTGAGGTTGTTGAAGCAGTTCAGCAAAATGGAATTGATAAAGAAAATATTTATTTCCTCGGATTTTCGCAGGGCGCATGTCTTGCATTGGAATTTACAGCTAGAAACGCTGCAAAATACGGGGGTGTCGCCGCTTTTACCGGCGGACTTATAGGCGATAAAGTGTATGAAAATCATTATTCAGGAAATTTCGAAAACACACCAATTTTCATCGGAACAAGCGATCCTGATTTTCATGTTCCCGTTGAAAGAGTAAATGAAACCGAAGTACTTCTTAAAAAAATGGGCGCGTTGGTTACAAAAAAAATCTACCCAAATATGGGACATACAATAAGCCAGGACGAAATAGATTTGGTTAATGAGCTGATTTTTACAAAGTAAATTCTGTGTCAGGAACTTAAAAAACGGCAATTTTCCCTGTTTGCATTTCGCCTGAGTTTGTAACTATTTTATAGATATAAATTCCCGATGCCGTATTTTTTAGATGAATAGTATTGATTTTAGAAAGTAAAGGAGAAGTAATAGTATTTTGTCCGCTGATGTTGTACAGATAGAAAATAGCGTTTCCTTCTTTTTTAGCTTCAATACTTAATTCTTCATTTTTGCTTAATAATGTGGGGCTTACAAAAAACAAATCATCGCCTAAATAATTGGTATCAAGAATTAGCGAACTTACTACGTTATTGTTTTCTAAAATTATATTTATTTTATATTTATTGCTGCCCTTTATCGGGGCAGCATCCAAAAAAGAAAATGTTTTTGAATTGATGTCGCTTATTGTACTAATAACACTTTCGAGATCATTAACTATTTTTATCAAGTCAATTCTTTTGATGTTGTACAAACTGAAAAGACTGGCATCTATCTTTACTTTGTCTTCCTCAAAAATTTCTGCCAAAGTCAACTCAAAATAACAATTGGAGTTTTCGGCGTATAGTAATGTTGACTCACTTTTTATTCCTTCGGTATTGTCAAATACAGGAATTACCGTGTGGATTTTTCCATCAGTATAAGTATAACTTGTGTTTGTGGTTTGTTCTTTAAATTCTAAATAGTCTCCAGTTAATTGATAAATATTAAAGGAAGCAACATCGGCAGGTTTGTCCCAATTAATTTCTGTTGTGCCGTCACAAACTAAACTGGTACTGATATTTAAATCATAAGAAATCGTAAAGCTGTCAGAGATATATTCGGTATTATTAATGGTCATTTTTAATTTTGCCTTTGAGAATTTTCGTTCTGTAGGCGTATACGTAAACTGTTCATTATCCAGGTTTATATTATTTGCTATAATTTCCCAGGTTTCTCCATTATTATAACTAATAGACAATTGTCCGGAAATATTGGAAAACGACGAATTCCATTTGAAAGGAGAAATAGTCTTTCCATCATAAGGAAAATTATCATTGCTTACAGGGTAATTCCATTCAAATTGATTTTGCAATTCATATTCGTAGGCGATACCGTATTCCTGAGAGGTATCCGATACATAGGAACCCACAACATTAATAGATACTGAACCTGACACAGGGTTTTCGATAGTGATTTGCTCTATCGTATTAATTTTATCTTTTCCTCTTAATGCTTGTTGCTCAGGAATTTCAGGGTTAAGAATCCAGGGTAAAAAAGTGATATTATCGGCAGAAACAACTTCCATATCTAAATCGTTTACCAAACTTATATTGCTGTTGATTGCAGCGGGCAAATCGTTCCACACTAAAGTAATTTTTAAGTTTTTCGCATTTGGCGGAACACTAATCGTATGTGTATTTGTCTGACCGGATGTCAAATTGCCTGATATAATTCTGTTTTCACTGATCGTTTTTAGACTTTTATCAGCATTGATATTTCCATAACCATAAGTAAAATCCGGACCCGGGTTTCCTAAATCTTTTGCACTGGTAATTAAAATGGCTTTTGTCAGGGCATTATTCAAAGAGCTATTGTTTATCGTTTTATAATGCTGTTTCATAAGCGTAATAATTCCCGTAGCCAATGCTGTAGAATTTGAAGTTCCCTGTGTGCTATACGCTACTAACTCAGGTTTTATTCGGCCGTCGTAAGCAGGACCTTTTGAAGAAAACGGCATGATTACTTCGTTTTGGCCAATACAGCCCAATACAATACTATTTTTTGATTGCTTAAAATTTCCGGTAATAGATTTATAACCCTGTAGTCCGCTATTACCAGAAGAAAAGCAATGGGTCAAATCAGAATTTAAAAACAATTGAGAATCATAAGCATTAGCAAGTGAACCATAAAAATTCTCAATTTCTGTACCGTAGGAATGATTTTGAGTAACGGCACCTTGTAAAGTTGCTATTTCATCAGGATAAATATTCAAAAAGTCAGACGATTGTATTTTAGCCTTTTGGACAACACCTTTTCCCAATGCAGAACTATTTCCTAACCCTGCAACTATAGTCGCCATAGCCGTTGCATGACTCGATACAATTGCAGATTGCGTTGAGGAAAGGACGTGCTTGTTTAATAAATCAATATCATCCAGATTAAACAAATCATCTTTGATCGCTACAACTTGATTTTCGCCTGTTAAAAGAGGAAAATTAGCATTGGCTTTATTTATAGAATTGATGCTAAAATTTTGATCGATTATTTTAGATTCTCCTTTTGGCTGCAGCGATTCCTGTGAAATAGAAGACACACTGTTCAACGCTATAATTTCATCAATAATTTTTTTAGAATCACTTTTGATGATTACAAGATGATTGCCCAGTATTTTAATATCAGAAATGTTCAATGCTTTCAAGTCTGTAATCAAAGCTTCGATAGTATCTGTTGCTATTGTATAATACTTGTCTTCTTTATGTTCTGAAAAATTTGAAGGTAATTTCCATAAATTATTTACCGGTAGATTTTTTTTTAAAGTTTGATTCAATTTTAAATCTTGATTCGATCCTAGACCTTCATTTTCAACAATACAAAAAGTATTGTCCAGTTTTTTTACAATCTTATATTTATTGTGATGAGCGTTTTCTAAAGAGGTAAAAAAGTACTTCTCAAATTTACTTTCATTTTCTTTTTTGATGTACCGTTTCCATTTCTCAGAATTTTGGGAGAAACTAATTGTTGTCATCATAAAAAGGAGGAAAGCGATTTGTTTCTTCATTTACTGTAGCGGTTAGGGCAGATCAAATTTAGCCTTAATGATTTCTATTTTAAATATTTATCCATTGCAGGTCACTCAAAGTTATTAAATTATTTTTAGTGAACGAAAAAAACTACTTTTTCTTTGCTGTCGTTACAATTGCCTGTAGTGGAACAGAAAGATCTTCCTTGCCATATAAATCAGCCAATTTTCCACTTAAATTATTAATAATTACAGGTAAAAGAGATTCATCTTTTTCTATAATGCTAGCATAAATGGGAGTTCCTTCCAACAGGCCTATTGCTGCACTTTTGGCATTCTTGCTGTATCCGTTTACTTTGACCAAAGAAGTTTTTATATACCGAAATCCGGCTTCTTCGAGCTCTGCAGAAATAATGGCTGGTTCAAAATAAGAAAATGGCAGGTTATAAAAGGATGGCGGATCTGCAGGGAAATATTCTTCCATTAATTCTTTGACCAAATGAATAAAACGGTTTTCCTCCATTTTATTCCAACTATTAAAAATATAAGTTCCTCCTTCTTTCAAAACCCGTAATGCTTCTTTATGTGCTTTAATCTTATCCGGATAAAACATCACTCCAAATTGTGCAGTGACACAGTCAAAATGTTCGTCGTGAAAGGGGAGCGACATGGCGTCTGCTATTTCCCAAGTAATATTTTTTTGATCTTTTACAATATCTTTTGCAACATTCAGCATGGCCGAATTAATATCCGTAGCGGTGATCTGGGCATTTGGGATTTCCTTTAAAAGCTGGTTTGTAAGCCTTCCGGTTCCGCAGGCAATTTCCAGTATATTAGATGGTGAAGTTTCATTCACTCTTTTTGCCAGATCCATAGCGTAAGATTCAAAAAGTAGCGGTCCTAAGTATTCCTCATATTTGAACGGAATACTGCTGCCTGAGAAAGAGTTTTTTGTCGTTGTGTCCATAATATTTAATTTAGTTTAATAATTAGTGTTTTTATATAGAACAGCTTCTTGTTCCTGTAAGTTTACCTTCGGCTGTCAGTATTTGGATGTCTTTAAGCATAGCCAATATTCCATTGGATTTATTTGGGGACAAATATTCTTTAAGACATATTTTATCAATAAAATAAAGATTTGCATTAGCAATGTCTTGCTTGCTTTGATCTGATAATACATAAAGTATCAAAGCAATAAGTCCCTTAGTAATGGCAGCATCACTATCTGCCTGAATAAAAAGCTTTCCATCTTTTTCTGTACTATGCACCCATACGGTAGCCTGGCAGCTCCATATGCGGTTTTCATCTGTTCGAAATGCCACATCCATTTCCTGAAGTGCTTTTCCCATTTGAATGATTAATTTATATTTATCAGCATAGCTATTTCCAGCTTCGCTAAACTTCTTAATTAGATCATCTTGTAGTTCATTAATAGTCATTTTAAATAAAATTTAATGATAATTACGATTTTAGTATATCTATCGCATTTTTCAAGCCCCGAATCAACTCGTCGATTTCCAAATGGGTATTATAAAGAGCAATAGAAGCTCGTACAGTTCCATTTATTTTGAAAATTTCCATTAGAGGCTGTGTGCAGTGGTGACCTGTGCGTACTGCGATTCCCTGCTGATTCAGTAATTCTCCGATATCAGAATTATGGAATTCTTCAATAACAAAAGAAACAGATCCCGCATGATGTTTTGCGGTACCAATAATCCGCAGGCCTTGTATTGTACTTAACTCTCTGATAAGATAATTGGTTAAGTCCTCCTCATATTCTGAAATCTCATCCATTCCAATACGTTTTATGTAATCAACTGCTGTTCCCAACGCAATAGCAGATGAAATTGATGGCGTACCAGCCTCAAATTTGTAGGGTAAATGATTGTATGTTGTTTGTTCAAAAGAAACGTGCTTAATCATATCTCCGCCACCCTGCGCCGGAGGCATTTTTTCAAGCCATTTTTCTTTTGCATACAAAACGCCAATTCCGGTTGGACCATACATTTTATGTCCGGAAAATACCATAAAATCAACATCAAGTTCCTGAACATTAATACTCATATGGGCAATAGCCTGAGCAGCATCCAGTAAAACCGGTATATTGTGCAGGTGAGCAATTTTGATGATTTCCCTAACGGGATTAATGGTGCCCAAAGTATTGGATATATAAGTGACAGAAATTAATTTAACCTCTTCAGTAAGCATTGATTTAAAAGCTTCCATATCAAGTTCCCCAGAGGGTAGAATGGGAATCACACTTAGAGATACGCCTTTTTCCTGGCCAAATATTTGCCACGAAACAATGTTAGCATGATGCTCCATGGCGGAAATCATTACTTTATCTCCACTTTTAAGAAACTTGTTGTTAAAGCAGTAAGCGACCATATTAATACCATCTGTAGTCCCTTTATTAAAGATAATTTCATGAACATGTTCAGCATTAATAAAATTTGCAATTTTTACACGGGCTCCTTCGTATGCTGCAGTTGCTTTTTGACTTAATTGATGTACGCCACGATGTACATTACTATTGTCATGGTAATAATAATCTGTGAGAGACTCAACTACGGATATTGGTTTGTGGGTTGTCGCGGCATTATCCAAATAAACAAGCGGACTCCCATTGATTTCCTGATGAAGAACCGGAAATTCTGAACGGATTTCCTGTATATTCCTATGAAGGAAATTAATAGTTTCATGGTTTTTCATATAGTCTTTAGGATTTTTGAGAGTTCATTTTTTGTAATTACAAAGAATTTTGACTTAATATAAATCTTCAAATGTGTGCTTGTAATTAAAAATTTTAGAGGCGTTGCTAGAGGAATGCATCGGCAGGTATAGTACCTAATTTGATATATAATTTAACATATTGAGAATAATGTTCAAGTATGTTTAATGTTTTGGCTATATCTTAATAGTGTAGTGTAATATTTTTACTAATTTATAGTTTTTTTACTAATAAAAAAAGTTAAATTATTTTTTTTTAAAATGTGTAATGATCTGATTTGTATTGATTTATTGATTTTACTGGGCTCGCAGTAAGAATCTATTTTAAAAATATAACAAAAAATGTTAATTTTGTTAAATTATTATTTTATAAGTATTTTAAGATTAAAAATTATATAAATTTGGTAATAAGTATTACAATATTTTGTGAAAGAACCCCTATTTATCAACTTAATTTAACAAACCAAAAAACTTATTATGAAAAAAATTAAATCAATAGTAGCCTTGTCATTTATAGCGCTAACGCTGTTTTCTTGTAACAAAGAAGATGAGCAAGTTCAATCTAATCAAGGATCCCTTAAAGTAACACCAGAGGTGTTAAATAAAATTAGTTCACTTTCACTAAATACATCAGATGTTCAGGTGATCAAGAATACTAAATTAGATGGTACTACCGAGGATGCGTTCCTGATCGAAGGAGATATTATCATTACACAAGATCAATTAAACAAAATGGATCTTCATGGTGGTATTACCACAGAACAATACCGTACTACTAATTTAGTATCTGCACCAAGAACAATTAGAGTTGTTGGGTTAACAGGAACTGGTACATCAGCACTGTCAACAAATATGCGGAATGGATTGCAAGCGGCAATCAACAGATACAATAACTTAGGATTATCAATAAACTTTACTCTAACCTTTAGTTCAAGTACTTCAGGTGCAAACATTGTTGTAAGAAGACAAAGCGGTTCTGCCGGTGGAGTAGCAGGTTTCCCTTCAGGAGGAAATCCTTATAATTCAGTTACCTTATATTCGGGATTGGATAGTTATTCAACAAATGTAAACGCACACGTAGCTGCACATGAAATCGGACACTGTATTGGTTTACGTCATACAGACTGGTTCAGCCGTCAAAGTTGTGGACAAAATTCAAACGAAGGGACAGCTGGCGTTGGAGCAATTCAAATTCCGGGAACGCCTTCGGGATATGATTCTACTTCTTACATGTTAGCATGTTTTAGTTCAAGCGTAACAGGAGCTTTCAATTCTAACGACGTTACAGCACTTAATTATTTATACTAGAAGTTGAATTAGAGTTCTCTTACAAAATATAAGAGGCTGTTTCACAATTGTGAAGCAGCCTCTATTTTATTTAATGTATTTTCTGATTTTGTACTATTTTTAATTAATAATAACCTGTTGGGTGCAATTATTTTTAACGCATAGAAACATGGAATTATTGAACTCAAAAAAAAGGCGTTTCACTTGCATTAACACACATAGCTATATGTGAGAAACTAGTTTCTTTTTGAATTGCTTTTTCAAAAAAATATAAAATCTATGTTTCTATGTGTTTAATTAAAATATTTACACATTACACCAATGGGTTAAACATAAGGTATCTTTTAATTATTAATTTTCTAATTTTCCTGAAAACTTGTTATTTTTATAATGCCGGAAATGAAGAAAAATCCCTGGAAGAACTTCAGAAAAACTGTTGGTACAAATAAATAATTTAAACAAATGAAAAAAGTTATAATTGCAGCATTGATTTTGTCTTTTTTACAGATTCATGCACAGAAAGGTTTTAAACCACTTTTTGATGGAAAAACCACAAAAGGCTGGCATTCTTACGGTAAAAATTCAGCAGGAGCCGGATGGAAAGTACAAGATGGAGTCTTGCATTTTGATCCTGATGCAGCCGCAAATGGACAAGGAGGAGATTTGGTAACAGATGCTGAATTTGGAGATTTTCATTTGAAATTAGATTGGAAAATAGCCCCAAACGGCAACAGCGGTATTATTTTTTATGTTAATGAAGATCCTGTAAAATATCAAAACACGTATAGTACAGGTCTCGAAATGCAGGTTTTGAACAATGACGGTCATCCCGATGGGAAAATCACCAAACATCGTGCGGGAGATTTATACGACTTGATTCAAAGTAAATCAGAACCTGTAAAAAAAGTTGGAGAATGGAATACTGCAGAAGTGATCAGCAAAAAAGGTAATCTAACGCTAATTCTAAATGGCGTTGTAGTTGTTGAGACGATACTTTGGGACGCTAATTTTAATAAATTGATCGAAGGAAGCAAATTTGCGGGATGGCCAGGTTTTGGCACATTTAAAAAAGGAAAAATTGCTTTGCAGGATCACGGAAACAAAGTATGGTTTCGTAACATAATGATAAAAGAATAAGATGATAAAAACGGTCCCTCAAAATCCTGGATGGCAGAGGAACCGTATTTTAATATTCTAAATATAAAATAGTTATGTAATCAACTGAATTCGTTTTTTATTTTTCTATCTGAATAATTTGAGACACAATATTACTTTTTATTTGATTTTTTTCATCAGGCTGGGCACCGCCAATGGCAAGTTTAACTTTACCTTCATATTGTTGTAGATTTCCTTCGGCAGTCACATAAGACAAATCTTCTGGAGAAAGAGTAAAGGTGATAGTCTTGCTTTCGCCCGGTTTTAAATTAAGCCTTTCAAATCCTTTTAGACTTTTGAGTGCTGTTTTTATATTTGTATTTTGATTGATGATATACAATTGGGCAACTTCTTCACCCTCTGTTTTGCCGGTATTGGTTATTTTTACAGAGACAGGAACAGTTTCATTCTTTTTTATTTTAGAAGGAATCGTTAATGGATCGTATTTAAAGGAAGTATAACTCAAACCATATCCAAAACCATAAAGCGGCGTGCCCTTGAAATAGCGATAGGTTTTGTTATCCATGCTGTAATCAACAAAAGCAGGCAAGTCTGAATCGCTTTTGTAAAAAGTGACAGGCAGTCTTCCCGCCGGATTATAATCTCCAAACAGAATATCAGCGACTGCTGTTCCCGTTGCCTGGCCTCCGTACCAAGCATTCAACACTGCAGGAATATTTTCTGCTTCCCACGGAATCGCGATCGCACTTCCCGTCATCATCACAAAAACAACTGGTTTTCCTGAAGTTTTTAGTGCTTTCATCAGTCGTGTTTGTACTTCCGGAAGCAGGATAGAAGTACGGTCACCACCTGCGAACCCCGGAAAATTTACCGGCATTTCTTCACCTTCAAGCTGAGGTGATATTCCGCCAACGAAAATAAAAGCGTCTGCATCTTTATTTCGGTCGGTTAATTTTGCAAAATCAGTTTTCACAAAATTTCCTGTACGTAAGGCTACGTTTGCTTTTCCTTCGCCCTGCCAATATTCAAGAATTAGCTTATAAACTGTATTTTTTTTGGTAGTTAATTGAAACGTTTTTTCTCCCCATCTGTTTTTTTTCCAGGCGTTGACTACTTCTTTTCCATCAATTAAGAAGCGATAACCATCGTCTGCGCTGAGTTCAAAGGTTATGGAACCATCTTTGTCTGCTGTAAAATTGGTGGTATAACGCGCAGAAAAATGATTGGCCTTTATATTTTTAATTACAACTGCACCTTCCTGCCAAAAGTTATTAATCTCCGGTTCAATTCTTACCGCAGCAGGATTTCCGGACAAATCAGCATTATCAAAATATTCTGCTTTAAAACCTGTTTTTCCTTCGTAATGGTATTGATTTTTAAGATTCTGATATACTAATAAAGTGTCATTTGTAAAATTAATGGCTTGTTCATAAACAACTTCCGTGTTATTGCCCAATTTCTCTTTAATGCCATTTAGAACCGTTGTCAATTTACTCGGAGTTCCGTTGTAATTGCCTAAAATGGAAATAGCATTATCTGCATTGGGACCAAGAACTACAATCTTTTTTAGCTTTTTACTCAAAGGCAATATATCCTTTTCATTGCGTAGTAAAACCATTGATTGTCTTGCCATTTTTAAAGCATGCTGGCTATGTTCCGGACTTTCCAAAACAGAAGCAGGCGTTTGCGCATATTTAACCATCGAAACAGGATCAAACATTCCGAGTCTGAAACGGATCATAAAAAGTCTTTTAACCGAAATATCAATTTGTTTCTCACTGATTTTTCCGTTTTTTACCGCCTGAACCAAAGCTTTGTAAGCATCGGTACCACAGTCAATATCGGTGCCGTGAAAAACCGCATCTGCCGAAGCTGATTCGGCATCAGGATGTGTTTTATGATTTTTAAAAAAGTCGTCAATTGCCCAGCAATCAGAGGTTACATAGCCGTCAAACTTCCATTTATTACGCAAAATATCGGTCATCAAAATATCACTGGCACAACACGGCTGCGTTCTAAAAGCATTATAAGCACACATAACGCCCGCTACTTTTGATCCGGTTATTAATTTTTGAAAAGCAGGTAAATAAGTATCCCAAAGTTCATAAGGTGTAACGTCAACATCAAAGGTATGGCGTAATGATTCGGGTCCGCTGTGTACTGCATAATGTTTGGCACAGGCTGCGGCTTTTAAATATTTTGGATCATCGCCCTGCAAACCTTTTACAAAAGAATCGCCTAAAATGCTGGTCAAATAAGGATCTTCACCGTAGGTTTCCTGCCCGCGTCCCCAACGCGGATCGCGAAAAATATTAATATTGGGCGTCCAATAGGTAAGTCCCAGATAACGCTCGTTTGTTCTGTTTAGTTCTAAAGCTTTATTATAAATGGCTCTCCCTTCCAAAGCAGAATAATCGGCCATTTTAAAAAGAGAATTTTTATCGAATGTTGCGGCCATTGCTATTGCCTGAGGATAAACCGTTGTCTTAAAAGGAGTTCTTGCAACACCGTGTAAGGTTTCGTTCCACCAGTCATAAGCAATTATTCCAAGACGTGGAATTGCCGGCGACGAATTTAGCATCTGTGATACTTTTTCTTCCAATGTTAAGCGACCTACCAGATCATTTACCCGTTCTTCAAAAGTCAGGTTAGGATCCTGAAACAGAAATTTTCCGGATTTTTCTTGTGCGAAGCATAAAGAGGTGATAAATAGTAAAAATATGTATTTGAATTTTGGAGATCTCATAAGCTTTTTGTTTTGGAGTATTAAATATACAGCATTATAATTAGTTTTCAAACAACCGATTGTGTAAAGGAATGACATTTTTTTAAAATAAAAAAATTATGTTTTGTGACATTTTTAAAAAAATGAGATGGTATCAGGTAATCAATGAGAGGCTTGTAATATGCAAAATGCAGACAGAATGTATTGATGTATCATTAAAATAATTACATTTACGATCTTAGTACTTTAATGATGGAAGAACACAGACATGTAACGATATATGATATTGCCGAGAAGCTTAATCTTGCGACATCAACGATTTCAAGGGCTTTAAAAGATCATCATACGATTAGTGATAAGACAATAAAAAAAGTAAAACAGACAGCTAAGGAAATGGGTTTTGTACCTAACACTTTGGCCGCAGGTTTGCGCGGGAATAAATCAAGGACTATTGGTATTTTAATTCCAACGGTAACTCAGCCATTTTTATCTTCTTTAATTAGTGGTATCGAAATTACAGCTCAAAAATCGGAATATTCAGTTCTTATTATGCAATCGCATGATTCCTACGAGATGGAAGTTAATTTAGCTAAATCATTATACAGCAACAGAGTAAGCGGTGTTATTTGTTCACTTGCGATGGAAACCAAAGACACTTCTCATTTTAAACAATTTTCGAATAACAATATTCCGCTTGTATTTGTAGACAGGGTTCCCCGGGATTATGATACTTTTCGTGTGGTAATCAATAATTATCTGGCGGGTTACAAAGCAACAAAACATCTCATTGAGCAAGGCTGTAAAAAAATCGCGCATTTGACTGCCGGATCAGAATTTGGTACACTTTATAATGAGCGAAAAAGAGGATATATGGATGCTTTAATAGAGCATGAGCTTCCTGTTGATGAAAAGCTGATTATTAACCTGAAAGAAATGACGTATGAAGATGGTGTAAAAGCTTGTAATCAATTGTTTGATTTAAAAACGCGTCCTGATGGTCTTTTTGCTCCAGGGGATATTCTTGCCGTAAGTGCCGTGCAAACAGCAAAAAAACGTGGAATTAAAATACCCGAAGAGTTTGCAGTAATTGGTTTTAACGACGATCCAATCTCTAAAATTATTGAACCCAACATTTCTACTATAACGCATCCGGCCGAGAAAATGGGGAAAGCCGCTGCCGAACTGATTATTAAAAACCTAAAATCAGTTAAGGAAGAAGATGCCAAAGAAATTACATTTTTAAACACACAAGTACTTATACGTGAATCTTCTAAGAGGATTTAGATTCTCTTTTTTACTATATTACAAACCTGTTAATTGCAATATTGACAGGTTTTTTTTATGTAAATTTTTTCTCTAAATCTTTTACTGAGAATATTATCTTCTATTCGTAAAAAAGCTAATGAGAATTAAAAAAATCAATTTTTATTTTTTTATTCCCATATTTTTGTATTTTAGCACAACCGATTGCAACTAGCTTATTTTTTATAAAACTATATTTTTTTAGCACTTTTTTTGCTAAATAACATGATTTTGAATAGAATTCGTGATTTGTACTTTAAAATTTAAATCGATAGAAAAGCAAAATGACATATATTAAAAAAACTTTTTTCAAATCTATTTTACTGTTTTTTGTAGTTTGCTGGTCTTCATCGGCTCAAAAAGATTATAAATTATGGCTGCAATACAATAAAGTTGATAATGCTAATTTAAAAACAGAATATCTTTCTAATATTCAGGAAATTGTTTCTTTGGGAAAATCAGAAACTGCAAAAATTGCCTTTGCAGAATTACAATCCGGTTTGGATGAAATGTTGGAAAAGAAATTTGAAAATAAGCCAACGATTACCGGAAATCATAATATTATTATGGGTTCAAAAGAATTGCTTACGCCAGAAATTCAAAAGGAAATTGGCAATTTCGATCAAATAAATGACGAAGGTTTTGTCATTAAATCCATTTCCATAAATAATAAAAAACAGCTTATCATTACAGGAAAAACAGATGTAGGCGTTTTATATGGCGTTTACAGTTTCCTGAGATTAATGCAAACTAATAAATCTATTCAGAATTTAAATATCACAGATTCGCCAAAAACAAACATCAGAATCCTAAATCACTGGGATAATCTGGATCGAACTGTAGAGCGTGGTTACGCAGGATTTTCGTTATGGAACTGGCAAAAACTCCCTGATTTTATCGATCAGCGTTATATTGATTACGCTCGTGCAAATGCCTCAATTGGAATTAACGGAACGGTTTTGACGAATGTAAATGCAAACGCTTTAATCCTGACACCACAATATTTAGAAAAAGTAGAAGCGTTGGCAAACGTTTTCAGACCATACGGAATCAAAGTGTATTTAACAGCACGATTTTCAGCACCAATAGAAATCGGAGGTTTAAAAACTGCCGATCCAAAAGATACCCAAGTCATTAATTGGTGGAAAAATAAAGCCAAAGAAATCTATAAAAGAATTCCGGATTTTGGCGGATTTCTGGTAAAAGCAAATTCAGAAGGCCAGCCCGGACCACAAAATTACAAAAGAGATCACGTCGACGGCGCCAATATGCTGGCCGATGCCGTTGCACCTTTTGGAGGTGTCATAATGTGGCGCGCTTTTGTCTATTCTGAACACGATGCAAACGATCGTGCCAAACAAGCTTACGCCGAATTTGTGCCTTACGACGGAAAATTTAAAGACAATGTAATTGTTCAGGTAAAAAACGGAGCAATTGATTTTCAGCCTCGTGAACCTTTTCATCCGATGTTTGGTGCGATGCCAAAAACACCTTTGATGATGGAATTTCAAATCACTCAGGAATATCTGGGTTTTAGTACGCATTTGGTTTTTCTGCCAAAATTATTTCAGGAAGTTTTAGAATCAGATACGTATCAAAAAGGAAAAGGAACAACTGTTGCCAAAGTCATTGACGGATCTTTAAACAAAACAAAACTCACTGGAATTGCAGGTGTTTCCAACATCGGAAATGATTTAAACTGGACAGGACATCCTTTCGCACAGGCCAATTGGTATGGCTTTGGAAGACTGGCGTGGAATCCGTATTTAGATTCAGAAACTATTGCTGATGAATGGCTTCGATGCACATTTTCAAACGATGAAAGTTTCATAAAACCAGTTGCAAAAATGATGATGGATTCGCGCGAAGCCGTTGTAAATTATATGACACCGCTTGGCTTGCATCATATTATGGACACAGGACATCATTACGGTCCGGGTCCTTGGGTTTCAAACTTGTCACGACCAGAATGGAATCCCGTGTATTATCACAAAGCAGATAAAAACGGAATTGGTTTCGACCGTTCAAAAACCGGAACAAATGCGACTGCGCAATACGCTCCTGACGTAGAAAAAATGTTCGATAATCTCGAAACCTGTGCCGAAAAAGATTTGTTATGGTTTCACCATGTTTCCTGGGATTATAAATTGAAAAACGGACAAACGCTTTGGAATGGTTTAGCGTTAAAATATCAGGAAGGTGTAAATCAGGTTGCAGCAATGCAAAACGTTTGGAATAAAACGCAGCAATATGTTGATGAGGAACGTTTTAAAGAAGTGCAGATGTTATTAGAAATTCAGCATAAAGAAGCAAAATGGTGGCGGGATGCGTGTTTGTTGTATTTTCAACAATATTCAAAAAAGGAATTACCTTTAGGCGTTGAAAAACCAACACAGTCTCTGGACTATTTTAAATCATTAAAATTTCCTTTTGCACCGGGAAATTAATATTCAAATTACAAAAATATGAGCACAAAAACGGCAATTGTAACCGGAGGAAATTCGGGTTTGGGTTTTGCAACCGCAAAGAAATTATGCGATAACGGCATTAAAACCTATATAATTGGAAGATCAAAAGAAAAAACAGAAGATGCCTGCAAAGAAATTGGGGAAAATGCCATTCCGGTTATTTATGATTTAAATGATTTGGGCGGAATTCCGGAAATGATTGAAAAACTGACCAAAGAAAATCCGATTGATATTTTGGTAAACAACGCCGGAATTAACCTGAAAAAGGAATTTACAGATGTTACCGATGAAGATTTTCTATCTGTAATTCACACCAATCTTTTGAGCGTTTTTGCTGTTAGTAAAGCCGTTGTAAAAAACATGAAAGAAAATAACGGTGGAAGCATCGTCAATATCAGTTCGATGGCATCGCAATATGGGATTCCAAAAGTAATAGCGTATTCAGCAAGTAAAGGCGCAATCGAATCGATGACCAGAGCCATGGCGGTTGAATTGGCGCCGTTTGGTATTCGCGTCAATTGCATCGCGCCGGGATTCATCAAAACAAAAATGTCTTCAGCAGCACTTGATAATGATCCCGAAAGAAAAAATAAAGTCTTGGGAAGAACGCCAATGGGCTTTTTAGGAGAACCATCAGACATTGCAGATGCTGTTTATTATTTCGCATTAAGTGAATCAAAATACACAACCGGAACTGTTTTGCCTGTTGATGGCGGAAATAGTATTGGGTTTTAGTCTATGTATTAATCTAGGTTTTAGACCTCACAGGTTTTGAAAACGGGTCAGGTCTCCGTGAGGATTAACTTTGTCAAAGTTTTAAACTTTGACAAAGTTTGCGTAGTCGTTGAGCCTATTTTAAAACACATAGAAACATAGGTTTTAAGGTGCAATTAAAGATGTTTCCCAGAATCACATAGCTTATGTGTTTTATTACAAATGAAATACCTTTTCAACGCAAAGAAATCTATGTCTCTATGTGTTTAAATAAAAACAGAAAGTTACTATTATGATAAAAATGCAGCAAACAATGCGTTGGTTTGGACCAAATGACAGCGTAAGTTTAGTAGATATAAAACAAGCCGGAGCAACCGGAATTGTTACCGCTTTGCATCAAATTCCCGTTGGCGAAATCTGGACGGTTGAAGACATTCAGGAAAGACAACAAATAATTATAAATGCAGGTTTAGAATGGACAGTTGTAGAAAGTTTGCCGGTTCATGAAGAAATAAAACGTTCGACCGGAAATTATCAGCAATACATTGAAAACTACAAAATTAGTATTAAAAACTTAGCAGATTGCGGTATTGAAATCATCACGTATAATTTTATGCCCATTCTCGACTGGGTTAGAACAGAGCACAATTTTATTAATGAAGATGGGAGCAAAGCGCTTTTATACAATCAGCATGCGTTTATTTATTTTGATGTTTTTTTGCTGAAAAGACCCAACGCCGAAAATGATTATTCGGATAAGGAAAAAGAAAAAGCGTTAACATTTGGAAGCAAACTTTCTGAAGACGAAAAAGCATTATTGTTTAAGAATGTTTTATTGGGATTGCCGGGAAGTAAAATCAATTTTACGGCAGAACAAATTCTTTCTTTATTAGATAATTATACCAATATTGATAATCAAAAACTAAGAGAAAACCTGATTTATTTTTTATCAGAAGTTGCTCCGGTTGCTGAAATGCATGATGTAAAATTAGCCATTCATCCGGATGATCCGCCGTTTTCAGTTTTGGGATTGCCCCGAATTGTTTCTACCGAAGAAGATATAAAAGCGATTTTAAATGCTGTACCTTTAAATTCAAATGGATTGTGTTTTTGCACAGGTTCTTTGGGAGCAGATCCAAAAAATAATCTGGAGAGAATTATCGATGATTTTGGAGACCGAATTCATTTTTTGCATCTCCGAAATACCTTCCGCGAAAGCGAAACAATTTTCAGAGAATCAGAACATTTGAACGGTGATACGAAAATGGAAAGGATTGTCGAGAAAATTTTACTCCTCATGAATTCCACAAAAATAAGTCTGCCCATGCGTCCCGATCACGGGTTTCTGCATGAAGTGGATAAAGACAAGGAAACGTATCCCGGCTATTCTTTAACAGGAAGATTGAAAGGTCTTGCTGAGTTAAGAGGGTTAGAAATGGGTATCGCTTATAAGCTGAATGAATTGGCGTAAGGATTCTCGAAAGAAGTAAGAAGTAAGAAACTAGAATCAAGAAACTAGAATCAAGAAGCTAAATTTACTAACCAATAAACTATTAACCAATAACTATCAACTATTAACTCATAACCAATAACTCATAACTACTAACCTTAAACCACATAAAATGAGATTACTTAACCGCTCTCTACTGCTTTTGTCTGTTGTAGTTTTAAACAGCTGTAACGCACAAAAAAAAGAAAAAGAAGCTGTTTCCTTAAAAGACAGCTATAAAAATGATTTTTATATTGGAACTGCGCTGAGCGCCGATCAGATTGAAGAAAAAAATGCAGCAGAAGATTCTTTAATTGAAAGAGAATTTAATGCGATTACAGCAGAAAATATCATGAAATCGATGTTTATACATCCTTCAAAAGATAAATATGATTTTACGCTAACAGATAAATTTATCGCTTATGGTGAAAAGAACAAAATGTTCATTCACGGTCATACTTTAGTCTGGCACAGTCAGTTGGCGCCATGGATGCAAAAAATTAAGGACAGCACAGAAATGAAAGCTTTCATGAAAGATCATATTACTACGATTGTTTCTAAATACAAAGGCAGAATAGATTCGTGGGATGTGGTGAATGAAGCTTTAAACGAAGACGGAACTTTACGAAAATCAATTTTTCTGGATAAACTTGGTGAACAATATCTTGTAGATGCTTTTAAATTGGCTGCCGCTGCAGACCCAAAAGTGGATTTGTATTACAATGATTATAACAATGAAGAACCGGCTAAGAGAGCGGGAAATATTGCTTTAATCAAAAAAATAAAAGCAGGCGGAGGCAAAATTGATGGAGTAGGAATTCAGGCGCATTGGAAATTGGGATATCCATCATTAGAAGAAATTGAAAAAAGTATTTTAGAATATTCTGCCCTTGGTATCAAGGTGGCTTTTACGGAGCTTGATATTTCGGTTTTACCAAATCCAAAGGATTTTAGCGGTGCCGATGTAAACCAAAAATTTGAAGGCGATCCTAAAATGAACCCTTATCCTAAAACACTGCCGGATTCTGTACAAGTTAAACTGGCTGAACGTTATGCTTCTATTTTTAAATTATTTGTAAAACATAAAGACAAAATTAGCCGCGTTACGTTTTGGGGCGTGCATGATGGGCAGTCCTGGCTAAACGACTGGCCAATAAAAGGTAGGACAAATTACCCATTGTTATTTGATAGAGACTTAAAGCCCAAAAAAGCGTATAACAGCGTAATCCAATTAAAAGAAATAAAACAATAAAATTTTCTCGTAAAAAAAACTTTTTTTTGCGAAGTACACAACCGAATGCGTATTTTGTTTGATTTAATGAAATAATTAAAAACGCACTTGCGAATTCTGTTTTTTTATATAATTTTACACAACCGATTGTTTTGAAAAATTTGTCATTTGAATAATGAGAAATCATATAATATAGCTATGTAGTACGTCGCTCTTTGTATGTTATTTTTGTTTTTCAGAATGACAAAAAAATAGATACCTTTTCAGGAATCAACTAACTAAAAAATAACCACCCCAAGAATGAATTACATTTCACAAAAATTATCCATTAAAGAAAAAATCGGCTACAGTTTAGGTGACCTCGCAGCAAATTTGGTTTTCCAGACCCTGATGACGTATCTCGCTTATTTTTATACTGATATCTACGGATTATCACCAACGGATTCTTCTATAATTATGCTAGTTGTAGGTTTAATTGCAGCTTTTGTTTTCAACCCGATTATTGGTGTTTTGGCAGACAGAACCCGCACAAAATGGGGGAAATTCAGACCCTGGATTTTAATAACTGCAATTCCGCTTGGTGCGATTGCTTTACTGGCTTTTACAACACCCAATTTCTCTTATCAGGGAAAAGTAATTTATGCCGTTGTTACTTATACTTTATTGTTACTTTTTTATGCGAGTAACAATTTGCCATATTCTGCTTTAAGCGGAGTTATTACAGGAGATATGGGCGAAAGAAACAGCATGTCGGCATATCGTTTTGTGGCCGTAATGTTTGCACAATTCTTCGTTCAGGTTTTTATGTTGGGCATCATCAAAAGTGCCGGAAATGGAGACAAAGCCATTGGTATCGAAAAGGTAATGACCGTTTTGGCAATTATTGGAACGATCATGTTGTTAATCACATTTTTAACTACTAAAGAACGTATTATTCCAAAACCGGAACAAAAATCAAGCATTAAAGAAGATTTAAGCGATTTGATGAAAAACAAACCATGGGTAATTATGCTAAGTCTTACTACATTGGTTTTCATTACTTTGGCAATGAAAGGCGGTTCTTATGTGTATTATTTTGAAAATTATGTAGATAAAGAGCAGTTGGCGATTTTTATCCAGCCAATCCTGGATATTTTATCTACTTTAAAATTGAATTATTTTGGAAGTGATCCTGTTTCTGCCGGTTTCGGATTGTTTAACGCAGGCGGAATTATCTTTATGATTATTGGGATAACTTTATCTAAAAATCTGGCTGACAAATACGGAAAACGAAATATTTTCGGATTCTTTTTATTCATTTCGACCCTATTTATTATTGCATTTTATTTCTTTCCGGCAAAGGCAATCAGTTTTATGTTTTTCTCTCAGATTTTACATGGTTTTTTCTACGGAATAACGATTCCGCTTTTGTGGGCGATGATTGCAGATGTTGCCGATTATTCAGAATGGCTGAATAACCGTCGCGCAACTGCTATTATTTTCTCAGCCATGATGGTGGGTTTAAAAGCCGGATTGAGTATTGGCGGCGCTTTAACCACTTCGTTTTTAGGTTATTTTCATTATGTACCAAACGCTTTAAGCCAAACAGATATTGCTATAAACGGAATCAAATTATTGGTTAGTATTTTTCCTGCGATACCTTTTTTAATTGGCGTTGCGCTATTATTTTTCTATAAAATCGATAAAAATATGGAAGTGCAGATTGAATCTGATTTAAAAGAAAGAAGAACTTAATTATTTTATAAAACAAAAACGACTATGCCTGAAGATAGTACTGAACAAATTAATTTCGAGCAAATTAATAAAAAAGCCATTTCGCAGCCTTTGGTTTCGCATATTTATACCGCAGATCCGTCGGCGCATGTTTTTAATGGTAAAATTTATATTTATCCGTCGCATGATATTGATGCCGGGATTCCGTTTAACGATAATGGCGACCATTTTGGAATGGAAGATTATCATGTTTTTTCGATGGAAAACATTAATGCAGAAACAGTTGATAACGGAGTCGCGCTTCATGTTGATGATGTGGCCTGGGCGGAAAAACAAATGTGGGCACCGGATGCGGCTTGTAAAAATGGAAAGTTTTACTTGTATTTTCCGGCAAAACGTGCCAACGGAATTTTCCAGATTGGCGTTGCGATAAGCGATTCTCCAGTTGGACCTTTTTTACCTGAGCCAGAAGCTATTAAAGGAAGTTATAGTATTGATCCTGCTGTTTTTGAAGACACAGACGGAAAACATTACATCTATTTTGGTGGAATTTGGGGTGGTCAGCTTCAAAAATACAGAAACAATACGTACGATTTAGATCATGAAGAACCTCTTGCAAATGAACCTGCCTTAGGGCCAATTGTGGCCTTACTGACAGACAATATGCTGGAGTTTGCAGAAGAACCAAAAGAGATTAAAATCCTCGATGAAAACGGAGAAATTTTATTGGCAGGAGATAATGACCGACGTTTTTTTGAAGCTTCCTGGGTGCATAGATACAACGACAAATATTACTTTTCGTACTCCACAGGCGATACACATTTTATTTGTTATGCGATTGGCGACAGTCCGTATGGGCCGTTTACTTATCAGGGGCGCATTTTGAATCCGGTTGTGGGCTGGACATCACACCATTCTATTTGTAAAGTCGAGGATGACTGGTATTTGTTTTACCACGATTCGAGTTTGTCAAAAGGCGTAACGCATTTGCGAAGCATGAAAGTAACCAAAATTGATTATCTCGAAGATGGTTCAATTATTACAATAGATCCGTACGGCATCAGAAGATCAGGAGATTAAGGAAAAGAAAAGTAATATGTTTAAATTTTGTTTTCTATGAAAAAGGGAGATGAAAATGTTAGAAAAATCGCCAGACAATATATTACAAACAAAATAGAAATTGATTGTGTAATATTCAATTTTGAAAATAACAGTCTTAAAGTTTTATTAGTAAAACAGCAAGACAATGAAGGAGTTATAACGTGGGGGCTGGCGAATGATTACATCAAAAAAGGGGAAACCATATTGAGTACAGCCCATAATATCCTGCACCATTACATTGATGGCGATCAGTTTTTCTTAGAGCAATTAAAGGCCTTTAGTTATCAGTCGTCATCATCGTTACAGGAAGATATTTCGATCGCGTACTATGCTTTGGTAAAACGCGATAACAGCAAAGATGATTTGTTTAATGCTGATGTTAAATGGATTGGCATTAATGAAATTGTTGGTTTAAACGATAAACACAAAATAATATTAGATTTTAGTTTAAAAGAATTACGCAAAAACATCTGTAAAAGTGCGGTTGGTTTTAATTTATTGCCGGAGAAATTTACCCTTTTGCAGGTTATCAATTTGTACGAGGAAATTTTAGGAATCGAAATAAATAAATCAAATTTTAGAAGAAAATTGTTGCAGACAGGAATTGTACATGACTCCAATGAAAAGGAAGAAGATGTTTCGCACAGAGCAGCAAGGTTTTATAGTTTGAATTTGCAGCATCATGAAGTTTTATCGCAAAGGGAAATCAATTTTAATTTTTAAGAAGATGTTCAATCGTAATATAATTAATTCAGGTTCCAGTAATATGTGTAGTCCCTACGCGACAAAAAAAACGACTCAAATATATTGATTTCTACCCATATGTAATCTCTCCGAGATATTTTTTATTACTCCGTTAGGAGTTAAATATTGGTAGAATTAACGAAAGACAGACGCGGGAAGTATCCCGTAGGGATTATACTTTTTTGCAACTAATTTATTTGTTAAACTAGCAACTTGAATTAATTAGAAAAAATAGTGTTCGTCTAGTCTTGATTACGTTTGCGTGAGGGATAACAGCGAAAAGCCCACAGCCTGACGAAGGAAGTGCGAGGACTTGCAGCGAATAGCCCGACCCGGAGGGGCACGCCCAAATGATTAAGTTGCTATAAAAGTAAAAGATAACAATTTTAACGTAAAAAGTATTTTTTTATAAAAGTCAAATAAGCTACTTTAGCATACCAGAACAGAACGGAACAGTATGCTAAAAGAAGAACAGGAAAAATTTGTATTTGTTATTAATCACGAGAGTGATGTTCCGAAATATCAGCAGTTGGTAAACGGAATTAATAATGCGATTGCGGAGAATATTTTGCAAAAGGGAGATTTGCTTCCGTCTGTAAATGCGATTTGTAAAGAAAATCAGTTGTCGAGAGATACGGTTTTTAAAGCATATTCAATTTTAAAAGATCAGAATGTCATTGATTCTGTGCCAAATAAAGGCTATTATGTTTCGGGGGAAACCAGAAAAGTGCTTTTGGTTTTAGACACATTTAAGGCGTATAAAGAGGTTTTGTATCATTCGTTTGTCAATAATTTGCCGGATAATGTGATTACAGATGTGCAGTTTCATCATTATAATATTGATGTTTTTAAAACGATCATCAATAATAGCGTTGGGAAATACTATAAATATGTGGTGATGAATTTTGATCATAAAGAAGTAGCGCCAACATTATCAGCTATTTCGAATGATAAATTGCTTTTGATTGATTGGAATATCCATGCGAAAAAAGAAAATAATTATGTTTTTCAGGATTTTGGAAAATCATTTTACAGTTCATTGAAAGAAGCCGTTGATTTGTTTAAAAAGTATAAAAGCATCCATTTTATTTATCCGGATTATACGAATCATCCCAAAGAAACCGTACAGTTTTTTAAGAAGTTTTGCGCCGATTTTAATTTTAAAAATGAAATTATTACCGATGCCAAAAAGTTTAATATCGAAAAAGGAATTGCGTATATCAGTATAAGCGACCGAATTTTAGGTCACTTTTTAGAGCAATGCAAAGAGAAGAATTTAGAGCCTGGGGAAGATGTTGGTTTTTTATCGTATAACGAAACGCCAATGAAGAAATTTATATACAAAGGAATTTCGGTCGTATCGACCGATTTTAATGCAATAGGAACAAAAGCGGCCGCATTTATTACGCATGATGAAGTGATGCAGAGTTATGTGCCAACAAATTTAATTTTAAGAGAATCATTATAAGTTATGTATTATATAGGATATGATATTGGAAGTTCGTCTGTAAAAGTGGCTTTGGTTGAAGCTGAAACAGGGAAAAAAATAATCGTTTTGAATGAGCCTCAAAACGAAATGGAAATTGTCGCCCTTCATTCGGATTGGGCAGAACAGGATCCTGAAATTTGGTGGCAGCATATTTGCACCGCAACCAAAAGAGCGATTCGTGAGGCCAATATCGAAGCTTCGAAAATTACGGGCGTTGGTATTTCGTACCAAATGCACGGATTGGTTATTGTGGATAAAGATGGAAATGCGCTTCGTAATTCGATTATTTGGTGTGACAGCCGTGCGGTGGAAATTGGTAATGAGGCTTTTGCCGAAATCGGAGAACAAAAATGTATGGAGCATTTATTGAATTCTCCTGGAAATTTTACGGCTTCGAAACTAAAATGGGTCAAAGAAAACGAACCTGAAATCTACAGCAAAATTTACAAATACATGCTTCCGGGCGATTACATTGCGTTGAAATTGACAGGAGAAATCACCACTACAAAAAATGGTTTGTCTGAAGGAATGCTTTGGGATTATAAAGAAAACAAAGTAGCCAATTGGCTTTTGGATTATTACGGAATCGATCAGTCTTTGACGCCAAATATCGTTGAGAATTTCACGAATCAGGGAATTTTAAACGAAAAAGGCGCGAAAGAAGCGGGACTTCCTGTAGGGATTCCGGTGGTTTACAGAGCGGGAGATCAGCCTAATAATGCTTTGGCTCTAAATGTTTTGAATCCGGGAGAAGTGGCTGCCACGGGAGGAACTTCGGGCGTATTTTATGCCGTTAGCGAAATGTATTCTGGAAAAAGCACTCGTGTAAACAACTTTGTGCACGTTAATTACGAAGAAAAAACACCACGCGTTGGAAAACTTTTAAACATAAACGGAGCCGGAATTCAGTATCGCTGGCTGCGCAATAATATGGGCGATGAAACCTACGAATCAATGAACCGTAAAGCGTCAAAAATTGATGTAGGTTCTGATGGCGTTGTCGTGATTCCGTTTGGAAATGGCGCAGAACGTATGTTCAACAATAAAAATATCGGAACACACTTTTTAAATCTCAACTTAAATATTCACAATAGTGCACATTTGTTCAGAGCTTCTCTGGAAGGAATTGCTTTTTCGTTTGTGTATGGAATGGAATGTTTAAAAGACGATAATGCGACGATAAATGTCATCAGAGCCGGAAATGATAATTTGTTCCGTTCGGAGATTTTTTCGAATACCGTAGCAACTTTAATCGGACACGAAATTGAAATTTACAATACAACCGGAGCAGTTGGAGCGGCGAGAGCAGTGGGCTTGAAAGATGGGGATTACAATAAGTTTGGTTCAAGTATTACAACCAACGATCACGTAATGACTTTTTTACCACTAAAAAATGCAGAGCCGTATGCAAAGGCATATCAAAAATGGAAACAGGAATTAGAATTAATATTAACAAATAAAAAATAAAGAAATGGTAGTTTTAGGCAATAAAGAATATTACAAAGGCATTGGCCAAATAAAATTTGAGGGCAAGGAATCTGATAATCCGTTGGCATTTAAATACTATAATCCGGAGCAGGTTGTGGCGGGAAAAACAATGCGCGAACATTTTAAATTTGCGATTGCATACTGGCACACGTTCTGCGGACAAGGAAGCGATCCGTTTGGACCGGGAACTCAGAATTTTGCGTGGGATCAATCTTCAGATCCAATCCAGGCTGCAAAAGATAAAGCGGATGCTGCGTTTGAATTTATCAGTAAAATGGGATTTGATTATTTCTGTTTTCACGATTATGATTTGATTGCTGAAGGACCAACTTTTACAGAATCAGAAAAACGTTTGGCAACGATTACAGAATATCTAAAACAGAAAAAAGCAGAATCTGGAATTAAATTGCTTTGGGGAACTTCAAACTGTTTCTCAAACCCAAGATTTATGAACGGGGCGGCAACAAATCCAGATTTTAATGTGGTTGCAAGAGCAGGCGGACAAGTAAAATTAGCGCTTGACGCAACAATTGCTTTAGACGGAGAAAACTACGTATTCTGGGGTGGAAGAGAAGGTTATATGTCTCTTTTGAATACTGATATGGGTAGAGAATTAGACCACATGGCACAGTTTTTAACGATGTCAAGAGATTATGCAAGATCACAAGGTTTTAAAGGAACTTTCTTTATCGAGCCAAAACCAATGGAACCATCAAAACACCAATATGATTTTGACTCTGCAACTGCAATTGGATTTTTGAAAGAATATGGTTTAGATAAAGATTTCAAAATCAATATTGAAGTAAACCACGCAACATTGGCACAACATACTTTTCAACATGAATTAGAAGTGGCTGCAAAAGCAGGAATGTTAGGAAGTATTGATGCTAACAGAGGTGATTACCAAAATGGCTGGGACACAGATCAATTTCCGAACAATATTCAGGAAACTACAGAAGCAATGCTTGTTTTCTTAAAAGCTGGCGGATTGCAAGGTGGTGGTGTAAACTTCGATGCAAAAATCAGAAGAAATTCTACTGATCTTGAAGATGTTTTCCTTGCTCATATTGGCGGTGCTGATACTTTTGCAAGAGCATTATTGACTGCAGATAAAATTATTACTTCTTCTCCTTATGAAAAATTAAGAAAAGAAAGATACAGCTCTTTCGATTCTGGAAAAGGAAAAGATTTTGCGGAAGGAAAATTAAACCTTAAAGATTTGTATGACATCGCCAACCAAAATGGTGAATTGTCATTGCAAAGCGGTAAACAGGAATTGTTTGAAAATATTATCAATCAGTATATATAATTAATGTGATAGTTATAGAAGGTTAAAAGCTGAAATAACTATTTTGATAAACATTTTGTGTATAATCTTTGTCAAAGTTTGAAACTTTGACAAAGATCTACGCAACAACTATTAGCTATTAGAGGTAGTTTTGTCATTCCGATGAAAGAGGAATCTCCGCAAGTAGCTCTACAATCAAATATTTCAATCTTTGTCAATGTTGTAAGCGGAGATTCTTCCTCCATCAGGATGACAAACTAAATACTAACCAAATTAAAACCACAAAAAAATGAAATTTTTTATTGACACAGCCAATTTACAAGACATTAAGGAAGCGCAGGAAATGGGCGTTCTGGATGGTGTAACGACAAATCCTTCGTTGATGGCGAAAGAAGGAATTACAGGAAAAGATAATATTTTGAAACATTACCTGGACATTTGCAATATTGTAGATGGAGATGTTTCTGCAGAAGTTGTTTCGACAGATTTTGACGGAATGGTTAGAGAAGGGGAGGAACTTGCCAAACTTCACCCGCAAATCGTAGTTAAGTTACCTATGATTGGCGATGGCGTAAAAGCATGCAAGTATTTTTCATCAAAGGGAATCAAAACAAATGTAACCTTAGTGTTTTCTGCGGGACAGGCGTTACTGGCAGCAAAAGCAGGCGCTACCTATGTTTCTCCGTTTTTAGGAAGGCTCGATGATATTTCAACAGATGGAATGCATTTGATTGAAGAGATCCGAGAAATTTATGATAATTACGATTACCAAACTCAGATTCTCTCAGCCTCGATCAGACATACGATGCATATTGTAAATTGTGCAAAAGTTGGGTCAGATGTTATGACCGGACCGCTGTCTGCTATTAAAGGATTACTGAAGCATCCCTTAACCGATATTGGATTGAACCAATTTATTGAAGATGCTAAAAAAATGAAATTATAATATTCTTACTGCCAGTTTAGTACGTCAATTTTTACTGATTTTACTAAATTTCAATTCCATAAAAAGCTCCTTTCGAATTTAATTTGAAAGGAGCTTTTTTTAGTTTAATAACAACCGATTGCTTTTTCTCTTGTTTTGATTCCTTTTCAAAGCTAAATAATTAATGATTAAGTGTAAATACACCGATCTATTCTCGTTTAACTTTCTATTTTAACAATATTTTTACATTGAAAAATAGCTGTTTTTTAGTAAATGCATGATCGTTTTTATTTTTTTAATTTTTTATGTTTTTTTTAACCAAATAGAAGTTATGTAGCAATATTGTCAAAATTAGGAGTAAAAATAATTCTTATAATAAATATTATGTATTATTTTAGTCTTAAAATTATTTAGAATGTTTTTTAAAGTGTGTTTTTTTATTGATTGTTTAAAAAAATAACAAACAACCGATTGTGTATTAGTTGCTTTTTTTTATATTTGTTTTAAGTACACTTATTAACTAAACCAATCAAATTTTAACTATCTAAATCAATTTTTATGACTAACTCTTTTGTTACAAGTAAAGCAAAGCATCTAAAGTGCTTTTGTTTTTTGATCTTAATGTTTGCATTTTCACTCCATTCGGGTGCGCAGACAAAAGTTACCGGAACCGTGTCAGATGCAAATGGCCCAATTCCGGGAGCTAATGTAAATTTAAAAGGAACTAAAACTGGTGTAAGTACTGGTTTTGACGGTACTTATACTATCGATGTCCCATCGAATGGTATTCTTGTTTTCAGCTTTATAGGTTTAAGAAACAAAGAAGTAGCTGTAAACGGGCAAAGCAAAATTAATGTAAGTCTTGAAGAAGATTCTGCCCAATTAAAAGAAGTTGTTGTTATTGGGTACGGAACGCAAAGAAAAGAAGCGGTAACGGGATCTGTAGCTTCTATTGGAGGCGGTGAATTGAATCAGGTTGCTTCTGCCAACGTAACGCAGGCCTTACAAGGAAGGCTCGCCGGTGTTGATTTAACTCAGACTTCTACCAAACCGGGAGCAGCAATGCAGATACGCATACGCGGAACCAGATCTTTGACAGGGAGTAATGATCCATTAATTGTTTTAGACGGAGTTCCGTTTGCAGGTTCAATAGGAGATATAAATCCTGTTGATATAAAATCTGTAGATGTTTTAAAAGATGCTTCTGCAACCGCTATTTACGGTTCACGTGGAGCAAACGGGGTTATATTAATTACAAGTAATAAGGGACGTAAAAATCAAAAAGCTACTTTTAATTACAATGGATTTAGTGGTATCAAGCAGGTTTTTGGGAAATATGATATGATGGATGCTGCTAAATTTGGAGCACTTCGTGATTATTCAACTTTATATACAGATGGTATTGATGAGTCAAGAAGCACCAATACGGACTGGCAGGATTCACTTTACGGAGCTGGCGAAATGATTAGTCATGATGTAAGTGTTTCAGGAGGTAGTGAAAACGGAGCTTATAATGCAGGTTTAGGATATTATAAAGAAGAATCTGTTTTACCGGGTCAAAAATACGAGCGTTTTAGCTTAAGAGCAGGTTTGGATCAGCAATTAGGAAGTTCTTTTCGTATGGGATTTAATACCAATAGTAATTACTCTATTACCAACGGAGATAATATTGGTACAGGTACTGTTTTAGGAACCTCTCCCTTAGCAAATCCATATAATCCGGACGGATCTTTAAAAAGAACCGTGAGAATGGGTGGAGATGAAAACTGGGTTTATACCAGAGAATCGATTAATAATCTTGGCGACTCCTATGTGAACCAGACAAGAGCTTTTAGTTCGTACAATAATATTTTTGCTGAGGTGAAAATACCAGGGGTTGAAGGTTTAAAATACCGTATGAATACCGGATTGAATTTACGCTTATCAAATGGCGGTTACTACGAAGGACAAGGTGTTTTTGATGTAAATCCAACCACAATATCAAATGCATGGATTAGCAACACATTATCAACGCAATGGCTTATTGAAAATTTGATCACATACGACAAAACTTTTGCCCAAAAACATACTGTAAATTTTGTGGGATTGTATTCAAACGAACAATTTACAGGAAATACTTCAAGAATCGCCAGAAACGGAATTACTTCTGATGCATTTCAGTTTTACAACTTGGGTCAGAGTGAGGAAGAAGCAGTTATAAACCCTGCAGATCAGGATTATACGCAATGGGGTTTGAGTTCATACATGGCAAGAGCAATGTATTCTTATGACAATAAATATTTTATTTCGGGAACAATTCGTTCAGATGGTTCATCAAGATTGGCCAAAGGAAACAAATGGGTAACGTATCCGGCGGTTTCTGTAGGATGGACCATGTCTAATGAATCTTTTATGAAAAATCTTTCATGGGTTAATTTAGTAAAGTTACGTGCAGGATACGGAGAAACATCCAATCAGGCCGTAGATCCTTATCAAACTTTGGGAGCTTTAAGTACAAGACCTTATAATTTCGGGACTACTAATTCTACAGGTGTATATGTTACAACATTACCTAATCCCGATTTAGGATGGGAATATTCGACAACATGGAATTACGGACTGGATTTCGCTTTCCTTAATAATCGTTTATCAGGAACAGTCGAATATTACAAAACAAATACAAAAGATTTGCTGCAAAGAGTAAATCTTCCGGCAACAAACGGAGTTAGCGGTTATGTTGGTAATGTTGGAGAAACGGAAAACAAAGGTTACGAAATAGCCTTAAACGGAGTTATTCTTGATAATCCAAAAGGGTTAAGCTGGACTGTTGGGGTTAATTTCTATGCCAATGAAAACAAGTTAGTTAAACTTGCTTCCGGAGCTCAAAGAGATGAGGCTAATTCCTGGTTCGTAGGTTATAATATCAATTCTATTTATGATTATGAAAAAGTAGGCATCTGGCAGGAAGGTGATCCTTATATGTCTATATACGAACCTGGACCAACCGGTATCAACCAACAGGGAACAGTAGTAGGATCTATTAAAGTAAAATATACAGGAGATTTTAATCCTGATGGTTCACCAACACGTGCCATCAACGGAAATGACAGACAAATAATAGAAACTGACCCGGATTTTCAGGGAGGTTTTAATACCAATTTAACGTATAAAGGTTTTGATTTTTCTGCCGTTGGAGCATTCAAAAGCGGCGGTGTTTTAATCAGTACACTTTACGGAGGAAATAGTTACCTAAATCTTCTTAACGGAAGAAGAAGTAATGTTGATGTAGATTACTGGACTCCGGATAACAGAGATGCTGAATATCCAAATCCAAGAGGAATTAGAAGTGGTGATAATCCAAAATACATTTCTACCATGGGATACTTTGATGCATCTTACGTAAAAATCAGAGCTTTAACTCTTGGATATACTTTAGATCAGGAATTTATGAGAAGTTTAGGTATCCAAAAGCTGAGACTTTATTTTACAGCGCAAAATCCGTTTGTACTTTTCTCTCCTTACAATAGAAAATCAGGAATGGATCCTGAAACAAATTCTTTTGGAGATGAAAATCAGGCCGTAACAGGTACTTACCAACGTAGATTTACGGTTATTGGAACCAATACACCTTCAACCAGAAACTTTTTATTCGGACTTAATTTCACATTTTAATCAGGAACAACTATGAAACGATATATTTTTAAAAGATTACTTATAGGATCAGTAGCTTTGTTCTCCTTTGCGGGCTGCTCTGATATTTTAGAAGAAAAACCACATGATTTTTATGAGCCTGGCTATTTTAAAACTGAACAGGGAGTTATACAGGGATTGACCTCACATTATGCTCATTTACGATGGATATACGGACAGGCCTATTATTATAATTCTGTGCAAACAGGAACAGATGAAAATACATACGGACAGCAAGCTGATGGGAATTTCAAAGATCATGATTTATCCGGAGTTGGGGTTATAAATCCTGCTTCAAGCAGAGCCGATGTGGTATGGAATAATTCGTATAATGATATCAATACAGCAAGTGGTATTATTGAAAATGCTGCCGCAGTAGGTATCGCAAGTAACTTAATTGCAGAATCTAAATTCTTTAGGGCTTTTGATTATTTTTTATTAGTACAAAATTTTGGAGGTGTGCCTTTAGATTTAGGATCTGGAGAACTAAAATTTAATAGTAAGCCATCAAGATCTTCAAAACGAAATACCGTAAGCGAGGTTTATACCAAAGCTATTTTTCCGGACTTGGTAGCGGCTGTAAATGAATTGCCAGATGCACCAAGGTTAACTGGTACGGCAACTAAAACGCTGGCTCGTTTAATGTTAGCAAAAGCATATCTGACCTATGCATGGTGGCTGGAAAATCCAAACAATATTCCAACCTATCCTGATACACCAAGAACAGATCCTGATGGGCACAATGCACAATGGTATTTTCAGGAAGCTTACAACATCGCATTAGACGGAATAAATAATCCGGGAACTTATGGATTATTGCCTTACTATTATGATGTAAACTTAGGTTCTAATGATCGTAACAAAGAAATAATGCTTTATGCAGATCATACAGAAGAAAGTGAATATTACAATGGAGCAAGTCTTACATACGGAAGCGGTGGCGCGCCGGATAATTTTGCAGGCTGGATGGGAACCTTTAATTACACCTCTATAAGAAGTAAAAATGCTTCAGGAGCTGCGGTTTCGACTGTACAAAGAGCAGCAGATCAGTTTTTAGGACGTCCGTGGGTGAGAATGGTACCGCCTATAGAAGTATTTACCAAAACTTTTGCAGATAAAACAAACGATTCAAGATACGACGGAACATTTGCAGCCGTATATCGTGGAAACTGGAATTTACTTGGAACCGGATTAACCGATGTACCAACATTGTATAATGCTAACGGATTACCGGTAAAACCAGGCGATCCTATTGTAACTTTCTTAAATGATGAGCCTGCAACGGCAATTACATATCCTACAGGAGCAGGAGATAATGGTATTGGTGCAGGAGTTTTACCGGGCAGATCTGATTTTGTCATTTCTCCAATGGGAATAAGCAGAATCGTATATCCGGGATTATGGAAATTAGGACCGTACCGTACCGATAATGCAGGAGGATTAGGACAGCCAAATGCAGGAAGCACAAGACCTTATCCGGTTGCTAAATTTTCTGAACTCTATTTTGTAGCGGCAGAAGCAGCAGTAAAAGGAGCAACAGGCGGTATGTCTGCCAGAGATCTTATCAACGTAATCAGAGCCCGCGCAGGAAAATGGCGCTGGGACAATAATGGTAAAGTAGCAAAAACAGCCGACAATAGTGCCTTATTAACAAACACCACTCCTGCCGTAATTGATATTAATTACATTCTGGCTGAGCGTTCCCGCGAATATTATGGCGAAGGATACCGTTGGTATGATTTAGTAAGAACTCAAAAATGGAATGAAATTGCCGGTAAATATTCAATTGGCGGATCAAATTACGGTCAGCATACACCAGAGGTTATTACCAGAACAATAGAGCCATATCATTATTTGCGTCCTATTCCGCAAGGGCAAATAGACGGTATGGAAATGTCTGATGCCGATAAAAAAACGTACCAGAATCCGGGATACAATTAATAAATATTTTGAAGTAAATAAATTTATATGTTTATCCGTTGGGTGTAATACATAAAAATTAAATTAAACACATAGAAACATAGAAACATAGATTTTATGATTTTGAAAAAGTAAATCCAAAAGAAACTTGTTTCTCACACATAGCTATGTTTGTTAATGCAAGTGAAACGCCTTTTTTGAGTTCAATAATTCTATGTTTCTATGTGTTAAAAAAATATTACGCCCAATGGGTTAAGTTAGTTTAAGTTTAGCCGGGGGATAATTTCCTCGGCTTTTAAATTGTGAAACAAGGACATAAGAATATTGATTTGGAGGTTAAATTAAATAGAACACAGATGACGCGGATTTAAACGGATTGGCGCTGATTTTTTTATTAAAATCTGATGAATCTGCGCAAAATAAAAAGAAAAAATCTGTTTAAATCCGCGTCATCCGCGTTCAATAAACGCACTTTATCCACATTCAAAAAAAACAAGAAAAATTACAAAATGAAACAACAACTATTAGTTCTCTCACTAGCATTATCGTTTCTCTTTTCTTTTAAAGGAGTTGCCGTTAAAGATACCATTACCGGAAAACAGAATGTTAAACCCCCTGTTTTTTCGAATGTTGTGTATCAGGGAAATGATAATATTTATAAAAATAATCCCTTAAAACCAGATGAGTTTTATTCTCCGGTTTTACAAGGATGTTACCCGGATCCGGCCATTACCAGAAAAGGCGATGATTATTTTATGGTGTGTTCTTCATTTGCTATGTTTCCAGGTGTACCCATTTTTCATTCTAAAGATTTAGTGAATTGGACAGACCTTGGAGGCGTACTAAATAAAGTCTCCGAATTTAATCCGCATGATACCGGTATAAGTCAGGGCGTATATGCGCCGGGAATAACGTATAATCCTCATAATGAAACCTTCTATATGATTGTAACCGCCTTTTCAGGAGGCCTGGGCAATATAATAGTAAAAACAAAAGACCCAATGAAAGGCTGGGGAAGCCCGATAAAATTAGGTTTTGACGGAATTGATCCTTGTATCTTTTTTGATGATAACGGAAAAGGATATATCGTTCATAATGACGCACCAGATAAAGGAAAGCAATTATATGAAGGCCATCGTGTTATTAAAGTTTGGGAATACGATCTCGAAAAAGATCAGGTTATCAAGGGAACGGATAAAATTATTGTAGATGGCGGAGTAGATCTTTCGAAAAAACCAATCTGGATAGAAGCGCCGCATTTGTATAAAAAAGACGGTCATTATTATTTAATGTGTGCCGAAGGTGGTACAGGAGGAAATCACAGTGAAGTAATTTTTATCAGTGACAGTCCGAAAGGGCCTTTTAAACCGGCATCAAACAATCCGATTTTGACCCAGAGATATTTTCCGCAAAACAGAAAAGATAAAGTAGACTGGGCAGGACATGCCGATTTAGTACTCGGACCAGATAATAAATATTACGGTGTATTTTTAGGCGTTCGCCCGAATGATAAAGACAGAGTAAATACAGGACGCGAAACTTTTATGCTTCCGGTAGACTGGTCAGGAACTTTTCCGGTTTTCGAAAACGGATTAGTACCTTTAGAACCAAAAATTAAAATGCCAAAAGGCGTTACCGAAAACAAAACCGGCAAAGACGGATTTTTTCCGAATGGTAATTTTACGTTTACCGAAAATTTCACTTCCGATAAATTAGATTACCGATGGATCGGATTGAGAGGCCCGCGTGAAAACTTTATTTCCGTAACCAAAAAAGGACTTCAGATTAATCCTTTCGAAGTAAATATTAAAGAATTGAAACCTACGTCGACACTTTTTTACAGACAAATGCACAATACGTTCTCGTTTGCCACAACAATCGAGTACAAGCCAGAATCTGAAAAAGATCTTGCCGGAATTACATGCCTGCAAAACGAGCGTTTTAATTATGTTTTTGGCATCACAAAAAAAGGAAAAGACACCTATATTTTATTAGAAAGAACAGAAAAAGGACAATCAAAAATAATGGCAAGTGCCAAAATTGAAATCAAAAAAAACATACGACTTCAGGTAAAAGCAACCGGAGACAGTTACGAATTTAGTTATGCCCTAAACGGTACTGATTTTAAAAATTTAGGCGAACCAGTTTCAGGCGATATTCTTTCAACCAATGTGGCCGGAGGTTTTACAGGAGCATTGGTAGGATTGTACGCAACGGCTGCAAATGATGCTCAGCCACAATAAAAATGAATATGAAAAAGGAATATTTTAAAGAATTGTTGTTTTTGCAGCTCTTCTTTTTGATTTTGAGTTGTCAGATATTAGCACAAAACAAATCAAAAACGGAGAATTGGGTCGGAAGCTGGGCTTGCGCACAAATGCTGGTTGAACCCAACAATATGCCGCCTGCTCCGGGACTTTCAGAAAATACAATTCGACAAATTATAAGGGTTTCTATTGGAGGAAAACGGTTGAGATTGCGTTTCTCTAATATTTTTAGCGATCAACAAACGGTTTTAAAATTGGTTAGTGTGGCCAATGTTATCGATGCACCGATTGTTGATGCTAAAACCCAAAAGGAACTTCGTTTTAATGGAAAATCTGATATCACCATAAATCCCGAACAGGATGTTTTTTCAGATGCCTTTGATTTTGATTTACAGCCCGGACAGCTTTTGGCGATTACCATTCATTACGGAAATACTTCGCAAAAAACATCAGGACATCCCGGTTCGCGAACGACTTCATACATTCTTGAAGGAGATCAAATTCAAAATGCAGCTTTTGAAGGTGCGATAAAAACAGATCACTGGTATTCGATTATGGGATTGGATGTTGTGGCTGATAAATCGGCTGCAAATATCGTTTGTTTGGGAAATTCCATTACAGATGGGCGAGGCTCAGGAACCAACAAACAAAACCGCTGGACAGATATTTTATCGGCACGATTATTTGCCAATAAAAAAACAGAAAAAATAGGTGTTTTGAATTTAGGAATTGGAGGAAATTGTGTCGTTAAAGGCGGATTGGGCCCAACAGCATTAAATCGTTTTGACAGAGATGTTTTATCTCAAAAAGGCACAGAATGGCTCGTAATCCTGGAAGGCATCAACGATATTGGAGGAATTAAAAATCCCGAAGATGCACCAATAAAAGCGCAGGAACTTATTGAAGCTTATAAAGTGATGATTGCCAAAGCACATGCAAAAGGAATTAAAGTCTACGGCTGTACTATTTTGCCATTTCAAAAATCATTTTATGATGCTCCACACAAACAAGAAGCCCGTGATATTGTAAATGCCTGGATTAGAAACAGCAAATCCTTTGATGCTGTAATTGATTTTGATAAAGCAATGGTTGCAGAAGAAGGTTCCAAAACAATTTTATCTAACCTGCACGACGGTGATTTCTTGCATCCAAACGAAGCGGGTTATCAGAAAATGGGAGAAACAGTAGATCTCAATTTATTTAAATAACAGTTTGCATATTTTGAATTCGATTAAAATGATTTTTTGATAATAAAAACAAATCAACAATGAAATCAATACTTAGGTTTTTCGCATTTATAGTTCTTTTTTCGATAGTACAAAAGGGATATTCTCAAGATGCTAACTTTCATGTTTATCTGAGTTTTGGCCAGTCCAATATGGAAGGATATGCCAAAATAGAACCCCAGGATAAATTGGGTGTCGACGATCGGTTTCAGGTTTTACAGGCAGTCAATTGTCCTGACCTGAAACGTGAAAAAGGAAATTGGTACACCGCCATACCACCATTGTGCCGTTGCAGTACCGGACTCACGCCAGTTGATTATTTTGGACGAAATCTGGTGGCCAATCTCCCAAAAAATATAAAAGTGGGCGTAATCAATGTAGCCGTTGGAGGATGCAAAATTGAACTTTTTGACAAAGATAAAACAGCCGAATATGTAGCAACAGCACCAGACTGGATGAAAGGAATTCTTAAGGAATACGACGGAAATCCGTATGCAAGATTGGTTGAACTGGCAAAAATAGCGCAGAAAAAAGGCGTTATTAAAGGCATTTTACTGCATCAGGGAGAATCTAATACGGGCGATACACTTTGGCCGAAAAAAGTAAAAATTGTCTACGATAATTTAATAAAAGACCTTAATCTGGATCCGAAGAAAGTGCCTTTGCTTTCGGGTGAAACCGTAAACGAAGACCAGAACGGTAAATGTGGCAGTATGAATAAAATTATTGCAACATTGCCAAAAACGATTCCCAATTCCTATGTGATTTCATCTAAAGGATGTACGGCAGAACCTGATTTTTTACATTTTAATGCCGCAGGTTACAGAGAATTAGGAAGACGTTATGCTGATAAAATGCTTTCGTTATTGGGATATAAATTCTCTGATGGAAAATCGCCTTTTATAGTTCAGGCGCCTATTGGTTTTGATGTGTTAAATGCCAGTATTCCGGCAGGAAAAATAGAAACCATTAATTATGAATCTAAAACGGTTGGTTCTACAAGAAAAGTTACCATTTATACACCTCCTGGATTCAATAAAAAGAAAAAATATCCTGTTTTGTATCTTTTACACGGTATAGGCGGTGATGAAAAAGAATGGCTCAACGGAGGAAATCCGCAAATTATATTAGACAATCTTTTTGCAGAAGGAAAAATTGAACCCATGATCGTAGTCATGCCAAACGGCAGGGCAATGAAAGACGACAGTGCGACCGGCAATATAATGGCTCCGGATAAAGTTCAGGCTTTTGCTACGTTTGAAAAAGACTTATTAAACGACCTGATTCCGTTTATCGAAAAAAAATATCCGGTTTTGAAAGACAGAGAACACCGCGCCATCGCCGGCTTATCAATGGGCGGCGGACAATCGTTGAATTTTGGATTAGGTAATTTAGATAAATTTGCCTGGGTTGGCGCTTTCTCAGCAGCTCCCAATACTAAAATGCCACAGGAATTACTTCCCAATCCCGAAGAGGCAAAAAAGAAATTAAAACTACTCTGGATTTCCTGCGGAGATAACGACTGGCTTATCGAAAATAGCAATCGAACACACGATTATTTGTATAAAAATGATGTGCCGCACATTTATTATATCGAACCCGGAGTGCATGATTTTAAAGTCTGGAAAAATGGTTTGTACATGTTTTCGCAGTTTTTATTTAAACCTGTCGATCAATCCAATTTTGCAGCTTATACCATTTTAGGAAATCCGGCGCAAACCAATATTCGTACTGCAAAATATCCGCAGATACTACCGGATAACAAAGTGCTTTTTAAAGTCAATGCTCCCGAAGCTTCAAAAGTACAAATCGATTTGGGCAAAAAATACGATCTGACAAGAGATTCAGACGGATTTTGGACAGTAACTACAAATGTGATCAACAAAGGATTTAATTATTATTCCCTGCTTATTGATGGCGTTGCGGTTGCAGATCCGTCAAGTCAGACATTTTACGGTATGGGGCGCATGGCAAGCGGTATCGAAATTCCAAATAAAGAAGGAGATTTTTATGCTTTAAAAGACGTTCCGCATGGTGATATCAGAATCAAAAAATACTTTTCAAAAGCAACCAATTCATGGCGCGAAATGTATGTGTATACACCACCGGGTTATGAAAATACTACAGAAAAATATCCAGTTTTATATCTCCTGCACGGCGGAGGTGAAGACCAAACCGGCTGGGCAACTCAGGGAAAAACAAATTTAATTTTAGACAATTTAATTGCCGAAAATAAAGCAAAACCCATGATCATCGCTATGCTCGACGGCAATATGGGAAACACAGGCGGCGTTGCAGGTTTTAATGAAAATGCACTAAAAGCTTTTGAAAATGAATTAAAAAACGGAGCAATACCTTTTGTAGAAAGCAATTTTAAAGTTTCAAAAGAGGCTAAAAATAGGGCTTTGGCGGGATTATCAATGGGAGGTTTGCAAACACTATATGCCGGCGTTAAAAATTCTGACTTGTTTTCTTATATAGGCGTATTCAGTTCAGGCTGGTGGGCCAACAATACCACTTTATCAGATCCGCAATACGAGTTTATGAAAAACAATGCCGCGACGATTAATGCGAACATCAAAGAATTTTGGATTTCGATGGGCGGCAAAGAAGATATCGCATATGAAAACTGCAAAATAATGATGAAAAAGTTCGACCAGTTCGGAATCAAATATAAATACAGCGAATATCCAGGCGGACATACATGGCCGGTCTGGAGACATGATTTATTTATGTTTACGCCATTATTGTTTCAGCAGAAATAAAGCTTTTAAAATAGTAATTGAATTGCATAATAATAAAGTTCATGAATACATTTTCAAAATATATCCTCACACTTCTTATCTTTTTTAGTTGTACTTTTTTAAAAGCGCAGTCGTTTATTTCAACTAAAAAAGGCGAGAATGTTATTGTACTGAAAGAGAAATCTTCATCCTTAACCTTTCTTGTCAGCAACGGAACAGATGCCGGTATTTTGCGTGCAATCACTAATTTACAAATTGATTTTGAAAAAGTTACGGGAGAAAAACCATCAATCTTAAATCAGAAACCAAATGCTGCGTCGCCGTTGATTATTATTGGAACAATCGGAACCAATTCTGTTATTGATGACTTAGTGAAAGCAAATAAAATCGACGGAAAACAGCTCAAAGGAAAAAATGAAAAGTTTACGATTCAAAACATTAAAAATCCTTTTAGCGGAGTACAAGAAGCCATTGTAATTGCCGGAAGTGACAAACGCGGAACAATTTACGGAATTTACGAATTATCAAAACAAATAGGCGTTTCGCCCTGGTATTACTGGGCTGATGTGCCTGTGGAGAAAAAAGAAAATCTGTATTTTGTAAAAGGAACTTATACCGATGGAGAACCTGCCGTAAAATACAGAGGAATTTTTATCAATGACGAAGCCCCGGCATTAAGCGGCTGGTCGAAAGCAACATTTGGCGGATTTAACAGTAAGTTTTACGAAAAAGTTTTTGAATTACTGCTTCGGCTAAAAGCCAGTTACATCTGGCCGGCCATGTGGGGAAATGCATTTTATGATGATGATCCTGCCAGCGGACCACTAGCCAACGAAATGGGAATTGTCATCGGGACATCGCATCACGAACCAATGGCTTTGGCACAAACCGACTGGCATCGGTATATTAAAAAAAATAATCTCCCGAATGTTTGGGATTATGCGAAAAACAAAACGGTTCTCGATGAATTCTGGAAAAGCGGATTAGAACGCAGCAAAAACTGGGAAAAATTGGTAACCGTAGGAATGCGCGGAGACGGCGATGAAGCCATGAGCGAAGGAACGAATATCGCTTTACTGGAAAATATCGTAAAAGAACAACGTAAAATTATTGCAGACGTAACGCAAAAAAAGCCTGAAAAAACACCTCAGGTTTGGGCTTTATACAAAGAAGTTCAGGATTATTATGATCAGGGTATGCGTGTTCCCGATGATGTTATTTTACTGTTTTGTGATGACAATTGGGGAAATGTGCGCAAGCTTCCAGATTTGACAAAACCTTTGCACAAAGGCGGTTACGGCATGTATTATCATTTTGATTATGTAGGAGGGCCAAGAAATTCGAAATGGATCAATATAAGTCCGATACAAAGAGTTTGGGAACAGATGAATTTGAGCTACGAACACGGCGTTGATAAAGTCTGGATTGTAAATGTGGGAGATTTAAAGCCAATGGAATTTCCGATCAGTTTCTTTTTAGATATGGCGTGGAATCCTAAAAAGTTCAATTCTCAGAATCTTTTTGAATTTACAGAGGAATGGGCGGCTGATCAATTCGGAACAAAACATGCCAAAGAAATCGCAAGATTATTAAATACCTATCCAAAATTCAACCGAAGAGTAACGCCTGAAATGCTGGACAGCAAAACCTACAGTCTGGAAAATTACGATGAATTTCAAACTGTAGTAAATGACTATAAAAATCTGGCATTGGATGCGTACAGAATTTACAATGAGATTCCAAAGGAATATCAGGATGCTTATTTTCAATTGGTTTTGTACCCAATAGATGCTTGCAGCAACCTTTATGAAATGTATTTTGCACAGGCGAATAATAGAAAATTTGCAGCAGAGAAAAACATTTTAGCCAATGCTTTTGCAGATCAGGTAAAAAGAAATTTTGAAAGAGATTCCGTGCTTCAAAACAACTACAACAATGAAATTTCAGGAGGAAAATGGACGCATATTATGGATCAGATGCGAATTGGATATAAGGCCTGGCATGATACTGCTAAAAACATTTTGCCTGAAGTTACTTATGTTTCAGAAAAAGATCAGATAATTTCGAATGTATTCGAAGAAAAGGATGGGTATGTTGCTATCGAAGCCGAACATTTTTCTAAACTAAATAATTCGAACACGATTCATTGGGAAGTCATTCCTGATTTTGGAAAAACAAAAAGCGGCATTACGACATTTCCACAAAATAAATATCCAACTCAAAACGACAATATTTTTGTAGAGTATGAAATTGATTTTGCTTCAACCGGAGAATTTAATGTAGAATTGCTTTTGGCTGCAACGCTCAACTTTAACAGCAACAAAGGACTTCGTTATGAGGTTTCTTTTGATGAAGAAAAACCACAAACAATAAATTTTAACGGTCATTACCGTGGTGAATTAGGAAAATGGCAAGCCGAACACTTGATTCATTCGAACACGAAACATACCATTTCGAAACCCGGAAAACATATTTTACGCTTCCGTGTTTTAGATCCCGGAATTGTGCTGCAGAAAATTGTCATTAATACCGGAGGGTTAAAGCCGTCTTATCTCGGACCTCCTGAGAGTAATATTAAATTCTAAATTTTTAACTGATTAAATTTTAGTAGAATATGAAAAAATTATACAAATTAAGTTCAATATTGTTTGCCCTTTTATTTTTGTCATCTGTTCACTTAATTGCACAAAATGCGAAAGTACAAATTGATAAAAATAAGACGTATCAAAAAGTTACTGGTTTTGGAGGTTTTGTATGCAGTCCCCAGTTTGGTTATGATTACATGTCTGTTGACGAAATTAAAAAAATGTGGGGAACAAACAGTGCGGCCGGTTATAATATTATGCGTCTTTACATTCCGGGAGAGAGTAACTGGGCCACAACGCTTGCAACTGCCAAATTAGCCAAAAATGATTTGGGATTAAAGATTTTTGCAAGTCCCTGGACAATGCCGGCAGAATGGAAAACGAACAACAGTGAAGTGGCAGTTTTTACCGATGAAAACGGAATTAAGCAAATTGGCTACCTGAAAGAAGAACATTATCAGGATTATGCTTTGTATCTTAATCGATATGTAACCTATCTTCGTGATAATGGGGTAGAACTCGATTATATTTCAATTCAAAACGAGCCTGATGAAATGGCAACTTATCAGGGCTGTATATGGACGCCTGTACAAATAGCTGCATTTGTTAAAAATTACGGGCATCTTATTAGTTGTAAAGTTATTGCACCGGAAAGTGTTGGTTATTCTGATGCTTTTTCAAATGCTTTTCTCGATGCTGATGTCATGAAAAACTTTGAAGTTTACGGAGTTCATCAGTATGGTGGTATTCAGTCCAAATACAAACAATTCCAGAATTATAACAAGGAGATTTGGATGACAGAATATCTTATTAACTGGAATTCCGGAGGTACGGTTCGTGATTTTAATTGGGGAATTGATGCTTTTAGTTTTGCAAACAGTGTAAATGATGCCATGTTAGGTAATGTCAATGCCTGGATTCACTACGCCATTAAGCGATATTACGCACTAATGGGTGATGGAACAAACGGAACGGTATCCGGAGAAATGACCAAAAGAGGACACATACTTTCGCAATATGCAAAATTTACTACAGGTACAACACGTATAGAATCAACATGGAGTGATGCCACTGCACAGCTTAAAGGTTCCTCATACATAAATGATGCAGGTGATAAAATTGTTCTTACTATAATTAATCCATCGCAAAACACTTATAATCTGACTGTAGATTTGCCATTTTACTCTGTAAAAGGGACTAAAACAATTACAAGTCAAAGTATTGATGTGCAAAGTACTGCAATAGCTTTCGCGGAAACATTTCGTCCGGTAGTGAGTATTAACGCTTCCAGTTTTATTACTTTAATATTTGAAAAGAGTAAGGAAAGAGTGCCTTCGCAAATGACGAGTAAAGAAGTGCATTATGCTAAAATTGAAAATCAGTCTGTTACAAATGCAGCATTCGGAACAACTTATCAGATGAGCGGCAAAACAGTGACATTTGCAAACGCAAATCCTCTGATAAGTACAAATATGGACGGTTCTAACGGATATTTGAAATTAGACAACCGTTACAATAAATTTATATTGCATGTTAAAAGTTTTACTACTGCAAATCAAGCCAATACTGATAATACGACTTTGTATTATATCAATGACAATGGCGAAGTAAAATCTAAAAATTATGGAAAATTTAATTTTCCTACCGGGGTCGAATTTGATTTGACATTTGATATTTCTAAATCCGTTCTTACAGATGGATGCACCGGAATTATTGGTTTACGAAATTCAAATTACAGTTCGGTACTTACTTTAAATTTGGGTGATGTATATTTTAATATTGCCGATGAAAAAGCAGCCGAATTTGGAGGAATATATTCAGATGATGACAGCCTTTTGATGGATGCCCTGCAAAGCACCAACTATGTATCATTAGATTTTAGAAACGCCACCGGTATCAGTTCCTCTCCCGATTGGAATGCCAAATCAGTAAATAAAAACAGTATTTTTTATGTGGCAGATAATAGCACTGCTAACAATGTAATAGCAGGAACAACGTGTAACAATCTAAAACTTATGGATCAGGGAGGAGATTTTAATGTTCCTTTCGGTTTTTCAGCTTTAGCGGCGTCTTTTACCAAAACGATTTCAGGTTATGATCTTTTGGTTCTTCCGTACGAAGCCAGTATACCTCAGGGCGTAATAGCTTACACGCTAGAGCCTTCATCTGCTAAAATAATGGGTAATAAAATTGAAGGTGTAATTCCGGCAAATACCCCTGTTTTATTGAGCGGTTCAGGTACATTTGTTTTCAGTGGTATCGGAAATGTTTCAACACCAAAAAATTTAACTGTTGATCAAATGAATCCGGTTTACATTGGTGTTAAGGCACCTGCAGGAAGTTATACATTGAAAACAGTAAATAATGTTACTGCATTTTATCCTGTAACGGCAGGAAGCGAACCTTTAATTTCATCATTTAATTTTTACTTAAGTGAAAAAAGCGGCTATAATGCAACCGTGCTTCCGTTGGAGTTTGCCACATTAGGGACGGTTCAAAATGAATTGAATGAAGTTAGTTTCAAATTATACCCAAATCCTGCGGTGGAGGAAATCTTTGTGGATAAGATGACTTCCGATTTTGATTATAAAATTTTTAATGTTCAGGGCACTTTAGTGAATTCAGGGACTTTGAAAAACGGCAATACCAGAATAAAAATAGAATCACTGCCTGCAGGAGTTTATTTTATTAATGGAACCAGCGATAAATCTAAAATAAGCAGAAAATTTGTAAAAAAATAAGATTAGAATTCAGGATAACAGGATAAGAAAAGAGTTGCAAAGTCTCCTAAAACAATGGTGACTTAAAGCTGGACTACAAGAATATTTGCCCTGCGATATTAAATTATCGCAGGTTTTCAGATTTTCATTAGCTGCGCGGGAAGCAAAATTTATTTGCCTGGTATTTGAATTAAAATGTAAACATGTAAATGGTTTCTTTTAGTTTTGAGTTATTCTCTTAAAAATAGTTGATTTAAAAACAGAATTGATAAAAATATAGCTTTTTTATTGAAGAATTATTTTTTACATTTTAAAAAGTGTTATTTTTACACTTTTAGCAAACAAACGATAGAACTAGTTCATTTTCTAGTTTTAAGAATAGTATTCTTTAGTCTTATTTCTTGTTTTAAGAAATAAATAGGGTCAATCTGTTATTAAGAAAAGGGAAAAATATTTAAAAGATTAAAAAAATTAGAAATGAAATACAGCTTTATATTTTGTTTTTGTACACTATTACTGTTCCATGTGGCAGAAGCTCAAATGAAAACATTTGACTTGAATGAGGTAAGACTAACTAAGGGAATATTTAAAAATGCTCAGGATGTAGATCTTAAGTATATTTTAGAACTCAATCCAGACCGGCTTTTAGCGCCATATCTCATCGCATCCGGAATACCCGTAAAAGCAGAACGTTACGGCAATTGGGAAAGCATAGGACTTGACGGACACATTGCCGGACATTATCTTTCTGCTTTGGCGATGATGTATGCTTCTACAGGAAATACTGAAGTTAAAAACCGATTGGATTATATGATTTCGGAATTGGAGAAATGTCAACAAAAAAATGGTAATGGTTATGTAGGAGGGATTCCGCAGGGGAAAGTTTTTTGGGACCGAATTCATAACGGAGACATCGACGGAAGCAATTTCGGATTAAACAATACCTGGGTACCGCTGTACAATATCCACAAGCTTTTTGCGGGTTTATATGATGCGTATCATTACACAGGAAATGAAAAAGCAAAGGACATTTTAATAAAATTGGGCGATTGGTTTATCGAATTAATTCGTCCGCTTTCTGAGGAGCAGATTCAAAATATATTAAAAACAGAACACGGTGGCATAAACGAATCTTTTGCCGATTTATATATCATTACAAAAGATAAAAAATATCTGGAAACTGCCGAAAAAGTTTCGCACTTAGCCCTATTAAATCCATTAGAAAAAAGACAAGATAAATTAACAGGATTACATGCCAATACGCAAATACCCAAAGTAATTGGTTTTGAGAAAATTGGTGTACTTTCCGGCAACAAAGACATGACAGATGCTGCGCAGTTTTTCTGGGAAAATGTTACCCAAAAACGCAGCGTAGCTTTTGGAGGAAATAGTTTTGCCGAACATTTTAATCCAACCGAAGATTTTAGCGGAATGTTAAAATCAAATCAGGGACCCGAAACGTGCAATTCTTATAACATGGAGCGTTTGAGCAAAGCTTTATTTTTGGATAAAAACAAAGTAAGTTATCTTGATTTTTATGAGCGCACGTTGTACAATCATATTCTTTCGAGCCAGCATCCCGAAAAAGGTGGTTTTGTTTATTTTACACCCATCAGACCGAATCATTATCGCGTATATTCCCAACCCGAAACAAGCATGTGGTGTTGCGTAGGTTCGGGGCTTGAAAATCATTCTAAATATGGAGAATTAATTTACAGCCATACAGAAAATGATGTTTTTGTAAATCTTTTTATTCCGTCAACTTTAGATTGGAAAGAAAAAAATATTTCCATCGAACAAACTACCAAATTTCCCTATCAGAATAGCACCGATCTTGTGTTAAAGCTAAAGAAAAGCGAGACATTTTCGATGAATATCCGCTGTCCGGAATGGGCAGAAAATTTTGAAATTTCAATCAATGGGCAACTTCAGAAAATAGAAGCAAAACCTTCTACTTATGTAGTTTTAAACAGAAAATGGAAATCTGGAGATCAAATTTCCATTACATTCAAAACTTCGACACATTTAGAAAATTTGCCGGACGACTCCAATTGGAGTGCTTTTGTAAACGGACCTATCGTATTGGCTGCCAAAACATCAAACAAAGATTTAGACGGATTATTTGCAGATGACAGCCGAATGGGACATGTAGCATCCGGTAAATATTATCCGTTGGATCAGGCGTATGAAATGATTGGCGAAAAATCAGCTTATATCGCAAAACTAAAGGAATTAGGAAACCTGCATTTCCGTTTAGATTCATTAGAATTACAGCCTTTTTTCGAAATTCATGACGCGCGTTATCAAATGTATTTTCAAAATTATACCAAAGAACAGTATAAAGAAAAACATGCTCTTTTGAAACAACAGGAAATTGAAGCTTTGGCTTTGGAAGCTAAAACTATTGATAAAATTAATTGCGGTGAACAGCAGTCAGAAGTGGATCATGGGTATAAAGGTGAAAAAAGTGAATCTGGTTATGATGATACAAAAGCCTGGAGAAGTACCAAATCGTATATTTCCTATCAGTTATTAAATAAAAATAAGTCGGGAAAATATTTGGATATAAGTTGTACAGACGATTCTAAAACAGATAAAATCACCATTCTTATCAATGAAAAACCCGCACAGATCATTGCTGCAGAAAATAAAACCATCCGATTAAATATTGATAAAATTGAAATTGTAAACATCAAAATAAAATCTAGTGATGGAAATAATAGTCCGAAGTTTCATCAATTCAGAATTTTAAAAGATTAAAAAATAAACCAGATGAAAATTAGAAATGCTTTTTTTAGTCTTGTTCTGCTTTTTAGCCTGTGTAATTATGGACAAAATAAGGCGCAGAATCCGATCATTTTTGCCGATGTTCCTGACATGTCCATCATTCGTGTAAACGATATTTATTACATGAGCAGTACGACAATGCACATGAATCCCGGTGTTCCTATTATGAAATCTAACGATTTAGTGAATTGGAAAATAATGAATTACGCCTATCAAACATTAGAAGATGATAATGATAAACTAAATCTGGATAATGGAAAAAATGATTACGGAAGAGGTTCGTGGGCGAGCAGTCTGAATTATCATAACGGTATTTATTATGTCAGCACTTTTTCCGGAACGACAGGCAAAACCTATATTTTTTCGACAAAAGATATAGAAAAAGGACCGTGGAAACGAACCGTTTTCAATACTTCTTATCATGATCATTCTATTTTTTTTGATGATGATGGAAAAGTATATATGGTTTGGGGAGCAGGAAAACTGCAGATTGTCGAGCTACAATCGGATTTATCGGCTGTAAAAGAAGAAACAAAAAAAGTCCTGATAGAAAATGCCAGTGCGCCTGCGGGAAACAATATTATGCTGCAATCTGAAGGTTCACAGCTTTTTAAAATCAAAGGGAAATATTATTTGTTTAATATCGTCTGGCCAAAAGACGGAATGAGAACGGTTATTATACACCGAGCCGATAAAATTTCGGGTTTGTGGGAAGGAAAAGTAGGATTGCAGGATTTGGGTGTCGCGCAAGGCGGACTTATCGATACTCCAGACGGAAAATGGTTTTCTTATCTATTCAGGGATTTTGGCGGAGTTGGGCGAATTCCGTATTTCGTTCCCGTTCAATGGGAAGACGGCTGGCCAATTTTAGGCGAAAATAATAAAGTGCCTCAAAATTTCGATTTGCCGGCAAGCAAAGGTTTGATTCCGGGAATCGTAAATTCCGATGATTTTAATCGAAAAAAAAATGATCCCGATTTGCCTTTGGTCTGGCAATGGAACCACAATCCGGATCATTCGCTTTGGTCGGTAAAAGAAAGAAAAGGTTTTTTAAGACTGAAAACCGGAAGAATCGACAGCAGTTTTGTTCAGGCAAAAAATACTTTAACGCAAAGAACTTTTGGCCCTCAAAGTTCAGGAACTATTCTTGTTGAGGTTTCTAAAATGAAAGAAGGCGACTTTGCAGGACTTTCTTTATTGCAAAAAGAATACGGATTGATTGGCGTAAAAGCCGAAAAAGATGCTAAGAAAATCGTAATGATTGAAACGCTGAAAGATATTCCGACAGAAATAGAAAGTGTTCCGTTAACGCAGGATAAAATTTATTTCAAGGCAGAATGCAACTTTAAAGATAAAGCAGATCAAGGTCAGTTTTTTTACAGTTTAGATGGTAAAAAATGGATAGGTATTGGAAAAAAAATAAAACTGCCTTATACGCTTCCGCATTTTATGGGATATCGATTTGGTTTATTCAATTATGCCACAAAAAATACGGGAGGCTTTGTTGACTTTGATTATTTCCATATTGAAGATCAAATTTCAAAGAATAATTAATTCAGGTTGCCAGATTAAAATTCAATAAATAAGTCAGCTCTAAAAAGGTTTAATGCCTACGGGATATTTTTCCTGGTAGATTTCATTATTCTTCTACCAATATTTAACTCCTAACGGAGTAACAAAAAAATATCTCGGAGAGATTACATATTGGTAGAATCAATTTATTGGTGTCAATTTTTGTCCCGTAGGGACTACACTTTCTTAACTATCAAATGGAATTAATTAGTTTACAATTTAACCAAAATAAAATATTCATTATATAATTCAGAAAATCATGAAAATTAGTTATCTGTTTATCATAAGTTTAGTTTCAATTTTTAGTGCAAACGCTCAGCAATATCGTTTTAAGGATGCTTCTTTGAGTTCGACAGAACGTGCAAAAGATTTAATTTCAAAATTAACGCTGGAAGAAAAAGCGGCGTTAATGTGTGATCAGAGTGATCCCATACCGAGACTCGGCATTAAAAAATTCAATTGGTGGAGCGAGGCATTGCACGGTTACGCCAATAACGATAATGTTACTGTTTTTCCTGAGCCTATTGGTATGGCGGCTTCATTTGACGATCAGTTGGTTTATAATGTTTTTAATGCGGTTTCTGATGAAGCCCGTGCCAAATACAACCAATGGATTCAGGGGGGCAATGAAAACAAACGATTTTTAAGTTTATCGGTTTGGACACCAAATGTCAATATTTTCAGGGATCCGCGGTGGGGACGTGGTCAGGAAACATATGGCGAAGATCCGTATTTAACTTCCCGAATGGGAATTTCGGTCGTGAAAGGTTTACAGGGTCCGGCAGATGCGAAATACCGCAAACTTCTAGCCTGTGCCAAACATTTTGCCGTGCATTCTGGTCCCGAATGGAGCCGACACGAACTGAATTTGAATAATATTGACCCGCGTGAATTATACGAAACCTATTTACCAGCCTTTAAAGCATTGGTACAAGATGCCGATGTGCGTCAGGTTATGTGTGCGTATCAGCGATTGGATGACGAACCTTGCTGCAGCAATACGCGTTTATTGCAACGCATTTTACGTGACGAATGGGGCTTTAAATACCTTGTAGTATCAGATTGCGGAGCCGTTACAGATTTTTATACGACACATAAAGTTTCATCAGATGCAACGCATGCGGCCTCAAAAGCTGTTTTGGCAGGAACTGATGTGGAATGTGTTTGGGAAAAATATCCGTTTAAAAACCTGCCGGAAGCGGTTGAGAAGGACTTAATAAAAGAAGCCGATATTGATAAAAGTCTGCTTCGTGTTTTAACGGGACGTTTTGATTTGGGCGAAATGGATGATGACGCCATTGTGCCGTGGGCGCAAATTCCGGCTTCTGTACTGAATAGCAAAGAACACCAGCAATTAGCGCTCGAAATGGCGCAAAAATCCATGACGCTTTTACAGAATAAAAACAATATTCTGCCTTTAAATAAAGCAATTAATAAAGTGGCCGTTATTGGCCCGAATGCGGATAACGAACCAATGTTATGGGGGAATTACAACGGAACTCCCGTTAAAACCATCACGATTAAAAGTGGTATAGAATCAAAAATTCCCCAAAATAAAATGGTTTATGACAAAGCCTGCGATTTAGTCGAAGACAAAGTCAACCAAAGTTATTTTGACCAGCTTTCGTTTGAAGGGAAAAAAGGAATGAAAGCCACCTATTGGAACAACCCAAACAGAGAAGGAAACAGCGTCATCTCGCAGCAAATTGTAAATCCGATAAAAATGACAACAGCGGGGCAGCATGAATTTGCTTCGGGTGTTAAATTAGAAGGATTCTCTGCAAAATACGAAACCGAATTTAAAGCGAAAGAAAATGACAGTCTTGTTTTTAAAACAGGAGCAACGGGAGCTTTTGAATTATTGGTGAATGATAAATCTTTGGCAAAATATACGAATTGGAGAACGCTTCCCGGCAAAATTAAATTTGCAGTCGAAGCAGGTAAAAAATATAAAATCGAAATTCTGTATGCACAATCCAACAATTGGCAGGCGAATCTTGAATTTGATTTTGGAAAAGAACATGATATCAATTTTGCCGCTTTACTTCAAAAGTTAAAAGGCGTCGATACCGTAATTTTTGTAGGCGGACTTTCGACTTTACTGGAAGGCGAAGAAATGCCGGTTTCTTATCCTGGTTTTAAAGGCGGCGACAGAACCAATATCGAACTTCCTTCGGTGCAGAGAAAATGTCTGCAGGAACTGAAAGCGGCGGGCAAAAAAGTAGTTTTTGTAAACTGTTCCGGTTCTGCAATTGCTTTAACACCTGAAACAGCAAGCTGCGATGCCATTTTACAAGCGTGGTATCCGGGTGAATCCGGAGGTCAGGCTGTCGCCGATGTTCTTTTTGGAGATTATAATCCGGCTGGAAAACTGCCGGTTTCCTTTTATAAAAACTCAGAAATCTTAGGCGATTTTGAAGATTATTCGATGAAAGGACGTACTTACAGATATACAACAAATGTTTTGTTTCCGTTTGGTTTTGGCTTAAGCTATTCTAAATTCGAAATTGGAAAAGCTAATCTGAACAAAACAAAAATAAAAGCAAATGAAAACACGCAATTAAATTTTTCGATAAAAAACACAAGTAAACGTGAAGGAACAGAAATTGTTCAGGTGTATGTACGAAAAGTGAATGATACCGATGGGCCTTTAAAAACACTGAAAGCTTTTAAACGAATTGCATTAAAAGCGGGCGAAAGTCAAAATGTAACGATCGATTTACCGCCATCTTCATTTGAATTTTATGATGCAAAAAGCATCGGAATGAATATCACTTCCGGAGAATATGAAGTGTTTTACGGAACGAGTTCAGATGCTAAAGATTTGAAAATGACTAAAGTTTCAATTCAATAAACTACTTATTCTGTTACCAATAAATAATAACCAATTATCAAAGTGTTATGAATTTTAAATATATTATATTTTTCTGTCTGTTTGGTTTTTTGAGCCTAAATGCGCAGTCAGTTGTGAAAAGTCCCGACGGAAAACTTAAAGTTTCTGTTTCGGTCTCAAACGGAATCCCGGTTTACAGTATTTCATACAATGAAAAAACGTTTTTAGAAAATTCGCCACTTGGTTTAAAAACGAATGTGGGGGATTTTACAACGGGATTAAGTTTAAAATCAGCGCCAATTCAGAATAAAATAGATGAAAAATACGAGCTTCTTAATATCAAACAGCGTACTGTACATTATGAAGCAAATGAAGCCGTATTTTCTTTCATTAAAGAAAATAAACCTGCGATTGATGTAATTTTCAGAGTGAGCAATAACAATGTCGCTTTCAAATATAAAATACATCCGCAAAAGGAAATTATGTCTTGTGTGGTTGAGGAAGAAGCTTCTGGATTTATGCTGCCTCAGGGAACGACAACATTTCTTTGTCCGCAAAGCCAACCTATGACAGGATTTGCCAGAAGCGCGCCGAGTTATGAAACAACGTATACTTTAGATGATGCCATGGGCAAAAACGGAATAGGTGAAGGCTACACTTTTCCGTGTCTTTTTAAAGTAAATAATAAGGGCTGGGTTTTAATTTCTGAGACAGGCGTTGCTGGAAATTATTGTGGCAGCAGACTTATTGGTCGTGAAAAAGGATTGTACACAATTGGTTTTCCAATGGTGGGAGAAAATAACGGCAATGGAACCACAGCTCCGGGAATTGCGCTTCCGGGGGAAACACCTTGGCGAACGATTACAGTAGGCGAAACGCTGAATCCAATAGTAGAAACTACGATTCCGTTTGACCTGGTGCAGCCAAAATACAAAGCCTCAAAAGAATATCAATATACAAAAGGTACGTGGAGCTGGATTATGAAAATGGATAGCAACACGACTTTTCCGGTACAAAAGCAATACATCGATTTTAGTAATGCTTTGGGATATGAGACCATTTTGGTTGATGCACTTTGGGATACACAAATTGGCAAAGATAAAATCGTTGAATTAGCGGAATACGGAAAGTCTAAAAATGTTGGTTTGTATTTGTGGTACAACTCCAATGGATATTGGAACGATGCGCCACAAGGGCCACGCGGGAAAATGGACAATGCAGCAATTCGTCGCGCAGAAATGGCGTGGATGAAAAGTATTGGCGTAAAAGGAATTAAAGTTGATTTTTTTGGCGGAGACAAGCAAGTCACAATGAAATTATACGAAGATATCCTGACAGATGCGAATGATTTTGGATTAATGGTTATTTTTCACGGCTGTACATTACCAAGAGGCTGGGAGCGCATGTATCCCAATTATGCGGCAAGTGAGGCTGTTTTAGCGAGTGAAAATCTGCATTTTGGGCAGGCAAGCTGTGACAATGAAGCCAGGAATGCCGCAACACACACTTTTATTAGAAATACAGTTGGCAGTATGGATTTTGGAGGAAGCGCGCTAAATGAATTTTATAATAGTGATAATATTCCCAATAAAGGTTCAAAACGAATGACTTCTGATGTGTTTGCTTTAGCGACAGCAGTTCTTTTTCAGAGTGGTGTGCAGCATTTTGCATTGGCACCCAACAATTTAACTGATACTCCGGATTGGGCGATCAATTTTATGAAAGAAGTTCCAACAACCTGGGATGAAGTTCGTTTTCTGGACGGATATCCGGGTAAATACGTCGTTTTTGCACGCCGAAAAGCAAACAAATGGTACATAGCAGGCGTAAATGCTCAAAAAGAAACAATAAAGCTTAAATTGAAATTGCCAATGATTGCTTCTGGATCTGCATTAAAAGTTTATGCTGATGATGAAAATCTAAATGGAAAAGTAGAAACGATTAAACTTAAAAATAACAAGGAAGTCGAGATAAAAATTCCCAATAATGGCGGAGTATTGTTAATGAATTAATTAGAGAATATAGGTATCTGATTTAATTTCATTGGGAAGTTCCTGCAAAGAATAGCCGGAACTTCCCAATGAAAAATAATAGATAAGATGATTTTACTTATTTTATCGTTAATGATAAAGTTGGTACCGAGACTGTTCCTGTTGCTCCGGAATTACGCTGTACAGCCACTTCTATATAATCACCAGTATTCAATTCTGCCGTTGCCTGCAAGGGAAGGTTTATAATATCACCACTAACGGTACTTCTTCCATAATTTTTGTATTGTGTTAAAGCAGTACCATTTTTAGTAACGTAAGCTAAAAAAATCCCAGCTCCAGGTACCTGGATGGAAATAGCGCCGGTTATTTGAAAAATTCTTTTCTTTTTTCCCGCGTAAATTAATCTATTGTAACCGGCAGAAGTCGCATCAGTCGTAAATCTAAACAAATTTGAATATATTGTATTAGGAGCGGTACCCGTACTGGCTCCTACTTTTACAATATTACTAGGTGTTTGATTATTCAAAGTTACATTTACACCCACATTATTAACCGGATAATCTATTGCAAAATCACCTACCGCATACGCATCTGCCTCGGTGGGAATTCCTGCAGCCCTAACTGTCCAGCTGTTATTAAAGTTATAGCCTGTATAAGTTGTTGAAGATGCCGGATAGGGTCTGACATAATTAGCAGGAGTAGGACCTGTAAAAACAACAGACTCTAAAACGGCATCACCGGTGATGGTAAGGCCAGCCGTAGAAACATCTAAACCGAAGGCTCCGCTGGCTACATTGGAGAAACCTCCCTGTTTTTCTATAAGATTAAATGTGCCGGTAAATTTTTCATAGGTACCTGCGTTATTGCTAAACCAGGCCTGATTACTCAACAGCAATTGACCTATATTATTGTAAGTAATACCGTTTGTGTTTCCTGAAAAATTAACAATGCTTAAAAAAACGAGTCCATAACCAGATATGCTACCAATATTATTGCAATTAGCAATAACAGTATCCCTAAGTAAAAAGGTAGAAGTTGATGCTGCCGCATTCAAATTAAAAACAGTAGCTCCCGGTGTTGTTATGGTTAGGTTTCTAATACTTCCTCCTGTTGTGCCGTCAAAAAGAACACCCGATGTTTTTACTATTATATCTTCATTTGCATCCAGACCATCCAGATAAGCGTTATTTAAATCTATAGGCAAATTAAATACCACCTGACCATTAATTTCATACAAAGTATTTGCGGTTAAAACATATTTAGCACCTCCACCTGCCGCGAGTTCAGGTGCAAGAACAACAGCCAGATTGTCCCCGGCTTTAATACGCTTGAAATTTGCTCTCGAAGGTGTACCGCCGCTAAGAATTGCCCAGGATGTCGTAGTCGAATTATAATAATAAAACGATTTTACATCAGTATCATAAACCAGCAATGCATCTGCTGGTGTTGCAATAGCGTTTCTTTGGGCAGTGGTCATCCTTGGCGCAAGCATACCATGCGTGGTAGAAGTGATATCTAAAACGGAACTTGCATTTGGATTAGTAGTACCAATACCTATTTGTGCATTCCCAATAAAAGTTAAGAAAGAGAAAAATAGCAATAATATAATTTTAGTATTTTGTGAAGTACGTGTAGTTACCATAAATTTCTAATATTTAATTAATTAAAGATTTTAAATGTTAAAGCAGGCTGTAAGATTATAATTATGGATGATTACTATTTTCCGGAATAGGAGATAATAACTTTTTGGGCAATTTTTATATTATCAGTGGTAAGGAACGTTGCAATGTAAATACCGGAACTAAGCCCGGAAGTTGAAAAAGTATAGCTCTGCTCAATTCCGATATTGTTTTTTGAGATTACTGCTTTGCCCAGCACATCATATAGAACAAATGATTGTATTGCTATATTATTTGGATTGAGTGCTTTTAAAACTTGATTTTTGTTGTCCTGGGTGATATAAAAATTAGTTTTATTTTCATCATTTGTGCCAAGTGTCTGATTGGTAAAACTTATTTTAAAACGTTCCGCATAAGTTCCGGGATCTACAGTAACTTCATATGCCCCATTTTTAATATCATGGTAAGACATATCAAGTGCGTCATAAATATAGATTTGCTGCGAACTATCAAAATCAACAATTTCGGGGATGTAAAATTTAAAATTTGTTTTTGTAGTTGCTTTTACAGAGAGTGGAATTTTTTTTGATGCATCAAAACTAGTTCCCTGTATCACATAATTACTGTTTTCTATCCAAAAAGAAACATCATTGGGAAGGCTTTCGTCTAAATTTTTAGCATCGATTCCCCTGTCGATCCCATCTGTGGCCTGAGGTGTAAATGCTAAAGCAAGCTGTCTGGTGAACTCATTATTTATTATCGTGTTAATCTTAAAATAGGAAAGAGGTACAGTTTCTTCTTTTTCAAGTTCGTCTTGTGTTTTAGAAGTTGTTTTTTTTGGATTTTTTTCAAATTGTGATAAACCGCTTCCTTCTTTATAAAAAATACGATGCGAATTTCTAAATGTTACTGTCCCATTACTAGCTCCATTTATTAAAAAACCCTGGCCAATTGGAAGGTATTTCCTTTGTAAAACAGGGCTTGTGCCGCTTGGTGGATTATTATTTAATGTCCCGTCACTATTATAGGATCTAAATGTTGCTGCGGTATAAATTCCATCCGAAGCCAAACTAACCGATGAATATGCGGCATATCCGCCTCGATATGCAGAGAGAAAATGCGAATTTACATTTTTATCCTGTTGCCAAAAATACGCAATACCAGTTGAAGCAGTATTTGTTGGATCTAACAGAAAATCATTTAAATGTAAAGCTGATGGATAAGGATTTCCTGTTAGGGTTGCGTTGTTTGTCCCAACCGTGACAGTGATGTTTCCATCATTGGGTTTTCCTCTAAAATCATATCTTTGCGCACCTGTAGGATTGTTCACAATTCCGGTTCCTTCAGGATCTGCACTATCTGAACCACTGGTTCCTTTCATCGTAAATCCCTCACCGGGAGCAATCGTTGTAGCACTTCCCACCTGAGCCCATTGTGAGTAGTTATTGGCATTTGTTAATTTATAAATCCAATGTGAGGCTATTGCTAACGGATTAGCTGTCCCGTTATAACTCCCAATTGGCAGTATCGTGGCATTAGCAGATGCGATTGAAGTAGAAGGCTGATGTAATAAGGTGATCCCAAAATTATTATTGACAGAAGAAGCAGTATTACTTCCGACAGGTGAACACCAGTAATTGTAATCAAAATTATCAGAAGTTCCCTCCTGATAAACCGATAAAATTCCGGTTCCGGTATTGGCAGAAGATCCGGAGGTTCCTTGTACTAATTGAGAATTATTTCTCAAATAAACATTGGAGTCAGCAGCTAAATTTATATCCTGTCCAACATACAACACTTGGTTTTTTACATAAACAGGTGTGCTTGAACCTATATAAATTTGAGCAAAACTCTGAACCGAAATCGCAATTGATAGTAAGAATATTTTTCTTTTCATTGGCCACAATTTTAGTAGATTAATTAATGGTGTTTTTTATGGGATGATGTATTTTAAAATCATCTTTTTAGTTTGTTCCTCAAAATGAAATAGAAGCCAAGATAAATTGCTGTAACGAGTAAAATAATATCTATGCTATTTATGGAGACTGCTGGAGGATCTGGCAATCCCGGTGGAGGCGGAGTATTCTGAGCAAGGCATATAGAGGAAATTAACATTATAAGGAGCGTATATCTTTTCATAAGAGAGTAATTATTATGATGAAGGATTAATTTATTTGGGATCATTAATACATGTAATAATTTCTGATAAGAACGTGTAAATTATGTAGTGTGTTTTTGTACAAGTTTTACTACTTGCAAAAAAAAAAATATTGGATGCTTTTTTTCTTACATAATTTTTATGAAAAGTTTCATAATTTCTATTTGCGAAAAATGCATAAGTCTTCTCTAGCTCATTTGTATATTCAAACGCTAGTATTTAAAAAGGACTTTTTACTGCTTTTTGGTTGTGATTTTATTCTAAATTAAAATTAGAAGGAGCAATTTCAATTTGTATTTTCATCGGCAGGTACCAGAACAGAATCCATAAATTTTGCTGTTATAATAGTTCCTTCCTCGTCTTCCCACTGTGTAATTATATTTTCAATTAGTTCTGGCTCAAAGCCTATTACCTTCATTACAGGACCTCCAAATTCCTGTTTCACTTCCTGTCCCTTTTTAAATTTGGTATTCATAATTGTTGTATTAGATTTTGTATTTGTTTGCTTTACAAAGATCAAAAGTCAGTTGCTTTTAGGAGTTATATCTTTTAATGTTGATCTTATAAAATTAAAGTGGCCGACATAAAATAAAGCACTCAGATAGGATGGTATTATTTAATCTAAAAAAGAGGTCAAAATGCTTTAGCTGGATTTTTGTGTACGTAAAAACGTACTTTACTACTCCTTGTGACAGTTATTATTTATCAACTTTGTACTGCTAATATTAATAGCATCACCAATCTGTACGTGATTAGAATAAGCAGAAAAATATACGGCAATAGCAAATTCAGCACAATTGCAGGAACGATATAATTACTATCTATTAATTATTTTACTAACCCTTTAACCTTAAAAAAATGAAAAAAATCTTAAAATTGACAAGTATGCTATTTATTACAGCATTAGTATTTAATTCCTGTGAAAAGGAAGAAAATTTAGATGTACCACAAAGCGTTAACAAAGATGTGGTACAAAGTAATAGCAAAGACACGCCGGAAAACACCAACAAAGCCGCATCACTTGTTGCTGCGTTAGGTAGTGCCGGAGCCAGAACAATTACATTGAAAACAAATACACTAACATGTCCAGGTGGTTTGTGTACATCGTATGGTGTGTGGTCAGAAGGCGTTTACACCGTTTGGTTTACTATGAAATTTAATTCCGGATTTTATTGGAGCCGAGGCGGTAAATGCGGATACGGGATACTAATTGGTGACCAGAATACCGGAGGCGACCCAGGATGGGATGGCAATGGCGGTAGTGCCAGATTTATGTGGTATTGCCCGAATGGATCAAATACTGCCAAAGGAAGCGGAGCTTATCTCCAGCCTTATGTTTACTATAAAGATCAGCCCGGACAATATGGTAATGATTTTGGAAAAAAGTACTACATACAAGAAGGAGTGACATATAACTGTCAGATATCTGTTAAGTTAAATACGGGATCTAATACAAACGGATATGTCAAATATTATGTAAATGGTACCGAAATATTGAACCAGACAATTCGTTGGGTAACTAATGATTCTAAGCGAAATGTTAATGCAGTAAGTTTTCATACTTTCCGTGGTGGTAGTCAGGAGTATTGGAAAGCTCCGGTAACAAGCTCTATTTATTATGGTAGTGCGTCTTGGGATGCTCAATAATATTTATTCGCTTTAAAGCAATTTTTGATTTAAAGGACACTTTATTTAAGGTGTCCTTTTTTATTTATGTTGATATCCCAAAATTGCTTTAGAGTTTATTTTACTCTTCTTACGTTCATTTTTTATTGGTTGCGGTTATTGTTATAATTAAAATTTATAACTATTAAAAATTATTAATTTGATTTATAAACAAGAAAGCCGCAATTTTGTCCTGTCAATAAGAAATGACAGAGATAAAAAATCAAAACTTTAAAATAACAATTAAAACACAAAAGAAATGAAAACCAATTTAAAAACAATCGTAACAACAAGCTTCGCCATTTTTTTATTAGCAGTAACAACTGCATTTTCTCAAAGCCAAAGAAAACCGGCAAGCCTTGGAAGAGAAGAATATATTGAAGTAGAAAAAAATGTAAAATTGCATGTTACGGATCTAGGAGAAGGAAAACCGGTAGTACTAATTCACGGTTGGCCATTGAGTGATGCCATGTACGAGTACCAATATGCAGAACTTATCCAAAAAGGATACCGCGTTATCGGAATTACGTTAAGAGGTTTTGGATTATCAGACAAACCGGGCGGGGCATATAACTACGACGTTTATGCAGATGATATTAAAGTGATTCTGGACAAACTTAAAATTGAAGGAGCAACCATCGGTGGATTCTCTATGGGAGGCGCAACAGTAATTCATTATGTAGCCAAATACAATGCAGCCCACGTTTCAAAACTGGCCTTGTTTGGTGCAGCAGCTCCATTATGGACTAAAAGAGCCGACTTTAACTATGGTTTTTGGACAAAAGAAGATGTAAACGGACTTATTGCGCTTAATAATACTAACAGACCACAATTATTTGAGAATTTCGGAAAAATTTTCCCGGCCAATGAAACAAGCGTATCTGCAGGACAAGGTGCATGGCTTGGAACCATTCAGGCACAGGCTTCTCCATATGCAATGGCAGAATCTATGAAAGCACTTCGTGATACTGATTTAAGAGAAGATTTGAAAAAAATCAAAATACCAACTCTTATCCTTCATGGAACACAAGACAAAATCTGTTCTTATGAATTGGCCGAGCAAATGCATAAATCAATTGCCAATTCAACTTTGGTTCCATTCGAAAAAAGCGGTCATGCCTTATTTATTGAAGAGCTTCCAAAATTCAATGCCGAATTGATCAAATTCATAAAATAATAAATACTTTGCAACGAAAGGCTGTCTTTTAAAGACAGCCTTTTTTTTATAGCATTCTTTTAATCCTACTATTTTTTATAGACTTACTTCGAAAGTTTATGAAAAAATAACATTGAAAAACTTCATTTTTAAAAGAAAGATTCTATTTTTGTATTGATCAATACAATAATGGTATCATGAGAGGAAGACCTACGATTTTTAAAGAACAGGAACTGCTGGAAAAAGCACAGCATATTTTCTGGGAGAAAGGGTATACGGCCACTTCACTGGAAGATTTGCTAAAAGCCATGCAGATCGGAAGCGGCAGTTTTTATAACACTTTCAAAGGAGGCAAAAAGGAATTGTTTTCTAAGGCTATTCAACAGCGTAGAGAAGCTTTTGCCGAGTTTAAAGCCATCGTTGATGCAAGCACAGCACCTCTTGAGGTGATCAAAGATTTCTACCGCTCATTGGCACATGCCGACAAACAGACTCATTTACAGGGCTGTCTTATTGCCAATACTGTTACAGAAATGACTTTTATTGATCAGTCGCTCGAGGAAGAAGCAGTTAAGGTTTTAAAAGAAGTAGAACAAATGTATATTGCTGTTATTGAAAAAGCGCAAAAGGACGGAACCATGAAAAATACTACCCCTGCTGAGGTTCTGGGACGTTATTTAATTACCTTCTGGAACGGATTTAATGTAACAAGGCGCATGTATCCCGATAATGCAATTCTTAGAGAACAAATAGAAATGCAGCTTAGTATATTGAGGTAAGCTGTTTTTTTTACACATTTTTGTAGTAATCAATACAAAATAAATAGAAATAATTTATTCAAAAAAGGAAGACATAAAAGCTCTTTCTTCTTTGAATTATTTTTGTAGTAATCAATACAATAATAAATATAAAATGAATTTACAATTACAGTCAAAGACTGCTTTTATCAGCGGTTCAACTCAAGGTATCGGTTATGCCATTGCCCGCCAGCTTCTTACTGAAGGAGCTACTGTTATCATAAACGGTCGAAATCAGGCTAAAATAGAGGATGCACTTCAAAAACTCAGACAGGAAATACCTCAGGCAGAAGTGTCGGGTATAGCGGCTGATTTTTCAAATGTGGAGCAGGTCAATGCTTTAATAGAAGCTTTGCCACAAGTAGATATTCTGATCAACAATGTTGGAGTTTTTGAACTAAAGAGTTTTACGGAGATTACAGATGAGCAGTGGTTATCTATTTTTGAGATTAATGTCATGAGCAGCATCAGGCTCTCAAGGGCCTTATTTCCCAAAATGATTGAAAGAGGCTGGGGCAGGGTGCTATTTATCAGCAGTGAATCCGGAGTTAATATTCCGGAGAACATGATCCATTACGGAATGACCAAAACCGCTTTGCTTTCCATTAGCAACGGTCTTTCTAAACTCACCAAAAATACTCAGGTTACTGTCAATTCTATTTTAGGAGGGCCAACTTATTCCGATGGTGTTGCAGAGGTAGTGTCGCAGATTGCCCAGGCACAGCAATTATCAGAGGAGCAAATGAAAAAACTTATTATCCAAAATACTAATCCAACCTCACTACTACAGCGTTTTATTGCTCCGTCAGAAATCGCAAACATGGCGGTATATCTCTGCAGTCCTTTAGCTTCTGCAACCAACGGGGCCATTACTCGAGTTGATGGCGGTGTACTCACCACGCTATAATAATTTTATAAATTTATAATAATAATAGTAAGCTCCTGCCGTGAGGCGGGAGCTTTTTTCTGTTTATTGATATCCTTTATATTTTTAAAATTTATAATTAATCTGAGCTGCTGCATAAGGTGAAAAATCAAAATAAGGACTTTCTTTATCTTTAAAAAGGCTTTTGAGATTTCGATCCTGAAAATAAGCAAATCGTACGGCATTGACTCCAAGTGTAATAGGCAGGCTAATGTTCTTATTTATCTTGATTTCAGGCCTTAATCCTGCAACAACATACTGGTGCGTAAAAATCACATTCTTACCGTCTTTTTTAAGCAAAGCCATCTGACCATTCATTTCGGTAATTATCTGTAAATTAAGTGTATTATTAAAATTGTATCCGGCTGATGCCTGAATTCCATTTAGCATTGAAAACTTAAAAGTATATTTTCCTTCGGAGTTGTAATTTACATATAGAGCAGGAAAAAGCATTGGGTATCCAAGAGTATTTGTCAGGGCAAGTCCTGCACCAAGATCCAGTTTAGGGTTGATTTTTTTTACAAAAATCGCACCGCCATTACCCAGAATACTATTGGCATTCACTTTAGAAATCTGGGTTTCGCTGGTGTAGATTCCGGCACCGGCAAAAGCAATAAGAGACCATTTTTGACTCAATTGTCGAATGTTAACAACTGACAATTGAAGGTTGGTAATATGGGACAAAACCAAGTCCTGAGTAAAATTTTTGTTGTCAAGCCTGGCATGATCGCCAGATAAATTAAGAACCCATGTTGACGAAAGGCTGTCTTTATTTATTTTTACAGCAAGGGGAATATTGGCAATTCCGCTATAAACCATAGCCGAGCCTTTACTATTGCCCACTTTGTCGCCATCGTTATTTTTATAATCTGATGTACCAAAATATTCGGTTTTAAAAGATACTTGTGCCCTTGATTTTACATTCATAAGTAAAAAAAGTAATGCAGCTAAAATTAATGTTGTTTTCATGATATAGATTTGTTTGTAAAAATTTCGGAACAAAACTATATTTTTACTTCAATGCTCTTTTTTGCTTTTGACAAGTGGTCGTTTTTTGTTGACCAACGGTTTTCTATTGCTGATTAGAAAAAGGTATTTTTGTAAAAAATAAAACAAACCATGTTTACTGTAAAAAAAGCAGATTACGTATTTTGGGCATTTATGTTCCTGATGACTTTATTGCAATTGTCCGATGACTTATCATTTTTGGGCGGTGTTTTGTTTTCACTAGCCATCACATTAACCTTGAGAATACATGTACGGTATGTGATAAACAGGCTGGCAAAAAGGTATTTGAATAGTCAAAGTTCCATAAAATTCATCCTTTATGCTTTGTTTGCGAGTGTGATAACAGCTGTAATTTTGACATTTGAAGGCTCTTTAATTGTGGGAGTACTTCCCTCTGAGAGGCTCGTAATGCCCAATGACATGCTGTCTTTATTTTTCGGAATGCTAATGGTAAGTATTCTGATCTCGGGAGGGAGTTACTCAATAGAATTATTCAAGCAGAACGTAGAATCTGAAAAACTTCATCAGGAGTTGAAAAATAGTGTTTTAGAAAACGAAATTGATAACCTGCGAACGCAATTAAGCCCGCATTTTACCTTTAATATCTTAAACAATCTACAATTTTTAATCAGAAAAGATAAAGAGGAAGCTCTTGAACTGCTTTCCAGATACAGTAAAATACTGCAGTATTATGTTTACGAATCGCAAAACAAATGGATCAAACTAGATGATGAAATTTCTTTTTTGAAACATTATTTCGAATTGGAAAAAGACAGGTCCGGCGAAGATTTGGAGATTTCCTTTCAATGTAATATTGCAGAAAATCACTTAATGATCATCCCGTTTCTCTTATCGACTTTTATTGAAAATGCCTTTAAACATGTTTCTGATTTTGCTGACAAAACCAATTACATACACTTACACATCTATTTGGAAAATGAAAATAACCTGTTCCTGAAAATAGAAAACACGACCAATTCTGCATCAGACAACAAAAAAATAAAAGGCGTTGGACTAAAGTATGTTAAGAAGAGACTCGATCTTTCTTATCCGGGAAATTATAGTCTGGAAATTAAGCGGGAAGAAAATAAATACAGAGTAGAACTCCAAATAAATCTGAATAGGTAATGACATGTATAGTAATAGATGACGAGCGAATTGCCCGTGAAGGGTTAAGTGAATTCATCAAAGAATTTGATTTTTTGGAAAACAGAGGTTCGTTTTCAAACGCACATCAGGCAATGGAAAAATTAAAAAGTGAAGCCATCGACCTGATATTTCTGGATATACAAATGCCTTTTTTAAACGGACTGGAATTTGCAAAAATGATAACAGATAAACCCTCTATGATTGTTTTTACAACGGCTTACTCTGAATATGCTTTGAAAGGATACAAGGTAAATGCGGTAGATTATTTACTCAAGCCTATCTTTTTTGAAGATTTTAAAGCCTCTGTTTTTAAGGCAAAAAAGATGTATGATTTAATCTTTCAGCAGGAAAGTACAGTTAAGCCTTTGTTTTTTAAAGAAAATGGTATTTTTTTAAAAGTAGTGCCCACTCAAATTTTATATGTCAAGAGTATGCAGAATTATGTCGAAATACATCTTGAAAACCAAAAACGGATAATTGTACACCATACTTTAAAGAGTATTTTGGACCAATTGCCTCAGGAGGATTTTTTACAAATTCATAAATCCTATATTGTCAATACAAAATATATTACCCATATAGATGGCAATACTTTATATCTGAATGAAATCAGTCTGCCCATTGCCAGAAATAGAAAGGAAGCTATTTTAGGAGTTTTTCTTCCACGTTAGATTTTTTACGAAGTAGTATTGTGGTTGTTTTCTGCTTATTTTTTATGGATGCAGGAAGATATTCATTGTATCATAGATATTACTGATTGTAAAAAGAAAAGTTATATAAAGAAATCGGTTAAATTTATATGTAATTTAAAGGACATTTTTACATCAAAATAATAGTATTGATGATCCTTAAAATTAAACTTTCACACAGTTAGGAAACTAAAATCATCAAAACATGAACTACGCGCAATTAGCATTTACGGATGCCATAAAAAAAATGCAGGAAGAAGTAGGAAGCAGAAGTGCTTATGACCGCATGGAAAAAATGTCGGTTGTTGATGGACTTACAGATAACGAAATTAATTTTATTGGTGATCGGGATAGTTTTTATATGGCAAGTTTTGGAGAAAATGAATATCCATATATCCAACATCGTGGCGGACCGGCAGGATTTATTAAAGTAATAGATAATAAAACAATCGGAATTGTAGATTTTTCTGGAAACAGGCAATATATTTCGACGGGTAATATTTCTAAAAACGAAAAAGTCGCTTTAATACTGCTATCATATCCACAAAGAGCAAGGCTGAAGATTTATGCAAATGCAAAAATTGTTGATTTACAAGAAAATGAAGAATTATATAATCTTTTGAAACCAGCAGATTACAAATTCAAACCAGAGAGAATGATGATTTTCGAAATTCAGGCATACGACTGGAATTGTCCACAACATATAACACCTCGTTATACAGCAGAAGAGATAGAAGAAGCTTTACTGCCACAAAAAGAATACATTAAAAACTTAGAAGATAAGATAAAAGAGCTTGAATCAAAGTTATCCAATAAATAATGTAACAATACTTGTTTAATAATCCTGATCTTATGATTGTTAAAGAATTAAAAGTGTTAAATTAGTAGTACATTTTTATTGAAAAGCCTGATTACAAAATAATTTATTGAATATGGAAAATTTAAAAGCGTCCCAGACTGCGATTGACAGTCTGTTTGTGGAGGAAAACATAATTCCTCAGGAATATCAGATTTCTGAAATTCATCAGCGTGAATATTTATTAGACGGGAAATTAGTCCCTTGGAATGGTGAAGTTACCGAAGTTTTTTCACCGGTTTTTATTCCTGGTCCCGATGGACTTAAACGCAAGCTGGTAGGAACAATTCCGCATACTTCTGCCAAAGAAGCTTTAGTTTCTCTGGATGCAGCAGTTGCGGCTTATGATAACGGACAAGGTGTCTGGCCAACAATGAGTGTCGAAGACAGGATTAAATGTATGCAGAAATTTGTATACCTAATGATTCAGCAACGTGAGTTGGTCATTAAATTATTGATGTGGGAAATCGGAAAAAGCCTTCCGGATTCAACAAAGGAATTTGACAGAACGGTAGAATATATAAATGCTACTATCGATGCACTAAAAGATCTGGACAGACAATCCTCAAGATTTGAAGAAGCAGAAGGTGTGCTGGCTCAAATTCGCAGATCTTCATTGGGAGTTGTTCTAAGTATGGGACCATTTAATTATCCTCTTAATGAAATTTTCACCACTTTGATTCCCGCTCTTATAATGGGAAATACTATTTTGTTTAAATTACCTAAACATGGAGTTTTAGCGCATTATCCTTTGCTTAATGCTTTTAAAGAAGCATTTCCTCCGGGAACGGTAAATACACTTTACGGTAGAGGAGCTGAGATAATTTCTCCGTTAATGGAAAGCGGCAAAGTAAATGTATTGGCTTTTATAGGTTCCAGTAAAGTCGCAAATGGTTTAAAGAAATTGCATCCAAAAGCAAACAGACTTAGATCTATTTTAAGTCTTGATGCCAAAAATGCAGCAATTGTAACCAAACACGCCGATATTGACGTAGCGGTAAGTGAATGTCTTTTAGGATCGTTATCTTTTAACGGACAACGTTGTACGGCATTAAAATTAATTTTTGTGCAAAAAGAAATCGCAGAGGAGTTTGTTAAAAAATTAAGCGATGCAGTAGCAGCCCTTAAACCGGGACTTCCGTGGGAAAAAGACGTTAAAATAACACCGCTTCCTGAGTTTGACAAACCGGCTTATCTTAAAACCTGTTTAGACGATGCTCTGGCAAACGGAGCAAAAATTATAAACGAGAATGGTGGTTATTCTAATCATTCACTTGTTTTTCCGGCTGTTGTATATCCTGTAAATGATAAAATGAAATTGTATCACGAAGAGCAATTTGGACCTATAATTCCGGTTGTGCCTTTTGAGTCTATAGAGGAACCAATAGACTATCAGATTAATGCCTCACATGGTATGCAGGTTAGTATTTTTAGCGAAGATCCAAAAGAAGTTTCAAGCCTTATTGATCCGTTTGTTAATCTGGTAAGCCGTGTTAATATTAATTGTCTTTCACAACGCGGACCCGATGTATTTCCTTTTACAGGAAGAAAAGACAGCGCAGAAGGAACTTTATCAATATCTGATGCTTTGCGATCTTTTTCAATACGTTCGCTTGTGGCGACTAAATCTACAGATGCAAATAAAAAATTATTTAATTCTATTATTAGAGATCATGATTCTAATTTTTTAAGTACAGATTATATATTTTAGAATTTAGACAACAAACTATATTAATTGTTTATATAAGAAAGGCTGCAATTTATTGCAGCCTTTTCTTTTTAATTACTTCCGCTAATTTCAATTCAAAAGCAGCGTAAATTTGTTCTTTCAATAAAATAAAACTTAACCCGCTGGGTGTAATACATAAAAATTTAATTAAACACATAGAAACATAGATTTTATGATTTTGAAAAAGAGAATCAAAAAGAAACTAGTTTCTCGCACATAGTCCCGATAGCTATCGGGATGTGTTAATGCAAGTGAAACGCCTTTTTTGAGTTCAATAATTCTATGTTTCTATGTGTTAAAAATAATTGCACCCAACGGGTTAAAACTTGGACTATAAAGCTTCTAATCTATTCCGCTGTTTGAAGAAATTGTCTTAAAACATATTGTAATATTCCATCATTTCTGTAATATTCAATTTCAATTTTTGAATCCAGTCTGGCGATAACATTCTCTCTGCGAAGAGTTCTTTTAAAAAATAAATTTGTCGTATACGCTGTGCGAATGTCTCTGACTTCGCACCCATAACGATAAGACACAATGAGAATAAAAAGAGACATAAAAAAAACAAGTAAATTTATCCGTTTTTTATGCCTTAAAACATATTTAGCTATATTTGACTGAAATCATAAAGGTGTTTTCTATACATAAACATCTATAGAACCTAAAAAAAGAAGCTATAGCAATGCATAAAATTTGGAAATTAAAAGAATCTAAATCCAATAAAGTAATTTTGATTCAAGATAAAATAATTTATAAAGGGAATCCAAGAGAAAATGATTTAAATAGCTCAAGATTAGAAACCAGAGAAAATGCTTTTTTAAAAGACTTATTTAGTATTCCATATTCTTACATCAGAAGAATAGAAAATCAGAAAGGGAAAAATTATATCAAAATATTTTTCGGGAATGATTCGGAAGAAGAATTATATATTGATAACGAAATTATTAAACAAGAGGTTTTTGAGTTTCTAAAAAGCGATAATCAGAATTTAAAATATAGCATTGAAACTCCCAATATTTTAAATTATGCAAAAGCGCAAATTTTTGCGTTATTATCTATTTTAGCAATTTTTATTTGGTCACTATATTTAGCGATTCAGATTGAAAGTGGTGTTGAATATGAACTTGTAGGCGGTGGAAATCCTGGAATCACAGGAATTGTTCTTGCAATTGCAAATCTTGGTAGTTTTAAAATCATTATCGGATATATAATTCTTTCAGTAATAATAATATTCGCTTTGGCAAAAAGGTTAAAATCCAGAAGTGAAACTGAATTTCTTAAAAGATGAAAAAAAGTGGTAATTTGACCGGTCACTTGGATACATAGACAATGATAACGGAAATTCTTTCCTTTCCGGCAAAGAGAAATCGATACAACAAATAAATAAAATATAAAACCTTGCAGAGATGCGAGGTTTTTCATAAAAAAACCTCCAAATCAAGTAATTTGAAGGTTTTACAATTATAACAATCTTAATCTATTCCGCTGCTTGAAGAAATTGTCTTAAAACATACTGTAATATTCCATCGTTTCTATAGTATTCAATTTCAATTTTTGAATCAAGTCTAGCAATAACATCAAAGCTAATCACTTCACCATTTTCTTTTTGAGCACTGACTTTAAGTTCCTTTAAAGGTTTTATATCCTGAGCGATTCCGGATATAGAAAAAGTTTCCGTGCCGGTAAGTCCAAGACTTAAAGCATTTTCTCCATTTTTATATTGTAAAGGCAGGACTCCCATACCTACTAAATTGCTTCGGTGAATACGTTCGTAGCTTTCAGCAAGTACGGCTTTTACACCCAATAAAAAAGTTCCTTTTGCAGCCCAGTCTCTTGATGATCCGCTGCCGTATTCTTTTCCTGCAAGGATAATTAACGGAGTATTAGCTGCTTTATATTGTATTGAGGCATCATAAACACTCATTTCTTCACCGGTTGGAAGATATTTGGTATAACCGCCCTCTCTATCTGCCAAAACATTTTTTATGCGGACATTCGCAAAGGTTCCTCTAACCATAACTTCATCATGACCACGACGTGAACCGTATGAATTGAAATCTGCTTTTTCAACATTTCGCCCCAATAAATATTTACCGGCTGCAGAATTTTCATTAAAAGAACCCGCAGGAGAAATATGGTCTGTGGTAATGCTGTCTCCAAGGACTAATAAAGTGCGGGCATTTTCAATATCTTGTAATTCTTTTGGAAATTCAGTAAGATTTTTAAAAAATGGAGCTTCTTTAATGTATGTAGAATGATCATCCCAGGCATATATTTTTTGTTCCGGTATTTTTAATTTTTGCCAGGTTTCGTTTCCGTCAAAAATAGTCTCGTAACTTTTAGCAAATTGTTTAGGAGATAAAACATCGCTTAAAACCTGATGAATTTCATCATCTGTTGGCCAGATATCTTTTAAATAAACAGGCAGCTGATTTGGATCAAAACTAACAGGTTCATTCATTAAGTCAATATCTACTTTACCCGCAAGTGCAAAAACAACTACAAGCATAGGCGACATTAAAAAATTCATTTTAATCTGCGGATGAATTCTTGCCTCAAAATTTCGATTACCTGATAAAACAGATGCCAAAACAAGATCATGATCTTCTATAGCTTTGGCAATATGAGCAGGTAAAGGTCCTGAATTTCCAATGCAGGAAGTACAGCCATAACCCACAACATGAAATTTTAAAGCTTCAAGATCTCCCAATAAATCTGCTTTGGCAAGATAGTCGGTTACTACTTTTGAGCCCGGCGCAAGTGAAGTTTTTACCCACGGTTTTACGTTAAGCCCTCTTTCCCTGGCTTTTTTGGCAACAAGTCCCGCACCAATCATTACATAAGGGTTCGAAGTATTGGTACAGGATGTAATAGCAGCAATAGCAACTGCGCCATCAGAGAGCATAAATTGTTCATTGCCTAAAGTTACGGCAACGCTTTTTATACCATCTTCTATTTTTTCTTCAATTTTTGCATTCTCGGGAATTATGGCATCGCCCTGTATTGGCTGCGAACCTCCTTCGCCAGACCAACGTACAACTTGTTTTTGCGGAAGACTTTTTCTTCCAAAGCTTTTATCAAGCATATCTACAAGAGAAGGCTGTAAGTTTTTAAGCAAAATTTTATCCTGAGGTCTTTTTGGTCCCGCAATAGTGGGTTCTATAGTAGATAAATCAAGTTCAAGAATGTCGGTGTAGCTTATAGATTCATCGCCGGTTCTCCACAATAAATTAGCTTTACAATATTCTTCGACCAGATCAATCTGATCTTCAGATCGGTTGCTTAGGCGCATATACTCCAAAGTTTTTTCATCAATAGGGAAGTAGGTAACCGTACAGCCAAATTCAGGAGACATATTACCAATAGTCGCACGATCAGGAACACTTAAACTGTCAAGTCCCGGACCAAATACTTCTACAAATTTACCAACAACACCATATTTTCGAAGCAGCTCTGCAATAGTAAGTACCATATCTGTGGCGGTTGAACCAAGCGGAATTTCTCCCGAAAGCTTAAGTCCGATAACCTCCGGCATAATAAAATAAATAGGCTGTCCTAAAATAGCGGCCTCGGCTTCGATACCTCCAACACCCCATGCGATAACACCTATTCCGTTTACCATTGGTGTATGACTGTCGGTTCCCACCAAAGTATCCGGAAAAATTTCTCCGTTTCTTTCAATCACACCTTTAGATAAATATTCTAAATTAACCTGATGGCAGATTCCCATACCCGGAGGAACAACACTAAAATTACTAAAGGATTGCTGGGCCCATTTTAAGAATTCATAACGTTCAGAATTACGCTTGTATTCTTCTTCCATATTACTTAAATAGGAATATTCAGTTCCAAAATAATCCACCTGTACAGAATGATCGATAACCAGGTCTACAGGAATCAATGGATTTATCATATCCGGATTTTTTCCCCTGCGCTGCGCTTCAGCTCTTAGAGAAGCAATATCCACAACAGCCGGGACTCCTGTAAAATCCTGCATAAGTACGCGTGCAGGTTTAAAAGGAATATCTTTATCAGAAGCTTCTGGTTTCCAGTTCAGAAGCGTTTCGATATTTTCTTTTGTGATGGCAAAATCATCATAATTACGTAATACATTCTCTAAAAGAATCCGAATAGAGAATGGCATTTTTTTAATATTAAATCCCTGGTTTTCCATCTCGGCAAGACTGTAGTAAGAAAAAGTCTTGTTTTTAGAAGTTAACAGCCTTTTAATTTGATAAATGTCGTTTTGCATAATTAACAGTATTTAATTTAAAATAGAATGATACAACAGCTATTGATCTTATTCTTTTGGTTGATAAATTTAAGTTTATTGCCAAAAAGCCTGCCGTATTTTCAAAGTATTGATTTTTAATACTTTTACGTGAAGTTAGTTAATTATGTTTATGATATATCGTTATTTGATAGTGTTTTTTCGATAATTTTGAAAAAAAGTTTATTTCTCAGGATAGATTTCACGAAAAAAACCAGATGAATATTTAGCAAAGAATCAGAAGTAATTCTTAAGATATAGAAAACAAAAAAGCTGAAAAGTAACACTTTTCAGCTTTTTTTATTTGGTTTCAAAAGCGTTATTCAATCGCTTTATTTGTTTTGGTCAGGTCAAAATTTAAATTGGTATTCAATATAAATCCATTATTGCTTTGAAAAACGTTTTGACCGTTTATTAGTCGGCCTAACTGTACGGTTTGATTAAGATAACCTCCTTCAATTCGTACATTTTTATTGAATCGGTAACCTAATAAAATCCCGATTCTGTTTTGGTCAAAAACATTAACATTTACATTTTTTCCAAAACCAATAAAAATTTCATCATAGAAAGCCAAATATGGTGTTTTGTCTTTTATTTCATTCCCTTTTAAAGGAACCTGAACCCTTATCATATATCTGATTCGGTTTAGTAACGGAAATTCATCTTCAGTTGTTTCTGCTAATGAGCTGTAACGGCCTACGAATCTTTGTTCTAACATAAACCGATGCGAAAAATCAACAATTCCCTCTTTATGACCAAGCTGTACCATTTCAAAAATTCGGTGTTCGGTAAAATCCCTACCCATTCCATTTATCGGGATTTCGCCATACGGATACGTTTCTATCCAGCCATATCCAACTCGAAATTGTACTCTTGGATTTAGGTTATAATTTAATCCAACGCGCAATAAACTTTGCTGCCATTCGGTAATATATTCATTTCGGCGCCATTGGTATTCGGTATGGATTCCAAATTTTTCGGATATTTTAAATGTTCCAAAAAAGTTATACCATCCAATCTCGTTATTGGTGTGTATGCGATTGTTTTGTCCAACTGCCGACTGTAAACCACCAACTAAAAGGATGGTCCATAAATAATTCTTAATGCTCATTATTTTAAAAATTCAAGTGTTCCGTCTGTTAAATTATAAAACACGCCTACAATTTTAATTTCACCTTTATCTTCCATTTCTTTAAGAATAGGACTCTTTTTACGAATTTGACCGATAGCGTAAATTACATTGTTTTCTGAAACGTATTTTACAAATTTATCATTTTTAGATGTTTTTTCACCATTAAAATCCTGACTTATTGCCACAGCAGGTTTTATTTTTGAAAGCATAGCCGTAATATTGCCCAATTTCACATCATCAATTGCACCTTTTATAGCTCCACAATGCTGATGTCCCATTACTAAAACCAATTTTGCTCCCGAAACTTTGCAGGCAAATTCCATGCTGCCTAATAAATCTTCGTTTACGAAATTTCCGGCTACACGTCCGACAAAAATATCTCCCAATCCCTGGTCAAAAACATCTTCGACAGGAACACGGCTATCTACACAACTTAAAACAACTGCTTTTGGGTACTGTCCAGGAGCCGATTTTCTTGCTTGTTTACTGTGATCACGCACAGTAGTCGTACCGCTTTGAAAACGTTTATTTCCTTCTGTAAATTCCTGTAAAATAGCATCAGGTGTAAGTCTGGTTTGCTCTTCCTTGGTCATTACATGTGAAATTACAGGCTTAACCTCTTCTTTTACAGCCGAAGCTGCATTTGATTCTTCCGTTTTTGTTCCGTTGTTGCAAGAAACCAAAAGTACAGCTGCACATAGCATTACTATTGATTTAAGTTGATTCTCCATTTCGTTATTTTAAATTAAATGTGCCTACTTTGTAAAACGGTGTTCAGCATTTCCGTTGATCATTCTTTACTATTTATATTAAACAAGAAAAGAGGTAGTTTCCCTACTTTGAAAAATGGCTTCTTAACCTTGAATTTTGCTTTTAACTGTATTAAATTAGTATTCTAACCAGATTTGATTTTAAAATTTTATAATCAATATTTTCAACTTTGTTTTTAGCGTGAAGTATAAAATTGATGGATTTTCTTATGTATTTAATATGGGTTTATCAATACAAAAATAGTTCAATTTAAATATCACAGGGTACTTAAAGACTTTAATTCATAAGGAGTTTTTTAGTTTTGAGAAGAACTTCTTATGAGTGTATCAAACGAAAATTCGCACTTATCAAAATGGCATGTATTCTGAGTGTTTTGGTATCTTGTAGCTGTGATCTGCGTTTTAATTTTGTCAGATATAAAAAATTAAACAAAATGAGCAAAGCACTATTATTAATCGATATCCAGAAAGAGTATTTTGAAAATGGCGCATTAGAACTTGTAAATCCTGTTGCGGCAAGTGAAAATGCACAAAAATTATTGGAACATTTCAGAAAAGAAAATGACGTAGTTGTTCACGTACAGCATATATCTCCAGAAGGTGTTCCTTTTTTTATTCCCGGAACAGAAGGGATAGAAATCCATGAAAATGTAAAACCGTTAGCAGGTGAAAAGGTAATCACGAAACAGTTTCCTAATAGTTTTAGAGGTACAGATTTGCTCGAATATTTACAGTCAAAAAATATAACTCAGCTTGTTATTGCCGGTATGATGACCCATATGTGCATCGACGCCGGAACAAGAGCTGCATTTGATTTTGGTTTTGAATGTACCGTAATTGGAGATGCCTGTGCTACAAGAGATCTTCAAATTAAGGAGCAAAATGTTAAGGCAGCAGATGTGCATAATGCTTTTTTAGCGGCATTAGAATTCTCTTACAGTAAGATTTTGACAACAGCTGATTATCTGCATTCCTAAAAAGAAAATATAAAATCACATTATTAAATGAGCTGTAGCAAATTACAGCTCATTTTTTTTTATTTAAGATTCTAATAATGAAATTAAAATTCGCAAGGAGTTTAAATCACCTAATTGAGTTGTAGATTTGCAGTAACAACAGATAAAATGAAAACAGTAAAATTTCATAAAACCGAATGTGGAGTAGAAGTTCTCCTGAATGTTTTGCACGGAGATACGCTCAGTGAAAAATATTTGGAAAGGGATACTTACAACACGGATTTTTTTGAAATTCTGCTTTTTAAAAAAGCCAAAGGATCCTTAGTTTTAAATCAGCAGAAAATCACTATTGCGGACAACACCATTGTATTTATTTCTCCTTTTCAAAAAAGGCAATGGACGTTGGAGAAAGAAGGATTGGATTTTACGGTTTTAGTATTTCAGGAAAATTTTCTTAACGATTTTTTCTCAGACAAATTTTTTACCTATCGGATGCTTTATTTTTATCAATTGAATTATCCCTTGTATATTACTGTTGATGATGAGCAACTGCAAAAAGCACTGGATCAGCTTATGGAAATCAAATCGGAACTGGTAGACAGCAAAACAGACAGCATTCACATTATACGTTCGCTTACGTATTATCTTCTTTTGAAATTCAATCGAATATATGCTGAAAGAAACCATCTATCAATTGAAAGGGCTGAAAACAACTACGCTTATCAGTTCAAACAGTTATTAGAATTGCATATAAGGCAGAAACAGAGGATCGATCATTATGCCGATTTATTAAACGTAAGCAGAATTACCATTAATACCTGCGTAAAAAAACAGTTTAATGTTACGGCGACAGAACTCTTAAAACAGCGGTTGCTTTTTGAAATAAAAAACGACCTCATACATTCTGGAAAGACAATTGCTGAGATTGCCTATGATCTCGATTTCTCGGAACCCGGACATATGATGCGGTTTTTCAAAACCCAGACAGGAATAACAAGTGGTCAGTTTTTGTTAGATTATCAAAATGGCATCTTTTCATAAGACAAACCTTAATTGAAGTTAAAAAAATTAGAGACATTGACTTGTCCCGAATAGTGAAATTATTATGTTGAAAAAATACAAATCAAATAAAATATATTATCAAAGTACCATTGCGCTGGCAGGACCTGTTGTTATTTCACAGCTTGGGCATACTCTGGTACAAACCGTAGATACCATTATTATTGGCCATTATGCAGGAACCATATCACTCGCAGCAGTTTCGTTGGTTCATTCTGTTTTTATGGTGATTTTAGTCATTGGATTGGGAATTGCCTATGGTTTAACGCCTTTAATTGCACAGGAAAATGGGAAATCAAATTTTAAGGAATGTGCCAAACTTCTTTCCAATAGTTTATGGCTTAATATAATAGCAGCAATATTGCTTTTTATAGTAGTCTATTTCGGTTCTATGTTTGCCATGCAGCATGCCAATCAGGATCCTAATGTTGTAGAAACAGCAAAACCTTATCTGCTTATTTTAAGTTTGTCGATTTTTCCGTTAATGATTTTTCAGACGTTTAAGCAATTTGCAGAAGGACTTGGCTTTACCAAACAAGCCATGAACATCACAATTTGGGGAAACCTAATTAATGTTGTTATTGCGGTTATTCTGGTAAAAGGAATGTTTGGCATTGAGCCAATGGGAGTTAAGGGAGTAGGAGTTGCAACTTTAGTCGATAGGGTTTTAATGATGGTGGTAATGGCGTGGTATGTATTCAAATCGCATAATTTTAAAGATTATATGCTGCATTTTTCTGCAAAGTATATCAATCTTTCCAAAATTCTGGCGGTAGTAAAAATTGGTCTGCCGGTTGCCATGCAATATGTATTTGAAATAGGGGCGTTTGCCGCTGCAGCTTTAATTGCTGGTCAATTAGGGGCAACAGAGCAGGCTGCTCATCAAACTGCCATAACACTTGCGGCAATGACTTACATGATGGCGGGAGGAATTGCCTCTGCAGCAACCATTAAAATTGGAAATAGTTTCGGAAATCAGAATTATATGAGGCTTCAGAATTTTGCTCATGCTTCTTATCATTTGGTGATTATATTCATGCTTTTCTTCGCTGTTATTTTTACGCTTTTCAATCAATATCTGCCTTTTTTAATAACAAGTGATGTGAATGTGGTAGCAATAGCTGCACAATTATTGCTAATTGCCGGAATTTTTCAGCTGTTTGATGGTACTCAGGTTGTAGGATTGGGAACTTTGAGAGGAATGGGCGATGTCAATATTCCAACTTTCATCACCTTTATTGCTTATTGGATCATTGGTTTGCCGTCGTGCTACATTCTGGGTATTTACTTCAATATTGGAATTCAGGGAATTTGGTACGGTTTATCTTTAGGCTTGTTAACATCCTCTGTTTTGCTTTATTTAAGATTTAAATATGTGATAAATAAAGCCTTGAAAAAATAATAGATATCCGTTGGGTGTAATTATTAACACGTAGACACATAGAATTATTGAACTTAAAAAGGCTTTTCACTTTGCATTAACAATCATAGCTATGTGTGAGAAACGAGTTTCTTTTTGAATTGCTTTTTTTCAAAAATATAAGATCTATGTTTCTATGTGTTTAATTAAAATATTTAGACATTACATCCAACAGATTACATATATATTTAACCCATTTTACTATTGAAGGTACTCTATTTTATAAATATATCATAAAGTGCAATTCAATTGTTTTTGTGTGTGTTTTAATGTTGCAGAATTCGGATCGAAACTTTCAGTATAGGATAAAGTAAACACTTTAAAATAAAATGTAATGTAATAAGCGATGCACCTTAACAGCTATTTTAATTAAATAGTTATTTTTTATTTCAGGAAGAATCTATGATTAAATTAAGTACCTTTCTCACAAATAAATATAAATGAATTTATGAATAAAGGCGGACCAATAATTATTATAGAAGATGATCAGGATGATCAGGAAATTCTGGGGTTGGTATTTAAGGAACTTAATTATAAAAACGAAATCATTTTCTTTGGTGATGGGGAATTGGCACTTGATTATTTAACAGCAACGTCGGTTGAGCCTTTTATTATTTTCTCAGACATTAATATGCCAAAATTAAACGGAATAGAGTTACGTTCAAAAGTTCACGAAAATGAAGATTTGAGAATGAAATCGATTCCTTATTTATTTTTTAGTACTGGTGCAGAGCAGCAGCATGTTGTTGAAGCCTATTCAAAATCTGTACAGGGTTTTTTTATAAAACCTTTCGATTTTACAGAAATGAAGGACCTGATAAAAAGTATTATAGAATATTGGCAGAAATGTGTTTCGCCAAATTATATAAAATAAATTTTCTTCGATTTTTACCTAATTTTTAATCTGCATATCGGTTAAGTCCAGTACAGAAAAGTTCAAAGCCTCTAAAAATGTAAAAGCATTTCTTAGAGGCTTTTTTTCTAGTTCCTTTGTAATTTCTTTGATTAATTCTAAAAAAGAGCAATTGCAGTGTGGGCGATATTTAATAAATTTTTAAATAAAAATAGTTCTCATTTTTGTTACTGATATCTTAATACAACTCTTTAAATAAGTAATTGCAACAAAAGAGATCGTTTTTTGATACAAAAGAGTACCATGACGTAATGAAATTTTTAGTGAGGTTTGTAAATACAATTTTTATTAGATGGTAAGCCCGATATAAGTAAGCATACCCGAGATAGAGATTAAATCTGCATGTTAAAATAATAATTCTATCCTATTAACAAACAAACCTAAGAAATGAAGAAACTCTTTTTACTAACCTGTATTGCTGTAATTTTTCAAAATGTTAATTCGCAAAACAAGGTTACGGAGATAACAATTGAAAAAACAGAAAATAAAACCATTATCAATAAACATATTTACGGTCATTTTGCAGAACATCTGGGTCGATGTGTGTATGGTGGTCTTTTTGTTGGAGAAAACAGTACTATCTCAAATACAAAAGGGGTTCGTAATGATATAATTAAGGCATTAAAGGAACTAAAAGTGCCTAATCTTCGCTGGCCTGGCGGATGTTTTGCCGATACCTATCACTGGAAAGATGGAATTGGACCTAAAAAAGACCGACCAAGTATTGTAAATCGATGGTGGGGAGGAACTGTTGAAGACAATAGTTTTGGTACCCATGATTTTTTGGATATGTGTGAAGTTTTGGGTGCAGAGCCGTATTTGGCCGGAAACGTGGGGAGCGGTTCTCCTCGTGAATTAGAAGAATGGATTCAGTATGTAAATTACGAATCAGGTACTCCGATGTCTGATTTAAGAAAGAAAAATAACAGAGAAAAACCGTGGAAAGTTACTTTTTGGGGAGTAGGTAATGAAATGTGGGGATGTGGCGGAAACATGACGGCGGAATATTATTCTAATTTATATCGACAATTTGCCACTTTTATGCCCGATGCAAATGGTGCCGCCAAGCCATTCAGGATAGCCTCGGGTGCAAATGGAGAGGATTATCATTGGACAGAAGTTTTAATGCGCGATATTCCAAAGGGACTAATTGAGGCAGTCGCTTTACACTGGTATTCTGTTATAAATTGGGAAAAGAAAGGATCATCGATAAAATTTGATGAAAATCAGTATTTTGAAACAATGCATTCGGCTCTTAAAATGGAAGAATTGGTTCAAAAACATTCGGCCATCATGGACAAATATGATCCGGAAAAGAAAATTGCTTTGATAGTAGACGAGTGGGGAGGATGGTTTGATAACGATGGAGGGAATGAAGGAGGCGTTTTGTATCAGCAAAATACAATGCGTGATGCTATGATTGCAGGCGTAACATTGAATACATTTAACAATCATGCAGATAGAGTAAGAGGAGCAAATTTGGCTCAAATAGTCAATGTTTTGCAGGCAGTTATCCTGACCAATAAAGAAAAAATGTTGCTTACGCCCACTTATCACGTAATGAAAATGTATAACGTGCATCAGGATGCTCAATTAATTCCTTTAAAAATAGAGTCGCCAAAATACATTTTTGATAAAAAAGAATTACCGGCTGTTTCTGTTTCAGCCTCAAAAGATAAAGCCAATTTAACTCATATTTCAATTGTGAATATTGATTTGAAAAATGAAAATAAAATCAAAATAGATTTGAAAGAACTGGGAATCAAAGACATTAAAGGATATGTATTGTCTTCATCAAAGGTTCAGGACTACAATACTTTTGAGGATCCAAACAAAATAGTTCCGGTTGTTTTTAATAAATTTTCAATAAAAGGAGATAAATTAGAAGTAACAATTCCACCTTTTTCTGTTGTGGTTCTGGAAGGAAAATAAAAAAGGGAGACTATTAAATAAATTGCAATTATGGTATCACCATACTTTCACAATAAGATGAAATATAGTGATACCATAATTCATTAGAAGTAGTTACAGATAGAGACTAAAACATTTATTATATTTGAATTTGAAGAACAGCAAAAAGAGATATAAATCAAGAAAAATCATGTAGTACTTTTTAAATCAAAATTATTCTTGATAGTAATGCCATAACAAATAAATCTCTGGCAAATGACAATATTGCGTTTAAACTTTTCGCATTGTGAGATTAATTTTATTTTCTAAAAATTTAACTTAATAACATTACGCAACGTATTGAAAATAAGTAAATCAGAAGATATAAATTCAACCTGAATAATTTACCTTTCTGACTCCTGAAGATTTAACTTGCCATTTTAATATGAAAAAAAATATAAGACAAATCTACCTATCTATACTCATACTATTTTGGATCGTTTCTTTCCAAAACATTGTAGGGCAGCAGTCTTATGTTTTTCATCATTTGGAAACAACACAAGGTCTTTCGAATAATAATGTAAAATCATTTCTAAGAGATAGTTACGGTTTTCTTTGGATCGGTACAGAGTCTGGATTAAACAGATATGACGGATATGAATTTAAGGTTTATAAAATGCATCCTGGCGTGTCTAATGCATTGTCATCAAATGATATACTCGAATTACAGGAAGATGGACTCGGTAATATCTGGATTGACTTCGGATATTCTTATATGGTTTATCAAAGGGATAAAGACTCCTTTTCAGACCCAAAATTATTGTTGCTTAATCTGGGTATAAAGCTGGATTTTAACGCTAAAGTTTTTATCGATAAAAACCGTAATCTCTGGGTGATCAATAAAAAGAAAATATTTTTTCACGATTTCAGGAAAAAGAAAACGTCTGTATTTCAATTAAAAACTACTTTAAAAGATGAATTTTCGATTGCAGATAATGGTAAATTTCTGTATGCAATTCAATATAATTCAGGTATTTGCTGGAAACTGAATAAAAAATCGGGAGTTTTGACGTCCATAGTATTACCTGACTATATTAAACAAAATGCTAGTGCTATTAATGCCGTTAATATAATTTATCTGGATAGTAATAATGGTTTGTGGATTTGTTCGGATAAAAGCGAACAGGTTTTTTACAAAAAGAATTCAACCGAAGAATGGAAAAGATTTGAATTGTCCTCGGGTTTAAAAACGCAGGCCAATCACATAACAAGTATCATAGAAAACCAACCGGGACAGATCTGGATAGGAACAGACCACAAAGGATTGTTTATTTATGACAAAGGAAAAGATCGGTTTGAAAATCTGGTATCAGATCCATGGGCAGAGACTGGTCCGTCATCAAATAGTATAAAATGTCTTTACAAAGACAACAATGAGACAATCTGGGTTGGATATAATAAAAAAGGGCTTTCCTATTATCATGAAAGTTTTCGGAATTTTATCAATTTCAGGCATCCCCAATGTTCCGATATCATTTCTGTTATGGAAGATCGTCAGGGGAATATTTGGCTGGGAACAGATGGAAACGGATTGTATATAAAAGATAAAAAATCAGAAGCAATCAGGAAACTTCCGGTTCCGGACATTGCCATACTTTCTATACTGGAGGACAGACAGAATCGTGTTTGGATTGGTACTTATCAAAAAGGACTTTTTTGTTATGAAAAAGGCAAAATGATTCAGTATACCACAAAGAACAGCAAATTAACCAGCAATAGTATTTGGAATTTAAAAGAAGACCGCTACGGAAATGTATGGATAGGACCATTGGGTGGAAAAATTCAGATAATACCGGCAGATTCAGCAAATTTTAATACTGTACTTACCCCATTTGACGATATTGTTTATGCGCTGGATATATTTTACGATGGTGGTGACAAAATGTACTTTGGTACTGTAATTGGACTTTTGGAAGTTGATATTACCAATTACAAAAAGACTTTACATCGCAGCAATAGAAAAGGAAATCAAACTTTTCCACAGGATCAAATTTCAAATGTCTATAAAGATAAACGCGGTCTGTTATGGTTAGGCAATAATGACGGACTGATTATCTGGAATCAAAAAAAGGATACGCTTTACTTCTTTAATAAAGAGAGTGGTTTATGCGACAACTTAATTAAAGGCATTACAGAAGATAATTTTAATAATATTTGGGTGCCAACAAGCAACGGACTTTCAATACTTACCGTGAGGCCAACATCAAATGGAGATTTTGCTTTTTCAAGTAAAAATTATTCTGTCAAAGATGGCCTTGCCAATAATTATTTTAATGACCGCGCTTTTTACAAATTACAAAACAATGATATTGTACTTGGTAATGTAGAAGGATATACAGTTTTGAACCCAAATAAGATGTTTGAAAAAGATCCGTCTACATCAAAAGTTATATTTACTGAATTAACCGTTGGCAACAATATTATTCAGGTCGACTCGTATTATGATGGCCGGAAGCTGCTCGACCATTCAATGCAATTAACATCGGAGTTAAATTTCAGACATGATGATAAACTTATTTCCTTACAGTTTACAACAGGAAATTTATTGAATGCAGATAAGGTGAAATATGTTTATCAGATAAAAGGTTTTAATACACAATGGCTGCCAACTCAAAAAAATAAAATAGTAATATCTTCACTTCCAACAGGAAATTACAAACTTTTAATAAAAGCACGCAATGGTGATGGTGTCTGGAACAATATCCCTACAGAATTATCTATTAATGTAATGCCTCCTTTCTATTTTTCAATTTGGGCTTTTATTATATATGCCATTTTGATTATTGGTGCACTAATATTTTTTGTTCGTAAAACAAAAGAAAAACACCAAATAAAACTCGAGCAGCATCGTCTGCAAATGGATCATGAGAAAGAAATGCATATTAATGAGATCAAACTAAGGTTTTTTACTAACATTAGCCATGATTTACGTACACCACTTACCCTTATAATCACTCCTTTGCAGATTTTATTGAATGATGCAACGAGCGAAAGTATGAGAAAGAAATTAAGTGTTATGTATAAAAATGCACAACAGCTTATGACATTAATAAACTCACTGCTTGATTTTCATAAACTGGATGTTGGAGTAGAGAGACTGAATTTAAAATCGGGCGATTTTGTTCGTTTTATTAATGAAATTTATATTTTATTTTGCGTTTATGCAGAAGAACGTCATATTAATTTGCTGTTATTGAGTGATATTGAAAGTTTAGAAATGTCCTTTGATCGCGATAAAATCCAGAAAATATTTTCAAATTTACTTTCAAATGCATTCAAATATACTTTAGACGGAGGAACGATAAAAATCCATATAAAAAAAGCCGGAGATAATGTTTGTGTTAGCGTTTCTGATACAGGCCGTGGTATAAGTAATATAGAAAAAGAACATATTTTTGAGCGTTTTTATCAGGCTCAGCAAGAAGAAGAGAAAACAGGAACAGGCATAGGATTGCATATTGTAGCTGAATATATCAGTCTTCATGGAGGAACAGTAAATGTTACAGATAATGTTCCGCAGGGGAGTATTTTTACTTTCCAGATTCCAATCAGAACGGAAGATTTAAATACGGACGAAGAAAATTTACCGGAAAACACTTCTGAAGAATTTACTACGGAGCAGGAAGAAATCGATCAAGCCACAAATAAAAAAATACTATTATTTGTAGACGACAACAATGATTTTTGTGAGTTTATTAAAGATAATCTTGAAGATTCTTATACCGTAATAACGGCCAATAACGGAGAAGAAGCGCTGCAATTGCTGCAAAAGTTTAATGTGACCATTATCGTCAGCGATGTAATGATGCCCGTTATGAATGGAATAGAACTTTGTAAAAAGATCAAAACAAATATCCATTGGTCCCATATCCCTGTTATTCTGTTAACGGCGCGTACCGCTGAAGAACATATAGTTGAAGGTCTGGAACTTGGTGCAGATGATTATATAACAAAGCCTTTTAATTTTAATTTGCTAAAACTGCGCATTCAAAAATTTGTAGAATGGACAGAGAAAAGTCATACCTCGTTTAGTCAAAAGTTAGATGTTTCTCCTTCAGAAATTACAATTACTTCATTGGATGAAGCGCTAATTGCAAAAGCTATTAAAATTGTAGAAGAGCATATAAGTGATATTGAGTTTTCTGTAGAATCGCTTAGTATGGCTTTAGGTCTAAGCCGAGGTCATTTATACAAAAAATTGGTTGCCATTACCGGTAAAGGTCCAATTGAATTTATTCGAACCATACGATTGAAACGCGGGCGCCAGCTTCTCGAAAAAAGCCAAATGCAAATTGCAGAAATAGCTTATGAAGTAGGATTTAATTCGCCGAAAAGATTCGCCAAATACTTTAAGGAAGAATTTGGTTTTTTACCTTCTGAATATTTACGTATTTATAAACAACAGCAATAATAATAAAAAGGTCAATGAATTACACTATTTCCAAATCTTATTGACATACTTCTATAAAAATTCAGATTGATTTGTAAATGTATTTGACAGTATAGTTTTTTCATTTAATACAATTGATGCACTCTTGCGATACAAAAGGAAACGTTTTGCGGTATTGTTTTCTTGTTATTTTGTTTACTACTAAACTATTTATAAACTATTGACCCATTTTTAAACCAGGAGAAAAAATTACTCTTTGCTTTTTGGCTGTTTATCTAATAAAGCTGTTGTCAAAATCAAGTAAGTTCTATTCTCCATTATTCTTTTATTCCATGAAAAAAAAAATTAGGCTCATTTTAGCCTTTCTTGTTTTGCTTGTTCCGGCCGTTACTCTGGCACAAGCCCAAAATCCAATAATTTTTGCTGATGTGCCTGATATGGCTATGATCAGGGTGGGTGCAACTTATTATATGAGCAGTACAACAATGCACATGAATCCGGGTGTGCCTATCATGAAATCTACAGATCTTGTCAATTGGAAAATCATCAACTATGCCTATGATACTTTGGCAGATTTACCGGCGCTAAATTTGACAGAAGGAAAAAACATTTATAGCAGAGGCTCCTGGGCAAGCAGTTTGCGCTACCACAACGGTATGTATTATCTAACCACTTTTGCACATGACGTACCGGGTGAAACCTATATTTTTAAAACAAAAGATATAGAAAAAGGAAATTGGCAAAGAGTTTCCTTTAAACCATCATATCATGACAGTAATTTGTTTTTTGATGATGATGGCAAAGCATATTTAATTCATGGCGCGGACAGACTTAAAATTGTTGAATTAAATGAGGATTTGACAGGAGTTAAACAAAACGTTCCAGAGAGAGTGCTCATCGAAAACGCCAGCGCACCAACAGGAAAAGAAGTAGGTCTTGGAGCTGAAGGATCTCAATTATTTAAAGTAAAAGGAAAATATTATCTATTTAATATTTGCGCACCACGCGGTGAAATGCGAACTGTAATTATACACAGGGCAGATAATATCAACGGTCCCTGGGAAGGAAAAGTTGGCTTGCAAGATAGGGGAATTGCTCAGGGCGGATTGATAGATACTCCAGATGGACGTTGGTTTTCTTATCTTTTCAGGGATTATGGCCCCGTTGGCCGCGTTCCTTATCTCGTTCCAGTTAAGTGGGAAAACGGCTGGCCTGTATTAGGAGAAAACGGAAAAGTCCCGCAAACATTAGACCTGCCAGCCAGTAAAGGTTTGATTCCGAATTTGGTTGCTTCTGATGAATTCAATCGAAAAAAAGGACAAGCTGCACTGCCTTTAGTATGGCAATGGAATCATAATCCGGATAATGCGCTATGGTCTGTAACGGAAAGAAAAGGATTCCTGCGCCTCAAAACAGGAAGAATCGACACTGATTTTCTTCTGGCCAGAAACACACTTACACAACGCACTATTGGTCCAACCTGCTCAGCTGCCGCTGCTCTGGACGTTTCCAAAATGAAAGAGGGCGATTTTGCCGGATTATCAGCGCTCCAAAAAGAGTATGGATTAGTGGGCGTTAAAATTGAGGGGGCGCAAAAGTCGATAGTAATGATCAGCACTGAAAATGATAAGCCTGTAGAAGTACAGCGAATTCCGTTGGATCAAAACCAAATTTACTTCAGAATCGATTGCGATTTTACCGGTATGAACGATAAAGCCGATAGCCTTTACACGCTTAACGGCAAAGATGAAGCTAGTTTTTTTTACAGTCTTGATGGAAAAGATTGGAAACCAATAGGTCGACCTTTGAAAATGAAATATAGCATTCCGCATTTTATGGGGTATCGTTTTGGCTTGTTTAATTATGCAACAAAAGAAACAGGCGGTTATGCAGATTTTGATTGGTTCAGAATTAAATAGCAAGATAACCAATGAGGGGAAACATAGATTTTTTGTTAAGCTTTTTTGCCACAGATTTCACAGATTAAAATGATTAAATCTTTTAAATCCTTTAATCTGTGGCAAATAAAAAGACAGCGAAAATTGATTTTTTCGTTGAAAAATTTTATTAAACACCTGGAAACATAGATTTTTGTTAAGTTTTTTTGCCACAGATTTCACGGATTATAATGATTAAATCTTTTAAATCCCTTTCTGTGACAAAATAAAAAGACAAGTATAAAAGCATCAATAACGATCCAACTGAATGGAGAATTTTATTAACCAAATAACCAAAAATGAAACAGACCTATAAACTTATAACAATACTTATAACAATCTTAAATTGTTCCATTGCAGAAGCACAAAATCCTATTGTGCAAACCAATTATACAGCAGATCCGGCACCAATGGTGCATAACGGCACAGTGTATTTGTATACAAGCCATGACGAAGACGATGCCAATGCCGATGGCAAGGGTTTTAAAATGATCAATTGGTCGCTTTATACCTCAACCGACATGGTCAATTGGACAGACCACGGAACAGTTGCTTCTCTAAAAGATTTTAGTTGGGCAAAGCAGGATAATGGTGCCTGGGCAGTGCAGTGTATTGAACGAAATGGTAAATTTTATTTATACTGTCCCATGCATGGCGGAAATATAGGCGTTTTGGTTTCAGATAGTCCTTATGGTCCATTTAAAGATCCTATTGGCAAGAAACTTATCGATCATCATCCGTGGAACGATATTGATCCCACTCCATTTATTGATAAGGATGGTCAGGCGTATCTATATTGGGGAAATCCCGGCCTGTATTACGTAAAACTGAATAAGGACATGATATCCACTTCGGGTGAAGTGAAACAAATGCCCAACACTTTCGAATCTTTTGGTAAACGTGAAGGAGAAAAAAATGAAGAAAGACCTACCACTTATGAGGAAGGGCCATGGCTCTATAAACGCAATAGTCTGTATTATTTATTTTTTGCCGCAGGGCCTATACCGGAACATATTGGTTATTCAACCAGTAAAAGTATCACAGGACCCTGGAAATATCAGGGTGTTGTCATGCCTACACAAGGAAATTCCTTTACCAATCATCCTGGTGTAATTGATTTTAAGGGAAAAAGTTATCTTTTTTATCACAATGGTGCATTGCCCGGAGGTGGTGGTTTTACCCGTTCAGTTTGTGTAGAAGAAATCCAGTTTAATAAAGATGGTTCGATCGTGCAAATGAATATGACAGCAGGTATTAAACAAAGTTTAAGCCAATTAAATCCTTTTATCAAAACCGAAGCCGAAACCATTGCCTGGTCGGAAGGAGTGAAATCAATGAAAGATAATATAGCTGGCGTTTTTATTACGGCAAAATACAATGACGCTTTTACCAAAGTAAGAGAGGTCGATTTCGGCAAAAAAGGCGCTTCAAAATTCACTACACGAATTGGCACAACGCACAGCGAAAATGTTTCAATGGAAATACGACTGGATACTAAAGACGGGGAGTTATTGGGAACCGTAAATGTACCAATGACCCAAGGCAATGAAAAATGGACATTGCAAACAATTGATGTTAAAAAAGTTTCAGGAATTCACGATTTGTATTTTGTTTTTAAAGGAAAAACCGAGAGAGATATATTGTATTTTGATTATTGGAAATTCTTAAAATAATTTTTATAAAAAAAAGCAAACTGTTAAACACAATATTGTCATTGCGATTTCTATAATAAAACCAAATCTTTTTTCAGGAGCTAATCCTGCTATTACATTAGATTTAAGGCTTTAGCCAAATACGCTGCAAGTTTAAACATCTTACAGAAATTTGGCTAAAGCCATTCTTTTTACTTTATACTTCGACCTCCAGCTAAAGCAGGAGGCTATTCAATTTACCTGGATTCTCGTGAGTTACTTTGGAATCCTCTGAAATGACAAATCTTTGCGATTTTACGCCTTTGCGAGAGATTTATTCGCCTTGCATTATAGATTCTTTTATTATCATTAGTTTATAATGATTTACATTCTTTAATTCTCCTTTCTTCAAAAATCTAATGTCTTTCTTTCAAAGATTATCAAGTGTGAATTTAATGTTAAAGACAAGTCTTATTCACAATTCATAAAAAAGTATCTGTTATTAAAATGACAATTTATTACGATAATAAATATTAAAACGTGATAAATAAAGGTTATTTTTTATTATAAATCTAGTTTTTGCAACAATCGATACCGTTTTTTGATACAAAATGAGCCGTCGTTTAGGTTTTCATTATTGTTAATTTGTTCCCAACAGATCGAAAATGTATCCAATTAGATAGTCATGAGATTATTTCAGTTTAATACATTTCTTATGTACAAATAACCACTTTTAACTAACTAACCAAACAAATTTAATTATGAATGAAAAGCATGTAATTCAATGCTTTGTAAAAGCAAAGAAACTCTTAAAAAAATATGCCATACTGGTTCTGCTTTTTTCTTGTAGTCTGGCATCAGCTCAAAATTCTGATATAAAAGTTACCGGTACTGTATTAGATGAGCCAGATAATAAACCAATTTTTGGTGTCATTATTAGTCTTAAAGGAACCAAAACCGGTGTGTCTACCGATGTTGACGGTTCATTTTCTATTGATGCTAAAGTCGGGGAAACTCTTGTTGTGAGTTACCTGGGCTATATAAGTCAGGAAATAAAAATTACAGGCAATCACTTAAAAATTAGTCTTAAAGAAGATCGAAAAGCACTAGACGAAGTAGTTGTAATTGGCTATGGTAAGGCAAAAAGGAAAGATCTTACAGGGGCAATATCTTCAGTATCAGGAGAAGAACTTATGAAAACGCGTCCCACAACAATTGATCAGGCTTTGCAGGGTAAAGTTGCCGGGGTAGTAGTGCAGCAAACTTCCGGTCAACCGGGAGGAGGAGTAAATATACAAATACGAGGTTTGTCTTCTTTTGGTGGAAGCTCTCCCTTATATGTAATTGATGGCGTTATAATTGGTCAAAGTTATGGAGGAGCAAATGGTACAAATCCATTATCTACAATTAACCCTTCAGATATTCAGTCTATTGATGTTTTAAAAGATGCATCGGCAACAGCCATTTATGGTTCGCAGGCAACTAATGGTGTAATTGTTATTACTACCAAAAGAGGTAAAGAAGGAGCTCCAAAAATCACTTATGAATTTTCAACAGGATATCAGGAGCTGATTAAGCAATATCCAACCATGAATTTAAGAGAATATGCCACGTTTATTAACGACCGAGCTGCTGTTTGGGGTTTTGATGAAAGAGCGGAATTTGCTAACCCACAGTATTTAGGTGAGGGAACAAACTGGCAGGATGAATTATTCAGGAAAGCTCCTGTAGTAAGTCATATGCTAACTTTAAGCGGCGGTAATGATAAAACGCAGTATTTATTGTCCGGATCTTTATTTAATCAGGAAGGTATAGCACTGGGATCTGAGTTTAACAGAGCTTCGATACGATTAAACTTAGACAACAAAACGACAGACTGGCTAAAAATAGGGACTAGTTTACAGTTAACGCATATTGATGAAAATGTAAATTCAACAGGTTCAAATGTTATTGCAGAGGCATTAAGTCAGACACCGGATATTCCTGTAAGAAATCCTGATGGTAGTTATGCAGGAGAAGAAAGCAGTGAAGGATGGATTAATAAACGTGTAAATCCGTATGCTCTTGCCCTTACAAATGTAAATACTCCCAAAAGAAATCAGCTGTTTGCTAATTTTTATGCCGATATAGCATTTACAAAGGATTTATCCTTTAGAAATGAAGTGTCAGGAAATTTTTCCTTTAGAACAGAAGACCGATTTAACCCTACTTACAAGTTTGGGTTAGCCGAGAGATTAGTAAATGATGCCTATTATTCCTATAGTCAGGACTATTTTACCACTTTTAGAAGTTTCTTAACTTATGCTAAAGTTTTTAAAAGCAAATATAATGTTAACATACTGGCAGGACATGAGGCACAGTTGTCCCAGTTTGAAAATGTTTCGGCAGCAAGAAAAAATTTCATTTCAAACAGTGTTACTAATATAGGCAGCGGCGATCCGGCAACAGCAACCAATGACGGTACCAGCGGAGAGAATGCACAGGAATCTTATTTCGGGCGTGTTAATTTTATTTATGATGATAAATATTTGTTTACTGTCAATGCGCGTGCAGATGGTTCTTCGAGATTTGCGCCGGAAAATCGCTGGGTAACCACTTATTCAGGAGCATTTGCATGGAAATTAAATAATGAGAAATTTTTAAAAGACTCAAAAATTGTCAATGAATTAAAGTTAAGAATGGGTTATGGTTCGACTAATAATCAAAATGTTAGGGATAATGCTTATATAACCACATTAAAGACAACTTCAACAGCTCTGGCTGGTAATGCACAGATTATTAATAATTTAGGAAACCCTGAAGTTTCATGGGAAAAAACAGAATATAGTAATGTTGGAATGGATGCAGCACTTTTCGGCTGGAAACTTAATTTTTCTGTTGATGTTTACAATCGTCTCACAGATGGACTTTTGCTGCAAATTCCTTTGCCATTGTATTCCGGAACAATTGGAGGATCAGGAATAATAAATCCTCCGTATGTAAATGTTGGAGTCGTTAGAAACAGAGGGATCGACCTTCATTTAAGTTCAAGAAATATAATCGGAAAAGGAGATGAATTTAACTGGACTACCGATTTTACTTTATCACATAACAAAAATAAGGTACTGAAAATAAATACAGACGGAGCTTCTTTACTTGGAAAATATAATGGTAATGAAGTAGTTGCAGAAACGAAGGTAGGCGGATCTATTGGTGACTTTTACGGCTATAAAGTAGATGGGATATTTGCAACTGCGAAAGATTTTGAAACGCACGCTTTACCTACAGATACAAATGGGGCAGTTTTACCAATTTCGCCAAACCCTGGAGGCGTATGGTATGGAGACATGAAATTTAAAGACTTAAATGGTGATGGTGTAATTACAGAAAAAGACAGAACTTATTTAGGCTCTCCTATTCCGGATTATCAATTAGGCCTTGGTAACACCTTCACCTATAAAGGTTTTGACCTGAATATTTTCTTTAGTGCCAATATGGGTAATGAAGTAATAAATGGATTGAGGATTACCGGAGAAAATCCTTCGACACAATTTGGTTTCCTAAAATCATTAAATGATCACGCCGATTTAGCATTAATTGATCCAAATGGTTCGGCTTCAGATGTTAATAACGTATACGTTACCAATCCAAACACTACAATTGTAGGACTTAAAAATAACGATAGTAACAGAAACCATCGTTTCTCTGACAAGTACGTGGAGAACGGATCTTTTCTTAGATGTAAAAACATGACTTTGGGCTATACAATGCCAAATGAATGGATGCAAAAAATACATCTGGCTTCTTTACGCATATATGTGAATGTCAGTAATCCTTTTGTTATTACAAATTATAAAGGAATGGATCCTGAAGTGGGTTCATGGAATCCATTAGAGGCAGGAATAGATTATGGTTTTTATCCACAAGCCCGAACCTTTACTTTGGGAATTAATGTAGGGTTAACTAAATAAAAATTAAACTTAATAAAGAGATAGATATGAAATCAATTTATAAAATAACTGTTTCAACCCTTTTGGGAATACTCGTTTTGACTGGTTGCCAGGACGATTTTCTGGATCGCCCTACTCAGTCGGAAATAAGCACCGGAAATTTTTATCAGACAAAACAAGAAATCAGGTTAGCTACGGCGGCACTTTATAGCAGAGTTTGGGCACAATGGAATAATCTCGCATACATTCCATTAGGAGATATATTAAGCGGAAATCTTGTTATACCGTGGCAGGGTGCAGATTTGGTACAGCTTAATACTTTTACCCTTTCAGGATCTAACCAGCGTTTAACAGACGGATGGACAGGATTATATACTATAGTGGCACACTGTAATGGTACAATTAAAGGTATTAATGAAAATACGCCGGCAACAGTTGCTGTGGCAGATAAAAATGCCGGATTAGCAGAAGCAAGATTTATACGTGCAATGGCATATTACCATCTTGTAATGTTGTGGGGAGAAGTGCCAATTATTGAGGACAACACGAAGCTGATAAAATCACCTTTGGTAAATAAAAACAGAGCTGCAGATGTATATCGATTTATTACTGAAGATTTAACTTTTGCTGCCGAGAATCTTCGTGCAAGCGATGAGAAAGGCAGGCTTACCAGCTGGTCAGCAAAGGGAATGTTAAGTAAAGTGTATTTAACAATGTCTGGATTAGGAGAGCTCGGAGGTAATCGTAATCAGGAATATTTAAACAAGGCGAAACTGTATGCTCAGGATGTAATCGAAAACAGTGGTTTAACTTTACTTCCAAGTTATCCCGATCTTTTTAAAACACAATTCAATGATAATTCAGAATCATTATTTGCACTACAATGGTCTGTTACAAGTGGCTGGATGGAAGGCAATCAATTATTGACCTACTCGCCGAGTAAAGATATTAATCCTCAAAAAGATGGCGCATGGGGAGCTCCGTCACCTAGTTATGATCTGTATACAGCTTATCCTAAGCAGGATTCTATAAGACGTAAAGCGACTTTTATGCTAACTGGAGACCATTATCCCGAATTGAACGCTGCTGGTGGTGGATATACTGCCGAAGGACCGGGTATGAAAAAACATATTATTGGTAACGAGGCAGATAACAATTCTCCTGCAATGACATTTTTAGGTTCCATACAGCATAATGCATTATTAAGACTGGCAGATATTTATTTAATATATGCTGAGGCTATCCTTGGTAATAATGCCACTACAAGTGATGCCAATGCATTATTATATTTTAATAAGGTAAGAACAAGGGCAGGTGTTGATCCGGTAACTGTACTTAATACAGATGTTATCCTGAATGAGAGAAGGCTTGAATTTGCTTGTGAAGGACAATATTGGTTTGATCTCGTAAGACTTTCTTACTACAATCCTCAAAAAGCAGTTGGTCTGCTTAGTAATCAGCAAAGAGTAACCTTCGAATATAATAGTGCTACAGAGGTAGCTGACCCTAATGATCCTATTGGACCTATTTCTCCTGCTACCTTCTCCACTTTTACTTTACAGCTGCCCGCAGTTGAGGTGATTGCTAATCCTAAATTGAACGAACCATCAGTACCTTATTATGAATAGTGATAAAAAAGATATAAACATGAAAAATGTATTAAATAAACCTCTTAAATATTTGCTTTTTTTAAGCATGATGTTGATTATTATAATGTTGACATCCTGTAATAATGACGATGACTCAAATGGTGCACCTGTTATTACAGAGGTAAGGAATTATGCAGCTGCTCCTAATGATACTCTTGTAAATAAATTGGTGCCTGGTCAGTGGGTAGTTTTAAAAGGATCAAATTTTAAAAATGCAGTTAAAATCGCGTTCAATGGTGTATCAATTCCATTCGATGTTGGGCTGTTTTCAGATGAGTACGCTGTTGTACAGCTGCCATATGTAATTCCATTTCCTTCAGTTCCTGAAAATCAATTAAATACTATTGAGGTGGCTACTGCCGGTGGTTCTACAATTTTTAATATTGATATCGTTGCCGGACCACCTTCGCTTGCTGCTATTTCAAACGAAAATCCGGTTGAAGGTGAGATTGTTACTGTATTTGGAACCAATTTATTCCTGATAAGCGAACTAAGTTTTGGAGGGGTAGCAATAACCGATTATGTAACAAAAGATGATGGAACTGCAATTAGCTTTCCAGTTTCTACTACTACAAGCGGCCCCTTAAAAATAATTACAGCATCAGGTGAAATTCTAACAACATTTAATGTTAATGATCTTACGACAGGAGTGCTTTGTAATTTTGATACTATTGGCAGCATGGCATGGGGTACATCGACTAGTAATAATGATCCCGCTTTTCCAGGTAACCATGGATGGTATCCTATTTTAGACACCCCTGTTCTTAATGCTGGTGATGGAGCCTGGTGGGGAGGCGGCCGAAGCATTAACATCGAAAATGGATCAGAATGGGTTTCAGCAGCTGATTTAGATTTAGATATAGATCAATTTGCACTTAAGTTTGAACTTAATGTTCCCGGTGATTGGAATGGTATATCGATGTTTATTGTTAGAGATTACAATTGGGATTTTTTAGCACGTTTTGAGCCATGGAAACTCCCAGGAACTAAAACAGCTAATTTCACTACAAAAGGAAATTGGGTAACAGTAACAATTCCATTGACTGAGTTCCGCACAAAAAAGGATGGTATAGACGGTACGGGTAATTCGGCAACAAGCCTTTCAGAATTATTTGGTTCAAAAAAGAAGACTATAAATTTCTTTGCGGTCAATACCTCTGATAAACCCAGTACAACAGGTCTTCGTGCAGGGATTGATAATATCAGGATTGTGAAAATCCAATAACAAAAATCTTTTAATTCAATAACAAATTAATAACAAAAGTAAAGACCTGCAGCTATTTCATAAAAGTTGCACTTTCTGCAGGTCTTAAATAAAAATTTATTAATTCTAAAACAAACGAAAAATGAAACATAAACATTTTTATAAAATTGTGCTGTTGCTGATCATTACATTTTCAGCATCTTGTTCAAAAGATGGAGACGATGCTCCACAGCTAACGGTTTCAGCAAAAACGGTTTCTTTTGAACCAGCCGGAGGTACATCAGAAGACATCACCATTGAAGCAAACAGTGCGTGGAGTGTGAGCAATTCGGCAGCATCCTGGCTGCAATTAACGACAACAAGCGGCAGTAGTGGAGCTACAGCAACAAAATTTACAGTTTTAAGTAATGAAACCGGATCTACCCGTTCTGTTGTATTAACTGTTGAAGCAAAAAATGGTCAGGCGCGAAGAATTACAATTATACAAAAAGGCAGTTTATATCCAACTTATAATTTAACGCCTAAAGCTCCCGATGAAACAGGAATGAGCAGTACAGCGATGCAATTGTCTGCAAAAATGCATTTGGGAATAAATTTTGGCAATACCATGGAAGCACCAACCGAAGCCGAGTGGGTAAATAGTAAAATTACCGAATCGTATGTGAAATTTATAAAAGAAAAAGGTTTCAATTCTGTAAGGATTCCATGTGGCTGGGTTTGGACGCATTTAAGTGATCCTTCAAAAGCAAAAATTGACCCTGCGTGGCTTAACCGCGTGAAAGAAGTAGTTGGATGGTGCGTGGCTAATGATATGTATGTGATACTAAATGCCCACGCAGATAATGGCTGGCTTGATAACAATATCACAAAGGAAAAGGAAGAGTCTATTAATGCAATGCAAAAGGCGATTTGGGAACAGATTGCTACAACCATGCGTGATTTTGATGAGCACCTAATATTTGCCGGTGCAAATGAACCTCCGGCTGATAATGCCGAAAAGATGGTCATACTTAATGGTTACTACGAAACATTTATTAAAGCAGTTCGCGCTACAGGAGGCAAAAATAGTTACAGGGTACTGGTTGTGCAGGGACCTAAAACGGACTCTTTTTTAACTTATGACCTGATGAATACGATGCCAACAGACAACATTCCTAACAAATTGATGGTTGAGGTACACAACTACACACCAGCTTTATTTACTATCGTAACAGATGCGGATGTAAGTTGGGGTAAGATGATTTATTACTGGGGAGCCGGGAATCATTCTACAATTGAGCCAGAACGCAATGCCACCTTTGGAGAAGAGGATGTGATTGATTCTGAATTCCAAAAGATGAAACAAAAGTTTGTTGATAAAGGCATCCCTGTGATACTGGGCGAGTATGCAACCTGGAGAAGAACTCCCGACCTAAATAAGCCTGTTCCTAAGGATATGGTTATGCACAACAAGTCTGTAAATCATTGGTCCTATTATGTAACGAAACAAGCTAAAGCAAATGGTATTGTGCCATTCTGGTGGGAGATAGGTTTTATGTTAGACAGAGCTAAGAATGAGGTGAAAGACCAGGCTATGTTAGATGCCATTATTGCAGGAGGTAAGTAAAAAGAAGACACTATAACTTAACCAGATAAATGGCAAAAAAAGTTACTAAATAAATTTTCAACTAACCACTAATCAATGAAAAATTTTATTTTTCTCTTAGTATCAATATTTATTGTTGCTTGTACAAAAGCACAAACAAAGTATAACGATTACCCTATCAAAGCAGTAAACATTCAAAATGTAGTATTGACCGATAGTTTCTGGCTACCCAAAATTAAGGTCATTCAGAATACTACCATTCCTTATGCTTTTGATAAATGTTCAAAGGAAGGGCGAATGGAAAGTTTTCTTATCGCCGGTGGAATAAAAAAAGGCACGGTGCGCGGAAAAATGCCCTGGGATGATTCGGATTTATATAAGATCATAGAAGGAGCTTCTTATTCGCTTATCAATAATCCTAACCCTGTTCTTCTTACTTACCTTGATTCCGTTATCGCCATTATTAAAATCGGACAGGAGAAAGATGGATATATTACTACCTGGATGACCATAGACCCGACAACTTCTCCCGCAGATTGGTATAAACCAGCTGGGAAACGATGGGCAGGAGAAAGTGCGAGCCATGAGTTATACAATAGCGGACATCTTTTTGAAGCTGCAGCGGCGCATTACATTGCCACGGGCAAAAGAAATTTTTTAGATATCGCCATTAAAAATGCGGACTTGCTGGTGGCTACCTTCGGACCTGGTAAGCTTCAAATTCCGCCGGGGCATCAGATTGTTGAAACGGGATTAATCAAACTCTATTTTATTACTAAAAATGAAAAGTATCTTGAACTGGCAAAACTTTATCTGGACTGGAGAGGAGACCCAATGACGCATCAATTGTATGGAAGCTCCAACCAGGATCACTTGCCTGTTGTTAAACAGGAAGAGGTAGTTGGACATGCAGTAAGAGCCGTATACCTGTATGCGGGGATGACTGACATTGCTGCCATTTATAACGATCCGGCTTATCTGAATGCTACACAGAAGCTATGGGAAAATATGATCAACAGGAAAATGTATATTACAGGAGGTATCGGCTCGAGACATGAAGGAGAAGCTTTCGGAGATAATTATGAACTACCCAATCTCACAGCATATAACGAGACTTGTGCCGCTATTGGTAGTGTATACTGGAACCATAGATTATTTCTTCTGACTGGTGACTCGAAATATTACGACATTATTGAAAGAACATTGTATAACGGATTGCTTGCCGGGATTTCTTTGAATGGGGATAAATTTTTCTATCCAAATCCATTGGAGTCGGATGCCCAATATACTTTTAATCATGGTTCGTGTACCCGCCAGTCCTGGTTTGAATGTTCTTGTTGCCCAACCAATCTAATACGGTTTTTACCTTCAATACCAGGGCTCGTTTATGCTACTCATGAAAATGATTTATATATCAATCTTTTTATGTCTAATCAGGCGAAGTTAACGGTAGGGAATACAAAGGTTGAAGTAAAACAACAAACAGGATATCCATGGAATGGGCAGGTTAATATTGAAGTTAATCCGGAGAAAACTGCAGCTTTTACTTTAAAGGTTCGCATTCCCGGCTGGGCAATGAATAAACCTGTTCCCGGTACCCTTTATCAATACATAGGTGAAAATACCGGAATCATGAATCTGAAGATTAACGGTAAGAACGAAAACCTGACAATGAATAACGGTTATCTTGAAATAAAAAGAAACTGGAGTAAGGGAGATAAAATTGAACTGTCAGTTCCTATGCATGTCAGACGTGTTATTACCAATGAAAAAGTACAATCAAACAAAGACCTCGTCGCTCTTGAATATGGCCCTATTGTTTACTGTACAGAACAGATTGACAATACCGGGCAATTATCTGAAATGACCATTCATGACAATGATAATTTTTTTGTTGAGAACAAAAATATTTTATCTAACCAGGTTAACATTCTTAAAGGCAATATAGCGGGGTTGAAAGGAACTGACAAGCCGATTTTTATACCCTATTATACATGGTCAAACAGAGGGGTGGGGAAGATGAAGGTATGGTTATCCAGAAAAGTTGAATGAATCCATGGAGCGGTTCTGTACAGATTTGCGCTGGTTAAATACCAGGATAGAATATCTTAATCGGACCTCGATTTATAAGTAAAGAAGCGTACTGGGAGTGACAAAGAGACCCCAGTCATACAATAAAATAATTAATTAATCAATTGAAATTAACCCTTAACGAGTATCCGTTTTTGGGTAAAATAAAAAAAGCATGTTTAGAAAAAAAGTATTGTTAAGTACAGCCATTGTTATGGCTTTTATGGGCGGAAGAGAATCTGCAGAAGCTCAGACTAAAGGTAAACCAAAAAAAGAAAAAGAAAACCTGACAGAAAAATTCGCAAATGTTTCGCCGAAACTTATCTCCGATAATGCGAATCCATTATTAGATTTTATGTTTACGGCCGATCCGACTGCTGTAGAATACAATGGAAGAATTTATGTGTATGCCACAAATGATCATCAACAGTATGAGAATGTAGGAAAGGGTGGAAAAAATTCATATGAACATATTCACACACTGGTCATGATGTCTACCGATGATATGGTTAACTGGACGTATCATGGTCTCATAGATACTGCAACGCTGGCACCATGGAGTCAGAATTCATGGGCACCTTCCATTACATCCAGACTGGAAGCAGATGGTAAAACGCACTTTTATTTATATTATTCTAATAGCGGTGTTGGTACAGCCATGCTTACTTCAACCTCTCCCGTTGGCCCGTGGATTGATCCCTTAGGAAAGAACATAGTCGACCGTACTGTTCCGGGTGTGGATTGCGAAGCTCCATTCGATCCCGGAGTTCTTATTGACGACGAGGGTAAAGGCTGGCTAACTTTTGGAGGTGGAACACCTAAAACCAAATACATGCCGGATAATGCCAGAATTGTCAAATTAGGAAAAGATATGATCAGCTTAGCCAGCGATGTAGCTAAGATACCAGCGCCTTATTTTTTTGAGGCAAGTGACCTTAATTTTATCAATGGAACCTGGGTTTATACCTATAACACAAGTTGGGAACAGCGTACTGAATGGCCTTATACAAATATTGATAAACCAACTCAATGCAGTATGTCTTATATGACGAGTAAAACACCGTTAAATCCGGATAGCTGGAAATATCGCGATAATTACTTTAAAAATACCGGCGACGTTGGCGTGGGACCTTTGACCAACAATCACACGCATTTGTTTAAGTTTAAAGAGAAATATTATATTACGTATCACGCCATGTATTTACAGGATTATTTTGGCACTAAGGGTGGTTTTCGTAATGTGGGTATCGAAGAAATGCAGGTGGATGAAAAGAATGTGAATATCCCTATGGGCAAAGCAACTTTTAAAGGTCCGTCGCAAATTAACCCATTAAATCCATTCGTTATTCAGCAGGCAGAAACTACCGGAGGTACTTCGGGGCAGGTTCAGTTCGAAGCTGCTGGTAATCTAGGTAATATGGTTGCCAAAGGAAAATCAGACAAACAATGTATTATGGTTCGTGGAGCCGATTTCAGCAAACAGCTTCCTTCCAAATTTGAGGCAAGGGTTAAAGGAAAAGGCAGAATCGATGTTTATCTAAATAATCTTAAAGGTAAAGCTATTGTTTCCATTATATCTGATGGAAAAGACTGGACGACGCTTTCAAAGAAAATAGAACAGAAAATAGATAAAGGAACAGCGAATATCTATTTTGTATTTAATGGAGAAGATTTCTTGTTTGATGAATGGAAATTCACTTATTAATCCCGTTGTTGGTCTTGTAACCATCAGCACTTAATTATCCTCATGCTTTCTTGTTGATGACAATAAGGACGAAAAGGAATAACGCTTTTTTGAGTTCAGATGATTCAGAATTTGAAACAAAAAGGCAGAATAATATTTAAAATGTTTATGTGCAATTAAAATATTAAATATGAAAAACGATATAAAAATTTTCTTTTTACACCTTATTTTAGTGTTTAGTTCGGTTGTAACAAACGCCCAGACGTATACTTCTAAGAATGTACCAATTGGAGGAGGCGGATTTGTGACAGGGATTGTTACCCATAAAACATCTGGCGACAGGTATTGCCGCACAGATGTGGGCGGAGCTTATCGCTGGGACGCCGCAAACAATAAATGGATTCAGCTATTAGACTGGCTAAAGGAGTCAGATCATGGATTGTATGCCGTGGACGCTTTGGCAATTGATCCGCAGAACGCCAATAATGTTTATATGTTTTGCGGGAACAGAGATACAAACTTCGGAAGAACAGCGATATTGAAATCTACGGATAAAGGAAATACTTTTACGTATACAGATGTCACTTCCAAATTTAAAACGCATGGAAACGGGAACGGGCGAGGCAATGGAGAACGTCTTGCAGTTGATCCCAAAAACAGCAACATCTTGTTCTGCGGAACCAGAGCTGACGGATTATGGAAGAGTACCGATGCCGGACTTACCTGGAACCTTGCATGGAATGGCGTAACGACAACTCCAAATCTGAACGGAATATGTTTTGTTTTGTTTGATCCTTTAGGCAGTGTGGTAAATGGCGTTAGTCAAACCATCTACATTGGAGTTTCCCGCACAGGTGGAGGGAACATCTACAAAAGTACAAATGGCGGAGCCAGCTTTACAGACATTTCACCAACCACCAGTTTTATGCCGCATCGGGTTGCATTGCAGGGAACTACCATGTATGTTACCTACGCTGATGGTGCAGGTGGGGATGACACCAATGGAAATGGAAAGTTATATAAACTAAATACATCTACAGCGGTCTGGACGAACGTCACACCCGTTCAGTCGAAAGATTATTCATATGGAGGAGTAAGTATAGACCCTACTAATGTTAACAGAGTAATCATTTCTACTTTTAACATTTATTCAAACAACCAGTTTGGTACTGGCTGGGGAGATTTTATTTTTTTATCTACAGATGGAGGGGCGACCTGGACACTTAAGAACGGCGCCAACGCTACCTTCGATAATAATGGCATGGGATGGCATGCTGGTGGATTAAACTGGATGGACTGTATCGAGTTTGACCAGGATAATCTTTCGAAAGTGCGGGTAATCGGCGGAAGAGGAATATATACCTGCTCTGATATTACAGCCACTAATCCTTTATGGAAATATGATGTCGCAGGACTTGAAGAGACAGCATTCCTTGACGGGATAAGCATTCCGGGAGGTTCATTTATTTCTGCTTTGGGAGACGAATCAGGCTTTGTGCATGAATCACTGACTTCTCCTCCGTCTTCTCATTCAGCTAAACTTGTTGGTGGTACTAATAATACGAGTATTGCCTATGCTGCCGGCAACCCAAACAAAGTAGTAAGAATTAGCAATCAGGGAAACGTTGTTTACTATTCTACCGACAAGGGTGCTACATGGACAGGTGCCGCCACTAATGTAGGCGTACAGGGAAGAGTAGATATCAGTGCTGACGGAGGCACTGTACTGCATTGCCCCTGGGGATCCACAACTACTTCGTACACGACCAATAACGGAGCAAGTTGGTCTGGCTGTTTGGGTGTATCCGTGGGAAATGCGGCTCCAGTGGCTGACAAAGTAAATTCAAATTATTTCTATATATACGATCCACAGACAGGGGAGATGTTCAGAAGTTCCAACAAGGGAGCCAATTTTTCAGTAGCAGGTACTCCGGGCGCATCAACCGCGAATCACCCGTGGGAGCCCGTCCTGATCAGGACAGTGCCCGGTTTTGAAGGACATATTTGGGTACCTCTTGCCAATAATGGATTAAAATACTCGACCAATGCTGGCGCGACTTATACCACTGTTGCCAATGTATCGTATTGCAAAACTATCGGAATAGGGAAAACTATGTCCGGAGCGAGTTATCCTACTATTTTCATCTGGGGAACAGTGTCTGGAGTCAATGGTCTTTTCAGGTCAACAGATCAGGGTGTTACTTGGCTTAGAATCAATGATGATGCCCATGAGTTTGGGGGAACATCTTTGCTTATTGGAGACATGAATGTTGCCGGAAGGGTATATATGGGTGCAGGCGGAGCAAGAGGTATAATTTACTGGGATCCTACAGATCCTACAGAATCTTCTGTTTCCTATGTTACTTTAGCCAATAGAGGTACCAATTTGCTGATGGATGGGATGTACAGGCTAGATAATGGTTCCAATGCAGGACAATATAGTAACAGCGGTGCAACGGCACAACAATGGTCAATTGAAACGGTTGGAAACTATGTAATGCTGAAAAATCTTGCCTCAGGATTGTATCTTGATGGCATGTCTAGAAGTTCCAATGGTTCCGTAGTAGGGCAATATAGTAATAGTGGCGGTGATGCACAATATTGGACACGCGAAACAGCAGGAAGCTATGTTAAGTTTAAAAATAAAGCAACCGGTCTGTATCTTGATGGAATGGGTACTACTACAAATGGTGCTGATTTATATCAATGGAGCCAGAGCAGCAGTTTTAATCAGGAATGGTCAATAAATATAGTAGGTACTCAAAGTTTGAATATTAATTCGGTGTCTAAAGATGGTATTTCAAAAGAATCAGACATTTCAATAGCTTTTTATCCAAATCCATTTAGTACCGAATTTAAGGTTGAAGTTCCAAAATCGAATGAACCAATTCGTGTCAGCATTTTTGATGTCACAGGAAAAAAAGTACAAGAAGCAGAATCCACTTCAGCACAATTGTTAATGGGAGCTTCATTGCAGCCCGGATTATACTTAGTAAAAGTTGAAGGAGTAAATTCAAATTTCTCAAAATCATTTAAGATTCTTAAAAACTAGATCTGTTTAAAAAAAATTATAAAGATAAAGTTATATGAAAATGAACCGGTTTGTAGTGGTTTTCATCCTGTTTTCACAGTTTTTGGCAGCTCAGGAAAAGTATGTATCGCCTATTAGGGAAGGAAATGAACCTGTTGCTGCCGGAAAGTTTGCGCCAACCTGGCAATCACTGCAGCAATATAAAACTCCTGACTGGTTTCGTAATGCTAAGTTTGGGATATGGGCGCATTGGGGACCTCAATGTCAACCGGAGCAAGGAGACTGGTTTGGGAGATTTATGTATAACGAAGGCGGGGACCAATATAAATGGTTTGTTGAACATTACGGGCATCCATCCAAAGTTGGATTCAAGGAAGTTATTAAGGATTGGAAAGCTGAAAATTGGGATCCTGAAAAACTTGTAGCACTATACAAACGTGCAGGAGCCCAATATTTCTTTGCCATGGCCAATCATCATGACAATCTGGATTTGTGGGACAGCAAATATCAGGAATGGAATTCGGTTCGTGTAGGACCTAAAAAAGATATTATCTCCGGCTGGTCAAAAGCAGCAAAAAAATATAAGCTGCCATTCGGACTTAGTGTACACGCTTCACACGCCTGGACGTGGTTTGAAACCGCCCAGCGATCCGATAAAACCGGAGCATTGGCAGGAGTTCCCTATGATGGAAAGCTCACCAAAGCAGACGGTAAAGGAACATGGTGGGATGGACTTGACCCTGCTGAACTTTATGCCCAAAATCATCCGATGAGCAAGGGAAGTGAAACAGATTTGTATGCTTTGTGGAATCAGTGGGATTGGAGTAATGAAGCAGCAGTACCTTCACAAGCTTACTGCGAAAAATTCTATAACCGAACCATAGATCTTATCAATAAGTACAATCCCGATTTGCTTTATTTTGATGATGTTGCACTGCCTCTTTATCCGGTAAGCGATGCGGGATTAAAAATTGCAGCGGATTTTTATAACCATAATATGGCAACCCACAATGATAAGCTGGAGGCCGTTTTATTTGGAAAAATACTTAGCGATGAACAAAAAAAATGTATGGTTTGGGATGTAGAGCGAGGTGCGCCTGATACCATCCAAAATCTTCCATGGCAAACCTGTACCTGTATTGGTGACTGGCATTACAGTAAGTCTGTTTATGAAAATAACGGATACAAATCTGCAGCGACAGTAATCCATATGTTAATTGATATTGTCAGTAAAAATGGAAACCTGCTGCTTAATATTCCCGTTAAGGGAGACGGTACGATCGATGATAAGGAAGTGGCAATTCTTGAAAAAATAGCGGTATGGATGGAGGTAAACAAAGAAAGTATTTTTGATACGCGCCCATGGAAGCACTATGGCGAGGGACCTGCTTCAGAATCGGTAAAAACCGCTGATAACAAAAGTTTTAATGAAGGAAAAGTAAAGTTATCAGCCAAAGACATCCGTTATAATCAAAATGGAAAAATTCTTTATGCCACGCTTTTAGGAGTGCCATCCAATAACATTTGCTTAAAATCGCTGGGCAAAAAAAATAAGGACAAAATTAAAAGTATTCAGATCCTTGGAAGTAAAGAAAAACTTTCATGGAAGCAATATGCGGACTCATTGGTAATTCTAAAACCGAAAATTATTCCGAATGATATTGCAATAGTTTTTAAGATCAAATAAGCGGAAAGGCTTGTTTTTTAACCTAATTAAAATGAAATATAAACTTACTCTGGTTTTGGCAGTTGTCTTTAGCGTTATAAATGCACAAACACAACAAAAATACCACCAATGGGCATCAACACCGCCTCTTGGATGGAATAGCTGGGATTGTTTTGGAACAACGGTTACTGAACAGCAGATAAAAGAACAGGCCGACGCTATGGCAAAATATCTTTTGCCGAGCGGATACAACTATCTTACAGTAGATATTCAATGGTATGAGCCTGAATCAAAAGGACATGCTTATGATCCTAAAGCGATGCTCACCATGGATGAATATGGACGCTTAACTCCCGGTCTGAAAAAATTTCCTTCGGCCGCTGATGGGAAAGGGTTCAAGCATCTTGCAGATTATGTGCATTCTAAAGGACTGAAATTCGGTATTCATATTATGCGCGGTATTCCTCGTCAGGCTGTCGAAAAAAATACCCCTGTACTCGGAACAAACGTAAAAGCTCAGGATATTGCCATTAAAAGCTCTGTCTGTGCATGGAATCCGGATATGTATGGCGTTAATGCTAATAGCGCCGAAGGTCGGGCTTACTATAATTCCATTGTGCAGCTGTATGCCGACTGGGGCGTAGATTTTATTAAGTGTGATGATATTTCACGACCTTACGATGATGTGCAAAAGGCCGAAATTGAGGCGCTCCGCAAAGCAATAGACAAAACCGGTCGCCAAATTCTGTTAAGCTTATCGCCTGGAGCAACGCCGGTTAAAATGGGCGAGCACGTTATGAATCATGCTAATATGTGGCGAATCACCGATGATTTTTGGGATCGATGGGGATTGTTGCAAGGTATGTTTGAGCGAATGGATGTATGGACACCTTTTCGTGGTTCGGGTCATTTCCCCGATGCCGATATGCTGCCAATCGGGATTGTTGAATTCAAACGTCCAACTAATTTCACTAAAAACGAACAATATACGCTAATGAGCCTTTGGGCTATTGGTCGTTCACCACTTATTTTTGGTGGAGATATGACGAAGCTTGATGATTTTACAAAAGAAATGCTTACCAACCCCGAAATGCTCAAAGTAAATCAACAAAGTATAAATAACCGTCAGCTATCGCGCGCAAAGAATCTGATTGTATGGACAGCCGATGTGCCTAATAGCAAAGACAAGTATGTGGCACTTTTCAACGCGCAAAGCAAAGGAGAAAATGTAGATTTCAACAATGCCGACTATGTTAGTCCGATAATTGCAGGCAAGGGAAGTTCGCAAAAGATAGAAGTGTCAGTCAAAGAGGGGAAAAAACTGGTGCTCTTTGTGAAAGATGGCGGCAACGGCTTTGATTGGGATCATGTTGTTTGGGTCGATCCTGTACTCCACGGCCCCAAAGGCGATTTGAAATTGACTGAGCTCAAATGGCTGAGTGCAACCTCAGGCTGGGGAGAGGCGAATGTCAATCGTACCTGCGACAATAACCCGATTATTATAAATAATGAAACACGAGAGGGAATTGGTGCTCATGGAGAGTCTGTGATCGTTTATCAATTGCCAGAAGGATATGATTCTTTTACAGCAACCGGGTATGTAACACAGGAAATTGGCTCAGTAACTTTTGGAGTTTTGGTTGATAAAGGAACATTAGATTTCCCCGACAAGGCCAATATAAAAGTAAACTTTGAAGACATTGGTATAAAAGGCAAGGCAAAAGTGCGCGATTTGTGGAATCACAAAGATCTCGGAACTTTTAATGGAAACTTTGAGCGCGAATTGCCACAACATGGGGCTGGGCTTTATAGAATAACGCCTTTGCGATAAGATATAATTTACTGTAAAGTGTTGTAAGCTTTTGTTATAACTAATTCAAGTTGTTAGTTTAACAATTTAACAAATAAATTGGTTGTAAAAAAAGTATAATCCCTTAGGGATATTTCCAGGGTATGCCTTTCGTTAATTCTACGAGTATTTAGCTCCTAACGGAGCAATAAAATATCTCGGAGAGATTAAATATTGGTAGAAATTAATTTATTTATGCCATTTTTTTGTCCCTTAGGGACTACACTTATTAACTCGCAAATTGAATTAATTACCCAATAGCAAATTGATGAATGTTCAATAATATAAAATAGAAATATAAACGCAACAAAATGAACAGCTTAAATTCACACAAAAGACAATATCCCACCAAAAAAATAGTATTTCTAATTATACTATATATAAACTTTTTTTCTGGATATGCACAAGATAGCGTAGAGAGAAAACAGCTATTTGATTATGATTGGAAATTCTTTCAAAGCGATGTTCCTGAAGCCAAAGCAAATGATTTCAATGATCAGAATTGGCGTAAACTTGATTTGCCCCACGATTGGAGTATCGAAGGAAAAATTCATCCCAAAAATGCTACTGGTTCAAACGGAGGATATTTTCCGTCAGGAATTGGCTGGTATCGTAAAACCTTTCAAGTGCCTGATAGCTGGAAAGCAAAAAAAGCAGCTATTTATTTTGAAGGTGTTTATATGAATTCCGAAGTTTTTATCAATGGAAAATCGCTAGGTGTTTATCCTTATGGTTACTCATCATTCAGTTACGATTTAACACCTTATCTGAATTTTGGAAAAGAAAACGTTATTGCAGTACGTGTCGACAATTCACAACAGATGAACAGTAGATGGTACAGTGGCTCGGGAATTTATCGTCATGTTTGGATGATGGTTACCAATCCTGTACATGTTGCAAATTGGGGTGTTGCTGTTTCAACTCCCGAAGTATCTTCAAAAAAGGCGACTGTACTAGTAAAAACCAAGGTTAAAAATGAAACAGCATTGCTACAGAAAATTGTTGTTACAACTCATCTTTTAAATAAAAGTTCTAAGAGTATTGGAAATAATCAAACACAAGTTGAGGTTCCTGCCAATGGTGAGAAGGAAATAACGCAAACCATACAAGTGTCAAATCCGATGCTTTGGACACCGGAAACGCCGAATTTATATCAGGCTCAGGTTCAGATTTTAAAAGATAAAAAAGTACTGGACGATACAAAAAACAATTTTGGTATTCGTTCAATAAAATTTACTGTCGAAAATGGGTTTCAATTGAATGGAAAAACAGTAAAAATAAACGGTGGTTGCGTACATCATGATAATGGTTGTTTAGGCGCTGCTGCTTTTGATCGTGCCGAGGAACGTAAAGTTGAATTGCTTAAAGCTGGTGGGTTCAATTCAGTGCGAACTTCTCACAATCCGCCTTCTGAAGCCTTTCTTGATGCTTGTGATAGATTAGGACTTCTGGTAATGGACGAATCTTTTGATTGTTGGAAAATTGGAAAAACTACTCACGATTATGCAAAATATTTTGACCAATGGTGGAAAAAAGATTTGCAGACCATGATTTTGAGGGATCAAAATCATCCGTCTATCGTTATGTGGAGCATAGGTAACGAAATTGCAGAACGAGCAAAACCCGAAGCTGTTGAAACAGCTAAAATGCTTTTGCAGGAAATAAAAAAAATAGATACAACAAGACCTGTAACTTCTGCAGTTGTGAATTTCGACAAATGGGAGAACCTGGATCCTTTGATAAACGTACACGATGTTGCCGGTTACAACTACAACCTGCATACTGCTCCCGACGATCATAAAAGAGTGCCTTCGCGTATCATCGTTCAGACCGAATCTTATCCAAAAGATGCTTTTAACAACTGGAAATTGGTACAGGAAAACAATTATGTAATAGGAGATTTTGTTTGGACAGCCATGGATTATTTAGGTGAGTCAGGAATTGGCCGTTATTATTATTCGGGAGAAGTTCCCGGCCAGCATTGGGAAAATGATTTCTTCCCTTATCATGGTGCTTATTGTGGTGATATCGATTTGATTGGCTGGAGAAAACCTGTTTCGCATTACAGAAGCATGTTGTATAATAACAAAGAAAAACTCTACATGGCAGTTCGTGAACCAGCCCCGGAACCTTTAGAAATTAAAGAAACCTGGTGGTCGGTATGGCCAACATGGGAAAGCTGGACGTGGCCTGGTTTTGAAGGGAAAACAATTCAGGTTGAGGTATATTCAAAATATCCAAAAGTAAGGCTATATCTCAATGACAAATTGATCGGTGAACAAAAAACGAGTAAAGAGGAGCAATTTAAAGCTACTTTTCCGATTCCATATTCTGCAGGGATTCTTAAAGCTGTTGGAGTAGAAAATGATAAAGAAACAGAATCGGTTATTTTACAAACTGCCGGCGATGCCTCAAAAATAAAACTTACAGCCGACCGAAAAGAAATACTAGCCAACGGACAGGATTTATCATTCATAACTATTGAAATAACGGATAAAAATGGGATATTCCAACCTAATGCTGTCAACAGTTTGAATTTTAAAATTGACGGACCAGGTGTCATTGCCGGAGTAGATAATGCTGATATAAAAGACGTCGAACAATATGTAGGCGATACACGTAAAGCATGGAAAGGCAGAGCTTTAATAGTAATAAAAAGCAATCATCAGGCTGGCGAAATTAAATTAACGGTAACATCAAATCAGTTGGAGGAAAATAGTATTTTTATTAAATCAACTCAAAATAAGTAATACATAAACAGAATTATGAAACGCACCATCACTTTTCTATTTTTTATTTTAAGTTCATTGATAATAAATGCGCAGGAAATAATTTCGCCTAACGGGAAAATAAAAGTTGTTTTGAATTTACCCGATAAAAAAGCTGCGCACAATCTTTCTTTTAAGGCTTTATACAAAATCGAAAATAAGTTTACAGAAGTGTTGCCTGATTCTAAATTAGGCATTAATCGTACAGATGAACAGTTTACAGACAACCTGAATTTTGTTGCAGCATCAAAACCGGTTTCAATACACGATAAGTACGATATGGTTTGTGGCAAACGTCAACTATGCGAAAATTCAGGTACAGAAAAGACCTTCAGTTTTCAAAATTCCAATCAGCAGCCAATGAATATTGTTTTCAGGGTTTATAATGATGGTGTGGCATTTCGTTATGTTTTTCCAAATCAGTCAGATTCAAAGGTTGATATTATTAACGAAGCCACAACTTATGTATTACCGGATAATACATCTTGTTGGATGCAGCCTTATGATATTTCGTATGAAAAGTTTTTCCCCTTAAACAAAACTGATTCAGCTAACAAAGGGCAGGAATGGGGATTCCCGGCTTTGTATAAGGTGAATAACCAACCCGTTTGGGCGCTAATTTCTGAAGCGAATATAACAGCCAATAATTGTGCTGCAAAATTATCAAACCTCAAAAACACCAATCAATATCAGGTTACGTATCCTTCTGCTCGTGATAATTTTCAGCAGACGGGTGTTAAGGCTACATTGCCATGGAATTCTCAGTGGCATACACTTATCATAGGAAAATTGTCTGATATTGTTGAGTCCACTTTGATTTCAGATGTAAGCGACCCCAACCAGTTAAAAGACACAGAATGGATTAAACCCGGAGCAGTTTCGTGGATTTACTGGGCAAATAATCATGGTTCAAAAGATTATAAAAAGGTAGTCGAATATGTAGATTTAGCCATAGAAATGAATTGGCCTTATATCCTGATCGATTGGGAATGGGATGTAATGACGAATGGCGGAAACATAACCGATGCCGTACACTATGCAAAAAGCAAAGGAATAAAACCATTGATGTGGTACAATTCAGGAACAATATGGCTTGATCCCACACCAAATGATCGCCTACTTACAGCAGAAAAACGTGCCAAAGAATTTTCATGGCTCAATAAAATAGGAGTCTATGGAATCAAGGTTGATTTTTTTGCCGGTGACCAGCAAGATATGATGAATTACTATATTGATATCTTGAAGGATGCAGCAAAATATCATTTATTAGTCAACTTTCATGGGGCAACAGTGCCACGTGGCTGGTCACGTACTTATCCCAACCTCATGACAACAGAGGCGGTATATGGTGCAGAATGGTATAATAATGATCAGGTATTGACTAATAAAGCTGCAGCTCATAATACCACGCTTCCGTTTACACGAAATGTAATTGGCTCAATGGATTATACTCCGGTTACATTTTCAGATTCACAACATCCACATATAACCTCTTATGCACATGAACTGGCTTTGTCAGTTGTATTTGAATCAGGACTTCAACATTTTGCAGACAAACCTTCAGCTTATGAATCTTTACCCAAAGAAACAAAAGAATTTTTGAAACATGTTCCGGTTGCGTGGGACGATACAAAATTAATCGATGGTTATCCGGGGGAGAAAATTATCATGGCCAGAAAAAAAGGTAATAAGTGGTATATCGGCGGGCTAAACGGAAAAAATGTAACGCAGACTTTAGTAGTAAAATTTGATTTTATTGATAAAGGAAATTACAGTTTTCAGCTTATCAAAGACGGGAAGGATAATAAATCTTTTTCTTCAGAAATAATAAAGATCAAAAAAGGAGATACCTTAAAAATTGAATGTCTTCCGGATGGAGGATTTGTAGGTTTAATAGAATGAATAACCGATTGGGTGTAATTTTTACACATAGAAACATAGAATTATTGAACTTAAAAAAAAGCGTTTCACTTGCATTAACACGCATATCTATGTGTGAGAAACGAGTTTCTTTTTGAATTGCTTTTTCAAAAATATAAAATCTATGTATCTATGTGTTTAATTAAATATTTTAGACATTAAGCCCAACGGGTAATAAATAATATTTAACTACAATTTTCTTTTTTTGTTTAAAGTATTTGGAGCAACAAAAAATCCCTGCTTCCGAAAGAAACAGGGATTTTACACATTATTGTCTTTTATTTTAGGATTTAAAAACCATACATACCACCCGAAACAGAAATTTGCTCTCCCGTAATCCATGCTGCATCATCTGAAGCAAGAAAAACAGCCGCTTTCGCAATGTCCTCAGGCTGGCCTCTGCGGCCAAGCGGTGTATTGGCAATAAACATTTTTTCATATTCACTGCCAGGGGTAACGCCGGCACTAGCTGCACCTTCTGTTTCTGTGGCTCCCGGCAAAATAGAATTGATACGGACTTTTTTTGCACCCAGTTCTTTCGACAAGGAAATAGTTATGGCATCTAATGCCGCTTTGGTTGCGGAGTACAAAGAAACTCCCGCCATTGGTGACTTGCTTGCACCAGAACTGATATTGATGATAGTACCGCCCTTATCGCCAAACAGTTTCAAAGATGCCTGAATAGTAAGTACGGGTCCCAGAACATTCACGTTGAAATGCTGATGAAAAGCCGCTGGTGAGGCCTGATCAATAGGTAAAAATTGCTGAAACACTGCATTGTTCACCAAAATATCCAACGTGCCAAAAGCCCTCTTTGTTTCTTCAAAAAGTCTTTTTACATCAGCTTCTTTTGACACATCTGCCTGTATCGAAATGGCTGTGCCCCCATTATCGGTGATCTCCTTTACCACGCTGTCGGCGCCTTCTTTGCCGGAGACATAATTCACAATTACTTTTGCACCTTCTGTTGCAAAGTGTTTGGCGATAGAGGCACCTATTCCTTTTGAAGCACCTGTAATTACAGCTACTTTGTTTTTTAATTTACTCATTTTATTTTTTTTAATTATTTAGACAAATAGGTCATACCGCCATCAACAAGGAGTTCAGCACCAAGCATAAACGAAGAATCATCAGAAGCAAGGAATACCGCAGTTTTGCCAATGTCAGAGGGTTGCCCGATTCTCCCTATTGGCATTTCTCCTGCAAAGTGTGTTTTTAAACCTTCAATTTGTTCTGCGGGAACAAACTTTTCAAATGCCGGTGTGTCTGTTGTACCTGGCGTTACAACATTTGCCCTAATTTTTCTGTCTAAAAGATCGCTTGAAAATGCTTTCGCAAAATAGATTACGGCTGCTTTTGCAGCGCCATAAAGCGTAAAGGACGGATATGCGCGATGTGCCGCATTCGACCCGATAAGAATAATAGAACCGCCATCATTTATATACGGCAATGCTTTATGAACAGTGAAGTAAACACTTTTCAGGTTTAAATCAATTGTTTTGTCAAATTCGGCTTCGCCAATAGTAGCCACAGTGCCAACAGTTCCACCGCCTGCATTGGCTACGATCACGTCTATTTTACCAAATTTTTCCGAGGTTTCCTTAAACACTCTTTCCAGGTCGGCAAGGTTGGTTACATCGGCATTTATAGCTATAAAATCGTCGCCAAGCTGAGCCACGGCACTATCTAAAGTTTCCTGATTTCTACCAACGATTACGCCTTTCGCGCCTTCATTTTTAAATTCTTGTGCAATACCAAATCCGATACCACTATTTCCACCTGTAATTACTGCTACTTTGTTTTTTAATCTGTTCATTATTTTAGTTTTAAATTATTTTTTTAATTTGATAAGATTTAATGTTGGTAATGATCCGCCAGGAAATCGCTGCAATTTTCCGCCTTCGTGAAGCGTACCCAAATCAATACCGGCAAATCCGATGCTATTAATTATACCCGACACAACATCTTTTGCATCATCATTATTTCCTGAATAAAAAATCACCCTGTTTCCATTAGCGACCTGTGGATTTTCTGCCAGCACATTTGCATATAAAGTATTAAAAGCTTTAACCACTTTTGCACCTTTTGCCCATTGGCTTATTACCTCGCTGGATGTTTTCGAGCCCGGTTCTGCTGATACAAATTCGGGTAAACTGGCATTTGTAGTATCTATGAGGATTTTGCCTTCTAATGAAATGTTAGACAATGCCTCCTGAGCGTGTTCCCATCGTACTGCAAGAAATATGACATCGCCTTCGGCAGCTTCCTGCACTGAACCTGCAGTAATATTGCCGCCAATTTGTTTTATTTTTTCTGTAAGCGTATCTGCACCACGGCTGTTGCTGATAATTACTTGGTAACCTACTGTAGTTAAATGTTTTGCGAGTGTTGTGCCGATAGCTCCGGCACCGATAATTCCTATTTTCATGTTATACATTTTAATTGTTAAACTATTTCATTACTTTTGTTTCACAAAGATACTATTGATAGTATCTTTATGAAACAGTAAATACACCAATCTAGTTACTTTGAAGTAACCAAAAAATTAAAAGTGTTATGAGAGATCAAAGATTTTTTGCCGCAGAATGCCCGATGACCAGGGCTATGGTATCGTTAGGAAGCAAATGGAAACCCATTATTATTCACACTATTCATACGAGAAAAATCAGGTTTGGACAGTTGGATGCTATTATTCCGTTAATTACAAGAAAAGTGCTGACACAGCAATTAAATGAACTCGAAGAAGACGGAATTTTGTTTAGGGAAGAGTTTATAGAACTACCGCCCCGAGTTGAATATTCACTTACAGAAAAAGGATTGGCTTTATTACCTATTTTAAAATCTGTTTGCGAGTGGAATGTGTTTTACGAAAACACCAAAATCTGTGAACTTAAAAAATTGGAGCCGGAAAGCAGGAAAGAAAAAAAGAAAAAGATTTAATCGTTTTATTCAAACTGTTTTGAATATGGAATAAAAATATACGATTTGAATTTTTTATTTACTGATTTGCATACACGAAATAAAAGTTTAATTTTACTTTATTATATATTGCCTTCCCGCTTGTCAGCGAAAAATAATCCTTCCTAATTATTTTGACAAGTTGTTGGTCTAAGAAGGTGTTTTTTTGAAAACTCATTTTTCATCTGTATAAACTCATTATTCATGTATTCAATTATAAAATATATTTTGATGCTTTTTTTAGCATCATTAAGTTTAGTTTCCTGTAAGCAAAAGCAAGGTGATAAAATCAAAGTTGGATTTTCTCAGGCCATGACTACCGATGACTGGCGCAAGCAAATGAACAGCTCTATAAAAATTGAAGCCTCGCTGCAGCCTGAAGTAGAATTAAAAATTAGTGATGCCAATAATAATATCGAGAAACAAATTGACGATATCGAAAGATTCATCTCCAATAAAGTAGATGTAATTATTGTATCTCCAATTCAATCAAAACCCTTAACCGCCGTAGTCGAAAAATCTATAAAAGCCGGAATCCCGGTTCTTGTTGTAGACAGAAAAATTGATGGCGAAAAATACACGGCTTATCTTGGAGCTGATAATATTGAAATTGGGAGAATTGCGGGTCGTTATATAGTTTCACACAGTAAAGGTTCCGGCAAAATTATCGAAATTACAGGAGCAATTGGTTCTTCGCCAGCATACGAGCGTAGTTTAGGATTTGGACAAATAATAAAGGAGAACAAGCGCATCAAAATCGAGAATACAATTCATGGTGACTGGGAGGGAGAATCTGTAAAAGAACCTTTAAAGGCAATTTTGTTAAGCAATCCCAATATCGAATATATTTTTGCCCATAATGATCGAATGGCTTTAAGTGCCTGGGAAACGGCTAAAACTGTGGGGCTTGAAAAGAAAATTAAATTTATTGGGGTAGATGGACTAAATACCGTAAATGGCGGTATAGAATTGGTGAAAAGCGGTGTTTTAGACGGTACTATTTTATATCCAACAGGTGGAAATGAGGCATTAAAATTGGCTTTAAAAATGTACAATAAAGAACCAATTGCAAAAAACAATATCCTCAATACTATTGTAATCGACAAGAACAATGCTGAAATTATCGAAAATCAAATGGATAAAGTCGATCAGCAGCAAGCCGTTATCGATTCGCAGCAAGGAGCAATAAAAGTTCAGGAAAAAGAATATGCTTCGCAGAATAATCTGGTTCGATTACTGAGCTTTTTCTTAGTGATTATTTTGAGTTTGACGATTTACAGTATTTATTCGACTATTTCTATTTCAAGAAAGAAAAAACAGCTTGAGAGAATTAATCAAACGGTACTTGATCAGAATAATGAAATTCAGGAAATGGCACAAATTGCCCAAAAAAGCAATGAGGCAAAATTGAATTTCTTTACCGGACTTTCGCATGAATTTAAAACGCCCATAACTTTGATTATGAGTTATGTAGAATCATTAATCGAAAATGAAAAAATTAAGGGAACCACGCTTGTCGATGAGGTAAAACTGATTCATAAAAACTCAAACAGATTACTTCGGTTAATAAATCAATTGCTGGATTTTAGAAAAATTGAAGAACAAAAATTTACATTAAGAGCTTCAAATACTAAAATCTATGATTTTACAAATGAAGTAATGACCAACTTTAAAGGCGAAGCTGCCCGCAGAAATATTGATTTTCAGCTTACCTGCAAAAATAAAAACCTCGAATTGTTTATCGATAGAGGTTTGATGGATAAAGTGTATTTTAATTTGCTTTCGAATGCCTTTAAATTTACACCTGATAACGGAAAAATCAATATTTCGATTGTAGAAAATCAGGACAATACCGTTAAAATTAGCTTTAAAGATTCTGGAATCGGAATACCTGAAAATGAATTATCGAATGTTTTTAATCCGTTTTTCAGGGCTTCAAATAATAATAAAAACAGTTCAGGAATTGGACTTCATCTTTCAAAAGAATTTGTGCTTTTGCATCACGGAACAATCGAATTAAAATCAAAACAGGGAAGCGAATTTGTAATTACTTTATTAAAAGGAACCAGTCATTTACAGCCTTCTGAAATGATTAATAAAGCTGAAAATCTAAATGCAGCACCGAATTTAATAACAGATAATTTAGATATCGAAGCTGATTTAAATGAAGCAAATTCAATTTCTGAGTCAGAAAAACATACGCTTTTGATTGTAGAAGATAATATCGATTTGGTAACATTTTTAAAAGCTAAATTATCAAATGAATATGCAGTTCATACTTCAGATGGAAGCGATGCGATCGAAAAAGCAATGGAAATTGTTCCGGACATTATCATTTGCGACATTAATCTCGTAGACAAGGACGGTTATGAAATTAGCAAAGAATTGAAAAAAGATTTGCGTTCGTCACATATTCCAATTATTATTTTAACCGCGCAAAGTGATAAAGAATCTACTTTGAAAGGTTTGCAAAGTGGAGTAGATCAATATCTTACAAAACCTTTTAGTCTTTCTATTCTAAAACAATCCATTTCTGGTTTGCTTTTCAACAGAGAAAAACTTCGCTATTATTACACCAATAATATTTACCGCATTGAGCCTGAGTCTAAATTTGGCAATCAGGAACAGTCATTTATCACTAAAATGAATGATATTATTAAAAGAAATGTTGAAAATCCTAAATTCTCGGTTGAAGATTTAGCCGATAAACTTGGGGTTTCCCGAGTGCAGCTGTATCGAAAGGTAAAAGCTATTATCGGGATTAATATCAGCGATCATATTAATAATGTAAAATTGGAGAAAGCAGCAGAGCTTTTAAAGTCCAATAACATGAATATTTCTGAAATTGCGTACTCACTTGGATTCTCTTCTCCAAACTATTTTTCTACAGCTTTTAAGAATAAATTTGGAATTTCACCAAAGGAATACAAATCTTCCAATTAATAGTAGTTCAAAATTGATACAAACTACGTATCAATTTTGAACCTAATGTAACAAAATCGAAACTACATGGTTTTCGTAAATAAATTTAAAATCACGTAAAGCCTTGTAAATAAGGCTTTTTCTGTTTAAATATCAAACTGTCAGTATTTATAGAATTAAATTGTAACATCATTAAAAATAAGTTGTTTTTTTTGCGGATATCTTAGCGATAAGTTTTTAATACATCTACAATGAACAAGATATTAATTTGGTCTGTTACTGCTGCACTGGCAGGTTTTCTATTCGGTTTTGATACCGTAGTTATTTCTGGAGCTGATAAACAATTGCAGCTTCTATGGCATTCTTCTGATGCTTTTCATGGATCTGTTGTTATGGCAATGGCACTTTGGGGAACTGTTGTAGGTGCTATTTTTGGAGGAATCCCAACTAATAAGATAGGTCGTAAAAAAACACTATTCTGGATTGGGATTTTATATTTCATTTCGGCTGTAGGTGCCGCTTTTGCAAATGATCCCTTTGTATTTGCCGCCTTCAGATTTATAGGAGGTTTAGGAGTGGGTGCTTCTACTATTGCTGCTCCGGCGTATGTTTCTGAAATTGCTCCGGCTGACAAACGCGGACGTCTGGTAGCTTTGTATCAGTTTAATATTGTACTGGGAATTTTAATTGCCTTTATCTCAAACTACTTTTTAAAAGATATTGGAGAAAATGCCTGGCGTTGGATGGTTGGAGTTCAGGCTATTCCATCTTTCATTTATATTCTTTTTATCCTTACAATTCCGGAAAGTCCAAGATGGTTGTTGTCTAAAAACCGTGATGAAGAAGCGCGTAAAGTGCTTTTCAAAATTGATCCGACAGCAAATCTTACTGATATAATGGACGATTCGAGAGAAAATGGAGTAACCAAACATGAAAATATCTTCATGAAAAAATACCGTTTTCCATTAATATTAGCTTTTTTAATTGCATTTTTCAATCAATTTTCAGGAATCAACGCCTTTTTATATTATGCGCCAAGAATTTTTGAAGAAGCAGGTTTAGGACAAAACACCGCTTTATTAAGCAGTATCGGAATCGGGATTACCAATCTTATATTTACCTTAATTGGTGTAGCATTAATTGACAAATTAGGAAGAAAGTTGTTAATGTACATTGGTTCAATTGGATATATTATTTCTTTAGGATTAGTCTCTGCTGCATTTTATTTCAATTGGGGAGGCTTATCAGTACCTATTTTTCTTTTCTTATTTATTGCATCTCACGCCATTGGTCAGGGCGCTGTAATCTGGGTTTTTATCTCAGAAATTTTTCCAAATCACATTCGTGCATCGGGACAGGCATTTGGGAGTTCAGTACATTGGGTTTTGGCAGCGATTATTCCGTCTTTAATTCCAATGTTATTTTCAGAAATAGGTCCCGAAGTCGTATTCTTAATTTTTACGCTTATGATGGTCCTGCAATTACTGTTTGTCATTTTTATAATGCCCGAAACCAAAGGAATTTCTTTGGAAGTATTAAGTGAAAATCTAACTAAAAAAAATATCAAAAACCATGAAATCAAAGAAACATCTACCGCTGGCACTTTATAGTGCAGCTGTACTTTTAATAGGAGTTTGCAAACCGAATTCGGCGACAGCTCAAACAACAAAAGTAACCGCAGTTTCAACTTCTGCTGAAGAAAAAATGTACCGTCCTAATTTTCATTTTACACCAAAAAAAGGCTGGATGAACGACCCTAACGGAATGTTTTATGCAAACGGACTATACCATTTATCTTATCAACATTATCCTGATGGAAATAAATGGGGGCCAATGCACTGGGGACATGCGGTTAGTAAAGATTTAATTAAATGGGAAGAACAGCCAATTGCAATTTATCCGCACAATGATAAATATATTTTTTCAGGAAGTTCGGTTGTTGATACCAACAATACTTCCGGTTTGGGTACTGGAAAAACAGCTCCGATTGTGGCGATTTATACGCTGCATGATATGACAAAAGAAAAAGAGAATAAAATTGATGTTGAACAACAGGATATTGCGTATTCAAATGACAATGGTTTTACATGGAAGAAATTTGATGAAGGAAATCCGGTTATAAAAAATCCTGGAATCCGTGACTTCCGCGATCCAAAAATGTCCTGGGATGCAACTCACAAACAATGGATTTTGGTTTTGGCGGCACAAGACCGTGCTCAGTTTTACAAATCAAAAGATCTTAAAAACTGGAAATATTTATCTGATTTCGGAAAAAATATTGGCGCACACGGAGGTGTTTGGGAATGTCCGGATTTATTTGAAATAAAAGTAAAAGGAACCAATGAAACCAAATGGGTTTTAATTCAGAGTTTGAATCCGGGAGGCGCTAACGGCGGTTCAGGAACACAATATTTTATTGGAGATTTTGACGGAAAAACGTTTACCATGGATCCTAATTTTGCCAAAAAAGTAGAACAGGAAAAAGCCGTTTGGGTTGATTACGGAAAAGATAATTATGCGGGCGTAACCTGGAATAATGTTCCAAGTGCAGACGGGCGACGATTATTTATTGGCTGGATGTCTAACTGGGATTATGCGCAAGATGTGCCTACGACTGCGTGGAGAAGTGCTACTACAATTGCACGTGAAATTCAATTAGTAAAAAAAGGAAATGATTATAGCTTAATTAGTAATCCGGTAAAAGAAATCAACAAATACGTTTCTAAAACCATCAAAGGGAAAAACCTTAAAGGAAAAGGAAAACTTTCAATTCCGGAAGCAGGAAAAATTGATTTAACTAAGGCTATTGTCAATTTTAATGTAAAAAACTTAAAACAGGACACCTACACTTTTACACTTTCAAACGCAGCCGGTGAATCTTTAAGTTTCGGATTAAATAATTCTGATCATTATTTATTTCTGGATCGTTCGAAAGCAGGAAAAAACGATTTCTCAGAAAAATTTGCTTCAACAATTACCAAAGCAGCTTTAAACGAAAATCAAAAAGATGGCGCTTTTAAAATCATTTTAGACAAAACATCTATTGAAATATTTTACAACAATGGCGAAAGAGTAATGACTGAAATCTTTTTCACAAACCAGCCCTTTACTTCTCTGTCGGTTTCTTCAAACGAAGGAATTGAAATGAGCAACATTGTACTTAACCAATTAAATATAAACTAACTAAAAACCACTAACCTCATGAAAAGTAAAATTATTTATTTTCTATTTTTCTTTTTTCCAATGCTGATGATGACAGCACAGGAAAGCGGAATTAAAGGAACGGTAATTTCGTCAGATGACGGAATGCCGCTTCCGGGAGCAACCGTACTTATTTCGGGTACAAACACGAGTACAGTAACAGATTTTGATGGAAATTTTTCTTTCGGAAACATAAATGCTGATGCTGTAATTGTTGTTTCTTTTATCGGTTTCGCACCACAATCGATTCCCGTTAAAGGACAAAATACAATCCATATAACTTTAAAAGTAGACAACAACCAGTTAAATGAAGTTGTTGTAACAGGATATTCTAAACAAAAGAAAACAGATATTACCGGAGCGGTTGCTGTTGTAAACATGAAAGATGTGATGAAACAGCCGGAACCAAACCCAATTAAAGCGTTGCAGGGAAGGGTAGCTGGGGTTAAGGTTTCGTCTGACGGATCTCCGAGTGGAGCAAATACAAAAGTGGTGATTCGCGGCGTTGGAACTTTAAACAACACAGATCCTTTGTATGTAATTGACGGAATGCCAACTAAATCTGGAATGCACGAATTGAACCCGAATGATATTGAAACGATTCAGGTTTTAAAAGATGCTTCTTCGGCGAGTATTTACGGTTCTCGCGCCTCAAATGGTGTAATTATCATTACGACCAAAAAAGGTAAAGAAGGTAAAATGAGAATCAATTTTAGCACGTATACCTCTCTTTCTAATTATTCAAGAAAACAGGAAGTTTTGAATGCAGATCAATTTGGTCAGGCTTTATGGCAGGCCAATATCAACGACGGATTAAATCCAAATAATAATAATTTGCGTTACCAATTTGACTGGTCTGTAAATAATAACAAACCACAGTTAAACAAAGTTTTGATTCCCGAATATTTAGATGCTGCTCAAACCCTAAAATCAGCAGATACAGACTGGTACGATGCGATTTCTCAAACAGGAATTGCAAATTCATACGATCTTTCAGTTTCGAATGCATCGGACAAAGGCAACTATGTTTTTTCTTTGGGATATTATGGAAATGAAGGTGTTGTAAAAACAACTGATTTCGAAAGAATCTCTGCCAGAATGAACAGTTCTTATAAATATTTTAATGGTAAACTGGTTATTGGAGAAAACTTTAGTTTCACTCGTACCAATGAAGTTACAGATCCTTTAGTTTTAGATCCTGCGCTTCGTGCCCTGCCAATTATTCCGGTTCACACTGTTGATGGGAAAGGCTGGGGAGGACCGGTTGGCGGAATGAATGACAGACAAAATCCGGTTCGACTTTTAGGATATAACAAAGACAATAAATATGATTATTTACGTCTTTTCGGGAATATGTATGCCGATTTAGAGATTATCAAAAACCTTCATATCAAGAGTAGTTTTGGTATCGATTACGGGTTTTATAAAAAACGTACTTTACAAAGGAGCTACCAATCGGGTTACTTACAAAACGATCAGACATCGGTTACAATAGACCAAACGGTAAGTGATAAATGGACCTGGACAAACACTGCTATTTACAGTTTAAATTTCGGAAAAAGTAATCTGAATTTAATGGCAGGAACCGAGATGTACAAAGATACTTATGATACTACGACTTTGCGTAAAAACGACTTTTTGATCGAAACGCCAGATTATATGTATCCGGATGCAGGAACAGGAGAATCGTTTACAAGCGGAACTTCAACAGTATATTCATTGATGTCTTATTTTGGAAAAGCAGATTATGAATTTGATAATCGTTATTTGCTTTCGGCTACAATTCGTCGCGATGGTTCGTCGCGTTTTGGTAAAAACAATCAATTCGGAACCTTTCCGGCAGTTTCAGCAGGATGGAGAATCAGTAATGAAAATTTCATTAAAAATAATGCACCCGTTTTTTCTGATTTAAAATTAAGAGCAGGATGGGGACAAACCGGAAATCAGGAAATCAGTAATACAGCCGTTTACAGTTTGTATTTGGCCAGTTATGCGGGAGGAAGCCCGACTTGGGCAACGTCTTACGGAACAGCTTATGACCTTGCAGGAAACGGAAACGGATTGCTTCCGTCAGGTTTTATTGCAACACAATCCGGAAATGATGATTTAAAATGGGAAACGACTACACAAACCAACATTGGTTTAGATTTCGGATTATTCAAGCAAAAATTAAGCGGTTCTGTTGATTATTACATCAAAAAAACAGAAGATATTTTGGTTTTACCGGCTTATTTAGGAGTAATTGGCGAAGGTGGAAATCGTTGGGTAAACGGTGCTTCGATGGAGAATAAAGGATGGGAAGTTTCTTTAGGATATCACGATGAAACATCATTTGGATTGAAATATGACATTTCCGGAAATATTTCGGCAAACAAAAACAAGATTACGCAATTGCCGGATGAAGTAAGAAATAATTATGGCGGAGATGGATTAGACGATAATATTTTGGGCCGTCCGATAAACTCAATGTACGGTTATGTTACAGACGGATTATTTAAAAGTCAGGACGAAGTAAGCAACTCGGCGCTGCAGGAAGGAAAAGGCCTTGGAAGAATTCGTTACAAAGATTTAAACGGCGACGGAAGTATTACAGATAAAGACCGTACGTGGATTGGTAATCCAAATCCGGGATTGACTTACGGAATTAATTTAGGTTTAGGATATAAAAATTGGGATTTCACCACTTTCTGGGAAGGAGCAAGTGATGTTGATGTCATTAACAATACCAAATACCAAACCGATTTTTGGAGCGTAGATGACGTAGGTTCAAACAAAGGAACACGTTTATTAAATGCCTGGTCTGTTGATAATCCAAATTCGACTATTCCGGCTTTAACTACAGTGGATAGAAATGCAGAATCAAGATTTTCAACTTATTATGTAGAAAACGGAAGCTATTTAAAACTTCGTGTTTTACAATTTGGATACAGCCTGCCAAAAGATTTATTGAAAAAAATGAATTTCGACAGCTTTAGATTCTACATCAGCGGACAAAATTTATTGATCCTTGATGCAAAAAGTTTTACTGGTGTAGATCCTGAAAATGCTGGATTTGGATATCCGCAGCCAACGACTTTCACGGCTGGTCTTAATTTTACTTTATAATAAAGATTAAATCAAAAAAAATGAAAAAGATACTATATATAACAGGGTTTTTAGTGCTGGGAATATTGGCTTCCTGTTCTGATTTTCTGGAAGAAGATCCTCGTGGAGTGTTGTCTGAAGAAGATATTGTAACACCACAATCTGTAGAAGGTTTTATGAATGCGGCGTACGCACAATTGGGTAATGATCATTATGATTCGCCTTATAGTTTGTGGCCATTTGGAAATGTACGTTCTGACGATGCTTACAAAGGCGGAAGCGGAACTAACGATATTCAGGATTTTCACTTTTTTGAAGTTTCGAATAATATCAGATCTGATTTTGGGGAATTAGATAACTTTTGGTACATCAGTTATGTGGGAGTTTCCAGAGCAAATAAAGCGTTGAAAGCATTAGAACAAATTTCAGAAGCGGATTATCCGTTAAAGAAAACACGTATGGCTGAAATGCGTTTTTTAAGAGGACATTTTTATTTTATGTTGAAAATTATGTTCAGAGACGTTCCTTACATAACAGAAGATATCGCGATTGAAGATTATAAAACAATCTCAAACAAAGCACTTTCAAACGAAGAACTTTGGAATAAAATAGCAGCAGATTTTCAGGCTGCCGCCGAAGCTTTACCGGAAACGCAGCCACAAGTTGGCCGTGCGACTCAAAAAGCAGCATACGCTTATCTGGCAAAAACACGTTTGTATCAGGCTTATACGCAGGATGAAACTTATAAAGTAACAGGAATTAATCAACAGCATTTGCAGGAAGTAATTGACGCCACCGATAAAGTAATCGGCAAAGCAAGTTTAGAACCTGATTTTGCCAATAACTTTTTACCGGGAACTTTTGAAAACGGAACTGAATCGATCTTCTCCATTCAATTCTCAGACAATGACGGAACTTTATACGGAAGATTAAATTTTTCAGATGTATTGTCAACACCTCAGGGTTTAGGATGTTGTGATTTTCATAAACCAAGTCAAAACTTAGTAAATGCTTTTAAAACAGGCGCAAATGGTTTACCGGAATTTGACACTTATAACAATCAGGATTTTGATTACAAAAATATCGCTGCCAATACGGTAGATCCAAGATTGTATCATACGGTTGCCATGCCGGGTTTGCCTTATAAATATGATCCTGAATTTTTATATGTTGAAGCTTGGGTTAGATCTCCGGGAACTTACGGATATTTTGCTTCCTTAAAAGAAAATGTGGCGCCAAGCTGCAGCTGTGTCGTGAACATTGATCCTTTCTACGGAAATTCTAAAAACAGAATACAGATTCGTTATGCCGATGTGATTTTGATGCGTGCCGAAGCCCTGATTGAATTAGGAAGACAAGCAGAAGCTTTACCCTTAATCAATCAAATTAGAGAACGAGCTGCCCAAAGTACAGGACGACTTCCGTATGTAAATAACTTTAAAGTTAATACGTATGAAGATGGTGTTAATTGCAACTGGACACCCGATTTTGCCCGTAAAGCGATGCGTTTCGAACGCCGTTTAGAATTGGCGATGGAAGGAAATCGTTTCTTTGATTTAGTTCGCTGGGGTGTTACAGATCAGGTAATGAATGATTTTTATGCTGGCGAAAAAACAAAACGTACCTATTATCAGGATGCCTTTTTTGATGCAAGTAAAGAAGAGTATTGTCCAATTCCGTTGAAACAAATTAATTTCAGCCAGGGAGTGTACAAACAAAATCCGGGTTATTAATTGCTGTTTTAGAATTAATGATAAATGGAGAATAGCTAAGGAGAAAGAAGTTCCGTTTGCATGATGTAAAAAATTATGCAAATGGGATAACATTAATAATAAACCCGTTGGGTGTAATTATTTTTTAACACATAGAAACATAGAATTATTGAACTCAAAAAGGCGTTTCACTTGCATTAACAAACATAGCAATGTGTGAGAAACAAGTTTATTTTGGATTTACTTTTTCAAAATCATAAAATCTCTGTTTCTATGTGTTTAATTAATTTTTTATGCATTACACCCAGCGGGTTAATAATAAATATTTTTAGAATGAACAACGGAAAAAACCTTAAGGCGGTTGCCTTTGGAGAGGTGCTTTGGGATGTTTTTGCCAATGAAAAAAAAATTGGCGGTGCACCATTAAATGTGGCTTTACGAATGAAAACATTTGGTTGCGAGGTAGCCATGATTAGTTGCGTAGGAAATGATGAAGATGGTGAAGCAATTATCAGTCAGGTAAAAAAACTTGGACTTGAAACGGAGACTATTATTAAATCAGAAGATTTTCCGACTGGTTTAGTAAACGTAACATTGAATGAACGCGGATCTGCAAGTTATGAAATCACGTATCCATCGGCATGGGACAAAATTGTTTTGAATGAATCTGGAAAAAAAATAGCGTTTGATGCTGATGTGCTAATTTACGGAAGTTTGATTTGCAGGGATGAAGTATCAGGGAAATCTTTGGAAGAATTGCTTCAGACACAAGCTTATAAGGTTTTTGATGTTAATTTGAGAAAGCCCCATTACTCTTATGAAATGTTAGAAAAATTAATGCACTTAGCTGATTTTATTAAATTTAATGATGAGGAATTACTGGAAATAGCAGGCGCAATGCATTCACCATATTCAGGTTTGGAAGACAATATGAACTTTATTGCCGAAAAAACCAAAGTGACAGCTATGTGCGTAACAAGAGGAAAGCATGGGGCTTTGTTAATGTGGGAAGGCAAGCTTTATGAAAATGGAGGTTATCCGGTGAAGGTTGCCGATACAGTTGGAGCGGGCGATTCGTTTTTGGCCGCTTTAATTACATCAGTGCTTAATGGAAAAGATCCGCAAACAGCTATTGATTTTGCCTGCGCCGTAGGAGCTTTGGTTGCAGAAGCGCCAGGAGCTAATCCCGAGATTTCTAATTCCAGAATTGAAAATTTAATGCTGCAAAATAAAAGTATAATTTAACCACGAGCGTTTAATTAATACTGATTATAATATTAAGTTTTGACAAAAAAAATGGCGCCATCTGCTTCAGGTGGCGCCATTTTTCATATCTATTAATGTTTTGTTTACTTACCTCTTTCAAATAGCAGCGAAGAAAATGCTTTGACCCCAATTCTAATACACTCTTCATCGACTTGAAAATTAGGAGCATGATTCATTGCTATGATTCCTTTTTGCACATTAGAACCTCCAAGCAGGAAATAAACTCCGGGAATTTTCTGTTGGAAATAGGCAAAATCATCATTGAAATAAGGAACCTGTCCGTAGTCGGTTACTACAAATCCTTTTCCGTAAATATTGTCAAGCGTAGTAATAGCAGTATGTGTTAAATTTGGATCGTTTAAAACAGTTGGATTTTCTTTTATGAACTTAATAGAAATCTTCTGGGCGCCATAATTATTGTCTTCAATCACCTTATCAATGGCAGGGATAATGTTTTTTAATCGGCTTGCATCAGTTTCATAAATTTCTGCATTTATATGGAATGCATCGTTTTTAGAATATGCCCTAAAATTTTCGTCAGCAATTAAATAATCAGTAAATATTGTTTTTGGATTCATCAAGCCCATTTCAGGATCTGAAATGTGCTGAATTTCCCATGGTTTGCTTTGGTTATTCGATCTAATCAAAGAATTGCGAATTTTTGACGTAAGCTCTTTTAACTCTTTGGCAGGTAGCACATTTTTAAATTGTATTCCTATTTCTTTTTGGTAGGCAAACACTTCATTAGGTTTTACCATTATTTGTCCTGCCGGTAATCCTACTACGTGAAGCGCGTAAATCTCATCAATTTTATATTGGGCAAATAATTTGTTTTCAATAATTTTTTTTGCTCCTATAAATGTTTCTTCTTCAGGCTGAAAAATAAAATAAATTGTGCCATGCAGCGACTTTTTATTTTTTGCCAAAACTTCTGCTATTCCTAACGAAATCGCCATGTGAACATCATGACCGCAACCGTGTTGAACACCTTTTGTATTAGATTTAAAATCAGATTGATCAGGAAAGTCATTTGGCAATGCGTCCATTTCTGCTCTCCAGGCGATTTTCTTCCCTTTTTTTCCACTTTCTAAAATGCCTACAACCCCATATCCGTAAATATCCGTTTCAACTTTAAGGCCCAAATTCAATAAATATTTTTTTATAGTCTCCTGGGTTCTTTTTTCTTTACCCGCCAGTTCCGGATTCTGATGAAACTCTCTTCTAATTTGGACAAGCTTGTCGAAAATTGCATCAGTTTCAATTTGGATGGATTTCTGAGTAACATCGTTACTCTTTTTTTCCTGTCCATAAATAATGTATTGTCTGCAAAATAGATTTACAATGAGTAATGCCAATAGAATTTTTTTATTCATTTTGTGTTTTGAGGTTAGCTGAATTTACTTTGAAATAGCTAATATAATCTAATTTTATATTGAATTGGTTTTAGATTGCCGATAGTAACCTTCTTTTAATACTATTGTTTAATGAAATTTTCGTTTGATTAAAACAGAGACATAACTATAATTAAAGATCAAAAAATTAAATCTTTAAAAATGATTATGCAGATTCAAAATCAATATTTTACCTTTTTTCTCAGTTTAAACCTTTTTAATTAAAAAAAAGAGGTTTAGAGAGATATGTCTATGCTTTTGATTGATAAATCCATCTTATAGAATAACATTATATATACTTTTATTTTCGGTTTAATGTTCCATTATTTGATCCTGAAATTTAATGGATACAATTATTAATTATTAGTAATATATTTTTTGTTAGGTTTTGTTTGACAGGGAGATTAGTAATTTTTAATCTCCCTTGTTTTTTGTTAGACCAAATACGTTAAGACAATTTAATTAAGATACGATGTATATGAAAAGAGAGAATTTAAAAAGTAAAAAGTATAATTCCTTAAAAATGGCTGTATCAGTTATGCTGTTATTTCTTTGTTCGTTTAAAGGATATTCTAAAAATGAAGAAAATACAAAAGACGCATTGGCAGTAATAGAAAGACTTATAGGTAATCGTGCCAGCGAGTTTGAATTAAGCATTGTTGAGAACAAAGAGAATAAATCAGATTGGTTTGAAGTTGAAACAACAAACAATGAGGTAAAAATAAAAGGCTCAAATAATACGGCAATCTGTTATGCAGCTTATAATTTTCTTAGGGATATAGGCGCCGTCTTGGTGAGTTGGGAAGGAAATAGAGTTGCTTTACCGAAGACATGGCCGGAATATTCAAAAAAGGGAACTACACCATTTCAATACAGAGAATATTTAAATGCCTGTACTTTTGGGTACACTACTCCATGGTGGGACTGGAAACGCTGGGAGCAGGAAATCGACTGGATGGCGATGCACGGGATCAATCTTCCTACTGCAATGGAAGGTCAGGAAGCGGTGTGGCAGGAATTATGGAAAGAATATGGTTTGACCAATACTCAATTAGAAGCACATTTTGCCGGACCAGCCTTTTTACCTTGGCAGCGTATGGGAAATATCAACAGTCTCGAAGGGCCGTTGCCGCAAGAATGGTTCAGTAAAAAAGAAGAACTGCAAAAGAAAATCCTGGAGAGAATGAGAGCTTTAGATATGCATCCCGTAGTGCCTGCTTTTAGCGGTTATGTACCTAAGGCTTTTGCAGAAAAACATCCGGAAGCCAAAATAACGGAATTAAAATCATGGTCGGGAGGTGGTTTTGCGAGTACTTTTCTATTAGATTCCAAAGATCCTCTGTTTAAAAAAATAGGAATACGTTTTATTGAAATTTACACCAAAATGTATGGGAAGTCTAATTTCTATCTGGCAGATTCTTTTAATGAGATTGAACCTCCGGTTTCTGAAGAAAATAAATATGAAGAACTTTCAAATTATGGAAGTGCGATTTATGAAACTATTAATGAAGCCGCGCCGGGTGCAGTCTGGGTGATGCAGGGATGGCTTTTTGGAGATAATAAACAATTCTGGACAAAAGAAGCTACGAGTGCATTTCTTAGTAAAGTACCAAATGACAGATTGATGATTCAGGATTATGCCAACGACAGATATAAAGTATGGGAAAATCAGGAAGCTTTTTATGGTAAACAATGGACTTACGGTTATGTACATAATTATGGCGGATCGAATCCTGTATATGGCGACCTGAATTTCTACAAAAATGAATTGACAAGTTTGCTGAAAAATTCGAACAAAGGAAATGTTGTGGGTTATGGAGCAATGCCGGAAGGGTTAAATAATAATTCAATTGTATATGAATATATTTATGATCTTCCGTGGAGTCAGGGCGAACAGCCTATAAACGATTGGCTAACTAAATATTTAAATGCGAGATATGGACAAACATCAAAACCTGTTTTTCAGGCATGGGAATTATTACTGGAATCAGTTTACAATATCAAATATTGGGAAACCCGCTGGTGGAATGATAGGGCTGGAGCGTATTTGTTATTTAAACGTCCGACTGCAACAATTACAGAATTTAAAGGAAATCCCGGAGACAAGAAAAAACTAAAAGAAGCTTTGAATATTTTAACCAAAGAAGCCAAAAAGTCTGATAAAAAGAATTTTATTAATTACGATTTAATCGATGCTTCAAGACATTACTATTCACTTTGTATTGATGAGGATTTGATTGAATGTGTAAAAGCTTATCAGCAAAAAGATATTTCAAAAGGAGATCAATTATTTAAAAAGATAGAAAAGCAAGCTTTGGATATCGATAAAATGATGTCACGACAACCATTAAACAGTCTGGATCAATGGGTAAAATCAGCTTCTGATTATGGAGATTCTCCTGAAGTATCTAAATTGTATGTAAAAAATGCCAAAACATTAATAACGCTTTGGGGCGGAGAAGGTCATTTAAATGATTATGCCTCCAGATCCTGGAACGGAATGTATAAAGGATTTTACTGGCCAAGATGGGAAAAGTTTTTAGAAGCTCTAAAAAAATCAGCAGTGGATAACACTCCTTTTGATGAAACAAAAGAAAGAGAATTAATTAAAAATTGGGAAATCAAATGGACTGAAAATAAATAAAAAATATACCAAGACTATAATTAATACGTATATAACCAAAATATAACTTAAACTTTTAACTATCACCTTAAACTATACTTAAAATATGAAATGAAATCTTTACGCAATCGATTAATTATAAGTTTTTAACTATTTAAATTTAGAAAAATAATTTCGAAAACCCTTGCTATCACTAGCTTTATAGAAATTATCCATGTTTATGAATAACTTGTCCATTTGTTAACATTTCTTTACCATTAATTTCGTCAATACTATTTTAACCAATTAACCAATATCAAAATGGAAAAACTTAAACTTTTATTATTAGCCTTTTGTTTTTGCTTCTCAATTAATACCTGGGCACAAAAAACAGAAGTGTCCGGTGTTGTTTTAGATGACAAAGGCATTCCACTGCCAGCCGCCAATGTACTAGAAAAAGGTACAACGAATTCAGTAACAACAGATTTTGATGGAAAATTTAAATTTTCGGCTTCAAACAAAAATGCGACACTTATAGTTTCTTATATGGGGTTTGAAGATTTGACTTTAAAACTAGACGAAACAAAAACAAATTATTCGATTAAATTACAGCCTACTACAAATAGTTTAGAACAAGTTGTAGTAGTGGGTTACGGAAAAGGGTCTCGTAAAAACCTTACGACTGCTGTAACTTCTGTAAAAGCCGAAGATTTAAACAGAGGAGCAATTAGTGATGTTGGACAGCTTTTACAAGGTAAAGTTTCCGGTTTGAACATTTCATCAAGCGGAGATCCTACAAAAACAGCTTCTGTAGTTTTACGTGGAGCTTCTACATTAAATAGTTCACAAGGACCATTTTATGTAATAGATGGTATTCCGGGAGTTGATATCTCTGTAATTTCTCCAGATGATATTGCAACTATCGATGTTTTAAAAGATGCTGCTGCAACTGCTATTTACGGTAACCGTGCTGCAAATGGTGTTATCATGGTAACAACAAAAAAAGGAAGTAAGGGCAAAACGCAGATTGCATACAATGGTTATGTTGGATGGGAAGAAGTTTCAAATAATCTTGACATGATGAATGCAGATCAATTGAGAGCTTTTACAACTAAAAACAATTTGAATTTTACTCCTGAAAATGATAAAGGTGCCAATACAAACTGGCAGAAAGAAATTTTAAGATCAGGACGTGCAGCATCAAGCAGCCATAACTTATCAATGAGTGGTGGCGGAGATCACGGAAGCTATACAGCAAGTATCACTTCTATTAATAAAGAAGGGGTAATGTTAAAAAGTGACTTTTCTCGTATTATTGCCCGTTTATCTGTTGAGCAATTTGCTTTTGATGATAAGGTTAAATTTGGTTTAAACGTTACCAATTCCAGTACAAAATATCAAAATGTACCACAAAGAAATACTGTTCTTTTGCAGGCAGCAAGTTATCTTCCTGTTTCTCCGGTAAGAAATGCTGATGGAAGTTTTTTTGAAAATTTTACCAGTCCTGGATATTTTAACCCGGTAGCTTTAATTGAACATGGTACCGACGAAACTAAAACGGATAACCTTGTAGGTAACCTTACTGCAGAAGTAAAACTTCCGTTTGGATTTACTTATAATTTGAATTTAGCACACCAAAGATTAACTGCGTCTCATGGAGAATTTTATGACAGCTATTATTCACAATACAACAGTGCCAACTTTTACAACAACCCAGATCCACCTTTGACAAAAACATTGGTTAATTTTGGTGTAAATGGTTCTGCATTGAGAAATTCTTACGAAACAAGAAACAATATTATTGAAAGTTTCCTTACCTGGGATAAAACATTTGGAGAGCATAAAATAAAAGCTGTTGCAGGTTACTCCTGGCAGGAAAATACATTAGGAGATGGTTTTCAGGCTACAACAACGAACTTTCCTGTAGACAATGTTGGGTATAACAACCTTGCTTTAAGTAATTACACTTCGGTAAATGGTTATGTAGTAAATTTTGGTGACAGTAAAGCTTATCAAAAAACACGTTTGATAGCTTATTTTGGACGTGTGAATTACAATTACAAAGACAAATATTTATTACAAGGATCAATTAGAAGAGATGGTGGATCTATGTTTGGAGGAAATAACCAATGGGGATATTTCCCTTCTGTAGGTGGTGCGTGGAGAGTAGATAAGGAAGGTTTTATGAAGAATCAAGACTTCTTTACTGATTTGAAATTCCGCGGAAGCTGGGGAGTAACAGGAAACTCATCTGGATTTAATGCTTACACAGCACAGTTTATTTCCGGAAGTTTAGGAACTTTCTATTATAACGGACAACAAATTGGAGCTTATGGTCCTAACCAGGCAGCTAACCCTGATTTAAAATGGGAAAAAACAGCTACCACAAATATTGGAGTTGATTTCTCCATCTTAAAAGGAAAAGTAACAGGTTCTGTTGATGTGTACGACAAAAAAACAACAGATATGATTTTCAATTATAATGTAAATCCGGTACTTGTACCAGTAGGATCAATTGTAGCAAACGGAGGAACAATGTCTAATAAAGGTATTGAGGTTAGTTTAAGTACAACTCCGGTTAAAACGGCAAATTTCAGCTGGACAACTAATCTGAATTTGGCCCACAATAAAAATGAAATCGTAAAATTAACCAGTCCATTCTTTGTTGGTGGAGATTCTATTCGTCGTGTTCAGCCAGACGGTGGCGGACAAACAGGAAGTACATTACAGATTTTTAAAGAAGGAAAACCTTTAGGACAATTCTTTACATTGAAATATGCAGGAAAAAATGCTGATGGAGTTTCACAGTATTACGATAAAAATGGTGCTCTGACTACAACGCCTTTTAACGGAGTAGATTATCATTATGCAGGAAGCGCACAGCCAAAACTATTAGTAGGATGGGCAAATAATTTTCAATACAAAAAATTCGATTTAAGTATTTTCTTCAGAGGAGTTTTTGGTAATAAAATTTTCAATGCCACTCGTGCCGATTTATTCAGACCTAGTACTGCAATGACCAATAATATTTTAGTTGATGCAGGAAACGAGGCACCAAACGACTTAAACTCTTATAAATATTCAGATCGTTTTATAGAAGACGGCAGCTATGTAAGATTAGACAACATGACTTTAGGATATAATTTTGGTAAAGTGGGAAGGTACATAAACAGTGTACGTATTTATCAAACCGTAAACAACGTATTTGTTATTACCAAGTACAAAGGAATTGATCCGGAAGTTGAACAAGGAGGAACAGCTCCTGGTGTAGATTCAAATAACTTCTATCCAAAAACCAGAACTTATATGTTTGGTGTAAATGTGATCTTCTAAAATTAAATGCTAAAAATTATGAAAAAGATATTAAAATATTTAGGGCTCCCAGTACTTATGGCTGGTTTAATATGGTCTTGTGACGATCTTGAAGTGCCTATTACAACACAATTGACACCGGAAGTATTTCCTCAAAACTCAGCACAATACATTCAGACAACAGGACCTGTTTATGCAGCATTTCGAGGTGAGTTTTCATTTGCCTGGTGGTGGTCACAGTCTTTATCTACAGACGAAGCTATTTTGCCTGCAAGAGGAGGTAACTGGTTTGATAACCGAAACTATATCGCGATGCATTATCATGACTGGAATGCAGATAATGGAATCATAGGAAGTCTTTGGGACTGGTCATCTAAAGTGATCGGGACAAGCAATCAGGCAATTTCAATTTTAAATCAGACAATGCCGGAAGGTGCAGATAAAAAAACGTTGATTTCTGAGTTAAAAACAATGCGTGCTATTTCTTATTACATGTTAATGGACAGTTATGGAGATGTACCGTTGGATACTTTATACGGAGATTTTTCGTCTCATGCCAAAACGCCGAGAAAAGACGTTTTTAATTTTATTGAAAAAGAATTAAAAAATGCCGTTCCTAATTTAAATCCTGCAGCGGGAGTTGCTACTTACGGACGACCAAATAAACAAACGGCTAATGCAATGCTGGCTAAATTATATTTGAACGCTGAGGTATATACAGGCGCATCACGTGTTAATGAATGTATTGCAGCTTGCGATGAGGTAATCAATTCAGGCTTATATGTTATTGAGCCAAGAGCAACTTACCTTCAGATGTTTTATCCAACTAACGGGCCATTGATGAAAGAATTCATTTTTGCAGTTCCTTACGATCCGGCAGCTGTTACAGTGGGTTACAACGGACAAATGTACCATTCACGTTATGATGTACCGCGTTCTGAAAGAGCTAAGTTTGGTCTTTCATTTACACCAAGTGCACCAAGAAGTACCCTTCCTGAATTTTATGCTTATTTTGATGATGTAAATGATATTCGAAATAAACAATGGCTTACAGGGCTTCAGTTTATGAATGACGGTATTACACCTGTAACAGTTACAACAACCAAAAAAGGATATGACCAATTTTATACAGGATCTGATGGAGGAGCGGCATATACTTATCAGGTAAATTTAACACCAGATATTATACCGCGTCAAAGTGAACCTTTATTTGATCTTGGAAACGACGAAATTGCATGGAATATGGGTTACAGAAATATTAAGTTCTACCCGGATGCTACTTCAACAAATCGTAATCAAAAAAATGATGTTCCTTTCTTACGTTATTCAGATGTTCTTTTAATGAAAGCAGAAGCAATCCTTCGTGGAGGAAGCGTAACAATAGGACAAAGTGCAGATGCATTGGTTAATATGGTTCGTTCTAATCGTACAACATCTCCGGCATTAAGCGGTGTAACATTAGAAGATCTTTACAAAGAAAGAAGCCGTGAATTTACCTGGGAAGCATGGCATAGAAATGATATGATCCGTTTCGGAAAATATGAAGGGCAATGGGGTTACAAAACCAATGCAGACACCTATCGCCGTGTTTTCCCAATTCCAACCAATGCGATGGTTTTAAATCCGGCTCTGATACAGAATGATGGATATTAAAAATAAGAATTAGTTAAGTACGCATTTGTTACCAATTTTAATTTTGAAAAGGAGAGGAGCGTAAATTCTTCTCCTTTTTTTACAAACTGTTTGTTTAGTTGCTCGTGAGAATCAGTTTAGTTTTGTTTTTGAATGAAAGCAAGGCTTAATCGAATGCCGTTTGAGAAAGCAGTGAAAGATTAAGCTTTGTATCATTCATTTAGCCTATGTTTTGAGAATACACTATAATCCGATAAAATCCTGTATAAATAATATTGTCCCAACAATACAACAGAATCAATGAAACTAAATAAAATCTATAAAATAGGACGCATTGGAATAGGTTTAACTCTTGTTTTTTTAGTGTCGTGCAATGCTCAGAAAACTATTTCTCTAAAAAAGAAACAGTTATCAGACATGGTTTATCCGTTGTTGGACACCGAAAATTCCAGGTGGTTTTACTTTTCATCAGCAAGTCGTCCGTTTGGTATGGTAAACTTAAATCCCGATACAGAAATTAAAGGCGATTGGGGCGGCGGTTATAAATATACTACAGATACAATTAAAGGTTTCAGCCATGTTCACGAATGGCAAATGTCTGGACTATCAGTAATGCCAGTAACAATTGCATCAGAAAACAAAGCAAGTATTTTTAAAGACTTTTATTCAAAATTCAGTCATAAAAACGAAATCATAACACCAGGATATCATTCCATAAAATTAGATCGATATCAGATAACGGCAGAATTAACCAGCACGCAAAGAGTTGGTTTTCATAAATATACTTTTCCGGCAAAGGCACAAAAAGCAGTTCTTTTTAATTTGAACACTATTTTAGGACCTTGTGAAAATACAAATGGCAAATTAGAAAAAAACAATGATTATGAACTTTCGGGTTCATTAGTTTTGAGTACCAATTTCAGACGCCCAAAACCATTAACCGTATTTTTTAAAATTAAAACAAACGAGCCGATTACTTCCATAGAAAAAGATAGGCAGACAGGTAATTATTTAGTCAATTTTAATAAAACGAAAGAACAAATATTGATGAAAGTGGGGATTTCTTATACTTCAATTGAAAATGCCAATATCAATATCGAAACCGAATTACCACATTGGGATTTTAATAAAACAGTTGACGATTCCAGAAAACAATGGAGCAATTTATTGGGAAGAATTAAAATAGAAGGAGGAACCCAAACCGACCAAAGAAGATTTTACACAGATCTGTGGCATGCGCTTCAAGGCAGAAAAATGATCAGCGATGCAAATGGAGCCTATCCTGATAATACAGGAGAAAAATTCAGACTCGGACAATTGCCTTTAAATGCTGATGGAAAACCAAAATTCAACCATTACAATTCAGATGCTTTTTGGGGTGCCCAATGGACAATTAATAATCTTTGGGGATTGGTATATCCTGAAATTATGGAAGAATTTGTGTATTCGTTAATGCAGTATTACAAAGACGGCGGTATGATTCCACGCGGGCCTTCGGGAGGAAATGATACTTATGTCATGACCGGAGCTTCGGCGACACCTTTTATCGTAAGTGCCATTCAAAAAGGAATTGTAAGAGAAGATTTAGAAGAGATTTATATCGCACTCAAAAAAAATCATATGCCGGGAGGTATTATGGAAAAAGCAGGATACGAACACAATACCAATATTGGCGGTGGATTAAAATATTATTTAGAAAAAGGATATGTGCCTTATCCGCTTCCCGAAGGCAATTTTGGAAGCCATGAAGACGGTACAAGCCAAACTTTAGAATATGCTTATCAGGATTGGACTTTGGCGCAATTGGCTAAAAAACTAAATCATAACGAAGATTACAATTATTTCACCAAAAGAGCCAAAAACTATCAAAATGTTTTTGATACGCAAATTGGCTGGATGCGTCCGAAAAATGTGGAAGGAAAATGGCGTGAAAATTATGATCCGTATCAATATGAAAATGGATTTATAGAATCAAACGGTGCACAATCAACCTGGTTTGTTCCGCATGATATTGAAGGTCTGGCCAGTTTAATGGGAGGAAAGGAAAAAGCTGTCGCAAAATTGAACACTCAATTTGAAACGGCCCAAAAACAAAAGTTTACTTCCGGCACATCGCACGATGCAGAATTACATCCGGAATTTAGCAGAATTCCTGTAAATTTTGGAAATCAGCCTTCCATACAAACATCTAATATTTTTACAGTATTAGGAAGACCGGATTTAGCACAATATTGGACAAGAAATGTAGTAAAAGAAACTTTCAGCGGATTATCTCCGGCAACTGGGTATAACGGCGACGAAGACCAGGGATTAATGGGAAGTTTGAATGTATTGCTTAAATTAGGTTTATTTCAAATAAACGGAGGAACAGACAAAGAGGCCGTTTATCAAATTGGAAGCCCAATATTCAATAAGATAACAATAAGTTTAAATTCGAAATATTATTCTGGTAAAATATTTGTGATAAAAGCGGAAAATAACAACGCTGAAAATGTGTATGTAAAAGACATCAAATACAATAATAAAACGGTAAAAGATTTTACGCTTTCACATAAAGAAATTACCAATGGAGGTGAATTAATTTTAGAAATGTCAGACCGACTAAACTAGAAAAAAATTAAACACATAGAAACATAGATTTTTATGATTTTGAAAAAAGTATCCAGAAAGAAAGTAGTTTCTCATACATAGCTCTATGTTTGTTAATACAAGTGAAACGTCTTTTTTGAGTTCTATAACTCTATGTTTCTATGTGTTAAAAAATTGACATGCCAAACAAAACCAAAGAAATAATACAATGAAATTAACGAACAGGTTTATCATTTTTTTAGGAATATCATTTCTTACTGCAATAACAATTAATGCCCAGCAAACCGTACATCAGTTTGTAGACCCAATGATCGGGTCAGAAGGAGTGGGTAGGGTTTTTATAGGTCCGTCATGTCCATATGGAATGGTAAAACCAAGTCCGGATTGTACTTCGAGTCCAAACAGCGGCTGGCTGCCAATGCCAAAAGAAGTAACAGGTTTTAGTCAGGTACACGTAAGCGGAACAGGCGGTGGGCCGAAATACGGAAACATTCAGATTATGCCATTTTCCGGTGCTCTGGATAAAATGGATCAGACTTCTTTCAGAGCTGAGGAAAATGTAAAACTGGGCTACTACGAAACTGTTTTCAAAGAAAATAAAATCAAAACCGAAATAACTACAGGCGAAAAAGTATCTTTTTACCGTATCACTTACCCAAAAAATACATCAAAAGAATTAAAAATAGATCCGGGATTTTTTCTTGGAGAAGATAAGATTCCCGACGCCAGAGAAGCGCAGCAGTTTGTAGGTTCGCAGATTGAAATTGTCTCCGATACCGAAGTTCGAGGCTACAGCAGAATAAGAGGCGGCTGGAATAATGGCCGCGCTTACACGGTTTATTTTTGGGCTGTTTTTGATCAGCCGATTGCAAAATATGTAACCTTTAAAGACGGAAAATTTTATAGCAATCAAAAAGCACAGTTTGATTCCGGAAAAAAAACTGCAGCTTTACTTTCTTTCGGAAACGGTGGAAAAGAAGAACTGAATGCCAAAATCGGAATTTCTTTTTTAAGTGAATTAAAAGCCAAAAATAATATTGAGGTTGAAATTCCGCATTGGAATTTTAATACCGTTTTATCCACCTTAGAAAATAAATGGGAAAACTTATTAAGCCGAATTACATTATCTGAAGATACATCAGAGGATTATAAAAAAATGTTCTACACAGGTTTATATCATACCATGATCATGCCGGTTGACCGCACAGGAGAAAATCCGTTATGGACAAATGACGAACCTTATTATGATGATTTTTACACCATTTGGGATACTTTTAGAACATCAAGCCCTTTAATTACGCTGATCGATTCCAAACGTAAAGTAGAAATTATCAATGCCATGCTCAATATTTACAAACGCGAAGGCTTTTTACCCGAAGGAAGAAGCGGCAACGATAACGGAAGAACTCAGGGAGGTTCAAATGCTGAGGTTGTTCTGGCCGATGCTTTTGTAAAAAACTTAAAAGGGATCGATTATGAACTGGCGCTGCAGGCAATGCTCAAAGACGCAACCGTTCCGCCGGGAGGAAATGAAGAAAAAGAAGGAAGAGGCGGATTAATAGATTATCTAAAATTAGGATACGTTCCCTTTGGCACAGACCGCGCAGGAAATAGAACAATCGATTATGCCTATAACGATTATAATATTGCAGTTGTAGCCAAAGGATTGGGCAAAACCAATTTGTACAATCAATACATCAAACAAGCCGACAGCTGGCAGAATTTATGGCGTGCTGATTACGAAAATAACGGAGCAAAAGGTTTTATTATGCCAAAAGACAAAGACGGAAACTGGCTGGACGATGTTGTTTTTGGCGAATCAAAAATCCAAAAACCTACTTATAAATATACTCCGGTAATTATCGAATCGCCTTGGTATGTATGTCATTGGTGCGTGTTTTTTTACGAAGGAAATTCATGGGAATACTCCTTTAGCATTCCGCATGATGTTCCGGAATTGGTTCGAAAATCAGGAGGTGAAAAAGCTTTTGAAGACAGATTGAATACTTTTTTTAATTCAGAATTGTATAATGTGGCCAATGAACCTTCGTTTTTAACGCCATGCCTGTATCACTGGATTGGGAAACCGTATTTGAGCAGTGACAGAATCAGAACGATTATCAAAAATAATTTCAATACATCAAGAGAAGGATTGCCGGGAAATGATGATTCCGGTGCAATGTCTTCGTGGCTGGCTTTTCACATGATGGGCTTATATCCAAATGCAGGACAACCTTATTATCTGATTAATACGCCTTTGGTAAAAGAAACGACCATGCAATTAGAAAATGGTAAAAAGTTTAAAATATCTGCTAAAAAAATGAGTGATAAAAATAAGTATATAAAAACCGCTTCATTAAACGGAAAACCTTATAACAAAGCATGGATTTTACATGATGATATTAATAACGGAGGAGAATTGATTCTCGAAATGGATTCTAAACCTTCTGAATGGGGAACCAAGATTTTACCGCCGGCTAAATAAAACGATCAGCAAAATGAAAAATATAATAGCATCATTTCTGTTTTTGGCATTTTATCAAACAGGAATATCTCAAAACTACATTCCGACAATAAAAAATAATACAGAACTAAATTATGTCTGTAAACTGCACGGACAAACCAGAACTTTATCACTTATAGCTCAAACAGCTGGCGATGCGCTGACTTTTAAACTGGAAACAAGAGGTGTAAAAAGCAATATCGTGATGCTTCCTGAGGCAGTAAAAAACGGAAACGCCTTAAGTTTCAATCAGGGAGAATATGCTCCGGTTTTAAACTTAAAACCAACAGAAACCTTTTTCATGATTTCAAGATCGGCGTATCAGGATTTAGTGAAAAATAATTCTTTTGTGTACAACAATACGACTTATGTTCTGGACAAAAATGAAGATAAAAACGGTGTTTCGATTGACGGAAAATTAATCGATGCGCTTCATGTAATTGCACAAATTGATGAAACTGAAATGTGGATTGTAAAAAATCCTGATTTTCCTTTGATCTGTAAAATTGCTAAAAATCCTTTAGGGATAAATTTTACTTTGGTAAAGATTGAAGATAAATAATATAATCAGTTAGGAGTAAGTAAAGAAACAATTCAACACATAGAAACATAGTTTTGTTGTGTAGAAAAGACGACAAAAAGAAACTTAGTTTCTCGCACATAGCTATGTTTGTTAATGCAAGTGAAACGCCTCTTAAAAAGCATCAAAAATCTATGTTTCTATGTGTTAAAAATAATTATGCGTAATCATTAAGCGTACTGTTTGTCATTCGACGGAGGAGACTCGAGCGATAGCGAACAAACGAAGTAAATCTTCGCAAGAAGCTTTACAAAGATTGGTTTCCCGTTGTAGAGTTACTTGCTGTTTCTTTTTTTATCACAAAACCAATATTTATTGAGAAATCGTTTGCGTAATAGTGAAAGTATTGAAATGTTAGTTTAAATTTACGAGAATTAAATTTTAAACTATAAATAATTAAAATTATGAGATTACCAATCATAACCGCTTTACTTTTTTGCTGCATTTGTTTTGGACAAAATAATACAGATACAAGTTTGTATATGAAGTCTGATAAAATTACTTACCTGACAGATATTGGCTCAGAAACGGGAGATTTATATAAAACAATTGGACATCACGGCCCTGCTGTTGAAAATGAATGGATGGCTTTGAGAATTTACTTCAGCGATAAAGTAGCGATTGATGTTTATTCTAAAGCAAAACCAGGTTTAGAATTGAAAAAAGCAAATTGGTACCCAACGCCGGAACAGCAAAAAGAAGGATGGGGAGCTGATTATTATAAAGTAGCATCGACTGTAGGCTTGGGAGGTGTAAAACTTTGGGATGGAGAAAAAGTTGTGCCTTTAAATCCGGTAACAAATCGTTTGGCGCGTGTGGGAAAAACAGATACAACTTCATGGATGGAAATGATTTCGAGAGGAGTGCCTTACAAAGGAAAAAAAGTAGATATTTTAGTTCGTGTAACGGTGTTTTCCGGTAAAAGAGAAGCAAAAGTAGAAGCTGTTTCTTTAAGCGGAGAAAAAGTACAATTTGCCACAGGAATTAATTATTTCAAAGATTTCGGGACTAAAAAAGGAACCAATTATATTGCAGTCTGGGGAAAACATCCGGAAGATGTTGCAGCAGAAATCGTAGAGATTGGAGCAGCAATTATGTACAATCCAAAAGATTATGAGAAAACTACAGATGACGGAACACAGTATTTGTTAATCTCTAAACCAGCAAAAACATTAGAAACAAAAATCATTTCTTCGAGCGCGAGAGAAAGTGAATTAAATACTTTAGATAAATTAGAAGCTTACATTAAAAAATAATGCGCATTTAAAAAAATTACATGTTTAGAATATCGGCTATAATAGTACTATTACTTTCTTTATATTCCTGCAAATCACAGCAGACCGCTAAAAAAGAAGTTCAAATTGCTTTTATAGCCGATGTTCATTTACAAGATATTTTTGCCCAATTTGAAGACAATAATTATCGGGGAATCAAAAATCCGGTTACGGGCGAATATGCCAATATCAGGACGATGAACGCTCAATTGCATTCTACCAGAATTTTCAATGAAAATTATTTTGCCTTTTTAGAAGCGTTGAATGATATTGTCAAAAGAGGCATCAAACAAGTTGTACTTCCGGGAGATTTCAGCGACGACGGACAGCCTGTTCACGTACGCGGATTGAGAAAAATACTCAACGAATATTCTCAAAAATACGGAATATGCTTTTTTATTACCACTGGAAATCATGATGTTGTAAGGCCATTTTCGCAAGATGCGACTAAAACTGATTTTTTAGGCAAAGACGGAAAAGAGCAGATTATCAGCAGTTCGAAAAATTTCGATAAAAGTAAAAGCGAACTGGAGCCCATTATCACTGCAGATATAAAAAATTGGGGATATAAGGAAACGATTCAGGAAATGAGCGATTTTGGTTTTTTCCCAAAAAAGACCGATTTGTATTGGGAAACGCCTTTTTCAAGCTATACTTATGACCAATATAATTTTGAGGAAGCTTTAAAAGAATCTGTTTTAGAAAAAAGAACGTATGTAATTAAAAACACCAATCTATATCTTCCGGACGCCAGTTATGTGGTTGAACCAATTAAAGGAATCTGGCTTTTGGCCATAGATGCCAATGCTTATGTTCCCAACGAGAAATTATCCGGTAAACAAGATGATCCGCATGATTTTTCGGGAGCGAATACAGGTTACAATAATGTTCTGATTTATAAAAGCCATTTGTTAAACTGGGTAAAGAAAATTTCCGCGGAAGCGAAACAAAAAGGAAAAATACTGATCGCTTTTAGTCATTATCCAATGGTGGAATTTAACGATAATGCATCGCCGGAATTAAAGCAGCTATTTGGTGCCGATAAAATGCAGCTGCAGCGAGTTCCTAACGAAGAAGTAGCGCAGCAATTTGCAGATGCGGGGATTCAGATTCATTTTGGAGGCCACATGCACATCAACGATACGGGCATAAGAACATCGGCAAAAGGAAATACTTTGTTTAATATTCAAACGCCTTCGCTTGCAGCGTATATGCCGGCTTACAAGATATTGACGATTCATTCAGCTTCTCAATTTGAGGTTGAAACAATTGTAATTGGTAAAGTGCCTAATTTTAATAGTTTATTTCCTTTTTATGAAGAAGAATATGCGCATTTTCAGCATAGTAAAAGTGAGCATATTTGGAACAAAGAAATTTTAAAAGCCAAGGATTATGCAGCATTTACAAGCTGGCATTTAAAGGAATTAGTTCGTTTAAGATTTTTACCCGAAGATTTTCCAGCCGAATTTCTAAAATCAATACTAAGTCTTTCAGGAAAAGATTTATTAGAAATAAATAAAAAGGCACCAGAAATTGATAAAGATTTGAAATCAAATTCCCTGACTGTTTCTGATTTTGAATCGTGGACTGGTTTTGATATGATTTTCGATTTTTACCGTTTAAAAAGCGCTGATGAATTGGCTTATTCAGAAATTGGAAAAAAGAGATTAAAACAATATGAATTGGTTTGCAGTCAATTAAAAAAATCAAACGATCCAAAACTGATTTTATGGGCAGAAATATTCCTGAAAACCATGAATGGCGAACCTTCTGATCATTTTAAAATTGATTTGAAAAACAATAAAATTGATAATTTATCTGTTAAATAATTTTGATATTTATTAAATCAAAAAGATTAAATTGCATTTATAATTTATTCAGATGAGACAAAAATATTTTGCACTATTTTTATTTTTTGCCCTTTTTTATCATTCTTATTCACAGAATATAAAATTTGCGCATTATAATGACAATAACGGATTGTCTCATAATTCGGTACGCCATATTGTGCAGGATAAAAAAGGTTTCATGTGGTTTGGAACATTCTCAGGATTAAATCGTTTTGACGGTTATCAGTTTAAAAACTATATGAGTTCTACTCCGGGGAAAAATAAATTGTACAATGATGACATCACAGCTTTGGAACTTGATGAAGAATCAAATCAATTATGGATTGGTACCAGAAAAGGATTGACACTTTTCCAAATGGATACGCATGTTTTTACCACCTTTTTTCATAAAAAAGAGGATCCAAACAGTCTGCCCGATGATGAAGTAAGATCGGTTTATGTGGATAAATTTAAAAGGGTTTGGGTGGGTACCAAAACAAAAGGTATGTATCTGTTTTTCCTGAAAGAAAACCGATTCGAAAGAATTAAGCTGAAAGGTTTTGATTATGTAAAAGAAATTTTTGAAGACAAAAGAGGAAATATCTGGGTTGGAAGTTACGAAAAATCAGGTGTCGCAAAAATAACAATGGATGCCAAAGGAGCAATCGTGCGAATAAATAATTTCACACTTTCTGTTCCGTATTCCAACATAAAAAATCCGTACATTAACTTTATTTACGAAGATGCCAAGTCGGATATTTTTGTGGGAACCCGTGAAGGTTTATATAAACTGGATAAATCCACCGATCAGTTTGTCAATTTATATATAGAAAGCAAACAGATTAGAGGCGCTTTAGGCCCTTATTTTTTATCAGTTGCCCGCGCTCCCGATGGAAAATACTGGGTTGGAACTTTAGGCGGATTGCTGGTTTGTAATCAATTAGAAGATATTCAAAAGGGAAATTATAAATGGTATTATTCTATTTTATCAGATGATACTTCGCTTGTAGATAATTTAATTTCAGCACTTTATTTTGATGCTTCCGGGGTTTTATGGATCGGTACAGAAGACGGTTTGGACAAGTATGATCCTTACGAAAATCAATTCACTTTAAACAAAGACATTTCACGTTCTATTGGCAATCAGGCACCGCGTATAAGAGGTTTTGCGAAAACCTATGACCAAAAAGTGATTGTGGCAACTTACCATAACGGACTTTTTATTTCGAATACAAAAGGCTCAACTCCTTTACATAACACAGGAAAAGATATTGCCAGCATTTATTCTGATGACGGAAAAATCTTTTATTGCGGTCTTTGGGACGGCAACATATTAGTTTACAATTACGCTACAAATTCTTCCAGAGAAATAAAGGCAGGATTTGAAAAATCCCCCGTTTTTGCTTTTACAAAGATTACAGACGATTCGATGATCGTGGGTTCTTTTGGAGAAGGCGCCGTAATTTTGAACACCAAAACGCTGCAAGTAGAAACATCCAGTAAGCTTTTACCAGACTTTCAGATTAATGCAATTGAAAGAGATGCTAAAAATAATGTTTGGTTTGCCACAGAAACAGGAGTCGTAAAATACAATATCACTTCTGGAAAAATAGAAACCTACTCGTCGCTTTTTATCAAAGAAAAAGGTGTTCCTCATGATGAAAATGTGAGTGACGTTTTGGTCGATGCTAAAGGTAAAATATGGGCTTCAACACGTTTTGGGCTGTGTTTGTACGATCCGAAAAAAAACGAATTTGAACCGGTAAAAAATCTTAAGGAACTTTCGGGCAAATGGATTACCGATATTTTATCAGACACACAAGGAAATTTGTGGCTCAATATCAATAACAATAATATTGCTTTCGTTAAATCTAATTTAAAGGAAATCAGTATTTACCATGTAAACAGTGGTAACAGACTGGACGTTTTTAGTTCAAGCGGCTTTTTTTACTTTAATAATTCGAATATTTTTCTGGGAGGTAAAAATGGAATTATTTCTTTTTCGCCTCCTGCAATGAAAAGAAACAAATGGGCGCCGTTGCCCGTGATTTCCGAATTTAAAATTCAGAATGAAGAAGTTTTTCCGGAAATGGAGATTAATGGAGAAATTCCGCTTTTAAAAGATTTGAACTATGGAAATGCAATAGAACTTACCCATAAAAACCGAGATTTTTCGATTCAGTTTTCGGCTCCATCTTTTGCAAACGAAAAGCTGAATAAGTTTCAGTATATGCTGGAAGGTTTTGATAAACAATGGATAACGGTCAATAGTACGTCAAGAATAGTGCAGTATACGAATCTTTATCCCGGAAATTATGTATTTAAAATAAGATCCAGCAACAGCGACGGATATTGGAGCAAAACAGTTTCGTATAAGATAAAAATCCTGCCGCCTTTTTGGCTGACACCCATTTCTTTTATACTGTTTTTAGCCCTTTTATTTGGTGTTTTTTATTTCATTAGAAAAGAAATCAAAAACCGAATTCGTTTAAAACAAGAACTGCTTACCGAAAAAGTAAACAGAGAACACGACGTTAAACTGAATAACGAGAAATTACGTTTCTTTACCAATATCTCACATGAATTAAGAACTCCGTTAACGCTTATTTTAGGTCCGGCGAAGCAGCTTTTAGATGAAAGCAGCAATGCCACCGATTATGAAAAAAGCAGATATAATTTAATTTATCAAAATGCGAGCAGATTACTGAATCTGGTAAATCAGGTATTAGATTTTAGAAAAGCACAGTCAGGTGAATTGAAACTAAAAGTAACTAAAACCGATATTCTGGCCTACTCGAAAAATATTTTTGACTCCTTTAAGGAAATGGCTTATGATAAAAAGATTAAGCTCAATTTTATTTCTGAAGATGATGAAATAAACGGCTGGCTGGATAATGATAAGTATGATAAAATCCTCTACAATCTCTTGTCGAATGCTTTAAAATTCACGAATAAAAACGGAAATGTAGATTTGTACATCAGGCTGAAAGATACGGTTGAAGATATTTTAGTGATTGAAGTAACCGATGACGGAATTGGGATTCCTTTAAAAAGTCAGGATAAAATTTTCAAACGATTTTATCAGGCAACCAACAGTAAAGCCCATAATACAGGATCGGGTATTGGTTTGTCGCTGGTAAAATCTTTAGTAGCAATACATAAAGGAATTATTGCTGTAGAAAGCACACCAGCAAAAGGAAGTACATTTAAAGTCGAAATTCCGATTGACCGCGCTTCTTACGAGAATAAAGAGGTGTTTGAATATGCGCTTAAAAATGACAGTTTGAGTATGCTTATTCCGGAAAAAGCGGCTAAGAAAATCATTCAAAACACAGATTTGAAAGAAAAAATATTAGTAATTGAAGACAACAGCGAACTTAGAAAATATCTGGTGGACTATTTATCTGATTATTACAAAGTTTATGAGGCAGAAAATGGAGAAGAAGGTTTAAAAATCTGCCGACAAATTAAACCCATTTTATGCGTTACCGATGTTATGATGCCTGTTATGGACGGATTGGAATTTTGTCAACAACTAAAAAATGATGAATTCATAAGCCATATTCCGGTTGTGATGCTGACGGCACTTTCTGAAAATATGGATAAAGTAAAAGGCTATGACATGGGAGCTGATGGTTATCTGGTGAAACCTTTTGAACCCTTATTGCTTAAAACGGTTATTGAAAACATAATCAAATCAAGATTAGAGCTTAAACAAAAATTCTCCGGCGAAGTAGAAGGAAAGATTAGCATGCTGACACATTCGCCAATTGATGAAGAATTTATGGAAAAAGTAACCAATTTAATCAATGATAATTTAAGCGAAGTAGATCTTTCGACAGAATTTCTATGTGATAAACTGGGTGTTAGTTCTTCAAAATTATACAGAAAAATTAAAGAACTGACAGATTTGGCACCAAACGAATTTATCAGGACTATTCGTTTAAAAAAGTCAGCAGAACTGCTCAAAACAAAAAAGTACAATGTTTCTGAAGTCACCAATTTGGTGGGTTTCAATGATCCTTTATATTTCAGCAGATGCTTTAAAAAACAGTTTGGTTTCCCGCCTAGTAAACTGATTTAATTGCTTTCTCCATTTTCTATTGATACCGAATCTTTGTCAAAGTTTTAAACTTTGACAAAGATATCCTGAGTGTAAATATAGCCCGCGGTTTCAACCGTGGGATCGCAATATATTTACGTAATCTAATTTCTCCCGTTATGTCCCCTGTGGTTGAAACCACTGGCTATATTTGAAATGCAATTCCTCAATCTTTTATTTCAATATTCAAAACATTGCCCGCGGTTTCAACCGTGGGGACGCAATGCATATCGACAATGTATATCCATAATCTAATTTTCCTCACAATCTCCCCGTGGTTTGAAACCACGGGCTATATTTCAAATGTGATTCCTCAATCTTTTATTTCAATATTAAAAAAACATTGCCCGTTGTTTCAACCACGGGATCGCAATGTGAAATGAGCCAGAACGTGCATGCATGTTTTTAAGTAAATAGTACGTAAAAATCCTACAATAATAAGAATAATCCATGTTTTTGATGTATTAATCCATTTTGAACGGTATAGGTAATTCTATTTTTGTGTTATAACTTTTAAACTTTTTAGCCTTATGAAAAAGCATATAGACACAGATAATCCGTTGAATAATTTAGATGAATGGGAAGATGATTTGTTACTGCGATATCCTGATCCTTCTGAAAGTACTCCGGAAAAACAAAAAGAAGAATTTAGGAATTATGTAGATTCAGAAAGAGTAGAAACGGTTAAGGAATTTTATAGAATCAATCATACTTACCAAACCTATGATTTTGTTTGTAATAAAGAAGCAGAATTTCTACAATTCAATAAAAAAGAAATGTCAATCTGGGAAGCTGTTGATTTTTTGAACACACTTGTAGACGACAGCGATCCGGATATAGATTTAGATCAAACACAACACCTTTTACAGACTTCTGAAGCCATTAGAGCAGACGGTCACCCGGATTGGTTTGTCCTTACAGGTTTTATTCATGATTTAGGTAAAATCTTATGTTTGTTTGGAGAACCGCAGTGGGCAGTTGTAGGTGATACATTTCCGGTTGGCTGTGCGTATTCAGATAAAATTGTCTACCCAGAATTTTTCAAAGAAAATCCCGATTATACAGACGAAAGATTCAATACCAAATTTGGTGTTTACACCCAAAACTGCGGATTGGATAAGGTAAAAATGAGCTGGGGTCACGATGAATATCTGTATCAGATTATGAAAGATTATCTTCCCGATCCGGCTTTATACATGATTCGCTATCATTCTTTCTATTCACAACATAAAGAAAATGCTTATGCCCATTTAATGAATGAAAAAGACATAGAAATGTTTGACTGGGTAAGAAAGTTCAATCCGTATGATTTGTACACTAAAGCGCCGGTTAAACCAGATGTAAAAGCATTGCTTCCTTATTATAAAGAATTAGTTGCTAAATATTTGCCTGAGAAATTGAAGTTTTAAAAAGTTTATCTAAACACATAGAAACATAGATTTTCTTTTGAACATAAGAAGATTTATTAAAAGAAACTAGTTTCTCACACATAGCTATGTGTTTTGTAATAAGTGAAACGCCTTTTGAGACAAAGAAAAACTATGTTTCTATGTGTTAGAAAAATATTGCCAGCTATCTAAAACCAAAATAATGCATATAATCAAAACCAAAATACTTTTATTAACCCTACTGTTACTTTGCGGAAATGTGATTTCGGCTCAGGAAAAAGACCGTAACGACTGGGAAAATCCCGAAGTATTTCAAATTAACAGAGAACCTGCGCGTGCAGCTTTTCTTCCTTATGCAGATGAAACTTCTGCTATAATGGATAAATATGAAAACTCACCCTGGTATTTTTCTTTAAACGGTAAATGGAAATTCTTGTGGTCGCCAACACCAGATCAGCGTCCGAAAGATTTTTATAAACAGGATTTTAGTACTTTAAATTGGAAAGAATTACAAGTACCTTCGAATTGGGAATTAAACGGTTATGGTATTCCAATTTATACAAATATTACGTATCCTTTTGAGAAAAATCCACCTTTTATCAATCATTGGGATAATCCTGTAGGGTCTTATAAAAAAGATTTTGTTTTGCCTGAAAACTGGAAAAACCGTCATGTTTTTCTTCATTTTGAAGCTGGAACATCAGCCATGTATATTTGGGTGAATGGTGAAAAAGTAGGGTATACTGAAAACACCAAAAGTCCGGCAGAATTTGATATTTCTAAATATTTAAAACCTGGAAAAAATAATCTGGCGGTAGAAGTTTATAGATGGAGTGACGGTTCGTATCTGGAAGATCAGGATTTCTGGAGACTTTCCGGAATTGACAGAAATGTTTATTTGTATAGCACAGATAATGTTCGCATTTCCGATTTTTTTGCCAAACCAGATTTAGATGCAAAATACAAAAACGGAAGTTTGAATGTAGAAGTAAATTTAAAAAACCTGACTTCTACAGCAGTTAATAATCAAAAATTGACTGCGAAACTGGTTGATGCTTCGGGAAAAAATGTGTTCGTTAAAGAATTGAATGTCAATTTTGAAGCATCAAAAATTCAGACGATTAATTTTTCTCAAAACGTATCCAATCCAAAATTATGGAGCAGTGAAGCGCCAAATTTATACACTTTGCTTTTGACTTTAAAAAATGCAAAAGGTGATATTGTAGAAACCGTTTCATCTCAAATCGGATTCAGAAAAGTCGAATTAAAAGGCGGGCAATTACTGGTAAACGGAGTTCGATTAATGGTTCATGGTGTAAACATTCACGAACATAATCCGAAAACGGGACATTATCAGGACGAAGCGACGATGATGAAAGACATCAAAATGATGAAGCAGCTCAACATTAATTCAGTACGCTGCAGTCATTATCCAAACAATATTTTATGGGTAAAACTATGTAACAAATACGGATTGTTTTTGGTAGATGAAGCCAATATCGAAAGCCACGGAATGGGAGTAGAGGGACAGCCTCTTATGTGGATGAATCCAAAAACTAATCCGGGTCATCTTCCGGAATGGAGAGAAGCACATTTAGACAGAATTTACAGCTTGGTAGAAAGAGATAAAAACATGCCGTCGGTAATTATTTGGTCGTTAGGTAATGAAAGTGCCAATGGACCAGTTTTTCATGAAGCCTACAAATGGATTAAAAAAAGAGACAATACAAGATTAGTTCAGTTTGAGCAGGCCAAAGAAAACGAAAACACAGATATCGTTTGCCCAATGTACCCAACAATAGAATACATGAAAGAATACGCGGCGCGCAAAGAAGTAAGTCGTCCGTATATCATGTGTGAGTATTCGCATGCGATGGGAAACAGCAGCGGTAATTTTCAGGAATATTGGGATATCATTCGAAGCAGTAAAAATATGCAGGGTGGTTTTATTTGGGACTGGGTTGACCAGGGTTTTGAAACGAAAGATGAGGCTGGTAGAAAATACTGGGCTTACGGAGGCGATTTAGGAAGTCAGCACTATACAAATGATGAAAATTTTTGCCATAACGGATTGGTTTGGCCAGACAGAACACCGCATCCCGGAGCATTTGAAGTGAAAAAAGTGTATCAGGATATTTTATTTGAAGCGGTTGATATCAAAAACGGAGTGATCGAAATTATAAACGATTTTGGATTTACGAATCTTAATAAATACAATTTTAAATATGAGGTATTAGAAAACGGAAAAGTAATTAAAGCAGGTTCAATTGATGTTACTTTAAATCCGAAATCTAAAAAACAATTTAAGATTGATTTGCCAAAATTGCAATCAAAAGAAGGAAGAGAATATTTACTGAATGTTTTTGCATACACTAAAACGGGTTCAGAAATACTACCTCAGAATTTTGAAATTGCAAGGGAACAATTTGAATTAGAAGGAGAAAATTATTTTGAAAAAACGACAGCGACAAATTCTGCTTCCATTGAAAATGAAAAAGATGCTTTTGTTCTAGCTGCAGCCAATGTAAAAGTAAAAATCAGCAAAAAGACAGGATTAATATCTTATTACAGTTTAAACGGCGAAGAGTATTTTCAGCAATATCCCGAACCTAATTTTTGGAGGGCACCAACAGATAATGATTTTGGAAATAAAATGCCTCAAAAATTGAATATTTGGCGTAACGCTGGTAAAAACGTGACTTTAGAAAATATTGAAGTAATGGATGAAAATGGCAAAAAAAGTATTGTCGCAAAAATGAAACTCAATGATGTATTTTCAGATTATTCAATTAAATATTCTTTGAGTACTGATGGAGCTTTAGAGATTGTTCCTTCTTATAAAAAAGGAAATAATCCAGTGCCTGAAATGCCTCGATTTGGAATGCTTTTCGTTTTAAAAGAAAACTTTGAAAATCTGGATTATTACGGGAGAGGACCTTTAGAAAATTATTCAGACAGAAATACAGCCTCATTTAAAGGAATTTACCAAAGTAAAGTTGCAGACCAGTATGTGCCTTATACACGCCCACAGGAAAATGGATACAAAACAGATATACGCTGGTTTAGATTGTCAGGCGATAAAGGAAATGGCTTGGAGATAAAAGGTCTGCAGCCTTTATGTATGAGTACTTTAAATAATTATCCAGGCGATTTTGATGGCGGAATGACAAAGAAAAACCTGCACTCCAGCGATATTACACCAAGAAAAGAGGTTGTTGTTTGTGTTGACCTTGCCCAACGTGGTTTAGGTGGAGACAATAGCTGGGGAGAATATCCACACGAACAGTATTTATTGAAAAATAATGAATACAGTTACGGATTTATAATTAAACCAATAAAATAAGTTTACAGTTTTAAGTCGCAGTATTCTAAATGAAAACTGCGACTAAAAACTAACAACAACCAACTATCAACCATCAACTAATAACCACAAAATGAGTAACAATACAAATGCAAGATTAATTTCTTTGGATGCGCTACGCGGATTTGTTATGTTTTGGATTATGAGCGGAGAACATATCATTCACGCTCTGGCAAAAGCAGCTCCAATTCCTGTTTTTATCTGGATGTCATCGCAACTGCATCATGCGGAGTGGAATGGAATTACATTTTACGACATGATTTTTCCTGTTTTCCTTTTTGTTGCGGGAGTTTCAATGCCCTATTCTTTTGAAAAGAAAATGCAGCTTGCCGGTGTAAAAACGCCACAAGAATTACCGGGTAGCGAAAAGCGAAAGATATACGTATCAATGCTCAGAAGAACCTGTATTTTACTTGTTTTAGGTTTTGTGGTAAATGGATTATTGCGATTCGATGGTTTTGATCACACCCGCTTTGCAAGTGTTTTAGGAAGAATTGGACTGGCTTGGTTTTTTGCCGGTATCATCTATTTAAATTTCGATTTTAAAAAACAGCTAATTTGGTTTTTCGGAATTTTGATTGGTTATTATGCCGCAATGAAATGGATTCCCGTTCCTAATTTTGGTGCAGGAGTTTTGACCAAAGAAGGATCACTTGAAGGTTACATTGATCGCTTGTTTTTACCAGGCAGGCTGCATAGTACCGTTTATGATCCGGAAGGAATATTTTCTACCATACCCGCTATTGCTACAGCATTATTAGGTGTGTTTACAGGAACATTTTTAAAAACAAAATCGACTTTTTCAATACAGGCAAAACTCATTTTAATGACGCTTACGGCACTCATCCTGATTATGGCAGGATTAGTTTGGGATATTAATTTCCCAATCAATAAACATTTATGGACGAGTTCGTTTGTGTGTTTTGTTGGAGGATTTAGTATTTTGTTTTTTGTCTTTTTTTATTTGATAATTGATTTTTTCGGATTTCATAAATGGGCATTTCCTTTAATTTTAATCGGTTCAAATTCTATTTTAATATACATCGCTGCCGAAGGTTTAATCGATTTTAAACACACAGCAAATTATGTTTTTGGCGGACTTATCAATTTTACGCCGCTCATTTGGCAGCCATTTTTTGCAGCATTGTCCGTAACCATTGTACAGCTTATTTTACTTTACTTTCTATATAAAAGAAAATGGTTTCTGAAAATTTAGAATGAATAAAACCAGTTTTGAAGTTAATTTTTAAATACATAGAAACATAGATTTTATTTTTATGCAAGAGAATAAAAAAGAGGAAATAAGAAACACGTTTCTTACACTTAGCTATGTGAATTTAAATTAATGAAATGCCTTTTGTTCAATTTCTAAAGCTATGTTTCTATGTGTTAAAAATAAATTTAAATACATTTTACTATCTAACCAAACAATAACCACACTATTATGAATGTATTACAAACCGCAGATTACATTGTTTTCTTTATTTACTTTGTCATAGTAACGGCTTATGGAATGTATATTTACAGAAGCAAGAAAACCGCAGCAACCAGTTCCAATGAATATTTTTTGGCCGAAGGATCACTTACCTGGTGGGCAATTGGCGCATCGCTGATTGCTTCTAATATTTCAGCAGAACATTTTATTGGAATGAGCGGTTCTGGTTTCGCCATCGGATTGGCCATTGCTTCTTACGAATGGATGTCTGCCGCCACATTAATTATCGTGGCAATGTTTATTTTACCCATTTATCTTAAAAACAAGATATTTACCATGCCGCAGTTTCTGGCCAAAAGATACAGCGGAACAGTAAGTACTATTATGGCCATTATCTGGCTTTTAATCTATGTGTTTGTAAATCTTACTTCGATCATTTATTTAGGCGCTTTGGCTATTTCATCAATTGCTCCTGTAAGCTTTCAGTTTTGTGTTATTGCGCTAAGTTTATTTTCGGTTATTGTTACTTTAGGCGGAATGAAAGTAATAGGATATACCGATATGTTTCAGGTTATCGTATTAATTCTTGGCGGATTAGTAACAACTTATTTGGCACTAACTTTACTTTCAGATCAGTTTGGTTTTGGAAAAGACATTTTAAAAGGACTGTCTATTATTGCAGATGAAGCGCCCGGGCATTTACATATGATTTTAGAAAAATCAAATCCGCATTATACTGAACTGCCGGGAATGTCTGTTTTAATAGGAGGTATGTTAATCAATAATCTGGCGTATTGGGGATGCAATCAATATATTGTTCAGCGCGCTTTAGGAGCCGATTTAAAAACAGCCCGTAAAGGAATTTTATTTGCTGCTTTTCTAAAATTATTAGTTCCAATTATTGCTGTTTTACCGGGTATCGCGATGTTTGTAATGCATTCCAACGGAATGTTTCAACAGGAAATGGTAGATGCCACAGGAGTTTTAAAACCAGATCAGGCATATCCAACTTTAATGAATTTACTTCCTGCGGGATTAAAAGGTGTGGCTCTTGCGGCTTTAACAGCTGCTATCGTAGCTTCTTTGGCAGGAAAAGCCAATAGTATTTCGACTATATTTTCTTTAGATATTTATAAAAAATATTTCAATTCGCAGGCATCAGAAAAAAAGCTCGTACGTACCGGAAGATGGTGTGTAGTTGTTTGCATGATCATTGCTGCTATTGTAGCACCGGCATTAAAATCATTAGATCAGGCGTATCAATTTATACAAGAATATGTAGGTTTCTTTTCACCGGGAGTTTTAGCGGTTTTTTTATTGGGAATGTTCTGGAAAAAAACAACACCATCAGCCGGACTTGCAGGTGCATTGTTAACAGTACCGCTTGCCGCTATATTGAAATTCCTGCCAATGTGGACAGAAGGCGCTTTTCCTGATTATCCTTTCTTAGACCGAATGACTATTGTTTTCTTCTTAATTGTGTTTATAATGGTTGGTCTTAGTCTGGCAAAACCAGTTTCTGAAGAAGAGGCTGAAATACATAAAATCGAAGTCGATAATTCAATGTTTAAAGTTTCTTCAGAGTTTATTGTAGGATCCTTTATTATCTGCGGAATATTAGTGGCTTTATATACCGTTTTTTGGTAATTTGTATTTGGCCACAAAGACACAAAGGCTCAAAGTTTATTTAAAAAGAATAAATTGAAAATTGCTTGCAAAGAATTGAAGGCGCAAAGTTTATTGAAAGAAACTGTAGACAAAAAAGCTTAGCGACTTAGTGTCTTTGTGGCATAAAAAACAAAATGTAATGAAAAAGAAATCTATAATCACGATCCTAATTTTTTGTCTTTCCCTGACAGTTTCGGCGCAAAAGATATTTGACATTAAAAAATATGGCGCCATAGGAGACGGTAAAACTTTAAATACAAAAGCCATTCAAAAAGCGATTGATGCGGCCAACAAAAATAAGGGTGGAAAAGTTGTTTTTTCTAAAGGTGAATTTTTATCAGGAAGTATAGTATTGAAAAGCGGAGTTGAATTGTTTTTTGAAGAAGGAGCAATTTTATTAGGAAGTACCAATCCGGATGATTATCCGAAATATGAAGGAATAAGAGCTTTGATTGTAGCTAATCAATCAAAAAATATTGCGGTAAACGGAAAGGGAATTATCGACGGACAAGGAAGAGAACTGGCATTAGCAATCGATAGTCTGCATCATACAGGAATTCGGATTGATCCAAAATACAATTACAGAAGAATGCGGCCTGAAGATGGAAGAGGAAAGCTGATTTCGTTTGTAAAATGTGATTCTATAACGATGATCAACATCACATTAAAAGATAGTCCGGGTTGGGTGCAATGTTTTACCGAATGCAAAAATATTGTAATTGATGCTATGAAAGTCAATAGTACCGCGTATTGGAACAATGACGGAATTGATATTAACGGATGTGAAAATGTTCGAATAACAAACTGCAATGTAAACGCAGCAGATGATGGCATTTGTATAAAATCAGAGTCGCCGGGATTGCAGAATAATAATATTTACATTGCAAACTGCAAAATTAGATCAAGTGCCAATGCAGTTAAATTTGGTACAGGATCTTATAGCAGTTTCAAAAACGTAACCGTTGAAAACATTGAGGTCTATGATACTTTTAGATCCGCAATTGCGATTGAGTCTGTGGATGGAGCTGAAATTGAGAATATTAAAGTTTCAAATATTACGGCTGTAAATACAGGAAATGCAATATTAATTCGTTTAGGTCACAGAAATGGAGACAAGCCGGGTTATATCAAAAATGTATCTATTAAAAATGTAAAAGTACAGGTTCCTTTTGGCCGTCCTGATATGGATTATGATATGCGAGGACCAGAAGTTGATTATTTCCATAATCCGTTTCCGGCTTCTATTGCGGGAATTCCAGGGCATTTGATAGAAAATGTGACTTTAGAAAATATTGAAATTACGTATCCGGGAAGAGCTTCAAAAGGAATGGCTTATCATCCTTTAAGCCGATTAAAAGATGTAAAAGAAAACATAAACGGTTATCCTGAATTTTCCATGTTTGGAGAATTGCCTTCGTGGGGATTTTATGTGCGTCACGTAAACGGAATCGAAATGAAGAATATAAAACTGATTTTGGAGAAAGAAGATTTTCGTCCAGCCTTTGTTTTTGATGATGTAAAAAATCTGACGATGAAAGCTATTGATATTCCTTCGGATAAAATCAATCAGATTATTTTTAAAGATGTTTTATCGAGTAATTTAGACAGTGAATCTTTAAGACGAAAAATAGAGCCAGAACAAAATAAATTTGAATTGCCTGCAAGATAAATTTAAAATATTGTATACTTTTTGGCAGTTTTGTCATCCTGAGGAACGAAGGATCACAATCGAAACTCGACAAAGATTGGTGAAGTATAGAGCGGAGCTTCTTGTGTGATCCTTCGTTCCTCAGGATGACAAATACTGCGTTTAATGCATGTGTTTGAAACAAAAAAACTGTGTGACTCTGCGCCTTTGCGAGATTAAAAAAATAAACCAAAAACTTTGCGTAAGCTATCTTAAACAAGGTTTTTAATAAATAAAATGAAATGAAAAAGAAATCTATAATCGCGATCCTAATTTTTTGCCTTTCGTTAACCGTTTCAGCACAGAATATTTACGACGTTAAAAAATACGGAGCCAAAGGAGACGGAAAAACCAACGATGCCGCAGCCATTCAAAAAGCAATTGATGCCTGTACGAAAACGGGAGGAAGAGTTTTAATTCCGGCGCCTTTTACATTTTTAGCCGGGCCAATTGATGTAAAATCCAGAGTAGAGCTGCATATCGAAGCAGGAGCGAAGTTATTAGCAAGTCCCGATGAAAAATTATACACAAAAAGCGCTTTTAGAACCAATCCGGGAGAAGGAACCATTTGGATTGGAGGAGAAAATGTAGAGGATTTTACCATTAGCGGAAGCGGAAAAATAGACGGAAACGGAATTTCTTTTATGGGTGAAGAACTGGAAGATTCTTATGTTTTAAAACCTTTTAATGTACTTGATCCAAGACCGCACGTGTTGACCATTATTGGAGGAAAAAATATCAGAATCAAAGATGTTCATATTGGAAATTCGGCTTATTGGACGATTCATTTGGTAGGTTGTAATGATGTTGTTATTAGCGGTATTACTTTGTTGAACAGCTTAAAAGTGCGTAATAGTGACGGTATCGATTTGGATCATTCAAAGAATGTGAGAATCAGCGATTGTTATATTGAAAGCGGCGATGATTGTATTTGTTTAAAAAACAGAAGAGAATTTGAAGAATTTGGAGCCTGTGAAAACATTACAGTTACCAATTGCACGATGACCAGCAGCAGTTGTGCCATAAAAATTGGTTCAGAAAATATGGATGCCATCAGGCAAGTGGTTTTCAATAATTGTATCATTAAAAACAGCAATCGTGCTTTGGGAATCCAAAATCGAGATGAAGGAACAGTTAGCGATGTCATTTTTTCTAATATCATTATCGAAGGTAAATTGACTACCGATACATGGTGGGGAAAAGCAGAACCCATTTATGTAACGGCTTTTAGCAGAGCAAAAGGAAATCATAAAGATGCGAATTGGCGTTTTCCAAAAGGGGCAACAGAAGGAAAAATAGGCGAAATAAAGAATATTTATTTTTCTAATATTCAGTGTACAGGAGAAAATGGTGTGTTTGTAAGTGGAGAATCAAAAGATAAAATCAAGAACATTGTTTTTGATAATGTGAGTGTTTTTATTGATAAAACAACTTCTTTTCCTGGCGGAGTGTATGACAGACGCCCTTCTAATGTAGAAGGTTTTGTAAAAGGAAGTACTTCTGCATTTTATTTTGATTCGGCAGAACGCATCAAAGTGCAGAATTGTACCGTACAATGGGGAAAAAATAAACCGGAATATTTTAAATACGCGATCGAAAGTAAAAATGTAGATGATTTAATTGTAACAAATTTAGACGGACAATCAGCTTTTCCTGCTAAATTAGAGGCAGTAAAAAAATAATTCATTCCATTCCAAAAAACTATGAAAAATAATATCCTTAGAATATTCACCATTGGTATGCTTTTAAGCAGTTTTTATGTAAATGCTCAAAAAACAATTTTAGAAGTTGATGCCACGAAAACCATCACCAAAATTCAGCCTACAATGTTCGGTTTGTTTTTTGAAGACATCAATTTTGCTGCGGATGGAGGATTATATGCCGAATTAATTAAAAACAGGTCTTTTGAATTTGATAAACCTTTGATGGGATGGGAGCAGCCCAATACAAAAAGATCTTCTTTGAATAAGGAATCGGGAAGTGCGGCGCCAATTAAAATCGAGGCAAATAATACTGTTTTTTGCAGAGTAGAAATTAATAATGCAAAAGGTTATGCTTTAATAAATGAAGGTTTCAGGGGAATGGGAATCAAAAAGGATGCAAAATATAACCTTTCGTTAAAAGCAGCTAATCATAATTCGGCAATTCAAAAGATAATAATCCAGCTTATTGATAAAGACCAAAAAGTGATTGGAGAAACGAGCATTGTTCCAAAATCAGAGCAATGGACGAATTATACATCGCAAATTACAGCGACTCAAACCGAAGCAAAAGCAAAATTAAAAATAACTTTTGAAGGAACAGGAACGATAGATTTAGATATGATTTCACTGTTTCCGGAAGATACCTGGAAGAACAGAAAAAACGGACTTCGTAAAGATTTAGTCCAGCTTTTATATGATATGAAACCCGGATTTTTACGTTTTCCCGGAGGTTGTATTGTTGAAGGAAGAACATTATCTGATCGTTATCAATGGAAAAAATCGGTTGGAAATATAGACAATAGAGAGACAAAGATGAACCGCTGGAATGTAGAATTCAACCACAAACAAACTCCGGATTATTTTCAAAGTTTTGGTTTAGGCTTTTTTGAATATTTTCAGCTCTCAGAAGATATTGGTGCAGAACCATTGCCTATTTTAAGCTGTGGAATGGCCTGCCAATACAATACAGGAGAATTAGCTCCCATAAACGAACTCGATCCTTATGTGCAGGATGCTTTAGATTTAATTGAATTTGCCAATGGTGCCGTTACGACTACTTGGGGAAAAATCCGTTCAGATATGGGACATCCAGAACCATTTAATCTAAAATATATTGGAGTTGGAAACGAGCAATGGGGACCGGATTACATTGACAGATACAAAGTTTTTGAAAAAGCAATTAAGGCAAAATATCCCAATATCATAATTGTTTCGGGAAGCGGTCCTTCACCAGCAGGTGAACATTTTGATTTTGCTATGCAGGAACTTAAAAAACTAAATGCAGAATTGGTAGACGAACATTATTACGAAAGCCCGAAATGGTTTAGGGAAAACGCAGGACGTTACGATAATTACGACAGAAAAGGCCCTAAAATATTTGCAGGAGAATATGCCGCGCAAAGTGTTTCTGGCGCGAATCCGAATAACAGAAATAATTGGGAATGTGCTTTTTCTGAAGCCGCTTTTATGACCGGATTAGAAAGAAATGCAGAAGTAGTTCACTTAACCTCTTACGCACCTTTGATGGCTCACGAAGATGCCTGGCAATGGACTCCAGATATGATTTGGTTCAATAATTTAGAATCTTACGGTTCAGCAAACTATTATGTTCAGCAATTATTTTCAACCAATAAAGGAACAGATTTGTTAAGCATTACCAAAGAAGGAAAAGCTTTAACCGGGCAAAATAATTTATACGCATCGGTAGTAAAAGATGCAAACAGCAAAGAAATAATTGTGAAATTTGTAAATACAGCTGCATCAGCACAAGATGTTAGTTTTGATTTAAAAGGAGCAAAATTAGGATCAAAAGGAACAATTACCAGACTTTCAAGTCCAAATACACAAGATGAAAATACTTTTGCTGATCCCAAAAAAATCACACCAAAACAAACTGAATACAAAATAACAAAAGGAAATCAGCAATTAAGTCTTCCGGCTTATTCTGTAACCGTTTTAAAACTGAAAATGATTTAATAATTTTATTGGCTTAGAAAATAATTTTCAATCTAAAATTAAAAAAAGATGCTGCACAATTCTCTTAAAAAAAGTTTTCTTCTTCTATTAATAATGGCAGGATTTTCTTCCTATTCACAAGATTTAAAATTGCAATACAACCAGCCTGCGGTCGAATGGACAGAAGCTTTGCCTATAGGAAACGGTACTTTGGGAGCAATGGTTTTTGGAAGAGTAGATGCTGAATTAATTCAGTTGAATGAAGCTACTTTGTGGAGCGGTGGTCCAGTACAGAAAAATGTAAACCCTGATGCTTTTAAAAATCTGGCGCTGATTAGAGAAGCACTTACGAATGAAGATTTTGAAAAGGCCTATAATCTGACAAAAAACATGCAGGGTGCTTACAGTGAAAGTTTTATGCCGCTGGGAGATCTTATTTTAAATCAGAATTTTAACGAACAAAAAGCCGATTCTTATAACCGAAGTCTTGATATTGAAACAGGTTTAGCTGTAACCAATTTTAAAATTGATGGCGTAAATTATAAAAGAGAAATATTTGCTTCGGCACCGGCGCAATGTATTGTAATTAAACTTTCGGCAGATCAATTAAAAAAACTTTCTCTTACAATTGATGCTTCAAGTCTTTTAAAAAATCAAAAAACAATACAAAATCAGTCTTTGGTTTTAAACGGAAAAGCACCATCGCACTCAGACCCAAATTATATTGATTACAATAAAGAACCCGTTATTTATGAAGATGCTTCAGGTTGTAGAGGAATGCGTTTTGAATTAATTATAAAACCAATTATAAAAGATGGTGAGATAAGTTCTGATGGAAACAAATTGGTTATTAAAAATGCATCTGAAGTATTACTTTTCGTTTCGGCAGCAACCAGTTTCAACGGCTGTGATAAATGTCCGGACAGTCAGGGAAAAGACGAACATAAATTTGCAGAAAGTCCAATTAAAAAAGCTGTTGGCAAAAAATATGAGAGTTTATTAAAAGAACATATTGCAGATTTTCAACATTTCTTTAATAGAGTTTCATTACAACTTAATCAAAAAGAAACCAATAAATCTAATTTGCCAACAGATATAAGATTAGAACAGTATGCAAAAGGAGAAAAAGATGCCGGACTTGAAGCTTTATTTTTTCAATACGGTCGTTATCTTTTAATTTCTTCATCACGAACACACAATACGCCAGCCAATTTACAAGGTATTTGGAACAATAAACTCCGCGCGCCCTGGAGCAGTAATTATACAACAAACATTAATTTACAGATGAATTACTGGCCAGTAGAATCAGGAAGTTTATCTGAATTGTTTTTTCCGCTTGACGAATTTATCAAGAATGTTTCTGTAACAGGAGCTGAAACTGCCAAAAGTTATTATCATGCCAACGGTTGGGTATTGCATCATAATTCGGATATATGGGCAACAACAAATCCTGTGGGTGATTTTGGAAAAGGGGATCCGATGTGGGCGAATTGGTACATGGGCGCCAATTGGTTAAGCAGACATTTATGGGAACATTACCAATATACAGGCGATGTGGCTTATCTTAAAAAAGTATATCCAATAATAAAAGGTGCGGCAGAATTTAGTTTAGACTGGCTGCAAAAAGACAAAAATGGTTATCTGGTAACAAAGCCTTCGACATCACCGGAGAACAAATATTTTTATGATGGAAAAAAAGGGGGTGTTGTCACAACTGCTTCGACAATGGATATTGGAATCATAAAAGATGTGTTTGAAAATACCATCGAAGCCTCGAAAGTGCTCAATACCGATGTAGAATTCAGACAAACGGTAAGCCAGGCGGCAGATAAATTACTTCCTTTTCAAATTGGCAGCAAAGGACAGCTTCAGGAATGGTATAAAGATTTTGAAGATGAAGATCCGCATCACAGACATACTTCTCATTTATATGCTTTGCATCCTGCTAATTTAATTTCGCCTCTAAAAACTCCGGAATTGGCTGCTGCTGCAAAGAAAACATTAGAACTTAGAGGCGATGATGGTACTGGCTGGAGTCTGGCGTGGAAAGTAAATATGTGGGCAAGACTTTTAGATGGAAATCATGCTTATAAATTATTCAAAAACCAATTGAGGTTAACAAAAGACAATGATCCAAAATACAGCAGACATGGAGGTTGTTATCCGAATCTTTTTGATGCGCATCCGCCTTTTCAAATAGACGGAAATTTTGCCGGAACTGCAGGCGTTATTGAGATGTTAATGCAAAGTCAGAATAAAGAAATTCACCTGTTGCCCGCTCTTCCTGATGAATGGACAGACGGCGAGGTAAAAGGTATTACGGCAAAAGGTAATTTTACCGTAGCTATAAAGTGGAATGATGGTAAAATGACCCAGACAACAATTATATCCAATAATGGCGGTACATGTTCTGTAAGAGCTGCGGAACCATTTGTGATTGAAAAGCTTAATATCAAAAGTGAGAAATCGTCTATAGGTTATGCTGCAGTATTTGAAACTAAAAAAGGAATTTCATATAGTATAGTACCCTCAAAATAGACTTTCTAGGAAAAGTATATATAGTATTATTGTGAATAAATCTCTCGCAAAGACGCAAAATCGTAAAGATTTTGTCATTTCGACGGAGGAGAAATCTCCACAAGTAACTCCGCAAAGAGAATCCAATCTTTGTCGAGCTTCTCACGGAGATTTCTCCTTCGTCGAAATGACAATATTGTGTTTAAATTCTATTAAGATTTAACTCCTAACGGAGTACTAAAAAAATATCTCGGAGAGATTACATATTGGTAGAAATCAATTTATTTGTGCCATTTTTTGTCCCGTAGGGACTACACTTATTTAACTAGCAACTTGAATTAATTACGTAATATCTCTCTTTTGAATGATATTCAATTCCTTATTAAAAGAATTTCTATATTTTTTGATATATTCTGAAGGTTTCATCCCAAACAATTTCACAAATTGTTGGCGGAAATAACGCTGATCTTCGATACCCACCTGAGGCCCAACCTGCGCGATGTTAATGTTTTCGGTAAGCATGATTACTGCCGCTCTGCGGATTCTGATTGATCTGATAAAAACATTAACGGTTTGTCCTGAAATTGCTTTAATCTTTTTGTAAAGACTGGAATGACTCATGCCCATTGCGGCAGAAAAACTCTTTAGGTTAAACTCGCTGTTTTCAAGATTGGCCTCGACGATTTCGATACATTTATCAAGAAATTCTTTGTATTCAACGGGAACTTTATTGACATTTTCACGAAGTGTTATGCTGTCTAAGAAATACTTGCGCAATTGTCCTCTGTTGCGGAGAACAGCATCTACACGTGCCAAAAGTATATCGCTGTCAAAAGGTTTGGTTACATAATCATCTGCGCCTTCGGTAATACTTTGCAAATGAATATCATTGCTGGTTGTAGCGGTAAGAAGAATTACGGGAATATGGCTAAAATCATCATTTTGTTTGATTTTTTTACACAAATCCAAACCGTTCATGCCTTCCATAGAAATATCGCTTAGTACAATATCGGGCATGTGTTTTTCGACAAGTTTCAGTCCTTCGAGTCCATTTGCTGCCGAATAAACAATATAGTTTTTGGTGAAAAGCTGTACCAGATAATGATTCATTTCAGGATTGTCTTCAACAATAAGCAATACTTTTTTGGTGCTGATTAATTCCTCCTGAATGTTTTCAGGATTTGAAGGTTGATTTTTACTTATAGATGTGTTTGGGTTTTCTGCCGGCATTCCTTCCAAAAGTTCACCTACAAGAGGCGACATTTGCGGATAATTTTCATTGATGTTTATTTCTGCAAAATGGTTTTTTCCTTTTGGAAGTGTAATAGTAAACCTAGTACCTTTTCCAACTTTACTTTCACATTTTATTTCGCCATGATGTTTAGTCACAAAATATTTGGCAACATAAAGACCTATTCCAAAACCATTGCTGGCTTTAGACTTAATTTGCCTGAATTCTTCAAAAATAGTATCAATATCATTCTCATTAATTCCGCTTCCTGTATCCGATATAATGATCGAAACATCAGCAGTTTTCTCGATTAGTTCAATACTGATAGCTCCTTTATTCGGTGTGAATTTGAAAGCATTGGAGATTAAATTGAAAAGCGTAATCTCTATTTTTTCATAATCGCCATATATTTCAACGGGAGTTTTTTCTTCAATAAATTGATAATCTAAACTTTTAACGGCTGCCATTTGCGTAAAGCTGTCGTAGATTTCGCGGCACAAGCTGTTTAAATTAATCTTAGAAATTTTGAGTTCATCAAGATCTGTTTCCGCTTTTCTAAACAGAAGCAATTGATCTGTTAGACTCAATAATCGTTTGGCATTTTTATAGGCAAGATTCAGATCGAGATCATCTTCAGAACGGGTTTTTCTGTCAATGGCGCTTTTTAGCGGATTTATAATTAAAGAAAGGGGAGTGCGCAATTCATGAGCCATATAAGTAAACATAGAAAACTGTTTTTCAGCATGTTCTTTGTCTTTTTTATGCTCCATTCGGGCCAATTTTATTTCGTAGCGAAGTCTTTCCTTATTTTTACTGTACCCTACGTAGGCATAAATTGCACCAGCAACAGCCATTAGATAAAAAGTATACGCCCACCATGTTCTGTACCAAGGTGGAAGGATTTTTACCGTCGCCAGCGTTACTTCATTGGTCCAATTTCCAAAGACATCAGTTGTTTTAACTTTAAAAACATACGTTCCTTCCGTTAGTCGGGAATAATTTGCCCTGTTATTTTTTGAAGTATAGTTCCAGTCTTTGTCCCAGCCTTCGAGAAAGTAAGCGGTGTTAATTTTTTCTGAATTGACATAATCAAGGTAAACAAAATCAAAACTCAATGCCGATTTTTCATAAGGAAGTTCGGCACCGCTTATCATTTCGAGTTTTTTTTCTGTGATGTAAGGACTGTCCAATTTTAAAGACTGATTGTTGACGAGCAAATCATTCAATAAAAATTTACCCGTATTTTTTTTGTCTTTTATATTATCGGGATCAAAAACATTGAATCCGTTTATACCGCCAAAAATAAATTCTCCTGTCGAAAGTTTTGTGCCTGCATTCCAGCTAAATTGATTCCCCTGAAGTCCATCAGAAACCCCAAAATTCCTGAACGTATTGTTCTTCGGATTTAATCTTGAAATTCCGTGATAGGTACTCATCCATAAATTTCCTTTTTTGTCTTCTAAAAGGCGAAGTATGGTATTGCTCGAAAGACCGTTTTGTGTGGTATATTTTTTGAAAGTGCCGGTTTTTCGGTTGAATAAAAGTAAACCTCCTTCAACAGTACCAATCCAAAGGTTTTTGTTTTGATCTTCGGTTATGCATCTAATAGTATAATCGGAATGATAGTTTTTTACTTTTTTTGTTTTGGGTTCTATTTCAAAAAAAGAATTAAAAGTTCCTCCCCAGATCTTTCCATCTTTGGTTTCATAAAGGCAAGTAACATCACGTAAAGTAGTACTATAGCAAACGAATTTGTTTTGCTTTTTATCGAATTGATATAACGCTCCGCCGTTGGTAATGGCAAGCCACAACGTTTTTTTCGAATCTAAAAACAGCAGCCACGATTCCTGTTCTGCTTTTTTAGTGAATTGATTGTAAATGGAGAAATTCTGAATGGCTTTTGATTTCGGATCAATACGGCAAACACCGCCTTTCCACATCGCAACCCAAATCGCATTATCAGAATCCCTGACGATGCTTGTAACAAAATTGCTCTGAATTTTTCTGCCGGCAGATGAAGTTGTCGAGTAAACGTCGTAGGTATTTTGTTTTCTGTTCCAGTATCGCATTCCGGCGCCATCCGTTCCAATCCAGATATTTTTCTTTTCATCTTCGCAGAAAGAAAGCATGAAGTTTGCGGCAGGATCTTCGTCTTCTTTATTCGTTAATGGATCCTTGCTTTTAAAATGATTAAAATCGAGCGGTTTTTTCCCCATCATACTTACGCCGCCACGCAGGGTTCCAAACCACATTTCGCCGGTTTTACTTTCAAATATATCATACAAAGATTTACTGTTAAGCAATGAAACCGGACCGCTGGCACGATACAAAACAGGAGCAGATTGATTTTTGGTAATCGTATAAAGTCCTGCACCGTCGGTAGCTATCCAAAGTCTGTTTTCCTGCTGAAAAAAATCGCGAACGACTGTTTTTTCCAGGAAGTAATTTTTAGAATAAGTATTTAGATTGTCATTATATAAATATGCGCCTTCATCTGATCCAATCCAGAGTCCGTCCTTTGTGAGTTTGATGCAATTTGCGCCTGTGATTGTATTGTTGAGAAGCGTTAGTTTATTGGATTTAATATCGTACTGACAAAGACCAGTTCCTGTTATAAAAACGTAGAAGATTTGTTTTTTTGCATTATAAGCTATTGATCTCGCGATATAATTTAATTTTCCGTTAAAAGGAATTGCTGTTCCAATTTTCTCACCTTCTTTATATAGTACAATTGCTTCTTTTGCAGCGACAAGAATGATGTGCTGAGAATGTACGGCAATTATTTCGTAGGCGGTAACGTTTAAGGGTTTGATTTTTTTATTTGTATCGTAATATTTCAACGGAGCGAAAGAAGATCGTTCTGCATTAAAAACCACTGGTCCTGCGGTTGTTCCTATCCACAAATTATTTTCAAAATCCCCTTCGATACAGCTAATGGCATTTCCCTGAATCGAATTTGGATCAGTATGAATATGGCGGTAAATCTTAAAATCATTTCCGTCATATCGGTTCAGTCCATCAAATGTCCCAAACCACATATAACCATTTTGATCCTGATAGATAGAAGCAACAGAATTGTTTGAAAGTCCTAATGAAATATCAAGATGTCTTATCGGGTAATTCTGTCCGGATGCATTTATGTGCAGCAGACTTATAACAAGAAAGAACATTAACTTATTCATAGAATTTTTTTTAAAAAGCACCTTGCTCTTTGATATACGAAAAATGGAAGAATTGTGATCTAAAACCGGAATCAATTTTTATGTGAATATATTTGAATCTGTATGCTTTGCGAAATTAAAACAATTATCATGTAATGTTAAAAAAACACTACTGGTTTTTTAGAAGATCCGTTATAATTTAAATGTTTTTTTGATCAACTAAAATGTTGTGGAAAAACATTAAAGGTACTCACTAATTATTTTTACCGCAAAGACCGCAATCCCGATAGCTAGCGGGATATCTAAGAATGCCTTAGAAAGCACAAAGTTCGCAAAGCTACATCAATACAAAGCTTGGCGAACTTTGCCTTTTACAAAAGCTTAGATTAAAAAACTTAGCGTTCTCCTATGTTTGCAAAGTTAATTTATAAGTTTTTACTTTTTTAAATTTGCACTATTAAAGTGAAAAGGGATGAGAGTGCATTGGCGTCTAAATAGTTCGTAGAAACATATTCTCGCAAAGAA